>JAEEGI010000288.1_pt1 | contig 257471 bp, 143 predicted proteins | sample 8958751 | NCBI WGS metagenome assembly JAEEGI01 (sample SAMN16246545, study PRJNA631951) | gut metagenome | biome: gut microbiome; feature: rumen; material: KS-attached | host: Bos | place: Iran: Karaj | collected 2018-10 | reverse complement strand
TGTAATTGATTAATTATATAATATAACAGAACCCGCACCTCTCTTGTGTGACATTGTCACAAGTGTCATTTTGTCACAGCCCTTTATTCATGCGCCCTAAAGGCACCAAACCAAGGACCGACATGATTAGTTTGTTGCTGCTCGAGAAAACTGCCCGAAAAGGCCTCAAAACCCCGTTGGGGCGACTCCAAATCGCTGTTCATCGCGATTTGCCCTGCTAGTTAAGTTGAGCAAATCGGCACGTGAAATTAGGCAATTACACACGTTAAGTGGGGTCATTCGACACGTTAAGTTGGACATTTCGACTGCCTGCGTTTTTGCGAAATTAATGCCCAAAAACCTTTTCTGCACCACACAAGAACTGATGCCCAGAACATTAAATGTTCTATTTTCTGATGTGTTTGTCACAAATCTTCTTCTAACTTGCTCATTCTGAGCCACTAATTTCAGCCGTGACAAAATGACAACTGTGACAAGCGAAATAAAGAGATAAAGCATTTCTCACTTTTTCACCTTTAGAATCGGGGGCTTTTCTTTTGTGCCAAATTCCCTCCCCCAACGCCCGATAAGGTTAAAATAACAAAATTATGAATTATGAATTATGAATTATGAATTAAAAGTTGTACCTTTGCGCCCGTGTTTAGGAAAATAGTCATACTTCTATGTGTGTTGACCACATGGGCGCGTTGTCTTGCAGGGCAGGACAGCATACGTGTGTCGCTTCTTACTTGCTCGCCAGGTCAAGAGGTATATTCCCTCTATGGACACACCGCGATACGTGTGCAGATTCCCAAGGACAGCATAGACGAAGTCTTCAACTACGGCGTCTTCGATATGTCGAAGCCTCACTTCGCTTGGCACTTCGTGCTTGGCGAGACGGACTATATGGTTGTGCCGATTCCCTGGGAATACTTTACGATTGACTATGAGAAGCGAGGCTCAAGCATTACCGAACAGGAACTGAACCTCACGCCAGATGAGGCAAGTCGGCTGGTGAGCAATCTCATCGAGAACAGTCAGCCGCAGAATCGCGTCTATCGTTACAGCTTCCTTTACGGCAACTGCACGACAAAGGTGCGCGATATGGTGGAGCAAGTCATCGTTGGACGAATACAATATCCCAACACCTTGCCTCATCTGTCGGCTCGTGAAATCCTGCATCATTACACGGCTCAGCATCCTTGGGCACAGGAAGGCAACGACCTTTTGCTTGGTTCCGAAGTAGATACAATCATGTCGGAAAGGGCAGCGATGTTCATTCCCGAGAACATGATGCAAGCCTTCGATGGCGCCTTTATCCGTAATGGCAAAGGAGAAATGAGGCCTCTCGTAAGAGACAAGAAAGTGCTGCTTGAGGCAAAAGAACAAGTCGTGGAGAGCGAGTTCCTACTTTCTCCCCTGCAAGTCATGCTTTGCTTTGGAGCGCTTTGCCTCTTTATCTTGCTTCTCGAAGCATGGCTGGGGCGACACTTCTGGCTTTGGGATGTATTGATTCTCCTGCTTCAAGGAGCAGCCGGAATCTTGCTCTGCTTCATGTTCTTCTTTTCAGAACACCCCGCGGTAGACTCCAATTGGCAGATTTGGCTGCTCAATCCGATCTACTTCATCGGCATTCCTCTTGTCATAAAAGCTGCCACCAAGCATAGGGAAACACTCTGGTATGCCTTCTATTTTGCCGTTTTGGCACTATTCTTGTTATTTTCTCCATGGATACCACAAGTATTTGCGAAAATAACCGTACCTTTGGCATTGTGTTTACTCACAAGACCTTTAAGTTATTATTACTTCTGCCATAGAAAGAAGAAGCATGGCCGTAAATAAATACAGACTACTATCCTCGCTCATCGTGCTACTTGCCGTGACGGGTTCCAACGCACAAGACGCGCCTCAGGTGCCGTCCTTGGTCGTAAACATCGTCATCGACCAGTTGAGGAGCGACTATCTGGATGCCTTCACGCCACTTTATGGGCAGAGAGGGTTCCAACGTCTCAAAGAACAAGGGCGCTTCTATTCACAAGCAGAATACCCCTTCAGCTCGCCCGACCAAGCATCGGCTATGGCTTGCCTGATGACTGGCACCAGCCCATATGCTAACGGCATTGTGGGCAATCGTTGGCTCGACCGACAGACCTTGCGACCCGTCTTCTGCGTGGACGACGAGACTTATCCAGGCATCCTTACTGACGAGAAGTCCTCGCCCAAGCACCTTGCCGTATCAACCATCGGCGACGAACTGAAAGTATCTTCCGAGGGGAAGAGCCTCGTCTATTCCATCGCCCCGACTCGCGAGGCAGCCATCCTCGGTGCAGGCCATGCAGGTAACGGTGCTTTCTGGCTCGACGACTGGACAGGCAGATGGGCTACCACTTGTTACTACGACAACTATCCCGAATGGGCTACCGAATACGACAAACTGTCTTCGTTAGAAGACCGTATTGGCGACATACACTATGAACCCCTCAACGAGCAAGTAGTCAACTTCCACTACTTCGTCTCGACTGGTGCAAAGGTCAAGCCTTTCAGCCACAAGTTCAAGTCTGGCCGCAAGTTCCGCGAGTTCAAGGCTACAGCTTGCGTCAACGATGAGGTCAACCTTTTTGCTAAGCATACCATCGAGAAGGCTGGGCTCGGAACCGATGCCGTCACCGACCTGCTGATGCTCACCTATTATGCCGGCACCTATGACCACCAGTCCGCCATCGGGTACGGCATGGAAATGCAGGACACTTACGCTCGTCTCGACCGGCAACTCGAGGAACTCTTTGATTTCATCGACGAGAAGGTAGGCTCGGACAAGACGCTGTTCGTGGTTACCAGCACAGGTTACTTCGATTCCGAAGAGATGATGGACCTGAGCAAGTACCGCATCCCTACAGGTGTCTTCTCCATCACGAAGGCTCAGGCTCTGCTCAACATGTACCTCATCGCCGTTTACGGGCAGGGCAATTATGTTGAGACAGCCATCGACAACCAACTCTATCTCAACCTCAAGCTCATTGAGAACCGCAACCTCAACCTGACGGAAGTGCTCGACCGTTGCAGCGCTTTCCTCATTCAGTTGAGTGGCGTTAAGGATGTCTATACGAGTCAGCGCCTTGCTCTTGGCGCCGGCACTCCAGGCATCAGCAAGCTCCGCAATGCATACAACCCGAGATGCTCTGGCGACATCCTAATACAAGTCTCGCCAGGTTGGGTGCTGAAGAACGAGGACACGCACGACCAATCGCTCAGCCGAGAGTCGTACCTAAGCTTCCCGCTCTTCTTCCTTGGCGCAGGCATCGTACCCGAAAAGGTTCGAATCCCCGTCAGCATCGACCAGGTTGCACCCACAATAGCACAGACGCTGCGCATCCGAGCTCCGAACGCTTGTCCGCAGGCCCCACTTAACTATTAAGACAATCATCCTAAATAACGAACAATACATTATATAATATATGGACATATCCAAGTTTCTAGTAAAACTCTTCGGCGATAAGAAAAGCCGCGACCTAAAAGCCTATCGGCCTCTGGTAGAGGCCGTGTTGCAGGTCTATCCAGAAATACAGGCACTCTCGAATGACGAACTCCGCGAACGCTCCAAGGCAATTAGGCAGCGCATACAGGATTCCGTCAAGGATTTACGCGAGCAGATACAAGTGCTCAAGGACAAGATCCCTTCGACCGACATTCAGGACCGCGCCCCCATCTTCTCACAAATAGACAAGTTGGAGAAGGACGTGCTCGAAACCTTCGAGAAGGCTCTTGACAGGGAACGCGCAGAAGTATTCGCCATCGTAAAGAGAACCGCAGAACTCTTTGCAACAAACGAAAACGTCGAAGTCACAGCAAACGACTTCGACCGCAACCTTGCCGCATCGCATGACTTTGTTGACATCGAAGGCGACAAGGCTATCTACCACAATCACTGGGTAGCAGGCGGCAACGACCTGAAGTGGGACATGATTCACTTCGACGTCCAGCTCTTCGGTGGCACCGTTCTGCATCAAGGCAAGATTGCCGAGATGTTCACGGGTGAAGGTAAGACCCTCACCGCCACACTCCCCGTCTTCCTCAATGCACTTACAGGCAACGGCGTACACGTCGTCACTGTCAATGACTATCTGGCAAAGCGTGACTCGGAATGGATGGGCCCCATCTATATGTTCCACGGCTTGAGTGTCGATTGCATCGACAAGCATCAGCCCAATAGTGAGGAGCGTCGCAAAGCATACCTTGCCGACATTACCTTCGGCACGAACAATGAGTTCGGCTTCGACTACTTGCGCGACAACATGGCGCAAGACCCGAAGGACCTCGTGCAACGTGCCCACAACTATGCCATCGTCGATGAGGTGGACTCAGTCCTCATCGATGATGCCCGCACGCCGCTCATCATCTCCGGTCCCGTACCTAAAGGTGACGACCAGCAGTTCGAGCAATATCAGCCTTTGGTAGAACGTCTTGTAGGCGTACAAAGGCAGTTGGCAACACAATATCTTGCCGACGCGAAAAAGCAAATAACAGAAGGCACAGAGGCAAACGACAAGCAGAAGACGGCCGAGGGCTTCCTTGCCCTCTTCCGCAGCCACAAGGCTCTGCCAAAGAACAAACCGCTCATCAAGTTCCTCTCCGAACCAGGCATCAAGGCTGGCATGCTCTCCACAGAAGAGATCTATATGGAGAACAACAACCGCCGTATGCACGAGGCTACCGACCCACTCTATTTCGTGGTTGACGAGAAACTAAACAGCGTGGAACTGACCGACAAGGGCAACGAATGGCTGGCCTCTCAGGTCAACGATCCCGACCTCTTTATCCTGCCAGACATCGCTACAGTCCTCTCGCAGATTGACCATTCAGGCAAGACAGACGAGGAGAAGCTCGAAGAGAAGGATCGCATCTTCAACGACTATGCAACCAAGAGCGAGCGCGTACACACCATACAGCAATTGTTGAAGGCCTATACAATGTTCAACCTCAACGACGAGTACGTTATTCAAGACGGTGAAGTCAAGATTGTGGACGAGCAGACAGGTCGTATCATGGAAGGCCGCAGATGGAGCGATGGCTTGCATCAGGCTGTCGAGGCAAAGGAACACGTCCAGGTGCAGGCTGCTACACAGACCTACGCCACCATCACCCTGCAGAACTACTTCCGCATGTACCACAAGCTTGCTGGTATGACAGGTACAGCCGTCACCGAAGCAGGCGAGTTCTGGGACATCTATAAGCTTGATGTCGTTGAGGTGCCGACGAACCGTCCTGTAGTTCGTACGGACATGAACGACCGCGTCTATCGTACGCAGCGCGAGAAGTACAAGGCTGTCATTGAGGAAGTCGAGCTGATGCGTACCAACGGCCGACCCGTGCTTGTTGGTACCACGAGTGTCGAGATTTCCGAGATGCTTTCCAAGATGTTGCAAATGCGTAAGATACCTCATCAGGTATTGAATGCAAAGCTTCACCAAAAGGAAGCCGACATCGTGGCCTTGGCTGGCCAGAGTGCTTTGGGCACCGTCTTTGTCGCAACCGACGGCAGGGCTTTCAACGAGAAGAGTACAGCCATAAGCTATCAGACACGCATCGAGGCAGAAGTTGCCAAGAAGGAGAAGCGCGAGCCTCGCGAAGCAACCGAGCTCCTAAAGACAGAAGAACGTTTGCTTGGCACCGTTACCATCGCCACCAACATGGCAGGTCGTGGTACGGACATCAAGCTCTCGCCCGAGGTGAAAGCCGCAGGCGGTTTGGCTATCGTGGGCACGGAGCGTCACGAGAGTCGTCGTGTGGACCGTCAGTTGCGCGGACGTTCCGGCCGTCAAGGCGACCCGGGAAGCAGCGTCTTCTTTGTCAGCATCGAGGACAAACTGATGCGACTCTTCGCCAGCGAGCGTATTGCCCGAGTGATGGACACCCTCGGCTTCAAGGATGGCGAGATGATTGAACATAGCATGATTACCCGCAGTATCGAGAACGCACAGAAGAAGGTCGAAGAGAATCACTTCGGCATCCGTAAGAACCTGCTCGAGTACGACGACGTCATGAACAAACAGCGTACGGTCATCTATGAGAAGCGTCGTCATGCACTCATCGGCGAACGTCTCGGCATGGACATCAGTAATATGATTTGGGATCGTGTCTGCAACATTCTGGAGAACAATGATTACGAAGGATGTCGCCAACGCTTCCTCGAAATCATGGCAATGGAAGTGCCCTTCACTGCCGAGCAACTTGAGACAATGAAGCTCGACGATGTGGCTGAGTTGGCTTACCAGAAGGTGCTGGAGCGCTTCCAGCAGAAGACGGAAATCATGATGACCAATGCCAACAAGGTTGTGACTGCCATCTATGAGAGTCCGCAGGGCAGCATGTATGAGAACCTTATGGTGCCTGTCATCGCAGGCAACCGCCAGTACAACATCCCGTCGAACCTCAAGGAAGCCTATGAGAGCCAGTCTCGTTCTGTTGTAACATCCTTCCACAAGGCCATCATCCTGCACATCATCGACGATGCATGGAAAGAGAACCTGCGACTGCTCGATGAGTTGAAGCACAGCGTACACAATGCCAGCTACGAACAGAAGGACCCCTTGCTCATCTTCAAGTTGGAAAGCGCCAAGCTCTTCGACGACATGATTAACCAGATCAACGACCGCACCGTATCCATCATCATGCGCGCCATGATACCGGAACTGCAAATACAAGGAGCGCCTCAGCAAGAGATGCCGCGCCGAGAGCAACCTCGTCTGCAAGAGTCACGCGGAGAGTTGACCGATGCAGGAATGCAACAGGCTGCTGCTCGTGACACGCGTGACCGTCAGCCCGTACAGCCCATTCGCCGCGAGAACCTGCCTGGCCGCAATGACCCTTGTCCTTGCGGTAGCGGCAAGAAGTTCAAACAGTGTCACGGAAGAAATCTATAATTCTATGGAAGCAAGCAAACAGACAATCCAGCAGATTGAGCGCACACTGCGCAAAGTCATCGCCAAGTTCCCAACCGAGGCCGAGCCTGTCATGACAGACATCCACCTCTTGGTAAGTAACTATACTGGTGAGATACGCACATATAATGACGATGACGAGGAACTAGACCGTTGCGTTGTTGAGGAATGGATAAAGAGTTCCGACGAGGAGTTCTACGAGGACATCGTGCCCATCCTGCGCAAATGTATCGAGGACATGCGCCCGAGCATCGAGAAGATGAGCATCATGCAACCCTTCAGTTTCGTACTCATCGACGAAGACCACGAGACACTACAGGACTTGGTCATCATCGACAGCGAAGAAACAGTGATGCTCGACAGCACGTTGCTCGATGGACTTGAGGACGACCTCGATGCCTTCCTAAAGCAGTTATTGGAGGAGTAATTGATCCTTCGACGGACACTGCTGTGACGTTTGCAAAGCAAAAACGGCAAAGGAACGCACATTTTCTTCATGTAAATGTCCGTTATATGAAAAAAAATGCGTACCTTTGTGCGCTTTTTAAGCTAACAATAATAAACAAAACATAAATAACACATGGCAACATTACAAAAAATTCGCAACAGAGGCAAGATCCTCATCTTTACGGTCGGCCTTGCTCTGTTCGCTTTCATTGCCGAAGAGTTCGTGCGCTCTCTCTCTTACACACAGACAGAGCGTCATCAGCGCGTCGGCAAGATTTATGGTGACAAAATCAACGTACAGGATTTCAATGCACAGGTCGAGGAATACACCGACGTTGTGAAGTTCACTCAGGGTGTCAACACATTGAACGACGACCAGCTCTCCATGATGCGCGACCAAGTTTGGCAGACGCTTGTCAACGACAAGATCATGCAGCACGAGTGCGAGAAACTGGGCATCACCGTTACAGACGCTGAGATGCAGGACATCATCAACAACGGCCGCAGCCCAATGCTTGCACAAACTCCTTTCCGCACCCAGCAGGGCACATTCGACGTTAACGCATTGAAGCAGTTCCTGAACCAGTACAACGAGGTCATGACAAATCCTGACCTGAGCAGCGAGGTCAAGGAACAGTACCAGCAGATGAACAACTACTGGAAGTTCATCGAGAAGACCATTCGCCGCCAGACGCTGAACAATAAGTATCAGGCTCTGCTCAATGGCTTGATGGTAAGCAACCCCGTTGCTGCCAAGGCCAGCTTCGAGGGTCGCACCAACGAAACAGACATCTACATGGCTGCACTGCCCTTCACAAGCATCAAGGACGACGACGTGAAGGTTGAGGACAGCGAGCTCAAGGCTAAGTACGAAGAGTTGAAGGAGTTGTTCCGTGCAGACGAGGAGACACGCGACATCAAGTACATCGACATCAACGTTACTGCCAGCGAAGCCGACAAGGCTGACCTGCAGAAGGAGATGGAAGGCTATGCTCAGGCTCTTGCCGAGGGTGCTGACCCCGCCAAGACAGTCCGCGAGGCTGCAAGCCAGGTTCCCTACAGTGTTCTTCCCGTAAGCGCAAAGAGTCTTCCTCACGACATTGCCGAGAAACTCGACTCTATGGTAGCAGGCCAGCAGGTTGGTCCCTTCGTGCATGAACACGACAACACCATCAACATTGTTCGCCTCATTGAGAAAGTCAACCTCCCCGACTCTATCGAAGTACGCCAGATTGCTGTTCCCGGCAACGACATGGCAGCCATCGAGAAGACTGCAGACAGCATCATGAATGCTCTTGCCGCTGGTGCCAACTTTGATACCATTGCCAAAAAGTACGACCAGCCTGCCACAAAGGCTTGGCTCACCAGCAACCAGTACGAGGGTCAGGCTATTGACGAGAACAACCGCAAGTTCCTGAGCACCCTCAGCAACGCAGCTGTTGGCAGCACCAACAAGATTGTCTTCGACGGCCAAGGCGCCATCATTGCACAGGTTACCGATCGTCGTAACATCATCGCAAAGTATAACGTCGCAGTCATCAAGCGTACCATTGACTTCAGCAAGGATACTTACAACAAGGCATTCAACGACTTCAGCAGCTTCCTTGCCGGCAATCCTAAGGCAGAGGACATTGAAGCCAATGCAGCACAGGCAGGCTACACCGTACAGACCCGCAACAACCTCCGCTGCACAGAGCACAACGTCGCAAACGTACGCAGCACAAGAGAGGCTCTCCGCTGGATCTTCGACGAGAAGACCAAGGTTGGCGATGTGTCTCCCCTCTATGAGTGTGGCGAGAACGACCACCTGCTGGTTCTCACACTTGCAGGCATCCACAAGAAAGGTTATCTTGCTTGGGACGACGAGCAAATCCGCGAATACCTGACCAGCGAAGTGATGAAGGACAAGAAGGCTGCCATGCTTCAGGAGAAGATGAAGGCAGCAAAGAGCATAGCCGACGTGGCTAAGATGGAAGGCGCAGTAACCGACACCATCCACCACATCACCTTCATGAGCAACGCCTTCGTTTCGAAGATCGGTGCAAGCGAGCCCGCACTGAGCGGTTCTGTAAGCAAGGCCAAGAAGGGCGACTTCAAGTCTGGCCTCAAGGGCAAGGCTGCCATCTATGCTTATCAAGTGCTCGACCAGAAGAAGAGCGAAGCTAAGTTCGACCAGAAAGAGGAAGAGCAGAAGCTCCAGCAGACAATCGCTCGCAGCCTCGGCAACTTCCAGAGCGAGTTGATTCAGAAAGCCGATATCAACGACAAGCGCTACATCTTCTTCTAAACAAGAAGACTCAGCATAAAGCCAAGCCCCTTGCAGACGCGCTCTGCAGGGGGCTATTTTTTTGCATGCAGCAATGCCCATTCAAAGCATTAGCAGTGCCTAAATAAAATTATAGCAGTGTTTAAACGAGAGTTTAGCAGTGCTTAAATGAGAGTTTAGCAGTGCTTGGACGGAAGTTTAGCAGTGCTTAAATGAGAGCTACAGCACTGTTACAAAAGAAGTATAGATCTTTGCCAAAAGGTACAGGCCTTTGACGAAGAAGATAATACCTATTGGGAGGCAAATCACCTCCTCTTCAGAACAGAGGTACTGGCATGCTTTGACAGACACATACAGGAGCGTCGTTCAACCCCCTATAGGGGAAATGCAAACGCCCTATAGGGGAAACGTCATTCCCCTATAGGGGAAGCGTTATTCCTCTATAGGGGAAGAGCCACTCCTCCATAGGGCGTTTGCTATTGCTGTACAGAGGCATTCAGACTGCCCGCCATATCGGACATAAAAAACAAATGGGGCGACTCGATATGAGCCGCCCCATTTATCATGGACTTGTGCGGGGGCACAAGTTGTTTAACAGATTACTTCTGGAGAACCTTTCTGCCTGCCTTTACGACAATACCCTTGTAGTTCTTGCCCACACGCTGGCCGGCAATATTGAAGGTTGCAGCCTTCTCATCGTCAGCAGCCTCAACAGTATCAATTGCGTCGGGGTGGCTCGCTGGCAGGAGCCTAGCGCCGCTCAAGAACGCTGACAGATAGTTCATCGCATCAACAAAGTTGGAGTTCTCAATCATGTATGTGAGAGTGGTGAAGATACCTGTCTCCTCATCATACGACATCATGAATTCAGTCAGTCTAACAGAAGGATCGAAGCCCGCTAAGAAGGCAAAGACATCATTTCCTCTAGAATTCTGAGTCTGGCCCAGGAACTGACCGAAGGCAAATACATAATTGCCGTTCTCGTCCTTCGTACCCTTAATCCATGCTTCTGAATTAACAGTGCTGATGCCCTTAATATATATGTCGTCGTCAACGAAGGCAACCTTCACACCACCGATGACATAGCTAGCACGAGTGTCGTAGTTTGTACCTTGGAATTCATAGTCGAGGGCCTCAGCGCCATCAGGCAGGCTGACTACCTGAGGCTTGATTACCTCGTACCAACTGATCTCGGAAGAATTGATCTCGTCGCCACCAGCATAGATGCTCTGGATGCCAATAGCTGTCCAGCCACTGATGTCCATGTTCAGATACAAGCGGCCGTCGTAGAAGTCATATCCTACAGGATTGCCCTCCTCGTCTTCATCATCGAGGAAGCCATAAGGAATGACAGTCATATCCTCGGTGAGGTACTCATAGAGGTCGGTAGTGAAGGTCACCTCGTTCTGCACGCCCTCTGCATCTAAGTAGTAGAGTTTGTAGGAGAGCAGAGAGTCGATGACAGCATTGCCTTCAGCGTCCTCAGCAGTGATAGTAAAGTCGATGAATGCACCAACGGGAGAATAAGCCATGTCGTCAATAGAAGGCTGAGCAGGAACAGCTGCCACATTGGGTATAGGCTTGATTACTGCACCGGCAGCAATGTTATTATAAGCGTACCTGTTGTCCGTGTAGTTGGCATTCTCGACGATAATATTCGTCGTAGTGTAGCTGTCGGTCTCTGCATTGTATGTCATCTTCACATCCATCACGCCGAGTGTGTTGTTGTAGCCCATCAGGTAGATGTTGAATCTGCTCTGCTGACCAGTGAACACGCCGAGGAACTGACCCTTCTGGAAGGTATAGGTGTCGGAGTCTTCACTCTTCGTACCCTTAATCCAAGACTCGCTGTCCACTGTGGCAACCCCCTGGATATAGACATCGTTGTCCACCTTGGCAATCTTAACGATTCTTGAGAACTCGCCGTCACTGTCAGTGCCGGTGAAGGCGTAAGACTGAGTCTCAGCACCTTCAGGCAACTCAACGGTAAATGGACGCGTGGGGGTGTACCAGCCAATTTCAGATGTATTGGTCTCGTCGCCACCAGTATAGATGGTCTGGATGCCGATGCGCTTCCAAGCACTGTCGTCCATATTCAGATATACTGCAGAAGCATAGAAGTCCCAGTTTTCAGTGAAGCCGTAAGGAATGACGGTCATATCCTCCTCAATCTTCTCATAGAGGTCTGTGGTAAAGACTACTTCCTTTGCTTCACCGTCGCCTTCGTCGTAGTAGAGTTTGTAGGAAACAAGGCTGTCAACAAGGCCTTCGCTATTGGTGTCAATCAACGGAATGTTGAACTCAACGACATTGCCCACGTTAGTGTAGCGCAACGTTGTGACAGAAGGAGTGGCAGGAGTAGCAGCCCTATTCACAACCTTAGCAATCTTCGTAGTGTTATAGAACTCATATAAAGATTTCTGTACCTTATCTTTATAAGCATTGACTCCAAGTTGCAAGTCGGGGTTGTCGTTGTAGAACCTGCCAGCATCTTCGTCGTATGTCATCACATAATCAACGATGCCGGAATTCAAGTTGTAGCCGATGAAGAAGAGAGAATCGGCACCGCCAAGGAACTGACCAGTCTTGAAGGTCACCTGGTCGCCGTCCAGCGTACCCTTAATCCATGCATCGGGTACCTCAGCAGAAATACCCTGAACATAGACATCGTCGCCATCGAAGCCAACCTTCACGCTGCGGGCAACCTGCTTGCTGTCAAAGTAGTCTGTGCCGGAGAATATCCAACTCTCTGTCTGCAAACCTTCTGGAACCTCGACCAACGTGGGCACTTCGGGCACAACCTCACCCATCTCGATAGTAGCACCGACTTCATATCTTCTCACATAGTAACTCTTGTCCGTATAATCAGCGTTCTCGATAATTTCAGTGGTGAACTTATATACGCTATTGGCGGCATCAACACTGAGAATCGGGTCTGTGTATGACAACTCTTCAGTATAACCAACAAAGAAGAGGCGATCTTCGTCATAATAATTGCCGAGAACCTGTCCATTGGGGAAGACATAGTCACCATCGGCATTCTTTGTACCCTTCACCCAGATATCCTCGTTTGTCTGACCTAAGCCACGAATATAGATATCGTCACCATCGAAGGCAAGACCAACAGTCATTTCGGCGTCTCCGCCATTATTAATTCTCGAACCTTTGAAAGTATGCTCTGTAACTGTGAGGCCTTCGGGCATAGTGAATTGCTTTGGCCAAACAGGAGTGTACCATGCAATCTCAGACTCGTGACGCTCCTCACCACCATAATAGATTCCCTGAAGACCAATCCGTACCCAGGTATCATGAGCCATGTTGAGTTTCAGATTACCATCCACGATATCTTTACCATCAGTAAACGTAGCAGGTATCTCTTGCAGATTTTCAGTCAAGCTGGGGTAATCCTCTGTCGTGAAGGTTACAGGTACTGCATTACCCTCAGCATCTTCATAATACAGGATGTATGATAGCTTCTCGGCAACCATACCTTCACCCTCTGTATCAACCTTAGCCAAGGTGAACAAGAGGACATCACCATCAATCGCATACTTCATGTTGGAAATAAGAGATTTGGCTGGTGTGGCGGCCTGTTCCGTAATAGGCTTAATGACATAGCCATAGTAGAACTGCCAAACGGAACGATCAATCTTATCCTTGTAAGTATTAATTATCGGTGCGTAATCACCTTCCTCGAATGATCCAGTCTCCTCATCATAAATAAGGGTATATTCTTCGGCAACGTCAAAGTTGTCGTTTACAGAAATGAAGTACACTTCCTCTTCATCAGTCAGCAATTGTCCGGAAGGGAAAGATACAGTTTTGTCATCTACGAATTTACCCTTAATCCAAGCTTCAGGATAATCTGTAGACATACCCTGAATATAAACTTCCTCGCCATAAATGCCTATATTCAGATTACCGGAGACTTCCTCCTTGGTATTGTTATTCGCACCAAGATAGTTGTATGCTGAATAAGCATATGTCTCAATCTCCAGGTCCTTTGGAATCTGAACAGGAATGTCAGGCACTTCACCTGTAGGAGCGATAAGGATACCAGGTGCAAGGTAAGCATAGCACCCCGTGCTCTTCGGATTGCCCGTATCAAGCAGATATTCAGAGAATGTAAATGTGCTCTCTTTTTCATTGAACTCTGCTACAGCATCCACAATTTCATTAGTCTTGGGATCTTGTGGTACGAAATACAAATCATTACCTTGTATATTGCCAAGATACTGGCCACTCGCAAAAGTAACCTGGTCACCCTCCTTATTGAAGGTGCCCATGACAAACGCTTTGGGCATATAGTAACTTAAGCCCGAGATGTAAACGACATCTTCGTCCTCGTCATCCCATACAACAGTAATTATACGGGAAATATCTTCAGACGTAAAGCTTGTTCCGTTGTAGTAAGCGCCTGTACCTGTAAGTTGATAGTACTCTACATCACCCTTCTCGGGGGGAGTGACTACTTCAGGAGCCTTGGCAGGAGCCTTAGCACTGCGTGAAGGAGTACTTGGTTGATTCACAGCAATAGCAGATATGCTATTCTGCTTAACCATCTTCTGAATCGTCGTCTGACGATTGATGGCAACATCATTCCGCGGGGTAAAAGACTTCTGCGCGAAGCCTGCTACCGAGAAGAGGACTGCCATCAGCATAAGGGTAAAATTCTTAATCCTCATAATGCGTAAATTTAAGTTTGTTAGATAATTTAGTTGATATTTTGTTATTCTTCATCCTTCTTAAGCTTGAATGAGTTTTCTCCTTCAAGAGATTGGAAAAGGACCTCTGTTGGCACAAAGTTATTGTTGGGCGTCATCTGATAAGTACCAGCCAAAGCAGCAGCGAAGCCACGCACAAGATTAACAAGCGCTGCATCTTTATCAAGGAGATCCTTCATGTCATTGTCCGTAGTTGAATTCTCCTCGTAAGAAATTGTCATCTGTCCCATGACAGGAACGCTGCGCTTCATCGTCAGGCCACCCCTCGTCAGAGAAGGTTTGGTCAATCGTCTGTTAGAGTACCATTCTATAACAAGACCAGAGACGCTGTTAGCACCTGATGTAAGCGCGGAACGTCCGATACCGATGCGCGGAGAATAAACCTTATTGGCAGTTTCCAGGACGGCCATCAACTGGTCATACTTAGCTTTCAAATCGGCAGACAAAGTTTCACCATCGAACCACATCACCTCATCACTTTCAGCCAAATTGGTATCCCAAGTAGCTATAATACGAACTGAGCCATCCTCACTGAGAAGAGCAGAACCATCTTCCGCCATCTTGAACTCCTGGAAGATATGACCTGCCAGTGTATCGACACTTTCGTTACGGAAGCCATAAGGTGTGAAGCAGCAGGAAAGAGAATCGACCTTCAGAGGATTCTTTACACGCTCGGAAATACGATAACGTCCATTCTTGAGCCCGACAACATACATTGTCTGGTCGCCTGCCGTTATATAATATGAGTCAAGTCCATCGCTCGTAAAGCGCTCTTTCATTGCCTTAGTGTCGGCAATGTAGGTCTGCCAATCGCGGTCGGCCTTCACCAAACGCACCTCGGCATCATAACGTTCGCCACGGAGGATAATCTGGTTCTCGGACATAAACTTGACAACGAGGTTCTGGTCACCCTGCATTCCTTCACCGTCTTTTACCAGAATATCAGGTGCTGCCCAGAAGGCAACAGGATCGACAAAAGGAGTGAGCACGTCATTCCAAGTATTGAAAGCAAGCACGAGGCCATCCTCACGAATCAGCTCGTAGAGGCTCGAATGTTCGGTATATTTGCCGGCATTGCCGTTACGCAGGAAACGATGGTCTCCAGCAAGTGTCACCTTACCACTCCTCTCGAACTTAGCAAACAGGTTGAACCCTTCGAAGACTGAAATGCCTCTGCCTGTATAATATTGCAATACCCAACCATTTGGCGCGTCAACAAGGATATTCTGCAGTTTCTCAGCATTATGCTCTATACGCAGAGCAGCACTCTCATCAAAGAGGTTATCCTCTTGGAACTGAGAACAGCCAGCAAGTGCAACAGTGGCAAATGCCACACCCATTGCAATGTATCTTATATCTTTCTTCATCATGGTAAATCTTGGAAATTATTTAAGCTCATAAATGGTGACTTCGTCCTTAAGGAAATCGTTAATCTTGGCCTGACGGTCACCTACTTCACGACGAAGCGTGAAGGCATAAAGGCCCCAATTCTCTTTGTACCATTTCGTAGCTATGTCCAGTTTCTTAAGCAAGGAGTTAATGCCGGTCAAATCCTCATCGGGAGAGACTTTCACCCAAGGCAGGAAGTCATCCTTGAAGGAAGTGAACTTGCGAAGTTCCTTGTATTTATACTGATCTACATAAGCATCTGCAGCCTTGTTTACAACCTGATTGACATGAGTATTGGGGTCTGCCAGCAGACGATGCTCGTCGAGCACATAGCGGTTCGTAGGATCATATTCGTCTGTCTGGTCATTGTACTCAGACTCTTCATAGAGCGTAAAGTTGTTCCAATGAGATTTTGGAGCATCCAATACTATGTCGAGAGAATCAATGAGTTCAAGAATATCTTCCTTATCACCCTGACGTACACCCATAGCGGCAGCATTGATAATGCGATTCATCCAACGATGCTTGGTGTCTGTGATGATACATGAAAGAGTTTCCACGAAATCCTCATAAGTAGCAGAAGAGGCATAGTGAGTAACATAGCCGTGCTGGTGTGTCCAAACAGAGTCGCGATCCTGCCATCCGATAGGGTCGTAGCTACCGGAAGTCACCTGACCAAAGGTAACAGGATAGGACTTCGTCTGGTGCAGGATATGGGAGAACTCATGATGCATGGTATGGAAATACTTCTCATTAAGAACATCCACATCAGCGCCATTGTACTTGACTCTATCGCTATATGGCTTCATTTCATTAACGTTGTAAAGCGTTATCTTTACACCGCCTGATGCAGTACCCAATACCTCAGTTCCCGTGGTAGGACTATAGCCCGAAGAACCAATGAAATGGAATATGCGGGGGCCATACCTCTTCATAAAGTCTTCGCCAGCAAACTTGGTATATACATCATAGAACAAATATCTAATGAAATGAGACAACAATTGCGAACGATTATAGTCGGCAGGCGTCAACTGGAAGTTAAGGTCGGAAGCAGACATATCGAAACGATACTTTACCTCGACATTGTAGGGAACCATAAAGTTATCGTAGAGCCACTGGTCGAACTCGTATGTTGCCTTAGTAGGATCAACAGCAGGAATATCCGTATTGAAGATAGACTCCGTAAAGTCTTCCTCACCACGGCAAGAGGAGAACGCAGCAACTATAGCTGCAATACCTATTATATATAATATCTTTTTCATCTTCTTCCTCGTGTTTATTAGTTAGCATTTTGCTCCGAATCATTGTTTTCCAGGAGGTCGTAATCTACAGGCACAGCTTTCAAGCCACCGTCACCATCTTGACTGCTCATTCTCTGTGAGCGGTTGTTGGAAGGATAGCCGGCATTGATAACGTTTTGCGGAATCTGCAGAACACGACGCGGGTCATTCCATTCGAGATAGTCATGATGTATCTCGTCCTCGTGCGGATCACGATAGGCATGATGCACCTTTATGCCGTAACGCTTGATGTCGAACCAGCGCAGGCCTTCGAACATTGTCTCGATACGACGGAAGTGAAGAACACAGTCAATCAAACGCTTTGAATCGTCCGACAGATTATCATATGTCCATTCAGGACTCATATCCGTTGGATGCAGTTCGCTAACGTAATCGTTCTTTGAAGGCTCTCCTTTATAGAACTTGTTGATTTTATCCTGTGTAAGAGGATCATCGGCCATGTGAGATGCAGCCCAGAAGCCAAGGTCTGCAATGGCTTTGTCCGGTTGATTTAGATAAACCTCTGCCTCAGCACGGCAAAGAAGCGTCTCTTCAGCGGTGAATGGCTGGTAGATAATATGGACAAAACCGATACCTGCTATCTTGTCGGTGTATTCAAAGTACTCATACACGCGGAACAGCCAAGAACCGTACTCGGAACCTGCGCCCCAACGATAGATTTTACCATCGAAAGCTTTTAGACGTCCGTCCCAGTTTGGACCGCCACCTTCATAAAGAATATTGTATGTATTGTCAACCTTCTCTGCAATACTACCTTTGTTGATGGCATATCGACAAGCAGAAAGCATACGGTCGAACAACGAATAAGTTGCTTGCAAGAGGTAATTGCAAGGAGCGGTCTCGTCGTTGAAGTCGTTAAGCAAGGTATTTATGGTATTGGAACTCATCGTTGCCCACTTACGTAGAGAAGAGGCGGGATTCGTTCCCAAAGCATCTGTAGCATACTTCACACATTTCTCATAGTCGCGCTTGTAGAGATAGAAGCGGGCTGCTAATGCATTGGCAGCATTATGATTAAAGTGGTAAGCCGGCACCTTATACTTTGCATCATCAATAAGGTCTACACCCTCGAGGATGTCTTTTTCAATCAGACGATAGACTTCAGCCACGCTCTTGCGGAACTTGGGGTTGCTATAGTCAACAGTAACAGTCTTCTCGACCTCGCTAACATAGGGAATACCTACATCAAGAGCGCTCTGAGTCTCATCCTTATAGGCCTCAGCGAACACGTTAACCAGCACAAAGTGGAGATATGCGCGAAGCAAGTGAGCCTCGCCCCATGAGTGTGCAAGTTCAGGATCATGTGCAGGGTCCTTACTCATTTCAAGCATGGCTTCGATAGCATGATTGGCTACGGCTATACCTTGATAATATGACTCCCATATGGTGTATGGGGTATCGTCCTCGCCCGTGCTGTAATTATCGATATCCTCCCATTCGTATGCCTGTTCATGGAACTTTGCATAGGGATCATTATGGGTAGCAGGGACACAAACATTGTTATCAACAAGATTGTCGCCACTAAGTTCACATACGACCGCTGGAACTGAGACAGGATAGGCTGAGGTCAACAATTTGCTTACCTTGTCTGGATTGTCTATTTCCGTACGATTGTCTGGAGCCTCGTCAAGATCTTTGCAAGAACATATTGTTACGATGCAAAGCAAGCAGAGGGGAATGAGGCTGTATATATTTCTATTCATATCCTTATATTATTATATCCATTAAAAGCCTAAACGTACTGTTGCTGTGATTTGTTTGGAGATAGGAGCTGCTACACCACCAGAGTTGATGAACTCGGGGTCTTGGCCATTCAGCTTCTTGTCGGCATAAAGCAGACAAAGGTTCGTTGCAGCAACCTTCACAGAGGCTCGATTGATGAACACAGTCTTCTTGAGCCATTCATCAGGGAGCACATATGTGACAGCCACTTCCTTCAATCGGATGAAATCGCCGTTTGCAATACGCTCTGTAGAGTAGTTGTAGGCGTTGTATGCTGTGCGCAAAGTATAGGAACCATAACGGTCAACCTGATTGCGAGAGGCAACGACAGGGATTGTCGTTACTGCCTCGTCACCGGCCATCATCCAACGGTTCTTGAACTCGCGAGGCAGAGCTGAGAGGTCGCTATAAGCAGAGGAGAAGACAGGATCGAGGCGAACCACATTTCCTCCTGCGTATGTGATAAAGAGGTCCAGTGAAAGGCTTCCCCAATTCTTGCTCTTATAGCTGAGGGTATTATTGAATGAGCCATAGAATGTGGGGTCTGACGGGCCTTCATAAACAAGGAACTTATCCAATCCTTCTGTCTCCTGGAAGTTCACATCACCCACTGTCTTATGCCCGAGTTCATTAAAGACTTGAGGCAGACCTTCTGAGTTGAGTCCTGCAAACTTATAGCTGAAGATTGAACGGACAGGATAGCCCTCGATAGCATAACCTTGGCCTGTTACGAGGTCAACAGCACGACTGGCCACTTCAAGAGAGGTAATCTTGTTCTTTGCCTTTGAGAAGATGAAGTCGGAAGTCCACTTGAAGCCCGCTTTATCGATATTGACGGTAGACAGACCCAGTTCCACACCATGAGATTCCATATCGGCCACATTGGCATACTTGGCAATCTCGCCACCAGCACCCTGAGTATAGGTACGACCAATCAGGTCATAGTTGTTACGGCCATATACGTCGAAGGTCAGGGCAATGCGCTCTTTCAGGAAGCTCAGGTCAACGCCGAAGTTCCATTCGTGCTTCTTTTCATAAGTTAACTCAGAGTTGCCGAGCGAGGAGATGTAAATCTGTGACTCAGCAGCCGATGTAAAGGGACGCCAAGAGTTCTTGGTCATAAAGATGGCCTCTGCATTGGTTACCCAAGATGGACCTGTATCGGCGGTCAACGAATAGCTGCCACGGAACTTCACCTGCGAGAGCCAAGACTTGGTTCTCTCCATGAACTTTTCGTTAGTCAGGTCATATGAGCCTGAGATATTCCATGTTGGCAGCCAACGGCTCTGATGGCTCTTGCCGAGGCGGTTTGTTCCTTCGTAGCGGAAAGTGCCATTCAGCGTATAACGCTGGTCATAGTTATAATTGACCTGACCATAATAAGCCAAGGTATTGGTCAACGTATAGGATTCACCGAAATATTCGGTATTCTCTTCGTTCATCTGCTTAAGCCAGAGGTACGGCGTGTAGGTGATGCCACCATTGTCGAACTGGTAACCCCAGCCTGTCCATGTGGTTGCTGTACGGCGAACAGAAGAGTACTCGGTACCAACCATTCCATTGAGTGTATGCACGTCATTGAAGACATTGTTGTATCCGGCCATGAGTCGGAATGTGTTCGAGCGCATGTTGTCGTCATACTGATACTTGATACCACCAGAAGGAAGGATGGATTCTGGGAGAGCCAACTCATTATCAGGGTCAGTATAAAGCAGGCTGTTGTTGTCGCGAATCGTAGAGTTGTCGTCCTGTGCATCTACGCCAGCGCGATAGGCATTAGCCTGATTGGCCTTGTCCATTACATTGTGCTGACGTTTGGTGTGCGAGATACGAGACGAGATCAAACCATTTACTCGCCATGCCTTCGTGGGTTTATATTCCAACTCACCGCGGAACATCAACTCCGTCACGTTAATGTCGTTATAGTTATACTCCAATTCATCGAAGATGTTGAAGCCTGTATAGAAGCGCGTATAATTGATGTTGGGATCGAGACAGCGGCTTGTATTCAAAGCGTAGCTGAAGGGGTTGATGTCGAAGTCACGCTTCACCTCACCTGTCACGACATCGGTTGTACGATTCAGCGAGCCTGGAGCTTCCTGTTTACGGTAGCTGCCTTGTGCGGCCAACTTCACGGCGAGAAGATTGCAACCTTTCTTGTCTTTCAGGATATCGTAGGAGGTGTTGCCGTTGAAAGTATAACGGTTGACGCTGCTACGATTGACGAACTGTCCCGGGTCTGTGAGGACAGACATCGAGAAATATGTCTGCGAACGATCTGTACCACCAGAAACGCTAAGAGAATGGTTCTGCTGTATGCTGTTTGTGAACAGGAGGTCGAACCAGTCTGTGTTACGGAACTCGGCAGCACGAAGGTAGGCATTGCGAGCGGCTTCTGTATTCTGCAAGCCGAATGTACCCGTAATGGGGTCGTATTTACGCAGCTGTTGGAACATATAGCCATAGACACCAGTGTTCTGGGCATTGACCATATTGTCGAGCTGCAACCAACCCTTGTCGTACATCTCCTTATAGACACCCATCATCTCTTGCGAGTTCATGATGTTGTAGTTGTTGTAGCTGGGCTTCAAGCGTGTGGTAAGTTCACCAGTATAGTTCACACTGGCACGTCCCTTGGTACCGCGCTTTGTGGTAACGACAATCACACCACCCATGGCTCTTGCACCATAGATAGAGGTTGCCGAACCGTCCTTCAGGATGGTGAATGACTCGATATCGTCCGAGTTCAAGCCGGCAACGGCAGACGAAATAAGGGTCTTAGCATCACCGGAAGCGAGGTCGTCGGCACTGACGTCCACATTATCCTCGTAGATAACGCCATCTACTACCCAGAGGGGCTTGGAGTTACCATAGATAGACGTTGCGCCACGCACACGAATCTTTGGCGAAGCACCGAAAGTGCCTGTCACATTGGTTACTTGCACACCGGCCACACGACCTTCCAGCGAGCGGCTCACGTCGGCCATACCTGAGAGTTTTATCTTCTCAGCATCGACCGTAGTGGCAGCACCTGTAAACAGTCGTTTGTCGATTTGTTGCTGACCGTTCACGACAACCTCCGTCATCTGTACATTGTCAGCCTGCATCATGATGCGCATACCATTCTTGGCTTTCACCTTCTGAGTGCGCATACCAATCATCGAAACTACCAAAACGGCATTCGACTTGACTTCTTTCAACGTGAAATTACCGTCGAGGTCCGTAATGGCTCTAATCTGTGTACCTTCCACCAAGATGTTCGCGCCCATCAGCGGCTCGTTGTCATCGGCAGAATACACAGTTCCTGAAACTGTTGTCTGCGCTATCGCCACTCCGATAGATAAGAATAGCAGCGCCAAGACAAGACTTAATTTTTTATATAAAAACATCTTAAAACTGTTAATTCTCTTATTCCGTTTTTTATCTAACTTTAGAATGTCTTATTATATATAATAATGTATAGTATTACACGTAACTCGACAATTCGAGCGGCAAAGGTAAGAAGTTTTTTTGAATTATTTGCATATTTGACCGCAAAAAATGTTGTTTTTTAACATTCTGGCATTCCAAACCGATCTTTTACGAATAAAAACACACCTTTTTGACAGAAATCGTGACACCACAACACATCATGCATCATCCGGTTCATAGAGGAATTAGACATCAGTCTGTTAAGGGGAACCTGAAACGCCCTATAGGGGAATGCTCATTCCTCCATAGGGGAGTGACGATTCCTCCATAGGGGAATGGCTCTTCCCCTATAGGGGAGTGAATCACCCCTATATAAAAGGTTGGTAATAAAAACGTGCGCCTCCGGTTGGGAAGCGCACGTTGATTATCGGTTTTGTTTTGTGTGACTGCTGATTATGCCTCCCTCTCTATCCAAGCCAGCGTGTCACCACGACGGACATGGGAAGCCTTCTTGGCAGAGATATCGACGAGTTTGCCACCGATGCCGGCAGGGATGGGGATGAACTCACCCCAAGTGGCCTGAACGTAGCACAGGATATCGCCTTCTTCGTACTTCTGACCGATGGCGGGTTCCAAGCAAGGAATGCCTTCGCCGTCGCCCTTGAACTCGTAGAATACCTGACCATCGACGGGGCTGACCACAGCATCGGCTTTAGCATGCTTGAAGGCTGCAAGTTCCTCTGGCTTAATGGATTTGCTCAGCTTCGCTTCCTTAGCTTTCTGGAGGTCGGCGAGGAAATTCTTCTTAGCCTGCCCGCTCTTGAAGTTGCGGTACTGTTCTGGGTGCATCGCAAGTTCGAACAGCTCTTCGTCGTCCTGTCCGTAATCCCATCCATTCTCGTCCATCTCCTTGCGGAAATCGTCGAGCGCATTGGGATAGAGGGTATGGGGGTCGGTATCGGTGAACTCCTTGCCCTTCTGCTTTGCAAGTTCCACAAGCTCGGGAGCAATGGTGCCAGGCACCTTGCCGCTCTTGCCGAGTATCATACCCCACATGGCATCGTCCATCATCACGAAGCGACCTTTGCCTTGAGCCATGGTGAGCAGGTTCATCAGGGCAATGTTCTTGGTGTACTGGCTGAAAGGCGTTACCAATGGAGGATAGCCGACCATCGGCCATACATACTCTACCTCGTTGAAGAGGGCAACAAGCATATCGTCAGTATTCAGTTCGGGTTCACCCTTCTGCTTGCGCAGACTATTGATGGCAGCCTGAATACCGCCCAGGTCGGCCATCATGGAGCCCATCATGCCGCCGGGCAGACCGCTGCCGAGCAGCAGGCTCGACATGTGTTTGTTGGCAGGGTTGATGAAGTAGCCCAGCCAGTCGTCGATGAACTCCTGCGTGAGGGAGCGAGCCTTCATGTAAGCGTTCATATTGATTTCTGGCACATCGAAACCTTCGTTCTTCAGCATCGACTGCACAGAGATAATGTCCGGATGTACCTTTCCCCACGAGAGAGGCTCGATGGCTGTATCAATGATGTCGGCACCATTGTTGCAGACCTCAAGAATGCTGGCCATTGAGAGACCAGGACCACTATGACCATGATACTGAATGATGATGTCGGGATGGTTCTTCTTGATCATGCCCGTGAGTTTGCCAAGCATTGCAGGCTGACCGATTCCGGCCATATCCTTCAAGCATATCTCAGCAGCACCTGCCTCTATCAGCTGGTCGGCAATTGCAGAGTAGTACTCGGCCGTGTGGATGGGACTTGTAGTGATACAAAGGGTTGCCTGCGGAATCATGCCGCCTTCCTTAGCCCACTTGATGCTGGGAATGATGTTGCGGACATCGTTCAGGCCGCAGAAGATGCGGGTGATGTCGGTTCCCTGCTTCTTCTTGACCTTGTACATCAACTGGCGCACATCATCAGGCACAGGGTACATTCGCAATGCATTCAGGCCACGATCCAGCATGTGAGTCTTGATGCCGACTTCGTTGAAAGGTTTGCAGAAAGCACGAACTGCCTCATTGGGGTTCTCGCCTGCCAGGAGGTTCACCTGTTCGAATGCACCACCATTGGTTTCAACGCGGTCGAAGCATCCCATCTCGATGATGACGGGTGCGATGCGTGCTAACTGATCCTTGCGCGGCTGGAACTTGCCGCTGCTCTGCCACATGTCTCTATATACGAGACTGAAACGAACTTTCTTCTTCATTATGTTATCTCGGAATAACTGCGTAAATAATTATTGGGCGCAAAGATACATCTTTTTCTTCACTTTGCGAACCTTCGTGGCAAAAAACTTATCTTGTTTGCTCAAATTTGACGCTTACGCTTTCACAAGAGACGCCAAGAGGGGGATTTACCTTATCAATTGCTACGCTTACCTGCATAACAGAAAGGCACTCATCGAGAATTGCCGAAGCAATCCTAGCTGCCACATGCTCTAACAAATTCGAGGGAACAGCCATCTCCCTTTTGGCGATGCTGACAAAGCGAGAGTAGTCGGCAGTGCCTTCCAATTGATCATTTTGCCAAGCAGACGACTCCACTTCCACCTGAGCGGAAACAGTGACATAGAAATCGCCACCAACAACGCGCTCTTGTGCCTCGCAGCCATGATAGGCATACAGTTTGATGCGATTGACACTTATCTCGACAACGTGTTTCACTCTGTATCCTCCTCATCAAGCATTTGTGAAGAATCGGGCAGATACCTCTTCAGCACCCTTGCCACACCAGCCGTCCACGAGTTCATTGTGTCGTTCTCCAATTGCAGAGATGTGATGAGACGGATGACATGCTCGATGGGCATACGATAGCGGAGCACACCACTGATGAGCTTTGCATAGTCCCAATACTTGGGGTTGAAGCGTTCGCTCAAGCCTTCGATGGTGGTCTTGTAGCCACGCTTATTGACGAACTGGAAGTCATAGCGCTTCTGTCCCTCTCGGTCATAATGCTTGATGATAAAGCCATTCATCACACTCTTCGGAATGGCGATGCCTTCTTCATCATCCTGCAGACCAGTGAATATTTCATAAGGAACGCCATCAAGCATACCGACGAAGGCCACCCACTTCTCTTTCTTGTTCTGGAAGCGAACCACATCGCACTCCAAGACTTCGGGCCTGCGTTCCACAACCGATGGAATGATACCACCCGGGAATCCTTCTGTCTTCAGGAACTTCTGCTGAGCAAGCATCGAGAGCAAGACTTCCGACATTGCCTCGTTGTCCTTTCTCGTATAGCGGATGTCGGTAAAGACTTGTGCCAGGGTCTGCTTGTCGTTGATTTCCACAAAATGCTTGTTCGAGGCAAGCGACTCGCGCTTCTTATAGCAAGCATCGATGCGCTCTGGCGTGAAAGGATTGTAGGTTTCCTGATGCACGATAGCCTGAAGAGGCAAACGGTCTGTCTGCCTTGGCTTCTCAGCAGGCCAACCGACGGTCAGTGTGGCGACAGGGAAGACGAGTTCGGGCAAGTCCAGTGTCGCGATGATGGCCTGCGGCTGGTAAATGGTTGTACCGAGGAAACAAATGCCGAGCCCTTCTTCCTCTGCCAAGCAGCAGAAGGTCTGGGTAAAGAGCAGAGCGTCGGTTGCGGCATTGATGAAGCTCAGGGCATTGTCGTAGCCCGGATTTGCCTCTCGCTGCAAGCACCAGTCGGTCACTCTACGAAAGTCAGCACAAATAGTTAGCACAACAGGAGCCTGTGTCACCATTGGCTGGAAGAAATGAGCCGGAGCCAACTGTTCCTTCTTTTCTTCCGAGCGAGTCACGATGACGCTATAGAGTTGCAGGTTGCCCATCGTCTGTGTTCGAGAGGCTTCCTCTATTAAGCGATTCAGCAGCTCGTCACTGACGGGCTGCTGAGTGTATTTGCGGATGGTTCTTCTCTGCTTGATGTTCATAGTGCCTTTCCTATTAATTTCTCTTCAAGCTCTTCAAGGTGGCGCTGCAACCCTTTGTCCACTTTCAGCCTCCCGTCTATGGTTTTTATGCCATGCAAGACGGTGGCATGGTCTCTGTTGCCGACGTAAATGCCTATCTTGCTTGCTGTCAGTTTCGTGTGCTTATGAGCCAGATACATGCTCATCTGGCGGACAGTTACGATATCTGCCTTCCTGCTCTTGCCGAAGATTTCCTCTTCTTTCACATTGAAGTGCTCACAAGTGCAGGAGATAATCTGGTCGATGGTGACAATCTTCTTCTCCACCTTTGTCCTGCCTGCCAGAATCCTTTGGGCGAACTCCAGGTCGATGTCCTTGCCATAGACGACGGAATAGGCCAACAAGCTATGGATGATGCCTTCCAACTCGCGGACACTGTTGCTGACATTGCTCGAGATGTAGTCCAGCACATCATCGGGGATGTTCAGGCCATCGTGCTTCACAATGCTGTGCAGGATGCTGCGACGCAGACCTTCTTCGGGCTTCTCCATCTCTGCCATCAGTCCGCTCTTGAAACGGGTGATGAGCCTATCCTCCATGCCTTGCAGCGAAACGGGCGGACGATCGCAGGTCATGATAATCTGCTTGCCGTTCCTCCTGAGGTGGTCGAAGATGTGGAAGAAGGCGTTCTGAGTAGCCGTCATACCTGCCAACTCCTGCATATCATCCACGATGAGCATATCAATGCTCTGATAGAAGTGCATGAAGTCGTTGAATACATTGTTCTTCCTGGCATCCGTGAACTGCACCATGAAGAGATGTGCGCTCAAGTAAAGCACTCGCTTGTCGGGATGCAGTTCCTTTGTGCGCAAACCGATGGCATTCACCAAGTGTGTCTTGCCCACACCGCTCGGACCATAGATGAAGAGCGGATTGAACGTCATCTGTTCGGGATGCTCGGCTATGGCCTGGCCCACACTTCTAGGCAACTTGTTACTCGTACCTTCGATGAAGTTGGCGAAGGTCTGGTGAACATTGAGCTGCGAATCAAGGTCTTCTGCCATTCCCACAGCCTGTGCCAGCGTGGGCGACTGATTAGCAGCAAAGGCACTGGGAGCAGGCTCCACAACCATATTGCCATCACTCTCCTGACTGACTGTCACATTGTCGGCCACCTCTACCTGATAGTACAGGGCCACGTCTTCGCCAAAGAAACGGCTTATGGTAATGTGAATGAGACGGCGATAGTGTTCCTCCAGATATTCGAAGAAGAACTGAGACGGCGTAAACACCGTCAGTTCCTTCTTCGCAGCATCATACTGCTTGACTCTCATTGGCGAGAACCAAGTCTGGTACTGCTGCTCGCTAACGTTGCTGCGGAACATTTCCATGCAACGCTGCCATAATATCTGAGTTTTCTCGTTCACTTAATATATATATATAATAATGTATAGTCACTCTCCCCTCAAAGGGGCACATAAATAGGCCATTTTCATTTTGGCGAATTCGAGTGCAAAGGTACTACAATTTCCGCAAAACGCCAAACTTTTTGTCTTGCTCCGAAAAGTGCTCAAAATCCTAACTTGTTGTATTTCAACATGCCGAATAAATAACCCCATCTCAGCCCACTTCTACCCTCTTGCGAAATTATAATTGTTTGACATACAACATCTTCACAAGTTCTCAACCTCTATTTCCTAATCTCAACCACACACTCTTCACACTTCATTTTTAGTCAGTTAGTATTTTGGTAACATACCGTTTTTTGCTGTACACTATTTCACAAAAATCTAAATAGAGAGAAAAGCAACATAAACTATAAAAACATACACAATTCTCACAATAAAATGCCCTACATTTTCGTTTTTAAATTAGAAAGTCGAAAACAAAACCCATTTGCCCTATAAAGGCAGAACTCTAAACTTTAAACTCTCAACCCATCATCCACCCGCCTATGGAACAACCATTACCCCTTCCCTATTTTCAGCCAAGCACAGCCGTACTGGCAAAGATTCGTCAATTTGCCCGCACCTATCGGCCACAGCCCAATGTTTGCACAGCGATGGCATAAAGCATTTCAATCTTATTTTTAATCTTTAATATTCCAATGCTCTCCCCATCCCTATTATCAGCCAACTTCGCCAATCTCGAAGCCGAGATGAAGTGGTTCAACCAGAGCAGTGCCGACTGGCTCCATATTGATGTCATGGATGGCGTCTTCGTACCCAACATCTCCTTCGGGTTTCCCGTCTTGAAGCACGTGGCCCGCATTTGCAAGAAGCCACTCGACGTGCACCTCATGATTGTGCAGCCCGAGAAATTCGTGGGCGAAGTAAAGGCCCTCGGAGCCTACCTGATGAACGTCCACTACGAGGCCTGCCCACACCTGCATCGCGTCGTAGGTCAGATACATGAAGCGGGCATGAAGGCCGGCGTAACGCTCAATCCTGCCACACCAGTTAACGTTCTCGAGGATATTGCAGCCGATGTGGATTTAGTGCTTTTGATGAGCGTCAACCCAGGCTTTGGCGGACAGAAGTTCATCCCCCACACTTTGGAGAAGGTCAAGGAACTGCGTCGTTTGCTCGACCGAACTGGCAGTAAGGCCCTCATCGAGGTAGATGGCGGCGTGAATATGGAGACCGGCAAGCAACTGAAACAAGCTGGTGCCGATGTCCTCGTTGCCGGCAATGCCATCTTTGCAGCTCCCGACCCCGCAAAGGCCTGTGAGGAACTCGCCAAACTGTAAAGTTGTAGCACAAGTCAAACACAGCTCCCATTAGAGCTATAAGAAACAAAAGCAAATCCCGCAGCGACAAACCGTTGCGGGATTCTTCTTTTTGTGGAGGTGCCTGGCGGATTCGAACCGCCGTAGACGGTTTTGCAGACCGTTGACTAAGCCACTCATCCAAGGCACCAACAAGATTTACAATTTGACTATTTACAATTTACGATTTGAGCGTAAACAGACTTCTTTCGTCGAATTGCGGTGCAAAGGTACAACAAAAAGTGAAAAGAGAAAAGTGAAAAGAGAAAAATTTTTGTCTTTACGCTATTTTTTTTCCTTTAAGTCGTGTTTTGCTTACTTTTCCCTACTTCACGAAGACTTTTCGTCCACCTATTATATATAAACCGCGAGGCAGGTTACCCTCTTTCCATTTACCATTTGACCATTTACCATTTACCATTCTGCCGGTCAGGTCGTAGATGGTCTCATTACTCTCGAGGAAAGAAGCTGGAGCAATGCAACCGTTGGCGTAGTCTTCGGTTGTTATGATGCGAATCCTGGCTGGGATGTTGGCAGTACCGGTTGGGTCGTTGGCATAAGGAGACATACACCATCGCTGAGGGGAAAGTGCTGTCTCCTCCTCGGAATACACTAACTCTCCATCCTGAATGGTGTAAGTTTGTGCTATAGTCAGCATATTATAGTAACAGTAGATGGTGTAGGTGTAGTCCAGGAAATTGTAGTTGAAAATGCCATCGTTGGTGGGGAAAACTGTGGCGTCCGGCATGGTCAGCGTCTTTTCTCCCGGCGATTTCGCGCGGATAAGGTAAGGTCTGTTGGGCAATGTCTCTCCGTCCTTCAGCACCGTCACCAGCAGTTCCGTCTCGTCCATGATGCCGTCGTTGTCGGTATCGCACTGCTGGACGTCGAATATGTCGGCCACATCGTACTCCTCTGCCCAGTCCTCATATTTCAAGGAGAAAGGAACATACAGTGGCTGCCATTTCCCGTTGTAGTTGCGTGTATATGTAATGTGCGGGTATGTTTTCTCTTCTTTGATGTCGAGCGGCGTGTCGTCTATTATGGCGAGGTCTTCCAACTTGGAAGCAAGGACGGCTTGATAAGCTGCTTCGAGGTCTTGTATCGCCTTGCGGAACTGATAGGTCGTGTGGCTGCCGGGGTCGTCCATTATCTCTGTGGCAGCTTGCAATGCAGTATTGAAGGCCGCCATCTCTGCTTCACCGTATTGTCCATCCTCGAAGTTATATTTACTGCATTCCGTCACGAGTGTGCCGAGTTCATAGCGGTCCACGATGGCGCGGCACATACGAGCCGTGTTCTCCATCAAGGATGATCCGCTACACATGGCTCCCATCGAGGCGTCGCTGTCGGCACCTGTATAGGGATACCTCCAGTCATAGTTGCAGAACACAATAGGATAGCGGGAGAGGTCGAGGTTGCTCCACATCATTTTGGTGTTTGCCAGGATGTAGTTGAAGATGTTTTTGCGGTTGGTTGCCGTCATATCTTCATCAAGGACATAGTTGACGGCATAAGGGATAAGCACAGCCTTGAAGATGCTTTGATCGCCGCTTGAACCCTCGTCGCGCAGGATGTTGTTGCCGCTGGTACAACGACCGCTGGTAAAGGCATAATTAATATATGTATAGGCCAGTGTCTTGTACCTGTTCTTTATGGTTGCAGATTCGTCAGTGACGTGATAGAGGATGCGACAAGCCTCGCCGAATGTGCCTTGAGTATAGGTCAAAGGAGGTTCCTCGACGCGTCCGTCACTCTTGACAATTTTCTTGGATGTATAGGCATAGAGTTTCTTGGCATACTCCAGATACTTTGCTGTGCCGTATTTCTGATAGAGCTTAGCAGCAATGAGGGTTGCGGGCGATTGTGTGCAGGCGTTGGGACCTTCGCCGCCGCCATTCGTGTGCCAAGGCAACTTCAGTCCGCCAGTCTCTTCGTCCTCCTTGACTCGCTTGATGATGAAGTTGTCGAAGACTTTTCTGGCAACAGCGGAGTAAGCTGCGGTGCCTGTTGCCTCACCTATATGGAGAAGCGTGAGTGTAATCCAGCACATATCGTCGGTATAGGGATTCTCGAACATACCGGGGTCGGAGCTGGTGTTGGGTGTTGTGGAGGAACTTGCTGGAGAGCCGGCATAGTTGTTTGCCTTGTTCTTGTACCAGAGCTTGATGTAGTTGAGGTACTTGTTGGCAAGCGCAGCATCAATGTTCTTGTGGCGCTGGTAGTTATAGATGACAACATCCATGGCGTGCGCTTGCGTCCAATATGCGTTGTTGGCATAATGGTTATAGCTAACGTTGAAATAACCCTTGGTCTTTATCATAAACGACTCGATGAAGGCATTGGTCATGGAGTCGGCCTTCGTCTCGTAAGTGTCTTTGACGAGTCTGTAAAGTTGTTTGGTACCAGAGGATTGGGCAAATGCTCCCATCACTACTAACATCAACGATATAAGGGCGGCAAGTCTCTTTGTCATCTTTTTACCTGATAATAAATAAGTGAAGAGTGAAGAACGAATCTCGTTCTTCACTCTAAGTTCTTCAATTGTATTTTACTTCTTCAGCAAGTCGCGAATCTCGGTGAGCAGCTTCTCTTCTGCGCTGGGTTCTGGAGCAGGAGCAGGAGCAGCTTCTTCCTCCTTCTTGCGGTTCAGAGCAGCGATACCCTTCACCATGAAGAAGATACACAGAGCGATGATGAGGAAATCCACCACGTTCTGAATGAACTGGCCATACTTGAGCACAGCAGCACCTTCGCCTTCGCCAATCTGATAAGAGAGGTTTGCAAAGTCGATGTTGCCTGTTGCCATACCGATGAGGGGCATCAGCACATCGTCCACCAAGCTGCTGACAATCTTACCGAAAGCACCGCCGATGATAACACCGACTGCCATGTCCATCACATTACCTTTAAGCGCGAACGCTTTGAAATCTTGAATAAATGACATAGGATTTAAGAGTTTAAGGGTTTAAAGGGTTTAAGGGTTTAAAAGTTTAAGTCAATTTTGTTGCAAATTGGAATTTTGATTTTGCAATTTGATACTATTAGACATTTTTTATAGGTTATCGAGTGCGAATTTAAAAAGAATTTCGTAATTTTGCACCGCGAAATAAAGAAAAAGTGAAGAAAAAGGTCATTTTTGTATCAATTTGCCTGCTTTTGGCACTAATTGTAGCAGCTTGCAAGTCATCACATTACTGCAATTGCGGCTGAAGAGCAGTTCATAGTTCATAATTCATAGTTCATAGTTGAAATTTATAGTTCAAATTTATTATAAACCCTTTTAATTAACACAAACACAATGGCAAACGTAAAAGTTGCAATTAACGGTTTCGGCCGTATCGGTCGCCTCGCTTTCCGTCAGATGTTCGAGGCTGAAGGTTATGAAGTAGTCGCTATCAACGACCTGACCAGCCCCAAGATGCTGGCTCACCTCCTCAAGTACGACACCGCTCAGGGCGGTTTCTGTGGCAAGTTCGGTGAGAACAAGCACACCGTAGAGGCTACCGAGAATTCTATCATCGTCGACGGTAAGGAGATTACCATCTACGCTATGCCCAACGCAGCTGAACTCCCCTGGGGTCAGATCGGTGTTGACGTAGTTCTCGAGTGCACAGGTTTCTACACCTCTAAGGAAAAGTCAATGGCTCACATCCAGGCAGGTGCCAAGAAGGTTGTCATCTCTGCTCCCGCAGGCAACGACCTCCCCACCATCGTCTACAACGTGAACCACAAGACCCTCAAGAAGGAAGACAACGTCATCAGCGCAGCATCTTGCACAACAAACTGCCTCGCTCCCATGACAAAGGCTCTCAACGACTACGCTCCCATCCAGAGCGGTATCATGACAACCGTACACGCTTACACTGGCGACCAGATGATTCTCGACGGTCCTCAGCGCAAGGGTGACCTCCAGCGCGCTCGCGCAGGTGCTGCCAACATCGTTCCCAACAGCACAGGTGCAGCTAAGGCTATCGGTCTCGTAATTCCCGAACTCAACGGCAAGCTCATCGGCGCCGCTCAGCGCGTTCCCACCTTCACAGGTTCTACAACCATCCTGCACGCAGTTGTCAAGGGTGACGTAACTGTTGAGGGTATCAACGCAGCCATGAAGGCCGCTACAAACGAGAGCTTCGGCTACACCGAGGAGAAGCTCGTCAGCAGCGACATCATCGGCATGAAGTTCGGCAGCCTCTTCGACGCTAACCAGACCATGGTAAGTAAGATGGAGGACGGCAACAGCCTCGTACAGGTAGTTAGCTGGTACGACAACGAGAACAGCTACACAAGCCAGATGGTTCGCACCATCAAGTACTTCGCTGAGCTCTAAACCGAACGTCAGCTCAATACACAGAGAGGGTACCGCGCATGGTGCCCTCTCTTTTTTTGTCTTCATGGCTCGATGATTCGCCGAACCAAAATAAAACAATGTAAGCAAAAATACACGTTCTGCTGTCAAAGTGTCAGAAATTGCACACGCTGAAAAGTATCGAAAAAAAGCACTTTTTACGTCGATTCTACCGACTCGACGTGAGGACTTTCAAAAGTTCACACGTGTAGTTTGAAAAGTTCACGTGTCGTGTTTGAAAATTTCTCGTGTGAATTTAGTGGAAACTTCACGTCAAAAAGTGTGCAATTTCGGGTCAAAACGGCTGTTTTTGCCATGTGTGGTTAGCAAAATGACGAATCGGAATAAAATAGCTGTCGTGCGAAGCTTCTTCTAACAACCTGTGGCAGAGATAGTTAAGAAGTCGTCTTCGATTTAAGCCCATATTTTTGCTCGGGGGGCGAAAACAAGGTCAGAGGCAAAAGAAGCGATTCTGGAGCGTTTTGGAAAATTAGGCCTGTAAGCAAAACAGCTGAAATGCTTGCATTTTGTCAGAGTGCTAAAATGGCACTTCAAATCGCGAACGGCAGAAATAAAAGCCACGGATTTCGCTCATTGACGTCAGTTCAGAGAATCATTAGACAATTATCTCAACTTTAAGGCGGCAATAATGCCGCCTTATTTTATTACAAAAGCAACATAAGCAAGGCTGCGTGAGCAGTCTCGACTGAAAGTCAACAAAAGCAACAAAAGCAACACGTAGTTTCGACACACAAAAGCCCCTTCGCCTAATAAGCGAAGGGGCTGTTTGATTTTTGAATTAATTAATTTTGAATTCCCGAAGGGCTATTACTCTTCCCAACCCAGAGCGCTGGCGCCGAGGACGGCGGCGTTGGCGTTCATCAGGCCAGAAACGAGGAACTTGGCCTTGCCCTGGAAAATCTTGAGCACGGCTTTGTTGTAGGCCTCTTCGATGGGCTTCATGATGAGGTCGCCTGCCTTGCACAATCCACCAAAGAAGATGAATGCTTCGGGGCTGGAGAAGGCTGCGAAGTCGGCACAAGCCTCGCCCAGCATCTTGCCGGTGAACTGGAAGATTTCGTTGGCAACCTTGTCGCCCTTGCTGGCTGCGATGCTGACGTCGAGAGACTCAATCTCCTCGGCTGGCTTGTCGCGAAGCAGAGAGGGACGCTTGGTGTTAGCAAGGATTTCGCGAGCTGTACGTGCCACACCTGTAGCAGAGCAGTAAGCCTCGAGGCAGCCAGTACGTCCGCAACCACAGCTGCGACCTTTCTCTGTGCGGTCCATGATGACGTGACCGAGCTCGCCAGCAAAGCCGTCGCTACCATAGACAATCTGTCCGTTCACGACGATACCGCTGCCCACACCTGTTCCGAGGGTGATGACAATGAAGTTCTTCATGCCACGAGCTGCGCCATAAGCCATCTCGCCCATTGCTGCGGCGTTGGCGTCGTTGGTGAGCTTCACGGGAATGCCTGTTGCCTTGTTGAACATGTCGGCCAGAGGAATGATGCCCTCGTGAGCCCAAGGCAGGTTGGGAGCGAACTCGATGGTGCCGTTGTAGTAATTGCCGTTAGGAGCGCCGATACCCATGCCTTGCACTTGGTCAGCTCCGCCAATCTGTGCCAGAAGGGGCTTCAGACATGCCACGCCAGCCTCGACGAAGGCTTCAGCGGTCTTGTACTGCTGCGTCTTGATACTGTTCTCTGCAACGACCTCGCCACGAGCATTAACGACTCCGAATACGGTGTTGGTACCACCCAGGTCCACACCAATCACATAGGGTTTCACTTTGTCCATTGTTTTAGTTTAGTATTAAATGTATATATTTTTTAATGTTTATAAGCAAGTTTTGGTCACCAAAGAGAACAAAAACGCATAGTTTCTGCACAAAGTTAGGAAAAAAAATTGAACATTGAACATTGAACATTGAAAATTATTCCTTATTCCTTAAATCTTTAACCTCTAACCTTTAACCTTTGAACTTAATTTCGTATCTTTGCACCCGCAAATTCTTAACTCTTAACTCTCAACTCTCAACTCTTAACCCTTAGCTCAGTGTTGTGGATTGAATCAGTCAATGCCCTCGACCTTGCCGTGCGAGGTATGGTGGTGGGAATAGTGGCAAGCGCACCGATGGGACCTGTCGGGGTGCTGACCGTTCAGCGTACCTTCAACAAGGGCCGCTGGTACGGCTTTGCTACGGGCTGCGGGGCTGCCGTGAGCGACCTCATCTACGCTGTGATGACGGGTTTGGGCATGAGCCTCGTGATGGACTTCGTCGAACGGCCCACGACAATCTTCTACCTCAAGATACTGGGCAGCATCCTGCTGTTCTGCTTCGGAGCCTACACCTACTACACGAAACCTGCCGAGCCTCATAAGTCGAGTGGCAAGCGCGGAACGCTTTGGCACAATGCCTTCACGGGCTTTGCCATTACGGTTAGCAATCCGCTTATCGTCTTCCTCTTCCTCGCCCTATTTGCTCGGGTCGGCTTCGTCGTACCAGAGCATCCGATAGAGCAGAGCATCGGATACATAGGCGTGCTGACAGGCGCTATAGTCTGGTGGCTCATCTTGACGACGGCGCTCAATCGTCTTGGCTCACGCTTCGACATGAGTACCATCAGCCTGCTGAACCGCTTGCTCGGCTTGCTGGTCATGGTGGCATCTGTCGTAGGACTGTTCTATACACTGTTTAGATAAAATATGTACATAGCCCAGAAACTCAGAAACCAAAGCGTCAGTGCCTACCTTATATATATGTATCAGGTGGAGGACTTGATTCGTGCATACGGTCTTGATGCCGAGCGCATCGCTGCCGAGTACTTGCCGCGTTTCGGATACGACGAGGCGCAGATGAAGGAAGCGAAGGAGTGGTACGAGTCTCTTGCTCGCATGATGAAGGAAGAAGGCAAGGAACAGGCAGGACATGTCCGTGTAGTGCAGAACACCCTCGACCTCCTCGAAGACCACCACAAGGAACTCCTTGCCGATAACGACGAGCACGAGTACAAGTCGGCCTACTACAAGGCTCTGCCGCAAATCGTGGCTTTGAGGACGCAAGGCAACAACAAGGACAAATCCGAAATGGAGAACTGCATCGATGCCCTCTACGGCGCCACGCTGCTTCGAATGCAGGGCAAAGAACTCTCAGCAAGCACCCAAGCAGCCCTCAAGCCCATCAGCGAACTGCTCCGTCTCGGAGAAGAATTAGAAAAGAAATAAGGAATAGATAATGAATCAAGAAATAGAACGCAGACGCACCTTTGCCATCATCTCGCATCCCGATGCCGGTAAGACAACTTTGACAGAGAAGCTGCTCCTCTTCGGTGGACAGATTCAAGTGGCCGGTGCCGTGAAGAGCAACAAGATACGCAAGACCGCCACCAGCGACTGGATGGAAATCGAGAAGCAGCGTGGCATTTCAGTCACAACCTCCGTGATGGAGTTTGATTACAGACCCACCCCCAACCCCTCCCGTGAGGGAGGGGAGACAGAGAGCCCGCTTTATAAAATAAATATCCTCGATACTCCCGGTCACCAGGACTTTGCCGAAGACACGTTCCGCACCCTTACAGCCGTCGATAGCGCCATCATTGTGGTCGATAGCGCGAAAGGCGTGGAGGCTCAGACGCGAAAGCTGATGGAAGTCTGCCGCATGAGGAAGACGCCCGTCATCATCTTCATCAACAAGATGGACCGCGAAGGCAAAGACCCCTTCGACTTGCTCGACGAATTGGAGGAAGAGCTGCAAATTAGTGTGCGTCCCCTCTCTTGGCCCATCAATCAGGGTGCCAAGTTCAAGGGCGTCTATAACATCTACGAGCAGAACCTCAACCTCTTTACGCCCGACAAGCAGAAAGTTACGGAAAAAGTCGAGGTTGACATCAACAGCCAGGAACTCGACGAAAGGGTTGGTGAGCGTGATGCAGAAAAACTTCGCGAAGACCTCGAACTGGTGGATGGCGTTTATCCCGAATTCGATGTGCAGACCTATCTTGATGCAGATGTCGCTCCTGTCTTTTTCGGCTCAGCCTTGAACAACTTTGGCGTACAGGAACTGCTCGATTGCTTCGTTCAGATTGCCCCCTGTCCGCGTCCAACAAAAGCAGAGGAAAGAACCGTTACGCCCGACGAGCCCAAGTTCACGGGTTTCATCTTCAAGATAACGGCCAATATCGACCCGAACCATCGCTCGTGTATCGCTTTCTGCAAAGTCTGCTCCGGCAAGTTCGTCCGCAACGCGCCCTATCTGCATGTCCGTCAAGGCAAGACGCTTCGTTTCTCCAGTCCCACACAATTCATGGCGCAGCGCAAGGAGACCATCGACGAGGCTTGGCCCGGAGACATTGTCGGATTGCCCGATAACGGCATCTTCAAGATTGGCGACACGCTGACGGAAGGCGAACTGCTGCACTATCGCGGCTTGCCGTCCTTCTCGCCCGAGATGTTCAAGTACATCGAGAACGCCGACCCCATGAAGACCAAGCAACTGGAGAAGGGCATCAACCAGCTCATGGACGAAGGCGTGGCACAGCTCTTTATCAATCAGTTCAACAACCGCAAGGTCATCGGAACAGTCGGACAACTTCAGTTCGAGGTCATTCAGTACCGCCTCGAGAACGAATACGGTGCCAAGTGCCGCTGGGAACCTATCAGCCTCTACAAAGCCTGCTGGGTAGAAGCTATGCCGGGTTACGAAGCCGAACTCGAAGCCTTCAAGAAGCGCAAGCACCAGTACATGGCCCGCGACCGCGAAGGCCGCGACGTCTTCCTCGCCGACTCAGGCTACGTCCTGCAAATGGCCCAACAGGATTTCGAGCACATAAGGTTCCACTTCACAAGCGAGTTCTGATCAATAATAAGCAACAACGGATTGCCTTTTTATTAGAAACTTGGCTCAACCTCGCCGCGCTGATAGTTCGTCCAGCCTTGGCTGTCTTGCCAGTAACCAGCGAAACGCAGTACGTTTGCATCAGCAAAGTCGAAAAGGGCAATAGTGCTGTAGGGCAGATAGTCGTAGCTTTCGTTATCATATTTGGCATATAAGTCAAGGCGATTCTCGCCTACGCCATTGCTGTTGCGCTCCCATCTCAGCGACCAAGTACCAGCGAAAGTGCCATTTATTTGTGGAATGTCCTCCCAGTCGGTGTACTGTTCCTCGCCGCCAATTGTGACAAGCTGCCTTGTCTGCCACTTGCGCAGTCCGCTGAATGTTCCGTCGGCTTTGAATGTCAGTTGCTCGAACACACGCTGCTTTTCAGAAATGCGCTCATAGTGCCATGTGCCAACGATGAGCGTTGTGTATTGCTCCCGCAACTGCTCCGTCTTTTCGTGTGCCTCAGGATCTGCCCATTCGGGTTTGTCGCTGCAAGAAGAGAGCGTGAAGGCGATGATGGCGAGAAGCCCGATGATGATGTTTTTCATGTTAATGTTGTTTTGTTTTTATCAATACCATATAAACAACGTTGCAAAGTGTTTTTTTCGTGTGTCGCAGTTCCTACTTTTAAGGATTATTAATAAAAGCCTCCTTTTTTCTCCAATTAGAATAATTAATGTCACCTTATCTGGCTATAATCATTAAAAAAGCTGTATCTTTGTGGCACGAAAATAAAACAGAGGCATGACGCAGAAACAGATTGCAGAAGACATACAGACTGCTGTGCAGACAATTAGGCAGGGCGGGATTATCCTGTACCCGACCGACACGATTTGGGGCATTGGATGTGACGCGAGCAACGAAGAGGCGGTAAAGAGAATCTTCCAATTGAAGCGACGCGAAGACTCGAAGGCGATGATTTGCCTAGTGGATAGTGCCGACAGGATGCAGCGATACCTGCGACGCGTGCCGGATGTAGCTTGGGACCTCGTAGAGTTTGCCGAGAAGCCGCTTACCCTCATCCTCGACGGCGCTTCCGGTCTTGCCCCAAGCCTCATTGCCGAGGACGGCAGCATCGGACTTCGTGTCACCAAGGAAGCCATCAGTCACGAGCTTTGCTACCGCTTCCAGAAGGCCATCGTGAGCACGAGCGCAAACATTAGCGGAGAACCATCGCCCGCTTGCTTTGCCGAGATTTCCGACGAGATAAAGCAAGGGGTCGATTACATCATGCAGTCCCGCCAAAACGATACAAGCAAGTCGAAACCCAGCCAAATCATCAAGCTGAATCTGGACGGCCGCATACAAATAATAAGGAAATAGACCCCCTACCCCCCTTTAGGGGGAATGCTTAAGTCAGAAGATAAATTTGAATTTTGAATTTTTTAATTTTGAATTATCGTAACTCCATAGCATGGCTTATCCGTTGGCGCCGCAGACACTTCTCTGAGGGCAGGTTCGTGCTGCTCATCAGCTTCCTTGTCGGCATCTTCACGGCTTGTGCGGGTTTGCTCCTGAAATGGCTCATCGGGCAGATTGAGGACTTGTTGACGCACGAGTTCGTTGAGACCGGTGCCAACTGGCTCTATCTCGTTTATCCCGTCATCGGCATTTGGTTGACGATGCTCTTCATCAAATATATTGTGAGAGACGACATTGGTCATGGCGTTACCAAGATTCTCTTTGCCATCGCCCGCAAGCAGAGCCGCATCAAGCCCCATAATACTTGGACTTCGGTCGCAGCTTCAGCCATTACGATTGGCTTTGGCGGTAGTGTCGGAGCTGAGGCACCTATCGTCCTGACGGGTAGTGCGATAGGTAGTTCGCTTGGTCAAGTATGCCGACTTTCCAATAAGTACATGATGCTTCTGGTAGGTTGCGGAGCTGCTGGAGCCATTGCCGGCATCTTCAAAGCCCCGATAGCCGGCCTCGTCTTTGTGCTCGAAGTGCTGATGTTGGACTTGACGATGACCAGCCTCCTGCCGTTGCTCGTTACGAGTGTGACAGCTGTGGGCCTCACCTTCGCCGTTTCCGGCACCAATCCCATCTTCGAGTTCCACCTGCAAGACGCCTTCACGGTCAATCGCATCCCAGCCTATCTGGCATTGGGCATCGTTTGCGGACTGGTGGCGCTCTACTTCACGAGGACGATGAACTTCCTTGAAGGTATCTTCCGTAAGCTGCAAGGTCGCTACAAGAAGTTCCTCTTGGGAGCCGCCATGCTGAGTCTGCTCATCTACCTCTTCCCGTCGCTCTACGGCGAAGGTTACGACCTCATCACCCTTTTGCTTAACGGCAACGGACAAGCCGATTGGGATACTGCGATGGATAGGTCGCTCTTCTATGGCTCTAACCACTTGCTTATCTACCTTTTCCTTATAGTTGTCTTCAAGGTGTTTGCCTCTACGGCGACCAACGGCGGCGGTGGCTGCGGCGGTATCTTCGCGCCCAGTCTGTTCCTGGGCTGCATCTGCGGCTTCATTTTCTGCAGGCTCTGGAACATGTACGACGTGCTTGGCATCGACATTCCGGAAAGGAACTTCGCCATGTTGGGCATGTGCGGACTGATGAGTGGCGTGATGCACGCACCCTTGACGGGCATCTTCCTCATCGCCGAACTGACAGGAGGTTACGCCCTCTTCATGCCTCTGATGATTGTGGCGACTGGTTCCTACCTCACCATCAAGTACTTCGAGCCCCACAGCATCTACGCGATGAGGCTTGCACAAAGAGGCGAACTGCTGACCCACCACACAGACAAGTCCATCCTGACCCTCATGAGCATGGACAGCGTGATTCAGCATTACGACCAAGTCCTCTATCCCGACATGAATCTGGGCGACGTCGCTGCACAAGTCTCGAACAGCAAGAACCACGTCTTCCCCGTCGTGAACAAGCAGATGCAGTTCGTCGGAGCAGTTTATCTGGACGACATCCGGCACCTTGTCTTCCGTACAGAATTGTACAGGGACTTCGCTGTCTCGCAACTCATGACACAGCCCGAGGCCCTTCTCTCCGTGAACGATCCGATGGAAGTGGTGGTCAGCGTATTCGACAAGACAGGAGCCTGGACACTTCCCGTCGTAGATGAAGAGGGCATTTTCGTGGGCTTCATCCGCAAGAGCACAGTCCTGACAGTCTATCGTCAGATGTTGGCCGACCTCTCGAACGACTAAAGAAGCCTCATCATTCCCATATCCCCCACTATTTCCAAAAGACCATGAACCGCGAAATTGATTTGAGTGTATCTGCCTACGGTGTTACACGTCCTCTTGACTATGATGTAGTCATCCTGCCTTGGGGTGCCACAGAACCCCACAACCTGCACCTTCCATACCTCACCGATGCCATTCTCTCCCATGATGTGGCTGTTGATGCTGCCCAACGCGCTTTTGATGACTATGGTATCCGCACAATGGTGCTGCCGCCTGTGGCGATGGGCGCACAAAACCCTGGACAGCGTGACCTGAAGTTCTGCATCCATTACCGACAAGACACACAGCGTGCCATCCTTGCCGATACCGTTGCTTCGCTTCATCACCAAGGCTTTCGTAAACTTCTAATTGTCAATGGACATGGCGGCAATACCTTCAAGGGCATGATCCGCGATTTAGCGGTTGATTATCCCGACTTTATTATCCTTTCAAGTGAATGGTTCGCCGTTTTGCCTGCAAAGGAATGGTTCGACAACCCGGGCGACCATGCCGACGAGTTGGAGACATCTGTTATGATGCATTATCATCCCGAACTTGTCAACCTCAGTGAAGCAGGTCCAGGCCTTGCTCATCCTTTTGCTCTGCAAAGCCTTCGCGAGAAAACCGCTTGGCTGCCACGCCATTGGACGCTTGTTACAGAGGATACAGGCATTGGCAATCCTCGTATGGCTTCTGCCGAGAAAGGCTGTCGCTTTGCAGAAGCCGTTGCTAAGAAGTATGCAACCCTATTGAAAGAACTGGCCGCAGTCCAATGCGAACAGGATTTCTATGCCACTTCCCTTTAACTCCCCCTTGTCATCAACCGAGTGATGGCCAAGAGAATCGAAGCGAAACGACCGATTATCTTGCGCTAATCCTAACTGTTTCTCCAGGCTTCACTTTGTAGGTCTTGATGGTCTTGCCGTTCTTCTCAACCTTTACAAGGAGTTTCCCTCCTTTTGAGCGCTGCACAGAGATATTGATGGGCTGGTCTGTGCATGCATAAATGTTGCTGAGGCTATACTCGTTCCACTCCGTTGGCATTTGTGGCGTGAGGGTAAAACTCCTGAAACCTGTGGGACGGAAGCCAAGCAAACCCTCTGTGATGATGCGACAATACAGTCCACTCTCAGCAGAAAGGTGGCGCTGACCGCCTTCGGGCCAAGCCTCCACAACATAGGGGACATGTTCTCCAAGCAAGCGGAAAGTGCTGAACTTCTTCAGGAACTCCAGCGCCTTGTCCGCATAGCCTGCTGCAAAGGCACCGCGGAACCCGTAGAGCGTGGAGCGGTCCCAGAATATCTTGTCGCCACTTTGACTGAGCATGCCGTTCTCCGTCCAGAGTTGTGGCGAGAACATGGCTTGCAAAGTGCCCTGAGCCCTGTCGTAGATGCCCATAGTCAAAGGGATGCAAATCCAGGAGCGAAGCACATCGTTGCCCTCATAGTAGCGATAAGTGTCGTAGCCTTCCACAGTTGCATGGAAGAACTTGTCAATGTTCTGTCGCAACTCGGCAGCCTGCTTCCTATAGGTCGCTGCTTCCTGCTTTCCTCTGCCCAGTTCCTCTGCCAGATACGCACTACTGATAAGTGCATCATAATAAAGACTGCTTGTGCACAGGTTGGCGTCACCACTTGGCAAACGATGCTCAAGTTCATCGCCCTCGCTCGCTACCACACCATTCTGGTTGATGCGCCTATGGCAATATTCCAGGCACCATTCAATCAGAGGCCAGACCTGCTGTGCGATGTCACGCTCCCCTCTTTCCAGGCAATAGCGGCTCGCTCCATAGGCCAGCATGGCTGCATCGCCTCTGTCAAAAGGACCGAACACGTCGTCTCCACCACAAATGATGCTCCAAGGCACGAACTTGTACTCCGGATTGATTAGCTTGAGGTAGCACCGCCAAGTGGTCATCGCGCTCTCGTTGCCCTTGTCGTAACCGAGGAAAGGAAAGAAGGGATTGACGTACTCAGCCTGGTCGTTGCACCACATCGCGGCATAATACGACTCACCTCCTGGTGCATGCATCAGGCCGTTCTGGGTGTGGAAGATGCTCTCGCTGGCACGTATCTTGCTCATCTCGAAAAGCGTCTGTATCGTATTGTCAGGACAACGGAACTGCAGCTTCTTCATGGTGACCTCGTCCACATAGGCTTTCCTGTTCGCCAGTTCCTGCTCTACATCCAGCGCAATCTCGCGTTCATCGGCCAAGGCAAAGGCTTGAACGGAGCAATAGAAGGAAGTGCTTTCCCCTGGCTCCAAGGTTGCCTTGAAGTCCTCCTCGAACTCTGTCCGAGCCAAGAGGCAGTAGCTACCGCGAGTACCATCCTGCTTGTTGGTGGTGCGAGTCCAACGTAGAGCGGGCACCAGGACCGTCTCTTTCTTCTGTCCGATGTTCTTTATGGTGTACTTCTCGCAAACAGCAGTCTTGGAAGTGCTTGGGAAGAATTGGCACATCAGCTCAAAGTCATTGCCGTCGCCCTTGACGATACCCGAAACATTCAGAATGCCGTCAATGGTCACCACCTTAACCTGCCCTGGACTCATGGCGCGTTTGTTGGCCGTCATGCCCTTGAGGAAATCCACGTCGCAACGAGGCATCCAACTTGCATGGGTGTTGTTGGGAATGGTTCTGAGCATGGGGAACACTAGGTGGCGGTCCATCGAGAAGTGCTTCCCTTCGTCCACGCCCCAGTAATAAACCACGGAGGCTCTGAGGCCCGACATCTCGATGTGGTCGTTGTAGGGCAGCTCTCCCTTCGAAGTTTCCCATTGAACAGAGTGATTGCCGTTCACCAGCCATCTGTTTTCCTTGGCCTGCAGCATTGCGACAGCCATAACGAGGATGATAAATAAGATCTTTCTCATAATGCAAGAGGTGTTAGTAGTCCGTTTCGCGTGCAAAGATATCAAAAAGTCACGACATACACAAGGGGAAAACCCGAAAAGGAACTCATCTGGTTCGCAGTCGAATGATGGCCACGAGCATCGCCCCATACATCATTGCCACAACTGGGATGCTGGGATAGATGTCAGTCAGCATCGAGCCTGGAATGTTTCCGGCAAAATCGAGAATCCGTTCCTGAAGGGCAACAACACCATTCAGCAACCATCCTAGAGGCATGATGGGCAGAATCATTGTGGCAATTGTCAGGTAAACGATGAGCGTTGTCATCGGAATTAGGACAAGGCTTAGCAGCGGTCCAAACAAAGCTATCCGATGGAAGTAATAAGCAATCAAGGGCATTGTCCCCAGAGTCGCAACGCAGGAAACAGCCAACAACTGTATTGACCAATGCAGTTTGGGGACCATTTCTGAAACAGGTCTCCATAGAGCGAGGATAAACAGCATGGCGGCAAAAGAGAGCTGAAAACTGATGCTAAGCAGGTCAGTGGGGGCAATCAGCAGAATGACGATGGCACTCAGGGCAAGCACATGCAACGGGTCTGTATCGTATTGCATTAAGGAAAGAATGGTAAAGATGCTGAGCATCAAAGCCGCTCTCGTCAAAGAAACTGGCATTCCCGCTATCAAGGTATAGCTCCAAAGGAACAACAAGATGATGGGCAATGCGAACCAACGCCATCGGCTGTGCCGAACCCAACCGATGAAGACGAGATACAAGACTCCGTAAACGATACCCAGATGCATGCCGCTCAAAGCCAGGAGATGAGCCGCCCCAACCTTCCTGTAAGTCTCCTTCGTTTCATACCCTAAACCATCTTTCTTGCCGATAGTCAGCGCAGAAGTCAGCGCCAAAGTCTTTGGCGACACACCAGACCGCTCCAGTCGCGCTGCCAAGCTCGTCTGCACAGTCCTTGCCTCCTGCCTGATAGATTGTTGCCATGCAGGCACCGTGTCAGAGAACGTGACGGATGCCCTGCTGCAACCCAACAGCAGCCAAACGACGAGCGTCAGAACATCGTGCAAGTGTTTTGTTCTTCTTGTCAAGGTGCAGGCAATGACAAAAACGGCAAGCGTCGGCAAGTAATAGGGCAAAGGGTGGTTCAGTCCAACGGCAATGCCCGCCATCAATGCGGCGGCACACCAAAGCATTGGATGCTGAACAATCATAGAACAGAAGAATTAACGTATTTCAACCGCAAAGATAAGAAAAAAGTGGTAAATAAGAAAATGAGAGAATAAGAAAAAAAGAGAATAAGAGAACTTTTATTGCAGAGAGGAAATGCACGGCCAAGGCATAAATACATTCTGTCTCTACCACAACAAAGGAAGAACTCCAATGAATCAAGCAAGCAACAAGGTAATAGCTCATATTCATGTCCGGTACTTGTCCGGTATATGTCCGGTATATGTCCGCTTTTTTACCGGACATATACCGGACATATAGGGAACATATAGCGGACAACGATAGGAGAAACATAGGAGCTACGCAGGAGTTACTATATGGATAAGACGGAGAGTCGTATAAGATACGCTTGAGAGTAGCCTTCCAAGCCCTTGCCAATTCTATTCATTTAAAATGCCCATTAATCGAGAGAACAGGTTGTTTTAAACGGACAGCAATAATTTTGAATTTATAAATTTTGAATTTTGAATTAACCTTCGTACCTTTGCACGACAAAAAGAAATCAAACAAACCATTGTATTATGAAAAAGAAAAACCTTGAAACCATCTGCATCCACGGCGGATGGAAGCCTGGGAAGGGCGAACCACAACAACTTCCCATCTATCAGAGTACAACATACCGCTACGAGACAAGCGACCAAATGGCGCGACTCTTTGACCTCAAGGACAGCGGTTATTTCTATACCCGCCTGGCTAATCCCACGAACGATGCTGTCGCGCAGAAGATTGCTGCCTTGGAAGGCGGAGTTGGGGCTGTGCTGACCAGCAGCGGACAGGCTGCTAACTTCTACGCCATCTTCAATATCTGTCAGGCTGGCGACCATTTCATTACGGCCAACACGATTTACGGCGGCACGTTCAATCTCTTTGGCGTGACGCTGAAGAAACTTGGCATCGAGTGCACTTTCGTTGATCCCGATTGGGACGACGAGCGCATCGAGGCTTGCTTCCGCCCGAACACGAAGTGCTTCTTTGGTGAGACCATCTCGAACCCCGGTTGCAATGTCTTCGACATCGAGCGTTTTGCCAAGATGGCTCACAAGCATGGTGTGCCCCTAATCGTGGACAACACCTTCGCCACACCCATCAATTGCCGTCCCTTCGAATGGGGTTGCGACATCGTGACGCACTCCACCACAAAGTACATGGACGGCCACGCAACTCAAGTGGGCGGTGTAGTTGTGGATAGCGGCAACTTCGATTGGGACAAGTACGCCGAGAAGTTCCCCGGCCTTTGCACACCCGACGAGTCCTATCACGGCCTCACCTATACGAAGGCTTTCGGCAAGATGGCTTACACCACCAAACTTGTTGCCCAACTGATGCGCGACTTGGGAAGCATTCCCGCTCCGCAGAACTCCTTCCTACTCAACCTCGGACTTGAAACGCTACACCTCCGCATGCCCCGCCACTGCGAGAACGCACAGAAGGTTGCCGAGTGGCTCGAGAAGAATCCCAAGGTGGGATGGGTGAACTATGCAGGTCTGCCCTCGAACAAATACTATGCTTTGGCTCAGAAGTACATGCCGAAGGGAACTTGCGGCGTGATAGCTTTCGGCTTGAAAGGCACGAAGGAAGAGGCCATCCGCTTCATGGACAACCTCGATTTCATCAGCATTGTAACGCATGTGGCAGATGCCCGTACCTGTGTCCTGCATCCTGCAAGCCATACTCACAGGCAACTCAGCGACGAACAACTCAGGGAAGCCGGCATTGCTCCCGACTTGGTTCGACTGAGCGTTGGCATAGAGAATGTCGATGACATCATTGCCGACCTGGAGCAAGCTATGGCGAAGATGTAAATAGTGCATAGTTCATAGTGCATAGTTCATAGTGCATAGTTATATGATGACAGTTGGCTTTTTCAGTGCCTCATCATCATAAAAATTCTTAATTCTTTCATAACTATGAACTATGGACTATGAACTATGAACTTTTATTTGTATCTTTGTCAGTCGAAACAAGTAAAATAAGTAATGAACAAGTCCCTCTATCTGCTTTTGACGTCTTTGTTGGCGTTGATATCTTGCAAGAGCCAGTATATGGTGAGAGGTTCATCGAATGTGGATGAACTGGAGGGCAAGGTGTTGACGCTCAAGGTCTATGTAGATGGCGAGATGAAAAGCATCGACTCGACGAGAGTGGTGCACGGTCGCTTCAACTTCGGTGGCGGGATGGATTCAACCATGCTGGCAAACGTCTTCCTTGGGGACTTGAGCGTGATGCCTATCGTACTGGAAGAGGGAGAAGTCAGCCTAAACATCAGCGAGACGCAACAGAGCGCAACCGGTACTCCCCTCAACGACACACTCTCTGGTTTCATCCAGCGCAAGACACAACTCGATGCCAGAATGGCCGAGTTACCTCACCTCGAGGCACAGATGATTATGAACGGGACAGACGATGACGAGAGGTTGTTCGAACTGGGCAAACAGTCGAAGCAGTTGGCAGAAGAAAACGACCAGCTCATCACACATTTCATACGCGCGAATTATAACAATGTTTTAGGGCCAGGCATCTTCATGATTCTGACCAGCAGTCTGCCCTACCCCATTCTCACACCACAACTCGAAGAAATCATTACGAACGCTCCACCATATTTCCTGGGACATCCTTATGTCAAGGAATACATCAAGAAAGCGAAAGAATACCAAGAAAAAGCGAAGGAGTACTGATACCATGAAACTTCTTTACAGACTTTACCAACTCCTTATCGCCCTGCCAATCATCATCATAGCAACAACCTTGACAGCTATTGTCACCATCATCGGTTGCACATTTGGCAAGGCGAGAACCTGGGGTTATTATCCTGCAATGGTTTGGAGCAGGTTGATGTGCTGGGTGATGCTCCTGCCTGTTAAAGTTGAGGGACGAGAACTGCTGGACAAGAAGCAGTCCTACGTCTTCGTTGCCAACCACCAAGGGTCTTACGACATCTTCCTCATCTACGGCTTTTTGGGACGCAGTTTCCGCTGGATGATGAAGAAGAGTCTCAGGAACATTCCCCTCGTGGGAAAAGCTTGCGAGAGCGCTGGCCACATCTTTGTCGATAAGAGTGGGCCAAAAGCCATACATAAGACGTACGAACAGGGACGGAAAGTCTTGCAGAACGGTGTTTCGCTTGTGGTCTTTCCAGAGGGTGCTCGAACCTTCACTGGGCATATGGCAAAATTCCGCAGAGGTGCTTTCGGACTGGCCGACGAACTGCAACTGCCTGTTGTTCCTGTGACGATTGACGGCAGTTTCGATGTTCTTCCTCGTCAGAAAGGCCTCAACTTTGTTACTTGGCATAGGCTTCGTCTCGTCATTCATGCCCCTCTTTTACCAGAAAGCAGAGGTCCGGAAGACATTCAGCACACCCTTGAGAAGAGCTACGAGATCATTATGAACGACCTCCCAGCGAAATATCAGGGCTTCGTAGAAAATCCAGATCAGTAATTAATCCTAAAATTTATACATATTAAATATGAAACAAAGACACTTTAAGATAGAACACTCACAAACAAGCCGCCTCGGGTTATTCGACCCGAGGCGGTTTGTCGTCCATATGCCCATTTTAACTTACAAACCTGCACTTTTTCGCTTACTTATTACATTAATACGGAGAATAATTTGTATCTTTGCGCAAGTTAAATGGTAAATCGTAAATATTTAAATCGTAAAGAACTGCTGTGACGCTGAAAGATACTTCCTTCGTTGACTTGATGCTCAACCGCGTGTACAACGTGCTTCTCATCGCAAATCCCTACGATGCCTTCATGCTGGAAGACGACGGACGAGTGGATGAGAAAATCTTCTCGGAATACGCAAAACTAGGACTTCGTTTCCCGCCTCGCTTCCTACAAGTGCATAGCAAGGAAGAGGCAGAGCAGACGATGGCCGAGGGTCACATTAACCTCGTCATCGTGATGCCTGCTGCGGAAGACAACTCGGTGTTCGATATCGCTCGAGAAATCAAGCTCCACTACCCAACGACACCCATCGTGGTGCTGACGCCCTTCAGCCACGGCATCACGAAACGCATGCAGAACGAGGACCTAAGCGTCTTCGAGTACGTCTTCTGTTGGCTGGGAAACACGGAACTGCTGCTCTCCATCATCAAGCTTATGGAGGACCGCATGAACCTGGAGCACGATATACGATCGGCTGGCGTGCAGATGCTATTGGTCGTTGAGGACAGTATCCGCTTCTATTCCAGCATCCTGCCCACGCTTTACAAGTTCGTCCTGCAACAAAGTCTGGAGTTCGCCACCGAAGCTCTCAACACGAGCCTCGAGATGCTGCGAATGCGTGGACGACCGAAGATTGTGCTGGCTCGCAACTACGAAGAAGCGTGGCTGCTCTACAATCGCTTTGCCGACAATACACTTGGTGTCATCAGCGACTGCCGTTTCCCCTTGACTCCCGGAGGGGAAAAGGATGAGGCGGCTGGTTTCAAGCTGTTGAGCGCCATTCGTGCTCGCGACCCATATGTGCCCCTCATCCTCGATTCGAGCGAAACCGAGAATGCCAAACTTGCCAAAGAATGCCATGCCAGTTTCATCGACAAGAACTCGAAGAAGATTGATGTGGACCTGCGCGACCACCTTCGCGACTACTTTGGCTTCGGCGACTTCATCTTTAGAGACCCTGACACGATGGAGGAAGTGGCGAGACTTCACAACCTGAAGGACTTGCAGAACAACATCATGACGCTTCCTACGCGAAGCCTCCTCTATCACATTTCCCACAATAACGTGAGCCGCTGGCTCGCCTCTCGTGCCCTCTTCCCCATTTCGGAGTTCCTGAAAGGCATCACATGGGAGAGCCTGCAGGACGTCGATGCACATCGTGCCATCATTCTCGACGCCATTGTTGCCTACCGAAGAATGAAGAATCAGGGCGTCGTGGCAGTCTTCCAACGCGAGCGTTTCGACCAGTACAGCAACTTTGCCCGTATTGGTGAAGGCAGTTTGGGCGGCAAAGGACGCGGCCTGGCTTTCATTGACCACCTACTTGGTCGTCACACAGACCTCAACGAGAAGGAAGGCGTCACAGTCTGCATCCCCAAGACCGTCGTGCTCTGTACGGATATCTTCGACGAGTTCATGGACACCAACGACCTTTATCAGTTGGCACTCAGCGACATCCCCGACGAAGAAATCCTGCAGCACTTCCTTCGTGCACGACTTCCTATGCGGCTTGTCGGCGACTTGGAAGCCTTCCTCGACGTCGTTGCCGGACCTATCGCAATACGTTCCTCCAGCCTGCTCGAAGACTCGCATTACCAACCCTTTGCCGGCGTCTATAGCACTTATATGATTCCTGCAGCCCACGATCGCTACGAGCGTCTCTCGATGCTCTCAGAAGCGATTAAGGGCGTTTACGCCAGCGTCTTCTATCGCAGCAGCAAGGACTACATGACGGCCACAAGCAATGTGATTGACCAAGAGAAGATGGCCGTCATCCTTCAGGAGGTCGTGGGAGAGGAACACAACGGCCGCTTCTATCCTGTCATTAGTGGTGTGGCACGAAGCATCAACTACTACCCCATCGGTGACGAGAAGGCCGAGGAGGGAACTGTCTCGCTGGCGATGGGACTTGGAAAGTACATCGTGGATGGTGGAACCAGCCTTCGTGTCTGCCCAGCCCACCCACATCAGGTTCTGCAGATGAGCGAGATGGAGATTGCCTTGCGCGACACACAGACGTACTTCCTTGCCTTGAGAGCTCAAAGTTCTAAGGAAGCGGGCAATATATGCGTGAATGATGGGTTCAACCTCATCAAGGTGCCAGTCCGCGAGGCGGAGAAAGATGGCACGCTTCAATGGATTTGCTCGACCTACGACCCTGTTGACCAGTGCATCTACGAAGGTTTCTACGAGGGTCGCAACCGTAAGATAATCTCCTTCGCGGGCGTCCTGCAAAGCGACGTCTTCCCTTTGCCCGAACTGATGCGAAAGGTGCTTCAATATGGACAGGACGAGATGAAGCGCCCCGTAGAGATAGAGTTCGCCGTCAACCTCCATGCCGACCGTACAGGCGAGTTCTGCCTCTTGCAGATCAGGCCCATGGTGGACAACCGCATGGAACTCGACGAAGACCTCACCACGATTCCCGACGAGGATTGTCTCTTGCGGTCGCATTGTGCAATAGGTCACGGCATCTATAACGACATACAAGACATCATTTACGTCAAGACCAATGGTTATACGCCCTCAAACAACCCTGCGATTGCCGAAGAGATTGAGAAGATAAACAGAGGATTCCTGGCGGTTGAGTCTGGCTCTAGTTCTTACCTCCTCATCGGACCTGGCCGTTGGGGGAGCAGCGACCCGTGGCTCGGCATTCCTGTGAAGTGGAGTCACATCAGTGCTGCGCAGATTATTGTAGAGGCAGGACTCGATAGCTTCCAAGTTGACCCGAGTCAAGGCACGCACTTCTTCCAGAACCTCACCTCGCTTGGCGTTTGCTATCTGACGATCAATGCGTTCCGTGGCGACGGCATCTACAGGCAGGAAGTCCTTGACCAGCTGCCTGCCGTGCAAGAGACGGAGCACGTCCGCCACGTCCGCTTGCCTGCTCCCATGACCATCAAGGTCGATGGCTGCAAGAAGGAAGCAGTGGTGATGCGTTCATAACCTTCATTCATAATTCATAATTGACATTCGTCGAGCTTTGCTTCACAATTCATAATTCATTGTTTATAGTGCTAGTGTATAGATCATAGTTGTTGAGTTGACATGGAATACATCATGAATCTTGAATTTATAAGGTTTGACATCATCACTTCGATAAGTGATTGGCTGTGGACCTACATCGTTATCACGATGCTGGTGGGCTGCGCGCTCTACTTTACTTGGAACCTGCGTGGCGTGCAATTCACTATGTTGCCGACGATGTTGCGCAACCTCTTCAAGCCAAGCGACCAGCCTATCGAGAGCATCGGCAAGCGTAAGATTTCCTCTTTCCAAGCCTTTGCCATCAGTCTTTCCTCGAGAGTGGGGACGGGCAACCTGGCTGGTGTGGCGAGCGCTATCTTCGTGGGAGGTCCTGGAGCCGTGTTCTGGATGTGGGTGATGGCTTTGTTGGGAGCAAGCACAGCCTTTATGGAAGCCACACTCGCCCAACTCTTCAAGCGGAGGGGCAAGGAGAGTTTCTATGGCGGACCTGCCTACTATATGAAGTACGGCTTGAAGCGTCCGTGGATGGGCGCACTCTTTGCTGTGCTTATCATCTACGGCTTTGGCCTTTCAAACCAGATTGTGCAGAGCAATACCCTTTGCGACGCCATCTCGAACGCCTTCCAAATTCCCATGAGATATGTGGCTGGCGGACTGACTTTACTGACGCTTGCCATCATCTTTGGCGGCATACATCGCATAGCTCGCTTCTGTGCTATGATTGTTCCCTTCATGGCTTTTGGTTACATCATACTGGCACTTTACATCCTCATCGCGAACCTCACGCAGATTCCCGCTATGCTGAGCCTCATCGTACGCAGTGCTTTCGGATGGGAGCAGGCTGCTGGAGGAGCCGTTGGAATAGCCGTGATGCAAGGCGTGAAGCGTGGTCTGTTCTCGAACGAAGCAGGTGAGGGAAGCGCTCCGAACGCTGCTGCTACTGCCACAATATCGCATCCTGTCTATCAAGGCCTGTTGCAGAGTCTGGGAGTCTTCACCGACACCCTCATCATATGCACTTGCACAGCCTTCATCATCTTGCTGAGCGGCCTATATACAGACGGTAGCGACGGCATCATCCTGACGGGTCATGCGATGGAGCACCACCTTGGGCACTTCGGCGGATGGTTCCTGTTAGCTGCCATCTTCCTGTTTGCTTACTCCACTATCATCGCCAATTATTTCTACGGAGAGACGAATGTCCGCTACATCTGCAATAAGTCTTGGGCAGTGGTGCTGTTCAGGTGGATGAGCGGAGCAGTAGTGCTGATGGGCGGCTTCATGTCGCTGCAGCAGGCTTGGTGCATTGTGGACCTCGCTATGGCGCTGATGACCATCACCAACCTCATCGCAGTCTGCCTCCTGAGCCGCTATGCCTTCCGACTCCTGAAAGATTTCCAGGAGCAACGTCGCAAAGGAACGAAGGAACCCGTCTTCAATCCCGACCTCTTCCCTGAAGTTGACCTCGAAGGCTGGCGGTAGAAGCTATATAATTTATTAAAGTAAAAGACATGAAGATAATGAAAGCTATCATCACCGCACTATTCATCCTTTTCTCTGTGGTAGGCCAGGGGCAACAAGTGAAATACGCCATTAATGGTATCAGTAAGCAAAACGGCAAGAAAATCTATGTGACCGACTGCATTACGCAGCAACATATAGATAGCGCTATTGTTGTCAAAGGCAAGTTTTCACTCAAAGGGAAGGCCGACAAAGATGCCTTGATGTTAATTGAGCCTGAAGGTGACTGGTTTAAAAACTGGCGTATGCCGTTCTTCAACGATGGAAAGCCCATCTCCGTCAACATGAACGATAGTACGATGAAAAGCTCAGCGATAAACGAACGGTTGACAGCCTATAACGTGGAAGTGAAGGGTTGGGCAAGCAAATATGACATTCTCCATTCGGTAGAGGTCGTAAAGAAACTATTTGTAGAGGAAAGCGAGACCATCATTCCCGCAGCATTCATACGCGAGTACAAGCAGTATTTTGGTAAGGCTAAGTTGGACAATGTGCTGAATGAGAAACACATCTATGCTAACCATCCTTTTGTGAAAGATTATTTGGTCAAACTGCCCCAACTTGATAATCTCGTAGCTAAAAGCGATAAAACAAAAAAAGTTGAGCAGCAGGCGGTAAAAAATTCTTTCATAGGTAAGCAGTTCAAGGATTTTGAGATGGGCGACGTCGATGGTAATATGCACAAACTGAGCGAGTATGTGGGTAATGGGCATTGGCTATTTGTGGATATGTGGGCCTCTTGGTGTACACCATGTTTGAAGGAAATGCCCAATGTTGTAGCTGCCTACGAAAAATACCATACAAGAGGTCTCGAAATAGTCGGGTTGTCACTCGATGGAAAGAAGGAACTTTGGGTGAAAGCTATTGAAAAACATAATATGCCCTGGGTACACCTCTCCGACTTAAAAGGTTGGAAATCATTGGCAGCAGAAGTCTATAATGTGAATAGCATCCCTGATAACCTACTCATCGACCCGCAAGGAATCATTGTAGCGCGAGGACTTCGAGGCGAGGATTTGTTTAGCAAACTAAAGGAAATCTTTGGAGAATAATAAAGCTTGCGGCATATCGTCAAACGTAGCACGTTAAGATGGTCAACTTAACACGTTAAGTTTGCAATTTATCCACGTTAAGTTTGCAATTAACCCACGTTAAGTTTGCGGTATTACCTTTGACCTACATCGAAAGTCTTCCGCTTGACAAGAAAAACTCTGGCTTTCTTTTTGTTTTGTGATCGCTTATTCGTACCTTTGCAGAGGAAACAACAATGAAATATGAAATACATCGATTGCTTTATCCCCTGGCAGAGCGACAAACAAGTCAAGGATACTATCGAAAGCCTGAAGGCTGAGCCGCAAGTGCAAAGCGTCAACTTCCTGCGCGAAGAAGGCCCTGGTAACACCCGAACCATCAAGCGTATCGCTGAGACCGCAACAGCTCCCTATACATTATTATATTGTAAGTACGACACGCTGCAGCTCGGCTATCATGCCCTCACACGACTGCTCACGATTGCAGAGGACAGCCAGGCGCTGATGATGTATAGCGACCACTACAGCCTTTCTCCCGACGGAGAACGCCACGCAATGCCTCTTATCGACTACCAGCTCGGTTCCGTTCGCGACGACTTCCAGATGGGTTCGCTTCTTCTCTTCCGCACGGAAGTGCTGAAGGAATACGTCGCTCAGGAAAACTTGCATAACTATCAGTTCGCTGCCCTCTATGATCTCAGGCTCTTCATCAGCCGCAAGCAACTGCCTCTGCACATCGACGAGTTCCTTTATACTGAAGTGGAGCACGACACGAGGCTGAGCGGAGAGAAGCAGTTCGACTATGTTGACCCTCGCAACCGCAGCCGTCAGGTGGAAATGGAACGGGCTTGCACACGACATCTTCGCGCCCTGAACGCTTACTTGCACGGCGACGAATACGATGAGGTGAACTTCAGCGAAGGCGAGTTTGCTGTGGAGGCTTCTGTCGTCATTCCCGTTCGCAACCGCGAGCGAACCATTCGCGACGCCATTCGTAGTGTCTTGGAACAGGAAACGACCTTCCCATTCAACCTCATCGTCGTTGATAACGGCTCGACAGACGGCACAACGGAAGCCATCGACGAGTTCTCTGCCGACGAACGCGTCATTCACATTATCCCTGAGCGCAACGACCTGGGCATCGGTGGCTGCTGGAATACGGCTGTACATCATCCTTTGGTGGGACGCTTCGTGGTGCAGCTCGACAGCGACGACCTCTACTCCTCGCCACAAACATTGCAGCGAATGGTGGATGCTTTCTATGCTGAAGGTGCAGCGATGGTGATAGGCTCGTACAGAATGTGCGACTTCCAACTGAACACTCTTCCACCTGGCCTCATCGACCATCGCGAGTGGACGCTCCAGAATGGGCGCAACAATGCTCTGCGCATCAACGGCTTGGGCGCTCCTCGTGCCTTCTTCACGCCTGTCTTGAGAGCGTTGCAGATACCCAACACCAGCTATGGAGAGGACTATGCACTCGGCCTCATGATAAGCCGTCGCTACCGCATCGGACGCATCTACGACGAGGTGTATCTCTGTCGTCGATGGGAAGGCAACAGCGATGCCGCTCTCAGTCAAGACAAGATCAACAAGAACAACACCTACAAGGACCACCTGCGCACCCTCGAGATCAAGGCTCGTCAGCAACTCAACCTGCTCTGGCAACATAATGTGACAGAGGAGGAGATTGAAGCTTTCTTCCAAAAGGAACTGCAAGATTGGCCTGAAGCTGCCGAACGATATAAGGCATTGGAGGAAGGCGTGCAGACAAAGGAACTGCCCTTTGGCGAGACTATGATGGCTGCACAATTTAACCCTGCCCGAATCGTCTCTACGGGAGCCGCTATAGACAAGAAGACAATCAGCGAACGCCCCTGCTTCCTCTGTGACAACAACCGACCGAAGGAGCAGCACAAGCTGATGACGGAGAAGCATTATCAGATTCTCGTCAACCCCTACCCCATCCTGCCTCAGCACTTTACTATCCCGATGCGACGACACACGCCTCAGAGCATCTACAGCTCATTCGGCACGCTTCGTAAGATGGCATGGGACATGCCGAAGCACATCGTCTTCTACAACGGCCCGCTCTGTGGCGCGTCGTGTCCTGACCATATGCATCTGCAGGCAGGAAGTCGCGGCATCGTGCCCTTGGAGCGCGACTGGACGATGTACGAGAAGGGACTCAGGAAGCTCTATCCTTTGACGGGCGAGCAGATGGCTTCAATGGAAGAGGCGGGCAACGTGGGTAATCGTCCGGGCCTTTATCTCTTGGAAGGTTACGCTTGCCCCGTATTCGTCATTCGCAGCCTCCCGACAGAAAGTGACAGCCTGCTCTGCCAGCGCGTCTATAAGGCTCTGCCAGTGATAGGCGACGAGACAGAGCCTCGCTTGAATATCGTCTGCTGGCGAGAGAAAGGAACAGCAAGTAGGCCAGACGAAATCGTGACGCTCATCTTCCCTCGCAGCAAGCATCGTCCCGATTGCTACTATGCTGAAGGAAAGGAGCAACTGCTGATAAGCCCGGGAGCACTCGATATGTGCGGCCTCTTCATCACACCAAGAGAACAGGACTTCGAGGCTTTGACGGCAGAGAAAGCAGCAAGCATCCTCAAGGAAGTGACGCTAAGCGAAGAAGAGCTCAAGCCCATCATCACTCAACTTACAGACAAAGCTGAAGAGACTGCTACAGATGGAGAAGAAAAGAAGGACGATATGCCAGCCATCAATCAGGTTGTATCAGTCGGCATCATGAAGGACACAGCCATCCGCTTCTGCATGAACAGTCCTTATCAAGCCAAAGGCACAGAGGTGACAGGCGAGCAAATAGCAGAATACACCGAGGGTGGCATCCGATGGAAGGACAATGTCTATCAGGAGCTGACGTTCCGTCCTCAGGAGGAAAGCCTCCCCCTAAAGGGGGTTGGGGGGTCTTTCACGCTTCACGGCGTTACCATCGGACAGAAGTTCCATTGGGAGCGACAGGAATCACAGACCTTCAGCGGCATACTCAAGCTTGTTGTTGACGAGGACAAGATTGTGGCAATCAACATCCTGCCCGTCGAGGATTACCTGACGAGCGTCATCAGCAGCGAGATGAAGAGCAGTTGTTCGCTCGAGTTCCTGAAGGCTGCAGCCGTCATTAGCCGCAGTTGGCTCTACGCCCAGATGCAGCGTCGTCAGGAAAGAGCCGGTCAGCCAGCGCCGTTCTTCACGTTCGTCAAGGGAGATGGCGAAAGCATCCGTTGGTACGATAGGGAGGATCACACCATCTTCGACGTCTGTGCCGACGACCACTGCCAGCGCTATCAAGGCATCACGAGGGCAAGCAATCCGCAGGTTGCGGAAGCCGTGAATGCCACACGAGGACAGGTTCTGATGTACGACGGAAAGGTTTGCGACACGCGCTTCGGCAAGTGTTGTGGCGGACAGACCAACGAGTATCAGTATTGTTGGGAGAACATCGAGGTTCCTTACCTGCGGTCCGTCAAAGATCCCTACTGCAATACAAACGACACCCAGATACTTCGACAGGTCCTCAACGACTACGACCTCGAGACGCACGACTTCTATGAATGGACGGAAGAGCTGTCGCAGGAAGAGATCCACGAACGCATCACGAGCCATTTGAAGATGGACCTGGGACCGATTCTTGGTTTAGAGATTGTGGAGAAAGGACCCGGCGGACACATCAGCAAGCTGCGTATCGTAGGCAAAGACAAGGCTTTCATCATCGGCAAGGAACTTGAGATTCGCCGATTGCTCAGCACGTCTCACCTGAAGAGCAGTGCCTTTGCCGTCGAGACGAAGAACGTCAGAGGTGGTGTTCCACAGCGGTTTGTCCTTCACGGACGTGGTTGGGGACACGGCGTAGGCCTTTGCCAAATCGGTGCTGCCGTGATGGGAGAGCGAGGCTTCAGCTACAAGCAAATCCTCAAGCACTACTACACAGACGTACAAATCAAGCGTCTGTCCTGAATTATGACGCTCTACGTCTTCAATCCAGAGAACGATATGGCCCTTGCCGACGGGCATCCGGGCTACACGCCACCTGTCCAGATCCAGCAGATGCGGCGTGAACTTTGGTGGCTTCCGCAGTGGTGGGCTGATGAGGAGGACATCGTATGGAACGGCGAGGAGCGGCTCAATCTGTCGGACGACACGCGTATTCTGCCTTGGGGATGGAGTCCAGCACTTTGTCATCAACTCAAACAAGCAGGCGTTCAGGAGTCGCTTTTACCTTCCCGGAAGGAGTTGGAACATCTGAGACAACTTTCCCACAGACAAACTGCCGTATCTCTCTTGCAGGAGATTCGAAGCGAATTGCCTCTCGACGGACACTTCGCAGGCAACTCTGTCCTTTGTCGGAGCATCGAGGAGGCAGAGGAAACTGCAAACGAGTTTGGCGAGGCTTTGCTGAAATCCCCGTGGAGCAGTAGCGGAAGGGGTTTGATGAAGACGGACAATCCACAATGGAAGGCTTGGGCCAGCCGCATTCTGAAGGCCCAGGGAAGCATTGTTGTGGAGCAGTTCCTGCATAAAGTGACCGACTTCGCCCTTGAGTTCTGGCTCGATGGAAAGGGAGGAGTCGAGTATCGAGACTTGTCCCTCTTCTACACCAACGAGCGAGGAGCGTACTTGGGGAATTGGGTGGCACCCGAAGAGCAGAAGCTCGCTTGGCTGGCTCAATACATTCCTTTGCAATATCTCCAAGCGATACGGGCTTGGTGGACAGCGCGCCTGAGCCGTTTCGACTACGCTGGTCCGGTCGGAATCGACATGATGTTGGCCCAGGAAGGTATTTGTCCCTGCATAGAGGTCAATTGGCGTTGGACGATGGGACTCGTCTCCTGCCTTGTTGCAGAACAGGGTCGCTACGGACGAATGGTGGTGGAGTACATCTACGGACACTATTCTGCCGAAGTCGAAGCCTTTAGTTAATGGCAACATCGCGTTTGACATTTTGTCACATATTTGCCATTTTTACCTACACTCGCATTTTTGACAAACGCTCCAGAACCGCTTAAAATGGTCTCGGATATGGTTTTGGTCGTTTTTTCAAAGAAATGCGCTTAAATCGAACCTATACTGAGAATCAGGATGTTACAAGACGGCTCGAAAAGAGGAAAACGTCAAATTGACAACTGCACCTTACAAAATCGGCCATTTCATCGTGTTTTTGCACACTTTTTTTCGTAGTTCTTCTGTAAAAGTAACGCAGTTAAAATTCAAACGCCCTACGTTAAGTTGACCAACTTAACGTAGGGCGTTGGCAAACATGGCGTGCTGCGTTTGCAAATTCGACGTATTTCGTGCCTTTTTTAGCCCTTTTAAGAAGTGTGCAATAATAGCATAAAGAAAGGAAAACGGCATTTTATGTGGCAATTTGTAAAGTTCATGGTTTGCAGACATAAAGCATCACAGTTACCCATATACCCTACCGAAGTATTGCAAATCCGATGGAACGGACAAAAACTTTGAACTTCTAACTTTGAACTTTGAACTATTTTGCGTATCTTTGCAGCGCATTATATAAATGTTATGAACAGAAGAGAATTCCTGAGGCGCAGTACCGCCCTTGCTGGAGCAGCCTATTTGGGTTCGCCAGCCCTCGCTGAGACGATTGCCACTTTGGGCAATCCAAACCTCGTAATCGGCATTGTGAGCGACATCCATCTGCGTGGCGCAGATACGGCTGGAACGTTCATCCACACCCTCGAATACTTCCGTAGTCTGAAGGTGGACGGTGTTATCATTGCCGGCGATATGGCCGACCAGGGGCTCCTGCCACAGCTGCAAGTGGTGGCGAATGCTTGGTTCCAAGTCTTTCCGAACAACAAAGGCATCGACGGCAAAGAGACAGTTCAGCTCTTCATCTACGGCAACCACGACATGGAGGGCTACACCTGGGGCGGAACCATCAGCAGTGTCGGGGCTGAGACGGCGCAAGCGCAAGGCATCGGACGACAGGCTGCGGCCGCTTGGAAGCAATGTTTCAAGGAAGACTATCAGCCCATCTGGATGAAGACCATCAAGGGCTATCACTTCATCGGCGCGCATTGGGAGAACCAGAGCCACATCTCGGGACTCGCTGACTTCCTCGAGGAACACAATTCCGAGCTGACGGCTGATGGGAAACCCTTCTTTTTCATCCAGCACCCACACCCCAAAGATACCTGCAACTGCGCGTGGGCTTGGGGCAGAGACGACGGAACGGTGACAAGATTGCTCAGCAATTATCCCAATGCCATCGCGTTCTCCGGCCACTCGCACTCGCCGCTCGACGACGACCGCGACCTTTGGCAGGGGGCTTTCACCAGCATTGGAACCTCCTCGCTCAAGTATCTCTATCCGATGCCGGCACGCGAAAACACCTATCAAGACGACTGGTCAGCCAAGCCGCCTTCGCAAATGGCGAAGATGGACCCGCAGGACGGACGTCAGGGAATGGTGATGCGCGTCTATGATTCGGCTATCACGTTCGAGAAGCGCGAGTTTGTCTATGACGAACCCATCGGCGAGGCTTGGTATCTTCCCTGGCCCATCTCGGCAACCCAACCGCTTTCCTTCGAGAATCGTGCCAAGACGGCTGCCATTCCGCAATTCCCCGCGGGCACGAAGGTTACTGTTACCGGAGGCTCAGGCGTCGATCGTTATGGCACCTCGCAGAAGCAGGTGACGGTTCACTTCCCCACCGTCCTGAAGAAGAACGCCGGCGTGCGTGCCTTCGACTACGAGGTGCAAGTGGAGTACGACTGGCTCGACGTTCGCCACGTCACCGCTACGAAGCGCGTATTCTCGCCCAAGTGCTACCTCGGCGAGAACAAGGAAGAGGGCGAAGTCGTCTGCGTCTTTGGCGAGGGCGAACTGCCCAAAGATTTTGCCTACCGCTTTGCCGTGCGTCCATGCAACTGCTTCGGAGCCAAAGGCGAACCCATCTATTCGGACTGGGTGGACAGCACCATTGCCTCATACATCTCGACCCTCTCGCTCGACAAGCAGTTCTACAAGGTGAACGAAAGCATTCAGGCAACCTTCAGCGGCGTTCCTGTCGGCACAGAAGCATGGCTCGGCATCTATGCCAAAGGCAAAACCCCAGGCTCGAGCGACACATCGGCGACCTACGCATATACTGAAGTGGCAGCAGGCACGCTGAGCCTCAGTCTCTCTGCTGCTGGGGAGTACTTTGCCGTGCTATTCCAAGACGGAGGCTACTCAGAGTGCTCGCCTCGCGTCCCTCTCTTTGTGACCAATCGGGCTTTCGACCCCGCGTCGTTCTCCATGACGCCCGACAAACGCGTATATAACGTAGGAAATGCCATCGTCATAACGCTCGCGAATGCTCCCAACATCAGCAAAGACTGGGTGGGCATCTACCAGGCCGGACTCGTGCCAAAGGACGTAAAGTGCCCCACATGGCTCTACAATACAAAGGTTAACGGCACGCTTCGACTGAACGTAAGTGGTACGAACAACTGGACAGCACCCCTGTCCGAAGGCATCTACTTTGTGGGTTACTTCATGGCCGACGACTACTCAGAGCCTTTCGAGCGCCAGTACTTCGCCATCGGCAAGCCGTCGCGCCTTCGTGCAGACAAGGCAGAGTATCAGGCAGGAGAGGAAATCGTCATGCATTACAGCAACCTCCATCCCTCGCTGGCTGCCAAACTTTGCATCATGCAAGATGGCGTTTGGCAAGATGTAATGCCTCTCGATACAGAAGAAGGCAACATCACACTCACTGGCCTTGCAGCCGGACAGCATGAGTACTGCATCTGCATCGACGGCCAACCCATCTCGCAATCGCTTGTCCTGACTGTCATTGACGATGAAACCGGGTTCTCTCCCTTGGGGGAACCAGAGAGGGGCCACATCATCTATCGCCTCGACGGCACACGCACCGCAAGTATGCAGGAGCCAGGGCTCTACATAAAGGACGGCAAGAAAATCCTAGTTAACACATAACACAAGATAAGATATGAACAACGTTGAATCAATCTTTGCAGCCAAGCTGCTGGGCGTAAAAGCCATCAAGTTACAGCCAAGCAATCCCTTCACATGGGCAAGTGGCTGGAAAAGTCCCTTCTATTGCGACAACCGCAAGACGCTCTCCTTCCCCGACCTTCGCAGTTTCGTCAAGGTGGAGCTGACGCGACTCGTCATGGAGCAGTTCCCCGAGGCAGAAGGCGTGGCAGGCGTTGCCACAGGTGCCATCGCACAAGGTGCTTTGGTGGCCGACGCTTTAAGTCTTCCCTTTGCATACGTCCGCAGCAAGCCAAAGGATCACGGAATGGAGAACCTCATCGAGGGCGAACTCAGGCCAGGCATGAAGGTCGTGGTGGTCGAGGACCTCATCAGCACAGGCGGCAGCAGCCTCAAAGCAGTCGAGGCGCTCAGGAAAGCAGGATGTGAAGTAGTGGGCATGGTCGCATCTTACACTTACGGTTTCCCCGTTGCAGAAGAAGCCTTCAAGGCAGCTAGCGTCAAGCTCCTCACACTCACCAACTACGAAGCCGTCGTGGCAGAAGCACTCAAAACGGGTTACATCAAGGAAGAAGACGTTGCCACTCTCCACGAATGGCGCAAAGACCCAGCAAACTGGAACAAATAGTAAATACAAGATGACTGAATATAAAAGCGAAGTTAAGAAGATATACGCTCCCATTGGACGCGTCTATGAGCGATTGGCAGACCTCAATAACCTGGCTGTCATTCAGCAAGGGCTCGATAATCCTGAAGCGATGGAGCGCATTAAGCAGCAGGCAGGCGATAAGGTTTCCCCTGAGCAACTGGAGCAAGTTGTCGAGAAGTTGCGCTCGTTGCAGTTCGACACAGATTCCGTCTCGGGCCAGACACCAGTAGGCACAGCCACTCTGCGTATCATTGAGCGCGAGCCGGAAAAGACTATCAAGTTCGCTGCCGAAGGGATACCTGTAGCAGCAAACATGTGGATTCAACTGCTTCCGCAAAGCGAGAATGAGTGTGCAATGCGTCTTACCGTCAAGGCCGACCTGAACTTCTTCATCCGCCAAATGGTGGGCAAGAAGCTCGAGCAAGGCGTTGATGGCCTCGCACAAATGTTAGCAAGTTTACCATATTAATACTCTCACAATGGCAAAGCTTTGGGACAAAGGATATGAGCCGACGGCGGAGATAGAGCGCTTCACTGTTGGTCGCGACCGCGAGATGGATATGTACCTGGCAGAAGCAGATGTACTTGGCTCGATGGCACATATCACGATGCTCGAGAGCATTGGTCTTCTCGAGAAAGATGAACTGCAGACGCTGCTTGCGGAACTGCGAAACATCCTTGCAGACATTCGAGCAGGGAAGTTCGTCATCGAGGAAGGCATAGAGGACGTACACTCGCAAGTCGAGTTGATGCTTACTCGACGATTGGGTGATGTCGGCAAGAAGATACACTCAGGCCGCAGCCGCAACGACCAGGTGCTGGTTGACCTTAAGCTCTTCATCCGCAAGCAGCTGCGTCTCGTGGCAGAGGATGTCAGGAGTCTCTTTGGCGAACTACAGCAGCAGAGCGAACGTTACAAGGACGTGCTGATGCCTGGCTACACGCATCTGCAAGTAGCGATGCCCAGCAGCTTCGGGCTCTGGCTGGGTGCCTATGCCGAAAGTCTCGCGGATGACCTCGTGTTCTTGCAGGCAGCTTATCGCATCACCAACCGCAATCCTCTCGGTTCTGCCGCAGGTTATGGCTCGTCGTTCCCCTTGAATAGAACGATGACGACAGAACTGCTGGGCTTCGATTCCCTTGATTATAACGTCGTTTATGCTCAGATGGGACGCGGCAAGACTGAGCGCAACGTGGCTTTCGCTCTTGCAGGAATAGCAGGAACCGTCAGCAAGCTTGCCTTCGATGCCTGCCTCTTCAACAGCCAGAACTTCGGTTTCATCAAGTTGCCGAAGGAGTGCACAACCGGTTCCAGCATCATGCCGCACAAGAAGAACCCCGACGTCTTCGAGCTGACTCGCGCCAAATGCAACAAGCTCCAGGCTCTGCCTCAACAGGTTACGCTCATCATGAATAACCTGCCGAGCGGCTATTTCCGCGACCTTCAAATCATCAAGGAGGTCTTCCTGCCCGCTTTCCAGGAATTGAGAGAATGCCTGCAGATGGCCACCTACATCATCGCTCGGCTCGAGGTGAACGAGCACATCCTTGACGACCCACGCTACGACCTGATGTTCTCCGTCGAGGAAGTCAACCGTTTGGCTGCCGAAGGAATGCCTTTCCGCGATGCCTACAAGAAGGTTGGACTGGACATTGAGGCCGGGAATTTCGTGCCGAAGAAGGAGGTGAAGCACACCCACGAAGGCAGCATCGGCAACCTCTGCACAAAGGAGATTGCCGCACTCTTCGAGCAGACTTGGAACAACTTCCACTTCGAGAAAGCAGAAGAAGCGGAAAAGAAACTTGCGAACGATGAATAAACATAGAATACGTAATGCCCTCGCCTGTTGCCTGCTGTCGGCTGCTTGCTTCTCCTGCACCAATGGTGAAGTGAACAACAAGTACTGCAACCTGCGAGCAAGACTGAATGTCGAGAACGTTCAACAAGCACCAGTCCTCTTTACCTGCTGCGAAAGCATGGGTGAGTTCTGCACCATTACAAGCGACGGGCAACGGTATCTCTTTACCGACGCCTCAAACCACACCTCCACCATCAATGCTACTGCCATACAGGCTTACGGCATACCATATCTCGGTTTGAGTGGATTCATTGTCGGCCGCCTCACCATTCCCGAGATAGGCGAGAGCGACACTCGGGTCGTTTGCTTCGACCGGGCCTGCAGCAACTGCTATCATAACTACAACATCACGAAACCATTAGTTCTGCAGAGCAGCGGCTATGCGAAGTGCAATAGTTGTGGACGCACATACAACCTGAACGACATCGGTAACATCTCCGACGGTCCCCAAGGCCGCCCCCTCTACCGCTATCGCGTCAGCTACTTCAACTATGTGCTCGTCATCAACAATGGAGTGTAATATCTCTAGACAATGGTGTGCTATGTTGGTCAATGAAACATGTTTCGTGAGGCATTGAAACGTGCTTCGTTGGGTAAGTTGACGTGGCTCGTCAATTTTTAGGGGTCGCCAAAAACCTAATTTTATATAGTAATAACCTACTGAAAAGTCAGTCACTATTGCAGCGTAAGCTTGGCAAAACGCAGCATCAGAACTTTTGTACCTGCATTCTCGAAGCAAACCGTCGCCTTCGCATCGATGCCAGAGCCTTCGAGAGCCTGTACCACGCCTCTGCCGAAGCGCTCATGAAGAACAGCAGTTCCTACCTTCAAATCGTGCATCATAGTTCCCCCAGTGCCTGAGTTTGGCGAGGCTGACTGGGCACCGACAAATGGTCTGCTTGGAGCCAAGTCAGGGCGAGAGGCGGGACGAAAGACAGGTCTCATCCGCTGTTCTATGCGTGGCGAGGAAAATCCAGTATGTCTCTCCCCTTGAGAAGAGGTTTGAGGTGAAGTCCTATAATACTCTTGCGGAATCTCTCTTACGAACCTACTGGGGCGAGAGAACTCCATCCTGCCGTTGCGAAAGCGCGACTTGGCATAGGTGAGGACAACCTGACGTTCGGCTCGGGTCAGGGCAACGTAGAAAAGACGACGCTCTTCCTCGAGCTCGCGCGGCACTTCAGCACTCATTTCGCTGGGGAACAATCCCTCTTCCAAGCCTGTAATGAACACAACGGGAAACTCCAGTCCTTTTGCCGAATGAATGGTCATCATGTTCACTTGGTCGGCATCTTTCTCCGCATTATTGCGGTCGAAGTCTGTTGCGAGGCTCGCCATTTGCAGGTAATCGCTGATAGAAACTCCAAGTCCTTGCTCGCGGTTATCTTGCACAAAAACCGCGATTCCATCGAGCATTTCCTGGAAATTTTCCTGTTTCGAGATGTCGTCGGGTTCGTGCCCGCTGAAGTAATGGTCCTGCAGGCCGCTCTCCTTCGCCACACGAAGAGCAAGCGTATAGGCATCGTCGGTTGCAGCACTTTGACGGAAGGCTTCCATCATCTCGTAGAAAGACTTCAGTCTGGCCTGCGTACTGCTATTGAGGCCTGGACAGGTTCCTGCCTTGAGGATGTCCCAAACAGGTTGGCCAGCTGTTCTTGCTTCGAGGAAAAGTTTTCCGACGGTAGTATCACCAATGCCTCGAGCAGGCTTGTTGATGATGCGTCGCAACGATTCCTCGTCGTAAGGATTGACCGAGAGTCGCAGGTAGCAAAGCATATCTTTGATTTCCTCGCGCTGATAGAACGACGTGCCTGCATAGATGTGATAGGGAATGCGTCCTTGCAGGAAACTGTCCTCTATCTTGCGGCTTTGTGCATTGGTGCGGTAAAGGACAGCAATCCCTTTATATGGAATGCCTGACCGATGAGCTCGCTGCACTTCTCTGAGGATAATGTTGGCTTCGTCTGTGTCGCTATAAGCAGAGAAGAGAGCAATAGGGTTTCCCACCTCTTTCTCGCTGAAGACACTCTTCGAAATCTGCTCTCGATTATTGCGAATCAAGCTCCCAGCAGCATTCACAATAGTCTGCGTAGAGCGATAATTGCGTTCGAGTTTGAAGAGTCGGGCTCCCGGATAAGCCTCGCGGAAATGCAGGATGTTATCAATGTCCGCTCCTCGGAAACTATAAATACTCTGCGCATCGTCGCCAACAACACAGACACGCTGCCGCTGGTCTGTGAGAAGTTTAATTATCTGATGCTGAGCAAAGTTTGTATCCTGATACTCATCGACAAGCACAAAATGGAAACGTTCCTGCCAGTGCGCTGCAACCTCAGGATTGTGCTTGAATATGAGCCAAGTGTTGAGCAGCAAATCATCGAAGTCCATGGCGTTTGACTGCTTCAAACGCTCCTCATAGCGATTATAAACCTCGGGCATCAGCGTACGATGATAGTAAGCATCACTTTCGCGGAACTCTCGCACAGAAGCATAATTCACGGGCAAAACGAGTCGATTCTTAGCTGTAGAAATACGATTCTGGACAGCACCTGGCTTATAAACCTTATCGTCGAGATTCATCTCGCGAATAACAAGTTTAATGAGGCTCAGACTATCGTTGGTATCGTAGATAGTATAATTCTGGTCGTAGCCCAAGCGATTACCTTCAACACGAAGTATCTTGGCGAAAATACTATGGAACGTGCCCATCCAAAGTGCTGCAGCCTTCTCGGGCGAAACAAGTGAGGCAATGCGCTCGCGCATCTCACGCGCAGCCTTATTGGTAAAGGTCAGCGCAAGGATGTTCCAAGGCTGCATCCCTTGCTCCAAAAGATATGCAATCTTGTAGGTCAGGACACGTGTCTTACCACTACCCGCTCCCGCTATCACGAGAGAAGGAGCATCGATGCAAAGCACCGCTTCACGCTGACTGGGATTGAGGTCGTCGAGGTTCATCCTATCATATATTGAATGCATTGCCAACAAAAAGAAACAACAATAGCGAAAGGTATCGCGAGCGGATGTTTCCGAATTCCGTGTGTTAGCATCTGAGGCCAAGGCTCACGTTTATTGTGACCGTAGCAGAGGCAGAACACGATGAAAGAGAACCAGCCGAGAAAGAGCAAGCCGTCGAGCAAAGGACTCCCGGCAAGACCGCCTGTTACGCTCAACAAAGGGCTATCAGGCGCAATTGCAGCAAAGAGTATCGTGAGGAACACAACAGCATAAACAGCGAGGTATCGCAGGAATTTCGGGTCGCGAAATGCTCGGCCGAGCGGAAGTATACCGCTCTCCTTTATCACCCCTTGCATCATCAGACAACAAAGCGCAAACATCACCAACCGACTGTGAAGGCAATCGCTAACGTGACGGAAAAGCCAACGCAAGCCCTCATCGTCGAGAATGCTTCTGCAAGGCACTCCCAATGCCGACAATGCCCACGAGAGAATCGGCAGCAAAAATGCCAGCACTAGCAGGATAACAAAGTTGCGCTCGTTATTGTTCATCAGCAACTAAGTTTTCTGGGTCAATGATGTGCAACTGAATGGCTCTAACCACCAACCGGACAGCGTTCACGCCGCTTCTCTCACGCTCAGAGAAGAGTCTATTAGTGAGGTCCACCTGACGCTTCTCGAGGCTCTTTGTGCTGAATGGCATCTGGCGCAGCCCGGCTATCATATCCTTTGTGTAACCAAGAGCTAGATGACGCAGGAAACGCTCGTCGTACTCGTCTATCTCATACTCTACGAAGGCATCAACCGAGGCTTGCTCTTTACAAACAACTGTACGGAATCGCGCCATCACTTTCTCGAGAAACGGCTCATTGAAAACCAAATGGCGGCCGTGCATCACCTGAACGATATCGTCTCTCTGTAAGAGATTGCCCGTCTTGAGAATGATACCGTCGGCTCCTGCACTGAGCACTTCCACCCAAAGGCGCTCGTTAAGGATTTCACCGGTGAATACGAGGATTTTCATATCCGCATAGCGAGTCCTGAGCTGACGGCAAATATCAACGCCAACGGTTGTACTGCCTCCCAGTCCCAGGTCAAGCAGAACAAGGTCTGGTTGACTATCGCGCATCAATTTCCAGAAGTCAGTTTCGCCTGTTGCTGTGCCTATAATCTCTGCCTCAGGCACTTCTGTTTGCAGGATTTGCTGTGTTCCCTTGAGCTCCAGCTTGTCGTCCTCGACGATGATTACTTTGAATTTATCCATATCGTGTAAATTTATGAGTTCGTAGATTTATGTATTGCAGGCAGCGAGAAAGATATCTTGTAACCTGCATCCGTATTCTCTGCAGCGAGGCGAAGTCCTGGATGACCACAAGCAGCATCGTGCTCGCGAACTATTTGACGCATAACAAGATACTCCATTCGCTCAGTCTGTGGCGAAAAGAGGTCGGAGAGTTGCTCTGACGTAAGGGTTTCTCCAGACACACTACATATTATATATGTCATACTATTGCGCACCTCTACTGTGAGAGTTGAATCCTTAGGCACTACAGCAAACATCTGGTCAAGAAGCAGATGCAGAAGTATCTCATCTCCCTTTACCCAAGCCTCAGTCGGCTGATTTGCAACACCATACGTCGTTGATGCATAAGCCAAGAGGTCAGTCACAGCAAGAGGTTGCAAACGCAAAAGGCTTTGGTCTGTTTGTCGCTGAGCCTGCTCGTAAAGCAACATGTAAATATGACGATAGTAAGTCACAAGGTCTAAAAGAGTCTGATGAGTCGATGCATCGATTCCGTTCTGCTGCATATCATCAGTCAATTGCTTGATGCGTGAAGGGAAATACATCGTCTCATGTTTGATGGTGCTCAACGAATTATCGAGTATCTGATTCATCACATACAAGCGATCATGCTCAAAGCGTTGCTTATGCGTTTTCTCATCAAAATCCTCGATAAAACCGTTGGTTTCTTGCAATATCGCCAAAGATGAAGCAAACTTTTGACGAAGTTCGAGCACGGGCTGACGAAGCTGAGGTTGGTCAAGATTGTGACTTATATTCTTTAATTCATCAACTAAAGTCTCTGCATTTTCAGGGAAAGAACGGAGAACGGATGTAAGCCGTTGATAAAGGTCGTCGAGCGAAGCGCGATGACGAAGACGATGGCGAAGAACAACCCTGTAAAATAAGGCAAGAGAAGCAATAAGCGATAAGACTATCAGGACGTAAAGAACGTGCGAATCATCGTTCATCTTTTCAAGTTGCTGACAATCGGAAGCAAGCGAATGGTCGGAACTGAAAAGGCGATGCAAGCGAACACACTCAGCATTGCTCTCACGATATGCGTCCCATTCGGCAAGAGCCTGAGCAGCAATAGCTTGCTCATTATACAGAGATACAAGCAAAACAGTGTCGACTGGCTCCTCGACCATATTGATGGCACTATCGGCATAAAGCCAAGCATCAACATATCGGCCTTGCACATTTGCATTATAAGTAGAATCAAATAGCTCATAACAACGCTGTGGAGTCGCATGAGCAAAGAAGTTAAACACAAAGAAAAAGAGCAAAGGCAATACCCTAGGCAAGCGGAACCAGAAGCGGCTTCCCTGTCCCTCTTGACTCTCGACGCCGAAGTCACAGACATTGAAAAGCGAAGAAAGTTTCTTGTAACTGTTGATGATACCCTTGCAATTCATGATACCAAAGCCAAAGCCCTTGCTCGCATTCTTCGTACCAATACGATTCGGGTCATAAACCTTGCTGTCGTTAAGAGTTTGTACATCTTCTTGCGAGAGACCCACACCTGTGTCACAAACACTAATCTCCACAAAATCATCGATGGAATCGGTCAAAATCGTTACATTACCTCCTGCAGGAGTAAACTTACGAGCATTGTCGACAAGTGTGTTGACCATAAAGAGAGTAAGTGCCTTGTCGGCTTTGACTTGAAGGTCTGTCTTAGGCACTTCAAGCGTGAGTTGTTGCTGAGCAAAAGCATATTGCTGCATCGAGATAACCTCGAAGATGTCTTTAAGGGGGAATCGCGACACTTGAAGACTGAGCTTTCCCTGTTGCATCTGAATCCACGAAGTAAGTCGGTCGTTGATGGCCATCATGCCAGAACACAACTCCTGAATGTAGGAAAGCCGCCCTGAAACATTTTCTTCCATTTCATCGAGTTTTTTAACTTCGGCAATGACTCTGTCCAAGTATGGTATGATGGCATAGACTACGGACAACTTTGTGCGCTGAAGGATGTGTCGCTTTTGCTCGTTAAGGATGCGTTGCTGCACGACTTCACTCTCCTCCCTACTCTCATCTAAACGCTCTTCGCTATCCCGCAATAGCTTCTGCAACTGATGTTCTGCCTGTTTACAGTCTTCACTGGAAGCAATCTCACGCACTTGTTTCTCAAAGGAGAGCGAACGGCGTTTTAGCTGCCTATAATATAATATAAAAAGAACGACGATTAAAAAGACAAGCGACAACAGCAAAAAGAACTGTATCCGTTCGCCTTTTGCTTCTTGCTTCAGCAAAGCCTTTCGGCTGTCAAGTTCTTTGTTCTGTCTGGATTCATCAAGCAAATCGAGATAGACATTACGATGGTTATCTGCACTCAACTTGTCGCCCAAGGCGCTATAAGTAAGGCTGAGGTTCTCGTGAATGCCTGCCAACCAGGGAGTTACCTGATAAGGCGACCTTCTGAAGTCAGAAGCGAGATGCAACGCCTTGCGGAAACTCTTGAGAGCCTCATCATAATGTTCGGCTGTAAAATACACCTCACCCAACGTTCTCATTGCACACGCCGTCTGGAAAAGGTCGTGATACTGCTGGAAGAGAGCAATCGAGTGATGCGACAGGGCTGCTGCAAACTGGTGTCGCAACGAAAGTGTGCTGTCGGACTGCCAGCGCAGGTGCTCTCCAAAGAGGTAGCTATAGGCATCTATGCGCTGCTGTTTTACCCAGTTCGCTCGAACCGAATCGGCAACTATAGCAGAAAGCGACTGCAACGCATTTGCTTCAAAATACGTGAAGTGATTAGCTTTCGCAAGTGTATAGACGCGGAAAAGGTGGTTGAACTCCGTGATGGTCACTTCCTCTGGAGTGCCATCAATGAGTCCGCCACTACCCAACATATAATGATAGTAAAGCCATTGCGTCGTATCGGTCTCAAGGTTCACATATTGAGCAGCTTCCTGAATCTCGCTGATGGCCGCGCTGTCTTGGCCGAGATAATAATAATAAGTAGAAGCCACGATATGAAGCTCGGTCAAAGCATAATGGAGACGACGATTTTGCCGTTCAGTAAGATTGTCTTCCTCAGAGAGGATACGGCTGAGGCGTTTCTGGGCACGAAGGCGAGCATCGAAGAACGATTTGCCTCGGCCAATACGTTGCATCACCTTCATCGTCAGCACATCGGCACAAAGCAGTTCAAGTTGGTTCCGACTGAAGCCATAAACATGTTGCAGGAGATGAAGGGACTGATCATAACGCATCTGCTGATAAGCAACATACGCCATGTTGTTGAGAGCCTCAGCCTTATTGTCAGAATTACCGGAAGAACAGGTGTAGGCCTTCTGTGCAGCCTGTAATGATGCCGAGATATCTGAATAGCGCAGACGATAAGCCAAATCGTTTCCCTTCACAGCATTACTGTTTTCATCGACTGACGAACAGGCGACGAAGGCAATAATGGCGGTGAAAAGGATAATTATGGCTTTCATAGGACTTCATTAATATGTGAAAGCAAACAATGTCGCTCTGATGGTGATATAGATGAATATAAGAGGGAAGACCAGAAGGATTGGGGTTATGTCAGAGCGCCTGTAGCCTGTCGAAGTACACAAAGAAGAACTCATGCAGACTTGGGGACAGAAGCGCAGGCTGGCCCAACGAGAAAATCCATATACCGACACACCACAAAAAATGCCCCACAACGTTCCTGCTACTATGTCGAGCGGATAATGAACGCCCAAATACAAGCGGCTATAACTGGCGAGTAACGGCCAGACAGGTAACAAAAGGTTTATTCTTTTGTCGCGAAACAGGAGCATGAAAAAGACACTCACGCTGAAAGTATTGGCTGCATGACTGGAGATGAAGCCATAAAGCCCACAACGATAGCCATTGACGAGGTCGATTACATTGGCCAGATCGGGGCTTTGCGAGGGGCGCAACCTGTGGAAATATGGTTTGCAGAAGGTGTTAGCAAACTGGTCAGCAAGTATCACGAGTAATGCAATAACTGCAATAATTAAGAAACTACGGCGCCAGGTATTGTTCCTAACGACAGCATAAAGCAAACATGCAAACAGAGGAATCCACGTGGTTGTTTTGGTGATTGTCATCATAACACCATCGAGGAATAGAGAGGAAGAACCGTTCAGAGCGACGAGAAGTTCTTTATCCCATTGGACTATCTGTTCTATCATGTTACCAGTTTTGCTAGTTTGAAGGGCTGTTAACTTTATATGAGATCGAAACTCTTTTTAGGAATCCAGCCTTGCTTGCCGTCGGCAATGCTCACCTCGCACCATTCTTTAAGGCTACTGTCTAGTATTTCAACCTTACTTCCCTCATGAAGAACGAAAAGGTCATTGCCGTTGTCGGCTGGTGTGCTCTTGACTGTTACGGCTGGTACAATAATAATTCCGCTTGTATGAACTTGTTTAAAATCTCTCTGCTTCATGGCACATACATTGGAAATTACAGAAACAAACAGGAGCAAAACTGCCGATGAAAAGGCAAGCTTTCGCACAAGTAGGCTGCCGGAAGCCCAGAAAAGAAGCAAGCATATTAGCATAATGACGAAGGAGAGCAAGCCAACAATGGTCCACGTACACATCGAAAACCAGTTCGTCATGCTACGAAAGTAGGTAAACAGAATGAATTCATGCTGCGGGATAATCTTGTCGATTGTCTTTGTGCGAGTCAGTTCGAGGTTGAAGAGCACATCTTTGTTGCTTGGATCGAGTTTCAAGGCGCGCTCAAAACAAAGAACACTGTGAGCAATATCATCGAGACGATAGTAAGCACAACCCAGGTTATAGAAGACCTCTGCATTGGGATTCTGTTTGGCCAACTTGCCATAAAGATTAACGGCCTTTTCATAATCACCTTGTACATAAGCGCTATCGGCCAGAGTCTTCGTTTCTATGGGAGTCGCAGCTAAGGTCGAAAGAGAGGAGAGGACCAGTAAAAGAACAAAAATATACGGTTTCATCGTGATTTCTTGATTATTTATGTGACTTGAGCGAAGCGTTCATCTGCGTAATCACATCTGAAGCCTGCTGATATATCTTCTCTTTTGCAAGGTTTGCATCGGCAGTCGGAGCATATCGAGCGAACTCACAATCGCTCAGGACTGCAATGAAGGAATCGACAACTTCCTGTTCCACTCCTCTCGATGTGAGGCCAGAAATGACGTTCTCCTTGTTGAGTTCATTGGTCGGGAGGGACAACTTATCGCCTGCATAACCGAGCAGCGCGCGCATCACTTCGTCGTAGAAAGCGGCATCGTCCTTGGCGTGCATAAGTTTCGAAGCCTGTTTCAGTCGGCGAGATGCCACTTTGCCTGCCTTCTTTCCTTTCACGCTCCAAGAGTTCGGATTGAGTTTCTGTTGATGTCTCAACCAGAGGAAGGCAACGATAAAGGCAAGGAAGAGGAGCAGATAAGTGACCCAATATGAGGAAGTTCCAAAGAAGTCATCCTCGTCCTCGCTGGTGTATTCGCCCAACTTGATAAAGCGAATGTCATTACTCAGCACGTTAAGATCTTCTTGCTCACGAGTGTAGGCGACAGGTTGACCTTTTGCTTTGGCAACTGCAAGGTGGAAAGAGTCTGTTCGAACTGTGTTATAACGTTCCTGTTCTGGGTCGAAATAGCAGAATTCAACCGGTGGGATCGAGAATTTCCCGCCGTGACGGGGCACTACGACATAGTCGTAAATGATGTTTCCCTTTGCTCCCGTCGATGTATTTGTCGTCTTGTTGTTCTCCTTGGGGTCATAGACTTCGAAGTCCTGAGGGAATCGAACGGTCGGGGCTTTCATGAGTTTCATGTTGCCCTGACCTGAGACGACGAGTCGAAGGGTTGCAGCATCGTTGGCATTCACCTGGTCTGGCGTCAAAGTGGCAGACACCGTGAACTTACCGACGGCACCTGAGAAGTTGTCTGGCTTCGGCATTGGGAGGGGCATTACGTCAATCTCGACAGCCGGAGCGACGATTTGTTTGCGAACCATTTGCGAAAGACTTCCTCCGCCAAAGAAGATGTCGAAGGGGTCCATCGAATGATTTTGCACCTCGACTTGCGTGTCGAATGTGATGCTGGGAATCTTTATCTTGCCCGTCTTCTGCGGGAAGACGACATACTGCTTCCAGACGGCCGTGCCGTAATTCCTGCCGTTGACGCGTTCGTACTTGAGTGACATTTGTGCAGAACGCTCAAGTTCCTGTACGTGACAGCCGTCTATCTGAGGCATATCGCCAGAGATTTGTTGGATGTTCACCAGCGTGTAGAGTTTGTAAGTCAGCATCACAGCTTCCTGCTCATAAATCTTCTTGCGGTTGGCTGTAACGCTCATATAGAGGTCGCTTCCGCTTATCTGGCCGGAGCTGGCAGCGCTCTGTTGCTGACGCCCTTGGCGAGGATTGCCGCCTTGCTGTTGGTTCTGAGGTTGCTGACTGTGTTGCTGACTTGCTGGCAGCACTTCGATGCTAGCTGTTCCGCTCTTGACGGACTTTCCATCGAACTTGATGGTTGCTGCAGGCACTTTGAGAGTCCCTTCAGAAGTGGGTACGACGGTATAAGTAAAGGTTACCGTACTGCTCTGGGTTGTGCGGCCGTTCATAATCGAGATGTTGCTCGATCGACTGGTGCTGGGACCATAAAGAACGTTGAAGCCCTCGAAGTTGCCGACCTGGAAATCTTCGATGTCCTGCGTGTTGGCCACATAACTGATGCGGATTCTCTGGCCTACTTCGGCTTGGGAGGGAGCCTGGACTTTAAGCGTAACTTGCGGAAAGGCAGGACTTAACGCAAGAATTAGGAGAGTGAGTATCGTGTAAAGTCTTTTCATCTTATGGAGTCTCTTTCATCTTAACGTGAATAGTTGGTAAACTTCACTGCAGTAGTTTTGAACTGCCACGTTTTACCATTGTTTTTGCAACTGTTTTTGCTGACGTTTTTGTTGTGCTTTTTGAATCTTTTCCTGAGTAGCTTTCTCGTCCTGCATCGCGGCATTCAACATCTGTTCGGCATTCTCGCGACTCATTTGCTCTGGCTGAGGTTGTTGCTGCTGCTCGTCTTTCTTATCTTGTTCTTGTTTCTGTTGCTGCTGTTCTTGCTCTTTCTTCTCGTCCTGACCCTTGTCGTCCTTCTGCTGATCCTGATTGTCCTGACCTCCTTGATTCTTCTTAAGTTGGAAGAGACTCAAGGCGTAGTTGTAGCGCGTCTCATCATTAGTCGGGTCGTTTCGCAGGGAGTTCCTGTAGCAAGCTACTGCCTTGTCGAACTGTTTGGCACTTTGCAGGACGACGCCCATATTGTGATAAATCTGGGCCAGACGCGTCTTGTCCTTCTCCAATCGAGCCGCCGTCTCGTACTCCTTCATGGCGTCTTCGGCCTTATTCTGATAGAGGAGAGCGTTTCCGAGGTTGAAGTGCGAGATGGGATTCGTATTGTCCTTCTCGATTGCCTTCTGATATTCGACCTGAGCCTTGTCGTAAACGCTGTTGCGCATCAGGCGATTGCCGCGACGGATATAGTCTCTGTCGGTCTGAGCCATTGCTGTCAAGCTGAAAATCAACAGGAAGAGTGCAGCAACTGGACGTCCTCTGTGGAAGAGGTTGCTGAGCCAAGTCGATTTGCTTTCCCTTTCGAGAAGGAAGACGTCGAGCAGCAAAAGCAGGATGCCGATGAGGACGAAACCCTGGAACTGCTCGTCATATTCGCTGTAGATCTGGCTCTCCATCTTAGCTTTGGCCAGTCGGTCAACCTGCTCCGACAGCTTCTTCTGAGCCGAACTGCTGTTGTCAACGTAGATGTAGGAACCGCCTCCGGCCGTTGCTATCTCGCGACACATCTCCTCGCTCAACCTCGAAACGACTGTGTTGCCCTCGTCGTCAATGATGTACTGGCCGGTTCCTGGGATGGGAATGGGTGCGCCGCCGGGGTTGCCGATGCCCAAAACATAGACACGAATGCCTTGGGAAGCGGCTTGCTTGGCTGCCTCAACACCTCGAGCCTCGTTGTCCTCGCCATCGGTTATCACGAAGATGGCTCTGGAGACGTCTTCTTGCTGTGTGAAGCTACGCATCGAGAGGTTGATGGCTTCCGCAATGTCTGTACCCTGGACACTCATCATCGAAGGCGAGATGGTTTCGAGGAACATCTTGGCACTCACGTAGTCGCTGGTAATTGGCAACTGCACGAAGGCCTGGCCGGCAAAGACAATCAGGCCGATCTTATCGTCCCTCATGCCGTCCACCATGTTGCTCACCATCATCTTCGCTTTCTCCAAACGATTGGGCTTCACGTCTTCGGCAAGCATGGAATTGCTGACGTCGAGCGCGATAATTGCCTCAATGCCCGTGCGTTCACGTGTGTCGAGGCGCGTTCCGAACTGCGGACGAGCCAACGCGACGATGAAGGATGCGAGGGCAAGCATCGTTATCCAGAACTTCACCTCAGGTCTCCAACGCGAGACACCAAGGAAGAGTTGCCTGGTCAGCTCAGGGTCGCCAAAGCGTTTCACCTGCCTTTTCTTCTTATATATAATATAATAATGTATAGCAGCCAGTGCCACGAGCACTAACAACAAGTACAAATATTGTGGACTTTCAAAGCGAAACATTGAGATAATTTACGATTTAACGATTTACGATTTATTTCTCCCCTTAAAGGGGGTCGGGGGGTCTGCTTTTATGGTATCTTCTTCAATATTGTGTTCCTCAGCAGGATTTCCAGCAAGAGGCAGAGGACGCTGGCAAGCAGGAACATGCCGTAGGCTTCGTAGCGTTTGGAGTACTGCCGGACGTTCATCTTGGTCTTCTCCAGTTTGTCAATTTCCTGATAGACTTCGTGCAGCTTCTGGTTGTTCGTGGCGCGATAGAACTCACCGTCTGTCTTGCGGGCAATCGTGGCGAGCGTCTTCGTGTCAATCTCCACAGGTACATTTTGGTATTCTATGCGTCCGCCAACGAGCCAAGGATAGGGGGCCGTGCCGTTTGTGCCGACGCCGATGGTATAGACGCGTATGCCGAAGCTCTTTGCGATGTCGGCTGCCGTATTGGGACTTATTTGTCCGCAGTTGTTGGAACCGTCCGTGAGCAAGATGATGACCTTGCTCTTCGCCTTGCTGTCCTTGAGTCGCGACAAAGCATTCGCCATACCCATGCCTATCGCAGTACCGTCTTCGATGAGACCGCGCTGTGCCATATCGACCTTCGTGCTGTTCAGCAAGTTCAGGAGAACTGCGTGGTCAACAGTCATGGGGCATTGTGTGTAAGCCTCGCCAGCAAAAAGCGTGAGGCCGATGTTGTCGTCAGGACGACCGCTGATGAACTCGAGGGCAACTTTCTTGGCCGCCTCGATGCGGTTGGGCTTCAGGTCTTCGGCCAACATACTGGTGCTGACGTCCATACAAAGCATGATGTCTATGCCTTCGGTATGCTTGCTGCTCCAACTGTTCGAGGTCTGTGGACGAGCTAAAGCAATCACGGCAAGTGCATAGCAGGCAAGCCTCAAGAGAAGCGGCAAATGCTGCAATCTCTGCCTGAGACTCTTGGGAGCCTGGAACATAGCCTCCGTGCTGCTGACGCGGATGGAAGGCGTCGATGACTTATGCTTGAACCAATACCAGACAACGTAAGGTATCGTCAGCAGCAACAAAAGCAGATATAGTGGGTTTTCAAATGTCATGATGGTCAATGGTCAATGGTCAATGGTCAATGACTTTACATTAAAAGGTCTGCCGAGCGCCATATTATCCATGTCAGCAAAGCTACAGAGAGGACGCCCAGAACTATCATTGCCACACGCATTATCTTGACTTGCGTGAGGCGCTTCTGGTCGGTCTCCTTGATGATTTCAGGTTCGGGCTTAGCATTCGGATCAGGTTCTATCTTCGTTTGATTGACATATTCTACGGCAGCGACGAGGTTCGCGTCGTTCTCGTTGATGAGGGTGCTCCACTTGGCAAACTTGACGAGGTCGGCGGTGCGGAATATCTCGCGCAGTTCGTCGAGTGCCTCTTCGTTGTTCTCCGAAATGAGACGTTCGATGATTTCGCTCGACGTCATCTCCATCGCATTGAATCCGTAGCGGTCGCGGATGTAGTTACGCAGGGTGTCGGTCAACAAGGTGTAGTATTCCTTACTGTCTTCTTCTGCCCACTTCCGCTCGCTCTTGATGCGCTCTATCTCTGTCATAGCAACTTGATGTGGCGGTAGTTTCTTCTTTCTGCGGATGAAGCGAACGATAGGCTTTCCGTGCTTGACGTGATACCAAAGGTATGCGATGCAGGCAAGCATCAGCAGGAACAATATGCTTCCAAACACCACCATTCGCCACTCCTCCCAAAGGAAGGGCAGTTCCATTATGCCGTTTGGCGGGAAGAATTGGTCGAGGTGGAGAGTATCGACGTCAACCGTATAGACTTTCAGCGCGAGGCTCTTCGACTCGTAGTGGGTTGTATCGACCATTACCTGCATCGGCGGCAGGTAGTAGAACGCGCTGTCCCAAGCTGTGATGGTGTAGGCTTGGCTGACCGTCATGCGTTTGCCATCGTTGAGAAAAGCAGTATCGAGTTTGCCAACCTCCACGACTTCGACGTCGGGTATCAGTTCCTGTCCCTTCTTGATATCGGGCATCCGTAACTTCTGCTTCGTGTCGAGGGTGACAGAAAGTGTGAGGCCTGTCTGCTGACCGATGAAGAGCTGCAGCGAATCGAGCTTCACATCGACCTGCACTTGCGCCTTGACAGACCCCCCGACCCCCTTTAGGGGGAGAAGGAAGCAAAGGAGCAAAAAGACCCCCCATCTCCCTTTAGGGGGAGAACTTATTGTTTTCAGCTTATTTCTTATTTCGCGTATCATTATTATATCCTTATTTATTATTCCGCCACAAAGGAGGGGAGGGGCTTATTATTCCCCCTAAAGGGGGTTAGGGGGTCTTTCTTTTTGCAAAAAGACCTCTTAACACACTCACATAATCTTGGTCGGTTCGGACGCTAACAGCATCGACCTGACTGCGACTAAAGGTGTCCTTGAGTCGCATCGACTGCTGCTTCCACCACTTTGCCTGCGCATCACGAACAGCCTTACTGCTTGTATCAATCACCTGTTCCTGCCCCGTCTCGGCATCATGCACCTTCAAAAGACCGATGTTGGGCAGCTCGGCCACACGTTTATCATAGACCTGAATGGCTACGACGTCGTGCTTGTGGGCTGCGATGGAGAGGGGTTGCAGGAAGGAATGCTGGTCGAGGAAGTCGCTCAGCACGAAGGCGATGCAGCGTCGCTTGATGGCCCGCGTCATATACTCGAGGGCATAGGCGATGTTCGTCTGCTGGCTCTCGGGCTTGTAGTCGAGGAGTTCGCGGATGATATAGAGGATGTGCTTGCGGCCTTTTTTGGGTGGGATGAACTTCTCGATCTTGTCGGAGAAGAAGATTACGCCGATCTTGTCGTTGTTCTGAATGGCAGAAAAGGCGAGCGTGGCCGCAATCTCGGTCACCATGTCGCGTTTAAATTGCTTGACGGAACCGAAGTCGAGACTGCCACTGACGTCAACCAGCAACATAACCGTCAGCTCGCGTTCCTCCTCGAAGACCTTGACGTAAGGCTTTCCAAAGCGAGCCGTCACGTTCCACTCGATGTCGCGAATGTCGTCGCCGTACTGGTACTCGCGCACTTCGGAGAAAGTCATGCCGCGCCCCTTGAAGGCAGAGTGGTACTCGCCCGCAAAGATGTTGCTGCTCAGGCCACGAGTTTTAATCTCGATCTTCCTGACCTTCTTTAGAATCTCACTTGTTTCCAATTCTCGCTCTTAATTATGAATTATGTTCCGCGCATTAAAAGCGCGCCTTGATGTTAAAACATTCAAGAATTGAGAATTATGAATTGCTTTAGGGCACTTCGACCTTATTGACAATCTTGCTGATGATTTCCTCGCTGACCACATTGTTGGCCTCAGCTTCGTAGGTGAGTCCGATGCGGTGGCGGAGCACGTCGTGAGCCACGCTGCGGACATCTTCGGGAATGACATAGCCGCGACTCTTGATGAAAGCAAACGCACGAGCTGCCAGAGCCAGGTTGATGCTGGCACGGGGAGAGCCGCCGAACTCGATGTAATCCTTTATCTCCTTCAGGCCATACTTCTCGGGATAGCGCGTGCAGAAAACGATGTCGGCGATGTACTGCTCAATCTTCTCATCGAGATATACTTCACGCACGATCTCGCGAGCCTTCAATATCTCCTCGGTACTGATGACAGGCTTCACCTCCTGCTGCTCGCCCTTAATCTGCTGACGGATGATGAGCTTCTCCTCGTCGAGCTTCGGATAGTCGATGACGACCTTCAGCATGAAACGGTCCACCTGTGCCTCGGGCAGAGGATAGGTGCCTTCCTGCTCGATGGGGTTCTGCGTGGCGAGTACGAGGAAAGGCTTTGGCAACTTGAAGGTGTTCTTGCCGATGGTGACCTGGCGTTCCTGCATGGCCTCGAGCAGAGCACTCTGCACCTTTGCCGGAGCACGGTTGATCTCGTCGGCCAGCACGAAGTTGGCGAAAACGGGGCCTTGCTCTACGAGGAACTTCTCGTCCTTCTGACTGTAGATCATCGTACCAATGACGTCGGCGGGGAGCAAGTCGGGCGTAAACTGGATGCGGCTAAACTTGGAGTCCACCAACTGAGCCAGCGTCTTGATTGCCATTGTCTTAGCCAGTCCAGGCACTCCTTCCAACAGGATGTGTCCGTCGCTGAGGAGACCAATAAGCAGGGACTCGATGAGATGCTTCTGCCCTACGATAACTTGATTCATGCCTGTCACCAGGTTTGTGACGAAGCCACTTTGTCTTTCGATGCGTTCATTTAGTTCGCGAATGTCGATTGATTCTGCCATATTTAGTTTAAGTTTATTTATATTCGGGCACAAAATTACTGCTTTATCTGCTATCTGCCAAACGAGAAATGATAAATAAAGTTATAGGGATGTTTAACTTTGTTAAAAAACTATCAAAACAGTATATAAAGCTCTCGATGTGAGGGAGGCAGAAACCACTCCCGAGAACTTGATAAAATCGACACGAGGATTTTGCCAAATCCTCTGGAGGGTTTTGAAAAGAATTCACGAGACACTATTAAATCTGAAAATATAAGTTGGTTAAATTGACAATTCTCATAACCTTCAGAATCACTTTATCGTGTGTCACAAAAAAAAGGAGCTTTTGCGGCTCCTTTTTCTTTCTTCTTATATTAATGCAGACCATGAATGGTCAAACTTTACTCTATCTTCATGAGCTCTGGCAGTTTTATTTCCATATTGACAGGAATGCTATCCGGATCGGTGAAAGCATTGTGGACAATGATGTACTTAGCAAACTCCTTGTCACCATACTCTTCTCTCGCTATTTTAGCAAGATAATCGCCTGGCTTCATGACGTACGTCTTGAGCGTACCTACTATCTTGTACTCACCATCAGGCACTTGTGCGAACTCAGGCTCTGAGGCTGGTGCTTCTTCTACTGGAGTCTCCACTTGTGGCTGCACAGGTTCTTCCACCTTTAAAGATGGTTTACCCAGGAACTTATATGCCAGAAATGCGAGCAGGCAAAGCAATAAAAGTCCCAATACCCAAGCCCAAAGGCGACCACCTTTCTTCTCTTCTGATGGAGTGGTCGGTTCGTCTTTTTGCTCAGGAACAGAGACAGGGACGGGCTCAGGCTCGGCAACAGGTTCAGGAGTTGACTCTTGTTCGGGCTCAGAAACAGGCGTGAATGCTTGAACCGGCTGAGCAGCAACCTCAGGCTCCGATTCATCAGGGTCTGTATCTCCTCCTGAAGCAAGATGAGAGGTCTGAGTTGCTTCTGGCACTCTTTCCATCTCCTCAATGCTCGTTCCTTCGTTGAGGGCAACAGCTTGGAAGTCAGCAAAAGGTTTATTGATAAGGTCTTTGAGCGCTGTCTCTGGGGTGAAGGAGAGCTTTGAGTGTCCAGGTATGACGATACGTTCGCCAGTGTTCACATTGACACTCTCACGATCGAGGACTTCAATCAACTTAAACGTTCCAAGGCCTTTTATCTTGACAAGTTTGTCGGTACTGACGTTTTGTGCGATGGAATCGAAGAATTCTTTTAGAAATGTCTCTGCATTCTTTTGAGGAATGTTCTTCTTTTGCGCTAATGCTTTAGCAAGTTGCTGGAGGGTTATCTTGTTAGCCATAACTCTTAATTCTTAACTTTTAATTTCAAGGATGTGTTGGGTTTGAAGTTCACAGTCATTTTGGGAGGAATGAGCATGCGTTGTTTGGTGTTGGGGTTGACCAACACTCGCTCCAACTTCTTCTTGACCTCGAAGGTACCGAAGCCAGGAACAAGGATTGAGTTTTCTTCCAACAGCTCACCAATGATGGCTGAGACGGTAGCACTTACCATCGAAGCGGCTTCCCTGCTGTTCAACTTGGTGCGACTGGCTAAGTCTGCAATAAATTCTTTGTTGTTCATTGTATGATGTTTTTATTTGATGATTCTATAACTTGTCCAAAAAGGTCGAATTCATCGGCACTTTCTATCTTTACATTAACGAACTGCCCTGGATGGAGATTGATAGTCGGACTTCTTTTGATGAGCACCTCAGGGTCAACTTCTGGCGAGTCAAACTCTGTGCGGCCTATGAAGTAATCACCCTCCTCACGGTCTATCATGACCTCTATCTCCTGTCCTACTTTACTCTCCTGCACCTCGGCACTTATTTGTTGCTGAACGCGCATCAACTTGCTGAGACGTGCCTGCTTCACTTCATCGGGGACATCGTCTTTGTAATGTTCTGCAGCGTACGTCCCTTCCTCTTCACTATAGGCAAAGGCACCCATTCGCTCGAACTTCGCCCACTTCACGAAGTCGATGAGTTCCTGAAAGTCCTCATTTGTCTCGCCGGGGAAGCCCACCATGAGTGTCGTGCGAAGGTGAATGCCGGGCACTTCCTTGCGGATTCTCTCGATGAAATCGTAGGTTTCTTGCTTCGTGATGTGACGACGCATAGCCGAAAGTTGGTTGTCGCTGATGTGCTGCAGGGCAATATCGAGGTACTTGCAGACGTTATCGTGTCGCTTCATCACCTCCAAGAGTTCCCAAGGGAAATGGGCGGGATAGCCATAGTGAAGCCTTATCCATTCCACGCCAGGCACCTCGGCAATGCGGTCGACGAGCTCAGCTATCATCTGCTTGCCGTAGAGGTCTGTTCCGTAACCTGTCAACTCTTGGGCAATCACCTGGAACTCTTTGACGCCTTTCGCCACCAAACTCTCCACTTCAGCCACGATTTCTTCGATGGAATGGGACTTTTGCTTGCCTGTGATGATAGGAATGGCACAATAAGCACAATGCCGATTGCAGCCTTCGCTTATCTTCAAATAGGCATAGTGAGAAGGTGTCGTAAGGTGCCTCTCATTGGAGGCTTCCTTGTGATAGGTTCCATTCAAGTCTGTGATGATTTGCTCCCAATCGAACTTGCCGTAGAACTTATCTACTTCGGGCAATTCCTGTTTCAGCTCCTCGAAGTAGCGCTGAGAGAGGCAACCCATCACGATGAGCTGCTTTAGCTTTCCTTGTTCCTTTCGCTGCGCAAGTTCCAGTATCATGTTGATGCTTTCCTCCTTCGCGTCGCCGATGAAACCGCAGGTATTGACGATAGCTATCTCCCCCTCGGGTTCCTCAGCATCGTGCGTCACCTTGAAGCCGTTCAGTTCCAACTGACGGATGAGTTTCTCGCTGTCAACAAGGTTCTTGCTGCAACCGAGCGTTATTATGTCTATCGTGCGAGACTTCATTTCTTGAAGAGTGAATCAACAAACTCTCTACGATTGAATGGCTGCAAGTCTTCTGCCCGTTCACCTAAACCGATGTAGCGAACAGGTATCTTGAACTGGTCACTGATGCCGATGACTACGCCGCCTTTGGCACTTCCGTCGAGCTTCGTGATGGCCATGCTCGTCACCTCCGTTGCAGAAGTGAATTGTTTGGCTTGCTCGAAGGCGTTCTGGCCGGTACTGCCATCGAGGACGAGCATTACATCGTGAGGTGCATCAGGCATGAGCTTCTGCATCACGCGCTTTATCTTTGAAAGTTCGTCCATCAAGCCTTTCTTGTTGTGCAGACGGCCTGCAGTATCGATGAGAACGACATCTGCGTTGTTTGCAATTGCGCTGTTGAGTGTATCGAAAGCCACACTGGCAGGGTCGCTGCCCATCTTTTGCTTGATGACTGGAACACCAATCCTTTCGCCCCAAATACATATCTGCTCAACTGCGGCAGCACGGAATGTGTCGGCTGCTCCAAGCACGACCTTCAAGCCGGCCTCCTTGAACTGATAGGCGAGTTTACCGATAGTGGTCGTCTTGCCTACACCATTCACGCCCACGACAAGGACGACGTATGGCCTTTTGTCGGCAGGGATCTGAAAACCTTCAGTGTCGTCTGTGTTGTTTTCCGTAAGTAATTGTGCGATTTCATCGCGAAGAATGTTGTTGAGCTCGTCAGTCGTGACGTACTTGTCTCGTTCAACTCGAGCCTCGATTCGTTTGATGATGTTGAGGGTTGTATCTACACCAACATCACTCGTAACAAGGACTTCTTCGAGGTTGTCGAGCACCTCGTCATCCACCTTCGACTTGCCTGCAACGGCACGCGTCAGTTTGCCGAAGAAACTTTCCTTCGTCTTCTCAAGCCCTTGATCGAGCGTTTCCTTCTTCTCTTTGGTAAAGAAATTAAAGAATCCCATATCTTCCTTTGCTTAGTTATTTCGCGTGCAAATATAGCAAAAAAAGCCCAATCCATCGCAAATAATACCGAATTTTTAGTATTAATTAAGGAATAGGAAACAAAAAAAACTCCCTCGTTTCGCAACGAAGGAGCTGTATGGCGCCAAATTATTAACTTCTAAAAACTATAAGCATTGTTATTGGGGGCTATTCCCTTCCTGACGCGCGCTGAGCCGGAACTGGATGGGCAGGTTGAAGCGGCTGCGGACAATATTACCGTCCTTATCCTTGGCAGGTTCCCACTTCGGCATTGCCTTCAAGACACGCACTCCTTCTTCGTAGAGCAGTTCTCCTAAGTCTTGTCCCACTTTGGGCTCCTCTGTGCTCTCAGGATTCTTCTCCTTGTAGGAAGTCACATTCATCTCCGAGAGTTCCATGCCAGGTCCGCGCAGCTTCTTGATTTCCGTGATACTGCCGTCCTTCTCAACAACGAAGCTTATGATGACGCGACCCTGCACGCCAAAGTATTGGCAGAGCCTCGGATAGCGGATGTTCATCGACAAGAACTTGTAGAGTTCTCCTTCACCGCCAGGATACTTGGCATTTACAGCAGGAACGTTAAAGATGCTGTCCCCTATGTTGAAGGCTTCCTTGCCATCGACCATTATTTTGGTAACGCTCTTGCCGTTGATTGTTATATTGCCGTCGTCGTCCATCTCTGCTCCAGGCAGTTTCTTGACGAGTTCCTCGAGATCAGACTTGTTGCTGACAACCTCTTTGTTAGCATCCTTCGCCTCTTTTGTCGTAATTTCGATGACACCATTGGAACCTTTGCTACCCCACTTGGCGGTGGCGGCTTCCTTCTGAAGCACGGTAATGCTCTCGACATCCTCAACATTGATATTAAGCAGTTTAGTGAGCTGCTCTTCGTGCATTCTTTTGAGGTTGATGTCCTTCATATCCTCAGGGATTTCAATGATTTTGCAGTTGAGGACAAACAGGGGGCGTCCTTCCGTGTCCTGCTGCTTCACTTCCTCCGAAGTGACATTCTCTGTGGAACTCTGTGCCATGTCTTTTTGAACGACAGGCTCATTTTCCTGCTCAAGGACTTGCAAGTTAGCGGAATTCTCCGTACCTTTGCCCTCGAGTTTGGATACTGTCTCCTCAATTGGAGCGACGAACTTAGGCGTAGCGAAGGCCGAAAGCGCCAACGCAGCGACTGGGATGACATAGAGCGCCTTGCTCTTCATCCACGGATTTGATTTTGACTTCTTCATCATAGTGATACGTTTTTTAGTTAAACTATGGTTAAAGCTGTTGGCGAAAGCGTAGGAACCGGAGCCAACGGCTTTTCTTATGAGCAATAACTGATAGCCTTGTGCCGACACACCCTGCTCGAGGACGAAGTTGTCGGCCTCGTATTCGTGCACATCACGCAGGCTGATGCCCAGCACATAACAGAGCGGATTCCACCACTGAAGCATCTGCACGAGGGTGAGCAGAACAACGTCCCACGAGTGGCGGCTCTGTATATGCCCCATCTCGTGAAGGACAATCTCGCGACCTGCCTCGTCGTAGTCCTTCTCGTTAATCACAATGTTCCGCATCCAACTGAACGGTGCCACATCTCCTGAATGGCAATAGATGCGGATGCCCTGCTCGTCGTTGTGCCAGAGCACGCCCCGCTTCAGCCCGAACTGCAGGCGAGCAATCTGCCAAAGCCGTGCCACGAGAAGCGTCACCATACCTATTATATATATAAAGGTGAAAAGGTGAAAGAGAGAAAAAGTAAAAAAGCTTTCCTCTTGCTTCTCTGCCAAGACTTGAACTTCGGGCAAGACATGAACGGGAATGCCTAACTCGAGCATCTGCAACTGCGCCGCTTGCACGACAGGCTGGTGGTCGAGCGACATCCAAGGTATGTTGCAGAACGGCAGAACGAGCGACAGCAACAGGATGCTCAAGAGTACCATGCGGTTGAAGCGGAAGAAACTCTCGCGCCTCAACATCAACATGTAAGGCAGATAGAGCATCGTCAGCACAATAGCTGACTTTATGGAATAAAGTAATAAGGCAGATATCATATCATTTACAATTTGACGATTTACAATTTACTATTTAACGTCCAAAGACATGGATAGCTTTTTCTTACCACGAATTGCACGAATTTCACGAATTATTCCTTACCATTAGAGGCGAGCGCCAAGGACGTAGTCAATTCGTGCAATTCGTGCAATTCGTGGTTTAATAAACATATCATTTGTCATTTGAATAATCAATGAGCTTTATCAGTTCCTTCACTTCATCGGCTGAGAGGTTCTCTTCTGTGACGAAGTAGTTGAGCATTGACTTCACGCTGCCGCCGAAGAAGTTCTGCTTCACCTCCTGCATCGTGCGACGTGTGTATTCGGCACGCGTGACAAGCGGCACATATCTGTGCGTCTTGCCCTGCCCGCCCACTTTGTGGAAGTCGAGATAACCTTTCTCATAGAGTACTTTCAGGTAGGTCGCGACAGTCGTATAGGCAGGCTTGGGCTCTTTGTAGTGCTCCAAAACATCCCACGCACAAGCCGCTCCGTCGATGTCCCAAATGATGTTCATCACCTCGAACTCAACCTTTGTCAGTGTGTTGTCGTTGCGTTTCATATCGTTCTATATGTTTGTTTCCGAGAGCAAAGTAAGGGAGTTTTCTTGAATCTCGCAATGTTTAGATATTGGAAACTTTAGATATTGCCTGCTTTTTAACGTTTATTTGTAGTAATTGAACAGTTATTCGTAGTAATACAAAACAAAAAGCTCCCTCGCGGGAACTACGAAGGAGCTAAATGTTGTTGCTTTGTTAATTCCTTACGGACGCTTCGTTTGCAAGGGACGATACTGGATGCCCATCGCGTCGAGGCGCTTCAGGTGTGCTTGCAGGCGGGGGAAGAAGTCGTCCCAACTCTGGTCTTTACGAGGCGTCCAAGCCTTCTCGGCCAATGCCAAAGCGCGTGGGAAAACCATCCATTGCATGCGGGCTTCCGTCGGGATGCGTTCGCACCAGATGTTTGCCTGCATACCCTTGATGAGCTTCAGTTGCTCGGCCGTGAGGTCAACGGGCACGATGTCGCCGTCGTAGATGTGGCGCAACGTGTTGTCGTCCTGCGCGTAATCAAAGTAAAGGAAGGTGAAGGGGCAGAGCACGACCTCGTTGCCCATAGCCGTTGCCTTCTGCGTCACGTCGGGATGGTCGCCGCGCCACCAATGCACGGTCGCCGTCTTGGAGAGTCCGCCCTCGAGTATCTCGTCCCAACCAAGGATGCGACGGCCGTGGGCGTTGAAGTACTTCTCCATCTTCTTTGTGAACCACGCCTGCAGTTCGCTGACGTCCTTCAAGCCCTCGCTCTCGATGCGCTTCTGGCACTCGCTGCACTCCGACCAGCGACGGCGGTTCACTTCATCGCCACCGATGCTCACGTACTCGTATGGGAAGAGCTGGAAGACCTCGTCATAAACCTTTTCTGCGAACTCGATGGTCGTGTTGCGACCAAGGCAAAGCGGCTCCCGACCGTCTTGGGTGCAACTAAGCCAACGGTAGCACCAGCAAGCCGAGCCGTTGTGGCCGGGCATATCAATCTCGGGAATCACGTCAATACCACGAACGGCAGCGTACCGAACCACGTCGCGAATCTCGTCCTGCGTATAGTAGCCGCCATAGAGTTCACCAAAGCCCTCGACTTCCTTGAAGAACTTCCAAGGAATGAGCATCGCAGGATTGTTCTCCTTTGCAGCTCGGTCGAGGCACTGGCGGTCGTGACTGTTGAAGCGACGCCAAGCCATCGAATCGCCCGTCAGCTCAGGATATGCCTTCACTTCCATGCGGAAGCCCTCGTTGTCGGACAGGTGCCAATGAAACTTATTGAGCTTATAAAGCGCCATCTGGTCGAGCAAACGCTTCGTCTCTTCAACAGAAAAGAAGTGTCGCACAGGGTCGAGCATCAGTCCTCGCCAATGGAAGTTAGGGCTGTCCTTGACTTCCACACATTGAATATTGAAGATTGAAGATTGAACATTATTCTTTGCCGCCGCATTCACGGGCGTAGCCAAATGGTCAATGGTCAATGGTGAATGGTCAATTACTTGCAGTTGCCTCAGCGTCGCGATGCCGTTGATGATGCCGCGGTAGCTGTGAGCCGTGATGAGGACGCTCTTCTTGTCGCTAATGAGTTCGTAGTCTTCGTTGTTCTCGTCGGGAAGGACGATGTTGAGTTGTATCTTTCCCTTGCCGGCTTTTGTCTTGAAGCTGAAGCCTGTGCTTTGTGTCAGCAAGTCCTGAAGGTACGTGGCCGCCGGCGCGAGGACTGGGTTGTTGTAGCCGATGGCCATGCCGTTCTTGAGGCGGAACGTGCCTTCGCGCTCTACGACCGACGTGGGTTTGGGAATGATGTTGACGGCAGCCATTGCCGTGCCTGCGCACAAAAGCAGGGAAGTAAAAAGAATAGAAAACCTTTTCATAATAACAGTTGTTAGTTAGTGCATTTCGCCTGCAAAGTTACAACATTATTTGGACATAGCAGCCGTTCTCCGCTAAAAAAAGAGAGAAAGTGCCGTAACAGGACGAAGCAGAAAGCCCTCGACTGGCTTCGCAGCTGGTCGAGGACATGAAAAGAAAAAATACCTTTAATTTAAATGAGAAAAATACTTTTTGCTTGTGTGGCCGCTTACTTCTTTATCATTTGCATGAGCAGTTCGCGCGCCTTCTGAAAGTTCACTCGGTCTGTCTCGGTCTTCGCTACTTCTATTAAAGAGTCAATGTCGTGCATTACCTTCTCCCACTTCTCTGTAGAGTCGGGAAGCGTGAAATTCCCAAACCTGACTCCCAGCTTGCAGAGCTGATAGATGCCGTTAGCTGTCATCTCCGTCAATTCATGATTCATGTAATAATCTTTCAAGCTGTTGAAGTTGCGGATGAAAGCGTCGTCAATTGTCGTATCATTGGGCCACGGGTTTCTCGGGTTGGAAGGGATGCCCATGCCTATAACGGTGGTTGTCTGTGCCGAAGGTATCTTGGCGTACGTCACGATGTATCGGGCGAAGACATTTCCCTTGTGGTCTTCCTTCCATTCGAGGGCGTATGCGTAGCGATGCGTCTTGGTGGTGTCGGTGGCATCAAGTATGTTGATGTTGATGTAGTTGCCGTATTGCTCGCCAATAGTGACGTAGCGATTCGGGTCTTCACCTATCATCAGGTTGCGCTTGCCTTCATTCTGCGGGTTTCCCGTCGATAAAGTGTTGACACCGTAACAGTTCGGATTGTAGGTTCCGTTTGCCTCGAAGGCTTTAATCATTTCGTCGAGCATGGAACGTTGTTTCTTTGGAAGCGTGAAGGTCATGATGTCGCAGCGCCACTTCAAGGGAGTTCCCTCCTTCGTTATGTCGCGTTCCTGACCAAGACTCTTGCTGACTTCCACCTTGTTGTCCATGGTTTGAGAGATGAGACTACTCATCCAGGACTCAATGTCCTGCGCTACCACCTTTTGTGCGGAAGCGTTTAAACTGACGAGCATCAAGCTCGCGAGGATTAAGTTCTTCATATTATAATAAGTTATTGAATGTTTAGAATGAAACGATTTGGGTTGATGTCTCGGGTTCTCTGCCCTCAAGCGTGGCGATGTATGCCCGCAGAGGTTCTGTCTGCTCATGCAACTCGTAGGCAACTTGCAAGACTTCCTCGGCAAGGAAGATATCGACGAGCGCCTGCTTTTCTGGCGAGATGACAGGCAGCTCGTCCTGTTCCTCCACCGAGGAGGAGGGGAGTGTCGGCTCTGCCTCTGCAAGCAAAGGCTCGGGCTGTGGCTCTTCGGGGACGATTGGCTTGCTGGGCTTTGGCTGATTGCCAAGTGTCTTCTGAGGTTTCTGAGGATTCGGAGTCTTCGGAGTTTTCTGAATAATCGGAGTATTCTGAGTAATCGGAGAACTCGGAGTAATCTGAGGGGCGGGCTCTTTTGGCTCGACGGGCGTGTCGGCTTCCTGTTTTGGGAACTCGGCGACGACTGACGGAGCGGCTGGCCCAGGCTGCTGCGTTTGCTCCCAAGGCCAGAGGAAGAAGCCCACGAGCAAGGCTGCCGCGATGCCGCTCACCCACAGCGCCACTGGGCGTCGGCCGTCAGGTCGACGGGCCTCCACCTTCTGCAGCACCCTTTCGGCGAAATCCTCGGGAAGCGGCGGCACGTCTGCTGCCCTTCGCTCAAGTGCTGTCTTTAGTAGTTTATCCAGTTCCTTTTCCTGATTCATAATGGTCAATGTTCAATGGTCAATGATAACAGCTTCTTTAGTTTCTGCCTGATTCTTTGCAGGCGGCTGGCGAGCGGACCTGCTTTTACGTCCATCACTTCGGCTATTTCTGCGAGCGAACGCTCCTCGTAGTAATGCAGATGCAGGAGTGTCCGCTCCTCTGGGCGCAGACTTTCGATGGCTTTGTCGAGGCGCATGAGCCGTTCGTTTCTGGCTGCCGTCTCCTCCTCGTCCTGCGCCCAGAATACCCCGTCTGGCAGTCTGTAGCGCTCCTCGTCGAGCGGCATGGAGGCGAGTCCGCGGCTGCGAAGATGGTTCAGGGCCGTGTTGTAGGCGATGCGGCTGAGCCATGTAGGGAACGAGGCTCGCTCGGGGTCGAAGTCGGAAAGATGCCTGAAGGCACGCACGAAGACGTCCTGCGTCAGCTCCTCCACGTCGCGAACATCGCCAACCATCTGCGCCACAAGCAGCTGTACCTGCCGTCCGTACCTGTCCATCAGGTACTTATATCCGTCGGCCTGCCCGCGCTGGGCAGCGAGTATCATCTGCTTTTCCTGGTCTGCCATAGTTATTCTTGCCACCCTTATATACACATGTTTGAAAGAAATATGTCGCTAAAATGCAAATTTTCTTATGATTAGTCGCTATACCTATCACTATATATTGCCCTACAAAGGTAATGAAAATTCCCCATTTCGCCAAGGGTTCTGCCTAATACATGCAGGCAAGATGATTGCATGTACATGTAGATGCAATTGCACATACATGTAGTTGCAATTGCACGTACATGTATGTGCAACGAACCAAGCCTGCCGAATGGCACAAAAAAAGCTGCCACATCGAGCGACGTGGCAGCTTTAGTGGACTGAGTTACTACATCTGCTTCAGCAGTTTGACGAGGTCGTCGAGGTCGCGCGCATCAATGTCCAGGTCGAGCATGTTGCCGTTGCGGTCGAAGAGCTTGTAGGTCGGGAAGGCGCGGATGTCGAGGTGACGCTCGATGGCGCTCTGCTGCTCGGACGGCAGATTGTAGTGTGCCACGTTCTCTCCGCTGACGTTGTACTCCTTGATGACGTTCTCCCACGACTCCTGTGGGCTGTTGTTGGCAAGGTAGAGGTAAGCGATGTCGAACTCTTTCAGCCGGTCATATTCCTCCTGACTATGGGAGAGAGCCTCCTTGCAGGGTCCGCACCAAGTGCCCCAAACGTCGAGCAGCACGAACTTTCCCTTGTAGGGTTCCAGGAGTTTCCGCAGCAAAGCCTCGCCTTCGGTGAGGTCCTTCACGTCGTCCGACGACTTGAGCACGAGCTTGTCGAACTCGCGGTTCTCAAGGGCAATGTAGTAGTCGTTCTTCTTTTCAATCATCTCGATGCCGATGGGGTTGGCTATCATCATCTTCAAGGAGTCGAGCACCTCGGGGAGCAGCGAGACGCGGTCGTGCTCGAGCTCTTCATAAACCTGCTGTGTAAGCCAGAGGCTCTTCAGGAACGGCTCGGCGCCAAGCGAGTCGAGGCGGTGCGCCTGATCCTTCATATTGGAGAGGAGAGACTTGCCTGAAAAGAACTTCTCTACCCTTGGACTGTTGAGAATTTTCTCAAAAGCCTGGATGAGGTCCGCATTCTTCGTATTCTCTTCATCGGCGATACGCTTTTTCTCCTCCTGTGTAGAAGCCATATTTATGGCTTCATTCGCTGCTTTCGCCCACTCTTTCCAACGGTTCAGCACCTCAAGCTCCTCGTCATTCTCGGCTATCTCGCCGAGGTGGTCGAGGTAGTTCATGCTGAAAGTGCGGCTGACCGGCACGACAGCATCACCAAGATAGTCTCGCAGGAACATTTGTGTCTCACGGTGAAGCGTCAAGGGAGACTCGAGCTTCGTCCAGAAGGTGTTGTATGCATACCGGCGTGCAACCTCGGGGAATCGGCTGTTTTCGCCGCGGAAGCGAGCCTGTCCGAAGTAGAACGCCTGCTGCCAAAGCGTGTTGCCCCGGCGATATTGCCTGTAGCGATTGGAGAGCGAGGGATGTTCCTCGAATAGACGCTCCTGCTTTGCGAACTGAGTTTGCAACAGGCTGTCGGTAGAGGCGATGTATCTGTCGAAATCTTTATCCTCGCGAGCCATGCTTACTGTCTGCCAGTCAACGGGGAACTTGAAGAGCTCGTTCTGCAGTCGGCAGTCGTCGCCCATGAAGTAGCGGCGTCCCTCCTTGAAGTCGTAGAGCAGGAAGTACGTCTTCCCTGGCTCGAGCATCGTCCGCATGAAGCAGCGCGACCAGTCGCAGAAGAACGCCGTACTGTTCAGTAGCGGAAAGCTGACCTTGAAGCGTCCCTGCTCGTCGAGGTCGGCATAGACTGATTCCTGGTCGCCCGTAAAGAGGTTGTTATAGCCGAACTCGAAGGTCTTCTCGCCCTTGTACTTGTCCGGCATGTCCTTTATCCAACCGACGACCGTCACCGTGTCTGCTTTGTAATCGGTATCCACGAAGTCCGTGCGCGTGTCCTTCTGCGGGTAGTCGGGCATGAAGCGGCTGGTTATCATCGTGTACAAAGCCTTCTGGTCGCCTATCTGAATGGTGCGCTTGCCCTTCTTGTCCTTGCCGACAATGACCTTCAGGTCGTCCGTGCCGGACGATAGAAGCACTTTGGCCTCGCCCGTCTTAGGGTTGATGTCGAGCTTCTTGTAACGCCAGAACCGGCAATCATATATGGCTTGGTCCTCGAGGAAGGCAATCTTCCAGTCGCCCTCAGCGTCGCGCCAATAGGAGGGCAGCAGCTGGCGCCAGCGTTCCTCCACAGGCTTGATGCCCGTGATGGACCATGCGCCGCTGAAGTCTCCCTCGGTAAAGTCGAACGACTTGGTCGATAGGGGCAGCGGCTTGAAGTGGAGCACGACGTCGCTTGTGCCGTCGGGGCCCGTCTGTTGGTGCGTGTCGAGCTGTATGCCGTCGGCAGACGTGATGGCGTACTGCTTGCCATCAGCCTTCAGATAAGAGCCGCTGGCGAACTGGAACCAATATCTATCGTAGTCCGACCGCTGGCTGACTGTCATATAGACAAGCGTCTCGTTCTCCTTCAGCTCGACCCTCGTGATGTCGAGAGCCAAATTGAAGAAGCCGTCGCCGTAGCTTGTACTGAACTCCGTAGTGGGCTGCTCCCACACGATTTGCTTTCCCTGTGCCGTCCCTGCTGCTGTAACAAGAGCAAGCAGGGCGATAATGATTGTTTTATTCACCTTATGTTTACAATTTATTTGTTTCGCTTTCTTTACCTCTTCACCATGTGTCCGAAGCGGCTGTGGAGCCATTGGAAGGGCATGTAGAGCACGGGCACGACGAAGAGCAGCGCGATGGTACCGACGAGCATACCGCCTGCACAGCCCACGCCGAGCGATATGTTGCCGTTGGCTCCCACGCCGTGCGCGAAGACGAGAGGCAACATGCCGAATATCATGGTGAGAGACGTCATCAGGATTGGGCGCAGACGAACCCTGGCGGCACTCATCGCGGCCATCGTGATGCTCATGCCCTTGCGGTGTCGCTCCGTGGCGTACTCGGTCAGCAGAATGGCTGTCTTGGCCAAAAGGCCGATGAGCATGATGAGACCCGTCTGCATGTAGATGTTGTTCTCCAAGCCCCACATCCGCGAGAAAAGGAAGCTGCCGAGCAGTCCGAACGGCACGCTCAGGATGACGGCAAGGGGGATGAAGAGGCTCTCGTAGAGCGCACATAATATAAGGTATATGAAGAGGACGCAGATGACGAAGATGATGGCGGTGGTGTTGCCGAGCGACGCTTCCTCGCGCGACATGCCGCCGAACTCGTAGCCATAGCCCTCGGGAAGCACTTTGGCGGCTGTGCGGCGGATGGCTTCCAGCGTCTGTCCGCTGCTGTAACCGTCGGCAGTCTGTCCCATGACAGCGATGCTGCTGAAGAGATTGAAGCGGTTCAGACCCTCGCTGCCATAGACGCGTTCCATCGAGATGTACTGCGTGATGGGAATCATCTGCCCGCTCTCGCTGCGGACACGCATGTTGGAGAGCGATTTCTCGTCGAGGCGGAACTCGGGCGACGCTTGCACGATGACGCGATAAAGCTTCGTGAAGCGCGTCAGGTTGCTGCTGTAGGTGCCGCCGACATAGCCCGAAAGCACCTTCAGCACAGCGTTCGGCGTCACGCCATCGCGCTTGCAACGGGCAGCATCCACCTCTACGCGATACTGCGGATACTTTGTGTCGAAGGTGGTAAACGCGCGGGAGATGGCGGGTTCTTGGTTCAGGGAGTCGATGAGAACGCGTGTGATGCGCATCAGGTCCTCGATCTTGCCGCCCTTGCGGTCTTGCACGTGAAGCTCAAAGCCGCTTGTCGCGCCATAACCTGATATCATCGGACGGGTGCTGACACGTATCTGAGCCTGCGTGATGTCTGCAGTCCGGCGGTAGATTTCATCTATCACGGAGTTGATGTCATCGCCTTTCGCCTTGCGTTCATCCCAGTTCTTCAGACGAATGTTAAACGAGCCGGCAGACGACGACTGGTCGAACGTCGAGCCGCGCCCTATGGTCATGTTGTAGAGGCGGAACTGCGGGATGTCCTTGATGCGACGTTCCACCTCGCGCGTTATCTTGCCTGTCACGGCCATGCTCGTGCCTGGAGCGCATTGGACGTTGACGTTGATGGAGCCCATGTCCTCGTTTGGAACGAAGCCTGTCTTGGTTGTCTTGAGCATATAGGCCAGCAAGAAGCACACGGCCACAACGGATACCCAGGGCAGCCAACGGTTGTGGAAGATGCGCAGGACGCCCCTCTGGTACTTGACAACAACGCGATGGTAGCCGACGTTGAACGCCTCGTGGAAGCGCGCCGAGAAGCTCGTGTCGCCCTCTCGACGGGGTCGGAGCATCAGGGCACAAAGGGCGGGCGAGAGCGTCATTGCGTTGATGGTGGAGATGATGACGGCTATCGCCATCGTCACACCAAACTGGGTGTAGAAGACGCCCGTGGTGCCGCCTACGAAACAAACGGGGATGAAGACGCTCATGAACACAATGGTGGTCGTGATGAGGGCAGAGGTAAGGCCTTTCATCGCATCAACAGAGGCAAGATATGGCGACTTGTAGCCCTCGTCGAACTTCGCCTGAACGGCTTCCACCACGACTATGGCGTCGTCCACCACCGTGCCGATTACCAAGACGAGGGCAAAGAGCGTCAGCAAGTTAAGGCTAAAGCCGATGAAGTAAAGCACGGCGAAGGTGCCTATCAGACTGACCACGATGGCGAGCGACGGGATGAACGTGCTCTTGAGGTCTTGCAGGAAGATATAGACGACAAGCACCACGAGGATAATGGCCTCGAGGAGCGTGCGCACGACATTGTGGATGCTGGCGTCGAGGAAGTCCTTCGTGCTCATCACGTCCACGAGTTCCATGCCCGGGGGCAACTCCTTCTTTATCTCGATGGCGGTCTTATCGATGAGTTTTATTATCTCGTTCGCGTTCGAGCCAGGCGTCTGGGCAATCATGCAGTTAGCGCCTGCGTGGCCGTTTGTGCTGTTCTGGAAGGTGTAGTTCTGTATGCCGAGCTCCACGCGAGCTACGTCTTTGAGCCTCAGCACGCTGCCGTCGGGAAGCGACTTCACTACCATGTTCTCGTAGTTTCGCTCTTCTTCGTAGCGACCTCTGTACTTCAAGACGTACTGGAAGGTATTGTCGGCGTCGGCGCCCAGCGTGCCTGTCGGGGCCTCGATGTTCTGCTCGGCAAGCACATTATCTATGTCGGAAGGCATGAGACCATACGAAGCCATCTTGAGCGGGTCGAGCCAGATGCGCATACTATAGCTTGCGCCCCAGACGTTCACCTCGCCCACGCCGGGCACTCTGGAGAGGCGCGGCTCGATGTTTATCTTCATGTAGTTGGTCAGGAAGTCCGTGTCGTAGGCATCCGTCGGACTGTAAAGCGAGAGACTCTTGATATTGCTCGTCTGACGTTTGCGCACCGTCACGCCGCTCCTGGTGACGTCCGCCGGCAGTTGTCCCTGCGTAGAAGCCACGCGGTTCTGCACGTTGACCATCGCCATGTCGGCATCCGTGCCCTGCTTGAAGAAGATGCTGATGTTGCCGGAGCCCGTGTTGGAGGCCGAGGAGGTCATATACATCATGTTCTCCACGCCGTTGAGACTCTCCTCGAGGGGAATGATGACGCTCTTCTGGACGGTTTCCGCGTTCGCACCAGTATAGTTGGCACGCACGCTGACCGTCGGCGGAGCAATCTCCGGGAACTGCTCGATGGGCAATTGCAAAAGGCCAATCAGCCCCAGCACAACAATGAAAACTGAGATTACGCCCGATAATATCGGCCTATCTATAAATACTTTCGGTGACATTAATCGTCAATGTTCAATCGTCAATGTTCAATGGATAAACCCTCTTTCAGCAGTCCGGCGCCTTCTGCGATGATGGTGTCGCCCTCTTTCAAGCCGCTTTCCACGATGTAGGTCTTGCCGTCGTCGAGAGGAGCGACCTCGATTTCCGTCTGACGCGTCTTGCCATCAACGACACTATACACAAAGACCTTGTTCTGCAACTCGAAGGTCGCGGTCTGAGGAATCACGATGACATTGTCCCTGACGGTAGATACGACGACCGTTCCTGTGCCCCCATTTCGCAAAAGATGCTGGGGATTCGGGAAGACGGCACGCAGCGAAACGGCTCCCGTGCTGGCGTCCACGATGCCGCTCACAGCATCTACCCTACCCTTCTGACTGTATTCCTGACCGTTCGAGAGCAGCAAAGAGACGTCGGGCATCTCGCTCATGAAGCGCTCGAGGCTGCCGTACTTCATCGAGAGGTCAGTCACTTCGCGCTCGCTTAGGCTGAAATAGACCCACATCTCGCTGTCGTCGCAGACCGATATCAAAGGTTCCGCGATGTTGCTTCCAACGAGTGCTCCGATGTGATAGGGTATCATGCCGGCCACACCGCTGAGCGGGCTCTTCACGACCGTATAGCCAAGACTGTTGCGGGCATTCGTCACGCCGGCCTGCGCTTGCGCCACTTGTGCCTGAGCCGACAGGAGAGCCTGCTGAGCGGTCTGCAGTTCGAAGTCGCTGATGACTTGCTGGTCGAGCAGTTGCTTCTTGCTGTCGTAGTTGAGTTGAGCCGTCGCCTCGGCAGCCTTAGCTGATTTCAACGAGGCTTCAGCCGTGTTGAGTGCTGCTTGATAAGGCATCTGGTCGATGATGAAGAGCGCCTGTCCCTTGTGGACCTTCTGCCCTTCTGCGGTCAGAATCTTCGTGATGAGACCGCTCACCTGCGGCCGTATCTCCACAATCTCCTTGCCCTTCATGGTGGCGCTATACTGCGTCTTGACCGTCTGGCTGGAGCGTTCCACCTTCATCGTCTTATAGACCTGAGCCGTTTGCCCTGCCTTCTTTTCCTTGCAGGAAGCAAGCACGACGAGCCCCAGCACGAGGCATAGCACAATCTTTTTAGCCATAGCGTAATACATAAAACTTGCTGACAAATTTACGAATAAGCGAGAGAAACGCTTTATGCTTTCCTAACGGGAGATTCGGCTGCTTAAGCGAGGCGATAACGTGTTTGAGCGCCCTTGCCTTCGCGAACAAGGCGGCCTTCCTTCACGAGTCGATTCAGGAGAGTCGTCACGCGGCCACGGGTCAGGGTCTGTTTGAAAGCGACGGACACATCCTTATGAGTAATGTAAGTTCTGCCGGCAAAGAGTTCTGCGAGGCGTGCCTCGACCTCCGACTCCTCAGCATTGAACTTCCATCCATACGGCACCTGATCGACCTCGAAGCCACGCACCTCGGCCAGCAACTCGCGGTCAGGACGGAACAGGATGCTATCGACGCGGACATCTTTGCCGTGATAGTTGCCGTCTTGCTCCTCGACGCTTCCCTTCAAGGAAAGGCGGAAAGTGCCAATCTCGGGCAGCGTGACGGCATTACCCTTCGCAAATTCATGCACCATGACCCGTTGCAAAGTGTTCAGCGCGGCCATCAGCTCGGACTTCGGCAACACGGAAGGCAACCTGCCGTTGCCGCTCTGGAACTCAATGGCATCCGTCGTCTGCGGGCTTTCCAACAAGACGCGAAGGCTCTCCAAATCAGTCGTTTCACTCACATTCTCCAGTTGTCCTTCCGTAGGAAGAACGCCACGTTTGGCAATTGAAAATCGTATAGGCATAATCGTCTCGTATTGTTTTGCTCCACAAAGGTAGCAAAAATTCCCCATTTCACCAAGCGATTTGCCCAGAAAATACAGTTAAGTTGATTGCAAGTACATGTAAATGCAATTGCACGTACATGTAGTTGCAATTGCACATACATGTATATGCAACGAAATTCACTTGTCAACTCGGACAAAAGGACAAGAGAACTCCACTCCCAAAAGATGTTAAAATAGGTGGCTCGACAAGTCAGAATGTCGGATTTTATTCGTACCTTTGCCGGCAGAAGGACGAATAAAAGTGTAAATTTTCTGGAGTTATAAAATGGAGTTAAATAGGAAGTTATGCGCTACGCGCAGGAAGTAAAGCCAACAAGTTGGCTGGACGATAGTTTGGGATGCTGTTTGACTATAAGGTATTGTCCTTTTATAACTTCCACAAGCGCAGCGAGTTTACTTCCTTTTTTACTTCCATTTTAACTTCCAAACGTCAGTAAAAATGATTAAAGAAATGATGATGCTGTTGTTTCTGCTGCTGCCGTTGCTGGCCCTCGCGTATGTCTGCTGGCATGTATGGCTGTTGCTCCCCCTTAAGGGGGCTGGGGGGTCTTTTATCCTCCTGTTGATGGTGGGCGCTTTCGCCCTGCTTTTCGCCAGCATTTTCCGTGCGACGGACCGCCTGCCGATGCCTTTGGCGACAGCAGTTTACGAGGTGGGGACGTCGAGCATCATCGTCCTCCTCTACCTCACGATGCTCTTCGTCGTGCTCGACATCGCGAGGCTCGTGCATCTACTGCCTGCCGCATGGCTGCGCGACAACTGGTGGACCGCCGGCTGCATCGTGCTCTTCCTCTTCGGGCTCTTCGTTTACGGCAACCTCCACTACCGCCACAAGTACCGGCAGGAAATGACGATTCGCTCGACGAAGGTAACAAAACCCGTCAAGTTGGTGTTGATGAGCGACCTGCATCTCGGCTATCACAACCGCCGGAAGGAGTTTGCGCGATGGGTTGACCTTATTAATAATGAGCGGCCCGACATGATTCTCGTAGCCGGAGACATCATCGACGGCAGCATGCGACCACTTCGCGACGAGCGGATGCACGAGGAGTTCCAGCGGCTCCAAGCGCCCGTCTTTGCCTGTCTGGGCAATCACGAATACTTCAGCGGCGAGCCTGAGGCACAAAGGTTCTACAGAGATGCCGATATCTGCCTGCTGCAAGACACGACGACGCAACTGGGCGACCTCTGCATCTTGGGGCGTGACGACCGCATGAACCGCCGCCGTCGCCCGCTCAGAGACCTCGTCGCATCAGCCGACAAAAGCAAATATCTCATCCTGCTCGACCACCAGCCTTACCACTTGGAACAGGCCGAGCGCGAGGGCGTGGACTTTCAATTCAGCGGCCACACCCATCATGGACAGGTATGGCCTATCTCGTGGATAACCGACATGATGTATGAATGCGCCTTCGGTGGGTACCAGCGCGGCGCGACAAACTACTACGTCAGCAGCGGCATAGGCATCTGGGGTGGCAAGTTCCGCATCGGAACTCGCTCGGAATACCTCGTCCTGACCATCGAGCCATTGCAACAAGGGCAAGCAGGATGGTGATGATGGTGCTCTTGTTCATGTTCATTTGGTGTTCAAAGCCTTTTCTATTTCTTCTTTGATTGTATCCAAGCCCGGATAGCCGACGACGGTGTAGGTCAGTTTGCCGGTTGCATCGTAGATGGCGTAAGTGGGGAAGCCGTCCGACTTATACTCATTGTCCATCAGGTATTCGCATTGTCCTTTCGTCAGGTAATAGTGGTCGCCCGAGATGTCGCCAACCATCTGCTTCCAGTCCTTATATGGCGAGGCAGGAGAGGTGATATAGACAAACTGGATGTCCTTGCCTTTAAGTTCCTCCTTCATTGGTGCCATCTCTTTATGCCCAAAGCGGCACGGGCCGCACCAAGTCGCCCAAATATCGATGAGTACAGCCTTGCCCTTGTACTTGCTGAGGATGGCAGGCAGGATGTCTTCGGGAGCGATGTCGGTCATGTCGAGGTAATGAACATCGGCAGGTAGCCCTTCCTTCCGAGCGGCAACAGTCTTCTGATATTCCCTGACAGCTTCATCGTAAAGGGCAGAGAGGTTAGCATCTTCAATCAAAGGTTTCTCCACCTTCTGCCCGTCAAGCACCTTTGGCAGATAGTAGCAGTAGCGGGCAAGGTCGGCATTGATGCCTCGTGCTTCCTTGTCCATTGCATAGTAACGGCTGCCTTCTGTAAACGCAAAGGTGAGAATGGCCTTTCTGTCTCGAAGGCCACTTATATGGTGTTGGAGTAAGTGCTCGGCGAAAGCCGGCTGCTTGGACAGTGAGTCAATGGGATTGCCGTAGTAAGAGAACGAATACGAGCCGCTGTATATCAATTGAGTCAGCCAGTCCTTCACGGCCTGCTCGTATGGCAGGTTTTCTATGTACTTGTCGTTTTCGGCACAGAACTCATCGTAGTCCCTGATGAGTTCCTCGACGGTACGAGCCGTTTTCTTCATCTCAATACCATCATCTTGCGTCTGCATTTGATAATACTCCCTTGCGAACTTGGCAAAGTAACCTTTATAGCCGACGAACTTATTGCCCTTGTATGTGTCGTCCTTCAGCATATCGACAAGCACGGTCACTTCCTTGCCGGGGGCAAGATAAAGGCTGCAATTGGAGCTCCACGGGAAGTTAATCATGTGGAACCAAACTACCTGCGGGAAGCCGACGTGCAACTTTATCTCTGCCTCGCCATCATCATTCATACGGAAGTTGAGGTCTGTGGGTTCCGAAGGGTTCTTCAGGTCAACGTATTGTGCCATTATTCTCGGGTTCATGCCTTTGCGATAGTTGAGTGCCTTGAAGTGAACGACGGCAGGCTCCTCGCCGTACTTCAAGTCCTCCAGCTGGTCGTCCTCTGCATAGTCGGCAAGGTATTCTGCAGGAACGGCAGCGGCAGGCATCGTGTAGGTGGAGTCATGGATGCCAAAGACCTTGAAGTCGTTGTCGCCAAAGCCCTCGATGAAGTCAAGCTCCTTCGTCTTCATGGGCAAAGGCTCGAAATTGAGCACGAACCGCTTCGAGCCGTCATCGCCCAAGGTGCACTTCTCGCCGAGCGTGATGCTGTCGGCACTGACGATGCGGAACGTCTTGCCTCCCGACTGCAAACAGCTTTCCTTTGCTATCCGAAACCATTGTCCGGGCATATTGCTGTAACTTGCATAGAGCCTTGTCTGCTGCTTCGTCAGCTCCACCTTCTCTATTTCGAGGAGGTCGGCACAGTTAAGAGCCTTTGCAGGTTTCTCCCAAATAATGGTCTTCTCTTTTGCTTGCCCTGCCATCGCTACAAGGGCGAGCAGGAGGGTGATGATAGCTTGCTTCTTCATACTTTAGGCTTGCTTGGTTATCCTTTTCATATATATAACGCGCGAGGGAGCTAAATGTTATGCGGGGAAGAGCATCTTTTAGGATTTCTTAACTAAACCTTACTTCTTGCGATACACCATTTCGCCGTTAATGTAGCTCTTGAGCTTGGGCCAGTCCTTGGGAATCCATCGGTCGCCTTTGTTTCGGAGGGAAAGGATGTGGTAGCCGTCTTCGTCGAACATACAACTAAGGAAGTATGCTTCGTCGTCATCACCATAATTCACGCCCTCAACGACATCTACAAGGTTTATGTACGAGAAGCGTGAGGTGAACCTATATCTGTAAGGCTGTTCGGGATGGGCATTGATGTAATCGTATGCCAGCGAAACGAGTTGCTTGTACAATGCTTCTGCCTCTTCCTTGTGGGTTGCGGGAATGAATAGGTGTGTGCCTGTCGTCAAGCCGAAGCTCGACTTGTTGGAGTAACTTTGGGTCATCTGAATAAGCCCTCCATCCTCGCCGATGTCGTCCGTAAAACCTTCATCGTGTCGCCAATAGACGGGATAGGTCTTTGCTCCTTTCAGCTTCCGGAACGACTTCAGCACTGGCTCTATCTGTGTCTCGAAAGCCTCTATGTCGAAGGGCTTCATGTCGTCCCATGTGATGCCGTTTGGAATGGAATAGAGATGGGTGTATTGTCCTTTCTCTACATTGCCTTCCTGCCAATTGTCGTAACCTCTGCTATAATCGAAACTGGCTATCTCGCGGGCATTGACAAGCTCCCAGCGATAGGTAAAAGCAGCAGGAGGGAAGAGAAGGGTGTCGCCCTCTTCGCGGAAGGCCAGCGTGTATTTGATGGTGTCGATGTCTGCCTTATGATATTCGTAGGTGTAGCTCTCTGATGCGTCTTTTCCAAGGAGGGCGAAAGTGAGGCGTATGGAGTCGAGCATCGTCACGACCCGCTGATGGCGGGCGGCATTAATGCTGTCGTACGATTCGATGAGATGCTGCCTTGCCGCTTCACTTATCTTCTCGTCGAAGTTGAAGCGAGGTGTCTTCGAAGTGACTTCGTTAAACCAGGTGTACCATTGATGCTCTATGCCTCTGCCAGAGCAGTTCAGTTGCTTGTGGCTGATGCGGACAGAAGATTCCTTCTTCAAGAACTCTTCCAATCGAACAAGCCGCTCGTTAGGCTTCTGTGAGTAGGCAGCGGTAGTAATCGCCGCCATGAGGATAATTGAAAGTATCTTTTTCATAATGACGAAGTTAATGATCCATTAGTAATGCTACTTCTTGGCTGAAGCGCTCACCTCGCGAACGGATGTCCTGAACCTGGGCTTCCAGGGCGAGATAAGGGTCAGGCGGCTCAACGAAAGCCTCCATAGTCTCCTCCGAAGCAGGGGTAGAAGGCTCCGCAGTTGCAACATTCTCTTCTTGGGAGAGGGATGGGGAGAGGCTGGCTTTTTCCTTGCGGACGGTTGGCTTCGACCTCCTTGAATGCTTCTGTTGCAAAGGCTCCTCTGCCTTGGCCACGACAGGCTGACTCGGCTCCACGACTGGCTGCTTTGCCGGTTGCTCCTCGCGCTCCACTGCCTCCACTACCTTTGTCTCGGTCTGCTTGGGGAGCTTCAGGAACTTGAAGCCTACAGCAACGACGAGAACCAGACTGGCAGCAACGAGAAGAAGCCGCTTCAGTTCCACTCGCCTCGGAGAGGGATGAGGGGTGAGGCTGTTCATCAGGCGCTCGTTCAGGTCGCTTGGCATAGGCGGCAACTGCTCTTCCCGTCTGCGAACGGCTTCTTGTAGGTTTATGTCTTTCATAGCTTAAAGCGTTTTGATGATTCGGTAAAGTTTCTTGCGTATACGGCTCAGCTGGGAACCGACGGTTGAGGGAATGGAGCCAGTTACGTAGGCGATGTCTGCCAAGCTCCGTTCTTCGTAGTAGAACATGCTGATGATGGCTTGTTCGTGAGGCGGCAAAAGCGACAGAGCTTTCTCCAGTTGGGCGACAACCTCCTCGTCGAGAGGCGCATCTTCCTGCACTTCGAACGAGTCGATGCCCAGCTTGCTGTCGTCCATATAGACGAGGTTCGGCTTGCGTCGGCGGACGAAGTTGAGCGACTCGTTGTAGGCGATGCGGCAGAGCCAAGTGCTGAGCGTCGCCTTCTTTGGGTCGAAGGTCATGATGCCTCGCAATGCCTTGACGAAGACATCCTGATAGACTTCCTCCGCATCCTCGCGACCAGGCACGATGCGCTGCACCATGCGGAACACCGTCGGACCGTACTCCGCGAAGAGTCGACCCAAGGCTGCCGGTTTCTGCCTGCGCAGGTCATCGATGAGGTTAACTGTCTCTGTCTTCATATTCGTGTCTCTCTACTCCTTTATACACGCAAAAGGAGGAAACATTGCAACAAGCCGCAACTTTTTCTCCACAAAGTTACGAAAACTGACGAACCTGGCCAAGAATCCACAGGCTCAAGTGCAGATTCCGGCCCTTCTACGCCTTTTATTGTTCCGTTTTGTTGCAAAGAAGTGCAGAAAAACAAGGCATCGCTTGTTTTATTATAAATATAATTAGGAAACAATATAGCAGCTGGCACAATGGAAGCCTGAAAGGCCTTTATCATCCCCCAACTAAAATCTTTCACCCATCCGAAAAGCGTGCCAACTGCTATATCATTGCCATAATAAAAATTCTAAGGAGTCAAAGAGCCAAAGGAGAAAGCCTCCTATACTCCATTACTCCTTAGAGTCAAATCCTCTGTTGTTGATTGTGACAAGCCCATGTTCCCCACACACAAAGTGGGGAGCCGTACATGACATGTATCGGGCTTATTCGGCTGAGGAACTTAATTCTGCTCCGCGCTGACGGGAGCGTGCCTTGCAAGGCACGCGTTTTTCCCAGTCCGCACGGGGCAGTAGGAATGGGACGACGGCGAGGTTATGCTCTTTTCCACAAAAAAAAACCGCAGGGCTTTCGCCTTGCGGTCTTAAATATCCCCCTCCCTTAGGGGGGGATGGGGAGGGTCTTTTTAGTAGATTCCGTCTGAGTAATCGAGCAGAGTCTTGCGATTGGCAAGGGTGCGGTCGTAGTCCTCGCGGTTAGTCACGACAATCTTATCGAACTCGCGAAGGCCAGTACCGGCGGGAATGAGGTGACCGCAGATGACGTTCTCCTTCATGCCCTCCAGGTAGTCTGTCTTACCGTTGATAGCAGCTTCGTTAAGCACCTTGGTGGTCTCCTGGAAGGAGGCAGCCGAGATGAAGCTGCTGGTCTGCAAAGCTGCGCGGGTGATACCCTGCAGGATCTGCTTCGAAGTAGCAGGACGAGCGTCGCGAACCTGGACAATCTTCTTGTCCTGACGCTTCAGGTACGAGTTCTCGTCGCGAAGACGACGTGCCGTAACAATCTGTCCGTTCTGCATGTTCTCGGAGTCGCCAGCATCGACAACGACCTTCTTGCCCCAGATGTTGTCGTTCTCCTCGTTGAAATCGAGCTTATCGACAATCTGCTGAGAGAGGAAGCGTGTATCGCCGGCGTCGTCGATCTGCACCTTGCGCATCATCTGACGAACGATGACCTCGAAGTGCTTATCGTTGATCTTCACGCCCTGCAGACGGTAAACGTCCTGTATCTCGTTGACGATGTATTCCTGAACAGCCGTGGGACCCTTGATGGCAAGGATGTCGGCAGGCGTGATAGCACCATCGGAAAGTGGTGTACCAGCACGAACATAGTCGTTCTCCTGTACCAGGATCTGACGGTTAGCAGGAATGAGGTACTTCTTGATGGCCTCTTCACCACCCAGACGAGGAGTGATGATGACCTCGCGGTTACCGCGCTTCAGCTTACCCATCGTCACCTCACCATCGATTTCGGCAACAGTTGCGGGGTTGCTCGGGTTACGAGCCTCGAAGAGCTCCGTTACGCGAGGCAGACCACCGGTGATATCACCACCACCGCCGATGACACGAGGAATCTTGACGAGCACGTCACCTGCCTTCACTTCCTGACCGTCCTCGATGGCAATGTGACCACCGATGGGCAGGTTGTAGTGGCGCAGGATGTCGCCATTCTCGTCGAGAATATGTACGGTAGGAACACGCATACGGTCGTGCGACTCGATAACGATGAGTTCCTGCAGGCCCGTCTGTTCGTCGGTCTCAACCTTGTAGTTGACACCTTCGATGACGTCCTCGAACTTCACCTTACCAGGCATTTCCGTCACAACAACTGCGTTGAAGGGATCCCACTTGGCAACGATCTCATCCTTCTTGACGATGTCGCCATCGTTCTTGTAAAGCGTGCTGCCATAAGGAACGTTAGCGGTAAGAAGAACGATACCTGTGGTAGGATCGATGAAGCGAACTTCGGTCAGACGACCAACCACAACCTTTGCGGGAGCACCAGTCTCGTCCACTACGTCAACAGTACGCAACTCCTCGAACTCGAGGCGTGCATCATATTTAGCCTTAATGCGGGCATTGGCAGCTGCATTACCAGCCACACCACCGGCGTGGAAGGTTCGCAGCGTCAACTGTGTACCAGGCTCACCGATAGACTGTGCAGCGATGACACCCACAGCCTCGCCCTTTTGCACCATGCGACTGGTGGCAAGGTTGCGGCCGTAGCACTTCATGCAGACGCCCTTCTTGCTCTCGCAAGTGAGCACGGAACGAATCTCAACGCTCTCAATGGGGCTATCCTCTATCTCCTGAGCCTTGGCTTCGGTAATCTCGTCGCCAGAAGCGCAGATGAGCTTGCCAGTGAGCGGGTGGATGATGTCGTGAACAGACACACGGCCGAGGATACGGTCGTAGAGGCTGCTGATGACTTCATCGCCGTTCTTCAGGGCAGAACATACGAGACCACGCAGGGTGCCGCAGTCCTCCTCGTTGATGATGACGTCGTGGCTGACATCGACAAGACGACGTGTCAGGTAACCGGCGTCGGCCGTCTTCAAGGCGGTATCGGCCAGACCCTTACGGGCACCGTGAGTAGAGATGAAGTACTCGAGCACGCTCATGCCTTCCTTAAAGTTAGAAAGAATGGGGTTCTCAATGGTATCGGGCTCAGCACCTGCCTTCTGAGGCTTTGCCATAAGGCCACGCATGCCGGAGAGCTGGCTGATCTGACCGGCACTACCACGGGCACCTGAGTCGAGCATCATGTACACAGCGTTGAAGCCCTGATCGGCCTCCTTCATCGTCTTCAACAGAGCCTTCGAGAGGTCGTTGTTGACGTGAGTCCAGATATCGATAACCTGATTGTGGCGCTCCTTGTCGGTGATGAAGCCCATGCCGTACTCACCGCTGATGCGCTCAACCTCCTCGTTACCCTTGCGGATGAGTTCTTCCTTCTCTTCGGGGATGATGATATCACCAAGGTTGAAGGACAAGCCACCTTCGTATGCAAGGCGGTAGCCGAGGTTCTTGATGCCGTCGAGGAACTCGCAAGCACGAGCCACACCAACTGTCTTGATGACATCGGTGATGATGCCGCGAAGCGTCTTCTTCGAGATGACATCGTTGAAGAAGCCTACCTCTTCAGGAATTATCTCGTTAGCAATGACACGACCTACAGAGGTCTCTACCATGCGCTTGCCGAGTGTACCGTCCTCGAGCTTGTCGTTCACCATCACAAAGACGGGAGCATGCACATCGACACGCTTCTCATTGTATGCGATGATGGCCTCTTCGGGACCATAGAACTTCAGGCCAGCGCCCTTTGCTCCGGGACGAAGCTTGGTGATGTAGTACAGACCGAGCACCATGTCCTGAGAAGGAACGGTGATAGGTGTGCCATTGGCAGGATTCAGGATGTTATGAGACTGAAGCATCAGAATCTGAGCCTCGAGGATTGCCTCGTTGCTCAAAGGCAGATGCACAGCCATCTGGTCGCCGTCGAAGTCGGCATTGAACGCCGTACATGCGAGGGGATGCAGCTGGATTGCCTTGCCTTCGATCATCTTTGGCTGGAAGGCCTGGATGCCGAGGCGGTGCAGTGTCGGGGCACGGTTCAACAGAACGGGATGACCCTTCATGACGAACTCGAGGATGTCCCAGATGATGGGGTCCTTGCGGTCCACAATCTTCTTGGCGCTCTTCACGGTCTTCACGATGCCGCGCTCGATGAGCTTACGGATGATGAAGGGCTTGTAGAGCTCTGCTGCCATGAGTTTGGGAATACCACACTCGCCCATCTTCAGCTCGGGACCTACAACGATAACCGAACGAGCTGAGTAGTCAACACGCTTACCCAACAAGTTCTGACGGAAACGACCCTGCTTACCCTTAAGCGAGTCGCTCAAAGACTTGAGAGGACGGTTGCTTTCTGTCTTGACTGCACTGCTCTTACGGCTGTTGTCGAAGAGGCTGTCAACGGCTTCCTGAAGCATACGCTTCTCGTTGCGAAGGATAACTTCGGGAGCCTTGATCTCGATGAGTCTCTTGAGTCGGTTGTTACGAATGATGACACGACGATAGAGGTCGTTGAGGTCGCTCGTTGCAAAGCGGCCGCCATCCAGGGGCACCAAGGGACGAAGCTCGGGCGGAATGACAGGCAAAGTGCGCATAATCATCCATTCGGGCCTGTTCACCTTAGAGCTCAGGCGGAAGCTCTCCACAACCTGAAGACGCTTCAAGACGTCGTTCTTGTGCTGCTGAGCATTCTCCTTGTTGGCCTCATCACGAAGCTGGTTGGAGAGGGAATCGAGGTCGAGCTCGCAAAGGAGGTCGTAGATTGCCTCAGCACCCATCTTGGCGATGAACTTGTTGGGATCCTTGTCATCAAGATACTCGTTGCCTTGGGGCAGACGATCCATGATGGCTTCGTACTCATCCTCAGAGAGGAGGTCGAGCTTCTGAACAGGTATGTCCTTGTTCTTTGCCATCACACCAGGCTGAAGCACGATGTAACGCTCGTAGTAGATGACGGCGTCGAGCTTCTTTGTGGGAATGCCAAGCAGATAACCTATCTTGTTGGGCAGAGAACGGAAGTACCAGATGTGAGCCACAGGCACAACGAGCTGGATGTGTCCGCTGCGTTCGCGGCGCACCTTCTTCTCTGTAATCTCCACGCCGCAACGGTCGCAGACGTTACCCTTGTAACGAATACGCTTGTACTTGCCGCAGTGGCACTCGTAGTCCTTTGTAGGACCGAAGATGCGTTCGCAGAAGAGACCGTCACGCTCGGGCTTGTAGGTTCGGTAGTTGATGGTTTCGGGCTTGAGCACTTCGCCATAAGAGTTTGCGAGAATCTCTTCGGGAGAAGCCAGTCCGATGGTTATCTTGGTAAAGTTCGTCTTTACCTTATTTTCTTTCTTAAAAGCCATGTTTATCCTTTCTAAAAAAGCGATTCATTATTCCAAACTTACACGCAATCCCAAACCGCGCAACTCATGGAGCAGCACGTTGAGAGATTCGGGAATGCCCGGCGTGGGCATGTGGTCACCCTTGACGATGGCTTCGTAAGCCTTACTGCGACCTACGACGTCATCACTCTTGATGGTGAGGATCTCCTGCAATACATGTGAAGCACCGAAGGCCTCGATAGCCCAAACCTCCATCTCACCGAAACGCTGACCACCAAACTGTGCTTTACCACCGAGAGGCTGCTGAGTGATGAGTGAGTACGGGCCGATGCTACGAGCGTGCATCTTGTCTTCAACCATGTGACCGAGCTTGAGCATGTAGGAAACACCTACGGTTGCAAGCTGGTCGAACGGTTCACCAGTAGCACCATCGTAGAGCTGTGTAGAGCAGTATCGAGGCAGACCAGCCTTGTCTGTCCATTCACAGAGGTCATCGAGAGATGCACCGTCGAAAATAGGCGTTGCAAACTTGACACCAAGCTTCTGGCCTGCAGCGCCAAGCACAGTCTCGAAGATCTGACCGATGTTCATACGAGAAGGCACGCCAAGCGGGTTGAGCACTACGTCGACAGGTGTACCGTCGGCCAAGAATGGCATGTCTTCCTGACGAACCACCTTGCTGACAATACCCTTGTTACCGTGACGACCGGCCATCTTATCGCCGACACCAATCTTACGCTTCTTGGCAATGTAAACCTTAGCAAGCTGGATGATGCCGTTGGGCAGCTCGTCACCGAGGCTGATGGCAAACTTCTTACGCTTCATCTCAGTCTCAAGCAGCTTGTACTTCTTGAGGTAGTTGATGATGAGCTTGCCGATGAGCTCGTTGATGTGCTCGTCGTTGGTCCAGCCTCTGAGCTGAACAGTAGTGTAGTCGATAGTGTCGAGCACGTTGGCAGTGATAGCGCTGTTCTTTGCGACAAGCACAACACCCACGTTGTCCACGATGCCCTGACTCTTCTTGCCCTTGGTGAGCTCGAGGAGTTTATCCACGAGGATAGCCTTCAGGTCTTCGACCTTGCTGTTGAACTCTTCGTCGATAGCAGCCAGACGAGGCTTGTCCTGCAACTTCACCTTACCGGTCTTGGAGGCCTTGGTGAAGAGCTTCTTGTCGATAACTACACCATTGAGAGAGGGACTTGCCTTGAGGGAAGCGTCCTTCACGTCGCCAGCCTTGTCGCCAAAGATGGCACGAAGCAGCTTCTCTTCAGGACTGGGATCGCTCTCGCCCTTAGGTGTAATCTTACCAATCATGATGTCGCCAGGAGCCACACGAGCACCGATACGAATGATACCGTTCTCGTCGAGGTCCTTGGTTGCCTCTTCGCTGACATTAGGAATGTCGGCTGTGAGTTCCTCCATGCCACGCTTTGTCTCACGAACCTCGAGGGAGAACTCCTCGACGTGAACACTGGTGAGGATATCTTCGCGAACGACACGCTCGTTGAGCACGATGGCGTCCTCGTAGTTGTAACCCTTCCAAGGCATGTAAGCCACGAGCAGGTTCTTACCGAGTGCCAATTCGCCGTCCTCTGTAGAGTAACCTTCTGTCAGGATCTGACCCTTCACAACCTTGTCACCCTTGTTGCAGATAGGACGAAGGTCGATGGTCATGTTCTGGTTTGTACGACGGAACTTAGGAATGCGGTATTCCTTCAGAGCGGGCTCGAAGCTAACGAACTCCTCGTCTTCTGTACGGTCATAAAGGATACGGATGGTAGTTGCGTCAACATATTCGACAACGCCATCGCCTTCGGCGGTAATCATCGTGCGAGAGTCTTCGCAGACCTGACGCTCGATGCCTGTACCGACGATAGGAGCCTCGGTGCGCATCAAAGGCACTGCCTGACGCATCATGTTCGATCCCATCAATGCACGGTGAGCATCGTCGTGCTCTAGGAAAGGAATGAGGGCTGCAGCGATTGATGCAATCTGCTGAGGAGCAACGTCCATGAGGTTAACCTCCGAAGGAGGAACCACTGGATAGTCGTCGTCCTGACGGCACTTAACCTTCGTGCGGATGAAGGTACCGTCATCATTGAGAGGTGCGTTACCCTGACCGATGATGAGACCCTTCTCTTCTTCGGCAGTCATGTAGCGAACACCTTCTGGCGTGAGGTCAACCTTCGCGTTCTCAACCTTACGGTATGGTGTCTCGATGAAGCCCAGGTCGTTAATCTTTGCATAGACGCAAAGAGATGAAATCAGACCGATGTTTGGACCTTCAGGAGACTCGATAGGACAGAGACGTCCGTAGTGTGTGTAGTGTACGTCACGGACCTCGAAGCCGGCACGCTCACGAGAAAGGCCGCCGGGGCCGAGGGCAGAGAGACGACGCTTGTGTGTCACTTCGGCCAACGGGTTGGTCTGATCCATGAACTGGCTCAGCGCGTTGGTGCCGAAGAAGCTGTTGATGACACCGCCCAGGCTCTTGCTGGTCAACAGGTCGGTGGGAGTGAACACCTCGTTGTCGCGGACGTTCATGCGTTCGCGGATGGTGCGGATCATACGAGCCAGACCGATGGCGAACTGATTAGCGAGCTGCTCGCCTACAGTACGAACGCGACGGTTGCTCAGGTGGTCGATATCATCGACCTGTGCCTTAGAGTTGACAAGCTCAATCAGATACTTGATAATCTCAATGATATCTTCCTTGGTCAGCACGCGAACGCTGGGATCTGTATCCAACCCTAACTTGTGGTTGATACGATAGCGGCCCACCTCGCCGAGGTCGTAACGCTTCTCGCTGAAGAAGAGGTTGAGGATGACTTCCTTGGCACTTGCATCATCAACGGGGTCTGCATTACGCAACTGACGATAGATGTAGCTGATGGCTTCCTTCTCGCTGTTGGTAGCATCCTTCTGGAAAGTGTTGAAGATGATGCTATAGTCGGAAGACTGTGCATCTTCCTTGTGCACGAGGATAGAAGGCACATTGCTGGCCATAATCTGCTCGATGGCTTCCTCGTCGAGGACGCTCTCACGTTCGAGGATAATCTCGTTACGTTCGATAGATACCACTTCGCCCGTATCCTCATCGACAAAGTCCTCAATCCAGCTCTTAAGTACGCGGGCTGCGAGCTTCTGGCCGAGATGTTTCTTCAGGTTCTCGCGAGTAGCCTGAACTTCCTCTGCGAGGTTGAAGATCTGAAGAATGTCTTTATCGTTTTCGAAGCCGATGGCACGAAGCAGTGTCGTTACGGGCAACTTCTTCTTACGGTCGATGTACGCGTACATAACATTATTAATGTCCGTAGCGAACTCAATCCAACTGCCCTTGAAGGGAATGATACGGGCAGAATAGAGCAGAGAGCCATTGGCATGCACACTGCTGCCGAAGAATACACCGGGTGAACGGTGCAACTGTGAAACCACAACGCGCTCGGCACCGTTGATGATGAAGGTACCGTTGTCGGTCATGTAAGGGATAAAGCCCAGGAACACATCCTGAACAACTGTGTCGAAGTCTTCATGATCGGGGTCGTCACAGCTCAACTTCAGCTTTGCCTTCAAGGGCACGCTGTAGGTGAGGTCACGCTCCAGACACTCCTCGATAGTATAGCGAGGGGGGTCAATGAAATAATCGAGAAACTCCAGATTAAAGTTGTTGCGAGTGTCATTAATCGGGAAATTCTCAGAGAAGACTTTATACAAACCATCGTACTTCCTCAACTCTGGAGGAGTATCGAGTTGGAGGAAGTCCTTGAACGACTTCAGCTGCACCTCCAGGAAGTCCGGATAAGCCAACGGACTCTTCACGGAAGCGAAATTAACTCTCTGATTCTTTTTGTTAGCCATCTAAACTTGATATTGTTTTCTTGTGTATGTTTTATGATTGTCCGCAGGTCAGTCGAAAACGCCCTATAAGGGAATCCCCAATGCTTGCTAGGGGAATTGCCAACGCTTGCTAGGGGAATCGTCAACGCTTGCTAGGGGAATTGTCAACGCCCTATGCGGGGTTGAGAAATACCCCTTTCGACGGTTCTGAGGTCAATCATTAAAGTTTATAGACACAAAAAGGCAAAGAACCCTCTACCAGAGGATCCTTTACCTAAGTCCCTTTTCAGGGTGAGTATTACTTCAGTTCAACTTCAGCGCCAGCTTCCTCGAGGGTCTTCTTCAGAGCCTCTGCGTCAGCCTTAGGCATGCCTTCCTTCAGCACGCTGGGAGCGCCGTCAACCATTTCTTTTGCTTCCTTCAGGCCGAGACCGCAAGCTTCCTTGACAGCCTTAACAACCTGCAGCTTAGCAGCACCTGCACTCTTGAGGACAACATCGAAGTCGGTCTTCTCCTCAGCAGCAGCACCACCACCTTCACCACCAGCAGCAACTACTACAGCAGCAGCAGCGGGCTCGATGCCATAAGTTTCCTTAAGTTCGTTCTTAAGATCGATTACTTCCTGTACTGTGAGCGCTACGAGCTCAGCAGCAATAGCCTTAATATCAGCCATTTCTTTAATTTATTTAAGTTGTTATTATACTTGGTTAATTACTCAGCAGCAGCTTCGGCTGCGGGTTCTGTTGCAGGCTCGGCAGCAGGTTCAGCTGCGGGTTCAGCCACAGGCTCAACTGCAACTTCGGCAGCGGGCTCGGCAGCAGGCTCGGCAGCAGGTTCTACAGCCTTTGCATTCTCCTTGTTCTCCAGAGCGCTCAGAACGTTCATAATCGGAGATTCGAGAGCAGCAATTACGTCTGCAATCAGTTCGTTCTTACTCTTCAGAGCAGCGAGAGTCGTCAACTGGTCAGCACCAACATAGATAGCACCCTCGGCATAAGCAGCCTTGAAAGCGGGCTTCTCCTGTTTCTTGCTGTTCAGTTCCTTGATGAGCTTAGCAGGAGCATTAGCAGTCTCCGTAAGGAGCAATGCGGTTGTTCCAACCAATACGGGCTTCAGCTCATCGAAGTTCTCTTCTGCTTTTTCAAGAGCCTTAATCATCAGAGTGTTCTTGACAACGACCATCTTGAGGCCCTTCTCAAAACACTTGCGACGCAAGCTGCTCGTGCTGGCAGCATTCATGCCCTCTACATCTACGAGGTAGAAGTGAGGATACTGCTTCAACAGTTCGCCAAGTTGCGCGATAACTGCAATTTTATCTTCCTTTCTCATGATGTTACAGCTTTTTAGATTTCCTCAGTAGCCTTAGGATCAATCTTGATGCCGCGGCTCATTGTACTTGAAAGATAAATACTCTTGATGTATGTACCCTTAGCAGCAGCGGGCTTCAACTTGTTGATAGTTGAGATGAACTCCTTTGCATTCTGAGCGATCATGTCAGCAGTGAAAGATACCTTGCCGATAGAGGTATGCACGATACCAGTCTTGTCGACCTTGAAGTCAATCTTACCCTGCTTCACTTCACGGACAGCCTTGGCTACATCCATAGTTACAGTTCCACTCTTGGGGTTTGGCATCAAGCCACGAGGACCGAGCACACGACCCAGCGCACCAATCTTACCCATGATGGAGGGCATCGTGATGATGACGTCGATATCAGTCCAACCACCCTTAATCTTCTCGATGTACTCATCGAGACCTACATAGTCAGCACCTGCTTCCTTAGCAGCAGCTTCAGCATCTGGTGTGCAGAGGCAGAGCACGCGAGTCACTTTACCCGTTCCGTTGGGCAGTGAAACGACACCACGAACCATTTGGTTTGCCTTTCTGGGGTCAACGCCCAGACGCACATCGATATCAACAGAAGCGTCAAACTTGGTGGTGGTAATCTCCTTCACCAAGGCAGCAGCTTCTTTCAAGGTGTATGCCTTCCCTGCTTCAATCTTATCAGCTACCAACTTCTGATTCTTTGTCAGTTTACTCATTTTAATTGAAGTTTAAATTATTCACCAGGGAACTCACCCTTGACAGTGATACCCATACTTCTGGCTGTACCTGCAACCAATTTCATTGCAGACTCAACTGTAAAGCAATTCAAGTCAGGCATCTTGTCCTGAGCGATGGTGCGAACCTGATCCCAAGTAATCTGGGCAACCTTCTTACGGTTGGGCTCTGCGCTACCGCCCTTGAGCTTGGCAGCCTCCATCAACTGTACTGCTACAGGAGGAGTCTTGACGATGAAGTCATAAGACTTGTCCGTATAGTAAGTGATGATAACAGGCAGCACCTTACCGGCACGATCCTGTGTTCTGGCGTTGAATGCTTTGCAGAAATCCATGATGTTGATTCCCTTAGAACCCAAAGCAGGGCCTACTGGGGGAGATGGATTTGCAGCGCCTCCTTTAATCTGTAATTTGATTAATCCAGCAACTTCTTTAGCCATTTGATTATACTTTTTATTATTGATAATGTGAGGCTTCAGGGCACGTAACAGAATGCCTTAAAGCTTCTCGACCTGAGTGAAACCAAGCTCCACGGGCGTCTTGCGTCCGAAGATCTTGACCATAACCTTCAGCTTCTTCTTTTCGTTATTAACCTCTTCGACTGTGGCATCGAATCCGCTGAACGGACCGTCGGTCACCTTAACGCTCTCACCAACCTCGAAGGAGATGAAAACATCTTCGGGCATCTCTGCCATCTCGTCGATAGTGCCCAGCATCTGACTGACCTCAGCAGGCCTCAGAGGCATGGGCTTGTTGCTTGAACGGGAATCATTGAGGAAGCCCATCACGTTAGACACCTCGCGCAAACGAGCCTGAGTTTCTCCCACCAGTTCTGCCTCAACGAAGACATAACCGGGGTAGCGGTTCTTCTCTTTGATTTTGCGCTTGCCTGCGGAGACGGTAACTACCTTCTCAGTAGGAATCAGCACTTGAGAGACATGTTTGGCGAAATCGGGCACATTGTTCATCAGCGCCTCGATAACTTCCTTTACCTTGCCCTCTTTACCACTGATAGCACGCAGTACGTACCATTTCATTCCAGCGTCTGCCATTTCCTGAGAGATTCTTTATCGCAGCAAACCATAGATGACTTCCATTCCAGACTGGAACACGAAGTCCATAACGAAAACTACCAGTGCTATGCATAGGGAAGCAGTTAATACTACAACAGCACTGTTCATAAGCTCTGAACGTGTAGGCCAAGTTGTTTGGTTTACCAGTTCGTTGTATGATTCTTTACAATACTTCTTAATCTTTTCAAACATAACTTTCACAGTTTAGCACGGGAAGTAAGACTCGAACTCACGACCCTCGGTTTTGGAGACCGATGCTCTACCAACTGAGCTATTCCCGTATTTTGGGTGGGCAGACAATGTCCACCCACCCAATTCTATTGTCTTTGAGTATTACCTCAAAAGCTGTTTCTTAGTCGAATACTTCAGTAATCTGACCAGAGCCTACGGTGCGGCCACCCTCACGGATAGCGAAGCGGAGACCTACGTTCAGAGCCACAGCGTAGATGAGCTCAACCTTGATCTCAACGTTATCACCAGGCATTACCATTTCGATTCCATCGGGGAGGTGAATCTCACCGGTGCAGTCCATGGTGCGCAGATAGAACTGAGGACGATACTTGTTGCCGAAAGGAGTGTGACGGCCACCCTCTTCCTTCTTCAGGACATAGATAGAAGCCTTGAAGCCCTTGTGAGGAGTGATTGCACCCGGGTGGGTGATAACCATACCACGCTTAACTTCCTGCTTGTCGATACCACGGAGGAGCAGACCTACGTTATCGCCAGCTTCACCTTCGTCGAGGATCTTGCGGAACATCTCGACACCAGTGATGACAGACTTCTTGTCCTCACCAAGACCGAGGATCTGAACTTCGTCACCAACCTTAACGACACCAGTCTCGATACGACCAGTAGCAACGGTACCACGACCTGTGATAGAGAAGACGTCCTCGACGGGCATCAAGAATGCCTTATCCTTGTCGCGCATGGGCTCCTGAATCCAGTTGTCGCAAGCGTCCATGAGCTCCATAACCTTAGCTTCCCATTCGGGCACACCGTTCAGGGCGCCGAGAGCAGAGCCACGGATGAATGGAGTGTCCTCCTCGAACTCATACTGAGCGAGAAGTTCCTGCATTTCCATCTCTACGAGTTCGAGCATCTCCTCGTCCTCGACCATGTCACACTTGTTCAGGAACACAACCAGACGGGGAACGTTCACCTGACGAGCGAGCAGGATGTGCTCACGAGTCTGAGGCATAGGACCGTCAGTTGCAGCAACTACGATGATAGCGCCGTCCATCTGAGCAGCACCAGTTACCATGTTCTTCACATAGTCGGCGTGACCCGGGCAGTCAACGTGAGCGTAGTGACGTTTTGCAGTCTCGTACTCAACGTGAGCGGTGTTGATGGTGATACCACGCTCCTTCTCTTCGGGAGCATTGTCAATCTGATCGAAAGACTTGATCTCAGAGAGACCCTGCTTTGCCAATACGGTGGTGATAGCAGCGGTCAGAGTAGTCTTACCATGGTCGACATGACCAATTGTACCAATGTTTACATGCGGTTTGGTACGTTCGAATTTTTCTTTTGCCATAACGTTTGTTATTTATTATATTAAATAATGTAGTTAATTGTCTCTTTTTCTCTCTTGAGCTGCTTCCGAGAGTTGAACTCGGGACCTCATCCTTACCAAGGATGCGCTCTACCACTGAGCTAAAGCAGCAACACCTGTTATCTTACATCTCACCATTGAAGAGCGGAAGACGGGGCTCAAACCCGCGACCCCCAGCTTGGAAGGCTAGTGCTCTATCGACTGAGCTACTTCCGCATTACGTGCGAAGATCTGGTTCTCCGCATTTCCTTCAGTAAGATGTGGGTGGTGATGGATTCGAACCACCGAAGGCGAAAGCCAGCAGATTTACAGTCTGCCCCATTTGGCCACTCTGGTAACCACCCTTTTCGTGCTTCTATTCAGCCACCACTCCTGGTTTGCTGAGCCTCTTGTCGGATTCGAACCAACGACCCCGAGATTACAAATCACGTGCTCTGGCCAACTGAGCTAAAGAGGCGATTTACAGCCAAAAGGCGTACGAAAGACGCCTAATCGGCTGCAAAATTACACATATTTTTTGAACCAGCAAAAGGTTTCGTTGTTTTTTTAACGATTTTTTTGCTTTTCTTTATATTTGGAAGCTTGCCGCAGCAAAGATTCCACTGTTTGATCGATTGCTTCTTCGAATGTGTTGCATGTTTCCTGAGCGAACAATTCGGTGCCTGGCAGCATTGCTCTTAGGGCGGCTTCCTTGTTCATTGCGGTCTCAGGTTTTACAACCTTAAGTGACACCTCTATCCTTCCTATTTCGTCGTTGAACTTTGCGAGTTTGGAGAGTTTCTTCTCTATGAACTTCTCCAACTTCTCTGTTGCCTCAAAGTGAATTGCCTGAATTTTAATTTCCATAGTTACCTCCTTTTGTTTTGGCTCGAGGATGAGCCTGGTTATACATTTCTTTCAATTGCTCGAAAGTGGTGTGCGTATAGATTTCAGTTGTTGACAGACTTTCGTGCCCGAGCAGTTCCTTGACGGATTGCAGGTCGGCCTGATGGTTGAGCATTGCTGTGGCGAACGTATGCCGAAGCACATGTGGGCTGTTGCGTTGCTGTGTGGTGACCATCGACAAGTACCTTTTGACGAGGTTGCGCACCTTGGCGGGAGTCATTCTTTGTCCGTTCCTTTCGTCGAGGAAGAGGCTTGTGCTCCCTTCGAACTGCTTTGCGAAAGCATCGCGTTCTGCAAGATACTGCCGCAGGCTGTCGCCAAACTCATCTCCGTAAGGGATGATGCGTTGTTTGTTGCGTTTGCCTGTGACCTTGAGTTGCATCTGATCCAAATCCACATCTCTATCGTCGAGACCTACGAGTTCTGAGAGTCGTATGCCTGTGGAATAGAATGTGAGGAGGATCATGCGGTCGCGAAAACCTTGGTAGTCGTCGCTGAAGAAGTCGCTGTCGAAGAGCCTGTCCATTTCTTTCTCACGGACGTAAGCTGGCAGTTTCTTCTCCACCTTCGGACCTGGCATGTTGTGCACGGGGTCTTTGTCGACCAAGCCTCGACGCAACAGGAACTTGTAGAATGAGCGAAGCGAGCTGAGACGTCGGCGAACGCTTGTGGCCGTATTGCCTTTGTCCATCATCTCCACCACCCACTGCCGCACGATGTCGGCCGGCATTTCTGCCCAGTTGATGTCGCTGTCAATTGCTTCATAGAACCGCTTGAACGCTTCCAAGTCGGCTTGATAACTTTCGGTTGTCTTGCTGGAATAATTCCGCTCGAACCTAAGGTAATCTATGAAGTCTTCAATCCAATTCACGCACTTCGCTTAGTTTTCTTCTGCGAAGGTAACGCTTTTTTCTGACAATCCAAAGAGAAAAGTCAAAAATTTAAGGACTTTTTAATCTTCTACGCGATGGAGCTTCTGTACATAGACAGCACGTTCCATAGCGAGGCGCTTCAGAACAGAGGGCTTGTCGAACTGCTGACGTGCGCGGAGTTCCTTCACAACACCAGTCTTTTCGAACTTACGCTTGAACTTCTTGAGAGCCCTTTCGATGTTCTCACCTTCTTTTACGGATACTACAATCATTGTTTCTTTTTTTGTTGTTTTTAATTAGTTAATTTGTTTATGTAGCGAAAATGCGGCGCAAAATTACACATACTTTTTGAATTGACAAAGCTTTTTAGCGAAAAATTACATTAACTTCTTGCTTAAGGTACTCGTTCCCTTGAAAAATGCAACGTGGAGGGTTTGAAAAGGCTCCACGTTGCGATGGTAAAACAGGAGAACGTAGTTGAGCAATTAGGTCAACGTAGTTTTGCAATTAGGTCAGCCTACTTCTTCATCGCTTCATGCCTTGCGTTATCATTTTCTTGCCTGAAACGATATTGATGCTGTTCTCACGCGATCTAGCGAGTCTGCGGCCGGAAAGGTCGTAGCATTCACCACTTAGCCTTGTACCATTTTCCATTTCTTCGTCGGAAGCGGGATGGATGGTGCCGATGCCGGTGGAATTCTCGTCTATACCATTATATATATATACGGACGAGGCGGCGAGGCGGAGGGTCAAAGGCGTGTCGATGCCGATTGGCGTGTCCGTGGTTAGTCCGCTGAGAGGGCTTTGGCTGAAAGCATCGCTTAGGGTGATGCTTGTGTGGATGTATGCAGGAATGTCGAGTGCTTCGCGGAGGGTTGTCGTGAAGGTCTGTGCCGAAGCCGAGGGGTTGCGGAGGGCGAGGGTTGCGCGTTCGCCGTTCCAGGCTGCCCAGCCATAGACGTTGGCCTTGCTGCCGTCCCAGGGATTGCCGCCCACCCAATGCACGTCGGGCAGGACATCTTCCTGCGCCTTCTGCCAGCGGATGCACTCGGCGAGGTCGCACCAGAGCTTGCCGGCATTGATGCTGTTCATCAGCGAGAAGTCGGCATAAACCTCCACCATGCCGCTGCCACAGGCAAAGGCACAACGCAGTTCGCGGACGATGTCGGCGTAGTTGCGGCTCATGTTGGCAACGCCCCCGCCGTACTTCGAGAGCATGAAGCCGTGGGTCATCAGGGTGTTGATGGGACAGAGAGGCGAGTTCTGCACGAAGTTCTGATAGACGAGGCGGTCGCGGTAGGTGATCCATTGCTCACGGCTGTTGCCCTGGTTGCCTACTGTGCCCCAGTCGTTCTCCTGCCGCCAGACGGCATCGGTCACTTGGAACCAGAAGGGCGACGCCCACGTGCCGACGCTCGTGTTGAAGAACACGTCGGGCTTCACCTCGCGAAGCTTCTGTTCGATATCTATGATGCCTTCAGCATTCTCTTCGCCCGTCGCACCGGCATCCGGTCCGGTTGCGCTGAACTGGCCGCTGATGCCGTCGAACTTGAAGTAATTGAAGTGGTAGTTGTTGAGCATGAAGCTCGTGCGGTCGAGGAAGACGTTGTAGTAGGCCGGATTGGAGAGCTGCATGCCGCCCTTGCCGCTCCAGTAGCTGCGACGGTAGTTGCCGCTCTGTCCGTAGCCGCCCACCGGGCCGAGCCATGCGCCAATCTGTGAGTCCATGCTCCACGCCTTGTCGCTGAGTTTCTGGAAGCCGTTGGGGAAGTTCGGGTTGAACTGCCAGGTGCCGTACTCGTCCCAGCCGTCGTCCCACATGAAGGTGCTGATGCCCACGCCATACTTGTCGAAGAGGTGCAGCTTCCATTGCTCGAGGACTTCCAGGCATTGTGCCTCGTTGAAGTTCGTGGTGTAGTTCGGGTCGTTGTTGCGGTCGATGTTCAGCTCGAACCATGAGTTGTACATCGGGAAAGGACGCCAAGGCACGGCCCTTTCGCGCTCGCTGTAGCAGAGGAAGGAACGGCGTGCCTGACCGGGAGCTATGAGGCCGACTACGGCACCCACCTTCCATGTCTTGCCTTTTGCCAGCGTGGTCTGCCTGCTCCATTCGCCCAGGATTTCCGTCTCTGTAGGCGCGGCGAGGTGCAGGTACTCGTTCTTGACGTAGCTGAGGTTGATGTTGCCGGACGATGTATTGTCGCTGCCGTCGGGATTGAGCACGACATAATAGCGGAGGTCGTAGGAGCCTGCTGCCGGAACAGTGAAGCTATAGACGTTGTCCGTCTTGGCCGAGCCGGAGAAGCCCTTGTGGTAGTCGGAAGCCGCCACGTTGCCATCGGCATCAGCCAACTCTACGCCGGCGATGGTAAGGCCGTGATAGCCGGAAGCATACATGAACTGCGCGGAGAAGAGGCCGCCGCTTCGGGCAAAGCTGACGGGCTTCGACATCATCTTTATCCTGTCGGACGTGTAGCCAAGCTCGCTGATGCGGGCAGGAACAAGGGATGGAGCACTCCACGAAGCGGTGTTCCACGAGTCGGTACGCGTGCTGCCAACGGCAAGCAGCGAGGGCAAAGACGAGGCCGAGCCGCTGCTCTCCGGCAGGACGTTGGCTTCGGTGTGTCCGTCGAAGACCAGTTCCGGAGCAATCACTTCGCAACTCCACGTGATGCTGCCATTGCTGTTCCACGTGCCGCTGATGGCATCTGTCTGCGTGTCGCGGAAGTAGCGGACGAGGTAGTAGCCTGCGGCAGGGATGGTGAGTGTATAGACGTTTCTCGACTTCGCCCCTCCCGTATAGCCTTTATGGTAGTCGTGAGCCACGACGTTCCCATCGAGGTCGATGATGTCAACGCCAGCGATGTCGAGGCGATGGCTGCCGCTGGTGTACTGGAAGGTGACGGTCTGCTTGCCGCTCTCCAAGAGGCCGAGATAGCCCTGCGTGCCGCAGACGGCGCTTGCAGCCAAGCCAAGACTGAGGATTCCCTGCGGCGTCTCTGAACCGGGCAGCCAGCTGAAGGTCGTGCCGGACCAACGGTCATAGACAAAAGGAGCTGCATTCATGACACCCACGATGCTGTTCTTGCCCATCGGAGTCTCAAGGCCGGCGAAGATTTTTTCGCTGGCTATAACGGCTCCCCGCGTGTTGCCGACGACGGCAGGAGCCTGCTCGCTGCTGCTGTTATCGACGGTATAGTGCATGGGGATGACGGCATTCATGGCCACATCCCTCACGGCTGTCAGTTCCAGCTCGGTGCGCAGATAATGGGAACCGTCGCGCAGCACAGCCCGCCACGTCAGCGAGAGGTCGCCGTAGGTGTAGGTTGCCTTGATGCTCTTGCCAGGGAGCTTCAACGCCCCCTTCGCGGCGGAGGCATCGGCTGAAAGCTCTTCTGCCTCAACGTCTTTCAAGGTCATAGCCGATGAAGCCACTTCTGTGCCGCTCCCAAGGCGGATGCTGAAGAGGTCGTCGCTTGGCTTCAACCCCATCGCCTCGCAGCCGCCGAAGGTGAGTTTGCCGTCGGTCAACACAAACGAAGCTGAAAGCAAGTCGTTGGCAAGGGTGTAGGAACAGCCTCCCCCGTCCCCTCCAAAGGAGGGGAGAACCGCCGAGGTTGCTGTGCCTGCCTGCTGCTCCTGCGGAAAGATAACCTTTTGTGCCGAGACGTGCAGCGACAAAGCAAGGGCAAACACAAGAAGTAATGTCTGTTGCTTCATGGTACTAATGTGTTAAAAACAACGGATTTCACGGATTATACGGACTGCTTAAACTGCACATCTTCAAGATGCTTTAATCCGTGAAATCCGTGAAATCCGTTGTTTTATTACAAATATATTCTTCTGCTGTCCCTATATATATTATATATATAATATAATGTACGCGCGTATTAGAGGTTAGCGTTATCGTCCTTCCAGTTTGCTACGGGAGGAATGATGCCGAGCTCGATGATTTCGTCGCGCATCTTCTGCAAGTGCTCATAAGAAGCCTGGAGGGCTGCCATCTCTTCTGCGGTGCCTTCGGGAGCAGTGAAGTGAACGCCGTCCTTGTCAATAACGGTAGGCATTGCCATCATAACATTCTTATAGCCGCACTTGTCGCAGTTCACATAGCATCCAGCAGGCCACTTGAAGGGCTCACCACCCATAGCACCCTCAATCATCTTGACAGCCTGATAAGCGGGGCTCTGGAATGAAGAACGGCCGCGCAGCTTGATGATGTTGCTGCCGCCCTGAGTGGTCATGTGCTTGATTTCAGCCCAACGCTCTGCAGAGAGAGGAAGCTCGCTAAGGGGCTTGCCGTCGATCTTTGCCTCAGAAGCGAAGACTGCCATCTGTTCGCCGTGACCACCATAAGTAAAGGCGTCGGTCACCTTGTCCTGCTGTACACCAAACTCCTGAGCGAGTTGCTGCTGGAGGCGGGTTGAGTCGAGGGCTGCGAGAGAAGTGAGCTGGTTGGGCTTCAAACCAGAGTGGATGAGAGCTGTGAGGGCTGTCACGTCGGCTGGGTTGAAGATAACGACCACGTGCTTCACATCGGGACAGTACTTCTTGATGTTCTCGCCGAACTCGGCTGCAATCTGGCAGTTGCCCTTCAGCAGGTCTTCGCGGGTCATACCCTCCTTACGGGGAGCACCACCGCTGGAAATGATGTACTTAGCACCTGTGAAAGCCACAGCGGGGTCAACGGTGTAGGAGATGTTTGCGCCAGGGAAAGCACAGTGGCACATCTCGTCGTAAACGCCGTGCACGCCGGGTTCGTAGATGTCATACAGACAAATGTTTGGAGTGAGGCCGAGCATCAGCACGCTCTGCACCATGTTAGAGCCGATCATACCACCGGCGCCAACGATAACGAGTTTCTCGTCAGTCAGGAATTTCATGATTGTTTGTTATTTTAGATGTTATACATTAATTCAGACTGCAAAGTTACACTTTTTTTCATAAGCATCAAAGCTTTTTGCATAAAAAAACGTCCTTGCCACATACTTAATTTTGAGGAAACAAAAAAAAGACTGCAGAGAAGTTGGCGAAGTTGACTGGCGTTGTGCTAAAACTTCTGCAGAGAAGTTGGCGAAGTTCTGCAGAGAAGTTGGCGAAGTTCTGCAGAGAAGTTCGCAAAGTTGACTAGCGTCGAGCTAAAGCTTCTGCAGAGAAGTTAAGTTTCTCATGTGAAGATTTAGCTCGACAACAGTCGAGTTTAACGACGGCACACGATGTCCAAGTAGAAGTTCCGAATTGACTCAAAACAAAAAAAAGGGGCTTCAACAAATAATTTTTTATTTTTTAATTTTCAATTTTTAATTAATTATCGTACCTTTGCATTGTAAAACTTAATGGATAACAAAAGTATTACAAATACAATCATAACACATCAAAACTATGAGAGTCATCATTGAACCTGATTATCAGAACCTGAGCCGCTGGGCTGCTGAGTATGTCGCTGCTAAAATCAATGCTGCAAAGCCTACACCCGAAAAGCCGTTCAAGCTGGGTTGCCCTACCGGCTCCTCACCCCTCGGCCTCTATAAGCACCTCATCGAGATGTACAAGGCTGGCAAGGTTTCCTTCCAGAATGTCATTACTTTCAATATGGACGAGTACGTGGGACTGCCCGAGGAGCATCCCGAGAGCTACCACAGCTTCATGTGGACCAACTTCTTCTCGCACATCGACATCAAGAAGGAGAATGTTCACATCTTGAATGGCAACGCCAAAGATCTCGAGGCAGAATGCGCTCAGTACGAGGCTGCCATCAAGGCTGCAGGCGGTATCGACCTCTTCATGGGCGGCATCGGTCCCGACGGACATATCGCCTTCAACGAGCCTTTCAGCTCTCTGCAGAGCCGCACTCGCGTCAAGAGCCTCACTACAGATACCATCATCGCAAACAGTCGCTTCTTCGATAACGACGTGAACAAGGTGCCCAAGACGGCCCTGACAGTCGGCGTCGGCACTGTGATGGACGCAAAGGAAGTGCTCATCGTCGCTAACGGTCACAACAAAGCTCGTGCCCTGCAGCACGCCATCGAGTGTGCAGTCAGCCAGGAATGGACCATCAGCGCCCTGCAGATGCACCCCCATGCCATAATCGTCTGCGACGAAGCAGCTACCGACGAGCTGAAGCACGGCACATACAAATACTTCAAGGACATCGAGAAGAATAATCTGTAAAAAAACACACAGGAGTTAAATAAGTTAAAGGAGTTAAAGACAATAGCTGCATCCATTGCAAATGTCCTTAACTTCCCAGCGAGCACAGCGAGCGATAACTCCCTTAACTCCTTTAACTTCCTACTAAAAACCTTAAAACTATGGAAGGACTTATCATTGGTATCATTACCGGCATCTTGGCTGGTTTCATCGCAAGTAAGCTGCAGAGCGGCACGGGTAAAGGTCTGCTTCTGGACCTCTTCCTGGGCATTATCGGCGGCATGTTCGGCGGCTGGCTGTTCAGCCTGCTCGGCATCAGCGTCGCTGGTTGGATCGGAGAACTGATCTGCGCTGTCGTAGGTGCAGTCATCATTCTCTGGGTTGTTTCGAAGATGAAGTAAGGCCCCCTCTGTCTCCCCCAAAGGGGAGAAAACTAATTAATGAATACGTTTCCTCTCTTCCATAAAAGAGTGGAAGTAGTGGTTTTTGCGCTACTCCTTTTTTGTTCTCCGCCCCTTGCTGCTCGACCTTTGTTGACCATGAGCACCGATGTGCTGCTCGACAAGATTAAAGGCGGTTGGGCAGGACAGACGATTGGCTGCGCCTATGGCGGACCGACCGAGTTCTGCTACCGTGGTGTCATGATACCTGATGACACGGAGATAAAGTATCCAGAACATCATCTGCAATTCCATTACGACCGCTTCCCGGGTCTTTTCGACGACGTCTATATGGACCTGACCTTCGTCAAAGTGTTCTGCGAGGAAGGTCTCGACGCTTCGGCAGAGTCAATGGCAAAAGCCTTTGCCTATGCTCCCTACCCTCTCTGGCACGCCAATCAGCAGGCGCGTTACAACATCCTGCAGGGCATTATGCCCCCGCAGTCGGGTTATTGGAAGAACAATCCACATGCAGACTGCATCGACTATCAAATCGAAAGCGACTTCGCTGGCCTGATGTCGCCAGGAATGCCCAATGCCGCCTCAAAGATTTCTGACAAAGTGGGACACCTCATGAACTACGGCGATGGTTGGTATGGCGGCGTCTTCATGGGAGCGATGTATGCGGCAGCATTTGTCGAGAACGATGTCCTGACTATTGTAGAGCAAGGACTCAAGACAATTCCCACGAAAAGTAAGTTCCACAAATGCATCTCCGACGTCATTCGTTGGTACAAAGAGGAGCCGACGAACTGGAAGCGGACGTGGACACTCTACAATGAGAAGTATAGTGAGGACACGGGATGTCCCGAACTCATTCTCGCCCCAGGCAACATCGACGCCACCATGAACTCGGCCTACGTCGTGATGGGACTCCTCTTCGGCCATGGCGACTTTGGCAAGACGATGGAAATCTCGACGCGATGCGGGCAAGACTCCGACTGCAATCCATCTTCCGCAGCAGGCATTCTCGCCACGATGATGGGCTACAGTAACATCCCCGAGAAGTGGATGCCCAACCTTCGCGAAGTGGAGGATCGCAAGTTCTCCTATACAACCATGTCGCTCAACGACGTCTATCAAAAGGGCTTTGAACTCGCCTTGAAGAACATCGAGCGAAACGGAGGCAAAGTCCTCGACGACAAAGTCCTCATCAAAGTGCAGAAGCCTATAGCCGTCAGGCTGGAACAAGGCTTCACAAACATGACACCGAAGCTGCTGGCTGAAGGCATCGACAGACTCGGCAACCCAGACTCAGGGCATAATATTTTCGAGTTCGAAGGCATCGGCATCACCATCTACGGCAACATCGAGTGCCCCGACAAAGACTACGAAGCGCAACTCGAGGTAACTGTTGACGGCAAGAGGGACAAAGTGATGAAGCTCACCTCTGACTTCCATAACCGCACAGCCGACTGCCTCTATTGGAACTACGACCTCAGGAACGGCAAGCACCGCATCGAGTTCCGCCTCCTCAACCCTCGCGAAGACACAAGCATCAAAGCCCATCGCTTCATACGATACGAGAGAATGAAATAATGAATCAATGAAAGAATGAAAGCCTTTTGCACTGTAAAGAAATGTTAAATTGCAGGCATCAGGAAATAATTTTTCACTTTTCACTTTTCACTTTTCACTTTTTGTCGTACCTTTGCACCGCCTTTGAAAGGAATTAGGGAATAGCAATAGCGATTAGCGACAAACTATGAACTGTTAACTATGAACTATGAACTAACATGGTGCCTATAGTTCAGTTGGTTAGAGCGTCAGATTGTGGTTCTGAATGTCGTCGGTTCGAGTCCGACTAGGCACCCAAAGAAATCCCCGCAAGTCAAGCAACTTGCGGGGATATTTGTTTACCGACAACCAACAGCACCAGAACATCTAAGAAAATCCACACGAGGATTTGGTGAAATCCACGTGAGGATTTTGAGAAGTTCACTGCACGTCTCTCAAAAGTCTTTGCTTCATTGGATTAAAAGCCTGAGGTTTTATCTTCAAATCCTCACATAGTCTAATGCAAACTAAGCATGGCGAATTGGAAAACTAGGCGTGCCGGCCGCACCATCATTGAGAATTGCCAGATGCTTTGCATCGAATGCAACAGAAGAAAGGGCGGAAGATAAAGCATATTCAACACGATAGTAAAAAAATAAAGCAGCGAGCCCGGTAACAAAACCAGGCTCGCTGCCTTATTTCTATATCAGCAATCTTACTTCGTGCTGAACTTGTAGAGAGTTGTTGTCGTGTACTCTTCGCCTGGGCGAAGGGTTGTAGTGGGCCATTCGGGATGGTTGGGGCTGTCGGGATAGTGCTGTGTCTCGAAGCAAAATGCGCTGCGACGAGGATACTTCACGCCCTTCTTGCCGACGAAGCTGCCGTCGAGGAAGTTGCCTGCATAGAACTGTACGCCAGGCTGGTCAGTGAACATATCCATCTGGATGCCGCTGTTCGGGTCGTAGAGTGTTGCAAAAGGCTTGGTGATGTCGCCCTTCGTGTTGAGAATCCAATTGTGGTCGTAGCCGTGGCCATTCACAATCTGCTCGCTTGTCTCGTCGTCGATGCGGTCGCCAATGGCTGTGGGAGTACGGAAGTCGAAGGGAGTGCCTTCTACGTCGAGCACTTCGCCAGTAACGGCAACGTCAGCGTCAACAGCGGTGAACTGATCTGCATCGAGCCAGAGCACTTCGTCGAGGCAATCCTTCGAGCCGTCGCCGCTGAGGTTGAAGTAGCAGTGGTTGGTCAGGTTCAGGACAGTTGCCTTGTCTGTTGTAGCAAAGTAGCTGATCTGCAGACCATTGTCTTCGGTAACGACATAAGTAACCGTTACCTTGATGTTGCCGGGATAGCCGTCCTCGCCATCAGCGCTTGTCGTGCTGAATGCAATGCTGCTGTCGTTGATGGGTTCAGCCTCCCAGATACGGTTGTGGAAGGCAATCGGGCCACCACCGTGCAGGCTGTTGGGGCCGTTGTTGATGGGAAGTTGGTAGCTTTCACCGTCGAGTGTGAATTGACCCTTTGCGATGCGGTTGCCATAACGACCGATAAGGGCTCCGAAGTTGCAACCTTCGGCACCGAACTTCTCGTAGTCAGCGATGTTGTCGTGACCGAGGCAGACATCCGTCATGTTGCCGTCCTTGTCAGGCACCATGATGCTGACGATACGGCCACCAAAGTTGGTGAAGCATACCTCCATGCCTGCTTCGTTCTTGATGACATAGAGAGCAGTAGAGTCGCTGGCAAAGTCAGCGGGGTTAAGACCAGAGAGTGTAAGGCTGTCGGCACCCTCAGCATTGCCTGCGGTTTTGCTTTCGCAAGAAGTCAGGCAGAGTCCTGCAACGATTGCAGCAAGACTAAGAAAAACACTTTTCTTCATACTTTTTTGATTAAGATTTGAATATTATTTGCTTATTTTCCGCAAAGTTACAATTATACAAATAAAATGCAAAAGAAATACAACAAATTGTTGCTTTGTATTAAAAATTCTGCTAACTTTGTCCCCAAATAGACACATAAACATATATGAGACGCTACTCATTTATATTCAAACTTTGCTTTTTGGTGGCATTCGCTTGGAGTTGCACGGAAAGTATTGATACTTCGGCACGCTATGTCTTTCACGAAGAGACAATCCTCAGTTATTTAGAGAAGCACAAGGCCTATAGCAGCTATGTTGATATCCTGAAAAAGGTAAACATCAGCAAGCTCAGCGACTCGAAGGTAAGCCAGTTGCTCAGTGCACGTGGTGTCTATACCGTCTTTGCTCCGAACAATGATGCCATACAGGCATATCTAGAGGACCTGGTAGAAGAAGGCCTCATCCCCGAGGCTTCTTGGGATGCCTTCCCCAGCGAGCACAAGGCTGACTCCATACGTAAGGTCATCGTTTACAATAGCATCATCGACGGTGGAGACGACCTCACTGCATTCTATTATACGACAACCTTCCCCGCCGACAAGGATGAGTTCATCCTCGCATGCCTCAACGATAAGAAGCTCTCCGTCAGGAAACCCAGCAAATATCCGGACAGTATCTATATCAACGACAATTGTCCCGTTAGCGTAAAGGAGCGAGACATCCTCTCCATCAACGGCATCATTCATCAGATGGAAAAGGTCATCGCACCTAAAGACATTACGGCTGCCAAATACATCCAGCAATGCCTGGACGAACAGAAGGAGGGATTCTATGCATGCTTCCGTATCATACAAGCCTGCGGCCTGCTCGACACACTGAGCAAGGTGCGTGACGAGAGATACGAAGAGCTCTATCAGACGGGACAGATACAGGACCTGAAAGGCATGACGGAGGTGGGCTTTGCAGAAGGCAGCATCGCCTCTGCTCCCAGACACCGCCTCTACGGCTTTACCATCTTTGCTGAGACCGACGACTTCTGGCGCAGCGAAGGTATCGACCCAAAGGATCATGACCTGCTCAGGAAAGTTATGCAATGGATTCTCGACAAGCATCAGTACAGCGACGAAGACCATTTCACGACCGACGACAACTATGAGAGCGAGGACAACCTGCTTTACCAGTGGATGACCTACCACATGCTTCCCATGCGAATCCCTAAGGGAAAGCTCGTGTTCCACATCAACGAATACGGCTATAGCCTAAGCAGACCTGACCGCTACACCATCCCTGTCTATGAGTTCTACACGACGATGGGCAAGCGCCGCCTCATCAAACTTATCGAAAGCGGTGCCAGCAACGGAGTCTATATCAACCGTTTCCCCATTACAGACAATGCGCGTCAGGGCACGGGCGAGGAGATTGGCTGCGATCCTGACAAGGTGGGAAGCCGCATCAACTCCGAGTCTCCACTGGCCGTCCTCAATGATATGGAGAACTGCAACATCTATCCCATCAGCGCACCTATTTCATATAATGACGCCACACGCGACAACTTGCATCGCAACCGCATCCGTTTCGACGGCATGAGCCTGTTCCCCGAAGCGATGAACAACGATATCCGACTCAAGAAGGCCAGCGAGGAGCAATACAAACACGTATATATTCCTAATACCGTTCGAGCCTACAACTACTTCGAGAACATGCAGCAGAACGACAACATGGAGTTTGTTTACTACAATGCATGGAACGACGACTGGTGCAACCTCCACCGAGACGAGATGAAGGCTGTGGGTAGATTCGAGGTTATGTTCAAGCTGCCGCCTGTTCCGCGCCGCGGAACTTATGAGGTTCGCTACAAGGTGCTTGCTAACGGCAATCGTGGCGTGGCTCAGGTTTACTTCGGTTCCGATCCCGAGAGGCTGCCTGTCGCTGGCATTCCTTTGGACCTGACGATGGACTGCAGAAATGCTGACGACGCGAGGAAAGTGGGCTGGGAAGACGATAATCCCAATGACGACGACTACAGCGCCGAGATTGACAAGCGCATGCGCAACAATGGATATATGAAGGGACCTAAGTCCATCGACTCTGCCGACGGCACTGAGCGAGGTGCTAACGACCGCGAGAACATCCGACACATCTTTGTTCGTCAGACGCTCGACCCCGATAAGACCTACTACATCAAGTTGAAATCCGTGCTCGACGCCGAGAAGAAGGAGTTCTACATGGACTTTATTGAGTACGTGGCGAAGGAGATTTACGACAATCCTGAAGAGCCGGAAGACATCTGGTAAGCAGTTAAGATAGACCAATCTCCCTGCTGGGACAGGAGACTCTTCCAGCTAAAACATAAAACACACCCTGTTAAGTTGACCGACTTAACAGGGTGTGTTTCGTTTTGTGACAGTATGAATCTGCTGACTTATGCTCCCACAATCCACTTGCTGCCAGGCAGCAGGGAGATTATCTTCGTGGTGATGGCGCAGCAGATAAAGCTCAAAACGGCTATCACAGGGATGGCTGCCCAGACGGGAATCAGCGGTTGTGCCTGACTGCCATTCACGAAATAGACTGCGATGGGAGCCAAGAAGAACAGATGCATCAGGTACATGCCGAAGCTTAGCTTAGCCAAAGAGGTGATATATCTTGGTGCCGGACGGTGAATCGTCGAGAAGAGGAGGAAGAGTCCATACGTCGCGACGAGCACGTTGAGCGTGCAGAACTCCCAACTCCACTCGAGCATCGGGGTCTCGATGGCAACGCCTGGAGCACCTTTCAGCCAGAAACTCCAGCCGGTAAACGCAGCTCCGACGATGAAGCAGACAAGGCCAACGAGGGTGCGCTTGCTGTCGGTCCACTTGAGATGGTAGCGGATGTAGTGCGCCAAGACAAGGTAACCGAGGTATCCGGAGCAGTACCAGAGCATGTGGAAGCCGTTCCAGAAGCACTCGCCCCACAGCTCGTCGCTCACGAAACGGTGCAGCCAGGGCATCGTTGTCGAGAAGACAAAGATGTAGAGGAACAGACGTTCGTCTTTTGCGGAAGCCTTCTCGAGCCAAGGCGACACAACGGGGATGATGAGGTAAAGGCTGATGAGGGGATACATGAACCAGAGGTGTCCTGCCATCGACGGGAAGTTCCAGGGCAGACGGCACAGGTCGTTCATCGATGTCTCCCACGTCATGCCGCCCCAAGCCAGCGGAAGGAAGCAGTAGAGGAGCATGAAGATAATCATCGGAGGCAGGATACGGAGGAAGCGACGGCGGTAGAAGTCACCCATGCTCACGCCCGGCTTCATCGGTACGAGCAGGAATGCGCTGATGGTCATAAAGAGAGGTACGGCGACGCGACCAAGGGCTCCGTCGTAGAAGGCTACCCAGAAGCGGTTGCTCTCGGTGGCGAGCATGGACACATTGCCTGCCAATCCACTGTCGTCGGCACCATAAAAGTTCTCACTTGCATGCACAAGCATCACCAGGAAACACGCGATGACGCGTATCCAATCTACGAAGGCGATGCGGTCTTCAGTTGCTTGTTTCATGGCTGTTCATTTAGAGAAGGGTTATTTGGAGCGCTAGAAGGACTAGTTGAACTAGTTAAACTAGTATCGCTAACACTATTCGTTGGCATGGGCTTCTTGATGGAAGCGCAGATTATCTTGCGCACCTTCATCGGTTGCTCGATGCAATGCACCTGATGCGACGTGCCGCCGCTGCCCACCATCTCCACACAACCGGTGCCGAGGATGCGCTGCCAGAGGGATTGATAGAAGTTCACGGTCTCGATGCGGGCCAGTGGAATTTCGGTCATCTTGATGTTGAAAATGCCGTCTTTCTGCACGAAACGGGTGTCCGTGACAGCAAACTCGCTGCGAGTACGCACGATGCGGCCCACGATCCAGGTAAAGAAAGCCAGCACCAGCAAAGCAATGCCGACGTAGAAGAGCGCTGTCTTTTGCTCGGGATACCTGTAGTAAGCCAGGTAGATGACGATGATTCCGCCCACCAGAAACAACAGGCTGAACAGAAGATAACGGAAGATGTAGGACCAGTGAAGCCGTCCCTTGAAGATGATTGTCTCGCCTTCTTCGAGACTTTGTTTGATGTAGTTTGCCATTTCGATATAGGTTAATGCTCTGCAAAGTTAGTGAAAATATCCGAATTAACAGCCTGTCCGACTAAGTTTTTCATGTCGAAGCACGCATTTCACTACATGAAGACACTCAACCTCACACGACAATTTCATTGCAGGTACATGTATATGCAATTGCAGGTACATGTAAATGCAATTGCATATACATGTACCTGCAATAAACTTGACCTGTCATGTCTGGCAACGAAATGTGTCTAAGGAACCACTCAAACGGCAGAAAATTGGCATCAAAACAGCCTTCGTATTCAAAAATTTGCTATCTTTGCAGACGAATAGACATTATTATAATATGTATAGAACCTTACACCTCATCCTCTTCAGCCTGTTTTGGGCACTGCAGACACGTGCCGCGCTCTACATCGTGGGCTCGGCCATCAGTACGAACTGGACACGTCAGCCCATGACGGAACAGGCTTCGGGAGTATATACCTGGGAGGGATGGCTCTACCACGGCGGGGAGCTGAAGTTCATGACGAGCGCTTCCGACTGGGGCGACCATTGGGGGCCGTCCGTCGCCTTCGCACCGCTCGCACGAGGCACACAGGCCATCAGCCTCCACACCAGCGGCGACTACAAGTTCCGCGTCGATAACATCGGGCTCTGCCAGGTGCAGGTCGATACCAATACCAAGCAGATTCAGATAGCCGACACGAACGGGAACTTGCCCCACACACCACTCTATCCTGCCTGCCTCTACCCTATCGGGACGGCCGTTGCGACTGCCTTCGGCGATGGGAACGACTTTGCTCTGCGCGAAGATTCGCCTGAAGCAGGTACCTACACGGGCTTGCTCACGCTCTCGTCCGGCACGCTGGCTCTGCATTCGAAACCTTACAAAAAGACGGTCGAGGCTCGTCCCATCGCTCCGCTTCTCGCGACGGGTGCATCGGTGAAACTGCCCAAGTTGCGCTATCAGATTGAGACCGACAGGTGCAGCTACAGCCCTGGCGATACGGTTTCGCTGACAATGTCGCTCTCTCCGCCATCGGGAGCGAGGGTGCGCTACCGCTTCCTCGGCGACATCATCGCAGACACGCTGCTCACTTCGCGCAGCTGGACCTGGACGGCTCCCACGGAGGACTTCCGCGGATATATGGTCGAGGTCTATCGTCCGGCTGAGGAAAACGACGAAATCCTCGCGACAATCGGCATCGACATCAGTAGCGACTGGACGCACTTCCCGCGTTACGGCTTTGTGGCAACCTTCGGAAACGACAAGACGCTCAGCAAGGCTAGGACCGAGATGAAGTGGCTCAACCGCTGCCACATCAACGGGGTGCAGTTCCAGGACTGGCACTACTGCCACGACTGGCCACTCGGCGGAACCAGAGACGGCGGGCTCTGGACCTCGTACAAGGACGTCGCAAACCGAACTATCTACACCTCCGCCATCAAGAACTACATTCGTGCTCAGCACGACAGGGGCATGAAGAGCATCTTCTACAACCTTTGCTTCGGTGCCCTCGACGGTTGGCAGGAGCGAGGCGTGCAGCCCGAATGGTTTATCTTCAAAGACCGAAACCACTCGGCAATAGACTCTCATGACTTGCCGGACAGTTGGAAGAGCGACATCTATGTAGTCAATCCTGCCAACGAAGGCTGGCTGAACTACCTGGCAGAACGTAACGACGAGGTCTATTCGATGCTCGACTTCGACGGCTATCAGATAGACCAACTCGGCTGGCGAGGCAACGTCTATGACTACGACGGCAACCCTATCAACCTCTGCGACGCTTTCTCCACCTTCATCAACCACATGAAGAACCGTCACCCCGACAAGCGGCTCATAATGAACGCTGTAGGACAATGGGGCGCACAACAGATTGCAGGGACAGGAAAGGTTGATTTCCTTTACTCGGAAGTCTGGGGCAATCAGGCCGGCAGCAGTCTCACGAGTGGCGACGGACGCTTCTCGAACATCAAGAACGTCATTGATGAGAACCTCAGCCTCAACCCTGCGTTGCGTTCCGTCCTTGCCGCCTACATGAACTATGCCGCTGATAATAAGAACTTTAATACGCCTGGAGTGGTCATGGCAGATGCCGTCATGTTCGCGCTCGGCGGGTCGCATCTCGAACTTGGGGGCGATCACATGCTCTGCAGGGAGTACTTCCCCTACGCAGGCATGAAGTGGCATAATCAAATTGAGGACTGGATGACGCGCTACTACGACTTCCTCACGGCCTACGAGAACCTGTTACGCGATGACTGGAAGGAGAAGACAAATGTCAAGGCAACGTGCTCCGACGTGACGATTAACACATGGGAACCGGTGGCAAACCAAGTAACGCTACTCGCCAGAGAAGTGAACGGCAGGCAAGTCGTCCATCTGCTCAACTTCACGCACGACGACTCGGCGACCGACGTCACAGATGATTACATGCTCTGCTGGCACGATAATCAAGCCACACGACCTTGGCCGCAGCGCTTCGAAGCACTTTCCATCAAACTGACCGGCATGACAGGAATGGGCAAAGTGCGTCGCATCTGGGTCGCTTCGCCCGACTATTGCGGCGGTGCCATGCAGGAGCTCACGGACTATCGCTACACCTCATCGACCGGCACGATTACCCTCACCCTGCCCTCTCTGCAGTTCTGGACAATGATTGTCGTCGAGCCGGAGACTGCCACAACGAAGGACAACACCTACTTCGCCCCGTCTTCTAACGGCGAATCGCTCGTTCCGGACATCCCTTCGACACTCGTCTCCACCACTTCCAGCACACGTTCCTGGAGCCTACAACTCGACGAAGCTGTTTATCAAGTCCATGCCGACATCCCAGCCGGCACGCTAACGCTCAAAAGAGACAACGACGATGCCATCAAGGAAGTGAAGAATGAGGAAGGCCAAATGGTAAATGGTCAATGGTCAAATGGTAAATGGTATGACCTCAGCGGACGTCAAATGGCCAATGGTCAATGGCCAATTGGTCAATGGCCTCGCGGCCTCTTCGTCAGCAAGAACAAGAAGATACTCCAAGAATGAGAAGCTGTACTATATAAAAAGGAAACATAAAAAGGTAACACAATGAAAAAGATCATCATCGCTCCCTGGGGCAAACAATTGCTAACCAGTATCCTCGGCACAGCCATTGGCGTGGGTCTCACATTCACCGCTGACCGCATGATGGAGAACAACAAGCAACAACGTGCGCAACGCGAGACAGCCCTCATGGCGGTGTGCGACATTGATGAGATTATCCAGCAGCTCAAGGATGAGATGCACTCGGAGGACGAACTGTTCCAAGTGGCGATGTATGTCTCGACCCATCAGGAGCAGATTGACGCGATGAGAGAGGACACAATCGACATGACATTCGAGTACTTGTACGATGATCCGGCAAAGGTGAAGGACTGGACCATCGACACGAAGGAGAATGCCTTCAACAGCGGCATGGAGGCCCGAAAGAACTTGGGCAACAACAAGTTCTACGAAAACATGCAGTCGAGCTACTATGCGCGCCGCTCGCTGATGAAGAAGATGGAGCAGGACCCGGTATTCCGCAAGCCAGTCAGAAGCGAAACCTACGAACAGGACTTGCAGCAGTTAGGATACCAACAGCTCGATGAAAGGAGGGACGGTAAGCCGAATCTGGAGGCCAGGAAGAGCATGATAAAGAATTTTCTCGCACAAGGCGAAACCATGATTTACATGAAACGCTATTTCCCCCGAAGGTCAGCATACGAACTTGCCATATCTAACCTGCAACGACTGAACCGCGAGAACAAAATGCTGATGAACATCTCGAAAGAGGACATCGAAGAATACATCCGTCGGAACGAGAACATCATGCAGCTGGCCACTGCCGACTTGATTGTCGGCTCATGGGAGGGGAATACGGAGAAAAACACTACAACATACGTATTCCATGCAGACAGCACGGTAGAGTTGACCTTGGGGTTTGTAAGTCAATTTACAGTCAAGCTCATAGAAGAACAAACGGAAGTATTCCTACCTACTCCCATCACTTTTAGCGCAAAGGGACGATGGGAACTGACGGGTGATACCCTGAAATATCAATTCGATGGGCAGACTGTAGAACTTCAATCATTTGAAGTTGACTGGAGCTACCTCCCTGAGTCGGCACAGGAACGCATGAAAGACAGTCTGGACATCAAGGAAAAAGATATCAAGGACTGTATGCTGGCAATGCTTCAGAACATGGCCCCCCTCTGCGGCGATACCTGTGTGATATCGTTCGACAAGAGCGGCAGTACTATGGTATGTTCACAACAGAAAATGACCCCGCCGCAACTGTTCAGGATGGAATAGAATTGACTGCAACGAGGTCCTCGCCGACATCCCAGCCGGCACGCTGACCTCGTTCAGAGACTCGAGCTAAAGCTTCACACGTGAAGTTTACGAACATCACATGAGTCATGAAAAACTAGGCTTGTCTAATCTGCAAATTAGACGTGCCTAGTTGATAAACTAAGCGTGCCTAGTTGACCAACTAGGCACGCTGTATTTTCTAACTTCTTATTATTTCCAATAGATATCGGTGAATTCTTTCTTGATATTCACCTCTTCGAGTTTGAAATACTTACGGAAGAGGCTCCACGTCACATCGAGCATCTCCTCGGTGTTGAGGTTGACGTCGATGGCAAGGAGCTTGCTCGAGTAGTCCTTCGCGAAGTCGAGGCAACGGTTGTCGTAGTCGGTGAGGTCGAAGCCGTTCTCCAGCTTTGTCTTAGCATTTGCCGCGTCTGCATAGAGTCGGATGGCTGCGTTCATGACTTGGCTGTGGTCTTTACGTGTCTTCTTACCAGCGACAAGTTGCTTCAGACGAGACAGCGAGCGGAACGGGTCGACGATGACCTTACCCACATCACTGTCGCGACGCAAGTAGAGCTGACCCTCCGTGATGTAACCCGTGTTATCGGGCACGGCATGAGTAATGTCGCCGCCGGACAAGGTTGTCACAGCGATGATGGTAATGGAGCCACCGCCTGCGCTCTCGGGGAACTGCACGGCCTTCTCGTAAATCTTCGCCAAGTCGGAATAGAGCGAGCCGGGCATAGAGTCCTTCGACGGGATTTGGTCCATACGGTTGCTCACGATGGAGAGTGAGTCGGCATAGCTGGTCATGTCGGTCAGCAGGACAAGAACGGTCTCGTGCTTCTCAACGGCAAAGTACTCGGCAGCAGCCAACGCCATGTCTGGAATAAGGAGTCGCTCCACGGCAGGGTCTTCGGTGGTGTTGATGAAGGAGATGATGCGGTCGAGCGCGCCGGCGTTTGCAAAGGTGTTACGGAAGAAGTAGTAGTCGTCGTTGGTCATACCCATGCCGCCAAGAATGATCTTGTCGCACTTGGCACGCATGGCAACGAGGGCCATCACTTCGTTGAACGGCTGGTCGGGGTCGGCAAAGAAAGGAATCTTCTGACCCGAGACGAGCGTATTGTTGAGGTCGATGCCTGCAATACCTGTAGCGATGAGTTCGCTGGGCTGCTTACGGCGAACAGGGTTCACAGAGGGGCCGCCAATCTCCACCTCCTTGCCTTCAACCTCTGGGCCGCCGTCGATGGGCTGACCATAAGCGTTGAAGAAGCGTCCTGCCAGCTGGTCGCTGACCTTGAGGGACGGACTCTTGCCGAGGAACACGACCTCTGCGTTGGTGGGAATGCCGCCAGTGCCTTCGAAGACCTGCAGCGTCACATCCTCGCCGATTATCTTTACCACCTGAGCAAGCTTGCCGTTGATGGTTGCCAACTCATTGTAGCCGACACCTTTCGCCTTGAGCGAACAAGTAGCCTTCGTTATCTGGCTTATCTTTGTATATACTTTCTGAAATGCTGTAGCCATCTTTCTTATGCATTTAACATTGCTTCAATTTGCTTGATGTAGTCGTAGTACTGCTCGCTCTGGTAGAGGGAGTAGTTCATCTGCTTGCAGAGGTTAATCATCTTCTTGAAGTAGTCGATGACCTCGAGGAAGGTGTCGAACTTGTAGTCTTCCTTGTCGCAGATCTTCGTAACGAGGTTAAGTATCTCTTCCTGACGTGCGAGGGGCGTCACAGCGTCCACCTCGTCGAAGGCATCCTGCTGCAGGATGACATAGTCAATCACTTCTGACTTCCAGAAGGTAACGTGATATTCAACAGGCACACCGTCGTCACCAAGGATGTTTATCTGCTCGGCAATCTCTTTACCACGTTGCATACGAGTCTTCAGGGCAAGCACCTTCGGAATCCACTCCTCGTTGATGTGCTCCTTGATATACTCTGCGAATTCGGGATACTCGAGGTACTTCGAATAAGAATCAATGGGATTGACGGCAGGATAACGCTTCTTGTCGGCACGGTCCTGCTCGAGGGCGTAGAAGCAACGGGCAACCTTCTTGGTGTTCTCCGTCACAGGCTCCTTCAAGTTACCGCCTGCAGGTGACACCGTTCCCAAGAAGGTGACGGAGCCTACCTCGCCGTTGTTGAGATAGACATAACCGGCACGGCCGTAGAAGTTACTGATGAGGGCACCGAGGTCCATTGGGAATGCATCGGGACCAGGCAGCTCTTCCATACGGTTGGACATCTCGCGAAGAGCCTGTGCCCAACGTGACGTTGAGTCAGCCATCAAGAGGACGCGGAGTCCCATCGAGCGGTAGTACTCTGCCATGGTCATGGCTGTATAGACGGAAGCCTCGCGGGCTGCAACAGGCATGTTAGAGGTGTTGGCGATGATGATTGTGCGCTCCATCAACTTACGGCCAGTGTGCGGGTCAACCAGTTCGGGGAACTCGGTGAAGATTTCCACAACCTCATTGGCACGTTCACCGCAAGCAGCGATGATTACGATGTCGGCTTCTGCCTGCTTCGAAATGGCGTGCTGCAGCACGGTCTTGCCCGTACCGAAGGGACCAGGGATGAAACCTGTGCCACCTTCCACGATGGGATTGAAGGTATCGATGGTGCGGACGCCTGTCTCAAGCAGTTTGAATGGACGCGGTTTCTCCTTGTAGTTGGTCATCGCGAACTTCACGGGCCAGTGCTGCACCATATCGACCTTGATGTCGTTGCCCTGCTCGTCGGTCAGGACGGCAATGGTGTCATGAATCTTGTACTGCCCTTTCGCCACGATGCTCTTGACTGTAGCTGTGCCTTTCATCTGGAAGGGAGCCATTATCTTCAAGGGCTGATGGTTCTCCTCCACCTTGCCGAGCCAGTCGCTGGCCTGCACCTTGTCGCCTTCCTTCACGAGCGGTTCGAAGTCCCAAAGGCGTTCGCCATCGAGCGCTTCTGTATATTCACCGCGCTTCAGGAAGACACCTTCCATCTTGTCAAGGTCGTTCTGAAGTCCATCGTAGTTGTGACTGAGCATACCAGGGCCGAGCTGTATCTCGAGCATGTGTCCTGTGAACTCAGCCTCAGCACCGACCTTCAGACCGCGTGTGCTTTCGAAGACCTGCACATATACGTCTTGACCGAGAATCTTGATGACCTCTGCCATCAGTCGGTCGCCGCCTGTTGTGATGTAGCATATCTCGCCCTGAAGCACCGGACCGTCCACTCGGAGGGTGACCATATTGGCAACAACGCCACTTACAATTCCTTTTGTCATGTTTATATTTTGTGTTTGTTTTTATCTATGAATAGTTGGAGCCTTGAATTCTTCCGGCACTTGCGCCTCGCTACGCAGGTCGTCGATTATCTTCTGGAAGGTTTCCTTGCCTTGCTCGACGTCGAGTTTTGCCCAGCGTTCCTGCATTTCGAGTTTGCAGAGGTAGGCAAAGACGGCTGCCATGTCGAAGGGTTCGAAGAAGGTACGCTCGTCAAGCCATATCCACTTGAAGGCGTCTATCATCTTCTCCTTGCGGACGGGATCCTTCTCGTCCACAATCTTCATGAGCTGCGGGATGTAGTCGAACTCCAGTCCGAGGTTGAAGTCCTTGGTTTTGTTCTCGCGTATCATCTCCTGTACTTCGCCCTCTCCCTTTATGAAGTCGCCGACGCTCCAGCCCTGACTGCGTGCCAACATGGCTGTGAGGATGTTGGTGATGTCGAGGTTTAGCTTGTACCAACGGCGCATCATGCGGTTGGGGCAGGTCTTGATGGCGTAATCGAGGAACTGATAAGCCATCTCATCCTCGGGGAAGTAGCCAGCCTTGTCCTTATTGAAAGCGTATTCACGAGCGAAGATACTCATGAAGGCCGGGTAGCGATGCACGTTGAAGTTGAGCTCGGTGGCACTGGTGATGAGGTCGCGAAGCTGTTCGAGCGAGAAGTTGCCCCACTGGTCAATCTCTGCCTCAGGATTCTTCAGGAGCTTGACCAAGTTGACGCAATCGAAGCGCAGGAAGAAATAGAAGAGCAACTTCTTGTCCTGTGGTGTCAGCACCTCCTCGCATTGCTCCCGCATTTCCTCAAGGCTGAGTCCCGGCTTCGTGTCCTTTAGGTCAATGTCCGGCAAGCCGGCTATCATGCAATAATAGTTTGCCATCAGCCTTTATGCTAGAAGAGCATCTCCACGAGTTGTGGACGAAGGAAATTCTTGAAGTAGGTTTCGAACTCTTCCTGGCCGAAGTTCACCTTGTAGCTGCCGTCTGCGGGAGCTATCGTGAGCAGGGTGTCCTTACCGTTAACCTTGTTGATGGTGACACCTTTGTCGAGGAGAGCCTTTGCCTTAGCTGCGAAGTATGCTTTGAGACTCTCAGCCTCGCTGCTGGAGATGACGATGGGTTCGTTTGCACTCCACTTCTCTGCCAATGCAACAGCAAACTGTCCGAGGAAGTCGGGGCTTGCCTTCAAGCCTTCGACAGCTTCTTTAACTACGCCGTCGGTCAACACGTTAGTCACTTCGCTCTTGAGGGCACTGAGTGCCTGACCTGTGTACATCTTGAGTTCGTTGCGCGTGTTGGCATCGGTCTCAGCAGCCTTCTTCTGTGCTTGCTCTGCGATGTCCTGAGCTTGCTGACGAGCTTCCTGCAGAATCTTCTCTGCCTGTTGCTTTGCCTCCTGAATGATGCGGTCGGCTTCAGCCTGTCCTTTTTCCACGCCTTCGCGCAGGATTTTCTCAGTGAGTTCTTGTATCTTTTCCATTATAATATTATGTGTGTTTGTGCAATTAACGGCACGAAGGTACAAAAAACCTTTGGAATACCAATGCAGAAGCCTAAAAAAAATGCCCTATCTGTGATTATCTGTACAGAAAGGGCATCTGGGAAATGTTATTTAGTACACACCCACCTCAGATAGAGCCAACTTGCCGTGATGTCGAGTAACGGTAATACGAACTTTTTCTGCCTTGACGGAACTGAAGTGATGTTGCTTGACGCGACACTCGGGAACAATTCCTTCGTAGATGGTACGCCAACGTTTTCCTTTCTTGTATTCAAGCCTGTATGTCTGAATGCTGCCTTTTGTTTCTTCGACGATAGTGATGAGTGAGATGCGCTTCTTGCCTTTAAGGTCCACCTCCCACCAGGGCTCTTCGACCGTCGGGTGCGAGGTCCAACCTGAGCCGAAATCGTCATCGTTGGCAAAGTCGCCAAGTCCGTAGTCGTAGCTCCAACTGTACTCCGTGGGACAACCTTTGGCAAAGTTATGTTTGATGATGGGGGCATCGCATTCAGGGACAGGCCTGGTGGGACCATCATGATGCCAAATCTGACCAATCCGACGCAGTGCCTCGACAGCATTGTCGTCCATCAGGCCCTTTCGATTCGGGGCAACATTGAGGATGAAATTGCAATAGGCTTCGTTGTAGGGACGGATATTCTCCTCGACAAGCCAGCGTACATCCTTGAGCCGGTCTGTCGGCATCGACTCCTTCCAAAACCAGGTGCGCTGAATACTCAGGCAGGCCAGAGCTGGCAAGCGGTTCTCGCTGGTGCTTATCTTCTGCCCTGCGCCCTGCTCATACGACTTGATGTCAGTATAGAAGAGTGCCTCGCGGGGATACTTGGCGGCATTGAGGTCCATGACAAGGCAGTTGGGTTGCAGGCTTTTGATGTAGTTATAGATTTCCTCGAAAGGTATTTCGTCGTAGGAAATGCGCGACCAGGGAGCGTCCCAGCCGTCGATGATGAGCGCCGTGATGTCGCCATAGTTGGTGAGAAGCTCCTTCAACTGTGCCTTGATGAACTTCGTATGATCCGGTTTGATATGGCCCGGACGAATGCGATGGTGGGTGTCGAGGATGCTGAAATAAAGCATCACAGCAAGTCCTTCCTGACGGAAAGCATCGACATACTGGCGAACGACATCGACACGGGCTGGCGACTGCATGGAGTTGTAGTCGGTCGTTTTGGTGTCCCAAATGCAGAAGCCGCTATGGTGCTTAGTCGTGAGGCACCCATAGGTCATGCCAGCCGACTTGGCAGCCTTGGCCCACTGATGGCAGTCGAGCTGCGTTGGAGCAAAAGCCGACACTGGCATATCAGGATCGGGCCAGTCCTCGGTGGAATAAGTGGGCATGTTGTAGTGGATGAACATGCCGAAGCGTAAATCGACAAAGGCTTGCTGTAGTTCGCGCAAAGGCTTTTGGCGAGTTGCGCCGCAAAGACTCGCCAGCAGGAAAAGGGAAAGAAGAAGTTTGTATCTCATAGGAATTAGTAATGAAACTGGTATTATGAAAATTCACAGGCTAAGCAGGACCACATCTAATCCCCTATAGGGCGTTGCTTATTCCCCTATAGGGCGTTGGCAATTCCCCTATAGGGCGTTGGGGGACATCGCAGTATGCTAAAAAAAAGCGTGCTCTTTATAGACCACGCCCTGTGTTCTTGACTCCGTCTTACCAGATGTCCTCAGGCTTCTCAGGGCTGTCGAAGATTTCCTTCGGACAATACTCGAAGTAGTCGAGGTAGAGCTCAGGCCTCGTCATGTCTGGCAACACTGACTTGAAGCGCACATAGTATGTCTCGCCTGGATCAAGCGTCTGGCGCACAATGATGTGGCGGCTACAATTGTTCTTGGAACGCGCCGTATTGGTATTCATCTCGGTTTCATGCTTCGTTGCCTTCATCAGGCCATGATTGCGGAGCTTATGTTCGATATCGATGATTTGGTCATCATCCTTGCCAACGTCCGACAAATCGCTCCACGATGCACCCTCACCGAAAAAGACTTCGACGTTCTTCGTCATGTCAATGGGAATACCTGCGACAGGCAGCCTGTCCGGATCTGTACCGAAATAGACCTGCACAACACCACGAGCTGCTGTGGCAAGAAGCTTGTAGCGGAACTCATACGTGTTGCGTTTAGGAACAGGAGGCAGTTTGAAGCGGATATCGAACTTGCCAAATGCCTTATCCTCGTCACCACTATAGTTTGCCCAAGCAGCCTTATAGCCATTATAATGGATGAACTCCGTCTGGTTGTTCATGAATGTCATGTTATCGAAGTAAGGATAGTTCTTCGGAATATAGACATGTTGCCACCTGCCCAGCGGGCTGTCGGCACGACGGATGCCATTGGTAATAGCCTCAGGGAAGAGAGAGAACAAGTCGAAACGGATGCGCTCCTTGCCCAAGTCATCACGCGTAACATCGTTATAGGCCAGAGGTTTGTCAATAGGATAAATACAAGCATTGGCAATGTCAGTAACCTCTGCCATTTCACTATTTGTCAAGACATGAATACCACGCTTGTCAGGAGCGCAATAACTCTCGTGTCCATCCTCGGTAATGCCATTGTTCCTTTCAGGGAAAGTATTAAGATAGATGCCGTTGCTTTCGGGACTCTCGTATATCTTAATCAGGCGACCTCCGCCATAGACAGGATACCATTCCATAACAGGTATAGTGTACTTGGATGGAGCACCATAGCTATATCCCAACTCATTGCAATGGTGAACAAGTTTGTTGGCAGGAATCTTCATGGGCAGGATGTGATAAACCAGCCACTGATGCACCATGTTCTTCGGCGACTTATAATTGGCGTCGGCCACATAGCCGCCATCACTGAGGAACATCTCGTTCGTTACAATCCAATTCTGCAACTTCTCTATGGCATCGGAAGCTGTAGGATCAATGCCTTGACTACGCCAGAAGTCGTCTGTCTCGCAGAAGAAGGTGAAGCCATACTTGCGATGTTCAGGAGCATATGCATTAGGATCGCCGGCTATATTAGTCATGTCGTAACCACCCTTGTCCATGTAGTTGTCCATGTCCTCAATTTCTCCAGCCTGATACATCGACTCATAGACTTCATCGCGAATACAGCTCAGTGTGTCAAGGAGGCCGCACACTTGCAGTGCTTTGGCAAACATCAGATAGCCTTCGCGCTTCTCATCGAGGATGTTCTGTATGTAGCGGGCACAAGACTCGTCTTTAGGAGCAATGACCTTATGCAACTGGTGCAAGATGCCATTGATGACACGAATATCACAGTTTCTGGCATCAATAGGGCATTCCTTGTCAAGGAGAACAATACCGTTGTTTTTCAGCGGATCGTTAGTCGTCAACTTATGGTCGTAAATGTTTGGAAGGGGTAATTCTGCACCGCTCTTCCCGCTTGCGATATCAGTGATATCGTTGATACTATATCGTTGTGACTCCATGTCACCGCCGTCAATGACCGTATTGAGCACGACGACTTTGCGAATGGAGTCAAGCTTATGTTCATCTGTAAAAGCGTCCCACGAAGGTTCGCTGATCAAGCCCTGGTCAACCAGGTCTTGCAAGTATTCGTCGATTGCCTCGTTAGTGAGAGCAAAACATGTATAATTACCACGCGCCGTAAGGAGCTGGTAGACGGAAGACCTGCTTCTTCCACTCACAGGCACAAGCTTCGTCAGTTCCAAGTACTGTGAATAGACTTCATGTTTCTCAAGATAACTGGCTATAGTGTATTCCGAGAAGACGTAACGTGCAGAAGTGTCAACATCTTCCGTACAGGAACACAAAATGAGAGATATAGTCGTAAGTGTAAGAATGAGCTTCCTCATTGTTGTATTATGAATTGTTATTTCCCTAAAATTAAAATATTCTCTTGGTCAGGCACGAGGCCTGACCAAGAGAATTAAAGTATTAATTGTGATTATTCCGTAGCCATGATAAGCAAAATGGACTGGTAGTCGGTAAAGTCGACCTTACCATTATGATCAACATCTGCTAAAGGATCATACTCGTCGTTTGCCATCATAAGCAGAATACTTTGAGCATCAGTGAAGTTGACCTTATCATCACCATCGACATCACCAATAAATTTATTCAGAAGCGTACCGCCTTCAGCCTTCATCTGAGCCATTGTGATGAAGCGGAAGTTGCGAGCCTGCAGAGAGAGCTCTACGCCTGCTGGTACCTGTTTATTGTTGAAGTGCCAGTGAATAGAATGGTCAGTAGCAGAGCCGAAGTTGTATTCCTTAATACCATTGGAGATGTTGTAGTAAACAGGAGTCCAATCAACTGCTGCAGCCAGAGTAGGAATTGAGTCCTCAACACCGGTCTGCAAGCCAGGAGCTGCATAATAGAAGACACCATTCTCAAGATCTTGTTCTGCTGTATATTCGAAGGCAAGAATGATTTCGTCCTTTTCCAGAGGTTCATACATGTCATACAGTACAATGTAAGGATTGTATTTTCTTCCGCTCGGGTCTGTTGCTAACAGATCAAAGGAGAGATTCTCATCTGAAAGGACATCCACCTTATATGTATCCTTGATACGCAGGTAGTCTGGCCACTTTTCGTAGAGTGCAGCCTTAGCTTCCAGAGCAGCGTCTGCATCGGCATATGTACCAGCATTCAATGCATCACCTGTTCCATAGATATCATCATTCAGAGCTTCGTCTTGCAAATAATAGTCGCTCCAATGTTCTCCAACCTTTTGCTGTGCCTCATAGAGAGCAGCATAAGCCTTCTTTGCATCATAGATAGCCTTCATTGTTTCGCCAATGGCAACCTCTGCTTCGTACGTTGGCACATTGCTGTTTTCTTTGAGGGCTTCCTTCATAGCAGCAGGGAAGTTGGGACGGTCACTATAAGTAAATTCAGTCTCATTATAAATATCGATGGGCACATAAACATCACCTTGACCGAACAGTTCTTCTTCAGGATTGTAAGCGGTCAGAGTGTTGATGCGTGCAGCATTGTAGTTGGCAGCATCCTGAAGAGCATTGGTAACAGCACCATCTACTCCATCTTCCTCACCAAGATATACAAGACCGAAGTTACCAATGCCAGTCCATTCGCTGCCCTTAGTGCCTTCGTTCTTCACACCAATGGTCAGAGTGCCGTCAGTTACCTTAGCAACCATCGTGATTGCGTAGCGGCCCTGAGCAAATGCATGAGCAGCACCTTCGCAACCCCAGATTACATAACCTATTTCAGCAGAGTCAACTGCAGCATCTCCAGTGAGTTCATATCCCACTTCATCACGTGCATAGATTGCTCTGTCGTAGTGGGCGCCCTGCCAAGAGGTCTCCTTATCCTTTGCCATGTCTTCGCGGACAACAGGAACGTAGGTCATCACGTCGTTAGCGTAAGCCATAGCAGCGTGATTATAACTGCGTACGTCGCCATTTGCACGATAGCCTGCATTGAGGGTAACCTTGTAGAAGCCATTCTTCAGGCCTGTGAGTGTCTGGTTGACGTCGAACTTAGCGTTGCCTACACAGAGTTCTGCGGCGAAGATATTGTTGTCGTCAGCGTCGGTAGCAGTACGGTAGATGTTACCATTCCAGCCTTCAGCCTCACGACCGATTTCAGCGCCTTCCTCGTCCTTCAGCATCTCGCCTGCCTTCTTGAAGGTGCGGTTCACGATGAGAGAACTAACATCCATGCCTGGGCCATAACCGGCAGCAACAGCAGCAGCCTTCAGAGTTTCGATGAACTCGATCTCGTCGATGACAACGCTGTCAGCCAGTAGGTGTTCTTCGATAATCCACTGAGAAGAACCACAGGGGAAGACTTCGTTAGGCTCAACAACTTCATTCAGGTAATCCTTGAAAATAGTCAAAGCCTCGCTTTCGCCCAACTGATTGGCGTCGAGATAATCGTTGGCAGCGGATACGGCATTCATATACTTCTCGTAAGCCTCTGCACTTGTAGTAATTTTATCGCGGAGAACCTCAAGGTCGTAGTTGGCACGGAAGAGAGCCTCCATATTCGTGCAATTGTCGATTGCGTTAATAGATGCTTCATATTCATCGATGAGAGCCTGCTCTGCAATGACATCATATTGGAATTCGCGAGCAGCTATCTGATACTCATCCTTGATTTCCTCGAACTCTTCGGGAGTACCGAAGTGGAGTTCGTTCATCTGGATTGCATCGCCGCTGTATGCCTTCGTTACGACTACCTTATAATATATATACTCTTCGGTAGTCTCGGTGCTGAAGCCAAAGTAAGAAGGTTCGGCATCAACGGGATGCAGACGATCCTTACCGATGTTCTCCTTAGCGTCAATGAGCACCCAACCATCGGCATCCTTGGTTGCTTGCGTGTCATAATCGAAGTTAGCACCATAGATGTACCATGTACCCCAGTTACGACCCTGATATGTGCCAGTGTCGTTACCTGTGGTCAGCGTATAGAAGAACGGATTGGTCTTGCCAGCAGTACGGAAGATGATGTAGGTGTTGCCGTTCGCATCAGCCTGACCGCCCCACTTGGTTGCCTTTACAGTATTGCCTTCTGCGTCTGTAGTGTTCAGAGCGATACCGTCGATGAGGTGACCATAGAAGCCGTCGCCCCACTGACCTTCAGTGTGACCACCGAGCAGGATGTAAGTGCCATCAGTTACGGCTTTAACCATGCTCTGTATGTAGCCAATCTCACCGCTGGGCAGGATTTCGGTTCTGCCAGTTTCCTTACCCTCATTATCATATTGAATATCCCATCCGGCTGCAGCACCAATAGCTTCATTGTCGAGCTGGAGGTTCTCCATGATGTAGGCCTGAGTACCGTTGGCGAAGAGTTCGTTGGGAGCAACATTCTCTGTTGTATAGCCCTCGAACCAAGCTTGCAGTTCTTCAGAAGCTGCACCTTCGTTAGAGAGTTGGGTGCACCATTCTTGGTATTCTTCATACTTTGCGACTGAAGTTGCAATCAGTTCCTGAACGTCTTTCAGCTCATTTTTGAGTCTCATCATGTCAGGAGCGGAACCTGTGGTCTGCAGTTCTGCATACTTAGCAGCAAACTCATCAGTGTAGCCCTTGTATGCGGGAGATTCCAGAGGATCGAAGTCAGCGAACTCAGAGATAAAGTCCTCACGATACTCTTCGAGGTTACCCTGGTTGTAGAATGTGAACTCGTTCATCTGCATGAGGCCTCCCCATGCATAAACGTCCTTAATCATAAAGTACTGATAAGGTTCTGTGCAACCTATGGAGAGGTTGATGTAGCTCTCAAACTTATTGGTAGTCCTAAGGATGTCTGTGCCGACATTGTTCTTCTCGTCAATGAGTACCCACTTGTCGGACTCTACGGTAGCCTCTTCGTCACTGTCGAAGTTGGCTGCATAAATCTTCCAAGACTTCCAGTTACGATCCGTATATCTTTCGGTGTCACCACCGGTTACGAGACCATAGTAAGAAGGTTTGATTGGTTCGTCGGTCTTGAAAATCATCCAACCCGGCAGACTGTTGGAGCACCACTTGGTATTCTCGCGGTCGCCGTCGATGAGCATGCTGTGGTCCTCACCGCCGAAGCCGCCGGAGCCTGCAAGAGCCGTGTAGGTAGCGTAGATAGGATCATCGATTATCTTTATATTGGCATTCAGATATTCCACGATACGCTTTGCTTCGGCAACTGCTTGTGTACCGGTAATCTGGCGGTTAGCCTTGATGTAGCCGAAGTTACCAACAGGATAATCATTGTCGTTGGGAGCGATGACATCTGTTTCACTAATCCATGCCTGAGCGTATGCCATAGCAGCATCCTTCAAATTGTCCTCGTTAATGAGGTTAGTGGCCAGATTGCGAGCAGTAATCAACTCTGCATATTGACTCGCAGAAGTCGTTATCTGTGAAGTCAAGTCGTCGATAGTTACGTTCAGGTCGCCCAGAGCGAAGGGATCGTTACAGTTTCTGGTATCCTCGATGGCCTGACCGAGTTGGTCAATCAATGCCTTCTCTGCGAAGAGGTCGGGATCATAAGTAGCCTCGGCAGCCTCAACAATAGCATTGCGGTCAATAGCAAGAGTATATTCGTCGCCCAATGAGAACTCACCCATCTGCATGTAGCCGCTGCCAGCCATGGTGCGGTCAATCTCCACCTTGAAGTACTGATACTCCTCAGCTACATCCTCGGAGAGGTCGAATATGACAGTGAACATATTCTTGTCGGGCAGCACTTCCTCAGAGATGTTGTCTTTGCGGTCGAGCAGCACCCACTTGTCGGAGTCGCGGGTCGGCTTGCCGTTGGAAGGAACGTCGGCATTAGCAATGCCATAAATCTGCCAAGTGTTCCAGTTACGATGCCTCCAAGAAGCATTGTCCGTACCTGTTACGAGTTTGTAGTAAGTAGGAGCGATAGCACGGGATGTTTTAATGATGAAGTGAGCGCCGTTGGTTGTCTCGCCATAGTTCTTGGCGGTCAGGCCATTACCCCACTTGGTGTCGATGCGGCCGTCGAAAAGCTTGGCAAGGCCTTCATTGCTACCATCGTTGCGGTCACCGGAGATGATGGTGTACTGTATAGGCTCGTCAGTGCTCGTTTCTTGATTGGCCAGATCGTCGAGATACTTCTCATACTCGGTATATGTACCGAGACCCCATTCTGACATCTGCAGATAGACGTCGGAACCCTGCACTGACCCGAGAACCTCAATCCAGAAATACTGGTAAGCAGTTGTGCCATCTGATGCATTGAACTGGAAGTTCACAGACGCAAAGTTTTGCGCTGGCAGGCCTCCTCCTGTATGCTCTTCAATGAGCGTCCAGCCTCCGTCCTCGGGATTATCAACATCACCGCGAACAGCCTGAGCATCACTTTCAAAGTTACCACCATAGATATTCCAATCTTTCCAGTTACGGCCATGATTGCCATCATTGCCTGTGTCATTACCGGTCACGAGGAAATACCATTGGGGTATGACAGCCTTCTCGGCCTTCACAACGACCCAAGCATACTTCCTGCCTGCGTCTTCGCTGTTGGGGTCGAAAGATTGTCCCCACTTCGTAGGAGTCGAAGCATCGACCAGTTTTGCACAGCCCTCAGCATCGCTGAGGTTTTTAGAACCGGACAATGCCGTGAGCTTGACATACTCAGCCCACGCACTCTGCGAGGCCATCATCATCACCAGGGCGATGAGGCATGACCAAAGAGAGCTTGAAGTAAATACTTTCTTCATTTTGTTTGGTTTTAAAAAGTTAATAAATAAGGTTATTTTATACGTTCTTTTACTTATTTTGCAATTTATAGGCGCATTTTTACACCTTGCAGCAAGCAAAGATACAAATAATTTGTATTCGTTTTTGCTTTCCTTGACACATTTTTCCTACATATTAACGTTTTTTAACGCCCGTAGGTTAGTTTTTACCTCTATATTCCTTGTTCAGGCTCTCTGCATACCCTGAACAAGGAATACTAATACTTTGTTCAATGAATACTAATACCTTGAGTGGTCAATTATTGATTATATTCATCAGCAGCACCAAATCCTGGGCATTGACGATGCCATCTCCATTGAGGTCGGCAGCCTCTGGCACAAAGCCTTTGACTGGCTTGCCAACGATATATAGTTTGAGGGCTGTGTAGTCGATGTCATCCACCTCACCGTCTCCGTTGACATCGCCAGGAATGATGGGCTGCGGATAGGTGAAGAAGAAGTCGTAGGGAGTAAAGTTTGTGGCACCGAGTGTAGTGTCGCCTTCCCTACGGTCGAGGAGCGTCCACACCTCATCGCTGGGCACTTCGCTCAGGGTGTTGCTTCCGAAGAGCGACCAGGTCTTGGGGTTACGGCCGGGGAACGACGCTGTATCTTTTGCCGTTGTGATGCGATAGCCCGAGAGTGTGACGCGCTGGCCTGCATCCATATATATATATAATGTAGGAACGAACTCAGCACAATACTTGGTGTTAATATCGTCATCGAAGAGGTCGCCGGCATCATGATCCTTGATGTAAGTGCCCGTTGCTGAGATGAACGTAAGAGGCTTCACTTCATTGCCACTGGTATCGAGGAGGTCGAACTCGCAGAACTGTATCGTTGGGCCATCTACTATCTCATCAATGGCAAGCATATAGTAACGGTGTCCGGGTATTTCCTGAAGCACAGTAACAGTACAAGTGTCGCGCAATGTGCTATAGTTCGGTACGGAAAGGATGATGTCTGCCTGACCCAGACCTACAGCGACAACATGTCCGTTCTCATCGACTGTAGCTACTTCCTCGTTTGTGCTCGTCCATTGGAAACTTACATTCTGAATGGCAGCAGGCGTATAGGATGCCTCCAATTGCACCTCGCCACCAACCTCGAGCATAGTGGATTGGGGATTGACGGTCAATGTCTCGAGCGCATGCGGGATGTAGAAGTCGTAAGGCGTGTAGCTGGTAGCACCGAGTGTCAAGTCATCCTCCTGAGTATCAATCAGCGCCCAACCTGCATCGTCCGGGTCATATAGCTGAGAGTTGCTCCCATACAACTTCCAGGAACTGGGGTTGCGTCCGGGATATTTATCCGTATCGTTGGCCGTATATATTCGATAGCCAAAGGCATCGACCGCGCTTCCTGCATCGAAGAGGAAGTAAGAACTCCCTTGGAACTGGCCGCAGTACTTGGTGTTGACATCATTGTCGGCGGCACTTTGCCAGCCTTCGTCATTGTTGTATCCATTGGGGCCGGCATATATAGACAAACCTTCGACCTCGCTGAGCGTCTCGTCCAGAATATCGAACTCGCAGAACTGCAAACCGCCGCTACTACCGCCCTGCAACTTCGTGACGACAAGGTTATAGTAACGATACTTGGCAGATTCACCATTGATGTTTGTATAGCGTCCGCCTTTCTCATAGACAATGCCTGCATTCTTGCGAAGCACAGGATAAGCATCGTGCGGACGACCATTATCAAGATTCTGACGCCACTTGTTACCGCCGGCATTGTAGTTCAACTGATAACAGAGATAGCCATTGTCCACCTGAGTGGGCGTCATATTGTTTGTCTGCGTAGAAGTGTAATCCCAGCAATTGTTGATTGTAAGATTTCTGCTGGAAAAGGCAAACTCCTTACCCTCCGTAGCACCGACAATGGTGCCAATATTATAACAGCCTGTCACAGTCAACCTGTTGGAATTGGGCGCTATAATGGCAGCGGCATTGCTCTGAGCCGTAATAGTACCTGTATTGTAGCAGTTGGTGAAATTGAACGATGATAATGTGCCGGATCCGACAAGACCACCTGCATACATCTCAGATGCTGTCACCGTGCCGTGATTTGCCACGCCGGAAATGTTGATGGCATTGCCTCGGGAATAGCCTGCAAGCATACCCACATAGTTCTTTCCTTCGACATGGCATGTCTCGTCGAAGATGATATCCTTGAACGTGCATCCTGACACATAGCCGAAGAGTCCTATTGCATCAGTGTTACTACTGCTGATATTGAGATTACGTATGGTGTGCTCCTTGCCGTCGAAGGTTCCTGAGAATGGATTAGCCCGCGTGCCGATAGGCTGGAACTCATCGTTGTAGTCCCTCATATCGATATCAGTTACGAGAGCTGCCTTGGCATTGGTTTCGCCAGCCTCGTTGACCATTTGGCTGAAGGTACACATATCCAAAGCCGAAGCTATCTGATAGACACCATTCGCATCCTGGCGCACTTTGCCGTAGGAGAGCATCTCGTCCATCCATGCCACGCGGTTATACACATAGTTTCGCACACGGTCCACCTCGGCTTCCCACGAACCGGGAACCTCAGGATTAAGTGAGAGCCATTGGTTGAGGTAGGGCCAACGGATGAAGTTGAGGTTGGCAGAGGCCCGTATCTCGTTACGGATGGAATCAACGTCCGCAGCGAGATCATCCGGCTCGAAGTTTCCTTTCTTACGGAGATTTGCCCACATTTCCTGCAGGTTAGCAAAGACAGATTGGTCAGAGAGCACACGGCCCACGAACTGAGTCCAGTTACCGGTGTCGCGCACCTTATAGGTCCAATCCATGCGTTCGTTGGCAGGATAGGTTGTCTGGTCGTTCTCGAGGGCAAGGTCGGCATCCCAGATAGGGCCGGTATAGAAATGGTCGTCGCCACGTTCCTTGAAGTAGAATACCTGACAAAGCATATCGGTATTACCATTGAACTCGCTTATCAGGAAATGTCTGCAGAACGATTCGATGTCAAGGACTGAACGCAGGCCTACCTCAGGGTCTGTATAGTTGGAACCGAAAACAATGTTTTCCATATTGTTCCAGTAATTCGTGATGTACTGGAACTGCACTGGTTGAATAACTTCTTCGTCTGGTTCATGAACAGAGACAGGGTTGCCGTGCGAGGAACTGAACCAGTACGGCTCACGGCTGGCATTATTATCGACCTCAACATAATAGCCACCTGTTATGGTCTCCTCGTCCACATCGAACTCGGACATTTCGGTGATGTCAATGCGATTTCTATCTATGGAGACAGCATCTGCCAGGGTATATGTGCCCCAATAACTGCCATTGACAACGAGATCGACAATTTGGCTCCAAGGTGTCCACTCCTTCTCTCCTCGTCTGGACATGGCCCAAGCCACAGGGTTGCGCATCAACGTCTTGTCGCGATAGCTGTTGATGAGCACCCACTTCCTGCACTTGGTGGGCGATTCATTGGCCGAGCCTTTCATCATGTGATGGCTCTTGTCGTCGTTGTACTTTATGCGGAAGGCTTTGTTCTCGTGTGTAGCAGAGTAGTTGCCACGAACACGGAACAGGACAGGGTACTCCTGCACCATCGTGCCGCCTTCATAGATAAGCAGTGACTGCGACTCAAAATCCTCGCCGCGATTCGTAGGCAGGATGTTGTTCTGCACATGGATGCTGAGGGTCGGGATATTGGTAATCTGATAGAACTGACTGTCGTCGCCTTCGCCAGCATGGCCATAGAACTGCAGTTCGGCAATGTAACAATTAGAGTCTGGACCGCCCACATAGCGAACATAGCGGAAGCCCCGGCTGACATTGACATCATTCAGCGTAAGATTCCCCTTGACCGGCTTGGATGTAATGCAAAAGAGAGGCACAGCATCCATGAAGTCCGGGCTGTTGGCTCCCTCGAAGAGGCTGAGCAACATGCGGTCTGCGCCTTGACTGGTAGGGGTGGACATGTAGCCGACACGAGTGATGACATGAGGCTCGCCCAGGTCAAGACCCACCCATCCGAAATTATTGGCGTTGGTGCTATAGTAAGTGGAAGCATCACCATCGAAAGCCAATGCCGCCTTCTGCTCAGTGCCCGAGAATATTTTTGTGCCTGTCAACTGAGTATCGACAGACGAATCGTAGCCGTAAGCCCTAACCACTAAAGTAAAAAACATGAACAGCAGGAACGCAAGCCTGCAAGTTGCTTTTCTTGTCATCTCTATATACATTATCTATACATATGCGCACATTTGCGCAATTTAAGCGCCACAAAGATAGCATTTTTTCCAATAGAACGTGCTCCATTACACGTTTTTTTTCGCCAAAAGAGCAATATTAAACTCTAGAAAAGAAAAATCTCCCACATGCCGTCTCTAGGCATAAATACATTCTGTCTCTACCACAACAAAGGAAGAACTCCAATGAATCAAGCAAACAACAAGATAATAGCTCATATTCATGTCCCGCATATGTCCGGTATATGTCCGGTACTTGTCCGGTATATGTCCGCTTTTTTACCGGACATATACCGGACATATAGGGAACATATAGCGGACAACGATAGGAGAAACATAGGAGCTACGCAGGAGTTACTCTATGGATTAGACGGAGAGTAGTATAAGATACGCTTGAGAGTGGCCTTCCAAGCCCTTGTGTAATACCTTGGAAACAGCAGCCTGATTAAAGAGTCTTCCCCTCTCTGTATTGCTGAGGAGAGACACCCGTTTGCTGGCGGAAGAATCGTCCGAAATGAGATTGGTTCTTGAAGCCCATCATCGCAGCAATCTGCTTAATACTCTTGCTGCTGTCACGCAAGGAAATTTGCGCAGAACGCACGATTTCATCGCTAATTAACTGGTTAGCAGTCCTGCCCGTCAGCCGCTTGCACACACTCGAAAAGTACTTCGGCGTGATATGAAACAGGTTAGCGTACTCGTTAACATTGAGGTACGGCTGCGAAGGGTCGTGAAGGTGCTGCATGAACTGGCGCAGGATATTCTCGCCGGAACTGTAAGTCTGGCACAGCAACTCCTCATCCTGGAATTTTTGCAAGTCATGCAGGTCATAAGCCATTGAAGCGAAAAGCAAACGCAAGCTCATTTCCTTATGCGATGTCTCGGGACTGTTAAGGCGATTCTGCAGCAAATCAAAGTAAAGACGATAGCGATTTACCACGATTTCATCGGCATGCAGTATCCTATGAGACGAAGAAAACATGGAATATGTCCACTCCATGCGAACCATCTGAGAAAGCTGCGCCACATACTCCGGCGAAAGGAAAAGCAACAAGGCGTTGAAGTCCATGCTCATCATGCTCCTCTCGAAAATGTTGCGGGGCTTACATGTGAAAACGTCGCCCTCCTTCAACTGATATGTCTTATCGTCAATCGAAATCTGAGCCTGACCATGAGTCACCACAGCAAACAAGAAGCCCTCGACAAGGACATCCGAGATGGTAAGATTACGCACACCCTCAAAATCATTGAACAAGGCAATGTGGTCATTACAATGGAAGTTGAATTTGCCCTCCACTATAGCTTGAAAGTCGAGTTTTTCCATATATTCATGTTTTTCTGTGGCAAATATAAGGATTTCCTTTCACATTTTACGCCTTTTCTGCCATCTTTTTGTCCATTTTTACCCTATATGGAAAACTTTGTGGAGAAATAGAACAAGATTCGCGACATATTATTGCTTATCATATGAATAAAAAGTTGTTAATTTGCACCGCGAAATAAGAAAACACATATTACAATGAATAAAATCAACATCATTTATCTCCTTGGAGCCACCTTATTGCTGGCTGCATGCGGGAAGAACAAAGAGAACTATAGAGTTGAAGCACTGAAAGTTACAACAGAGACTGTCAGTGCAGGCACAACTGCCACTGGCAAACACTATGTTGGCAAGGTAGAAGAAGACAGTAGCACACCCGTCAGTTTCACAGGCATGGGTACTGTCACAAGAGTTTATGTGCAGGAAGGACAATTCGTCTCCAAAGGACAACTCATCGCCGAAATGGATCCAACACAATGCATTAACACCTATCAGGCAGCCAAAGCAACTCTCGACCAGGCACTCGACGCTCAGCAACGCATGCAAATGCTGCACGAGTCACAATCCATCTCCGACATCGATTGGGTAAACGTCCAAACGAAAGTCCGTCAAGCGCAGTCCAGTCTCGACATTGCAAACAAAGCCCTGAAAGACTGTCGTCTGACAGCTCCATGCAGCGGCATCGTTGGTAACAAACAGATGGAAAGCGGCATGACTGCACTCCCCTCGCAGCCTGTTTGCACCATCCTGAACATTGCCAAGGTCAAAGTCAAGGTGTCCGTCCCAGAAAAAGAGATAGCATCCTTTAATCCCATAGCAGGAAGAGGAAAAGGAGTGACCATAACAGCAGAAGCACTCGGCGGCAAAACCTTCCACAGCAACTATTTCATTAGAAATGTGCAAGGCGACGTCTTGACGCACACCTACGATGTACGCTTCACCGTGCTCAACCCCGGCGGTGAGTTGCTTCCAGGCATGGTAGTGAATGTCACTACAGAAGCTGACCAGACCGATGCTGACAATACTGTCACAGTGCCTGTTCGCTGCGTTCAACAAGGAGCTGACGGCCACCAGTTTGTGTGGCTCGTGAAAGGAGATAAAGCTCATCGGCAATCTGTAGAGATTGGACAGACACAAGGCGACCGCATTGTCATTCTATCCGGCCTGACTGAAGGTGACAAGATAATTGTAGAAGGCTATCAGAAGGTAAGTGAAGGAAGCCAAGTAATCTAACAAGAAGACCATGGGAAAAATCACAGATAATAACTTGATGCAACATTGGGCAGCATGGCCACTCGTCAATCGTGGCATTACAGCCCTCATCACCATCATCCTGCTGGCATTCGGCTTCTATGGCCTCGTTATGATGCCAAAAGATGAATTCCCGCCTTTCACAATGCGTATGGGTGTCGTCGTTGCAGTTATGCCCGGTGCGACAAGCGAAGAGATTGAGGCACAGGTAGCACGTCCCTTGGAACGGTACATCTTCACATATAAGGAGGTGAATCGTGCCAAGACTACTACGCAAAGCATGAACGGCATGTGCTTTATGAAGGTCAACTTCGACCCCAAACTCACGAACCTGCAGCCGGTGTGGAACAAGATGAAGCATGGCATCAACGAATTCAAAAGCCAATTGCCTGGCGGTGTGCTGGCTATCATTGTCAAGGATGACTTCGGCGATGCCTCTGCACTGCTCATCACCCTGGAGAGCGACCAACGCTCCTACCGCGAACTACATGATTATGCCGACGAATTGTCCGACCGTCTGCGTCGAATCAAGAGCGTAAGTAATGTGCGTCAATATGGTGACAAGAAGGAACAGATAAGCATCTACGTTGACCGCGAGCGCCTCGCTGCCTATGGCATCGGGCAAGCAGTCCTCATCAAAGCCCTCTCCGATGAAGGATTAACCACATTGAGCGGTAGCGTCAGTTCTTCTGCCACGGACATTCCTTTGCATCTTGCCACGACACGCCATACGGAACAGGAGGTTATGGATCACATCATATATAGCGATGCCAGCGGCAGAATAGTTAGGGTACGCGACATCGCTGATGTTAAGCGCGAATACGACACAAGCGATAGCTATATCGAGAGCAATGGCAAACGCTGCGTCCTACTCTCCATGGAGATGACCGAAGGCAACAACATCGTACACTACGGACGAGATGTGAACAAGGTCATAAAAAAGTTCCGCGAAGAATACTTGCCCTCCGACGTCAATGTACTCCGCATCACCGATCAGCCAAAAGTCGTTGAGGAAAGCGTGGCCGACTTCCTGGTCAACCTCATTGAATCGATGATTGTCATCATTCTGGTGATGATGATACTCTTCCCCTTGCGCAGTGCCATTGTTGCTGCCATTACCATCCCCCTCTCTACGTTCATCAGCGTAGGCATCATGTATCTGGTTGGCATACCTTTGAACATTATCACGCTTGCCTCGCTCATTGTCGTACTGGGTATGATAGTGGACAACAGCATTGTAGTCATTGATGGCTACTTGGAATATCTTGGTGTTGGCATCAACCGGCGCGAGGCATCCGTTATGGCTGTCAAGCAATACTTCATGCCCATGCTGCTGGCCACTGTATGTATTTGCGCCATCTTCTTCCCAATCCTCTTTACCATGACGGGCGAAGCGGGCGACGTCATCAAGTATTTCCCGCCCACAATCACCATCTGTCTTATGGTAAGCCTCATCGTAGCAGCCTGCATCATTCCGGCTCTCAATGTGCGCTTGATTACAAAGGTTAAGGAAAAGAAGCCTGACAAACGCGACATCACTGACTGGGTGCAGGATATATATGAGGTAGTATTGGGCTGGACATTCCGCCATCCGTGGCTGACAATAGGAGGCAGCATCGTACTTGTTGCCACCACTTCACTTATCTTCCTGACGCTGAAGATAAGGCAGTTCCCTTTCGCTGACCGTGCTCAGTTCGCTTGCGAGATATTCCTTCCGCAAGGAGCGGGCTTGGATAAGACGAAAGCTATCACAGAAGCCTTGCGCGACTCGCTCGCCAAAGATGAACGCGTGACGAGCGTCACTACCTTCATGGGTTGCGCATCGCCACGATTCCAAATGAGCTACGAGCCACAGTTAGGAGGAAAGAACTTCGCACAGCTCATTGTCAACACGACAAGCATACAAACAACCTTTGAGATACTCAATGAGTATGCACCCCGCCTGAGCAACTATTGGCCTGGTGCCTATGTTCGCTTCAAGCAGATGGACTACTTACCTGTTCCCACATACGAGTATCGCTTCTATGGGAACAATCTGGACAGCATCCAACTTGCTGCCGAACGGCTGATGGAGAGGATGCGTCAGATGCCTGAGCTGGAATGGGTGCATACCGATTACGACCAGACATCGCCCATTACCGACATCGTCCTTGACCCTGTCACGGCCTCACAACTTGGCATCACACGCACAACTGCTGAATTGCAACTCGCGCTGCAGACGGGTAAGACACAGGTGGCTTCCATATGGGAGGAGAACTATGAAGTGCCCATTGTGCTTCGTGACAAGCAAACGGAACAAATGCAACTGAGCGACATCGAGAATCTCTATATCACTCCATTGGCACAACCGCTCAGCAGTGTTCCACTGCGTCAAGTGGCAGACGTAAAGACACATTGGTTGCCCACCAATATCATACATCGTAATGGCGAGCGTTGCATCACTGTGACGGCAGAAAACAAACGTGGAGTTCTTGCCGCTAAAGTGCAGAAGGACATCCAGAACATACTTGAGAAGGATTTCGCGCTGCCTACAGGTGTGAGATACGAGATAGGCGGTGAACCCGAAAAGAACTTGGAGACAGTGCCCGAAGTGGCTCTGGGCTTAAGCATCGCCCTGGTTATTATATTCTTTTTCCTGCTCTTCAATTTCCGCCGTTTCGGCTTGACAGGTGTCTGCATGGCAGCTATTCTGCTTTCCTTGCCAGGTGCAATGATAGGCTTAGGCATTGCCGATATCACGCTGGGCCTGACGAGTCTGTTCGGCTTCATTACATTGATGGGCATTATCATGCGTAACGAGATTCTTATCTTTGAGCATGCCGACCAAATGATTGCAGAAGGCTTGACAGTCCGCGAGGCAGCTTTCGATGCTGGCCGTCGCCGTATGGTACCTATCTTCCTTACCACAGCCACCACTGCCGTTGGTGTAATCCCGATGATATTGGGCGGCTCATCGTTCTGGGTACCTGTAGGCATTACCATCTTCGCTGGCGGCATCGGCACGCTTATACTCGTGGTAACTGTATTGCCTGTCGTCTATTGGAAGTTGAACCAAAAGACACAACACATCACGACAAAACCAAACACTCAAAATCCTGCTTAATGTACAAAAATCTCCCATTTCATCGAATGAAACGCTATACTTTATTCATTATAATGCTCATCTTGGCAGGTATGAATGTATCTGCACAGAAGTTGACTTTGGAACAATGTCTTGAGCGAGCCAGACAGAACAATCATGAGTTGCGCAATGCCGCCTTTGAAATTGAGGCAGCATCGGAACAGAAGAAAGAAGCCTTTACCAATTACTTCCCCCGCATCAGTGCCAATGTCCTGGCTTTTCGTTGTTTCGACGAGTTGGTCAAGGCAGACGGTACATATCCGCAAGAGATTGGAGCCATCAGCGACCAGTTTATTCCTCTGATTGGCACACCATTCAGCATTTCCGAACTAAACAGAGGTTATTCTGTTGCAGCGACGCTCGTCCAGCCTCTTTATCATGGCGGGCAGATTGTATATGGCAACAAACTGGCTAAGGTTCAACAGGACGTGATGACCCTGAAACAGCAACTGACAGAGAAGGAGGTGCTGCAAAAAGTTACTGAATGCTACTGGCAACTGGCTTGTGTGCGCTACAATTTGAGCACCATCGAGGCTGCAGAGAAGCAGGTAGAAGCGGTGATGGCCCAAGTGGAACTCTTTCTTAAAGCCGGCGTAACGACGCGCAACTCATCGCTCAAAGTGCGGTTGCGTCAGCAGGAACTTTCCAGCAATCGCCTCAAGCTGGAGAATGCCGACCACGTCTTGCGTCTGCTGCTTGCGCAGCAAATAGGCATCGAGCCAGCTATTGCTGACAAGGACTTCGACATCATCGTTGAGGACAAGGCAGTGGAACTGCCCATCGAGGCAACAGAAGGAGCTTTGAGCCTGTCGCCGAATCATCGCGAGGAACTCCAGTTATTGGGCAAAGCGGTAGAGGCCCAGGCACTGCAAGTCAATATAGAGCGTGGCAAGTACCTACCGCATCTGGCTGTCGGACTGGCAGGCTACCATACTGGCCTCGGAGGCTTCTCTGGTGGAGCCAAATCCTATCTGCACACCAACATGAACAATGGCCTCGTTTTCGGCACGCTCTCCATTCCAATCAGCGACTGGTGGGGTGGCAGTTATGCGATGAAACGGCAGAAAATTAAACTTCAGCAGGCAAAGGACGAGCAGGAGAATGCACGCCAGATGTTGCAGATAGACATCGAGCGGGCGTGGACGACTCTGCAGGAAGCCTACAAGCAGACACAGATTGCTCAGGCCAGCTGCGACGAGGCTGCCGAGAACCTGCGCATGTCCACCGATCAGTACCGCATGAGTACCTGCACCCTGACCGACCTACTCGATGCCGAAACGCTGAACCGCCGGGCACAGAACGACCTCGCACAGGCAAAGGCTAACTATCAGATTGCCCTTGCCGACTACCGTAGAAAAGCCCTTTAAGGATTGATTCATCGTTAGGGCTCCGCAAACACCAAATACCACCTTATCCATCGCCCTATAGGAAAATGACTAACGCCCTATAGGGGCGACTGGGGTCCGGAGTATGCTCCGGAGAAGCCACTGAATGTGGCTTCGGCCCCACAAAGGGGAGCGAGTTCCCACTCGCGACGGAGGAAGAACAAACGCCCTATAGGGGAATGAACAACGCCCTATAGGGGAATGAGCAACGCCCTATAGGGGAATGATAAGCCCTCTATGGAGCGTTTATTATGCTTTTTCTTCGCAACATTAGGAGGATAACGAAAAAAAGTGTATCTTTGCAAAGCAAATTCACAAATTTATCTTTATGAAAAGATTGTTTATTGCTTTGCTCTGCTTCCTCTCCCTAATTTGCAGTGCACAAAACGCCGAGTTCTTCACTCCCGTTCATCAGAATGCTTTGCGACTCCCGGCAGTCCCCCTCGTCACTGTTGACCCGTACTTCTGCCTCTGGAGCAAGTATGACCACCTCTACGACGGCAGCGTCACACATTGGAGCGGTGTAAAAAAGCCTCTCAATGGCGCCATCTATGTGGACAACAAAGCCTATCGCTTTATGGGTGAGAGTATGGAAGGCATCTACCCCATGGCTTCCGAGCAGGCTTGGACAGGCAAGTACGTCACATCTAAACCATCAGGTTCCTGGACAAACATCGATTATGATGACAGCAGCTGGCAAAGCGGCGAAGCTCCCTGGGGCGGAGGCGACGACGGCTACAACAAGACAGTGAAGACCCCTTGGTCTGGCGGCAATGTCGATATCTACGTACGTCGCAACTTCACCCTCGACGAAATTAACCCCAACGCCCTCTACTATTTGATGTATAAACACGATGATGTCTTCGAACTCTACATCAATGGAACGAGAGTCGTTTCAACCGGCGAGACATGGGACGTCTCAGGAACCGCAATCCAAATCGACAGGAGCCTGCTACGGACAGGCAACAACGTGCTCTCCTGCCACTGCCACAACACCACCGGCGGTGCCTATGTCGATATGGGCATCTACCTGAGCGTCCTCGAAGAAGCAGAACAGAAATCATGCACCGTCACCGCCACCAGCACCTACTACACCTTCAAGTGCGGCGGCGTCGACCTTGATGTTGTCTTCACCACACCGCAAGTAATGGACGACCTGACCCTCTTCTCTACACCCATCACCTACATCTCATATCAGGCAAAATCCAATGACCGTAAAGCCCACAAAGTGCGGGTCTACCTGCAGACAAGCGCCGAAATGGCAGTCCGGAATGCCAGCCAAGCTACCACAACCAGTCGCAAGACCATCAATGGCTATGATTACTTCTATGGAGGCCTCACTTCACAAAGCGTTCTGTCTCAGACAGGAGACCTCATTGACTGGGGCTACGTCTATTTCTTTAATGACAAAAAAGACGGGCACAGCCTAAAGCTTGGAGAACACGACGCACTGCTTCGTGAGTTTGCAAGCACAGGCACAACCACCAGCTCAGTTATCAAGAAGAACAGCCCTGGAGGCACCTACTACAGCATCGTATACAACGATAGCCTCGGCACGGTAAACACGAGCGGCAAACGCGCCTTCGCTATGATAGGCTATGATGATGTCTACTCCATCCAATACTTCAACTCCAACAGAAGAGGCTATTGGTCGAACAATGGTAAGACAAAAATCACCACAAGATTCGAGGACCTCTACGCAGGTTACGAGGACATCATGAGAAGATGCCGCTCCGTGGACCAGCAAATCTATATGGATGGATATGATGTAGGCGGCGCAAAATATGGCGAAATACTGGCAAGCGTCTATCGTCAAACCAATGCCGCGCACAAACTTTTCACCGACAGCAAAGGAAACCTCATGTTCATGAGTCGTGAGAACAATTCTGGCGGATTCATCAACACACTCGATGTGACTTACCCATCGCAACCACTATACTGGACATACTCTACAGCATTGGCCAAGGCGATGATTACTCCTGTCTTTGAATACAGTGCATTGGGCAAATGGAAATACGACTTCCCTAACCACGACCTCGGTCACTATCCACAAGCTAATGGCAACCATTATGGCAATCCAGCCGACGGCAGCGGCAGCACAATGCCCGTAGAGCAAAGCGGCAACATGCTCACACTTGCAGCCATCATCGCTAAAATTGACGGCGATCTCGAATACCTTCGCAAATATCTGCCATACATGACCAAATGGGCTAACTATCTCGTTGAAAATGGAAAAGACCCAGCTAACCAACTCTGTACAGACGACTTCATGGGACATAGCGCACGCAATACCAACCTCGCAGCCAAAGCCATCATGGGCGTCATGAGCTACAGCGAAATACTTCACATGCTGGGTGACGACGAAGGGGCCGATGAATATAAAGCCAAAGCACTGGATATGGCAACATTTTGGAAAAGGAATGCCCTTTCCACAACTGGCGGCCGACACTACCTGCTCAACTTCGGAGCTAATGCCGACACATGGAGTACAAAGTACAATCTCGTATGGGACAAAATATGGGAATGGGACATCATGCAGGATGTTCGAACAACCGAAATCTCATTCTACACAAGTTATAAGATGAGAACATTCGGCCTGCCGCTTGATAGCCGAGGCGACCTCTGCAAAAGTGACTGGCAGATGTGGGTCATGGGCTTTGCAGACCAAGAGGCACAGAGAACGAAGCTCATCAACACACTATGGAAATACATTAACGAGACCAAATCGCGTGTCCCTGTCAGCGACAACCACTATGCAAGCGGTGGTAGTCAGGCAATGTTCCAAGCCCGAAGTGTTGTCGGTGGCTACTGGATGCGCGTCTTCGTTGAACAATTCCTTGCAGGCACCCTTACCGGCATAGAGACTCCAAGCCTCTCACCCAACAACTCGAACGAGGATTATTACGACTTGCAAGGACGGAAATGGGCAACACTTCCGAAAGGCATCTTCATTAAGAACGGAAAGAAATATATAAACAAATAACTACTATGAGCATCAAAATGCACACACTCAGAACAACATTATTCACCCTGTTCGCTTCAGCCTTTTTTGCAGGAACACTAAAGGCAGAAGAAGTCTATCGCGACAATCATGTACGCTTTACTCTCATTGACGAGGGTACCATTCGCCTTGAATATGCCCCCGACGGTAAGTTCGTCGACAACAAGAGTTTCGTGGCCGTAATTCGTGAATACGACAACGTGCCACATAAAGCCTCTTTGGGTGGCAGCAAGGTGGTCATTACGACCAGTAAGTTCAAACTTACTTACAAGAAGGATGGCGCGCCACTAAGTGCAAAGAACCTCACCATCACCTCTGCTAAGACGCTCGGCACGACGTTCACCTGGACACCAGAGACAAAGCAGAAAGGGAACCTGAAGGGAACCTACCGAACCCTCGACGGCTACGATGGCGATATGTTCCAATACAGCAACCCCAAGCATCCCATGCCTTTAGAGGATGGCTTGCTCGCCACCGATGGCTGGACGCTTATCGATGACTCCAAGAATTATATCTTCGACGGCGCACAAGACTGGGATTGGGTAGCTGAGCGAACAAGCGCAGAAGGTGCACAAGACTGGTACTTCATGGCTTATGGACACAACTACAAAGCCGCATTGAAGAGCTTCACGAAGTTCGCAGGCAAGGTATCCCTGCCTCCACGTTACGCCTTCGGCTATTGGTGGAGCCGTTACTGGAGCTACAGCGACAAAGAACTGCGCGACCTCATCAGCGACTTCCATCGCCTCAACCTGCCACTCGACGTGATTGTCATCGATATGGACTGGCACCCCAACACGCCGGAAAGCGGCGGCGGCTGGACTGGCTGGGACTGGAACGAAAGCATCTTCCCTGACTACAAGAAGTTCCTCACCTACCTTGATGAACAAGGCGTAAAGACAACCATGAACCTACATCCTGCCGATGGCGTGCGTCCATACGAAAAGAAGTACAACGAGTTTATGCAGCGCTACGGCAAGAACGACGGCAAGACCTACGAGTGGATGGGAAGCGACAAGAAATATGTGAAGGCACTCTTCGACACCTATCTGCATCAGTATGTCGATGAGGGAGTCGACTTCTGGTGGCTCGACTGGCAGCAATGGGAAAAGGACAGGACTCTGAAGAATCTCGACAATGTCTTCTGGTGCAACTACATTTGGTTTAGCGACATGGAGAAGAACGGTACAAAGCGTCCCCTGCTCTACCATCGTTGGGGCGGCCTTGGGAATCATCGCTATCAGATAGGTTTCTCGGGAGACTCATACGCCACATGGGAGAGCCTTCGCTTCCTGCCTTACTTCAACAGTACCGCCTCCAATGTGCTCTATGGTTATTGGAGTCACGACATAGGCGGGCATCAAGTTAGAAGGTACGGCATGGGGGTTGAGCCAGAACTCTATACGCGTGCTATGCAGATGGGACAATACTTGCCCATCCTCCGCAGTCACAGCGCAAAAGACCCCAGCCTCAATAAAGAGCCATGGGCTTTCAATCAGACAATACAGCGTCGCCTTATGGCAGTCATCAACGGACGTTATGCCCTTGTTCCTTATATATATACGATGGCTCGTCAGGATTACGAGACTGGCATTTCACTTTGCCGACCGATGTATTACGACTATCCTGAGGCTAAGGAAGCCTACGAGTATAAGGAGCAGTATATGTTTGGCGACAAGATGCTCATCGCTCCAGTTACTGAGGCTGTCAATAAAGAGAGCGGCTTGGCATCTGTCAAGGCTTGGTTGCCCGAAGGCGAGTGGCTCGAGTATGAGACCGGCACAATGCTCAAAGGCGGACAAAGCATCGAGCGTCAGTTCTCGATGGACGAATATCCTGTTTATGTCAAGGCAGGTAGCATCATCCCTTACTACGGCAAGGTCAAGAACCTGAGCGGCACAGAGCAACCCATCATTGTACGCGTCTTCCCTGGTGGCGACAAGGATGAGTTTACGCTCTACGAAGACAATGGCGAGGACAAGAACTATGCAGGCGAATACGCCACCACTCCCCTCTCCTATCAGCGTAACGGAGGACAACTCACCGTTACCATCGGTGCACGTAAGGGTAGCTACAAAGATATGCCAGCACGTCGAGACTACACACTTGCCCTGCCTTGTCAGAAGGCTCCAAGCGCTGTCAAGGTCGATGGCAAAGATGTTAGCTTTACCTATGATGGCCTGAACCTCGAGACGAGCATTGCCCTTGGAAGCATCGACTGCAATAAGGGAGCCACTATCGAGGTGACATTTGCTTCTGCTGACTATGCCGTTGCAGACGGAGAGAAAGGTAAGTTCCACCGCATACAAAACAGTGTGCAGGACTTCAAGTATCATGATGCCAACATGGTCTATACAAAGGACTTCGGCTTCCTTGAGGCAACGCCACTCCGCCTTTCCTATCATCCTGAGACACAAGACGCCACACTCGACCGCTTCCATGCGCTTTATAAGAAACTCCCGCTAGTGCTTGTCGATCAAATGGGCAAGAACGAGAACTTCGACCGTTTCCTTCGTCAAGTTGGAGAAGACGGCAAGATGCTCAGTGAAGTGTCGCCCGAAGCTTTCAGCACTGCTGCGGGGACAGGTTTTGACCTCCGCTATTTCCCCAACAAGAAGCTGGAAGGCGAGGCAAAGGCTACAGGACATTTGGAGAAACTTGACTTCTTTATCAGTGGCAGTCCTACGCAAGGCATCCCCGAGAACTACTGGAGCATGATTGCTGAGAGCACCTTTACTGCACCGGAGACGGGCGATGTGATGTTCATCATGACGGGCGACGACGCCTATCGCCTTATTGTTGACGGCAAGGAACTCTTCAGCGACTGGGGCGACCATGCAGAGACGACTCGCAATGCCGTCATCCCTGTAGAAGCCGGCAAGAAGTATAGTGTACGCGTTGAGTACTACGACAACGAGTACAATGCCATCCTAAGGATGCAGACCCTGCTCATCCGCAAATAGAATCGTAAACAGTAAATCGCCTTATAATAAATGAAGAGACGTTTCTTCCTACTGGCAGCAGTGCTGCTTCTTTTCATCATTCCTGCCGGTTCCGTTCTTAAGGAGAAAGACTTGGCACGCACTTTAGGGGTGCTCAAGGCTGAGTTGCAGACCAACTATGAGATGCAGCAGGCCTTTATGCAGAGTTACGAGCAGCAAGGCATGCAACAGCATCAGCAACTGGTCTGGTACATGCAGCAGTGCGAACAGATTGGCTTGATGCTCTATTCGCAGTCCACCGACAACACCTTCGATATGGCGTATGCCTGCCAGCAGGCTGCCAACCTGCGGCGCGACCTCGACAATCGCAATAGCAAGATGCGGCAGTACGACAAGATTATTGCACGCATCAAGCAGGAGATAGAACGCACGGACTACCTCATCCGCTCGCTGAAGCGTATGCCGCCGGTCATTGATGCCGACAGCACCCTGAGTGCAAGCGACAGCATTCTGCTGCAGGCCATTGATTCTTTGGCTGGCAAAAAGGACTCATTACTCGTGGCACGAAACTCGATGGACGAGGAGGCTGTGGAAGTCATGGAAAAGGCAAGCAACGAGATACCGGAGGAGGAAGAAGACTCCCTCGAGCCGCTTTTCCTGACCAGAGCACAGCAAAGGGACCGCAATGCCTGCCTGCTTTTTGCTGACACCATACGCAGCAACATGCAGCACTTCCTCGAAAGCCTTGAGGCTGAGAATGCGTATTACCAAAGCGTCAGGGAGAAGGTGCGCGAGCTCGACGAGTATGCTCAGGGACGGTATAAGTTGCTTCAGGACAATATCTTCCGTAACGGAGGCTCCAACTACTTCCGCATCCTTGCATCACTGCCTATGCAGATTATGATGGCTAAGTCAACAATAGACCTTAAATACAAGCCCTTTGAAGGTCACGGACGCCTCTATTCGGAATGGAGAGGTGCGCCTGTGCTATTCATCAGCATATTCCTTGTCTTCTACCTTGCACTCTCTATGGGCATCAGCTACATCATCTTGCGCTGGCTCTTGCCGAAGAGTTGGCGCGGGGAGAACTTCAAGGAGAGGCGACGTATGCTTAACTTTGTCGTCGGCATTGCTCTCTTTGCCACCATCGTGATGATAGTCAGGGCATTCGTCCAGCGAAACTTCATCCAGATGGGTACAGGGCTCATCATCAACATTGCCTGGCTGCTGGAAGCCATCTTCCTGAGTCTGTATGTGCGGCTTAAAGGCGACCAGATGCGACATGCGGCGATTATCTATACGCCGCTGATGTTGCTGTCGTTCATCGTCATCCTGTTCCGCATCGTTCTTATTCCGAACACGCTCGTCAACCTCATCTTCCCGCCCATCCTGCTTGTCTTTACCATTTGGCAATACGTTGTGGCGAAGCGGCACAAGAAGTATTTGCCGTTGCTCGACAAGTGCTACACGCAAATCACCACCATTGCGATGATGTTCGCCTGCGTCGCCGCTTGGGTAGGCTTCACGTTGCTTGCCGTGCAGGTCATGATTTGGTGGACGTTCCAACTGGCAGCCATCATGACTATCACCTGCATCTATGACTTGACGAAGAAGTATGAGGCTCGTTACTTGCTCAAGAATCTTGGTGCTGAGACGGCAAATACGAGTGAGCGTCTCGACCTGCTGAAGCGGGTGAAGAAGGGCGAATACATCGACCAGACTTGGTTCTACGACCTCTTCTGCCGCACTCTGGTTCCCATCTTGGCAGTGCTTTCGGTACTGGTCAGCATATTCTGGGCGGCTCAGGTCTTCGAGATGACGAGTCTTTGCCGGAAGATATTCACGCGCGACATCGTCAACCAAACGGGCATCATCCGCATTTCGCTCTTCTGGGTTTGCATGGCTGCAGCATTGTTCTTCATCTTCCGCTACATCAACTACGCCCTGCGGAGTTTCTACCTGCACTTCCGTAAGAAGTATTCCCACGACGACGATTCCATCAACAAGACGCTGGCTCGCAACGTCATCGGCATTCTCTGCTGGGGTCTTTACATCATCCTCGTACTCATCATCTTCAAGGTGCCGAGGGACGGCATCAGCATTGTCAGTGCCGGTCTGGCTACCGGTCTGGGCTTTGCCATGCAGAGCATTCTGGAGAACTTCATCTATGGAATCAGCCTCATGTCCGGGCGCATCCATGTGGGCGACTATATTGAGTGCGACGGCATTGCTGGCAGAGTGGAGAGCATCACCTACCAAAGCACACAAATCACGACGAACGACGGCAGCGTGATTGCCTTCCTGAACAGTGCCCTCTTCAGCAAGAACTTCAAGAACATGACGCGCAACCACCGCTACGAACTCATTAAAGTGCCTGTCGGAGTAGCCTACGGAACCGATGTCGAGCAGGTGCGTCAACTGCTCATCGAAGCCCTCGAACCCATCTGTCACGAAGAAAATGGCAGCGGACTGACGCTTACGGACACCAACATTCCCGTCAGCGTGGCCTTCAGCGACTTCGGAGAGAGCAGCGTGGACCTCAAGGTGTGCATCTGGATGCTTGTCGAAGAGAAACTTGCCATCACGTCTCGCGTCAAGGAAATCATCTATAACACACTCAACAAGAACAACATCGAGATACCGTTCCCGCAGCGAGACTTACACATCAAGCAGCAGGTACCATCCAACCCCCTATAGGGGAAAGCTCACTCCCCTTAGGGGAAGAGCCAACGCCCTATAGGGGAATCGACACTCCTCTATAGGGCGTTGACCGTTGCATGCAGAGACCTCGCAAAAGGCAATAAGCGACACTTTTCGAGCCGACTGATGTTAAATATGAAAAAAACTTGCCAATTCTATTGGCAGTTCACGAAATAAATCGTAAGTTTGCACAAGAAAACATAAAAAACAGACATATAAACCACTAAATTTATAGACTTATGAAGCACTTTACTCTTCTTCTGATGGCATTTGCCACCGTTTGCACTAGCGCCTTCGCACAGCCCAGGCCTAAGAATGTCTATACCAGCAGCACCACCCTAAACGTGGAGGCTCTGCAAAACCAGGCACAACCCACAGTCCTCAACCGCACACTCTTCGCAGGCTACAACACCATCTGCCTGCCCGTGAGCCTCAATGCAGCACAACTCCAAGCCGCTGCCAAGGACGTACAGGTAGAGCGTCTGGCAACCATCCGTCAGGAAGGAAGCACCCTGAACATGTACTTCCTCGACTGCACCAGCGAGGGAATCGAGGCAGGTGTCCCCTATCTCATCTTCTCTCCCACAGTCCAGACACTTCGTGCCAACACAAGCGACGCATCTGGCTTCAGCACTGAAATCAAGAGCGTAAGCAAGAGCGACGGCCAAGGCAACACAGTGACCTTCAGCAGTTCTTGGGAGACCCTCAAGGTGGAAGGCCGCTACGGCATCCCAGCTCAGCAGGACACCTACATCCTGGAGAGCGTCCTGATCCGCACCGAAGGCGACAAAGCTTTCCTGCCCACACGTTGCGGTTTCACTTGGAACGAGCAGACAAACGACGCTGAAGCACTCGAAATCAAGCACGTCACCAGCCTCGAAGACATCGAAACAAGCATCGAAAAGCTTCAGGCAACCGGCGCAACCGTTGATGTTTACAACGCTCAGGGCACACTCGTCCTGTCGCAGACAAACATCAACGCAGCCAAGAAGAACCTGCCCCAAGGCATCTACGTAGTCAAGGGACAGAAGTTCGCAGTTAAGTAAGCGGACAAGCTAACACACTTTCGGACGCAAACGGACTTGACAAGTCAAGTTCGCCGTCAAACAAAAACACACCGTTTTCATAGTTGTAGGGGCAGGGAGTCACCTTCGCAAGAGGCAGATTCCCTGCTTTCTTTATATATATATAATGTATAAAGCAGCCCATCCGACTGACATCAACGCCCTGCTTGGTGTCAGTTTTTGTCATATTCTTGGCAGTATGACACGTTTTGGCACGGCCTTTGTATGAATGTAGGCAGACAATCATGTCAACAAACAAGAGTATAAACTAAACTAAATACAATTATGGGAAAGATTATTGGAATTGACTTGGGTACCACAAATAGCTGCGTATCCGTATTCGAGGGCAACGAGCCCGTAGTTATTGCCAACAGCGAAGGCAAGCGCACAACCCCTTCCGTAGTGGCATTCGTCGATGGCGGCGAGCGTAAAGTAGGCGATCCTGCCAAGCGTCAGGCCATCACTAACCCGAAGAAGACCATCTTCTCTATCAAGAGATTCATGGGCGAAACCTACGACCAGGTGCAGAAAGAAATAGCCCGCGTACCTTATTCGGTAGTTAAGGGCGACAACAACACACCCCGCGTCGAGATAGACGGCCGCCAGTACACACCGCAGGAAATCAGCGCAATGATTCTTCAGAAGATGAAGAAGACCGCAGAAGACTACCTCGGACAGGAAGTGACAGAAGCTGTCATCACCGTTCCTGCCTACTTCTCCGACTCTCAGCGTCAGGCAACTAAGGAAGCAGGACAGATTGCAGGTCTCGACGTAAAGCGTATCGTCAACGAACCTACTGCAGCTGCATTGGCTTACGGCGTTGATAAAGCGAACAAAGATATGAAGATTGCCGTGTTCGATCTGGGTGGTGGAACATTCGATATCTCCATCCTCGAGTTCGGTGGTGGCGTGTTCGAAGTGCTCAGCACAAACGGCGACACACACCTCGGAGGCGATGACTTCGACCAGGTTATCATTGATTGGCTGGCCGATGAGTTCAAGAGCGAGGAAGGTATCGACCTGAAGCAAGACCCGATGGCACTGCAGCGTCTGAAGGAAGCAGCAGAGAAAGCTAAGATAGAACTCTCTAGTAGTACAACGACAGAGATTAATCTGCCCTACATCACAGCCGTAGGCGGAGTGCCCAAACACCTTGTAAAGAGCCTCACTCGCGCTAAGTTCGAGCAACTCGCAGACAGCCTCATCCAGGCTTGTAAAGTGCCTTGCCAGAAGGCTATGCAGGACGCAGGTCTCAGCAACAGCGACATCAACGAGGTTATCCTCGTGGGTGGTTCCAGCCGTATCCCTGCCGTGCAGAAACTCGTGGCTGACTTCTTCGGCAAAGAACCCAGCAAGGGCGTGAACCCTGACGAGGTCGTAGCTATCGGCGCAAGCATTCAGGGCGCTGTCCTGACAGGTGATAAGAGCGACATCGTACTGCTCGACGTCACTCCTCTGTCAATGGGTATCGAGACGATGGGCGGCGTAATGACGCGCCTCATCGAAGCCAACTCGACCATCCCTTGCAAGAAGAGCGAAATATTCTCTACTGCAGCTGACAACCAGACGGCAGTCACCATCCACGTCCTGCAAGGCGAACGTCCCATGGCAAGCCAGAACAAGAGTGTTGGTCAGTTCAACCTCGACGGCATCGCACCCGCTCGTCGTGGCGTGCCTCAGATTGAGGTAACCTTCGACATCGATGCCAATGGTATCCTCAACGTCAGTGCGAAGGATAAGGCTACAGGCAAGGAACAGCACATCACGATTACCGCCTCCAGCGGTCTTAGCAAGGAAGAAATCGAGCGCATGAAGGCCGAGGCAGAAGCCAATGCAGAAGCCGATAAGAAGGAACGCGAGAAGGTTGACAAACTCAATCAGGCCGACTCGATGATCTTCCAGACCGAGAACATGCTCAAGGAAAGCGGTGACAAGATTCCTGCCGATGTGAAGAGCGAAGTCGAGGCTGCCGTTGCAAAGCTGAAGACTGCTCATCAGGCACAGGATCTCGCTGCCATCGATGCTGCCATGAACGAACTGCAGACCGCAGCAGGCAAGATGTATCAGGCTCAGCAGCAGGCTGGTCCTCAGCCCGGCCCTGACATGAACGCCGGCAACACTGGCTCTGGTAACAACCAGCAAGGTCCCGACATTCAGGACGCCGACTTCGAGGAGGTCAAATAAGCAACATCAAATCTATCAATAAGGAATTCCGCGTAGGCTATGCTTACGCGGATTTTTTTGTTATTAGGTTAGTTTTTTCTGCATTTGAGGGGTATTATAAGTAGGAGACACACGTTAAACAGACAAAAACATGAAACGAATCATCCTCTTTCTGCTTGCTCTTGTTGCGATGGCAGGGCAGGCTAAGGACGTCGTCATCGAGCGTCCTGCGTTCCGTTCACTAATGAAGAATTCCTTTTACAATGCCAACATCTGGCCCGTCAAGGTGGAGCTGAAGAAGCAGGCAACAGTCGTGCATTTCCATGTGGCCTGTGCCTCGTGGAGCGGTTGGAGCACGGATGGAGGCCGCCTTGAAGTGGATGGGCAGCAGTTTGCCTTTCAGAAGGGACACATCCTGACGCATGATGGCACCCAAATCCTTGCAGATGATGCCCTTGAGCTGGGCAAAGCTTATGAGAGGAACGCGCAGCGAGACTCCCTTATCCTCTATTTCGACCCACTTCCGAAAGGCACAAAGACGTTCGACTACATTGAGGGCGACGACCCGAACTCATGGACAATCTACGGCATCAGGCTGGATGGCAAACTCTACCCTGAACTCCTTCCTGCTCCGAAACCACGTGAAGACGACGGCAAGCCGCTGGAGCCGTTGACTTTGACATACGGCGATGCGGCCTTCACAGCCACAGTTTTTGGCGACAGCATCTGCCAGTTGGGGTTTTTTGATGAGCCTTGCCGCGACCCCATCACCAGTAACTATCGCGCCGATTCACACTCTGAGGGAACGTCGAAACACTTCTCCAATCCCGCCTACACAGCAACCCTGCCCATCTTTACCTTTTACAAGATAGAGAAGAATACACCCAACAGGCAGTTCCCTTTGCTTTTGATTCCGGGCGAGACGCTGACCATGGATGCCGACCCCGACGCTTGCGAAGCCTGGCTTCACGACTTTGCGGCGGGCAAGCCCCGGCATAAAGGCTATCGCTTGGGCGGTTCCGCTGCCGACCTCAACGAGGTGCTGCTGGAAAACCTGAACATTTACTATCTCGGCATGGCACCGTTGCCGGACCATGAAGACGTGAAGGACTTTCCCGAGTGGCGCGACAAGTTGTGGCAGAACCTTGACACCTTGAAGCAAGGCGTGCTGAAGCGCAAGAACTATACCCGCAGACAGAGGGACTTCCTGACGCTTTTCGTCGAGCGGAGCTATGTGCGTGCGTGTGTAGGAGGCGTCGATATGATTGCCTTCCAGAAACGTGTTCAGAACCCCGACAGCACGCTCCGGCACATGAAAAGCACTTACACGCTTGTCGATCCTCACGCCCGCGACCTCCAATTCCTTCGCGACGGACGCAGCTTCTGGTTCCCTCTCTCGCCCGAGTTCCTGCCTTATCTCGAGGCAAACGGCATGACGGAAACGGAGCCGTACAAGATGACGAAGGCTCTGGCGGAAGCACGCAGGATGTGCGATGCCATAAGCGAAGGCAAGGTGATGCCCGAAGACTCGATACGGATGGTGCATCCCTACTTCCAGCGCGTCCTGCAGGAGTTCATCGACAGCAACCGCGTGCAGTTCGAGCGAATGCGTCTGGAGGCAAAAGACCGCATAAAGCAGACGCCCGAAGTGCCTGGCTCGAAGCTCCTCGAAACCATTGTCGCGGAGCATCCCGGCAAGGTGGTTTTCTTCGACCTTTGGGCCACATGGTGCGGCCCATGCAGGCAAGGCATCGAGGCAATGGAGCCGCTCAAGGAGGAGCTGAAGGACAAGGACGTCGTCTTCGTGTATCTCACCGACGAGAGCAGCAACATGAGCGAGTGGAGAGAATGCGTCATCAGGATTCCCGGCCTGCATTATCGCATGCCGAGCAGCCAGTGGAAAGAGATTCCGGAACTAAGTGGGATACCACAATACTACCTCTTCGACCGCCAGGGTCGCAAGGTTTGGGAGCAGACAGGCTTCGGCGAAGCAGTCCTCGAGGACATCAGGAAGCAGATTGACAAAGCGTTGGAACCATAGTTTTACCCAGAAAAAGCGGCTGGCGAGACAGGGAGCGGCACATCGTTCAAAGCGTTGTGCCGCTCTTTTTATGCCATTCGGTTGCCCGATTTGACAAGTCGAGTTCGTTGCTCCTTCATGTAAGAGCGATTGCTCCTACATGTAGAAGCAAACAACTTGGTTCGCTGTGTTGGGTTCTTAATCAGCCCAAATTGGGCAACTTCCGTTGTTAAAAATCGTTATCTGTCAGCGGAAATAGAGTGACGAAACACGTCAAAATGCCCATAATTTCGTACCTTTGTATAAATTTTTGCTTTCAGGGTTAGTTTTTTCTGCCTTTGAGGGGTATTATAGGTAAAGACGTGATGGAACGCGAGGCCGTAAAGAGGCTGTTCATGCAGCACTACGCACGGATGCAGAGGGTGGCGCGCACCCTGCTCTACGACGTGCAGGAGAGCGAGGATGTCTGTCAGGACATCTTCGAAAGCCTGCTTCGTGGCGAAACGGTTCTCGTGCCGGGAACGGAGGAGCGTTACTTGATGACGAGCGTCAGAAACCGTTGCCTGAAGCGACTTCGCCACGAAAAACTTACAAAAGCACTCCCCAAAAGGGGGAGCGGGGAGGGGGCTGACATTGAGGACGACAGGATGTCGGACATCGTGGAGTTCGTCGTCAGCCGCCTCCCGGAACGCGAGCAGCGCATCTTCAACCTACGTTTCACGGAAGGTTACAGCTACGAGGAGATTGCCGCGGCCGAGGGCATCAGCAAAGTTGCCGTGTGGAAACGCCTCTCGCACGCCATCACGGAAGTCAAGAAACACTTTAATCCGAAGAGCTTATGAACCCCTTAGACGATAAGAAGCTGTTCTTCGACATGCAGGAACACCCGGAGAATTACTCCGACGAGCAGCTCGAAGCGATGATGGCGGAGCTTGATAAGGAGCCGGATACAGAAGCGGCGTGGAAGAAGACCCTCTCTAACTCCCCCTTTAAGGGGGAGAACAAGAAGTTACCCTTTCAAGGTAATTCTCATTCTTCACTCTTCACTCTTCACTCTTCACTTCGCCGCATAGCGGCGGTCTTCACTGCCATCGCCTTCCTTGGCATCATGTCGCTGGCCAGTTATCGTGCCTTCTTCTATAAGACGACAACGGACAACAGACAACAGACAACAGATACGACGGCCGTCAAGACTGAGCGCTTCTACGTCGATGTGCAGGATGGCGACACCATCTTCCGCTTCGAGAACATCCGCCTGGACAGCATCCTGGCCGTCGTCAGCAGGCATTACGAGCGACAGGTCATCTGGGGAGACAAGGCTCCGGCACACCTGCGACTCTTCATCACCTGCCGTACTTCGCACACGCTCAGAGAGTTTGTGGACATGATGAACATGTTCGACGGCTTCCGCATCACGCAGGACCTCAACATCCTCTACGTTGAATCGGACGAGAAGAAGGAGGGCAAGCGATGAAACGACTCGCTCTATACATTATTATATATGTGAGTTTCGGGTTGAGCCTCTCGGCTCGCGACCTGACGTTCCGCGGCGAATCGCTCGCCTACGCACTTGCCGTCCTCCGCGACATGCAGACGGAATACACCATCAACTTCATCGCAAACGACCTCGAGACCTTGCCCGTCCACGCCAGCCTCAATGGTCTCTCGATGATGGAGGCCATCAAACGCCTCTGCTCGGGACAGCCCGTCAAGGTGAAAGTCAAGGAGAAGCAGGTCTTCGTGCAGTACGATACGCGTTACAAGCCACGCACCATCAAGCTCTCCGGCACGGTCTTTGATGCCAGTTCGCGCGAGTACCTGATGGACGCGAAGGTGGAACTCCTCACCGAAGACAGCACGCTCATCGACTCGGTGCGTGCCAGGCAGTCCGCCTTCTACTACGACGGGAGCGGCAAGGAAGTGGACTACGACGTGGCACGCTTCAACATCGAGGTGCCTGCCCTACCCCGCCACTACATCTTCCGCATTTCGATGGACGACTATCGGACTGTCTGCTATACTTATGTGGTGGATAAAGTCGGCCGACGTGAAACGTCACGCTACGTCTCGCCCTTCTATCTGCACAAGACTTCGAAGACCCTGCAGGAGGTGACCGTCAAGGCATCTCGCGTCCGATTCTACTTCAGGGGCGACACCGTAGTATATGATGCCAGCCAATTCCAGCTGGCGGAAGGTTCGATGCTCGACGCCTTGTTGAAGCAGTTGCCGGGCGTCGAACTCAAGAGCGACGGGCGAATTTACCACAACGGCAAGTTCGTGGACGACCTCTTGCTCAACGGCAAGGACCTCTTCCAAGGCAATCGGAAGCTCATGCTCGAGAACCTGCCGGCCTACACGGTGAAGGACGTGGCCGTCTATGACAAGCAGACCGAGGAGAATGAGTGGCTCGGACGAACCGACGAGAGCAGTCAGCACCACGTCATCGACGTGCGGCTGAAGCGCGAATATAATGTGGGCTGGATAGCAAACATCGAGGGCGGAGCGGGACTTCGGCAGGACGAGACGCCCTACCTGGCACGCCTCTTCGCCATGCGAAGCGATGAGCGGTCGAACATACGCTTCTATGCCAAGGCCAACAACCTGAACGACGAAGGCTCGGGCGACATGGTCTGGGGCGACGGATGGCAGCCCGACAGGTCTGGCAAGCTGAGTCGCAACGAGATGGCCCGCGTGGATGTCAATCTGATGTCGGACGACAAGAAGCGCGATTACTTTGTCTATATCGAGGCGCATCATGCGAAGGAATGGCAGGATACGCGCACCACGACGCAGACCTTCCTGCCCGACGGCGACACCTACGACTATGGCTTCGGCAACATGAAGAACGAAGCGTGGGACGTCTCGACGTGGCACCGCTTCATCTATAAAGGCAATCGACTGCGGACAATGGCAACAGCCGATGCCAGCTACCGCTACTTCCGGAACGCCTCCGGCAGCACGTCGGCCCTCTTCTCTGCGCCCGTCGAGGTCAGCCACCAGTTGCTCGACGACCTCTTCTCCCCGACATCTCCCCGTCCGAACCTGCGCGACACGCTCATCAACCGACAGCTCCGCGAGAGCAAAGGCACGGGGCACGACATCGAGGCAAACGCCGGCCTGTTCGAGACAAAGAAGATAAAGGGCACGGGCGACTTCCTGAACTTCGGCATAAACGCCAGCTACAAGGAGAACAAAAGGCAGGAGTTCTCGCGTCAGGAAGTGCGTGCCAACGGCTCGAGCGAACCTTCCTCCTTCCGCCACCAGTTCGTCGACACCCCGCCTCGCAGCAAGTTCGAACTCAATCCCTTCGTCCAGTATACGTTCTCCCTTGGCGAACATTATCGCCAATTGCTGCTTGGCTATAGCTTTAACCACAGCAATCGGCGCGAACAGGAGAGCATCTATCGCCTGGACCGCCTGGCGAATGCCGACTCCAGCTTCTCCAACCCCATCGACTTGCTGCCGAGCGTGACGGAATATCAGCAGGTCTTCGACCGCGCGAACAGTCATTTGGCGCATTACATCGACAACACAAACGCCTTTTGGGCCGACTTTAAATACGGCTTGGGGCAGAAGGCTTGGGGTCAGTTCTACCTTGATTTCAGGATAGATGCCACGCTGAATGCGCAGCGCCACGACTACAAGCGAGGCAGCATCGACACCCTTCTCCACCGTTTCAGCCCGACGTTCGAGTTCAAGACAAAGCCTTGGTTGAGAACCAAGGACGATCATCATGCCGGACTTGAAGTGCGGGTGAGGAGCGAGGCGCCTGAGCTCTTGAACGAGGCAGCCATAGTGGACGACACAGATCCCATGAACATCCGCATCGGCAACCCTGACTTGCGATACGCCATCCGCACCGACGCGGTTTTGGACGGCAACCTGTATTCGATGAACAAGCGTATGCACAACCGTATCGACCTCAGTTATGGCTTCACACACAACGCGATAGGCATGGGCCAGATCTACGACCGCGCGACCGGCCGACGCACGTTCTGCCCGACGAATGTTAACGGCAACTGGGACGCTTCGGCCAAGCACACCATCAATTACAGCTTTGGTGACGGCAAGAAGCACAGCGCCAGTATGGTCACGCAGTTCAGCTATAGGAATAGTGTGGACCTGATGAGTGACAACGGACAACAGACAACAGACTACGGTCAATTGCCCATAAACAAGTCTGTTGTGCGCTCCGCTACCCTTTCCTTCTCGCCTAAAGTGAGTCTCTCGCTTGGCAAACACACCCTCGGCTTCTCGTCGGATGTGGCTTGGAACCGCTATACGAGCGACCGCTCGACGTTCCAGAACATCAACGCCTGGCAGTATCGCATCGGCGCAGACGCTATCGTACATCTTCCTTGGAAGTTCGACCTTACCACCGACCTCACGCTTTATGGCCGAACGGGTTATGCCGACGCGAGCCTCAACACAGCCGACGTCGTCTGGAACGCCCGCCTGGCCCGTGCGCTCTTCAAGGGCAAGTGGGTCGTGATGCTTGACGGTTTCGACATCCTTGGGCAGTTGAGTAACGTCACGCGCACCATCAACGCACAAGGCCGCACAGAGACTTACACCAATGTTCTGCCGCGATACGGACTCCTGCACGCAGTCTATAAGTTCCAGAAGACACCCAAGAAGAGGGAATGAAACAGGTCGCGTCGCCTGACTTCACCAGTTAAGTTTGTTGCACGTACATGTATATGCAATTGCATGTACATGTATCTGCAATTGCATATACATGTACGTGCAATAAATGTGACCTGTCGAGTCGGGTTGCATTCAAGTTCGAATTTAGTAGTTCGGCAGCAAAAAATGGCTGGCGAAGCACGGCTAATTCAAAACTATTCGCTATCTTTGTCACGGATTTACCACATCAAAACAGCTTTCTCATGAAGAAGATTCTTACTTGCCTGCTGGCCACGTTGGGCTTCACGGCAGTCTGCGCTCAGCAGAATTACGAGGTTGACGAGTTCCAGACGAAGGGCGGAAAGACCGTCAAGATGCATGCCCTGATGCATGCCAGCATTCGTATCGAGTTCGACGGAAAGGAGATAGAAATCGATCCGGTCAGCAAGCTTCGCGACCGAACCGTGGATTACGCCGACTTCCCAAAGGCCGACTTCATTTTCGTGACACACGAACACGGCGACCACTACGATGAGCAGGCGCTCAAACTCCTCTCCGGAAAGAAAACTCTGGTTATCCTGAACGGGCGTTGTGCCGAGATGTACGGACAGGGAAAGGCCATGAAGAACGGTGACAAGATGCAGATTTCCAAGCAGTTCAGCGTGGAGGCTGTGCCTGCGTATAACACGACGGAAGGGCGCGAGAAGTTCCATCCGAAGGAGCGCGACAATGGTTATATCCTCACCCTCGACGGCCTGCGAATCTACATCGCTGGCGACACGGAGGACATTCCCGAGATGGAAGGCATCAAGGACATCGACATAGCTTTCCTGCCTTGCAACCAGCCTTACACGATGACAACGGAGCAAGTGATCAAGGCCGCTAAAGTCATCAAGCCTAAGGTGCTCTTCCCCTACCACTACGGGCAGACAGACGTCTCGAATCTCCCAGCAGAACTGAAGTCCGAGGGCATCGACGTCAGAATCCGCCACTACGAGTGAGGCAGATTATAACGTGCCTAAATGAACAACAAAGCGTGCCTAATTCGATGATTAGGCACGCTTTGTTTATACCCGTTCCATTCCTTATTCGAAGAAACCGAAGCCGGCGATGGCCGTCAGCATGCGCTCGATGTAGTCCTGCGACGTGGTGCTCCAGTAGAAGCCCAAGCGGTGGAGAACCTCCGAGGTGTAGTTGTTCTGGCGGTCCACCATGGCAGACTTCTGTCCGTGGGCCATGTCCTTGTATGCCAACATGCTGGAAAGCGCCTTCGCCTTCTGCGGATCGCTCTTCGCTTCCTCCATCACGTCCTCGAACTCCTGCGGGTCAACGAACCGAATACCGCCGGTAATCTTGCCCAGTTGGGTAAGGATGTCGCCCATCAACTCGACGTGATTGTTGTAGGGATGGAAGACAACACACTCCTTGGGCGTCGATGCGAGCAGTACGATGGCACGTGCCGTCTCGTTGATAGGCGAGAATTCTGCGAGCGCGTCATAGTCTGCGTATGGGCAGCAGCCAAGCATGTTATAGACACGTATGCGGCCCATGTAGCTGTTCGACTGGAAGTTAACCTGGAACTCACCATCGGTGCTTCGGGCTGCGAGGTTGCCCACGCGCATAATCTTGGCGTTGAGTCCGTGCAGGGCAACCGCGTCGAGGATGATGCGGTCGGCCATGAATTTGGAGTACGTGTACTGGTTGCCCAGGTATTGTCCGAAGTAGAGGCTCTGCTCGCTCAAGCGGACATCGGCTGCCGGATAGCCGTTGATGGAGGTTCCACCCACGCTGGTCGTGGAGACATGGACAAGTCGAGCACCCGTCTTCAGGCAGAACTCGACGCAACGACGCGCGCCTCCGATGTTCACGTCCTCAATGTCGGTGCCCTTCGAGAAATGCTTCACGTTGGCGGCACAGTTGATGACAGTTGATAACTTATCGTTGAGATTTGAGAGTTTTGCCGTTAAATCTTCGGTCACGTCGCCAAGGATGACGTGCAACCTCTTGCCGAAAAGCTCCTTGAAAGCATCGGCGAAGTAGTAGAAGAGCAATGTGCGGAGGCGGCTTTCGGCTTTCTCCACCGTCTCGCCACGCACCAGACAATAGATGCTTGGGGCATCGGAATCAATCAACTCACGAAGCACGTGGATGCCGAGATAACCTGTTGCGCCGGTCAACAAGACGCTCCCCAACTCCTGACGCTCCCCGCGCTTGAAGGCGTTTATGGTGTTCTTCTGCAGCAAGTTGTTGATGGCCGTGTAGTCGAAACCTGTTATCTCGTCAAAACTCTCCTCTGCCGTGTCGCCCGAAAGGAAGCGAGCCAGCAGGCGTGGCGTCGGGTTGGCGAAGATGTCGCCGTATGCCACGTGCAGCCCCGCCTTGTCGCACTCGATGATGACACGCGTCACCATAAGCGACGTGCCGCCAAGGTCGAAGAAGTTGTCAGTGGCTCCCACCTTGTCCATCTGCAGGATATCTCCGAAGATCTTGGCAAACATGCGCTCCTGCTCGTTGCTTGGCTCCACGTATTCACGGTCGGATGCTTGAATCACAGGGGCAGGCAACGCCTTTCGGTTCACCTTCTGGTTCTGGTTGAGCGGTATGGCGTCGATCTGCATAGTGGCAGCCGGCACCATGTATGGCGGCTTCTGCGAGAGGATGAACTGGTTGAGCGCCTTGATGTCAATCTGCTCGTCACTGACGATGTAGGCAGCAATGTACTTGCCACCATTCTCGTAGTCGAAGGCCTGCACGGTAGCGTCCTTGATGCCCGGGAACTGACGGATGATGGCCTCAACTTCCTTAAGCTCGATGCGGAAGCCGCGAATCTTCACCTGTCCGTCGCGACGCCCAACGAACTGTATGTTGCCGTCCGGCAAGTAACGCACAATGTCGCCGGTACGATAGACGCGGGCATACTTCTCCTCCGTCGTGAAAGGATTCTCGATGTAGGTCTCTGCAGTCTTCTCCGGACGGTTCAGATAGCCACGGCTTACCTGAGGTCCAGAAACCCAAAGCTCGCCTGCAGCACCAAGCGGCAAGCGGTGGAACTGTGGGTCAACAATGTAAAGGCGCAGGTTGTCGAGCGGCTTGCCGATGGGAATGTCTGCCTCGTACTCCTTCAGCGGATAGGTCGTTGTGAAGATGGTACACTCCGTGGGACCATAGCCGTTGTGCATCACATAGTTCTTTGGCGGGTTGAGCGCCGAAAGCTTCTCGCCACCGACAGAGAAGTGACGCAGCGAATGGTTATCGACATTCGTGGCAAACTGATAGCCCACCTGTGTCGTGATGAACGAGTGGGTGATGTTGTTGGCGTTGAAATAGTCGTTAAGGTCAGGCAGGTTCAAGCGGATGTCCTCGCCTATGATATAGACCGTAGCGCCACAAGTAAGGGCAGGATACATGTCCATCATGCAAGCATCGAAGCCATAGCTGGCATACGCTGCCACATGACACTCAGGTGTAAGCCCGTAGTAACGTTGATACCAATGACAGAAGGCGACGAGGTTGCCGTGCGTCAGCTGGCAGCCCTTAGGCACGCCGGTAGAGCCGGAGGTGTAAAGAAGGATGAAGAGGCTGTCGGGTGTCGTGGTGTCTTTAAGGTCGTTAAAGTCCTTAAGGTCTTTAAGGTCATTAAAGTCTTTCGTCAGCAACACTTCGCCCTTGTACTCGTCCACAATGTCGCGCAACTCCTCATCAGCAATGAGCAGCTTGGCTGCTGCGTCCTGCATCATGAAGTTCAAGCGCTCCTTGGGATAGCTGGGGTCGAGCGGCTGATAAGCACAACCGGCTTTCAGGATGCCGAGTGACGCTATGGCCATCCATTCGCAACGCGGAATGAGCACGGACACCACATCCTCCGCTTTCAAGCCCTTAGAAGCAACATAAGCAGCGATGCGGTCGCTTATCTCATCTACCTCTTTATATGTATAATGTTTGTCCTTATAGACGACGGCTATGTTGTCGGGCACAAGCTTTGCCTGCTTGGCAAAGAGTGAAACGATGGTCTGCGAGGCATCGTAGTCAACATCCGTTTGGTTGAAACTATCCAGCAGAGCCTCTTGCTCTTCGCTAAGCAAAGACACACTCAACAAAGGCGCATCGGGCTGACGCATAAAGGCGGCAACGGCCAGGCTCACTGCCTCGGCCAAGCTCTGCATCAGGCTTTGTGTGTATCGTCCATCGTCATATTCTATGTACACGCAGTTCTCGCCATTGAATTCCCTGATGTAAAACGCAATGCGGAACTTGGGCACGTTCAGCTCGAGGTTCTCCATCTCAAGCGATGTGCCCTGACACTTGTAGTCAGTAAACAGCCCAAGCTGATAGGCGAACATGATTTCGGCAGTCAGGTCGTAGTCCGATGCTATCTGAGCAAAAGGATAGTTCTCGTGAGTGAGCGTCGTGTCGAAGTCCTCGCTCGTCTCCCGTATGAACTCCATCACGCTTTGTGAACCGATGTTGGCGCTGAGTGCAAGCGTGTTGACGAACATGCCTATCGTGCCTTGAATGCTTAGGTTGCTGCGACCGCTGCTGATTGTGGTGATGCATAGACGCTCGTTGTTGGAGAAGCGCGACAGGGCATAGAATACGGCAGCCAAGGTGAGGTGAGCCGGCGTGACCTGATGCTTGCGGCAGAAGTCGCTGACGGCATCCATGTCGATGGCAGAAGAGGCCACTCCGATGACGCCCTGGTCATGCGGGTTCGTCAAGTCAGACGGAATCTCAGTCGGTCCTTCGACTGCCCCCAAGCGACTCTGGAAGTAGTCGCGTGCAGCGGCATAGTCAGCACCTTTCTCTGCCTCCTTCTCTGCCACGACGAAGGCCGCATAGCTCATAACCTCGGGTTCAATCTCGCCGCCATTCATCAAGTCACACAACTGATGGAGGAAGATGTCGTAAGAACCGCCGTCGAACACGAGATGATGGAAGTCCGTGAGCAGATAGACCTTCTGCGCCGTCTTCACAATCTCCAGCCTGTACAAAGGTCCCTTATTCAGGTTGAAGGGCTTCACGAACTCGAGCTTATAGTTCGACAACTCGTCCTCACTCATCTCTGTCAATGGGATGTCGATGGTCTGCTCGAGGTCCTGCACCTGAGTAATCTCAGTGTTTTCTGTCTCGAAGTGTATGCTCAGCTCCGGATGAGCCTTCACAAATGTCCTCAGGGCTGCGGCAAGTGCCTGGACATCGGTCGTGAGTGGGAATGCTATCTTCAGTGGTATATTGTAGATAGTCGAGGTGGGATTCTTCATGCAATCCACATAAACGCCTGTCTGGGCATAGGAAAGCGGGACCTTATGGAGTTCTTGGACTGCTTGGGCTTCCTGTGTCGAAGAGGTTGGATGGGTTACTCCTGGCTGCATCAGGCTCTTCAGGATTTCATTCTCGATGCTTTGCAGCGTACCTGTCTTGACGAGTGATTTGGCGTCGAGCGCCACATCATAGCGTTTGTTGATGAGCACCGCAAGCCTGATAGCCGAGATAGAAGTGAGTCCGGCATAACCGAGGATTGTCGTGATGCCGAAGTCTGTGTTGTTCACGATGCCTGCAATCATATCGAACAACTCTTGCTCGAGCACATTCATCGGCGCATTGACTGCCTCAACAGCCTCAACCTTCTTCTCTGGTTTAGGCAGAGCACGCTTGTTGACCTTTTGGTTCTGGTTGAGAGGTATGGCATCTATCTGCATCGTGACAGCAGGCACCATGTATGGCGGCTTCTCTTCGAGGATGAAATTGTTGAGTGCATCGATGTCTATCTTCTCGTCGCTGACGATATAAGCAGCAATGAACTTGCCGGTTCCTTCGCCTTCCATGTCGAAGGCCTGCACCGTGGCATCCTTGATGCCGGGGAACTCGCGGATGATGGACTCGACTTCCTTCAGCTCGATGCGGAAGCCGCGAATCTTCACCTGTCCATCTCTTCTGCCAACAAACTCGATGTTGCCATCGGGCAAGTAGCGCACGATGTCGCCTGTTTTATAGACGCGGTTGTACTTAGGCTCATCAGTAAATGGGTTGCTGACATACACTTCAGCCGTCTTCTCGGGACGGTTCAGGTAGCCACGCGTCACTTGCGGGCCTGCCACCCACAACTCGCCGCAGGCTCCTGCGGGCAAGCGGAAGCCTTCCTTGTCAACGATATAGAGCTTGCAGTTCTGAACAGCTTTTCCTATCGGGATGTTCTTCTTCTGCTCCTTCACCCAGTAGTTGGTGACGTAGCATATCGTTTCCGACGGACCATAGCCATTGGTGAGGCTGAATGTCGTGGGCGGTACGAGGGAAGGCAGCTTCTCGCCACCTGTCATCAGCACCTGCAGCGAGTGGTTCTCTATGCTGGTGGCAAACTGGTAGGCCACTTGTGTCGTCATGAACGTGTGGGTGATGCCATTCGCCTCGAAGTAATCGCTGAGAGCAATCAGGTCGAGTCGCAGCTCCTCGGGGATGATGTAGAGCTCTGCCCCAATCGTCAGCGCAGAGAAGATTTCCATGGGCGAGGCGTCGAAACCAAAGCTGGCATAAGCTGCCACACGACTCTGGGCATTGATGTTATTGGTAAGTTGATGCATGTGGCAGAACGCTACCCAATTGCGATGCTCGGACATACCTCCCTTGGGCACGCCGGTTGAGCCGCTAGTATATATTAAGGTAAAGAGGCTTTCGGGCTTCGGAATGACTTTAAGATCCTTGGTTTCCTTAAGGTCCTTAAGGTCCTTGGTCAGCAGGACGTCGCCCTTGTATTCGTCCATTATTGGCAGCAGGGATTCGTCCGCAATCAGCAAGCGTGCATTGGTGTCTTGCACCATGAAGTTCAGTCGCTCCTTCGGATAACTTGGGTCAAGCGGCTGGAATGCACAGCCTGCTTTCAGTACGCCTAGAGATGCTATCGTCATCCATTCGCATCGAGGAATCAGTATCGCAACAACATCTTCCAAGCCCAAACCCTTGCCGGCAATATAGCCTGCTATGCGGTCGCTGAGTTCGTCTACCTCTCTATAGGTGTAACGATTCTCGCGGAACGTCACGGCAATCTTGTCAGGCACGCTTTGTGCTTGATGCTGGAACAGCGAGACAATCGTCTGACTATCGTCGTATGGCTCGTCTGTTTCGTTGAAGCTGTCGAGCAACTTAGCCTGCGCCGCATCGACAATGGATATGTCACGCAGATATTCCTTGGCAAGGAAGCCTTTCATCACGACCTCATAGCTCTCCAAGAGTTGCCCTACGAATGCCTCAGTATACTGCAGGGAGTTGTATTCCGCCTCAATGCAACATTGCCCGTTGCTCAAGTATGTCTTAATGTAGATGGGCACATCGCGAGTGTTGTTCACAAGGAGGAGTGTGGACATCGGCTTGCCGTCGAAGGTGGGATTGTTGAATATCTCCCCATGCCAGGCGAATGCTGTGGCCGACTGCAGGCCGAGGTCGGTCACAAGGTCGCTGTATGCGTATGCCTCGTGCTGACGGCAACCTGTCATCTGCTCCTGTCCTGCCTTGAGGAAATCGAGCACTGAGGTGTCGCTTGTGAACTTTGCATAGGATGGCAGCGTCTTGACGAACATGCCGACGGTATGCTTCAACCGCTGGTCCTGCCTGCCGCTATAGATGTTTGTGAAAAGGGATTCCTGTTCGTTGTTGTACTTTGCGAGCAGGAATGCGAAAGCCGAAGTGAACAAGGTACTCTTGAAGATGCCGTTTGCCTGGCAGAAGGCGTCGATGCGCTCCATACTTGTGCCGAGTGCTCGCAGGAGGTGAACCTCGGTGTCTTGCTGTGGCGTGACGGTCTGACCAGTATCCACGTCCGGTATGAGCGGCGAGTACACGTCTCCGCAATCGAAGTGCTGGGCAAACCAAGCCTTCGCTTCGTCGAATGCCGGAGTCTGTCGCTCGGCCTCTTCCGCTTCAGCTGCTTCAGCCAGAGTCATGCCTTCCCGTTCCAACTCGAGCCCCTTGTAAGCCTTTTCTATGTCGTTAAGCATCAGTTGCGTTGACGATCCATCAACGACGATATGATGGTATTCGGTGTAGAGATAGAGGTGGCTTGCGTCGCGCAGCAGGCGGATACGGAAGAGGCGGTCGGCGTAGATGTCGAAGGGCTTGACGAGCGAGGGCTTCACGGCCTCGATGTCGTCGATGTCCTCCACCTCGACCTTGAAACTTCCCACCTCTGTTTGCTGCATGGGTTCCCCCTCGTCGTTCAGTACGATGCGGGTGAAGAGAGTCGGATGTGCAGCTACCACCGTCTCTATGGCTTTGCAGAGCCGATTGGTTTCGAGACTCTTGTCGAGCGTGTGGAGATAAGGCAGATTGTAGCAAATCTCGCCACTATGGTTTACGCATTCCACATAAATGCCGTATTGTGATTTACTTAAAGGAGCCATCATAATGTATGTCTTTTGCGTTAAAGAGCTATGTATAGTCTGTAAAAGAGGTATAACTCGTTTGGAATCGCGTCATGTCTCTACCATTTCTTTGATATGATGCGTGGCGAAACTATGAGCGTGAACCAAGCCCACTTCAGGTCGTCATTGCCTTCGGCTCGCTTTAGCTGTTCCATCGTATCTGTGCCTGCCATATACGAAAAGCCAACAGCCACACTGGCGTCCTTCAGGATTTGATAGGAAGCCTCGACATCGATGTCGTGTCCTAGGGTCTTGCCCAAGCTTTTCAACTTCGTTGCCATAGCCAGGTAATGGTAAGATGCCCTCAGGTTCAAGCCCTTGATGGGACTGTAGCTTGCTCCGCCATAGAGGTTCTGTAAGCCAGGCGAGAACGTATCGCTGAAGGCCTGCACATAGAAGAAGTCCATCAGACCGTAGAACTTATGGTGAGAGCCATAGACCGGATTGAAGAACTTAAAGACCTTATGCTGTACGAGACCCACACCCCCGTGCTTGCGAACGACGAAGTAATCATCGCCACTCAAGTAGTCATAGCCAGCGACGACACCCACCTTTCGGGATATCTGGTACTGCGCCTTGACGCTCGCCATCCATGCATCTATCTTGGCATCATTCTCGTTGTGGCCTAATTGATGATAGTACGAAGCCTCCACTGTCAAATTGCGAGGCTTGAAAGAAAGGTAGCCGCCCACGAGTTGTTGATAAACATTGTGTGGGTCATTAATTTCAGTATAACAATTAGGAGTTCCATCTTCATTCCATATAATTTCTCCTTGTTCATCTCTTTTTGCGATTACTCTTTTTTCGCCACCCTGCATACCGATGTTCATAAACAACAAGGAGATGCCAAGTGGCGTCTTGGGAATATCATAATGATACCAAAGCGTATGCATTAACTTATAAGGCTGGGCGCCATCCGCATAATAAGTGCCGCCACTGATATTCTCTGTGTTCTGGTTGAAGCCGAATATGCCGTGCACCTTGTGACCGTGGCCTTCATATCCGAGCTTGATGACATCGTGGGTGTTCGAAGCCATAGCCCAATCATTTGCACCGATGATGCGCTCGTCGTCGTATGAAAGAACTTGCCTACCCACCTTAGCAAAGAGGCCGCTCTTTGTGTAAAGTTTTGCCCATGCCTCATGGAGGTTGAAACTTCCATTGCCTTTCTGACCCCATATGCCGCTATGCTGGGCTGTTACTTTTGCCTCGATGTGTGGACGCTTGTAGGTCAACGACAGACGTGTTCGCCCCATGAGGAATTGCGCACGATTCGCCTCGGCTCCTTCCGTGAACCCGCCAAAGCGCATCTCGCCTCGGCCAAGCATGTTCAGGTCCAAGTCTAACTGGTTATCGCCTTGGCTCTGACCTTCCTTCTTGTTGCCGAAGAGTGGTTTCTTCTGGTCGTCTGCCGCCGTATCATCCTGGGCAGATGCTACTATCGCTGCCATTAAGAGCAACAGGACAACTCCCTTTCTCATTATTCTATTTCGAAGATGTTAATAAAACCTGTGAGCTTGAAGACGCTCTTGATGTCCTCGTTCATGTTCCTGAGGACAACCTTGCTGCCACCAGCCTTCGCTCCCTTGAGGATGCTGATGAGGATACGCAAGCCGCTCGATGCAATATACTCCAAGCCTTCGCAATCGATGATGACATCCTTGCCGCTTGTAGAATAGAGTGGTTGCAAGGTCTTTTCCACATCAGCTGCTGCTGCGGTGTCGAGTTCGCCTTCGAGTGTTACGAGGTATTTGTCCTCCAATTGTTCGATATTTGTCTTCATTGCCTAAATTATGATTAAGAATTATGGATTATGGATTGACTTAGTCAGTGTCAGGACGTTCTGACCGTTGATGCGTTCGTAGTTGATCGAGTCCATTAGTTCGCGGACAAGCAGTATGCCAAGCCCTCCTATGGGACGCTCCTCTGCCGAGAGTGTTGTGTCGGCAGCCGTGACTTCCGTCGGATTGAAGGGGATGCCGGAGTCGGAAATGATGAACTTCAACCGACGTCCATTCGATGTGGCACGTATGTTCACGTCTCCTGTTGTTCCCTGTGGATAGGCATACTCCATAACGTTGACCACGGTCTCCTCTACTGCGAGACGCAGCTTGCCTGTCAGCGACTTGTCGAGCGACAGGCTCTCTGCCACTTGCTTCACGAAAGAGCCGAGCTTCTCGACTTCCTTGACATCGTTCTTCAGCGTAATGCCTTCGCCCATGATGCTTTGCTCCTGCAATGGTGTGTAGCTTAATGCCAGCAATGTCAGGTCATCACTTTGTTCGGTCTCGCCGATGAACTTCTGCCAGCATTCGATAGCTGCCTCCACCAATTGCTTGGGGTTCGTGGTGCCCGCCTCAGCTATCATCTGCCCTACTCTGTCCCTGCCGAAGAGTTTGCCTTTGGCATTGCGTGCCTCTGTAAGTCCGTCGGTGTAGAGGAAGAGTGCCGAGCCTGGTTGCATCTGCATGGTCTGCATCTCATATTCGAAGTCTTCGAAGAGACCGACAGGCAAGTTGGGCTTGGCTTCTAAGTTGGAAATCTCGGCTTTTGAGTTTTGAGTTCTGATCATGATTGGCAGTTCATGACCTGCGTTGCAGTAGTGCAAGTGACCCGTTGGGAGGTCCAATACGCCGACAAAGAGCGTGACGAAGATGTTGGCCTTGTTGTTGCGACAGGCTGTCTCGTTGAGGCGCTTCATGATGTGCGACGGGTTGTCCTCGCGCGAAGCGATGTTACGGAAGAGTGCCTGTATGATGGCCATGATGAGTGCCGAAGGTATGCCTTTGCCACTCACATCGCCGATGCAGAAGAAGAGCTTCCCATCGCGCACAAAAGCATTGTAGAGGTCGCCGCCGACAGCCTTTGCCGGTATCAGCCGCCCCTCAACTTGGACATCGTCTATGTCCTTCATTGCCCCATCTTCTTCCGGAAGCAATGTCTGCTGTATGTTGTTTGCTATGTGCAGTTCGCCTGCCATGCGTTCCTGCTCCAGGGTCTGGCTCCTGAGCTTCTCTTCATCTTTAGCAAAGCGGCGGACGAGATAGAGCAGGATGCCGAATGCTAGCAAAGAGAGTAACAGCAGGCGGTACCTCAGTTCCATGAGTGAGCCATAGACTTCGTCGTCGTAACAGACAACGGCTATCTGCCAATGTGGTATGCCCCTCATGTTGGCAACGAAGACAGCGCCGTCGCGGTCTCTTGTGTCAAAGTCTATGATCTTGTTCCGGCCGTTGCTGCTGGGGCGCCGTTCTGCGGTGCTGTCGTTGATGAGTGAGGTGACGAACTCTACTTCCTTTTGCAGAGCCGGGTCTGCCGGACCGGCTATCAGTTCGCCCTCCTCGGTGAGCAGGAGTTCGAAGGATGATGGATAGATGTGCCGGTAATTCAGCGTGTCGCCCAGGCTTTCCGTGTCAAGGTCAACACCTAACACGGCCACCGTATCTCCCGTGAACTCATAGATGGGCACGGCATAGCTGACGAGCCTCATCTCGAGGTAGATGTCGTCGTATGGCCCTACCCAACTGTTAGCTTTCTTCTCCTGGATATCTTTGTAGAAGCCGTCCTTCGTGTAGTCGAAACTCTCGCCTGCCACTTGCAGACGCACGACGCCGGTATCTGTCCTCAACGCATAAGGCTCGAACAGCCGGCCCTTGTCCTTATAGTAACCGGGCTTGAAGGATATGCCACAGCCCCGCATGTTGGGAGAGTACTTGGCAATCTGCGCCAAGATGCTGAACAAGGAGTCTGGGGTGGCGAGGTTGTACTTCACCTCCATGATGTGACTCTTGAGGGTACGTTCGGTGTCTTCTACGATACGTTTCGTAATGATGGCCTTCGTCGTCAACTCCATTTCGGCATACTTCTCCAGCTCATCTTCCATCAGATGGTGAGTAAAGAAATATTGAGCCGCCGACAGCAGTTCAAGAAGCAAGACGGCAACTATGACAATCAGCAGCCCCTTCCGATTCCTTAGCGAGAGAATTATTTCCTTCAGCCTACCCATACAGTTGACAGTCCGCTATCCCGTTCGTACGCTATTGCACGCTACAAAGATAAGACTTTTCTTAATATATGATATTACATTCTTACTATATTTTTTCAAAGAATGCCGGAAAACATCTAATCCTATCACTCTAAAGGCATATATCACTCCCCTATAGGGGAATGACAAACGCCCTATAGGGGAGTGGCCAACGCCCTATAGGGGAATAAATGACGCGGCACCTTGCTACTTCCGATGCAAAATGCCGCGTTTTATCATGCTAAGGGGAAAAGGGCAATGTGTCGGTATCTGCCCTTATTCTTTTCCTATAATGACATTCGTGTTGCCTGTCACCTCGGCTTCATTGCCGCCACCGAAGACATTGCCTCGGATGTCCACACCGACCACGTCGCGTTCACTCTCGTCTTCAGCGGTTCCGGCATCATCCTGGATTGACACATAGTTGAATTTCGTAAGCGTGCCGATGGTGATGTTTGTATTGCCATAGACAGGAGCTGCATTGCCGCCGCCATATACAAAGCCAATAGCACCTATCTTGCCTGCCTCATGGAGAGGTATCCCGACCTCCACCTCGTCTTGCATTCCGGCATTTATGGTTACAGTCTCACCCGTGTGCTGTGATACCGTCTTGCTCACGCCATCAATCGTCCTGGACTCTGTCTCGATGCTGGCATTCTCGCCAACGCATTCGTTGATATTCACGTAAGTATTGCCCGTTATTATGGCCGACTCACCATAGCCGCCGCCATAGATTTCGCCGATACTGCTGAAGGAGCGGACATTGACGGTCGGTCCCAACCTGCCTTTGCTATGGTCGGACGGATCAATCCACGGGCCTGTATATGCAGCCCTATTGCCACCGCCATAGAGTTGCCCGATGATGATGGGATGGCAGCCAGTCTCCTCGATGTTCACCGTGATGGTACCGCTGATGGTGCCACCAAGATTGTTGCCGCCAAAGACACGATGGAATTGTCCACTCTGGATGGTCAGTTCGATGTCACTGTTGATGTTGGCATCACGCGAGCCGCCATACATTTCCTCCAAGAAGGAGACACAACCCAACAGAATGTTCGATGTACCATCCTGAGTAGCCATGTTTCCTGCACCATATACCTCGCCCACCTCCAGCTCGCAAGTACCGCCTTCGTCCAACTTGACGGTAGCACTGACGCGCACATTGCCCTTGGTGTTCGAACCGCCGAAAGCATAGTGAATAGTGCCGCCCAGGAGTTCTACAAATGACTTTCCCGAGCCGTATGCAAGTGTAGCCTTTTGTGCCTCGAAGGCTGCAGCCTCGGCAGCCGCTCTATCAGCCTCGTTTTCTGCATCCGATTTAGTAGGGTCAGGCGTGAAGGAATAAGTAGGATTCATATATCCTACGTTGGCACCTGGATTGGGCGAGCCATCGTCCAAATTATCAAAGCCATTGCCGCCGCCGAACACGCGCTCTATCTCATAGCAACTCTTCACCAGAACATGCGAACCAGACACCGGCGCAGCATTGCCGCCGCCATAGACATATTGAATACTCGTCAGGTCGCAACCCTCGATGATGACATTCGTCTCCGTAGCATCCAGAACAGGCACATATGCAGCCTGGTTACCGCCGCCATAGACGGCAGCCACCTCATAGATGCCGGTGCCTTTCTCAATGGTATCATCGCCCTTACCGGCAGTCACATCATGACCAGCCCATCCCTGAGTCTTATAGACATGCACCGTAACTTCGCCCTTAGGTGTCCCCTTCAGGTTGTTACAGCCAAAGATGTTGCCTTTCACTACACAGTTATCGCTGGCCGTTACCTCGTTCAGCTTTACCATCACATCGCCATAAACGAAGGCTTCCACACCTGGATTACTACCCGACGGGAGTTCTCCCAGTCCGCCGCCAAAGACCTTTCCCTCAATGACTCCACCATGCAAGTTTACAGTAGTGGTATATGTTGAGGTCGAAGGAATCGTCTCGCTGCCTGTCCCATAGCCTGCTGTCACATTGTTGGTATTTGTATTAGCCGATGCACCGCCACCATAGACATCATTCTTTATGGTGCCGCCATTGATATTCACCTCCACATCTCCCTTAGCATCACTCGACTCTCCGCCACCAAAGACATTACCGAATACCATGGTAGTTCCTTCAATATTCAGAGTTACCTTGCCTGCTACGGTACCGAGGGCCGTAAGATCTGCCGTTGTATAGAGGATGTGGTTTGTCTTATCGATACTGATGGCATTGCCATGTCGCCAAGTGTAGGCGGTAGTAGCACCTTTCACAGCCGTACGATAAGTACCTAAATCCTCGTAATAGTAAGGTTCTGTCCTGAAACCGACACTATCGACCTCGACAGTCGGCAGAGATGCTGAGTAGCCCGCGCCAAACACACTGCCATTTACTGTGCAATTGGTGAGCGTTGAAGTAACATCGCCATTAACTTTTCCCAAACTGCCACCACCATAGAAATTGCCTGTGATGGTACATCCTGTCAAAGTAGAAGTCACATCATGTGTCGTTGCCAGCGAGAAATTGACGTATTCAACCCACAAACGGGCTACGTTGGAAGCATTGCTTGACATCGGGATGAATTGGTAGTCGATTTCAGCAGAGACGCCACCATAGGTGTTATTATATGACTGTGTGTATTGTGCACTGACCCAACTGTTCCAGTCTATGTTCATCACGTTGATTTGGTTCTTCGGCGCATAGCGGTTGTAGGCATTGCCACCATAGCCGGCTCCGAAATAAGTCCCGAAGGTGCAGTTGGTAGCCGACGTCGTGACAGTGCGGTCAGTCACCATATCACCAAACTTGGGGCCACTGCAGAACACATCCACATAGCTATTGCTTATGATGGTGTGAATATTACCATGCACAGGTTTGGCATAATTGATTCCTCCACCAAAGAAGTGCTTGATATCAGCATGATCGATGACCCAAGTGACATTACCTTTTCCATCAGAAGAACCTATACCTTCCATGCCGGCGCCTGCCACTTCGCCGAACCGACCGCCGTTGATATAGCATTCTGCATTATCATCGTAGATGGCAGCCTGCGACTGATAGAGACCAGTCAGGTAGAACTTGTCAAAGTCACCACCTGTCACTGATACAGGTGGGTGGGGTGTTTTCTTACCCACATTATCTTGGTGAGAACCTCTGTGGAACTCCTTGAACCACACGTTGCCTCCGACGTGGAAGTAACTTACCCTATCGCCTGCATCCTGCTGTTGCGTTACCCATTGTTCGATGACACCACCCTGCAGAATGATAGGCTTTGGGGTACGATCATTAGGGCTGTACTCAAACTGAGTGACGCGGAACAGGGCGGTATTCGTCACCTCGAACCAAGCCTTAGGCTGTATGATACCAAGGTTATAGGAGCCGGTGCCGCCCGTTGATTTCTGTGCCATACCGAGACCTATCAGATTGAGGAAATCATACCTCACAGGATGGAATAATGTGCGGGCGTCGAAACGCAGCAAATAAGAACAGTCCGGCTCGTGGTCGTCGTCGAGGTCAACAGAGGTTACCGTATAGGGCTTGCTGTTACTTGATTCTACGACACCACTATGATGATAATTGCCCACAAGCACCACGGCATAATCATAAACGGTGTGATTGTTCGCATCCACTCCCGAGAAAAGTGCCGTACTTGCGATAGCGTTGCTCATGGAGGTGTAAATGACCTGGTCATTGAAAGTTGACACGCCATTATCATAGCGTTGGCCGCCTCCGACGGTCGGGACATTGTAGGCGGTGGTCATATCATTGTTATACACCACGTCGTAGTAGGCATCGGCCAAATAGACTGCCCTGCCCCAGTAGGGCTCGATAGTGATAGCGGTCACGCCTTCTGGGACATCCCAATAGGCTCCCTGATTGAAGACACGGCCACTGGTTCCGTATAAGTCTTTCCCTGTGCATTTTCGGTCTGCAAAGTTATAAGGAGTGGCGGTCAATGTTCCGCCGGCATAAGTCACATCAACGCCAATGGAGTATCCTGTTGAAGTACCACCCGTGATGCTGACAATCTTCCAGCCAGTAACCACGCGATTCTCCGTATAGTTACCATCACAGTAATCATTGTAATAAGGCAATTGAACCTTACCATAGTTAAAATTGAAATGCTCAAAATCCTTATCGGTGATGGTGAGATTAAAACTGCTTGCTACTCCAGACTTGAGTCGTGCACCTGACGGGGCAGTGTATTGAGCTCCGCCAGAACCCATTTGAATAGTAACAGCCAGTTGCCCATTAGTTCCCATGCTGGTCAACTTGCTTCCCTCATTCCGATGTCCTTCGTCATAAGCTGTTTCACTGGGAGTATAGTTGACTACCGAAGCATATTTGTCTGGAGTCTTGAGGATAGGATAAGGTGTGGCGGTACCTATCTGCGAAGGTTCCATCACCCATTTCATCATCTCGTCCTTGTCGGCAACATAGCCTGTTGCCCACCAAGCTGCCAATTCGCGATTGCTGTTCAACAAATAGCGGAAGAACTCGAAGCGCTGCAGGAAACGAGTCTCGGCACCAAGGGAACAGTTATAAACTTTGGTGATGGTGGTATTCTGGATGTAAGACGATTCGAGGCGGAAATAGTTGAAATTGCTGACACCCACGCCGTCACCCACATTCGTGATCTTCTCACCATTGTAGATAGGTGCTATCGAAGTCCCGCTGACTTCACCATAGAACATGCAGTTCATCACCATCGTCTTGAGGTTGACAGCCGTGGTGGCAACAGCGTTATAACCGACGATGCCGCCCACATAACTACCTCCAGAGACATTGGCATAGTTGAAGCAGTTGATGACACGCGAACTTCCGTCAAGCAGGCCCACGATACCACCCACATAGCCACTGCCTGAGATGGTACTGCTACATGAGGAGATGTAGTCATAGCCGTCAGCATCTTTTTCCACAGTACTGCCTGTTGCCAACACGCCGCAGTTGTAGATGCGTGTGTCGCCTGTTGTCTCGTTGCAGATAGCTCCGACATTGGTGCCACCACTGATGCTGATATTGTCGAGGATGACATTCTTGATGATGGCACCATTGGCGTACGCCACTAAAGGATGATCGAGGTTTGACAAGGTATTCATCTGGCCGTCGATGATTCCTCGGAAGGGAGCAGATGCGGTGCCTATTGCCGATGTCGATACGAAGTCGCTGGCCAGAATATATCGGCCAGACATTTCATCTATCTCGCTCGATGAATGGACCGTGAGTGTATGAGAATAAACAGCCTCGCTGGATATGCAATAGCCAGCCTTTGTGGCAATAGCCTTCACGAATGTCGCATCTCCCAAACTGAAAGGTCCTGTATAAGTTGGCGACGAAGAGGTGACTGAACCACTGGTGGTATAGTGGATGGTTGCTCCGGGAGTGGCACAGGTAATCGTGACGGTATTCCCCTCTACGGTGATGACAGGTCGCTCACAAACGGGAAGGCTATAGATGGTAACCCCTGAGGGGAAGGGGTCGCCTGCTTTATGTGCGATAGCCTTGATAACCGTCAGGCTTTCCGTTTGACTGACATTAACCGAACTGGTGCCTGAGGTTGGTGTTGAAGTGGTAGGCGTTGTGCCGTCCGTTGTATAATAGATGGTGGCCCCTGCCTCTGCTTGGATAGTGAAAGTCCCGTCGAAATTGTTGGTGATGGTAGGTTTAGCAATGGTGGCAGATTCCAGGTACCACTTACTGTTGTTATCCGAGGCGCTTCCCGATGTCCAAAGGCCAATGATGCCACCCACAGCCATTTTATTTGGACCATCGGTTTTGCCGTTAGCTACAAGATAGGCTTTATTTCCATCGGTGACATTTATGAATTTCCTGTTAGCATTGTCTGCACCGCTTTTCTTTGTTTTTATGTCATAACAGCTCTTGTCTGCTACCCAAACAATCTCAAACAATGCATCATTCTCATCGGCTGGGGCAGCCTCAAGGTGAACACGCATACGTCCAGCATTACTACTATTACCCATCGCCACATTGAACGTCAGATATTTCCCCGAGTTGGCATGTTTGATATAGTAGTACTCCTGATTGGGATGTTTTTCGACCACCCAAACTGCATTGCTGGCATTATATTCGCCGTTCCTGCACTTGTAGGTGGTCATGAACGGCATTCCGTTGTCCGTATTCGTAAAGTACGGAGTCGATGCCTGATAATAGTACCAGTTCTCCGTCGGACATAGGTAATAGTTGTTTGCCGGTGTGCCTGAATTATAGCCGTTGCTGGCAATATAGTACGTGCCTGAATAGTCCGTCTGTCCCCATAGCGTGGACACTGCGGATATATTGGCAACAAGTATGAATATAGTTGTTAGAAAATACTTGTATGAACTATAACTTTTCATGTGTTTTTTAAGGCCTTCTCACTTCTTGAAGTAGGGATCGCCTTACCACCGAGGCATGGTTCCCCTGCTATATTTAAGCAAAGTTACTACTTTCTCATAAAAAGTAGCATTAACAATGCTTAGTTTCAACCTGTCGTTAACACATCTTAACAGGAAAGGCGAAGAATTGACAAATCGGGGGGAAAGGACATCAACCACATACTGCGTTAATATTAGAAACGTTGATAGATAAAAGCACAGGCATTTACTTTCTCATATTATGATTCTTCGCTCGATTTGTTTACCAACAAATGACGAACTGTCAAAAAGCAATCAAATACAACAAAACACTTGCAAAATGACAGATTTTGTAGTGTCGGAAAAGGCGGCAAAACACGTCGATTTTACCAACGCGACACGTCGAGTTATAAAACGCGACACGTCGCGTTTGTCAATTCGACACGTCGCGTTTGAAATCTTGGCTGGTGAAGTTCACCCTCCCGACACGCCAAAATTACCCATTTTCAGTATGATTTTGCCATGTCCACCTTGCAAAACAATATCCTTAGACTGAAGGATGATGGTTGAACGCTGCTTGTTATCGACTGATATTCTGAAAGTTACAAAACCCCTTTCGTTCTAAGCGCGTTTTTTTGCTCAGGGGTAGAAAAGTGCCACCAAGAGGATTTGAAGCGATTCTGGCGAGTCCATAAAAAAATCAAGGTGTAAGCAAAATGGCGTTTTTGCTTACACCTTGATTATTATTCTCTGTGACGATATGTCGTGGCTTGCTTTACTTGCCGACGATGACGTTCGTGTTGCCTGTCACCTCGGCTTCATTGCCGCCGCCAAAGACATTGCCGCGAATATCAACACCAATGACTGGCCTGCCGGTAGCACCTGTGGCATCGCTCGAGTAGTTGATGGTGCTTGCTGTTCCGATGTTCAGATTGGTGTTACCAACAACCTGGGCTGCGTTGCCGCCACCGAAGACAGTACCGATGGCACCAATCTTACCACTCTCGTGCGTAGGCATCGTGACGGATGTGCCATCGCTGAAGGTGATGGTCTTGCCGGCATCGGGAACGGTCTCGCCGCCTTCTGTCTTCGTCGTCTGGTGGTAAGGCCAGTCCATGACGTTGGCATGCTCGCCGACGATTTCATTGATGTTAACCGTCGGGTTGCCCGTCACGACTGCTGATGTACCGAGACCGCCGCCAAAGATGCGACCGATGCTGGTGAACGACCTTACGTTGATGGTCGGGTGCTTGCTGCCGGGCGTCGTGTAACGTGCCTGGTTACCGCAGCCGTAAAGCTCACCGATGGTGATGGGGTTACAGCCTGTCTCTTCGATGTTCACCGTGATGGCACCGTTGATGACACCACCGATGTTGTTACCACCGAAGACGCGGTCGAAGTGTCCGCTCGTGATGGTCAGGTTGATGTCGCCACCCACATCGGCGTTCTTCGCGCCACCATAGATAGCTTTCAGATAGGTGATACAACCCATGTCGATGTCGGTGCCGCCGGCCATGTAAGCTTCGTTACCGCCGCCATAGACCTCGTCGAGTATCAGAGGACAGACTGCTACGCCTGCTTCCTTGGCTTCGTCAATGTGTACTTCGGCCTTGCCGGCAATGTTACCCAAGGTGTTCGAAGCACCGAAGGCATTGTGGATATAGCCGCCATAGAGATATACATTGGCATTGCCCGAGCCACTGGAATAAGGAGTTGTGCCGTCGGCCAGGAAGCCCACGTGTGCACCTGGGTTCGGGTCGCCATTGGGAAGAGCGTCCTTACCATTACCGCCACCGAAGACGGTACCTAACTCGTAAGCGCCCCTGACAATAACCTGCGTGGAGGGAGCCGAGGCTGCATTACCACCGCCATAGACATACTCGATGCTGGTCTTGTCGCAACCGTCGATGAGTACCTGCAGCGGATTGCTGGCTGCCACAACGCCGGTGGTATATTGTCCTGTTGCTGCAGCGTTCCATGGCTCGTATGCTGCCAGGTTACCGCCGCCATAGACAGCCTGAACCTCGTAGGTGTCGGTGTCGAGGGTCGGCTTCGTATCGTTAACGCTATATGTGCCGCCGCTCTCGGTCACGCCCTTCGTCTGAAGAACTTGCACAAACACAGTTCCCTGAGGTGTACCATTCAGGTTGTTACATCCGAAAACACGACCTGAGGTTGCCACGCCACCGCTCTTGGTGGGATAGAAGGCAGTGCCGTCGAGCGTTAGTGTCACATCGCCCTGTACTAATGCAGCAGCGTTGGCTATCTCTGCAGCCGTTGCTCCGCTGCCGGGTATCACACCCTGACCGCCGCCATAAGCATCGCCCAGGATGATGCCGCCAGTAAGGTTGACTAAGGTCTTGGCATTGCCTCTATTTGTATCGGTACACTCTGTTACTGCTGTATTGCGCACGTCGTGGACGTTGGAGTTGGCTATAGCGCCGCCACCATAGACATCGTGGGCTATCAGACCGCCCTTGATGTTAACCGCCACGTCGTGGTTCACCAGTCCGGCTGTGGGCGAAGAGATGTCGCCTGCACCACCGCCATAGACGTTGCCGTCCACCTTGGAAGAGCCATCGATGGTGACGTCGGTGTTCTTACGGACGTGACCGGCATTGCCACCGCCGAAGACGTTCTGGAAGACATGGGCACTGCCCTTCACGGTGACGAGGGTGTTCTTGACGTATGCTGCCTGCTTGTACACTGCACTGGTGCTGGCCACACCACGGCCGCTGCCATAGACGGAGCCGTGCACGGCTGATGTGCCGTCGATGACGACGCGCGTCAGACCCGTGGAGTACGGGAAGGGATTGTTCGTCGTGGGATCGCTGGTGATGTTCTTCTTGCTGTCGGCTGCCGTTTCGTCGGCTTCACCTACTGATGCCAGGGAGCCGCCGCCATAGACGTCGCGCCATACGATGCCGCCGGTGAGGTTCACTGTGGTGTTGCCACGCACCTTGCCGGCCGTATCACTGATGCCTGTCGGGGAATGGGGATGGTCCACACCGCGACCCGAGCCATAGACATTGCCAGCATAAATAAAGGTGCTGCTGTTGGTCTGGTAACCTATCTCGCCGCCGCTGATGTCAATACGGGTGTCCTCCCAGACGTGACCGTTCTCGCCAGAGCCGAAGACGCTACCAAAGACGCGGGTGTCGTTGCCGCTGATGCTCACATGCGTGGAGTGGCTATAACCCATCTGCCTGTACTGCACGTCAACTGGCAGACCACTGACTGGATCAATATAATTGTCGGCAACCATACCGCAGCTGGAGCCGAAGACATGACCGTTGTTGTCGCCGGGAACGAGGTAAGCTATGCCGCTGGCGTTTGTGCCGCTGAGGGCTGTGCCGTCGGGGTTGACGTTGCCGATATAGCCGCCACTGATGGTGACTGTGGCATCGCCGCCATCCTCTTCGTCCTCAATCATGCCGGTGATGTGCATATCATCTACGAGCAGGCGATAGACGCCGACAGAGGCCAGCAGACCACCACCATAGATGGCACGACGCACTACGCCGCCCGTCATCGTCACATTCGTATGACCATATACACGACCTGCAGATGAGCTTCGCTGTTCAGCAGTTCCATGGTGGACAGGGTCAACACCACGACCGGCACCGAATACATTACCGCGGTAGGGGTTCTTGCTCGAACCGTCGGCTGCCGTCTTGTATTCCTGGCTGCTGCCTTCTACGAGCGGGAAGCCGATAATGCCACTGTAGATCTTCACGTCGGTGTTGGCCTTCACGTGACCATTCTCACCACCGCCGAACACGGCACCATATATATAAGGATAGTTCAGCGCATCGGGAGTGCTGCCTGAATAGCTGCTGGGCTGCTGACCGCTGGTGCCGATGGTAACGTCCGTCTCGTTGACGTACTCCATGCTGGCCACATAGTCGCTGCGGTCGGCCGATACACCACGACCTGCACCATAGACACATCCGTTGTTGCGGCCTTCGTGCCCAGATGTGGTGTCGCCTACGGTGCCGCCGGTAATGGTAACAGTCACCTTGCCGGTACCGGACTTGAACACGCCGGTCAGGTAGTTGATATCGCTTTCGTCGGGATTATAGATAACATTGTTAACCAAGTTGCCGCTTCCATCCACAACCTCATCGTGTACATGCTGGCCTGCGGCCTTGGCCTGGACCGTACCGACGGAGGCCATAGCACCGGAACCGTAGATGTTGTGCCATACCTGGCCGCCTGTCATCAACAGTTCGGCATTGCCATAGACGGCACCAGCCGACAGACTGTATTTGGCTTCACTGGTGGAGGAGCCTGATGTATAATACTGGTCAACACCGCGACCGCCGGCATAAACGTTGCCGCGGAACACGGGCTTTGCGGCAACGCCGTGTTCATCGAAACCTACTTCGTCGGCAAGAAGGGCTGTGCCGATGCTGCCACCGCTGATCTCTACGTAGGTGTCGTTCTTCACGTGACCGTTGGCACCGCCACCGAAGACGGATCCTTTCACGTCGGCACCCGGTTCGATATAAACCTTGGTGTTATGCACATAGGCCATCTTCACGATGTCGCTGTTGGACGGGGCTGACAGACCGCGGCAACCGCCATAGACGAAGCCGCAGTTGAAGCCTTGCTTGCTGGCTGTCGAGGAGTAGCCGATGATGCCGCCCTTGATGTGTACCTCGGTCTCGCCGGAGGTGTCTCCGTAGGTCACTTCGCCTGTGCTGGGGTTGACGGTCTCGTTACCGACGGAGGCCAGAGAGCCGCCGCCGAACACGTCGTGGTAGATCTTACCGCCGCTCACCTCGACGAAGGTATTGCCATACACGCGGCCTGCCGTCAGTGAATAGCCGGCATCGCCTGTGTCGATACCACGGCCGCCGCCATAGACGTTGCCGCGGTAGAGCAGTCGGCCGCGACCGTTTTCGTCTTCTGCATGCTCGGCATCTATCAACTCGGTACCGACGAAGCTGTTCTCCTTGACATATACCTTGGTGTCGTACTTCACGTGGCCGTTCTCGCCGCCGCCGAAGACGGAGCCGGTGACGTTGGCCGTGCCTTCGATGCTCACCACGGTGTTCTTGGTGTAGGCCAGTCTGGCAAGCTCCGGATTGGTATTGCCGGCGGCCATACCACGGCCTGAACCGAACACGAAGCCGTTCTCGCGGCGGGACTCGCGGTCGGGGATGAGTGTGTTATAGTTGTTGGCCGATGCGCCGCCGTCGGTGCCTATCTGGCCGCCCTTGATGGTGACGGTGGCGTTGCCGTTGGTGTCGTCCTCTACGTCAAGGATACCTACGGAGGCCAAAGAGCCACCGCCATAGACGTTACGGTAGATGGTGCCGCCCTCAACCGTGACATTGGTATCGCCATTGACCTTGCCTGCGGTGATGCTGTAGGTGTCGCCGGTGGTCTTATCAATACCACGGCCACCGCCATAGACGTTGCCGCGGTAGATCATGTTGTTGTTGAGGTTCGCATCGGGCAGACTGGTCTTGTCCAATGCGATGCCCACGCTGCCGCTCTTTATCTTCACATCCGTGTCGGTGAAGACGTGGCCGTTCTCACCGCCGCCGAAGATACTGCCATAGACGGTGCCGCCCTGGAGGGTGACGTCGGAGTTGTTCACAAACGAATAGCCGGAGAATGCGGTGCCGGCCTTACCGAGGCAGCCGCCAAAGACATTGCCCTTGGTGTCGGTGGTCGTATTCTGGCCGATAGTGCCGCCAGTGATGAGGATGGTGGCAAGGCCTGTGCCAGACTCAAGCACTGAGAGCACATCGCCTTCGGTCATTGGCTCGGAGGGATGGTTGGTGCTGTAGGTGGAGGCCTCAGCAGGAGTGGCGTAGTTGTAGGAGCCCACTGAAGCGAGCTCGCCGCCGCCATAGACGTTGCCGTAGATGGTGGTGGTGGAGCCGGCGGCCTGAGAGATGTTCACCGTAGTGTTCTTCACCAGACCGAGCTTCTGGGTCTTGGCCCAGTCGCTCATCAGCGTACCTTTACTGCCACCGAATACATCACCAATACTGAATGCACTGGTGCTCATCTGCGACTGGTTGCCGATGGTACCGCCCGTGATATTGACGGTGACGTTGCCGTGCGTGGTAGAACCGGTTCCGTATGGGTCTTGACCTTCTGCTATCAGCTTGCCATAGTTGGCATCGGTCTCAAGAACGAGGTAGGTACCTACAGCAGCCATACGGCCACCACCGAAGATGGAGCCGAGAATCTTGGCTCTCTCAGCGATATTGACTGTCACATCGCCACAAACGGCACCTGCCGTAAGGGCCAAAGCGGAGAATCCACGACCGCTACCGAAGATGTTGCCATCTACACCGGAGGAACCGAATGTGCCAATTAGGGCATCGCCCTTGATAGTGGTGCTGACATCGCCCAGAACGTGACCATCCTCACCACCGCCGAAGACAGAGCCGAAGACAACAGCATCACCACGGACGATGACTTCTGCCGAGCCTACATTAGACCAGCCATTGAAGAGGACGCGCGGGTCGCCCATGCCGGCACCGAAGATATAGCTGTTGACAGGACGAGCCTGGATGCCCGGAATGGTACGGGGCACGCCAACGGTACCGCCCCACATTTCTACCTTGCTACTACCTAAGACGTCGGTAATCTCGTTACCGCCATATACGTTGGTAAGGACATGGCCGCCAGAAATTTCTACCACAGTATTGCCATTCACACGGCCTGCCGTACGGCGCCACTTGCCAGCCGCAAAGGGATAGTAGCCCGAGCCGCCGCCGAAGACGTGGCCGTAGTAGCTATGGCCGTCGCTACCAGGATTGCCAGCACCCTTCGAATCATATCCTGCTGTTCCGTGGAAATAGTCATACACATGGCGGTTGCCTTCCGGACCGAAAGGCCAGGCATCGCACTCATGGAATGGTGCAACGGCTGTGTTGATATCTCCTACAACGCCGGACTTAATGGCATTGATGGCAGCCGTCCATTGGGCATCAGTATAGGCCGGATCCCAGTGATCGACATTACTGCCGTCCTTGTAGTGGCCGGTACCTATCTGTCCGCCCTTTATCTCTACGTATGTATCGCCCAGTACCTGTCCGTTCTCAGAGCCACCATAGACGGAGGCGGCAATAAGAGCATTGTCACTGATTACCAAATGGGAAGAGCCGCAGATGGCAAGCAGGTTGGCCTTGGCGTAAGTAACAGAGTCGGACACGCCTTTACAAGCACAGAACACATAGCCATAGTCGTCGTCGGAGGTCGGGTTGGACGGATCAGGCATCAGCTGACGTACAAGGCCTACCTGTCCGCCGCTAATCTTCACTTCCGTCAAGCCTGTGCCTGCCTTGCAAGTCTTAGGTTCGCCTACGGCATGGTAGGGATGATTAACCTCGGTTGTATATGTCTCTGTGAAAGTTCCTACTGAACCCAGCTCACCGCCACCATAGATACTGCGGCTTATGTGACCGCCGGCCATGTTGACCTGTGTGTTACCCGTGACGATTGCTGCATCAGGATCTGTTTCCACGCCCTTACCTGCACCATAGACAGTGCCAGTGATGTAAGCACCCAGAACGTTAGGTGTAGCAGTGGAGGACTCCATGGCAATGGGATTACCTATCTCAGTGCCGATGTTGACCTTCGTGCTGCCATAGACAGCAGCCTCGTTACCGCCACCATAGACATTCTCGACTGCACCAAGTTTGTTGGGGTTGTTCTCGTTAACAGGAAGAGCGGTGTAGTATTGACCCTGTACCATGTTGACGTTCACGGTCGGGTTGGCATACATGGCAGCGCCAGTACCCAAGCCACCACCGAAGACCTTACCGATGCTGGTGCAAGAGATGACGTTCAGCACAGGCTGAGCATAGGGGAAGGTATGAGTGGCATCTGTAGCAGGATTAGCAACAGCGGTATGCGTGTCGTCTGCTGAGGTTCTGGGAGAATACTTGGTTCTGCCATCAGTAAGTGTTCCGTCTTCATAATAACCGAAGATGGAATATGCTGCCTGATTGCCACCGAGATAAAGATCATCAATCACAATAGGATTACAGCCTGTCTCTTCGATGTTGACCTTGATGTGTCCCTTGATGATACCACCGAGGTTGTTACCACCGAAGACCTGACCAAAGCTACCACTGGTGATGGTCAGTTCCACATTACCATTGACGTTGGCATTGTCGGCGCCACCGAATACTGCCTGAGTCTTCGGGTTCGACGGCATACAGCCCATGACAAGGATGCAGTCGCCATCGACATCGGCATTCTTACCGGCACCTACAATCTTATCGATAGCCAAGGGACACTCGACAACACCTTGTCTTACGTCGAGGTTGATATCGCCTTTGATAGTACCCTTCTGGTTGCTGGCTCCGTATGCCTCATGAATCTTACCGCCGAATATCGAGGTGTAGGCATCACCCGTGCCATATAAGACGCCGCCATTAATACCGACATCGGCACCCGGGTTGATGCCCCATGTGCCGTTCTTGAGCACGCGGTCCTTACCATTACCACCACCGAAGACGTAACCAATCTCCTTTGCACCAAGGATGAGCACATCGGTTGATGGTGTGGGAGCAGCGTTACCACCGCCATAGACATATTTGACGCTCACGTTATTACAACCATTGACAATCACTTGCAGCGGTTTGTTGGCTGCAACATGGGTATGGGTGGTTGGGTCGCCATTCCCGTCTATGCCGTCATAAGATGTGAACTGTCCGGTAGCAGTCAGGGTAGCAGAAGCAGGAGCGTAAGCTGCCAAGTTACCACCACCATAGACGGCTTCCATGTCGTATGTTCCCAAGGTGGGAGCGTTGCTGGTCTTGTTCACCAGCACGAGCACAGTGCCCTGCGGCGAACCATTCAGGTTGTTACAGCCGAAGATACGACCGGCGTTCACAATCTGCGTGCCATCGGGATTTGTCTCGGAGGCATAGCCAGTAACGAAGGTCACGCCATTCTGTGTCACCGTGACATTACCATTAACCAAAGCTGCGATAGCCGGAATGGCTGGGCTTGCAGAATTGTCAGCCAACTGACCCAAGCCGCCGCCGTAGGCATCACCATGGATGGTACCGGCATTGAGGTTCACGCGAGTGTAGTCCTCTGTGCCGCTGTTGACATTACCCAGAGCAGAGCCACCATAGATGTCACCATAGATGACGGGAGAGTGCGTAGCATCGCCTACGTTCACAGATACGTTACCATTGGTATTGGTGTTCTGGCCAAGTCCGCCACCAAAGACATTAACCTTGTTGCCTGAAGCACCCACATTGGCAAGGACGTTGACGACGATATTACCCTTCACCAAACCATTGACATTGGCACCGCCGTAGATGCCTGTGAGGTTGGTATTGGCTGTGGTATAGTCGATCTGCACGTTACCATTCGATATGGCAGTTGTGCCAGAACCTTCGTTGCTACCCTTACCACCACCATAGATGGTGCCGTGCAGTGTGTTACTGCCGATGGTAAGCGTGGTGAGATTGGCTGGCGAAGCACCGTCTGCGTTGACAGAACCCAAAGCAGAACCGCCATAGAGGTCACCGTAAACGGTTGTACCGTTCAGTTTGACGTCGATGTCTCCAGACGTTGCTGTAGCGACACCCAGACCGCCGCCATAGACATCGGCTGTCTTCGTCGTAGAACCGACTGTACCACCATTCAGGTTGACAGTAATCTTGCCGCCGACAGTACCTTCTGTATTGCAACCGCCATAGACACCATCCAGTACGCTGCCGCCGTTGATGTTCACTGTAGAACCACCTACGCCAGCCTCGTTACCGCCGCCATAGACATTGTGACTTACATCACCATTCGTAACGGTTACGGTAGGAGAACCCGTATATGCAGCCAGGTTGCCGCCACCAAAGACGTTGCCAACATACCAGCCGCAGGTCGCAGCATTCTTATTGATATTCACTGCTATGGTACCATAGATGGTGCCACTGGTGTTGTTGCCGCCAAAGACATTGTTCACCATACCACTGTTGATGTTCAGCGTGATATTAGATGGTGAGCCGCTCTTACCGATATCTGCAGCATTAGCACCGCCATAGACAGTACCGATACCCTCAAGGGTGGTTCCTATGTTCTCGGGATGAGCAGCATGACCGGTATCACCAGTAACAATAGCACCGGTGCAACCTATAGTAACCGAGCCAGCATTACCGGCAGCCTGGTTGCCACCGCCATAGGCTTCTCTAATCTTCATGTCGCAAGTGCCAGTCTTGTTGATGGTGAGTGCCGATGTACCGGTGATGTCACCCTTTGAGTTACTGCCTGCAAAGACACGGTCGATTGTACCGCCATAGACGTTGAAGACCACATTGCCCTTCACGTCAGCATACTTAGAGGGGCTGCTGGCATCCTTGTCGCCATGACCGCCACCGAAGGCATCGTGGTGGATGGTACCACCATTGACGGTGATACTGGTACCATCCACATCGGCAGCATTACCGCCACCATAGAGATAGCCTATTTCCGTATCGCAGTCATTGACCACGATGACAGGTGTACCTGCCACGTCGGCAGCATCGCCACCGCCATAGACATCACCCAATACAATAGCCGTGTGGTTAGCGTCGCTATCACCGATGGTTACAGTTGGATTGCCAGTAACCTTACCGGCCTCACCACGGTCTGTCCCGTCCACCAGATTACCGGCACCGCCTCCATAGACGTTACCGCTCACGGTACCATTCAGGATATTGACAGCCAAAGTCTTGCCACTAGGAATAGTGTATTGTGCTAAGTTACCACCACCGAAGACGCTGCCGAGGTGGTTATAGCCACAAGGATTGGTTGTATCCCAGTTGACATCAACTTGTATGCCTCCGCTGATGCTACCGCTGGCATTGTTGCCGCCGAACACACGTTCGATGCTGCCGCCAGTTATCTCAAGGGAAATATCGCCGGTGATGTCTGCTGCATTGGCACCGCCATAAACGTCGCCGATGCCTTCGCCCTCATCACCGGTACAGCCTATTGTGATGTTTCCGGCATTACTTGCCGCCATATTACCGCCGCCATAGACCTCGTCAATGTGCATAGCGCAGGCTGTTGATGAACCATCGGGATCTGTATCTGCTTCTCCTCCCTTGGTAACAGTCACGTTAATTGTGCCGCCGATATTACCCCGACTGTTAGAGCCACCAAACACTCTGCCAATGGTACCGCCGTAGATCTTCACATTGGTGTCGCCCGACACGTTGGCTGCTGTCACAGTACCATTACCACCGCCGAAGACATTACCTATCTTGTTACCACCATAGATAGTGACATCGGTGTTGCCGTTGGTGATATGGGCAGCATTACCACCGCCATAGACGTAGGCAATGCTGTTGTCGCAGTTATGTACTTTCACCGTTGGTGTGCCATAACTATAATTGGCTTGGTTGCCACCGCCATAGACGGCATCCAGAGCATAAGTGTTTGCGCTGGGAGCAGGGTCTGTGCCATAGATGTCCACCGTTACTGCTCGCTGCGGTGCACCATTGATATTGTTACAGCCATAGACAGCACCTGAGCCGCTGGCCGCAGTCGTATTGACAGAACCACCATACACCTTTACTGCCACAGGGCCATAGACGTTGGCAGCATTGCTTCCGTCGCCCAAGCCGCCACCATAGAGCGAACCGTTGATGATGCCCTTGTTCAGGGTGACGTTTGTATGATAGGTATCAGTAGCCGCCGTACCATTGACATAACCCAGAGCCGAGCCGCCATAGACGTCGCCATAAACGGTAACACCCGGAGTGGTCTGACCTGACGCGCCAAGTGTGATATCAACATTCTGGCTGACGCGCGTCGGCTGACCGAAACCACCACCGTGGATATTGGCATTAGATGAAGAGGTACCAACCTGGCCACCATTGATGTTCATCGTGACAGAGCCAGAGATGGTACCAGTGACATTAGAACCACCATAGACACCACCTTCAACAAGGCCGTCGGTCATTGTTATATTAACAGTACCACCTTGATTCTGGCAAGCACCACCAAAGACGCCGCCGGTGATGGATGCTTGATATGTTGTGCCGTTTACACCGCCATTCTTTCCGCCAACATGACCACCTAGAACGTACACATTAGAGGTATTAGTAGTATAACCGTAAGAGCCACCACCATAGACACCACGTTCCACATAGGCTTCATCGGCTACTACAACACTTGTTCCCTCAGTTACCTGTCCGGAATTACTACCTGCTCCGTAACCGCAACCTGCACCAAATACATTACCACCAACGGCACGATTGATAACCGATGTAGAGGAATTGCTATTCACGTTAGTTTTACCGCCAATGTATATTTTAGTGCTACCGTACAGGTAACCGCCATCACTCTGGGTTCCATTGGCTCCACCTGCTATCCAACCTCTGACATCACCTCCTGTGAAAACAAATCTTCGATTACCTGTAGCTGAAGCATATGCAGCCGCTCCATAGACAGAACCGCGAATTGTTCCTCCTTTGATACGGATTTCAACGGCGTCTCCATCATTGACCATATAAGTATTACGATTGTTTCCATACGAGTTCAAGCTGCCAGCCAAACTTGCAATCTCACCGCCCTCCATGGTAAAGCGACGTTTACCCATATATTGGGTATTATCATTATTTCCGGAATTACCTATATAAATAGACTCGTCGGCATTTGCGTCTGTTACCGATTTACTCGCCTGAACTCTACCGCTTTTTATAAGCCAATCGTAGGTTAAGTTATTTCGGTTTGAACTACTGCTAAACACATGAACTGCATTACCCCCATAAACGGTGTTATTTGCTGCAATACTTAATTTGTTATTGTCACTCTTGGCCCTGTCGTAATCACTTCCAAATACTGCCCGTGTGGATACTGTGCTGCTGAATGTCCTAGCGGTGTTATCTATCAACGCAAAAGTGCCATATGTACCACTTTCAAGACGTATCGTGTAGTCCACAGCACTAGTCGAGCCATCGGACATACCTCGTACTGTACCTATATTGGTTGTCGTGCACCCACGACCAATAATAACATCATGTCCGCTAGTAGTAAGCGTGTAAGAAGCAGCACTCAGCGTCACATTCTCAAACTTGGTGTCGGCGCCGAGGGTGATATTGTTGTTATTGCCAGTAACGACACCATTGGTATTGTCTGGAGCCTCACCACTTGGATAGTAGCAGGAGATAGTCACAGCACGATCCACATTAGTAATACGACGACCATTCGTACCATTGAACCTATAGTTTTCATTCGTCGTTAGCGTCATAAAATTGCGCTCTACGCCGAGGTTACCATAATTAAGAATGGCATTCGCACCGCCTTGGTTACCTTTGATGAGGTAGGCTCTCGCCCAAACAGCCTCGAGCTCTACTTCCATGCCATATTCGCTGTCGGGGGCAAAATAAATCTGTGTTTCGGCATTGACAATGGCATTCACTGCAAGGGCAGTGCCACCACTGGCAGCGCTATAGACGGCACCACCTGTTACACTCTTAAGACGCCAGCACTGGAAGCCACGCCACCCAGCGAAGTCATTAGCATCTACATTGCGTGTGCCATAAGTCGGACGCACCTGGAAAGGATTAGGTATTGGCGTGTAGGGACAGCGGCCGGTGGGGTTGGCTGATGTGCTACCGTCGGTGCGCTCCAACGTCTTGTAATATATGAAGGTGTTCTCGTTTTCTCCGCCTACGTTGACTTTGGCTCCGCCCACATAGTTGGGGTCGCCGGGCGATACATAGTTGTTTGTACCGGCAGTATAGTCATTGTTATTACTCATTACGATGCCATCGCCATAGTAAGTAATCTTCACATCTGCGGGGTTGAGGCTGCGGACGGGACAATCAGGGTCGCTGTAGTAACTCCATGAATGTGGCTCGTAGTCGAACAAGGTGACGGTGCCTCCATCCGTTCCAGACGGAATGGTTACTGTCTCTGATGCTACGGGAGAATTGTTCCAACCATCCTTTACTGCAATAGCATTGACGGTTGTCATCATAGTGAGACCCGTCAGGCTGCTTGAATACTGGCTGCTGGAGGTTGTGGGTGTGCTGCCGTCGGTGGTGTAGTAGATGGTAGCTCCTGCCACGCTGCTGGAGATAGTTGCGGCGCCGGTTGAGCCATCAACTGTGATAACAGGCTCAGGAAGCGTCAGTGTTACCTGTTGAGTTGTGACGGCAGATGCATTGCCATTGCGGACTGTGACTGCCTTGATGGTGACAGGCGAGGTCGTACTGCTGGAGAGGTCGATTGTACCGCTATATTCTGTGCCACTTGATGCCGTGGGGTCTGTACCGTCGAGGGTATAGCGAATCGTCGTCGTGCCTGCTGCTTCTGTGCTCAGGGTAACATTCGTTCCACTAACATTGATGATTGGAGCGGAAGGGGTTGTACCTTGGATGGTGATTTCCTTCGTCCCAATCAGGGTTGTGCCTGCTGGAGCAGCGGGAGTGCCACCGGTGGCCGTAGCCGTCACAGTAAGTGTCAGCGTTACATCGCTTTCGGGGAGGCTACTTATGTTGACAACGCCGGAATTATTTACTGATGCATTGTTGTATCCTGATAATGTCCATGAGGTATAAGAAATGGTAGCTGGTGAAGGAGTAAAAGCGGTATTGCCATTAAAGAAATGATTCGCGTTATTGAAACGATAGTTTGTATAGCCTCCTGCTTGATAGACTGCACCCGTTGCCGTATAAGTTGCATTGCCTGTTGCCGTCAACACATCTGCACCACTGATAGTGGGGTTAGTAGAAGTGACCGACACAGTTGATACTTCGACGAGACGTAATGTTCCACGGTTAGAGTTTGTATTTGTTACTTCCCACGTTGTTCCATTTAAACGAAGATACCTGTTATAATACGGCTGTCCTCCATCAGATAATCCATTCCAAGCAGCGTAGTTAGTGGATGTATTTGTATTAAGAGAGTAAGTATAGTTGCCACTTCGAGGCCTAAGATAATAATTCCCTAAAACAGTCCCACTACTATTTACAGGACGCAAATAATTATTAGAAATTGTCCAAAAACAGGTGGTGGGGTCAAATGTGGTTACACGAGTTGTGTTTACTACACCTGTTGTTGCATTATGACTTAGATAGTTGTCCCCATTATGAATCACATACAAATCCTGCGCCTTCGCTCCGCTGACGCCTATCATCAGCAGTGCGAGGAGGATGAAAGCCTGTCGGCAAAAGTGCTGAACCTGATTGGAGATGTTATGTTGTCTAATCATATCGTTGGTTTTCGTAGTTTCTTCTTTGGGTCAGTTTTCTGTCGTTAGGAAATCACTCAGGAGTAGCTCGCAAAGTTCTGCAGAGAAGTTTGCAAAGTTCTGCAGTGAACTTTGCGAACTTCTCTGGTGATGTTAATCGACTATGCATTTCTTCCTACTGATAGTTTCTTCTTGTTGACGATGTAGATGCCTGGTGCAACCCACGTCTCGATGGTCTGTCCGGGTTGGATGGTGAAGACGCGCATGAGGGCACCTGATGCATTGACGATGTGTATGGTTGTCTCTTCCGTCAGTCTGGACTCGACGTAGATGCGTGAACCCTTAGAGTAAACGACCAGTTCGCCGTGAAGACATTCGTCGGGGTTAACTTCTTCGTCGTTGCCAGGAGTTGCCGCAGCACGGGTGAAGGCGATGGCCTTTGCGCCCTTGTACTCCTTGGCTCCGCCGCCTGCTGCTGTCGTGAAGTACGGGCGGAACTGTACACCTGGTGTGGCTGCTGTGGTCACTTCGAAGCTGCTGCCGGTGCTGTTGAGCAGGTAAGCACCTGCTGCCAGATCCTTACCCAAGTAGTTGGGATGGAAGGTGTATTTGCCCTCGGCATCGTTGACGGTGACGGCTGCTGCAGTCATCTCGGTGTCGCTGACGGCGATGGTTGTACCTTGACGTGATGCGAAGGTGACGGTCTGCCTTGCCAGCGGGTTGATATCCTGACGGGTGTTAGCCGCCGTGAATCCACCACTGAGGTCGAACTCATAGTATGTCGTACCCGGGAAGCCAATGATGTATGGTGTGGCTGCCTCGGAGTATGAGTAGTCGTCGTGGCTCTTATAGCCAGCAGGATACAGTTCTGTATTGCCAAAGTCGTAGTACTGTTGCTGGTAGATATCGCCATTCTTGTCCTGACGGTCTGTGCTTGAGTACTGGTAGTAGTAATCCCAGAGGAAGGAGTTAGCGAAGTGCTTATCCTCGACGGCTGTTCCGGCATACTCAGCAGGCTGTGTTGTGGGATAGTCGAAGTTGGCAATGAAGATGTTAGGATCTGTAGTATCTAACTTGCCACCTGCCTTATACTCACGCAGCCAGTACTCGTGACCAATCTTGGAGTGCGTGTCGTTCTTGCTCTCCTCGCTGCCACCATAGAAGTGCGTTATCTCACCCTTCTGCTGTGTGGTGACGAGTTCTGCGGAGAACGGGATGCTGATTGCTTCCCAACCGATTGCCCTGTCAACGTAGTTGTCGGGTCTGCGCTGGTACCACATACGCTTGTTGCTGGCGAAGGTGTAGCTGGTCGGAGCATTGAAGTCCTGACGGTCCACCAGGAGATGGTCGTTCTGGGCTACATAGTCACCTACTCCATTCTGCACGACAGCGTGTCCGAAGATGACGTTGGAGTTCTGAACTGCTACGGTTCTGTAGTCAGGATTGGACTCGGTGAATGCAGGCTCTGCCAGGTAGTTGGTGACAACATGGTTGGTCTTGCTGTCAGCATCGGCTGCATTGCTAGTAGCCTCGGGCGTATAGACGAGCCAGTTTCTGGTGATGCCGGCGTTGCGCAGTGCTTCCAGTCCGTCGTTGTCGAGCAGCGGCGGGAAGAAGCCTCGTGTCTGCAGGCCAGGCTGATAGTCGGATGCAGTGACAGCGGGATATGCTGTGACGTCGCCATTGTAGCCAGTGAAGTCGATGGCTGTCATGCCATTGTATGCCAAGCGAGTGGGATCGCCGCTCTTGTACGGAGCGAAGACGGCGTACGGGTTGTAGTGTGCAACACCCATCACGCTGCTCTGGAAGTAAGCCGGAGCGCGATATACGCGGTTGTTGTCGGCCGATACAGATGTCAAGCGTGTGCTGACCTTATTGACATACGTAGGCCAATCCTGATGGTAACGTTCGTTAGCATCCTCGTAGCCATAGGTGAGGCGCTGTCCGAAGAATAGATAGTCGTCGGGCCAGATGGGATGATATCCCTTACCCAAGATAGCATCTTCGTACAGACGTATATCCTTGTTCTCAGGAATTGTTCCACCTGCATAGATGAAGTCACCATCGGCATAGCGGTACTCGACATAGCCAAAGAGCTTGGTAGTAGCATCGAGCGGATAGATGGCATACTCTGGTGTGTAGTACTTCGATACTGGAGCTGTAGGCAGAGTGCCATCGGCATTAGCCGGGAAGTATGTGTATTCCTTATTGCCCGTAGCACTGAGTGCCTGGTCGAAGTAGCGCTTGTTGAGGTAGAAGCCATTGAGGTCGTAGGTCACCTCGCCGTTGTAGAATGCCTTGAGCGGCATCTTGCGGGCATTGCCATGAGCATTGGCGGTTTCGCTGTACTCGTTGGTCTCAGGATAGTAGCAGTTGACAACCTGCTGGCTCGTCGGGTATTCGGTATCGTCGGGATTACCAAAGACGGCCTTCACTGTGTTATCAACAGTTGGTGCTTCACTGTGTACCCAACAGTTCTCGACATAGCCCGTACCCGTATCCACAAGGCCTGCGCCGGTGAATGTACCGGTGACACCAAGGTTGTAGACTTCACCGCAGAGGCTCTTGAAGAGTGAGTTGTTCAGTCCGCTAATGGTGTGACCATCGCCATGGAGCATACCCTCGAAGCATTCGTCGTAGGTTGAACCTGTCTTCGCATCGGTGCCGATAGGTGTCCAGTCGGTGTAAGCCTTCGGTTGCATGTCGCTGCGCAAGATGAACTCGAGGTTCTTCGACGCACCAATCTCGTTAACATCCACGCCCACATGTCCTGCAAGAGCCGGAACGCCGGTAATGGTCTGGGCGATATCATGGTCGTATGTCCTCTCATGCATCGTCAGGTCGAAGAAGTCCTTCAAGAGGTCGAGCTCGTTCTTCGTAGCATCGGATGTGCAGTCACGATTGTCGATGTAAATCTTCGGATCGCGCTGGCGGTGAGCATCCTTATGGTCGAGGTACATGTGGTTCCTCTTATCCTGCATCACCTTGTCGAGGTCGTGGTAGTTGGCCACAGAGAACTGTACGGAGTTCGAATAGGTCTTGCCCAGGTAGGTCTTGGTGTAGTATGCTACCCAATAGCCGTCCTGATACCAGTACATCGGTGTGCCGTTGTTGATATAGGGCTGTCCGTTCTTGTGTGTGGTAGCATCCTGGTCGTTGGTGAATATTTCCCATCCGGAGCTAAGGATTTCATAAGCACCCGGAGTGACGTTAGGAACCTTCAGACCTACTGTCGATGACGGCAGTACTGTTGGAGGACTCTGGAGCTGTCCAATCTCAGGCACACCGCTCTTGAACTGCAGGTGGATGTTCAGGACATGCTGCTCGTTGATAGGCGTGATGTGGATACCGGCCTCATCGCTCTCCTCGTACTCGTAGAGATAGATGATTGTGATGACCTTCTCCTTGCTGAGGTCAAAGATGTCGGACTCACGGGAAACGTAGAGCGTAGTGGTCTCTGTTGGCATATTGCCAAGAACCTGGAAGAGCAACTTCGTACCGTCTGTCGTCTTGTTGACAAGGCCCTCATAAGAGGTTTGGCTGATGACGGTACCCAGCGGCACAGTCTGTCCGGCATTGTAGGTTGCAACTGAGCTGCCAATGCCTTCTGTAGTGACAGAGACACCTTCACCATTTTCGTTGACTGTATAAGCGTCACGGCAATAGTAATAGGTAATCGGGTCATAAACCAGTTTGCCGCCAACCTCGGTAGGTGTGGATGTCTTGGAGGACGGGAAGTTGAGCACGTCAACTTTAAGCTTCTGGTTGGCGTTGAGTCCATCATATACCTCCTGCGAAATGGCCTCACCTACGCTGTAAGGCATATCGCCTCGGATGAACATACTATTGACCACATAGTAGTTGCCAGGAGCTGTCACGGTGAGGGGCGAGTAATGGTAGCGCTCGTTAGGAATAGCTTCATATTGCTCGCGAGTGAGTATATCGTTAGGATGTATGGTGACAGTGGTAACGCCATCGGCCTTCGTATAAGTCAGATTCGATGTTCCTGTGTACTGAGCCTCATAGTCCAACGGCGTTCTCTGGGAGTATATGTTGGGGTCGTTAGCTATGACGGGAGATGCCTCACCGACACCATCGTACTGTTTCTTGTCATATTCTGCTCTGCCATAAGTCGGGTCGATGAGCAGGTCGAGAGCATCGTAATCGAAGACGAAGTTACTGCGGTCTTCTTCTGACATGCCTGACCAAGCATCCAAAGTACGGTAAGCCTTACCTACCTCATAGAGGTCGCCACCATATTTACCTGCTTCTGAGCAGTAGTAAGCCTTGGCAACATACTCGCTGAGCGCAGCATCTGTCAAGCTATAGTCATTCTTGATGGTTGTAAGCTCATCATCGGTAATCAGGTCGCCGGCATAGAGATAAACATTACCCTCTACGTCAAGAGGCAACGTGCTGGTAATGATGTTGGCCAGTTTCACCTTGCTGCTAATCTGATCCCAATTGTTGTCGAAGTCGGACTTTGCGATGGCAACACCTGGATAGATGTGGTGCTCGCTGTTGTCGTCACCAATAACAATCAGTTCCTGAGTCACGACATAGGCTTCCTCAAAGGTAGCCTGACCAGAAGGCAGATAGCTATCGTCAATTGCGTCATACGTATCGTAAACAGGCTTGGTGATGATGTCGCCGATGCCATATTCTCTCTGTCCATAGACACCTGGAGTGTCTGTCTTCAGACGATAGGTGGGACCAACCATGTAACCGCCAGGTCTGCCTGCATTCTCATAATCCTCTGTGTTCAGACGATGAGCGAAATCGAACGCACCATTCTCAGGCGTGTAGTACTTATTCCAAACCATCGGATTATTAATGTCATAGGTCAGGGCATAACCTGTATCGTGGCTGACATTGTTCGAGAGACGCAGCAGGAAGGTGGCAGGTTTGTCTGTATCCGTCTTGTATGTTCCTGATTCCTCGTCATAAATCTGTGCATCAAAGTTCTTTATCGTTTCGTACTCAGAGGGCAGTATAGCATAACCCTTTGGATACTCGACGCCACCTATCTTACACTTCTCGATGACGGTGTAGGTCTCACGTACGAACCTGGACTTCTCAACATCGGACAACAACTCATAGTCCCAATAAGTAATAGGATCGTTGAGTGCATAGCGAATACCACCTGCCTCGAAGTATGGGTCGGTACCCGTACCAATCTTGTTACCATCCTTATCATAGTAAGCATAGAAGTTGGGCTGCACATTGCGCAGGGTCAACTTGCCGTGAGAGGCTGCCGTAATGGTCAGAGGAATAGTGACATTCTGGCTGTATGCTGTAGCCGAACCAGTATAAGCTGATATGTACTGGTCATAAACATAGATGCTACCCTTGATGTACCAGTAGTGTGCGGGAGAACCGCCGGGCAAGTAACTGTTGATTGTGGGATAACAGTCATCGACAATCTGCTTGGTGTTGTGAATGAAGTTACCAGAGGTCTCGATATCGTCGGCTGCAGTAGCAGTAGCATAGGTGAAGCGCAAATGTGTACGCGCATGTTGATTATAAGGAGAAAGAGTAACCTTGTCCCAGTCGTCGTGCAACGTCTCCACACCATGTTGGTTCTTGGCATAGACGTAACCGCCGCCCAAGCCCTGCATTACATTGATGAGGTCAAGCTCAATCACACCAGTGACATAACCCCAATCGGTAACACCATCGGAACGCTTTTCTGTGCTTTCGTTAATGATTTCGAGATAGACACCAGAAGCCAAAGCCACTTTGTTCTTACTCGTACCATTGTTACGGTTATTCTTCGTCTTGTGGGCTATCTTCCATTCCTTATAGGTGGTGACTCCATCGGCAGCATTAGCTGAACCACTGCTCACATCGGTGGTTCGTACGTCGTTGAACCTCACGTCGCTGGTGAGGTTGCCAAGGTAGTTCACTACGCTGTAGATACCAAAGTAGTTGCCATGAATCTTGTCCTCATCGGTCGTATCACCGCTGTTCTGAGTCGAGATTCGGTTCAGTGAGATCTCTCCTACACGGTTGATGGTGTAGTTGGTGTAGTCGGCCTTCTCAGGCACACGGTCGCGTGCACCCTGAAGCACCATACGACTACCCCATACGCCAACGAAGTCGGCACGCTGGATGGTGTTCAGCAGACGACCGGCATAGATGGAGCAGAAGCCAGCTTCTTTCCAATAAGATATGTTATTATATCCTGCACTTGAACCAGTTCCATCGAAGAGTTCATTGTACTCTTCTTCCGTCAGCTGAGCACCTGGATCATAATCCTTTCCATTCTTGTCGGTACAACTAGCCTGACATTCATACTTCAACTCGAAGTATGCACGTTCGCGGTCGCTCAGATTATGGTATTCTTCAATGCTGATGTTATCCGAGAGGCCATAGAAGTCAGTACCGTAGTTGCTGATGACCAGCTCGCGGAAGCCATCGACAAAGGTGAGGTTACCATCACCGTACAGGCCACCTACGTGTTCCGTACCGATGGTGATAAGGTCGCGATGATAAATATCGCGCAAAGCAGCTGTAGCGTTGCCAAAGACAGTGTAGGAGTTTACGAAAATCTGGTCACTACCTACAGATACATTGCCACCTGCAAAGACTGCATTGTAGATATGGATACCGGAGAGATCAAGTTTGCTCCAGTTAGATGCATCTGCTGTCTTGTTACGCAATGTGTTCAGATAATCAACAGGCACATATTCTCCTTGTGCAAAGTGGCGTGTGCCGCCGCTCTTTTGGTTATTCCAGAAACCATTAGCATCAATTTCCTGAATGATGTGACCATTAGAATCATAATTGAATTCTGGGAAGTCGATGCCATTAGGATCTGTTACTTTACAATATGGCGCTACATCTACCCTACAGTCATTAGTCATACCATTAGCAATAGTACCACCTTTGTAGTAATATCCACCTCCATCAGTCGGCAGACCATTACTGGAAGAAATGTTTTCGGGATGAGAACCCATTTTCTGTCCGTCTGCACTATAGACATATCCTATATCACCACCGCCGAAGACGTTGCCATAGCCTAAATCTACACCTTCCTCTGTACCAATGATACCGCCTCGGATATTAACATCCGTACTGCCAAAGACAAAGCCCTTGGTGAAGAAGTCCGATGCATCAATCTGAGCAGTCGTCATGAACTTTGTGCCATCGCCACCCCAGCTGTCATAACCACGACCGCCGCCAAAGACATCGCGATGTACATGACCATCGTAGAGATAGACATGGGTGCCACCACCCATAGTAATAGTGGGATATGTTATTTCAGCGCCTGTAGTCCAGTTCTTCTTTGTGCCGCGTCCGACAGGACCTATCTCGCCACCGCCAAATATACTGCCACGCAAGTGACCACCATACATATAAACATAGGTAGTATCAACATAACTGTTGGCAATGTATCCGCCGCCAAAGGCGTTGCCTGCTCGTGCGATGGCGTTTGCTGCTGCCGCTTCGCCCTGACCTGGGTCGTCAACCTCTTCTATGTAACGTTCATCAATGGAGGTTGAGGCATCATCGCTGCCACTACTATTATAACGATAGCCCACATAACCATTGTTGACAGTCAAGTGCGACGAGCCGAAGAGGCTACCGCCCTCGCCACTGCCATAGACATTACGCAGAATGGCTGGAATGCCATCTGCAAAGCTTGTGCCATTGAGTGCACCGACAACCACATTAGTTCTGCCGAGCACGTCGGAGGTAGTAGCAGCAGTGATGGCTCCTGGGTGATAACCCACAGAACCTAAGTATCCACCACCATAGGCATTACGTACCGTACCACTCTTGACATAGGCATTGGTTTGAGCAGGGAATGTCTTCAGGCTGTAGAAGTCGCGTACGGAACCGCCCTGACCACCGCCGTAGATATCTCTATCAACAGTGCCACCGAGAATATCAATATATGTGGAACCACTGACCGTTGCCGTCTCACCATAGCCGCCGCCATAGGCATAGCCTGTTACGTCGCCACCTGTCAGGACATGGACATTAGTGTTGTATCTCTCTTTCTTTTGATAGAAGTCTCTTGTGTTGCCTGCCTCAATGTCCGTAGCCAATTCGCTGAACGGGAGATGTCTTGCATTATGCAGGTCGCAGTTGGTGTAATCTCCACCAATCTTAATGTCCAGACCTTTCTTATCAGGATCTGTTTCTGCATCAGCCAAACGCTTCTTCTCAAGAACTGATTTTAAGTTCAGTACCTGTCCGGCATTACCACCACCGAAGACTTTATAAACAATGCCTCCATCACCAATGGTCACATCTGTATATTCAGCCCAGGTATTTTCACCAAGACCAGCACCATAGACAGTTGCCTGATAGCCAGCTGCACGGTTAGACCATACGGATGCATTTACATTAACATGAGCATAAATGGTGCGGCGCGCATTATTATTGCCACCATAGAGACCACCGGCCACTTGTGCGTCGCTGCTGTTGTAGTTCACAAACGACTCATACACATCGCAGGGATAGCGACTGTCTATACCATAGGCACCGCCGAAGATGTTGTTGGCAAAAATGGTTGAGCCTGTGGGAACGTTGACAACAGTGCGACGGGTGACACCCTCCTTATAGCTGCCACCATACACATTCTTAATTTGTCCTTGAACGAGGTCAATGACTGCAGAAGCTCTGTCGGGATTTGCTGCAACAGAGGTTGAGTCAATCTCCATACCGAGTCCGCCGAAGGCTCCAGCACCAAAGGCTACGGTGTTCTGGAACTTCGTCATCGTCTGCGGAATATCAATGAGGATGTAGCTACGCTCTTGCATAGAGTCGCGGTCAACTACATAATGCTGACCCTGGCCTGCACCATATATTTCGCTCACAGCGGTCAGCTCATTGCTACTGAGTGCCGGCTTGAAGTTGACGAATGCATTGCCTAAGCGGGGCTTACTGAAACCTTCCTTGTTTCTGCCATACTCGTCGCAGTAATCTCGGTACTTCGGGTCGGTATAATCATAGTCACCATATGCACCACCAAAGATGTTGACAACTCGGCCCGTGGTGTACTCAATGTAGGCAGAGGCCTTCAGCACACTGGGGTTGGTGGCAGAAGAAGGATTATATACCTTGGAGAGATCCTGACCGTTAGTTGTTCCAACACGTTCCGTGAAGTCGCAATCGGTCAAAGCCTGCTGTGCATCTTCTGCAGACGGATATAGTTCTGCACGTTTCTCGCAGAGGATCTGTCCACCCAAGTCATTGCCACCGTAAATATGGTCAACAACATAGGGGAATGCATCGATGATTTGACCATCCGTGGAACCACCATCCTTGTTGATACCCTTGCCAACATATGTTTCAGTGTGACCTAAAATGTCAGCGTTACAGGAGCCTGCAAAACTGTTGAATATGCGTCCGTTGCCAAGATAAACATGAGTGTTACCTGCAATGAGCGCCTCAAAACTTCCACCGTAAATGAACTGATTCTCTGGGAAATTATCGTCTGTGGCATTAGCTGCGACATGATCGTCGTCCTCCAGGTTGACGTAGGTGCTGTAGCGAGCATCGTACTTGTAGTGCTTGCCGTTGAAGACATAATCGCTTGGCAAAGGAGTCTCGCCGCTGTCTTCACGGGACTTACCAATGGGGCCCATCTGTCCACCACCGAAAATCTGGAAGGTGTGACCGGCTCGGAGGTTAACCGTAGCGCTGCCCCACACCTCGGAGTCGGCACCATAGCCGCCGCCGAAGATATTCATGGCCAAACCCAAGGGGTCCATTCCCTGCTCGTCGAGGATGACGCCGGAATGCCTTTCGGTGATGGTGTAGTCCTGGTTCTCATAGAGAATCACACTGTTCTTTTCTACATAGTCGAACACTGGGAAATTTCCGCTCAGGTCATGAATGTCGTCGATGATGTTGATGACGACGTTGCCGTTCATGTGTCCACTCTCGTAGCAGCCGCCGTAGATATTGCCGCCACGAAGACGACGGTGGATGTCATCGGCATTGCTCGTTGTATTGCCAGTGATGGCAGGAGCATCTACATCAAGTCCTGTGCGTTCGTCAAAGGTGTTCCATTCCAATCCCTGCGACGGGTCGTTGTCATCCACCCATCGCTTGGGCTGTACCTTCAAACCCGTGAAGTTGAGGATGAGGCAGTCCTTGATGCTGCCGTCAGGATTCTCCATGCCGTGAGGTTCCTGCTCAGCCGCTGTACCTATCATGCCGCCGAGGTATTGCGCGTTGTAGGTAGTTTCGGCAATGTTGGCATTGTTACATCCGCCCACAAACTTATTGTAGATGACTACCTTCTTGTCAAAATTGATGGTATTGGTGCCCGGCCATGTCATGCTACCTCTGTTGCCGCCGCAGTAGAAGGAACCAATCTGACTGGAGTAATTGATGTAGTTGGTGGGGTCGCCATATTCGGTGTTCTCGAAGACAACACTGGGGTGAATAGACATAGCACAACCTTCCATATACTTGGCAAATCGTGTTTCGTCTGTCAAATCCATCGAACTGAAGTCATTGTCATCAGTACCTGTATCCTCTGTTTCGCCGGTTGCAATATTCACGTACTTAGCATACCTGTGCAGGATGTCTTCGGTCACCATATTGGCACCGTTGTTACCCAGGAACACATTGTCCATGATGGCATAGGAGCCAATCTTCAATTCCACCTTTGGGTCTGTACCTGATGGAAGTGTCGTGTTTTCTGTTTTAAGGCTGGCACTGTTACCACCGAGATAGACTGAACCCTTGATGACAGTAGGATGAGCAGCATCGGTTCCTTTCACGAGGATGGAGACTTGCTCGGCATTGGGGCGGAAGATGTTCAGCGCCTCAATAGACTTGTAGGTTGAGTTCAGCGTGAAAGAATTGTCGCCGCTATACTGCCGTTCCTTTTCTTGTACTTCATCCGGATTGTAGTAGAAGTCGCGATAGCCGGGAAGTGCTCCAAGAGTGGGGTTATCGGTGTAAGAGTAGGAGCCGTTGCCACCACCATAGACGTCGCCGTAAACTGTTGTATAGATACCTACAGAATTACCGCCAAAGACACGACCCGAAATATCGTTACCACCATAGACATTGGTAATCTTACCGCTGCGAATGACTGTACGGGCAGGAAGACCAGCAGGGAATTTATAGCCTAATTCTGTTGGGAGCTGAATAGATACTGCATTGGGACGAGTACCATCGTCGTTCGTGGGGCGCACGTCGGCTCTTCGGCAACCGCCATAGACGTTGACGATGGACAGATTGTCGCCGCCATCTACTATCGGCTTGATGTCGAGTATCAATCCCTCGGGATGGGTCATGTTGCCTTCATTACCGCCGGAATATACATCACGAAGTTTACCCTTCTGCAAGTTCCAGACAGGACGGATCCTCATCTCGGCCTTGTTGTTGCCGCCAAAGACACGCGACGATGTGTAATCGAGGCTGGAATAGTCACCCTGGAACGTGGAAATACCTGTGAATGATGACAGTTGATTCAACAGAGACATAAGGATTGCTCTGTACTCTTCTGGCGTTTGTGTAGCCGGGTTGTAAGGAGGAACCAGAGACTGCAAACCCTTACTGGGATTGTTCATGCTGATGGTGGTGTTCGTAGTCACCGTAGCATTGTTGCCGCCGCCATATACCTGTGACAGACAGCCGCCATTGATTTCCAGATATGCCTTGGGAAGTACTGGCAATGTGAAGGCGTTGCTGCCATGTGCGATGAGATCGCCCGTGGTCTTGTCGCGCACTTCATATTCTGTTGCAATGATATCGTTGTTCCCTGCATCCTTGCCGGTCACGTCGCCCGGAGCGTAGTAGTCGTACTCGCCGTTGCCACCACCATAGATACTACCAACGAGGATACAATTGGCATCAGTCGCCGAATTCAAATATTCCGTAGCTCTCGGACTTGTTCGAACGCAAGCGCTCCAAGTGTTGTTGATGGCGTTCTTTTCAGGATGTGTCTCCTTTGTCTCGCCACTCTGAAGGACGTCTGTCAGCTCCGATGGAAGTTTGTCCACGCCTGTGTCGGAAGTACTAAGTGTCTTTCCGACAGAACCGGAGATATCATTGCCGCCATAGACGGAACTGATAAGAATCATACCCGAACCATGTTCACCATCGATATTGACGAATGCCCTACCGTCAACATCTGCCATACGTGCACCGCCGAAGACATTCTTAATCTGGCCGGTGCGGATGGTTACATTAGTGTTACCACCTGTTTCGCCTTCGTTGCCACCACCATAAACGTTACCGCCAATGGTAATCTGGGCAGAAAGGTTCAGTGTACAGAAAAGCAGCCCCCAAAAGAGGAGCAGCCCCCAAAACGAATTGGGTCTATAGGGCATGTATGGTTTGTTCGGTATATTAGACATATTATGGTGTCGCTGTTAGCGTTATAGTCGGATTGTTAAGGTCAGGTTCTGAAAGCATATACAAGTATGTCGGCTTGACGAGCAAGTCGAGGGTGATAATATCACCAGCTTGCATATTTTCCATGTTTGTTATCTGGTGGCTGTTGATTTGATTCTCTGCCACACAGCCTTTACGTATCAGATTTTGAGGTACGTTGTTGTCATAGACGTCGTATGTAGTGCGGAGCACAAAGTCGTTACAAGAGTTGGGCACGAAGCAACCCAGGAAGCTTTCAGGAGATGTCTCCTGGAGTTCCACTTCCTCTGGACCGCCCTCGAAGGGGAAGAGGGTAATCGTAGATGACGATGCAGGCGAACCTACGGGTGTGTAGCTTATAGATGTTATTGGGTCGCTGCTCGTATTGTTAGCAGTAATCGTCACATTCAAATTTACCAACTCAGTGATATTGTTTGCAACAAGTTCAACCTTCTTAATCTTGATGGTGCGCAACTGATGGTAATCGTGATCGATATGAGCCTTAAAGTGAAGGCCTGAATAGATATGGTTCAGCAAGACAAAGATGCTGTTCTTGCCCTTAGGACCACCCACATATTCAAATTGGCCAACAGGTACGGCAGAAAGGGGACCTGTCTCCCTTGTCTCTGTGTCGTCTGCCTTACGTACGCCCACGATGACACAGACATCGGCTGGCGTCAACGCATTATAGTTCTGAATCGTCAGCACAGCACCTTCTGCATATCCGCCGTCTTCTCCTGATGTATTGGCACCGGGAAGTGGTGAGATATGGGCATTCACATTGTCCACGCCTTCACGAGGCATGAATCCATATATATAATATGTCTGGTCTTGTATGACAGAAATCGTGGACTTCCATATGCTACCTTCCTCATAAATGAAGTTGCCCACCGAGGTTGTTTTCACAGGTGTCATAAACACACCGATGGTTCTGTTTATTGGTGTGGTGGTAGGATAGAGCGTATTGAATGGAACATAGCCAGAAGCCGGATCGGGATAGTCTGCACGTGTGTCCATCCTCTGTATGTCGAGGAAGGATGTCGAAAGAGCCATCAACTCCATCGTAGATTCCTTTGAACCTTCGTTTTCTGCAGGTTCTATAGAATCTTCACGGCAGCCTGCCAGCAAGAGAATGCCGACCAGACCTAATAGCAATTGTATATATCTTGTTTGACTCATAACTCTTTTTCTTCTACCAATTATAAACCGTCCTATCGACAGTTGATTTCTCGTTCCAATCCTTCACTGCCACCTGGATGACATCAAGCGTGATAGAACCGCCCTTCAGAATCTTGAATACATAGGTGTATTGGAATCCGGGTTGCCATTGCATGAACTGTGCTGGCACATTGGCTGTCTGTAACTCATTGGTCACAACTGCAACCTCCAATCTGTAATCGCTCTGACTGGTAGCGGGCATAACATAATACCACTGGTCATCGACAGTGAAAGACGTGATGCTGCTTGCTGCAGCTACAGACCAATTCTCCTTCGTGTCAGTGCCTTTCAACGGATAGTTGACGGTCACAGTGCCACTCGTAGGTATAGTTCCAGCTACAGGATAGAACTTCATCAACGAGAGGTCGCTACGATCTGCCTCAAGACCATCCATAAACTTAAAGAGGAAACGTACGCGCGCAAAAGGCTTCATGAACCTCAGCGTCACGGGTTTGCCATAATCTGCAAGTTTGTCATTGCTGAACCACAGTTCGGTGAAATATGGCGCTGCATTTCTATTGGTCTCTGTAGTTGCATCGACTGTAGTCGTGAAGGATACCTTTGTGTCATCTGAGGAATCTACTGTCACGGCGTTTGCTGTGCCGTTACCGAGGGCATAGGCAAAGAAGCGGTATGCTTTAGCTGAATAATCCCAGTACTTGATCAACTGATTGGTTCCTTGCCCTACATACTCCCAGTCATGTGTATTAGATGTTGTCGTATAAGCCGTGTTACTGCCATAGTTAACGATATAGCTTGGCATCACGACCTGATAGTCTGTATAGTTGTCGCCGCTAACAGCGGTGTTCTTATAGCCCCAAACCTTGAAGGTCTTGTTGTCGAGCAAGTCCTCCAAGCCCTGTTCTGCACGGGAGATAGCAGTTCCTTCCTGCAAACTGCCGGCAAAACTGATGGACCGCTGTTGGTCTTCTGGATCTACCACCTCATTGCCAGTGCAACCCACAAGCCCCATAAGCCCAATGAAGGCCATGACGCTCATAAGTATCACCACCATGCGGTTCATATTATTGTTGTGTCTTGTCATGTATATTTTCGCATCGTCTCGGCACCGGCCTCGCGTGCGTAACACATTATTATATTATATATGTTTTCTTTTTGATGCCCTGCAGGGAGTCGAACCCTGCAGAGCTTTGTTGTTTACCCATCAGGAAGTTGCCCTTACTTTATCGCCCGAGCAAAGTCCCGATGAGTTTAGAGAGTGTCTGAGATTACTGAACCTTGATAACCTTCACGTCATATACACCAGGAGTGCCAGCAGCTGTCTGGAGATACAGGTTAGCCTTGTTTGCATTGAAGGCTTCCTCTGTGGGCACGGTAACAGTGTAGTATACATTGTTAGAGCTCTTCAGATAGTAAGTCTTGCTGGAGTCGTATGTACCTGAAGTCTGTACCTCGTAAGTAGGAGCAACATAAGTTGTACGTGTGTAAACGTATGCGTATGTACCAGCTGCAGAGGGAGTGAACTTAACGTTGCTGATAGAAGGTGTTGTACCGTCAGTCAGAGGAACGGTTGTTCCAATTGTTGCAGTAACAGGAGTGAGAGTGATACCCATTGGTGAGCCAGTCAGCTGAGCCAGAACTTCTGCCTCAGTAGCAGCCTTGTCGAGAGAGTAAACCTGAGCCTGTGTTGCAGCTGTGCCGATAGCAGAAGGAGTGAGAACAGCATGTGTAGCGTCGTCAGAAATAACAACATAGATGTCTGTTCCGTTGGTGTACTCGTTAACGATAGCACCCTCAGCATAAGTGGTGATGCTGTTGGTAGCAACGGTTGTGATGGTCTCCTGCTTTTCATTAGCTACATCAACAACGATAGCGTCGAAGGTGATAGGCTTGAGGCCTTCGGGATCGGTAGGATCGCCATTGGCATCAACTGTACCAGTAGTACCGTTGGTGAGGTCGGAAATCTTGAAGATGTAGGTGTAAGCGAAGTTGCTCTTCCACTGTACATACTGTACGGGAACGATAGCACGTGCGCCGCGAACCTTAATCTCAGCAGTAGTACCGTCATCTGGTGTCAAAGTGAAGTCAAGCTTGATAAGCATAGGATTCGCGTTGCCTTCGAAGGGGAATACAGGAGTGTATTCGCCACCTGCCACAGCCCATGTGGGATTGTTAGCAGAAGTACCCAGAGTTGTGCCAATGAGACTTGTGCCATCACCAACCTGCAGAGTGTAGTCATAACCAGCTGTTGGGTTGGTCAGCTTCGGACGGTTGATTACTTCTGTAGCAGTTGTAGCAGAGTAATAGGTAACGTTCAAAGTCTGGTCTGTACCAGCCTTGGCGCTCTTTACGTTCTGGAGAGAAGCGTAGAAACCGTCGGTCTTGGCATCGTTCATTGCAGGGAAGGTGGTGACAGCAGCTGCAGCAGCGTCATCGATGTAGAACTTGTCAATCTTCACGGTATAGCCAGGGATGGTCTCGTAGAAACCTACACGTACCTTTGAACCAACGTTGCGGAAGGTGAGGTCAACGGTCTTGCCGTAGTCTGCCTTTGCCACGGGAACGCGGTCAGAGAAGTACAGGTTGTTGAGAGTAGCACCGTTCTTAACAGTCACCTGATAACCCTTGTTGTACAGGCTTGAAGCATCAGTAGTAACCTTGGTTACAACAACCTTGTCGCTACCACCAGCAGGATAGCTGATGTCTGTGCTTGAGAATGCATAGAAGGTGTAGCCCTCTGCTGCACTGTAGTCCCAATACTTGATACCCTGGCTTGTGGGAGTAGCGTCGTAAGCCTGCAGACCTACATAATCCCAGTCGCTTGAATTGGAAGCTGTAGTACCAGCAGTTCCAGTAGCCCAATTAACCTGGAAGTTGTTGAATACTACAACATCGTTGCTGGCATCAGCTGCCTCAGCAGCAGCGTGCTTTGTACCATAAACTACGAACTTGTTAGTCAACTTGGTTGCAGCATCACCTCCATAGAGGTCAGCACGGGTCAGAGCCCTTGTTCCACCGCTGAAAGCGATTTCTCCATTGTTGCCAGATTGAGCAAGAGTGTCGCCAATGTACTCACTCTGTGTGCAACTTACCAGCACTGTCCCAGACACTGCCAGTAACATAACTAAAGATTTTTTCATAATGTTAATTAAAAAATTAAGTTAATAAAATAATTAATAAATTTGGTTTGTTTTCTTGTTTTGTTTGTACTCGTTACTTTTTCTTTTTTCTTTTTTCTTTCTTCTTTCTTATTATTTATTGTTATTTTCAGTTTTTAATTTCTATTTCATGCAATTCTTCTTCGAAGCCCTTCACAATGGCGTTGAAGCCAGAGCCGCCAGAACGCTTAGGTGTGGGCACGGTGTCCATATCGAGTTCAACGGTGATGACACCACCCTTGTATCGCTTGCGCACTTGGTCTGTTACATCGAAGACAAAGATGGAGTCCATACCATTGTTGAACTGCAGCTGCACATCGATGTAGTGATGCTCTGTATCATTTTCCTCGTCAGCACGGGTGATGCGATTGGCATTCTGTCCGCAGATGCCAAAGGTCATGAGTCGTCCGCCCACGATATCTACCTTTTCGCCAGCCTTAAAGTCCTTATTGGTCTTCAGTCGCATCTTGAAGTTGACGGCAATGGCATCCTCGCCAGCAAAGCCTGTGTTGATGTCGGCAAAGCGTGCCATACCGGAGATATTGCCATTGCTTGTTACCTGGTCGATTCTTCCATTATTATTATGTAGGATAATTTGTGGCAAGTAGATATATGTGAGTGGTTCAAGGTACATATTCAACTTCCTTATCCATATATTATTATCTTCATCAAACTCGAATCCATCGAGGTTTTTGTTTATCTCTACGCCCTTTTCGCAAGCGGAGAAGAGTTGTTCGGGTTCGTAGAAAGAGTTCTGATAGCGCGGCGCATGATAGCGGGAGCTATACATCGTGGTACCCGTGGAGGCTATGATATCCTCGTCGTATGAAGACTTCTCTTCAATTTGCAGACTTTGTACACCATCGATGGTTTTCACGTCGTTCCAAGCCAGAATATCCCAGAAGCCCCAGTCGTAGGGAGCGCGGAAGGTTCTACCCGAAACGTAAGCATTCTTCTTATCTATGCGCGTACCCTCCTTCACTTCGCCAGTATAGTAGCGGCGCAAGAAGAACTTGGTTGGCTCTTCATACTCCAATTCACCGAAGATACTGCGGTCTTCGTCGTCCCATCCATAGTACCATTCTGCACGCCAGTCGTAGTTGATTCCGAGATTGCCATCGTAGTCCCAGTATGTATCGAGACTCAACTCCACGATAGGCAATGCCACGGCTGGACTATCTATGTCGTAGAGGTGCAACGGCGGCTCACGATAGCAACTCGAGAGTGCCAGCAGAGCGAGGAGCAGAAGTATCATTATCTTTCTCATTGGGCTCCTCCTTTCTCATGTTTCTCGTAGGGCACCAGCGGGTTGTAGTGCCTGGTGGGTGATGTGCCGGCAGGCATCCTGACGCCGTCGGTCAGCTTGCGTGCCTTGCGATAGATCAGGTCGTAGGACAGAGAGACACCAATTCTGGTGGGACCTATCCATGTGAAATTATATTGACGGGTCTTGAAGAGCGATGGCTTTCCTTTCCAGTCATAGTAATACAGGTTGTCCTGATATGCAGGATTGACAGGGTTCTCCCACTGATAGGGGTCGTACTTGGTATGGAACACACCAGCCTGCAGCGAGAACTCGAGTTTCCAGTGTCCTTTCTTCGAAAGGGGCAGGACGTATCCGACGCCGACGCCACCTCCGATGCCTTCACCGACCCAACCTCTCTTTTCATCGAAGCAGATGCCGTAGAGGCCAATGTTTCCGTATGCTTGCAGGTACCAACCCCTGAAGGCAGCGCCCTTGCCTTCCGGACGGAGTTCGATGTCGCCGCGACGGAAGTAATAACGTCCCTCCAACTGATAGTTGCGCACCTGGAAGTACTTGTGTCCCCAATAGTTCTGCCACCAGGGGCAATCGAACGATGCTCCGACGGTGAAGTGACCTCTCAGAGGATACCATTCGACAGCCACATTGGGAATGGGACACCACTTGCCATAGCCAGGCATATAGACGCCATAGAAGAGCAGGTTTGTCTTTACAGACAACAGTTCACGACGTGGGTAACGTTCCACCCATGTCTCCTGCTCTGCAGGTTCTGCCACCACAGGTGTCTCAGGAATAACCGGAACAACAGGCTCCACAACGGGCTGTGGCTCGAGTTCAACCTCCACCACTTCGGGTTGCTTGAAGGTCTGAGGAGCATAGAAGAAGAATACGACACGAGCAGCTCGCAAACGTGGGAAGTACTCACGGAAGAGACGATACCACAAGGTGCTTTGGCGAGTCGTGCGCAATATTGACTTCAACTTGGCTATCTGGTTCTTGGGGAGATACTGGTCGCAGAGGGCTTGCACATAGCCATAGTCCTTATCACCCATGCGGCGCATCATGAGGCAGAGGGTGCGGTAGTCTTCGATATCGATTTCCATATCGAAGTCATCATTGAGGGGGATTGTAAGGTTCTGCTTGAGGAAGTCCAGAATCGTCTCGGCACGCTTTTGGCCAAGGAACTTGTTGAAACGTGTGGGACCCTCGGGCGATGCAGCACCGCGCAGCATCATGTATGCCAGTTCCAGCGAGTCGCGATTGATCAGCGGGAACACTTCGTTCTGGAGCTGGAGGACAAGCGAGTCGTTCTTAGGCAGGTCATATTTGTTGACGGGGAAGATAACTCTTCCGGCCAGGTCATAGAACTGTTCGTCGGTCAACTTTATCGAATCCTTCTTGCTCTTGTCGATAAAGCGGATGTAAGAATAGTTGCTGTAGGCCGATGTATCAATAGGTGCGGGAGACGGCATGCTTGGAGCGGGCATCGCCATGAGCGAGCCGCTGAAGACAAACAGTATCAGAACAACGAAAAACATCGCTGTCGCAGAAGCTTGACTTCTTACTTTGCCGTACATGTTATCATTCTTTGTCATAGCCATCTTTTTGTCCCTTAAACTTCGCTTCGTTAACGTCGCTTTGTATTATATTTTATATACATTATTTATACATGTGTGAGCGCACATACGCGCACATCAGTTGCAAAAGTACAATTTTCTCCAATAACTGCCATTAGTTAGAGTGGAAAATTGTGCATTTTTTAACTTTCTTTAACCTTCTGCACCCAAAAGCCTTGTCTTCTGTGCTGTGAAAAACATCTGTTTGAAAGGATGGGTTGCAGCCTGTCAGAGAGAGGTTACAGTGTTGACGATTGATGTTTTGCGTTGTCGTTTTCTTTGAATGTTTAGACTCTTTTTATTTGTTAAATTGTATTCATTTAAAGGTTTCTTTCTCGCTGAGGCAAAAACACATTATTTTGCGATGCAAAATTAAGACAAAAAAGTCTGTGCCACAATAGCACAGACAAGATTTCAAGGTTTTTGGGACAAGATTGAAACAGACAAAGACAAAATCTAAACCATTTTTAGACAAAATCGTAAGCTATGGGGTGATAATGTCATCCTTTTGCAACAGTGCATCTCTGCGATAGTCGGAAGGGCTCATACCGAAGTGCTGGCGGAAGCAATTGCAAAAATAGGTACTGCTGCTGAAACCGCTGTCAGTCGCTATTTGCACGATGTTCTTGTCGGGCTGTTCTACCAAAATTTTAGCTGAGTACTCCAGCCGCAGATGCTGAATGTAGCTGTTCAACTTGGCGTAGTTGCTACCTTTTGAGAAGATGGCGCCAACACGTTCCTTTGTCAACTGGAAGCGGTCCATGATGGTCTGACGCTCGAACTTGGGGTCAAGGAAAAGCTGTTCGCACACAATAACCTCATGGATGTAGTGGAACAGTTGCTCGTCAGAGGCCGTATCGAAGTCAGGAGCGGCTGATGGCTCCTGTGTCCGAAACTCCTCGAAATACTTCTTTTTATAATAAACAGCATCTGCAATCTTGCGAGCCAGGAGGCGATTTCTTCGATTAATTGCCCGATTTTTGACTGAAACGATGACCATAATGACGAAGAACAACAGGGCAAGGATGCCTATGCATATTGCCATCAGAATGAATCTGTTTGCTTTGGCCTTCTGCCGTTCGGCGGCCATCTGTTGCTGTAGAGCATTGTAGTGGGCTATATGCTCGCGAGCCATAGCATCGTGTACGCCGCGCTCTATCTTCTCGAATGCTTCGAGCATGTTACCATGTTCGCCCAGGGAAGCGTAGGCAGCAGTGATAAAGTTTTGTGCCTGACTTCGGTAGAAACGAATATAGTCGGCTCGCTTCTGGTCGCTTGTTGGCTCGTGATAGGACCCGTCGTGATAAACATCGGGGTGCTGCTCATAGTCGTCGAGCAGTTCATTAATGCGACGGGCCAAGGGCAACGTCTCAACATACAGATCGTGGGAACCAAGCACACCAATCTTTCGTTTCAAGGCGACAATCAGGGCGTCGAGTTCATCGAAAGTTCCACGGTCCTCTTCCTTGAGGAAGGAAGTCTCGAGCACGTTTATCACGCTATCGAGTTTAGCCATTCCCAACTCGTGCTCTCCAAGGTGGTGTAACGCCGCTCCCAGTTCGGCTTCTGCACGCAGGGCACAGGTCTCGTGGCTCTCTCCCAACTGATGACATATATCGATATATTCGAGCGAACGCTGCATCCACTTTGCCGTATCGTTCTGCTGTCGAGCGGTATAGATAAGAATTCCCAGAACATCCAGTTGATTCAACATATTAGCTTTGATGGAATCGTGGCAGAGAAGGCGTTCGCCGATGGCTTTGGCCGAGTCAAAACGGATATCTTTCGTGCCACCGAGAAGCGAGTCCACCTGATTTGGCATCTGGCTATAACTGTATATCCTGGACCTTAATATGTTGGCACGCACCTCACTCATGTTGCCGACGATGACGGCTGAATCAACGATTTGCAACGCTTTGATCGGTTGATAGCCATAGATATTCATGGCTGCTTGCTGGGTGTAGCGTGTGTTGACTGACTCGGACACATCGTCGACACTCAAAGTTGATTCAACCTTTTTGTATGCCTTCGTACAACTTACGGCCAGAACCGTATAAATAATAAATAGGTATAAAGTGTGTTTAAAATGGTAGAAACGCATTATTTTATCCTTTGCTCGTTGCTAGATTTTCTTCTGTTGTGTTTACAAATTCATGGTAAATTTGTTCTTCTGCTTGACATTTGTCAACGCTATTCCGCTACAAAGTTACAACTTTTTTGATAAACTGCCTACAACTTTATACATTTTTCTACATTTTTTTACTTTGCTACCCCCCCCTGTTAACATCTGTTAATATAAGAAACAGTGCCTGCCATAGCGTTGACACGTGTTCCTAAAATCCACGTGAGGATTTCATCAAATCCTCTGCCCCAGCATATCAAGTAAAGATCTCTATAATATCTCTATAATATCCCTATAATATCAAGAAAAGACCTCTATAATACCAAGTAAAGACCTCCAATGGAACAAGCAAACAGCAAGGTAACATCTCCTACACATGTCCGGTATATGTCCGGTATATGTCCGGTATATGTCCGGTATATGTCCGGTAGAAAAGCGGACATGTACCGAACAAGTACCGAACTTATAGCGGACAACAATAGGAGGAAGATAGGAGCTCCCCGTGAGCAGCTATATGGATAGAATAGAGGTCTTTATGAGAAGTAATAGAGATTGACATGAACTTTCACTGACTCTGACTAGTCTTTAACGGAAAAAGGTTAAAGGTTAAAGGTTAAAGGTTAATGGTTAAAGGTTAAAGACTAATGGTTGACTGCGTCGAGACTGCTTTGCAGCCTTCTTTGATGCTTTAGCACCTCCGCCTGCGCCTGAGCACCTATGGAGCGCAAGAAAGGCGCGCTTTTTATGCGCGGAAAAAGGTTAAAGGTTAAAGAATAATCAATGAACCAACGTATCTTTTTCACCAAAGAATCCACTCACAAGACTGGCCACAAAAACTCGTGAACGAGAAGGATTTTGATGTTTTTCTGCAATGTATGAATTTTTTTAAGGGAAAATGAATCACTATAGAAAAATATTCACTATCTTTGCCGCAAAATTGGAATAGAATGACAATATAAAAAGATAATCGATAAATGAAAAGGACTCTCATTACATTCATCGTTACAGTGGCCGCTCTGTTTGCCGCCACACCCTATGCCATCGCTTATGACTGCGAGGTGGACGGCATCTACTACAGCCGTATCTCGGCCACAGAAGTGGAAGTGACCAACAAAGTATTCTCCGACCAGAACTATGCTGCATACACGGGCTCCATTACCATACCCGCCACGGTGACCTACAACGGAAAAACCTTCAGTGTGGTCTCCATTGGCGACTATGCTTTCCGCGATTGCGCATCCATCACTTCCGTCACCATCCCCAGCAGCGTGAGGTCAATCAAGAGCTTCGCTTTCTTCAATTGCAACGCCATGACAAACGTCAACATGCCTGCAAGCGTGACGGAAATCGGCATGGGAGCATTCGAGGGTTGCGCTTCACTCACTCAAATGGTGTTGCCCAAGGGTATCGTGGCTATCGAGAACGAAACATTCTTCGGATGTAAGTCGCTGAAGGGCGTTGTCATTCCATCCAGTGTGACCAGCGTCGGCGAAGAGGCCTTCTCTCGTTGTGCCTCACTCATCTCCATCTACTGTCTGGCGAAAACAGCTCCCGAGTGTGAGCCCAACGCCTTCTCGAAGGTGGACCGCACATGGTGCACGCTGTACATCCCCAAAGGCAGCAAGTCTTACAAGGACAACATCGTATGGCGCGAGTTCTTCATCGAGGAAAGCGACGAGAAGTCGGAAGACATCAACCTGAACGCTACGGCAAACTCAAAATAATACACTTTTCCATACAACAAAAAACGGCTGCACTTGCGGCCGTTTTTTGTTGCCAGATGTCTGGAAAACTATTGACTTATGTAAAATATTTTCGCAACGCGTCTTCGTCTAAGCGCTTAAAATTGCTTCAGCCATACCAAAATACCCCCAAAACGCTTAAAATCGATTTTTCAGTATCCATTTGGCTTTCAGAAACTTATCATTTCGTGATAAATGGAGGTGTTCCTAAAAAGGACAGGAAATATGTGTTTCGAGATAGAAAATAGGCCATTTCATCGATAAAATCTACACGTAAAATCACTAAAGTTCACCAGAGGATTTTTCAAAGTTCACAGCAGAACTTTGCAAAGTTCTCTGCAGAAGTTGTAAAACCCCACCGCAGGAATCGGTCAATTTCTCATGTCGAATGGCCAAAATCGTGCATAATAGTGTAAAGATTTTTCCTCGATGTCAAGGGGGCTCATTAAGGACTTTAAGGACCTTAGGGACTTTAGGGACTTTAAGGTCAAGAGGGCCATTGAGGAGTTTGAGGGCGGAAAAGTCTTGAGCGAGAGTGTTTTTCTTCCCCATTTGCTTGCAAATGTGAAAGAAAAGTTGTACCTTTGCACGGAAAAACCAAAAGAAACACCTAACTAAACTCCATGGAAGAAATCGAAAAGAAACAACAGGAATACAGTGCCTCGAACATACAGGTGCTGGAAGGACTGGAAGCCGTACGTAAACGCCCTGCCATGTACATCGGCGACATCAGCGAGAAGGGCTTGCACCACCTCGTGTATGAGACCGTCGATAACTCTATTGACGAAGCTCTGGCAGGCTATTGCACACACATCGAAGTAACCATCAACGAAGACAACAGCATTACCGTTCAGGACAACGGTCGTGGCATTCCCGTCGATATGCACGAGAAGGAGCACAAGAGCGCCCTCGAAGTCGTAATGACAGTGCTGCATGCCGGTGGTAAGTTCGACAAGGGCTCGTACAAGGTCTCTGGTGGTCTGCACGGCGTCGGCGTGAGCTGTGTGAATGCTCTTTCTTCCAAGATGATCAGCCAGGTCTATCGCGACGGCAAGATCTATCAGCAGGAGTACAGCATCGGTAAACCCGTGACGGGCGTTGAGGTCATCGGTACAACCGAACTGCGCGGCACACGTCAGCAGTTCTGGCCCGACAAGACTATCTTCACGACCACTACATATAAATATGACATTCTGGCCAACCGTATGCGTGAGCTGGCTTATCTGAACGCCGGCATCACCATTACGCTGACCGACATGCGTCCTGACGAAGAGGGCAACACCAAGAAGGAAGTATTCCACAGCGAAGGCGGCCTGAAGGACTTCGTGCGCTACATCGACAGCAGCCGCACGCACCTCTTCGACGACGTCATCTATCTCAACACCGAGAAGCAGGGCACGCCCATCGAGGTGGCCATCATGTATAACACCGCTTACACCGAGAACCTCCACTCCTACGTCAACAACATCAACACCATCGAAGGCGGCACACACCTGCAGGGCTTCCGTATGGCATTGACGCGCGTCCTGAAGAAGTACGCAGAGGAAAAGCACGAGAAGGAGTTGGAGAAACTCGCTAAGAACAGTGTCGAAATCAGTGGCGAGGACTTCCGCGAGGGCCTCACAGCCGTCATCTCCATCAAGGTGGCAGAGCCTCAGTTCGAGGGTCAGACCAAGACAAAGCTGGGCAACAGCGAAGTGGCTGGTGCCGTGCAGCAAGCTGTAGGCGAAGCTCTGACGAACTATCTCGAGGAACATCCGCGCGAGGCTAAACTCATCGTGGATAAGGTGCTGTTGGCTGCTCAAGCTCGTGTGGCTGCTCGTAAGGCAAGAGAGAATGTCCAGAGAAAGAGCCCGATGAGTGGCGGCGGACTGCCAGGCAAGTTGGCCGACTGCTCCGACAAGGACCCCGCAAACGCTGAACTGTTCATCGTCGAGGGTGACTCCGCAGGTGGTTCCGCTAAGCAGGGCAGAAATCGTCACTTCCAAGCCATCCTGCCCATCCGAGGCAAGATATTCAACGTAGAGCGCGTGATGTGGAATAAAGCCTTCGAGCACGAGGAGGTGAACAACATCATCCAGGCTCTGGGCGTCAAGTTCGGCTTGAATCCCGACGACTATAAGGAGGCGAACTACGACAAGCTGCGCTACTACAAGACCATCATCATGACCGATGCCGACGTCGATGGCTCTCACATCGACACACTGCTCATGACGCTCTTCTTCCGTTATATGCCGCAGCTCATCAAGGACGGCCGTCTCTACATCGCTACGCCACCTCTCTATCGCTGCAGCTACGGTAAGGTCGAGGAATACTGTTACGACGAAGATGCTCGCATCCGCTTCATCCAGACATATTGCAACGGTGATGCCGACGACACAAAACTCCATACGCAGCGCTACAAAGGTCTTGGTGAAATGAATCCCAAGCAGCTTTGGGAGACCACAATGGACCCCGAACAGCGCCGCCTGAAGCAAGTCACCATCGACGACGCAGCAGAGGCCGACTACGTCTTCTCAATGCTGATGGGCGAAGATGTAGGTCCTCGCCGCGAGTTCATCGAGAAGAACGCCACCTTCGCAAACATCGACGCATAAGCCAGGTTATCCTAGGTGCTCCTAGGATTTCCTAGGGCCTCCTAGGTTTTACTCGGCATTCCTAGGTTTACCCAGAAACAATAACAAAAAAGGCAACTCCCGAAAGAGTTGCCTTTTTGTTCCGTTATAGCTAAAAGAGGTTTGGCTTCTTAGCCGAGCTTCTGGATGTACTTTGCCAGCTTAGACTTCAGGTTAGCAGCCTTATTTGCATGAATGACATTGATCTTAGCGAGCTTGTCAAGTGCCTTCTGAACGCTGGGATACATCTCGATTGCTGCAGCCTTCTCGGTTGTAGCACGAAGCTTGCGCACTGCATTACGCATGGTCTTGGCGTAATAGCGATTGTGGAGTCTTCTCTTTTCCTCCTGACGGATGCGCTTAAGTGATGATTTGTGATTAGCCATCTGTTTTTCTATCTTATTTTATTACTTGTTTCTCTTGTAGTCCCTAGGAGAGTCGAACTCCTCTTTAGAGAATGAAAATCTCTCGTCCTAACCGATAGACGAAGGGACCTTACCTTCGCACTTCATTAAGTGCGCCTTTTTCTCGCCATGACAGAAAAGCAAGTAAACTTGTTTCTGTTCATTTGGCTTACCGAAAAAGTCCGGCTTTTAGCCTATGCTTTCGAGCACGGGGGCTCAATTGCGGGTGCAAAGGTATAACAATTTCCGAGACTGACAAAATAATTTCAAGGAAAAATGTTGCTTTCGATGCATTTTTCCTTTTGCATGCCCATAAAGTGCGCTCTTTTATGTACCTTTACATACTGAAAGAAGACGAAAGGATATGGTCGAGTTAACGCAAGGAATCGTACTTCATTACAACAGATACAACGACGACAGTGCCATCGTGGACATCTTCACTTTGTCGCGTGGCAGTGTCTCCTTTCTCGTGCGCGACCGACGACAGCAGCGTAAAAAGAGTATCCACACCACGCTGCTGCGACCGCTCAACGTCGTGGAAGTGATGTTCGACTATCGTGCGACAGCCTCCTTGCAACGCATCCAGGAAGTACACATCGCGCATTGCTACACCTCCCTACCCTACGACCCTATTAAGGAGACGGTAGCCCTCTTCCTGTCCGAGTTCCTGCACAACGTACTGAGAAGCGAGGTGAAGAATCCCGACCTATACCATTATATATTATATAGTCTGCAGTGGTTCGATATGACAAGTGAAGGGCTGGCCAACTTCCATGTCGCTTTCCTCACACGCATGACGTATTATCTGGGCTTTTGGCCTAACATGGACAAAAAGAACAAGCTGCCTTTCTTCGATTTGAAAGACAGCATTGCAACAGATACAGAACCCAAGCACAACTTCTTCCTCAAAGGACAAGAGGTTGCTATGATGCCTAAGTTGCTACGAATGAATGTGCGCAACATGCATCGCTTCCTGCTGACGCGGCAGCAGCGCAACCGAATGCTGGATGTGCTCACCCTTTACTATCAGTTGCACGTGCCTGAGTTCCGCGACCTGCGTTCGCTTGCTGTGTTGCGTGAGCTTCTGGCCTAAGATGTTTAGAGTTCGAAGGCGACGCCCATCGTTGGCGTGTCAGACTCCTGAGCAGGACTGCTCTTCTCCTTGATCTTGTTCACCTCGTCCTTTGTGCGGTTGTAGGCAGGACGGGCATCGACCATTGAGATGATATCGTCGTTGTCGAGGTCATCATCTGTGAAGATGTAGGTGTTGTGACGACGACGACGAACAGGCGAACCCGTAGAAGAGCCGTAATAGAAGCCTGCACGCTCCTCATGGTAGTCCTCGAGTTCCCTATCGACAGCAGACTGCTCCTGTTCCTTCTGCTCTACTATGCCACGGACGCCAGGCACGTTCTGCAAGCCAAAGCCTGTGGCAAGCAGCGTAATCTTCACCTTATCGCCAAGCGAGCTATCGGTAGCAAGGCCCCACTTCGTCTCCACATCCTTGCGGAAGCGGCTCATGAAGTCGTTCACCTCATTCATCTCCTCCATCATGAGGTTGCCCGTCTCGTTCTCGCTGCAGAAGTTGATGTTGAGCAGAACCTTCTTCGAGTTGAAGATATCGTTGTTGTTAAGCAGCGGACTGTTCAAGGCCTCCTGAATAGCCTTTGTGACACGATTCTCGCCTTCGCCATAGCCTGTACTCATAATGGCCACGCCACCATCCTTGAGGACTGTCGTAACGTCCTGGAAGTCGAGATTGATGGTGCCATGCATCGTAATGATTTCGGCGATGCTTTTGGCTGCCACGCTCAGCGTGTCGTCTGCCTTGGCAAAGGCATTGATGACGGTCAGTTCGGGATAAATCTCGCGGAGGCGTTCGTTGTTGATGACCAGAAGGGCATCTACGTGCTTGGCTATCTCCTCGACGCCGTCCAGCGCCTGATTGATCTTCTTGTTTCCCTCGAACTTGAAGGGAATGGTGACGATGCCGACGGTCAAGATGCCAGCATCCTTCGCACACTGTGCAATGATGGGAGCAGCGCCAGTGCCTGTGCCGCCGCCCATGCCTGCTGTGATGAAGACCATGCGAGTGCCGTCGTTGAGCATCTCGCGGATGTCGTCGATGCTTTCCTCTGCACGCTGACGTCCCACAGCGGGGTTGTTGCCGGCACCAAGGCCGTCCTTGCCCAACTGCAAGTGGTTGGGAACAGGCGAGTCGTTGAGAGCCTTCTTGTCCGTATTGCAAACCACGTAGGTCACTTCGTGTATGCCTTCGCGATACATGTGATTGATGGCGTTGCCGCCACCGCCGCCTACGCCTACTACCTTGATGATACAAGGATTCTCTGTCTTCGGCATTACGAAGTTAATGCCGCCCATTGGCTGTATGTTCTTTTCTTCTGCCATAGTTGTATCTATTTAAGGTAATGTGTTATTCTTCGTCGGAAAGCATGTCGCCTATTGTCTTCCATAAACGGCTGAAGGCTGAGGGGCCTTTCTTCTCCTGCTTCTCCGGAGTTTCTTGACCTTCCTGTGTTTCCTGTTCTGCCTTTACCTCAGGCTCTTCTTCCTTTGGCTCGAAGTCAAATGTGTCCTGAGCCGGTGCTTTTGACTCTTCGCCTACGCAATTCTCTTTGCCTTCCAGCAGCAGTGCATAGAGGGTATAGAGGCGGTCTGGCTCGCCCACCTGCACGCCAAATGAGATGGTGACGTTCTCGGGGAGGCCTTTTGCTATGCGGAGGTTCAGTTCGCCGCCTGTCTGTCTTGCGAAAGCCTGTGGGAGGTCGGGAATGCGAGCTGCGCCGCCTGTCAGGACGATGCCCGAGAGCATCTTGTCCTTATAGGGCGAGATGTGATGCCAGACGTTGGCAACGATCTCTTCGTAGCGTGCCTCGACGATTTCCTGGAGTTTTTCCTCGTCTTCCGTACGGTCGAAGCTCAGGCTGATCTTCTGTCCTGTCTTGTCTTCGTTGTCGGGTCGGAAGGCTGTGCCGTATTTCTTCTTCAGTTCTTCGGCTTCTTCGGCTTCCACCTTGAGGCTGGTGATGTCGCTTGTGACATTGGAGCCGCCGATAGGAATGACGCAAAGGTGACGCAGGATGTTGTTGACATAGACGCTCACCGTTGTGGTGTCGGCACCCATATCCACCAAGGCGCAGCCGGAACGCTTCTCGTTGGGGGTGAGCAGTGTATTGGCCTGGCACAGTGGCGAGATGAGTATCTCCTGCACCTCAAGGCCAGCGGCATTGATGCACTTACGGATGTTCTCCTCGAGTGTGTTGCGTGCGACGATGTTGATGAAGTTCGCTTCGATCATCTCGGCCTGCATGCCGACGGGATCGACCACGCTACGGCTGCCGATGGTGAACTCCTGCGGAACGACTTCTTTAATCTCGGCATTGGGATAGACGACGCCGCTGTTGGTGTCGCACATCTTGTCGATGGTCTTGTGCGAAAGGAGTTCCAGGCCGTCGAACTGCAGCAGCACACGGTTGTGCACTGAGCGCAACGACTGGCCGCCCAGGCCTACATAGACACTGTTGACCTTAACGCCCAGCTTCTCGTTCAGCTTGGCTACGACACGAGTCAGTGCCTGTGTCGTTTTGTCGATGTTGTCGATGATGCCCTTGCGAATGGTGTTAGGCGACTCTTCTTGGGCAAAGGCAAGTACCTGCATACTGCCGTCAGGTTCCCTCTTGCCTGCGATGGCGCGTATAGCTGTCGATGCCAGCTCTACTGCAATGATAATGTCTTTTTCTGCTCCCATATATTTGATATTTTAGTTGATGCGTTGTGTCATTTCATGCCTTACGGGGCGTCTTTCATTCCCCTATAGGGCGTTGGCCATTCCCCTATAGGGCGTTGGCTCTTCCCCTATAGGGCGTTGGCTGATGTATTGGTAGCCATCATTACTTTTTACTATTTGCTCTGGTGCAGACGACCTGTCCGTCGTATGCCAGACTTATCTTACTGTATTTGTTCCAACCTACGCGCTCCAGTCCTTCACGGTAGAAGGTGCGCAGGCGGCTGAGTTTCTCTTGGAATCCATTTACGCTGCCCAGTTCGATGACATGCTGGCCGACGCGTGGATACAGCTCTATCTCCTCAGGGCTGACGACGTGTATCTGCTCTATCTGTTCGCTCCAGAAGAGGTCGTCGTGGATATATCGGGCAAACTCCAGGAGGTGTTCGGCAGCAAACTTCTTCGTGATGTTGCCGGTCGCAACGCACAGATCTACGTTGAAGGTGCCGGTTGACATCGACAGGCCAGTGCTCGACAGGTAGTAGTCCTCGCCCTTCTGACTGATGACGTGCAGTATGGGCTGCTGTGGCACAACCTTGATGCAGAGCCTGCCTGCCGCATCGTAGTAGCAGGAGGCACGCTCGATGTGCGACTCCTCGAGCATCAGCTGCTCTATCTGCTCCAGGCTGACCTCGCTTATCTTCATGCCCTCGGGCGATATCTTGTTGCGCGTCAGGATGGAACGCACATACTCGTCTGTGATGAAGCCATCGGGGATGCTGTCGATTATCTCGACACGAATGCCCTCGCAAGTCCTGTCCTCTGCCTGGCCGCCAAACTTCCAGATAGCGACCACGAGGTAGCCCACGACTGCCAGAAGCAGAAATATCTTGATTGCCGTCTTCATGATAAGGGTCGAAGTATATCGGTTATCTGTTGAACATAGTCCTCGATGTCGCCTGCCCCAAGCGTGACAAGCACGTCGAAGCCGCCTTGACGCACCACATCCAGGATGCCGTCCTTGCTGCACATCTCTCGCTTGATGCCAGGCTTCAGGTTATCGTAGATGAGCTGGCTCGTTACGCCAGGTATGGGTGCCTCGCGGGCCGGATAGATGTCCACGATGCAGACATCGTCGAGCAGCGACAAGGCTGCGGCAAAGTCCTTGTAGAAGTCGCGTGTACGGGTATAGAGGTGCGGCTGGAAGATTGCCTTGATGCGACGGCCCTGATAGAGCTCGCGCAGGCTCTCCAGACTGCGGCGAATCTCCTCGGGATGATGGGCATAGTCGCTCAGGTAGGCCATCTTGTCTGTCTTGACGTGGAAGTCAAAGCGACGGTCCACACCGCTGAAGGACAGCATGCCTCGGCGAATCTCCTCTGCCGTTGCACCGGCTATCTGTGCCAAAGCCATGGCAGCAATGCCGTTCTCTATGTTGACGCTGACAGGCACACCAAGTTCGATGCCCTGGATATTGCCAAGCGGCGAAACGAGGTCGAAGGTAATGCGGCCATCACCAATACGGACATTCTCAGCATGGAAGTCGCCATCCTCGCGGCTATAGGTAAAGACCGTCACGCCTTCCTGCACGGCTGGCTTCATCTTCAGCCCCGTATGCAGGATGAGGTAGCCACCGGGAAGTATCAGGCTACTGTACTTACTGAAACTCTCCAGGTAAGCCTCCTCGGTGCCGTATATGTCGAGGTGGTCGGCATCCGTAGCCGTGATGACACTGGCAAAGGGGGTCAGCCAGTGGAAGGAGCGGTCGAACTCATCAGCCTCGATGACGACATAGGGACTCTTCTGGCTCAGAATGTAGTTCGTGCCATAGTTCTTCGTGATGCCGCCCAGGAAAGCGTTGCAGTCCACATGACTCTGGTGAAGCAGATGGGCAGCCATACTCGATGTCGTCGTCTTGCCATGTGTGCCAGCCACACAGAGTCCTTTGAGCGAGCGCGTCAAGGTGCCGAGCACTTGGGCACGCTTCTGTATCTCAAAGCCATTGTTGCGGAAGAAAGTCAGCTCCGTATGTTCTGCAGGGATGGCTGGTGTATAGACTACCAACGTACTCTCCCTGTCACGACACGGAGCAGGGATGAACTCCACATTGTCCTCATAATGAACCAACGCCCCTTCCTCCTGAAGTGCCTTCGTGAGGTCGCTCGGAGTCCTGTCGTAACCGGCAACAACCAGACCACGACTCAGGAAGTAGCGTGCTATGGCACTCATGCCAATGCCGCCGATGCCTACAAAATATACTGCCTTTATCTCTTCCATCACTTCTTCTCCTGTGCAAGTTTTATAACCTCTTCGGCAATAATGCGTGCCGAGTCGCGCAATGCCATCGCAGCTGCATTCCCTCCGAGCTTCTTGAGCTTCTCTTCATCGACGACCGTCTCCAAAGCAAGCGGTATGAGCTGCTCAGGCGCATCTGCATCGCGGACGAGCAGTGCTGCCTCCTTGCCCACAAGCGCCATCGCATTGTGTGTCTGATGGTCTTCTGCCACATTGGGACTGGGAACCAAGATGCTTGGCTTACCCAACAGGCACAGCTCGCTGATGCTGCCAGCACCGGCGCGGCTGATGACAAGGTCTGCCAGACAATATGCCTGATCCATCCTGCTGATGAAGTCCGTTACGACAAGATTGCTTGGCTTGCCCTTCACGTCAAGCATCTGCTCTATCTCCTTCTTGTAGTAGCTGCCTGTCTGCCAGATGAACTGCACCGACGAAGCAGCGATGCGGGAGAGGTTCCTTATGACACTCTCGTTCAAGGTGCGAGCGCCAAGGCTTCCTCCAATGAGCAATACCGTTGGCTTCGCAGGGTTCAAGCCAAAGGCTGCGGCACACTCCTCGCGCGTCAATGAGTCGTTAAGCAGGCTCTGACGCACTGGATTGCCTGTGAGCAGGATACGATCCTTCGGGAAGAAACGCTCCATGCCTTCGTATGCCACACATATCTTCCTGGCCTTCTTCGCAAGCGTCTTATTGGTGAGTCCCGCAAAGCTGTTCTGCTCCTGAATAAGGCAAGGGATGCCAAGCTCGTAGGCAGCATTGAGGGTTGCCGAACTGGCATAGCCGCCTACACCCACTGCCACCTGTGGCTTAAATTCTCGCAGCGTCTGCTTTACCATACGCTTGCTCTTCAGAAAGTCCATCAGGATGCTGATGTTGCCTGGCTTCCATAGAGGACGAAGCAAACCACGGACGGGCAATCCTATTATCTTATATCCGGCAGCAGGCACGCGTTGCATCTCCATTCTGCCTTCTGCACCCACGAAGAGAATCTCCACGTCGGGATTTATCTCACGCAAGGCATTGGCAATGCTCACGGCAGGGAATATGTGTCCGCCTGTGCCGCCACCACTTATTATGACTCTTAATCCTTCCATATACATTATATAATATATATATTATGCTTCCGCTACTTCGGGAGCTTCTATTTGTTTGTTTTCGTATTGCGGTTTACGCTTTGCCGTATGGCTTACACTCAGTATCATGCCTATGTAGGTACAGGTGATGAAGAGACTCGTACCGCCTCGGCTGACAAGCGGCAGAGGTTGTCCCGTGACGGGGAATGCGCCTACAGCCACAGCCATATTCATCATCGCCTGCACTACTATCATTAGGGCCAGTCCCATTACCAGGTAGGAAGGGAAGAGGGCCTTGCACTTCTGGGCGATACGCATGGAGCGATACATCAATATCAGGTAGAGGGAAAGCACCAGGAAAGCTCCGAAGAAGCCAAGTTCCTCTATGATGATGGCATAGATGAAGTCGGAGAAAGCCTGCGGGATGAAGTCACGCTGACGACTGTTCCCCGGCCCGCGACCGATGATGTTGCTCGTTGCGATGGCCACCTTGGCGTATGCCTTTTGTGGATTCTCCTGAGGCTTGAAGTCACGAGGGTCGGCAGGACGCTCCTGCTTGTCTGTGATGCGATGTATCCAAGTAGGCACGCGATGCAAAGGCCCCTCAGACATCTGCCACTCGGTAAGTGTCTTCTCGGGTATGGAATAGGCGATGCCAAAGACGCTGCCTATGCCGAGCATGCCCAGAAGAAGCGCTCCGATGAGTATCTTCTTACGTATCTGTGCATAGAAGCATATGCCGAACATCACAATGGCTATGATGAAAGCGGTAGATGCATTCTCGGTGAAGATGAGAAGGATAGTCATGAAGGCTGTCAATGCCACTATCTTGAAACCCATCGGACTAGCCCCCTTCTCGTCGCGAAGCGAGGAGAGGATGAAGCAGCTGAAGCCTACGAGACTCAACTTAGCCAACTCACTTGGCTGGAACCTTATGAAGCCAATCGAAATCCAGCGGCCTGCGTCGTTCGTCTTCTGACCGATGGCAAGCACGGCAATCAGCAGGAAGAGCGACAGGAACATGCCTATGGTGCAGAACAACTTAAAGTAGTTGCACGGGATGAAATGCACGAGCCAGGCGATGAAGATGCCCATCAGCATGAAGGAGCCGTGCTGCATAATGGGATCCCAATATGCGCCAGAGGCAAACGTCATGCGTGAACTGGCACTATAAACCTCGATGAGCGAGATGGCACACAGGATGAGGAACACAGCCCAGACGCCCAGGTCGCCATGTATCAAGGTCTTATTCTTTATATTGTTTAGCTTCATCTTTCCATTTTCCTTATAGGTTCCTCACTTGCTCGCAGAACTGTTCGCCTCGGTCTTCCATGTTCTTGAAGAGGTCGAAGCTTGCGCAACAGGGACTGAGCAAGACTGTGTAACCAGGCTTAGCCATGCGAGCGCAGGCAGCCACGCAGTCCTTCATGTTGTTGGTATCTGCTACAGGAATGCCCATTCCATCGAAGAAATTGTGGAGCTTCGTGTTGTCTGCTCCGAGATAGACGAGGCCGGCGCACTTCTTCTGCACCAGTTCCTTGATGGCATTATAGTCGTTGCCTTTGTCTTTGCCGCCGATGATGAGAATCGTGGGTGTGGTCATGCTTTCGAGAGCATACCAGCAGGCATCGACGTTGGTTGCTTTGGAGTCGTTGATGTACTGCACGCCGCCCACGCGAGCCACTTTCTGCAAGCGATGCTCCACGCCTTCGAAGTCGCTCAGACTCTGGCGCAGCGAGTCATCGTCTATGCCGCTGATGCGTGCAGCGATGCCTGCAGCCAGGCTGTTATACATATTGTGCTTCCCACGGAGGCTCAGGCTCTCCTGTTCCATGTTGAAGGGCGTGGGATACTCGATGGTATATTTCCCGTCGGCGATGTAGCCTATCATGCCTTCCTTCTTGATGATGCTGAAGGGACACATCTTGGCTTTGATGCCATACTTCTTGAGTTCGGCACTGATGATGGGGTCGTCGTTCCAGTAGATGAACGCGTCGTCTTCCGTCTGATTCTGTACGATGCGCATCTTGGCATCAGTGTATTTCTGCATCGAGCCTTCGTAGCGATCCAAATGGTCGGGTGTGATGTTGAGCAGGATGGCGATGTTGGCACGGAAGTCGTACATGTTGTCGAGCTGGAAGCTGCTGAGTTCGATGATGTAGTAGTCGTAGGTCTTTCCCTCGGCAATCTGCAGGGCCAGGCTGCGGCCGATGTTTCCGGCGAGTCCCACATTGTAGCCTGCCTTCTTGAAGATATGGTAGATCAGGCTCGTGGTGGTTGTCTTGCCGTTCGAGCCGGTGATGCAAATCATCTTGGCATCCGTATAGCGTCCGGCGAACTCTATCTCGCTGATGACCGGTATGCCTGCATTCCTGACTTTCTGCACCATGGGTGCGTCCTCGGGGATGCCAGGGCTCTTCACTACCTCGACAGCATTGAGTATAAGTTCCTCCGTGTGATGTTCCTCTTCCCAAGGCACATCGTACTCACGGAGAACCTGTTTGTAGCTCTCCTTTATCTTGCCCATGTCGCTGACGAACACGTCGAAGCCTTTCACCTTAGCCAAGGCTGCTGCTCCAACGCCGCTTTCGGCAGCTCCAAGTATCACTATTCTTCTCATCTTTTCATTTACCATTTAACCATTTACCATTTACCATTTGTTCCCCCTAAAGGGGGTCAGGGGTCTTCTACCTTATCTTCAATGTTACGATGGCGAGTGCCGCCATGATGATGGTTACTATCCAGAAGCGGACGGTTATCTTAGATTCCAGCCAGCAGCCCTTGGGCCAGTTGATGAGCACCTTGAAGTCGGCTGGCAATTGCCCTGGCTTGACGCGGAAAGTGTCGTGCAGCGGGGCTCGTTTGAAGACGCGCCACTTCAGTCCCTTGCGGTTGCCCATCTTGGCATAGTTGGTCTGCAGGATGACACTCAGACTCTCCATGAGGAAGACGAAGCAAAGCAGGGGCAGCAGCAATTCCTTGTGTATGATGATGGCTGTCACGCCGATGATGCCGCCGATGGCCAGGCTGCCCGTATCGCCCATGAACACTTGGGCGGGATAGGCATTGTACCAGAGGAAGCCAATCAGTGCGCCGACGAAGGCACAGATGAAGATGACGAGTTCCTCGGAACCGGGGATGTACATGATGTTCAGGTAGGCTGCCATGTGGACGTGACTGCTCACGTATGCCAGGATGCCCAGCGCTATGCACATGATTGCCGCGTTGCCCGCACAGAGGCCGTCCATGCCGTCGTTCAGGTTCGAACCATTGCTGACGGCCATCACGATGAAGGTGGTGACGAGGACGAAGAATATCCAGCCGGCTGCCGTACGGTACTTGCCAAGGAACCGGAAGATGTCTGCGTAGTTGAGGTTGTTGTTCTTGACGAACGGGATGGTGGTGATGGTGCTCTTCACCTCTTCGCTGCGGTGCGTCACCACTTGTTCTGTGCCCTGACGTTCACCCTCGATGTTCTCGCGGATGACGGCATCGGGGCTCATCCAGAGTGTCAGACCGATGACCAGACCGAGCACTGCCTGTCCCAACAACTTCCAGATGGGGCGCATGCCGTCCTTCGTCTTCTTCATCTTGATGTAGTCGTCGGCAAAGCCAAGAGCGCCGAGCCACAGGGTGGTGAAGAGCATGAGGAGCATGTAGATGTTGCGGAGTCGGCCCAGCAACAGGCAAGGTAAGACTGTGGCTACGATGATGATGATGCCGCCCATGGTGGGCACACCCTTCTTCTCCACGCCGTACGGATCGATGCTGGCATCTCGCTGAGCTTCGTTGGCATTGTGCTTACGCATCCAACGGACGAAGTACTCGCCGAACCACATCGAGATGACGAGGCTCAGGACCAGCGTGAGGACTGCACGGAACGAGATGTAGTGCCACAGGTTGGCACCCGAGACTCCGTATTCGCCTAAATATCTGAACAGGTAGTATAGCATATCTTTTTTAGTTCATAGTTCATAGTTCATAGTCCATAGTTCATAGTTGAGGGCGTTTGTAACTCCCCTATAGGGCGTTGCCTCTTCCTCTATAGGGCGTTGCTCACTCCCCTATAGGGCGTTGGCACTTCCTCCGTCGCGAGTGGAAACTCGCTCCCCTTTGTGGGGCCGAAGCCACATTCAGTGGCTTCTCCGGAGCATACTCCGGACCCCAGTCGCCTCCATAGGGCGTTTTCAGAGCCCGAATGCTTCGCGTATCACCTCATGGTCGTCGAAGTGATGCTTCACGCCCTTGATGATCTGATAGTCCTCGTGTCCCTTGCCGGCTACGAGGATGACGTCGCCCGGCTGAGCCATTGTGCAAGCGGTGCGGATGGCCTCTCGGCGGTCCACTATGCTGATGACGCTTCGCCGCTGCGATGCGTCGAGACCAGCCAGCATGTCGTTGATGATGTCCTGAGGCTCCTCGTTCCTGGGGTTGTCACTCGTGATGATGACGCGGTCGCTGTTCTTCACGGCTTCCTGAGCCATCAGGGGGCGCTTGCCCTTATCGCGGTTGCCGCCTGCGCCGCAAACCGTCCAGCACTGTCCTTTGCCCGCCAGCACTTCGTTGATTGTCGTGAGGACGTTGACGAGGGCATCGGGTGTGTGGGCGTAATCGACGATGGCCGTGACGCCTTCCTTCGAGCGGATAGCCTCGAAGCGACCGTTGACAGGCTTTTGCGCACTGAGCAGGACGAGTGCCTGTTGCGGCTCGACGCCCAGCATGACGGCAGCGCCATAGACTGCCAGAAGGTTGCTGACGTTGAAACGTCCCACGAACTGCACGCTGACGTCCCTGCCGTCTATCTCAAGGTCCATGCCCTCGAAACTCTCCTCCATGATGCGGGCCTTGAAGTCGGCTGCAGAGTGGAGGGAGTAGGTCTTGACCTTCGCCTTGCAGTTCTGCACCATGACCATGCCGTTGCGATCATCGGCATTGATGATGGCGAAAGCGTCGGCGGGCAAACTGTCGAAGAAGCCTTTCTTCGCGTCGCGATAGTTCTCGAACGTTCCGTGATAGTCCAGATGGTCGCGCGTCAGGTTGGTGAAGATGCCGCCGCTGAACGAGAGACCTCCGATGCGCTTCTGAGCGACACTGTGCGAGCTGACCTCCATGAAGGCATAGGCACAACCCTCGTCGGCCATCTGCCCGAGCAGACGGTTCAGCGTGATGGGGTCGGGAGTCGTCACCTCAGTAGGCACAGGCTCACCATCTATGTAGTTGCAGACGGTGCTGCACAGTCCGCACTTGTAGCCAAGCTGGCGGAAGATATTGTAGAGCACGGTGGCGATGGTCGTCTTGCCATTCGTGCCGGTCACTCCGATGAGGTGCATGCGCTCGCTCGGGTCGCCGAAGAAGTGCGTGGCCAGCGTTCCGACCACATCCTCGGTGTTGGGATAGACCAGATACGTCACGCCGTCTTGCGTCGTGTCGGGCAACTGCTCGCACACCACAACACTCGCCCCCAGTTCGATTGCCCCAGCGATGAAGGTGTGGCCGTCAACCTGAGTGCCTCGCATGGCTACGAACATGGCGTCCTTCTTGATGCGACGGCTGTCTATCTCGATGCCCGTCACTTCTCGGTCAATGCTACCCACCACTTGCTGTGGCTTGCAATCTTGTATGAGTTGTCTGAGGTTCATTTCCTTTATTATTTATTTAGGTGAGGCAGTTAATGTAATCGTTTTGCCCTTGACGGCATCGGAACCGGCCGGGATGTCTTGCCGCGTTATCTCTCCGCAGCCATTGATGCGGACGCGCAAGCCACGCTGCTGCAATGCATAGACGGCATCCTTCACACCCATGCCTGTGACGTCTGGCACTTTCTTCAGCGGAACAGTGTCTGCATCGACCAGGTTGAGTTGCTTCTTCTGCAGGCCCATACCCTCCACGATAGCTTCGGCACGACGCTTGCTGCCCTTCGTCACTTCGGGGACAAACACAGAGTTCGTGTCGGCTGCCGCTACTGCACTACGCATCGAGTCGCGCGACATGATGTACTGCGATATCTCGCTGAAGACGGGGCCGCACTGTCCGCCGCCCGATGCAGGCAGACCACTTTTACGGATGCAGACTATACAACTGTATTTGGGATTGTCACTTGGGAAAAAACCACAGAAGCTAATCATGTACTTTCTGGCAGCATATGATCCACCCACACTTATTTGCGCCGTGCCCGTCTTTCCACTAACCTTGAAAAGTTTGCCGCCATTGCCAGCTCTCTTGCCGAGTCCACCACTGACGACGTGCTCCAGACAATACTGTATATCGCGAAGCGTGGAAGGTTTGCATATCCTTTCTTTGATGACCTCCGTCGGGAACTCGCGTATCACCATGCCATCCTTTAGTTCAGCCTTCACAAA
>JAEEGI010000287.1_pt1 | contig 257550 bp, 229 predicted proteins | sample 8958751 | NCBI WGS metagenome assembly JAEEGI01 (sample SAMN16246545, study PRJNA631951) | gut metagenome | biome: gut microbiome; feature: rumen; material: KS-attached | host: Bos | place: Iran: Karaj | collected 2018-10 | reverse complement strand
ACCCTCACGAAAGCCCCTCAAACCAGACCCTCATGCCAAACCCTCAACAAGTTGGCATTTAGAAGGGCCAGCCCCTCACGACTGACCCTCAAAAACTTTGGCAAACCCTCAAGAACTTTGGTTACCCGAACCACATTAACCGTTAACATTCCATAACCACCATATCAAGAAACCATGCCCATCTAGTATGTAGTGACGCATTGGATATTTTATCCTCTAGATTTATATTCTTCTAACAATTCGCGGCATTTGGTTGTTTCAATATGATTTTCACCTAATACCTCGTTGAAATAAGCTAGCGCAAGTACCAAATTTGCATTTTCGAATTCTTGCGAATGCTCCATTTTGCTTCTTGATAACCGATATAACGATCTTGCTTTTCCAACCAATTGATGATTTAGCAAATTTTTGCTCTTAACCTTATCAAAGCTCTTGTCAGCTTCTTTATAATATGCTATAGCGAGCAGAAAATCACCTTCCTCCTCGTATACGATTGCCGTATTGTAAATAACTTCCGCCCTATAGAGTTCCTTTTTATAACCATCCGATTCCTCCAAATCTTCTAAAATCTTTTTATTATACTGTTTTGCCTGCTCTATATCTCCGTGTAATGCACATGCCCTAGCTAACAGAATTCTTGTGGAATAGATTTTCTCAATTCCAAAATCATCCGCGAGCGTCATACTTGTGTCAAATTCTTTGACTGCAATATCATATTTTTTTTGGATTAATGCAATTTGGCCGAGCATATTGTGTACCTGGTATAATTCGATAACATTAGCTATTCCATTATCAGCAAAATAACCCACTATCCCTAAAAGTTCTTTCCTAGCATCTTCATAATTTCTATTAAGGATAAATTGCTTAGCTTTATCTATGTGTATTACTACATTATTTGAACTATATCTGAATTCATTAGGATTTGTGCAGAGGCTCCTACATTTGATTGCTCCTGAGTAAAATCCTATTTTCCCCAATTCTTTGTCATAAAAAATATCTCCCTCTTCATATTTCGCGGCTTCTTCCATTATTCTTGCAAATTGCATCGACAATCTACTATACATATTCCATTCTGCCATATAATAATAATGCAGTTTTTTGAGATAATCCTGCGATAGTTGTCCTTTATTTAATCTTTTTTTCTTTATTTGTTCAATAATTGCCTTTAGAACCAAAGATACGATTGGCAAAATTTCTTTAAGTACATCTTTAATGTTAAATAATTGAATACTTGGTGCTTTGGTTTCAATCAAAATGCCCAGCCAAACTGCTTGCATATAAAGGTCGTTATGTTTTTTTGCGATTCTTATTCTTTCAATACATATTTCGCCAACATCGCCTTCTTGATCCAGAGACATGAGACATAAAACACATCTGGAAAAAGCGTATTCTCGAATGGCAACATATTCATCGTTGGGAAATATACTGTCAAAAAGAGCAACTGCATATCTCAAAAGTTCTAATCTTTCCAGCTTATTTCCATATCTAGAAGCAATTCCATTATATCTTACCAAGTATAATGCCGCTGCAAGACATTCTATTCCTAATGCTTTTGTTCTCAATGCTACAGATTGGCCAATACGATTAAACGGTTTATCTATCGTTTCGTTGATAATTGTCCTTATTGCTGCGGCATATATATCATTTTTGCTTTCTTCACTTGATTCAGCAACAATAATCCTAGCAATAATTGGATGAATGTCTAAAAAATTATCTTTTTCTCGAACCCATCCGTTATCTACAAGGTATCTAATTGTTTCGTAGTTATCAAAAGAAAAGAATGCCATAAAATCCTTTCTATCAATTCCGGATACGGGCATAAGCGCCATCATGAATAAAATGGATTTCTTGTTGTCATCCATATCAGCCATGGAAAACAAAGTCTTCACATGATCCGCTACGGTTCTATTTTCTAGTGCCCACTTAACTTTATTTTCATTCAAGCCAAGAAGCCCCTTCCCCGATAAATCTTTCAGCATTTCTTCGGGAGTCTTTATTCCAAATCTGACTTGCTTGGCAACCAATTCCAAAACAAGCGTGTGCCTTTGGACTATTTCGATAAGATCACTAACATAGCGCAAGCTTTCCCCTTCCAAAGGACAATAGTGCAAAAATAATTCAACCAAACGATTGTTTTCCAATTCTCCTACATGAATCTGCTCTTCCTCATACATAGCCTGATTACAACGCGAGGTAATAATCAGATCACACGCAATCGAGCTCAACTTTTTCCAAATATGCTTTTGATTTATCTCCTCCAATTCCACGTTGAGATTATCAATTACGAGCAAACTATTTTCCGGCAGCATTTCATGTAACAGGTTTACCCTTCGTTCACAATAATGTTCATCACTTTCCTCATCCTTCTGCTCGCAGCCCGAAAGAAAATGCGTTTCATTTATCATTGTCTGCAAATCATAAGAATAAGTCATAAAAATGATGTTTTTATAATCATATTGGTGTTTTAGAATAAATTGTTTTGCAAGTTCACTTTTCCCAATTCCACCCATACCAGTCAGAATCGCGACATGTTTAGCATGCAGTTTTTCCTCTATTGCAATTAGACATTCATCTCGCCCGATAAAATAAGTCGGCATGGTAGGCATAACATTAAGCAGCTTAACTTTTCTCGGCATTACCTCCATGACAAGTAATTGTAACTCTGTTAACAATTCATCCGCCGTTTGATATCTGTTTTTATGGGAAGCTCTTATAGTATTGTGAAAAATCTCCGTCAGAACTCGTGCTGCATCATCGCTAATGTCATTATGAAATAACGATTTTTCATATTCAAAATAAGACACCCTGCTGTGTTCTGCTTCCGTAGAATGGCGATTAAACACAGACCAATAGAGCAATTCTCCCAATGCATAGATATCTGTTGCTCGTGAAATGTTTGCACATGCACTGGGAATCACCTGTTCGGGTGCCGCCCATTCGAGCGTATAAGAAAAAAGACCCCCTTTTTGAATGTCGTCCACTCTCCTCATACTGTCAAAATCGAACAGCATGACTAGTTCAGGTGTTTCTGGGAGAATAAAAATGTTGGCAGGTTTTATGTCCAAACACAAAAATCCCAATGTATGACATCTTGAAACATACTCCGTAACAGACTTACAAACCCGGATGCGGTCATAGAGTGTAAGGTTCTGGTTCTCAGCGTATGTTTTCCCCGAGAATTTTGGGACAGCCGTATAAACGGTTCCGTTACACTCAAAATGATCTATGACCGGAAATATCTGGTTTATTGGATCAGCCATATTCCTAATCTCAATTTGACATTTTGTTGCAGCCTTAAAACAATTCTTACCCTCTTCAAACTTTTTCTTCTGATCATCACTACAAGTCAACATGCCATTATCTTCACGATGCAACAACAAAAAAGCAGGATAATACTCTTTGATTATACAAGCATCCCCCGTGCTTAGGTTTACTGCATCATATGCAATACAAGAAGATCCTTCTCCAATTATCCCCTTGATGGAAAAAGATCTTTCGAGATTATTTAGCACAAATCCGTCTGTCAAACACTCTCTCATGTATAAGCCTCCATTGCGGACGCCAGACTGAGTTATTCTCAGTTCTGCACGACATACAAACCACCTAACTGGAGTATACTGCTTTCACTCTGATTTTTTATAAAAACGGATTCCATTTTATACATCCGATGCTTTAGATAACAACTCGCGAAACGTTTGTATCGGATTATAACTCCTGGCACAATACATTATAAGCCAATCAAAAGGATTTCTGGCATATAATTGGACAAATCCGCAATTCGCCAAAATCTCGGAAGTCTGTTGATCAAAATCATTATAATCTTCTTCTCGTTGTTCATCCGTTCTGCGCTCTAAATCGTTTACTCTATCGCTCCCGATAGGCTTTAGATGCTCAGTCGGTCCAAAAAGTATACGTGAAAAAAAGGAATAGAAATGCAAAATGACTAGTGCCTTTCGATAAACATCCGGTGATGCCTCTTTTTTTGCAATTCGTGCAAATTCCTGCTCTTTAGGAAAATTCGTTCTAAAGAGCTTAGGAATTATCGTGGATTTTGAAATACTATGTGACTCGGTAGCGTCATCATCTTCATATGAATTCCCATATAATTCGAGGCCGCCGTAGATAACAAACAGCAATCCCCTAATATTAATGTCTCCGTCTTCTCTCACAATGCTAATTTCATCCATAAGGTTCGCATTGTTGCCCACCGAACGTCTAAGTAACTCAGGTCTAAGTTTACGCTCTTTTTCAGCATAGATGGCACTGGCATATAATAATTCTTTTATCTTTTTTGATGCCGTGTTAAACTGTTTCTGTTTTGAGTATCTATGTAGCTGCAAGTACTCCCTAAATATATTAATATCCGATATGTCCAGAATGGCATTGCCTATATCTTCCGTCTTTTCACAATCCTCGTTTTCTACTGGCACTTCTTCTGTGAATTCACTTAACAGCCCTGAAATTGCATTATAATCCAAGCCTTGTTTTACGCCGAAATAAAATATCGCATCCGTAATGTTCTTGTAATTATATGGTATGGTCAGAAAATGTTTTAAAAAGAATTCTTTTGTTTCTTCTTCATTCATTTTCATTGCATAACACAGGTTATACAGATTTCTTCTTGGTTCCGGATTTGCATGAATCCCATTATTAATCCAGTTCTTTACAGCCCTAGGTGCCCCTTCATTAGATACACCGGTTTCCTTGTAAAGTTTGTTTAAGGATTTGACCACATTTTTAGGGTCTTTTTCATCGCATTCTATGCCCATATTCGTCAGGCGTTCAACAACACCTTCAAGAACATAATTATGCTCATCCAACTCCTCGGCATATTTAATGTCTTCAAGTAGCAGTTCTTCGTATTCATCAGAATGTATCGGAAATATAGCTTCCCGAGCTTCGATTGTTCTCTCGCCATCTTTCATATATATCTTTCCCTCCACATTCAGTATTCCCCGCAATCATAATAAACCACGATAGTTTAGTAATACATATCAAACCCATTCTCGAGGGCGTCGATGTAGCGGGTGCCAGCGGATTCGAGCATCGGGAGAATGAGGTCTTTGTTGTAGCGGATGATTGAGATGCGGTCGAGGGTGCGCATGCCCATGTGGGTGAGGCCGCGTTCGAGCTGGGTGAGGCATTCGAGGGTGCCGCGGCCGGTGCCGCCGGCGCAGGCCATGAGGATGCAGCGTTTGTCGCGGAGGAAATGATTTTGGGTGGCGTCGCAGCGGCGCAGGCGGTCGAAAAAGGCCTTGAAAGCCTCGGTCATGTCGGACCAATATACTGCGCTGATCCAAACGATGCCGTCGGCATCGGCAAGGGTCTGGTAGATGTCCCCGAAGTCGTCAGGCAGGACGCAGGCGCCGGTCTTGTTGCAGGTGCCCCAGCCATTGCCGCAGGCACGGCAGTGCTCGAGTTTCTTGCGGTTGAGGTGGATCTCGGTCACTTCGGCGCCGGCCGCCTCAAGCCCTTTGATATACTGGTTTTTTGCGGATGCGGTGAGGCCGTCCAGGTTCGGGCTGGACCATACAACTGCGATTTTCTTCATGTTTCGTTCCCTCCGTTCTGGTTTTCAATCATTATCATGTGTTTCCGCACCGCCATGTCATTCGCATGTTCTGCAACTTCAGGGAGATTGCATTTCCGGTACAGTTTGAATTCCCAGGTGTTTGCCATTCCCGCACGGTTTGCAGCTTCAGGTGTTTGCTATTTCCCGCACGGTTTGCAGCTTCAGGTGCTTGCCATTTCTGCACGATTTGCAGCTTCAGGTGTTTGCCATTTCTGCACGGTTTGTAGCTTCAGGTGCTTTGTAATTCGTGCGTGTTTCAATCCTCCCCCACCAGGTGCACGGTCTGGAAGTCGTGGCCGACGGCCGGCAGGAATTTGTCGATCACTTCGCGGGTGCGGAGTTTGAGGCTCGAGGTGTTGACGCAGGGGTGGCAGCCGAGCCACTCGTCGCGCAGCACGTCCTCGTCGATGAGGAGTTTCACGGCGTGGCCGGTGTCGTTCATGAGGCCCATGATGCTAACGGAGCCGGGCTCGATGTCGAGGTATTTGAGCATGTCGTCGGCGTCGGCGAAGGAAAGGCGCGCGGAGTTTATCTGCGCGGAGAGTTCCTTGGTCTTGAATTTCTTGTCGCCCGGCATCATGAGCAGGTAGAATGCGGTCTTTTGGCGGTTGCATAGGAACAAGTTTTTGCATATGATCACGCCGAGCACGCGGTCGACTGCATTGCAGGCTTCCATTGTGTCAGTGCGTTCGTGGTCGGTGCGCTGATATTCCATGCCAAGGCGGTCGAGGAAGTCGTAGGTCCTGATCTCCCGCGGGAGCCTGCCCGTCTCATCCGCCGGCCGGCCGTTTTGCAAGGCGCATGGGGCGCCAGCCCGCGCCTCCGCCTGACCTGTTTGCTGGGCGCTCACGGCGCCAGTTTGTTGTGCTTCCATGTCTGTGTCTCCTATTTTGTTACTCTTCAAGCCTCTGCCAAAGAAGCACTCTCGCCACTTCAATCTTACAGGCTAAATCAAAAAGCTAAAAACTCTTGCATGTGTGTTTGTTTTTTAGCTTATGGTGCGGACCAAGTGGTAGCAATTCTCATTTCAAGATCTTCCGTATTGCCTCTTCGCTTGCATGCGGCAGGATCTTCTTCAAATGTTTCACGACGCGGTCGTAGGATTCCTCGGGCGTGCGTTTGTAGACGGCGTCGGTGAACTTCTTGCCAAAGAACTTTTCAGGGGTGGAATACTCCGCGATGCCCCAGCCGTATTCGTTGCCGAACTTGTCGGTGCTGTGGCCAAAGTCGCTGATGATCACATAGCACTGCTTTTGCAGGCGCGTGATCGAGGTGTCGAAACCTTTCTTTGCGGTGCCTTTGCCGCCAGAATATCCTCCAATCCTTTTCAATTCCTTTGACAAAATCGGTGCGTTCGCATCCAAGACTTCGAAGAGTTCTTTGTCGTGGTAGGACGCGAGGCCGTCGTCGTAACGCGCGTCGAAATCATATCCGTCACGGCGAAAATTCGCAAAATCGGGAAACCACTTGGCGCTGACGTACATCGCCTTGCCGCGCAGGAACTTGCCGTAGGCGCAGCCCAGTTCGCGGATGACGGGGCCTTTCCACTCCCAGGCGGGCCAGGGGTCTTGGCCGTCGTACCAGCATTCGCGGGCGATGTGCTCCTCCAGCGAGAAGCCCTCGATCTCGTTTTCAAAAAAGGGCACGAAGCCGATCTTGTCGATCAGGTCCATCAGCCCCTGCCTCGAACTGACGATAAAATCATCTGAATATGTCATGATGTCTCCTCTTGCCTTCCTGCGTCTCAAACTTGTTTGTTCAAGTTGGACAAATAAGTTTCATAGGTTCCCTTTTCCATGATGATGTTTTTTAGTCTTGCATTCCTGTCGAAAATACTTTCCGACAGATGGTTGAGTTCCAGTAGGTTTCTTACGCACCACTCCGGATCTTGCGTATGATACGCGTAATAAACATCGTTCATCTGCTTGTAGCTGAACAGCGTCATGATAAACTTCGTGGAATGCTCCCTCGTGTAGGAAATATATCGATACATGTAGCCTATCCAAAACATAGCGCTTTTAGAGTACTTCACCTGTCCGTAGTTCGTCTCTCCAAATTGCTCTTGGATGCTCTGCAGTCCGTCCTGAACGTTCAGCGAGAGCGACGCCGGATTATTACCATCCAGTTTTTTTAGCAGGTCCGAATGCAAAAAACGGCGCATGAAAATCCCAGTAGAACATCCCAGTTCCGTGGACTTTTCAAACAATTTCCCCTGATATTCTGCTAACAACAAACCATTGTGATCGAATTTTCTCATTTCAATAATTCCTCAATGTACAACCCCGTTCTAAACTCTCTTTTGGCGAGTTTCAGCTTCGTGTCAATCTCATAGCTTCGCTCATTTAATAGCTTCTTGCAGTCTTCGCGTTCCGGAATGCACAGATAGTGTTTTTCGATCGGCGTCAGTTTTTCCAAGGCTTTGTCCGTCCTGAAAATATACTGCAGCCCCAGTCTGGATGCCGACAAGGAATGCAGCGCCACATCAGCATTGATTTCTCCGTCGGTAAACTGCGTCATGATATAAAACATTTTATTGTCTGCGATCGGCGCGATGATCACATCCGATGCTTCAATTTCGTCAACGATCGAGCGAACCATTGCATTCTTGGAGTATGCGCCCAGCGTGCCTCTGTGATAACAGATGGCCATCATCCACTCCATGGAACAATCAAACCTTTTTATTTTGAGGTCTTCGAGAGAATATGCAAAGGAATATACCGACGACTTCTCATTCTCGCAAACAAATGCCAGCGCCTGCGCATAGGTTTCTCCGAGATAGAACCCTTTTCCAAAATCACAGTTCGCCCGTGCACCAGAAATCGTGATCTCCGACAGGCCCGCCTTGGAGCCGTGGAACAGAACATTCTTGGATTTCTCCTTCATGAACTCTTCTTTGACGGAATTGATCCTGTAGTTTTCTTCATATGCATACGAATAGAGCTTCTCACAAACACTTTCCGTCGTCACACCCTTTTCTTCAATTTCTTCCAGCGTAGTTCTGGATATCTTTGTACGCTCGGAAAGCTCAGCGACAGTGATCTTTTCTGCCTCCAAAATGAACTGGACATCTTCTTTTATCTTGTAATCGCAATTAACTTTGATCATTTCAATCAGCTCCTTTGCGACTATTATAACGCAAAAAACTTGTTTGTTCAAGTTGGACAAACAAGTTTTTTAAAATTCTTATTTTGATGGGATTTTGGACTGTTGCCCTATGTTTACAGCCCTCCGTTGATGAAGGATTTGATCACGTAGCCGTAGATGACGTCGGCGCCGACGATGATGGCGAGGACGGTGGTCACGATCACGAGGGGGCGGGCCTTCGCCTTCTGCACAAAGCGCATGAACGGCGGCACGATGAGCGCGCCAAACACGGCGCCGAACACGCCAAAGAGCAGCACGGAGCGGGCGCAGACATAGCCGTCAATGTTGCCCCAGTTCCAGATCTCGACATTGTAATCCCACAGGCGCACGCCCATCCAGTTGTACAGCACCCAGCCGGTCACGTACTCGATGATGCCCGAGCCGACCACGGACAACACGAACAGCACCGCGGGGTGGAGCTTCTTTTTCGTCACGATGAGGAGGAGCCCCAGCGCGCCGAAGGCATAGATCGGCAGCCACGGTCCGAAGCCGTGGCCGCGTTTGATAAAATACCCTAAGTCAATTCGATAGAATATCATTTCGTAGACCCATCCCACGAACGCGCCGAGCACGGTCAGCAGGAAGATCCCGATTCCAGTTCGTTGTTTTTCAGACAATTCTTTCATAAAATTCACCTAGTGTTCTTCCTTGATCATCATGGTGCCGCGTTTGTTCAGGATGAAGCACACCGTCGGGTCGGCGGTGTCATATTCCACTTCGACTTTGCCCATGAAGGCCGTCGGATCAGGGTTTTGCAGCTCGATCTCCGCGTGGTAGATCTTGCCGTCGACCTCATACTCATAGACGGGCACGTAAGTGTGCGTGAAGTACCTGCCGCTGATGATCGTGCGGTAATTCGGGTACACAAAATGGCCTTGTACGGTGGCCTTGCAATGCGTCCGCTCCACAATGTGCCAGACAAACTTCGCAAGCTTCGCCACAATAAAAGCGCCCACCGCAATGAAAATCAAGAGCCGAAAACTCCCCATAGTTTTCCCCCTAATAAACTGCGTTGCAGCGGCCTGCGATCTCAGGCCGCCGCAACTAACACGCTAAATTACAACCCCAACAACTGCTTCTTCTTTGCTTCATATTCGTCCTTCGAGATCAGGCCTTCGTCGAGGAGGGCCTTGAGGTTTCGAAGGTCGCCCGCGAGAGCTGAATCGGAGGGCTCTGCGCTCTCCCCGGACTTCTTGAAGGCTTGCGTAAACTTAGAGAAATCAGGCATGGTACCGTCAAACTTAAACCACTGCTTCTTTTCGTCGGAGCTGCCGGAGCCAAAGCCGCCAAAGCCCGAACCAGAATTCGAGCCACTGCCAGAACCAAAGCCTGAACCGCTACCCGAGCCACTGCCCGAACCGGATCCAGCGGGCGTGCCGTCATCGGCGTAATCTGCCCAAGGAGCCTTCAGCGGAGCGGAATTTGCGTTGCTAGCGTTGTCATCTGCCTTGACAGCATCCTCTTCATCATCCTTCACCCAGGGCGCCTTCAACGTGTCGTCAGAGCCAGCGCCATCGCCGTCAGCTCCGCCGTTGTCGGAGCCGCCGCCAAAGCCGCCAAAGCCGCCGAAGCCACTTCCGCTACCGCCCGTCGGCTGGTTCATATAAGTCCCATCCATGATGCTCCTAAACTGCTCGCTCTTTTCAAACTCAACGCACTCCAGCGCACGCACTGCCGTGAAGGGATGAGACTCGTTAAACAACGAGAAGAATTCCAGCGTCTTGTCCCAAGCGGAGCCCTTGATCATCTCACGATATTCCTCCGCCTGCTTCATGAACTCTTCCTTGTTCGCAGCGCCGGCAATCTCCTTGTCATATCCTGCAAAGCACAGGCACACGTCCGACATCTTCTTCGCGTCGCCGTCCACGATCACCGCCGCGCGGTCCGCCGACAGCTCACTGCAACGCATCCAATAGTAGAATCCAACCACCAAAGGGAGCGTCAGAAGCCCTGCGTGCGGCAGGAAATAGGAAAGCGCCGACCTCGTGGAATCCAAAAGCATGGAACCCATGGTGCGGTAAAGCACGTGATGGCATGCGATGTGACCGCACTCATGCGCCAGCACCGTGGGGATCAGCTCCTCCGGAACACTGTTCAAAAGCCCCGACGTGATCACGATGAACGGCTTCGTCTCGCCGCTGGTATATGAATTCGGCCTCACATCCATCTCGAGGTAGAGCTCAGGCACCTCGATCCCAAGCTTCTCGCAGATCGGCGGAAGCATATTATAATACTTCGGGAGCTGCGTCTCGCTCAGCCTGATGTGCGTCGACATGTTGGAAATGCGGAACAGCCGCTCGTTCCAAACCTTCATGAACGCCTTCATGAGCGCGCTAAACCCCGGAATTGCCTGAAGCGCCTTCAGCGCCGCCTTGTCCGCCTCGTGAACGTAATACATAGAATCTACTGCCATAATGTGTGTCCTCCTTTTTCTTTAATATGCTCTCGCCGCCAGATTCACCGCGATCGCGATCAAAACGCTGGCTAATTCCTTCGCGGGCTGCCCAATCTCCAGGCACAGGTGCCCCTGCGTGGGACCTGCGATCATCACGATCTCGCCCTCGTCATCCTGCACCCAAAACTCCATCTCAGAAGGCCTGCCGCCCAGCGTAAGCCTGCTTCCCTTCAGCGTTACCCTGCGCGCCTCGGTGACGCCCACGACCGCCTCGCCAATCTTCAATTCGCCATCATATAATTCATATGTTATGGACGCGTCCTCCGACTTAAACACCTTGTCCAGGAACGGCATGTTCTCCACGACGCAGGCCAGTTCGCGCCCCACAAGACTGTGCACGGAATATACCGTCTTCCCCTTCCTCGTGCCCTTCAGCACCTGGAGCTTTCGGTCCCCGCGCTCGTTCTTTGCGTCAAACGAATTCTTCCCTTCGACCCGTAGGTCCTCCAGCCAAAGCCGCGTGTGCCGGTCGCCCTGCTCCATGAACTTCCGCAGCCTTTGCTGCGTCTTTACGTCCACCGCGCCGACCACCTTGTCCCACCCCGTCAGCACCTTATCCGTCAGCGGCGAGACCGTCTTCTGAATGCGCTTCGACAGCTCCTTTATAATCAATCCCATAAGGAATATGCCTCCTTTCATCCCATGTTATATTATACCATCGCCACGCCCCAGGCACAATAAAAATTGTCGCACGATACCCCCCGCTAAAACGCACTGGCGGGCTTCCGCGCAGCCCAGACGCGACTGCTTGCGGAAACAAAAAGCCCAGAAGGCCGAAACCTTCTGAGCCTTAAATCTGGCATCTCTCACGATGCCTTCGCGAGCATATCATGGATATAGGTCCTAAGGCCGTCCTCCGTGCCGATGCCGTATTTCTGGTTGATCAGAATGTAATACTTCATGATCCGCTCCTTCTGCAGAACCTCATTGGACGGGACGCCGTCTCCGTACCCCTTTCGCGCTTCCATCCACGGCTCCTCATTGTGCGTGATCTTTTCCAAAACCTTCCCGCCATACATCCCAAACGTATTCAAAACAAGATCGATCACATGCTTCTCATCCTCCGTCAAGGCACCCTTCGCGCCCTCTAACAGCGCAAACCGCGCGTCCTCGATCGGGTTATATTTAAAATCCCGGAACAGTTCGTAAACCTCAGGATAAACCGGGCCATGCACCCACGCCCTGCAATCCTCTTCAAAGATCGGCTTCCCATAAAGTGCGGAATAAACGCCCTGGATAAAGTAAAGGAGCTTCTGTAGCATCAGCGGCGTCACCTCTTCGAGCCTTTCGAAGATATATGCGATCACGCTGAGCATCTTATCCGAAACAGAAAACAGACTCTCAATGCTTTCGGCCGCCGCATATGCCTTCCTGTACGCCGCATCCGTCAGCTTCTCGCGGTTCTCCACAAGGAGCCGCTTCATGTATGCCGGGGATGAAAGCGCCTCTTTGATGACATCAGAATATTCCTTCGAAGGCACCTGTCCTTCCAGGTACCTCGTGATGGTCACCTCGCCAAATCCAAGCGCCAGAGACAGCGGCGCTTTGCCGATTTTATATACCTTCATCAGCTTTTCAATGTCATCGATCGACACCAGCCCTTCTGCCGCCCGGTACTGCTCGTCGATCTCCTGCACGTTCTTATCCATGAGCCCGGGAATGCTCATTTCCTCGCCGCACTCCGCGCACACCGCCACCGTGATCGTGAAGACAAACTCCTTATCCCTAATGTTTTTTACAATATCCCGCTTCTGCAAAAAGTACTCCGTCTCTTTCCTGCACTCGATGCAAAAGTCCCTTCTTCCCTTATCAGCCATCATTAACACCTCCGATATGATTTGTGGTTAGTGAAAATAGTATGTAAGCGGATGCTTCTGTTCGTGAAACGAAACGACGATCACAAAACAGTTCTTCAGCTTGTTGAATTTGATGTACAACGACACCGTTTTCACTTTCGTTCCAGTTCTCTCCAAAAGCTTGACATCCTTGCCAAATACATACAGCTTCTCATGTTCAAACCCCTTGTGTTCATTCCTCAAGATCCCCGAAAAATCCATTGCAGTAAGGTTTAATATGATTTCTTTGGCCTTCGCCTCATCAATCACGTAATCCAGAAACAGATTAATGTTATCCTGCCGCCTGGCGTTCCGATCAATCCTGTAATTCCCCTTTTTCACAGCATCCTTCACCTCGGAAAGATACTGCTCTATGTCCTTTTTTGTCATGTTCTATACTATAACCCCCAAATAGCAGATGATATACTTTTTTAATTATCCTATCATTAGCTTATCATGATGATAGGATTTTGTCAATATTCTATCATTAAATCCGCGTGTGCAAAAAAAGACCACTCCACAAGTGGAATGGTCTTATGCCGATCAATCGAAAACCGTTACCGGTCCGTCTTCAGAAACTACAATCGCCTTAATGTGCTCCTTTTTCTTTTTTCGCCATGCAACATATGATTTCGCCGAATTGTGCCGCGCACCCTTTTCCGGATTGCCCTTAGCAGCCGGGCCGTCGAGGATCACTCCCATGGCATAACAACATCCCTTCTCATCAACCATAATGGCACCGTCAATTCTTGTTGCCATCTCGATCAAGTCCTGATTGTGGGAAACATCAATTCTCTTGATCTTGTATCCGCGCTCCAAATCACACAGTCTCGTTGCCTCCTCTTCCGCATGGTCGCTCTGGACGATCAACGCGCCGTGCTTGTTTTTCACGATTAGGTCAATAAGCTTCTTATAGCGCTTCAGCTCCTCGCCGGAAATATTCTCATTCTGAGTCTTCACAAGCTTGTAATTCCCGCACTTGCACTCAAACACAGTCTTGCCTTCGTAAGTAACTCTCCACTGAGAGAAACCGCAAAACTCAACAACCAGTCCGCTCGGAGCTTCCAGCTGTCCAATGCCAATGATCTGAGAATTTCCAATATCAACCAGCAGATACTTCTCATCGCCAGTCGCTTCCAAAAGCTTACGAATTCTCTTCTGATTTGACCCTTCCAATCGGAGTGGTTGTTCAAAACGAATGATGTCACCCGAAAGCACATTGGAATCGCAATAAATCATCTTTCCCTCACACTCATGTCCTTCGTAATAAATCTGCGACAGCGCTGAGAACATTTCAAGCCCCAACAAACCATGCCGACGACAATACTCGTTTACGACGGTGCGCCCTACCATCTCCCAGGCAAACTTCGTGGGGTACCTAATGTCATCATTCTGGCATGCCTTCAGGCATTCATAAATCGTGTCAAGGATGGCATACATTAGGTCAGGCAATACAGAATGCTCTCCATACGCCACATAGCTTTCATGCAAAAGGCCATAAAACTCCCCCTCCGCCATCATGCGAAGGTTTACTTCTCCCCCAGGCAGATCAAATGCCTTTTCCCAAATACTCCCCTCTGGCTGGCAACGCTCCTCGAGAATGCGGCATTTCATGGTTGGTCCACTGCTCGGGGGCCAAAAATAAGATATCGCATCCTTCAGAATACTCGTCAAGAACTTGTGATATTTGTAGTTTAATTCACAATTCACCGAGCTATTCACACTCCCTTCTCACACGCCAAATGATACACGTTGGAACAATGCCGTTAATAGGTGATTCCCCACTTCTGCAATACCTGCACGATCTTACTTGTCTCATCACAGATTTTTTCTGTAAAATAATCACCCATGTTGTCATATCCGTTGATTGATTCATAGCTGAAACGATTATTTGAATGCGAGAAAATGATCAGCAGCACTGCCATCGTAACGAGGCCAACTATAACCTCCCTGTCAGCCTCTGCCGGATAAGCAATTCTATATGCTCCTGACAGGCCGTCCCACCACATGACAGGGACCTCCCGCGCCCCATTCATCGGACAACACCTTGAAATCTCTACTTCCAGCTGTGTTGCCATGTCTCTCATCTTTGAAAACGCTTCACCGACCTCGTCACTTTTCTGACTGGGTATAAATTGTTTTTTCAGTTTCATCAACCATGTGAATTTTTCCTCGATCGGCATTGTTACACCTCCTAAAGCTCATTATTTCTCCATTTGCGATATCCTTTCGCTGTTTTCTTTTTGCGCTTTGTTTGCCCTTTGTTGCATTATCTGTTCCATTTTCCTTTGATATCCCAGTGCTACACCCCACATCTCCAAGTCACTTCGACCGAGATCGCTTAGCGTAACCGTTCCGCCACCATATTTCTTTAGATGAGATATTAGTTCCTGAACTTTGAAGTATGCCTCTTGCTCATGAATCGAACCAACGGTTCCGATATAATTCACATCCCATCCATTCTCATCTTCATCAATTCCGCTTGAGGCATCTTCGAACATCACAACCCCGGGTATTATGTGTACATTACTGAACCCTTGCATCAAACCCATTATTTCATCCTCATCAATCATGCTTTGACAATGCATTTGAATACTAGCTTTATACCGTGAATCTATTTCGAATGTAATACATGTCATGAACCTCAAATTCCGAAAATCAAAATTCGCATTATAGGCACTGATACCGCGTGGTTGCTTTGTCTTGACGACCGCATATTCGTAAGCCGCCATCCGTTCATACTCCTCAGCTATAGATAACGGCCTCTTCGAAGGCATTACAAAAACCTCGTTATTTCTGAACCCATAGTTGTTCCTTGTTTCTAGCCCCCACTCCTCCAAAGCCGCTTTCGCCCGATTTACACCGCTTCTCATGCCATATAGTTCGAGATTATTCGTGATATTATCCGCAATGAGTTTCTTGGAGGGATCCTTTTCAAGTTCACTGTCCAGGAACATTTCAATCATTTTCTCAAGCAGTTTTATTCTTTTAAGCGGCATTTTGCCTATACTTTCAGCATATGAAAACAACTTGGGATCGGCTTTGTACAGAAACTTGACTGCCGACGCATAATCAATTTCTGATCCGTCGAAATCATAAAGCACTTCCCTTTTCATCTCAGAACTTAATCCGGCCGCCGCCAGCAATTCAGAATAAGGCACACCGATATACGGTGCCATTTGTTTGAGTTTTTCGATCTCCTTTGAATTCATTTTTCGAGTTTTCCCATTTTCCAGTCTGCCATAAGTCGATTCATCAAACCCAAACTTCTCAGCCATCTCTTTCTTGGTAAAACCATACTTCTCCCTAGCGGACCCTAACAGTTCGCCAAGGCTAGGCAAATACCCTTCTACACTTAATTGATCTTTAGCCATTAATACATAACCTCCTTTGTGAGTGGAAAACTCTTACAGTTACATTATACACCCAAAATCAGAAAATGCAATTATTTATCCACAGAAATATCATTAAATTTTTCTAAAGTCCATTTATAGTGCTGTTTTATCACTCGCAAATCTGCTTTTTGATATTTTTTATTACTGCTAATCTCATTTTCGCCCATGCAGCACATTCCAAGCGAGAATTCTAATCTGGCAATATAAAGGACTCTTTTGCTTAGAATTCCCTTGAATTCCTTGTTGTTTTGGACCACCACATAAAGTATAATAAGCATATGAAGTTCGACAACATACCCTTTTACAGACAATTTAACTTAATGTTGACAAATGAATTACACGATATCTTTACCAGCATGGTGCCTTACACATTCTAAAAATTTTTCTTGTGAACCAAAAAGACTCAGAAGAATATCATCTTCTGAGTCTTTTACCTAGCCTTTCAACACTTCCCGTATCCTGTCTATCGTCCTCTCATCCAGCGTCTCATCCCCAGGTCTGTGGACCGCTTCATCTATGTCGCGCTGGGTTGCGAGAACATATTCACTCTGCACCGGGCAATTCTGTTCAACAAAGAAAACATAGCCCTTGATCCAGGCATTGATACCATTATTTTGCAAGTACTGCGACAGCACGTTTACCTGGCGTTTTACTTGTTTGATGGGGTTTTTGACAGTTTTCTGGTAGAATTGGCCGCCTGGCGTCATCTTGTTTTTAATCCACTCGCAATCGTCTTCATCCCCAAACAGCTCACCGCTGTAATTCTTCACTTCGATGATATATACGCCAGTTGAATTGATAATGACATCATCGAACTCTGCTTGTTTTCCATCAAAGGTTACGGTTATGTTGGTCAGCAAAACATCGTCTTTCCGAAGGATTTCGCTAATCACCTCATATGCAAACCTTTCACCCAGCCGCCCCGCGCGCTTTTCCGGCAACTCGATCGGCCGAACGCCGACCTTGAGGGCCAACCAGATAAAGAATATGATGCATAACACTGCCGCCAAAACAATTAAGCCAAGCACCCAATATGGCATGACATTCATAATATCAAGCCTCCGTTTGCCATCACAACCTATCGTACTTTGTGCTTACGCCTTTGCTCTTTTCCACTGGGTATTTCTTTTCATTCTTATCGATTTTCTCATTCAGGATCTCACAAATGTCAAAGCCTTCCTTCTGGGCCAGCTGGATGCAGTAATTCATGACATCCGCGAGTTCTTCTCGCAGTTCATTTTTGTCGGTGCAAGGGCCCCACTGGAAACATTCGAGAAGTTCTCCAGCCTCAATTGCAATAGACTTTGCAAGATTATCTGAACTGTGAAACTGATCCCAGTCACGGTCCTTGGTGAACTGCGCAATTCTATTACATGTTTCGTTGAAATCCATGATGCATTCCTCCGTTCAAAGTGCTAAAAATACTTTCTCAGATATTCGCGAAGCGCGGGATCGCAGACATATACATAGGTTCCCTGAATTCCACGCGTCATCAATGTCTCGTAGATGTGAACGATGTATTCCTTCAGTTTGTCAGCATCCTTCGTCTTTCCGAGGCTATCGTAGTATTTCGAAGAATTGATCTTAATGCAATCGTCATCCTTGTCATAATAGATGTCTTCGCCAAAGATTACTCCAGCGATGTTCAGATCGTATCCTTGAACCGTGTGAATGCAGCCTATTTCGTTCACCGCATTGTCACTGTTGATCCAGTCCACGGCCTTCGTGTTCCAGCGATAGTCCTTACCATTCAAGGTGATATCATATGCATTTTTGTCAGCCTTTGATTTCCACTCCCACGCATAACCCGCGACCATCCGGCACAGGCCATACTCTTTGTCCTTTTTCTGGATCTCTACAACCAGTTCATCGGGATTATCAAAGAATCTAAGATCGTAATTTCCAAAGTTATCTTGCCGTTTGCGGGCCATGCCTTCGAGCACATTTTTCACATATTCGACATAGTCATTTCCGCCCTTGCAGCGAAGCTGTGACTTCAGTTCGATCTGCTCACATTGATGCTGGTCAACGATGGTCTGGAATTGCGTGCGGTCAATGTCGGAAGGCCGTACCGATTGTGCTGAATCATAAAAGATCAACTGCATACGACTTCGCTTGATGACCCAATCCAATTCCGTTCCGTTTTCATCCAGTCCAAGCTTTTTGTTCACATTATCGAACAAGGGATATTGCGCCAAATTCTTGCGTCTGTGAAGCCTATGCGCCTCATCAACCACAAGAAGATCGTAATACACGTCATCCTCAAGATCCGTTGGCTTGATGATCATGTCCGGCGACAAGCCATCAACGCCAGAAAATACGCCCTTTAGCGATTCTCTCAGTGATTGCATCGGAACGACAAAACCAACCTTCATGTTTCCTATCTTTTTCGCAAACGCGTTGAGATAATCCATGCCGTCAATGCCGTCTTCATCGGGATAAAACGACAACTTCTGATCTGTGATTTCCTTGAGAAGCTTGATCAGATAAACGGCAAGGATTGTCTTGCCCGTTCCGGCCTCGCCGTTTACGACAATGAGGTTTTGATTGCCGCTGACATTGTGTTTCTTAATGGCATTCATGATCCTGTATAGCGCATCCTTCTGCTCTTCCGTCAACGCCTTATAAGGTGAGTATTTGAACAGGTCCGAATTCTCGATGGCCTCAAGCGTTTTGTCTGCCAGGCCAAGATCCAGCAGCTTCGACCACGCCTCCCTGAAATCATCTTGATAGATCTCGCGATTGAAATAGTTGTGATTCACCACGCCCGCGTTGCCGTTGTGCAAGCGGTATTTCTGGTCAGCGCTCATATATTTGATCAGGAAGGACTCCATGTCAAGAACGACAGACTTGTTGAAATCCTTGTTCGTCAGCATGCAGATGAGCTTATAGTCCGTGTCCGTTTCCTCATCCAGGTGCTGCTTCGTCCGACGGATTCCGTCCAGCGTCTCGCCAACATATGCATCCGTATCGTTATGCATGATATATACAACCGGCCAGTTTTTCGCATACCATGACCGTTCCATGTCTTTTAGGGCATTTACGGAATACTCAAACTCCTTGATTGTAATCATGCGGACCTCCTGATTGATGCGGCAATTTTCTACTTTCTCTTTTTTATCTGTGGCTCAATAATTGTTTTGTATAGTTGATCTATTTGTTCTTCAGTTATTCCTTGCGTTTTGCTATTAGAATTCACAAAGCACTTTAAGATTCTTTTGATCTCAAAATCACCGTATTCCCCTTGCGCCATTGCCTTTCCGATTTTGATTGCGGTACTGCGCAACATCTTGATCGCCTGTTCTTCTTGTTTGGCCTTTTGCTTCTCCGTTGGTACCATGGCGGGAGTCCGCTTCACAAACAATTTATAAAACTTTTGATATGAAGCAATTGACTGCTCATACCCTTTCTTTATGCGGAGCAATGAGTCTTTTTCCTGTAATATATAGCCAATCAGATCAACATAAATGGATTGTATTTGAAACTTATCCCCGCACCTTTCGTTTATGTCTCGGATCATGGAACTACAATTTGTACAAGGTTCGAAGTTCGTAAGCAAAACCAACACGGCACTTTCCGTTTCAGGAATCTGTACCTGCAAACCATATAAATCAACCAGCTTCGCAACGACCTTTCTTTCTGCGCAGGTCTGGCGCGTCTTTTGTCTGTCAAAGAGTTCACCGCTCGGCTGGATCAATTCTCCCTTTGGCCCCGGCATCCCTAGTGGCACCTTATTAGCCAGCTCATCATAGGTAAATTGGCAAAAATACCGTTCAATTCCTTCTTTTCCTTCTTGGAATCTCTTACCAATCAAATTGTGTTCTGGTTTATCATCGCTAAATGACAAGAAAGAACCCTGCGTTCTCGTGCCATCATAGAGTATACCAAAGCAAATGCAATGCTTTTTATTCTTCAAATACCCCTCTTCCAATGCTTTCTTTGATGCGTTATCAATCCCATCCGTCCAGTTCAAGAAGTAATCTATGGCATTGACATATCGAGCATCTTCAAGGATCTTTTGGAATTGCCCCACCGCATCGATTGCATAATACACACCGACTGCCAGCAAAGCTATTCCGAACAAGGCGGCAAAATCCTTGGCATGCGCGATTACAAACATGACAACTTCTGCGAATGCAGTGCCTTGTCCCTCCAAGTCCATGTTCCCCAAAGCGAGAAAGATGAGTAAGCCTGCGAAAAGTATGATTATTGTTGTTGTTTGCGGTTTGTTGTCCATTCTGAAATCTTCCTTTTCTCAAGAAAATCATATCAAAAATCCATCGAAATCGCAAGCAATGCCACGCAAATTAACGAGCGTTTCCACCTGTCAATTTTATCATTTTCCCCCAAATGATAAAATTGACCTCCCCGATGATCAAATTAAAAAAGCACCCGCCATCAGCAGGTGCTTTCCTCTCTTCTCTATTCCCCCTCACTCAATCAAATCCTCATCCGTAATCTCGCGGATGACTTTGCAGGGGACGCCGGCGGCAACGACGCCGGCGGGGATGGACTTGGTGACGACGCTGCCGGCGGCGATGACACTGCCTTCGCCGATGGTGACGCCGCCGAGGACGGTGACGTTGGCGCCGAGCCAAACATTGTCTTCAAGGACGATGGGCGCGCTGGTGAGGATCTTGCTGCGCTGGGAGGGGTGGATCGCATGGCCAGAACAGGCAAGGCAGGTGCCAGGCGCGATGAAGGCGCCAGCGCCGATGTGGATCGGCGAGGTGTCGAGCATGACAACATTGTAATTGATCACGGCAAGGCCGTGGAAGTGGATGTTGAAGCCGTAGTCGCAGCGAAAGCCAGGGCCGGGAAAGGCAAGCTTGTGGTAGGTTCCAAAAAGCTGAGAAAGGATCTCCTCGCGCTGGGCATAGTCCGCGTCATTCAAGCCTTCAAGGCGTTTTAACAGGTCGCTGGCCTTTTTCTTTAGTTGCATGGGGTTTTCAAAGGAGTTGCAGCGGTAGGGTTCCATGGATGTCATGCGCGCCATGGCTGCCTCCACGTCGACGGGCTCGCCCCAGTGATGTTCGGATCCTGCTTTCCATTCTTCTTTCATGTTGTACCTCCGAGTTCTAAAACAGCGCAAACAACGCGTACAAAGGAACCGATTTTAGCCGATCAGTCACGGTAAAATTCTTGTAGGACAACCTTATCATTTCGCTTGGATGGTACTTTTCATCATAGTTCTTGAGGCTTGTCGACCTGACATGCCTGCCGGATTTTACTTCCATGGGAACGATGCTTCCATTCACGTCCAAAAGCAAGTCAATTTCCATTCCCGCATCCGGCTTGTAGTAAAAGGTTGAAATGCCGCGTGAATTCAATTCCTGAACGACATAGTTCTCCGTCAAGATCCCCTTGTACAGGTTTTCCGTATCGGGCTGAATGTCCTTCAATGCGATTCCCGCAGCACAGGCAAGTAAGCCAACGTCGGATAGATATACCTTGAACATTCCTTCGTCAGTATATACCTTCAAAGGAGACTGCGGATACTCCACTTTTACGACCTTGTAAACCAGTTTCGCCGCTACCAGCCAGTCGAGCGCCCCATAAAAATCTCTCTTGTTTGCATTAGGCCGAACGTCCTTGTACTTGAATTTGGGATTCTCCCTCGCAAGCTGTCTGGGAACGGACGCAAACACTTCGCCGATCTTGATGCTTTCAGCCGCACTGACCGTGTATTTGTTCATGTCTGCCGCATAGGCCATAAGCAAGTTTTCTTGAATGCTTCTGTCAAAATCCGTGATCTTGCATTCCTTGTTCAAGAAATCTGTAACGCATCGAGGCATGCCGCCAACGTAAAGGTAGCACTGGTACAGTTTGAGCGCCCTGTCATGCACGGCTTCCGGCAGTGGCTGCATGGAATTGCAGGCAGCTTCTATCCTACCCCTTAGCTTGTCTTCATCCATCGCGATCAGGAATTCCTCGAAATCCATCGGAAACATCTCTTCCATTTTGACTTTTCCAACCGGAAACGAGCTGTCATAACGATTCAGTTTCACTCCCAAGAGGCTTCCTGCGCATAAAACTCTGTAATTCGTATCTCCTTCGCAGAAATATTTTAGCGACATAATGGCTCTTTCGCATTTTTGTATTTCGTCGAAGAAAATGGCCACGTCAGGATCGATGCTTTTGCCCGTAACGATCTCCAGGTTTTCAATGATGACCTGGGGATTCAGCGAACCTGCAAAAACGGATTCCATGGTCGGATCCTGCTCAAAGTTTACGTACACATAGTCCTTGTAGTTTTCTTTGCAGAATTCCTTAATGAGCCAAGTTTTTCCAACCTGCCTTGCTCCAACCACCATCATTGGTTCCCTGGTTTTATCTGTCTCCCATTTCTTTAGTTTTTGCGTGAATTTGCGAAACATCCGTTCCACCTCCGCTCATAAACCCTAATGCTTTCACTCATCAAAAGTGCCTTTTCTTATGCTCCAATCTTATCATGAAAACCCTCTTTCATCAAGTGTTAGATGTAAAAAAGTTGAAACGTTTCAACTTTTTTTCACTTTTTTCTTGAAACATTTCATCTTTTTTGCATTTTGACATGGGAATATGCCGATATTATTCCGGGCTATGCCGATGTCATGCATGCCGATGTCAATACTTGCTAAATGTGCCTATATCTTGTCATTTTGGGCAAAGCGCTTGACCGAGGTCACAGGGGGTAGGATATAATAATCCTAAAGGAGGGTTATCACATGGGTATTGATCTGACAAAGATGCCAAAGCTGGGGTTTGGCATGATGCGTTTGCCGCAGAAGGACGGCGCCGTGGACCTTGCTCGCGTTTGCGAGATGGTTGACGCGTACCTGGCGGCCGGAATGAATTACTTTGACACGGCGTATGTATATCATGGGGGCATGTCAGAGCGCATGGTGAAGGAAGCGATCACGAAGCGCCATCCTCGTGAGAGCTTTATGGTTGCGACGAAGCTTCCCGCTTGGTGCCTGCGCACGAAGGAGGACCGCGACCGCGTGTTCAACGAGCAGCTTGAGCGTTGCGGGTTGGATTATTTCGACTTCTATCTGCTCCATTCGGTGGAGGACGGCGGCAACGGAAACACCTACGAGCGCCTGGATTGCTACAATTGGGGGCTTGAGAAGAAGGCGGCCGGGAAGATCCGGCACTTTGGTCTTTCCTTCCACGGCAGCCCTGCATATTTAGTACAGGTACTTGACGCGCACCCTGAGATCGAGTTTGTGCAGATCCAGTTGAACTACGCGGACTGGGAGAATCCCGTGGTTTGTTCCGGTGCGTTGTACAACATCTTGAATGAGCGTGGCATTCCCATGATCATCATGGAGCCTGTGAAGGGCGGCACGCTTGCGAGCCTTCGCCCTGACCTGGAAGAGAAGTTCAAGGCCGTTCGTCCGAATGCTTCCATCGCTTCCTGGGCACTGCGTTACATGGGTTCACTTCCCGGCGTCATGACGATCCTTTCCGGCATGAGCACCGAGGATCAGATGCAGGATAACATTCAGACATTCAAGAATTTTGAGCCTCTGAGCGATGCCGAGAAGGCGCTTGTGGAAGAGGTTCGTGACCGCATGCTGGACGTGCCGCAGATCGGCTGTACGGCTTGTCGCTACTGTACTGACGGCTGTCCGATGAGGATCTCCATTCCGGACGTGTTCAAGGCCGTGAATACGATCAAGCTTTACAATGAGCAGTTCCGTCCGCAGAATTTCTACAATCATTTGGTAAACGATGGACACGGACGCGCCGGCGATTGCGTTGGGTGCGGCCAGTGCGAGGCCGTTTGCCCGCAGCACTTACCGATCATCGAGCTCCTGAAGGAAGCCTCCGGGATGCTGGATAGATAAAGGAATTAAGGGATGAGAAAGAGCTGGCCTTGTGTGGCCAGCTCTTTCTGTTTGGGTTTGGGTTTATTGGGGTGATAGAAATGCTTGGTTAGGGTTGCCCGGATTGTTCGGGCTTGCTGAGTTGCCTGGGCTTGCTGAGTTGCCCGGGCTTGCTGAGTTGCCAGGGCTTGGTTGGTTAACTTCAGCGCGTAAAATTGGTCCAAACGCGGGGCTCGGTCTCGGGCAGGCCAAGCTGGTCCTTGCCGAGGGCGATGCTCTGCATGAGGAAGGTCATGTTGCGGGCGAGAACGCGCATCACCTGGCGTCCCTCGTCGTCAACGCTTCCTTCACCGGGCTCCCAGCCGTAAATGTTGTTCCAGTACTGGCTGCTCGCGATGGGCATGTTGGACAGCGTGAAGAACTTGTTCAGCTCATCAAACGTCGCCGTGCAGCCAGAGCGTCTTGCGCTCACAACAGCCGCGCCGACCTTGAAACTCTTATCAAAATGCGTGCTGTAGAAGAGTCTTTGCAGCGCGTTCATCAGCGTGCCATTCGCGGAGCCGTAATATACCGGCGCACCGATGACAAGTCCGTCTGCCTTTTCAAACTTCACGGCAAGCTCATTTACGACGTCATCAAAAACGCACTTTCCGTTCTTGCGGCAGGTCTCGCAGGCGATGCAGCCGCGGATGTCCGTGCGGCCAAGGAGAACGGTCTCATATTCCACGCCATTTTTCTCAAACACCCGCTCCATCTCATGAAGCGCCAGCGCAATATTGCCGTTCGGTCTCGGACTTCCGTTCAGCAGTAAAACCTTCAGCTTCTCCACGGTCTTTCCTCCTTACACGAAATAAACGTAATTCTCTTTCCTGGGTGCGGCGGGCTTTGCGGGCTCGGCGGCATATCCCAGCGCACAGTGGCCAATGCCTTCATATTCGCCCTCAATGCCAAGGTCCGCAAGGAGCTTCTTGCCAAACTCGGACTCGAACTCTTCCTTCGCGCGGTGGATCCAAATGCTTGCCACGCCAAGGCTCTCGGCCGCGTTCATGAGGTTGCCCAGAACCAGCGAACCGTCGTAAACGTAAGTCGGAACGTCCTTCTTCGCAAGGACGATCAGGATCACGGGCGCGCCGTAGAAGGGATCGAAATCCCCGCCCCATGCGGCATATTTGCGGTTCTCCACCATGATCTGGTCGCGCAGCGTCTTGTCCGTCACCGCAATGATGATCGGGCTTTGCTTGCCCATGCCCGTCGCAGCATATGTCCCCGCCTTCACGATCGCCTTCAGATCCTCTTCCTTCACCATGTCAGGCTTAAAATTCCTGCAACTTCTTCTCGATTCCAATACCTTCAAAGTTTCATTCATCGTCGTAACCCTCCTTTTGTTGCTTTGCTTGCCGCCCGTTGGCCGGCCTGCGCTCGCAGGCCTTTGCCCGCTTTTGCTCGCAGGCGCATTCTGCCTGCGCATCCCCACACCCTCTATTTTACCAATTCCTTCCAAATCCCACAACTCACATTCAAACTCTTGCTACTCATTTTTTGCACTTGGCCATCCGCTACCCCCCGGGAAGCTTGTTTTTGGGGTTGCAGCCGTAGTCTCCCGCAAACCACTACCCTTGGATTGCTTGTTTTTCCCGCCGCAGCCGTAGTATTCGCAAAAAACTGCCTGGAGGGCCGTTAGGTCCTTCAGGCAGTTTTAGCTTTCAATATGGAGCGGATGCTACTGGATGCCGAGGACTTTGTAGTCCTGGGATTCAACGGCTTCCTTGAGGGTGTCGTTGGGAATGTCGGCGGTCAGCTTTACGAGGGCTTCGCCTTTCTCGTGGCTGACAAGGGCTTCGCTCACGCCAGGCAGTGCCTCCAGGGCCTTCTTCACATGCATTTCGCAGTGACCACACATCATGCCTTCAATCTTGATGGTCTTTTCCATAGTTGCTTCCTCCTTTGAAATCTCTGGCCCCGCGGGGGCTTGGTCTGTCATAGTTTCATTATATACTTGCTCGGGCTTGGTTGGCATCGTTTTCTCTTCGCTTTTCGCCTTTGCCCTGAAAAGATTGAGCCGCAGGGCGTTGCTGACAACGCAGAAGCTCGAAAGGCTCATGGCGGCGGCGCCGATCATGGGATTGAGCGTGAGGCCTAAAGCGTGGAACGCGCCTGCTGCCAGCGGGATGCCAAACACATTGTAGATAAAGGCCCAGAACAGGTTTTCCTTGATGTTGCGAAGGGTCTTTCTGGAGAGGCGGATCGCGGTCACCACGTCCATGATGGAGCTCTTCATGAGCACGACTTCGCCCGCATCGATCGCGATGTCGCTTCCGGCGCCGATGGCCACGCCAATGTCCGCAGTCACAAGTGCGGGCGCATCGTTGATACCATCGCCGACCATGAGTACTTTACCATCTGCCTTCAGTTCTTCTATCACTTTCGCCTTGCCGTCCGGCAAAACGCCTGCGATCACTTTGTCGACGCCAGCTTGTGCGCCAAGGGCTTTGGCCGTCCGCTCGTTGTCACCGGTCAGGAGTACGACGTTCAGACCAAGATTTTTCAGTTCTGCAATAGCCTGCGTACTGTCGGATTTGAGCGTGTCCGCCACGGCGATCACTCCAAGGATCTGGTCCTTTGTAGCGAAGATCAGGGGCGTCTTGCCTTGCGCGGAGAGTCGTTCCAGGGTCTCATGTAACGAAGTGTCCCCCTCATAATTCGCCTTCACATATGCTTCATTTCCGCCGAAGGTCATTTTGTCGTCGACGAGTCCGCAGATGCCTTTGCCGGGCACGGCGAAGAAGCCTTCCGCGCCGTTTCCGACGTCGATGCCGCGTTCCTCACACGCTGCCACAATCGCCTTGGAGAGCGGGTGCTCGCTCTTCTTTTCCAGCATTCCGGCAATCCGCAGAAGCCTCACTTCGGCAGCCTGCGTGCTCTCAGTCTTCCGTGCTTCTCCCGCTGGCTGTGCAGCCGCGCTTCCTGCGTCTTGCACATCCTCAGCTTCCGACACTGCTCCCAATGCCTTCCAAAACACCACCACATCCGTCACGACAGGCTTTCCGTTGGTGATGGTGCCGGTCTTGTCCAGCACTACTGTCGAAACCTTGCCGGTTTCCTCAAGGGAGGTTGCGGACTTGAACAAAATTCCATTTCGTGCGCCCACGCCGCTGCCGACCATAATGGCGACAGGCGTTGCAAGCCCCAGCGCGCAAGGGCAACTGATTACCAAAACCGAGATTGCGCGGGCAATGGCAAAGCTTCCCGTCTGGCCAAGGATCAGCCAGATCACGAAGGTCACCAGCGCGATGCCAAGCACCACGGGTACGAAAATACCACTGACTTTGTCCGCGAGCTTTGCGATGGGCGCCTTTGTGGCCGCCGCGTCGCTCACCATCTGGATCACTTGCGAAAGCGTGGTGTCGCGGCCGACACGAGTCGCCTCGCACTTGAGGAACCCCGACTGATTGATACATGCAGCGCTCACTTCGGAGGCATATGCCTTGTCCACCGGAATGCTCTCGCCCGTCAGGGCGGATTCGTCCACGCTCGAAGTTCCCGAGATCACTCGTCCGTCCACGGGAATGCTCTCGCCGGGCTTTACCAGGAAGATGTCACCGACCTGCACCTGGTCCGCGGGCACGGTGATTTCCTGATCATCCCGCACGAGCCTTGCGGTCTTTGGCGAAAGGCGCATCAGGCCTTTCAGTGCGTCGGTGGTTTTTCCCTTGGACCTTGCTTCCAAAAGCTTTCCGACGGTGATCAAAGTCAGGATCATCGCAGCGGATTCATAGTATAATCCGTGGGCGTAATGCATGACCATTTCGTCCAGGCCCTTGCTGCGCGCGTCGTACATCAATACCGTCACCGCCACGCTGTAAAGGAACGACACGCCGCTTCCCATCGAAACAAGCGTATCCATGTTGGGGCTTGCATGCAAAAGTCCCTTGATGCCGTTTTTGAAAAACCGTGCGTTGATGCACATGACGATCAGGCTAAGGCCCATTTGCACGAGCGCATTCGCGACGGGGTTTTCGTGCAATATGGCGGGCACCGGCCAGCCAAACATGCCATGTCCCATGGAGATGTACATGAGCACCAGCAGGAATATTAACGAGAATACAAGCCTCCGCACCAGCACGGGCGTCTCGTGATCCGCAAGACGCGCCAAGTCTTCCTCGTAGCCAGCGCTCTCTGATGCGTCAGCGTCATCCGCGCCGAACGCACCTTCCGCGCCTGCGGCTTTGCCGTCTCCTGCACCTGTCGCACCGCCTGTAGCATCCCTGCCGCTTGCACCTTTTCCTGCCGAATTCCGTGCATTCCTCGCGGCGCCTTGCGCCTTGGCCCCATACCCTGCCTTTTCGACGGCGGCGATGACCTGCTCGTCTGTGACGTTGCCTTCCACGGCCATGGAATTTGTCAGCAGGCTGACGGAGCAGCTCGTCACGCCTTCAAGGCCGTTCACGGCCTTTTCCACGCGCGCCTGGCAGGCCGCACAGCTCATGCCAGTAACGTCAAATTTCTTCATTCCTTCTTCACTTCCTTTTGACACGTGCCGCTCATCGGGCAACCGCCGCAATTACAGCCGCACGAGCTCTTTCCACTCTTCTTGTTCTTGATCATATGAAGCACGATCACGCCCGTGATCACGATCAAAACAAGGCACACTATGATCGTCCCGAGATTCTGCATGATCCAAGCCATAAAACAGGCTCCTTTCTTGCATTTTGCGGGCCCCAGGCACCAACGCCCCACACCAAAAGACCATCGGCCCGTCATTCAACCCTCATTTCCATTCTAAGAATTCCCTCCCCGTAATGTCAAGATTCTGAGCGATAAATTATTACTATTTACGTTAGAAAAATTGACACGGCCTTGTCTTTTGATAGAATGAACATGGTGTAAAATCCGCCAAATGTAAAATGACTCAGGAATTGTTATGAAGATCAAACGAAGAAAATGGAATTATACAACAAAATACCTGCTGCTGGGGCTGACGTTCCTGCTCACGGTGGACCTTTTACTCGGGTTCGTTTTGAACGCACAGTCCAAGCTCGCCATGACGGTGCTGATGCGCCAGCGCATGATGAATGCGGCAAAAACGGCCGCGGCGAGTCTTGACGGCGACCTGCTGAAGTCCATCACCGCTGAGGATTGTGAGAACAAGACGGAGTCCTTTGAACAAGTCATGAGCGTTTTGGATCTCTTCCAGCAGAACATGGACATGAAATATATCTACGCAGTAAAGCACCTTGGCAATAAAAACTTTGTATTCATCGTGGATCCCGACCCCGTGGATCCCGGTAAGTTTGGTGAGCCCGTGGTCTGCACGGACGCGCTCTTCGAGGCCAGTCAGGGCACGGCAGGCGTGGATCAAACGCCCTTCACGGACAGATGGGGCAAATTTTACAGCGCGTACTGCCCCGTGTTTGATTCCAACGGCGGCGTGGCAGGCATTGTTGCGGTGGACTATGACGCCGCCTGGTTTGATGATCAGATCGCAATGTCCACGGCCACGATCCTTTTCATCGGCACGGTTTCGCTCCTGATGGCGGCCTGCCTGATCATCCTGATCACCTCGCACTTCCGCAGGAAGATCAATTCGCTCTATCGCGAGCTGTCCGAGCTTTCGGATGAGCTCGACGTCCTAAACCACGAGATGAACCCTGGCGCGCAGTTTGACCCTGAAGCCAAGAAGGCAAAGCAGGCGGAAGGCGTCGCAACTGCAAGCTCCTTCGAAGCCTTGGGACAAAAGATCCAGCAGGCGCACCGCGGCGTGAAGCAGTATGTTTCCAACGTGCGTGAGCAGGACTTCACGGATCCTCTGACCGGCGTCGGCAATAAGACGGCATATATGGCCGCCACGCGTTCTCTTGATCAGGAGATCCTCACGAAGACGGCTGATTTCTCCATCATGATCGTGGACGTGAATGACCTTCGTACCGTGAACGATCAGTGTGGCATGACCATAGGCGATCAGATGCTTGAGGACACGGCAACCTTGCTCCTTCAGGTGTTTGACACGGAGCAGGTGTTCCACATCGGAAGCGACGAATTCATCGTCCTTCCAAGAACGAGCTCGCCGCAAACGCTGCAGGCATCCTTTGACCTGCTGAATGAAAAGCTTGATTCCTTCAACACCGTGGAAAGAACATACAAAAAGACCCTGTCCTTCTCCAAAGGCGTTGCTTCCTTCGTGCCGGGACAGGATCGTAATTGCATGGACGTATATCGCAGGGCTGATGCAGATCTTTCAAAGAACAAAGCCCTGTATTACAAGCAGGCAGGGGACAGAAGAAAGAGCTAAGTCCTTAAACTTGCATTCGGATCAATATTCCAAGATGTTACTAACTCTCGTATAAGTTTCACCCGTATAGGCCTCCAGCCACATCAGACACTGGCGGCCTTCTTGTTTGTAGGTGTAGAAGATTCCGTTCGGATCATAGGTCAATTCGTCATCGGCGCCGCGCTGCAAAAGCTGCACGCCGTCTGCTTCCAAGTGCCAGCAAAGGTTCATGAAATCCTTGTCGCTCTCGGTACGAGTCACGCTTCCGTCCGTATTTTTGATCAACTGAAAATCCTCCGTCGCAGGCGTGTTTGCGATCACTTCCTGACGATGTGAGAAGTACTCAAGGCGTGTCTCTGAACTGCCACTCTTTTTGCTGATCACGTCGGCCTCACAATTCTTGAAGTGCAGGTACGCTTCTCTTCCGATGATGCTTCCGACTTCACCGCTCGCATCGGCGATCACGCCGCTCACGCGCACGTTCTCCCATTCCTTTGACATGTAAATCTCACCGCCGACGATCCCGGCGTAATAGCCCCCTTCAATGTACGCATTCTCAAAGGTGATGTTGCGCACCTCCACGCCCGTGGAGTAGCCGATGAACGCGCAGTGATTGTTGTAAGGTGTTTTGATGGACATGTTGCTGATCTTGTGACCCTGACCGTCAACGGTGCCGTTGAAAGCATTGCTCTGCGGTCCAAGCCAGCCCATGGGAACCCAGTCATATCCTGCAAGATCAATGTCCTCTTCGAGGTAGAGGTAAAGCCCATCCGAGCCAAGGTCATAACGCTCGATGGCGTTGTTGTAATATACCACGCTTGCCAGCTGCTCCGGCGTTGAAACATGGAACACGGGCGCATTCGCCATGGCCCACTGTCTGTCCACAAGCTCCATGATGGAACCGGTGTCGCACTCTCTCTCCCAGTTCGAGATCACCTCGGAAGGGTCGACGTCGTAAGCATATTCCGACATGTCCACGCCCCATGCGGTGTACCACTGGTAGCAGTCCGCAAGCAGGTAAGTTCCTGTCTCAGGAATGTCAACTGAAACCGTGTGTGCATTGTATTCAATGGTCTCCGGCCCCACCTGAACGTAGGAGCCGCCTTCCGGATCCTCATGCAGGATGATGAGGTTGCGCTCGGGGATGCCGCGCAGCTCGTTCACGTCATAGGTGAAGGTCAGCCTGGGCTCTGCCCCGCTGTCAAATGCAACGCGCACGGGAACGCCCACAAGGCCAACGACGCCGCTTGCCATGTAATCGATCTCATAGGTGTCGCGGATGGATGCGCTCTCGCCAAGGTCCTGATTGGGGCCCTTGTCTTCGATCGTAACACGGATCACCTCAGGGCGATTCTTGTTGTTGATCTCTTGTGAAATCTTGATAGTCCTTTGCTTTTCCGAGGGCGTGGGCTGCGGATCCAAGGGCGTCACCTGTCCAGTCTCGATCCGCGCTTTGTAAAGCTCCTTCGCGATCATCGACTTGATCATATACTTATTAAATGACGGGACAAAGGAAAACGCCATAAAAAACATAAACATTCTCAAAAACACTGCCATGATCAGTTTCCTCTCTTTGCGATTTCTGATTTTCACGTGGGCAAGTCTGACCTGCCCGCTTTTGACACTGCCCATATAGTATATCAGAAATCCGCGAAAAATTCAAGTTTTGGCGGGAGCATCTCTCCTTGCCAAATCAAGGCTTTTAAGGTATAATTCTATTTTAGAGTTTTAGATTGTCCCAGGAGGTATTTTCGCCATGAAGATCATGCCAAACCGCTTGGATCTTGGCTTTTTCAAATATCAGGAAGAATTTGAGGCAAAGGCGCTCGAAGTGCTTCGCTCGGGCTGGTACGTGCTCGGCAAGGAAGTTTCCTCATTCGAGGAGGAATTTGCGGCATATGTCGGCGCCAAGCATTGTGTTGGCCTTGCGAACGGTCTGGATGCGCTCTGGCTGTCCTTCCGCGTGCTCGGCATCGGCGCCGGGGACGAGGTGATCGTGCCCGCAAACACATATATCGCAAGCGTGATGGGCATCACGATCAACGGTGCAACGCCCGTGTTCGTGGAGCCGGACGAATTCTATAACATCGATCCCGCCAAAATCGAGGAGAAAATCACGGACAAGACCAAGGCCATTTTGGTGGTGCACCTTTACGGACAGGCCTGCAAGATGGACATGGTGACCGCGCTCTGTAAGAAATATGACCTGCGTCTCGTGGAGGACTGCGCGCAGTCCCACGGCGCAACCTTTAACGGCAAGATGACCGGCACCTTCGGCGACTTTGGCTGCTTTTCGTTTTATCCTTCCAAGAACCTTGGATGCTACGGCGACGGCGGCGCGATCGTGACTGACTCCGAAGAGCTTGCCGCGGCAATGAAAATGTACCGCAATTACGGAAGCGAAAAGCGTTATTACAACAAGGTTGTTGGCGCAAACTCCCGTCTCGACGAGCTCCAGGCCGGCCTCCTTCGCGTGAAGCTTACGCATATGCAGGAGCTGACCGACGAACGCACTGCGCTGGCGGAAAGATATCATGCGGAGTTAAAGAATCCCAAGCTTGTGCTGCCGAAGACCCGCGAGGGCTGCACCCACGTTTGGCACCAGTACGTCATCCGTTGTGAGGAGCGCGACCGACTGATCTCGTATCTGGACGAAAAGGGCATCGGCACCATCATCCACTACCCCATTCCGCCCCACCTTTCGGAGGCATATGCGTACCTTGGCTTCCATGAGGGGGACTTCCCCATCACGGAATGCTACGCCAACACGGTCCTGTCCATTCCCATGTACAATGGCATGACCGAGGCGGACCAAAGCGCAGTGATCCAAGCACTGAATGCATTTTAAGGAGAGTTTTTCATGAGTAAATTATCCATTGTCATTCCGGTATATTACAACGCTGACACGCTCATGCCGCTTTATGAGGACATGAAGGAGAAGATCCTGGGTCAGATCGGGGATTATGAGCTTGTCTTTGTGGACGACGGCTCCGGCGATGATTCCTGGAAGGTTTTGAACGAGATCCATGCCATGGATGAGCATGTGAAGCTCCTGCACCTTTCGAGGAATTTTGGCGAGCACGCCGCGCTCCTTGCGGGCCTTAGCGTCTGCACGGGCGACTGCGCCGTGACCAAGCAGGCCGACCTCCAGGAGGATTCGACGTTGATCCTGGAAATGTATGAGAGCTGGAAGAAGGGCAACAACGTGGTGCTGGCCATCCGCCGCTCCCGCGATGAGAGCAAGGTGAAAGTCTTCTTTGCGAACCTATATTACTTGATGGTACGCAAGTTCGTGAACAAGGACATGCCTGCCGGCGGCTGCGATTGTTATCTGATCGACCGCAAGGTGATCGAGGTCTTAAAGCTCCTTGATGAGAAGAATTCCAGCCTGACGCTCCAGGTAATGTGGTCGGGCTTCCGCACCGAAAAGATCTACTTTGACCGTAAGAACCGCGAGATCGGCAAGTCCCGCTGGACCCTCGCAAAAAAGATAAAGCTGGCAATGGACTCCATGATGAGCTTTTCCTACGTGCCCATCCGTTTTATGACCTTTGTGGGATTTTTGTTTGACCTGTTTGCCATCGGCATGCTGATCGAGGTCTTTTGGGAGTACTTTACCAACAACGTGCCGCTGATCGGCTGGTCGTCGCTGATGGTCGTGATCCTCTTCTCCTCCGGCCTGATCCTGAGCATGCTCGGAATCCTTGGCGAGTACCTTTGGAGAACCCTTGACGCGTCAAGAAAACGCCCTCCGTTCATCGTTGAGGACGTGGTGGAAAGCAGAGATAAAGAAAGCACGGAGAATGTGAGTACTAGAGAATGAATGATAGAGATTCGGAAATCAAGTTGAAGGAAGATTGCCAAGAAGTGGCAAAGGTTGAAAGCACGCACGGAAAAAGTTTTTGGCAGTTCATCAAATTTTCAATTGTCGGCTTATCCAATACGATCATCAGCCAGGCGGTGTACACGATACTGGTCTATTTCAAGATGCATTATGCACCTGCCAGTTTTCTCGGCTTTTTCGTCAGCGTGATCAATGCATATTACTGGAATCAGAAGTTTGTTTTCAAAAAGCCTGAGGGCGGCCTTATGGGACATCTAAAAACCTTTAGCCGCACCTTCACGGTGTACCTTGGGACTTACTTCCTAAGCCTTTTTCTCCTGTTCATTTGGATTGACGTGATCCACATTTCCAACTGGATGACGCCCCTTGCGGACCTGTGCCACAAGATCGGTTTTGAGAGTTTCAACGAAAAGTTCCTCGGCGACACCATCGCCGCCATCCTGAACATCTTCGTCACCGTGCCCATCAACTTTGTCATGAACAAGTTTTGGGCGTTTAAGGAAAAAAGGAAACAAGATCTTTAATTACTTCACCTGCAATAATTAGGCCTGCCACGGAGGGCGTGAAGGCCGTGGAGCCCGGCGTGCTGCGGCGGCTAGAATCTGCCTCGATCTCCTGCAGGGCTGCGAGGGCTGAGGGCTGATGCTCGAGGGGAAGCTCCTTGGAGTAGACGCACTTGAGCGACTTTACGCCACGCTTTTTCAGTTCCCTGCGCATCACCTTGGCAAGGGGACACACGGTGGTGTCGTAAATGTCCGCCACCTCAAACTTAGAAGGATCAATTTTGTTGCCGGCACCCATGCTGCTGATGATGGGCACGCCGGCTTCTTTTGCGGCCATCACAAGGCCGATCTTTGCCGTGACAGTGTCGACGGCGTCGACGACATAATCGTATTCCGAGAAAGGAAATCTCTCTTGCTCTTCCGGAAGAAAAAAACAACGCCACTCATTCACCGTGATCTCCGGATTGATATTCAGGATCCTTTGTTTCATGGCCTCGGTTTTAAATTCCCCAATCGTGGAGCGAGTTGCGACCAGCTGACGATTCAGGTTCGAAAGTGCCACCCTGTCGCTGTCCACAAGATCGATCGTGCCAATGCCCGAGCGCGCAAGTGCCTCCGCGCAATGACCGCCGACTCCGCCTATGCCAAAAACGGCGACCCTGGAATTCCATAGCCGTTCCATGGCCGCCTCTCCAAACAAGAGCTCTGTTCTGATCAACTGTTCCCTACGTTGTTCCATTTGTTGTTCCTTGCATCTTCATGCGTTTTCACGCCTTGTTCCTTGCGTTCTTATCTGGATCCTTTGGGTTTTTCAGGTCTTACTTTAGGTGCTTACCTGTGATCTTCTCGCGTGCCTTGTTGGCCTTAACGTCCAAGGATAGTCCGATGGACACGCCAATTACAACGCCGGCGATCATGCCAGCGATCGCATGCTGCAGAATGATGCCGAGCACAAGTCCGATGGCAATGCCGAGGAACAGGTAAAGACCCGTCCATGACGTTTTTTGCTTCGTGATGGAGTAATGAACCATTTTGCCGCCACCTTCGCCGTCACGGTTGACAAAGCCTGCCTTGCGAAGGGACTTGACACCCTTGTCATTTTCTCTGTCAACCTCACAGGACACCTCGTAAACATTAGGGAAATGGAACAACCAATCCACGATCATAATGGCCGCTTCGGTACCATATCCCTTATTCCTGTACTGTTTCTCCAGCTCCATATACAAAGGCACCGTACCCAGTGCTTTCTCGCCTGCGAAATTCAATTTGCCAATCTTAACGTCTTCCTTGTTCAGGAAGATTTCCCAATCTGCGTTCCAAGGATCATTCTCGTCCACTGCCTTGATCGTGATCTTCGGTGATGATACGCAATACTTTCCCTTTTCCATTTCCGTAACCCCTTCCTGACTGTTTCCAAGGTGCCTGCTTCTTGCAGGCATTCATTCCACTCTTCCTGCGCTTCGCGGCACTCGCTTTGTTCTTTTCGCGATCCGTGTCACTTATGCCTTCTCCCATGCATCATCTTTAACATACCACACTCTGCGGGATTTGTCACGAAGAGAACGTAAGGATCTGGCGCATCTTCTTCGCGTCCTTCTCATGGTAGGTCTCGAGTGCCTTTAGGAGCGCGGCGCAGTTTTGATACCGCAGGCACGGCCATTTCGCAGTGCACCTGCGCACGATCCTTGCAAGCGACGGCGAAAGCTTTTTGTTCCACTCGCGAATGTCGCAAATGCGGTAGGGCGGTTCGCTCGGATCATGTCCCGTCAGCATATGATATAGCGTCACGCCAAGTCCGTAAATGTCTGTCCGTGCGTCGCAGCGCGGCCTTTTCCCGTACTGCTCCGGCGCGGCGTAGCCTGGCGTGCCGAGCGGCGTGGCATCCCATCCGAAACGCCTTGTTTTCTGCGTGATCGCCCCAAAATCAATCAGCTTGACCTTGCCATTTTTCTGCAGAATGACATTGGCCGGCTTCATGTCGCGGTAGATGATGGAAGGATGGAAGGCGTGGAGATATACCAATGCCTTGCAAAGCTGCTTTCCCCACTCCACGGCCTGCTCCTCTGAGACGGCGCCGCGCTGGCGAAGAAGGCGACTTAACTGCGTCCCTTCCACGTAATCCATAGCAATGTATACTTTTCCGTTTTCCTCCCACGAAGCCCAAACATGCGGCAACGCGGGATGATAAAGCTTCTCGATCAGGCGCAGCTCCGCAAGGACGCCCACGCATGTCGATGCGCTGTTTGATTTTTGCGTGCTGCTCTTGTCTTCCGTGCGGCTCCTTGGCTGGTGCGCCTGGGCAGTCGAAATCTCCTTGACCGCATACAGCTCGCCCGTCGTTTCATTTTCTGTCAGATAGACGCGGGAACTCCCGCCCGTGCCCAGTAACCCTCGGACGACATAGCCTCCCCCAAGGCTGTCGCCCACTTGTGTCTCGTAACCCTTGATGCTATTCCCCGTAATATGTAACCTCCTGTTTGAATCAAACTTCTAACGCAAATTGCGTCACACCTTACGCTTTCTAGCGACCGTAATTGCATCTGAAACATGCTCGCCCCTTTTTACATAATCCGCTAAATAAGGAACACAGAACATAACCTTTCCATGTTCCGGAGATGCTATGATTCCATGGTCAATAAGGTACGCTCTTTGCTTGCTGATTCTAGTTATGGTCACACCCAATTTGCGTGCGATATCAGACCCATTGGCCAATCGGTCAGAATTCAAGCACTCTGACATTTTTACGAGATATTCTTTCTCGCTATTTGGCAATTCATCCACCAATGGTTTTAATGCACGCTGTTCATATGCAAACTTAGCATTTGTAATCGCGGTTTGTACTTCGTCATCCGTAATGCTATGTTTTTTATCCGTTACACGATCATTAATGTGTAGAATAAGATGATAACCTAGAAGTTGCATTAAATATGGATGCCCATAACTTGCCTGATTCAGTTCTTCAATAATGTTCTGGCTAACACTTAACCCTTTGATTTCCGAAAAAATCTTATGAAATGCATCGGCAGTTTCTTCCCATGTGAACAGACCAAGCTCTTCATGTGTAGCTCTCCGCAAATATGTACATCCTTCATGTCTTATCACTGCAGAATAAGCATAGGGGAGACCAGCCACCGCCAACATAATATCACAGCCCTTCCTGGATGCCATTTGAAATGCATTACACAGTGACGATATGTCTTCGATTGGAACCTTTTGAATCTCGTCAACCGTAACCAAAAGACCTTTTTTATAATTCGAACAGGCTTCCAGCAAAACTGTTTGCAAATCTTCTCTTCCGATATGTTCGGTCTTCGACACAGATTTGCCGCTTACCCCACCGCCAACGCCCAACACGCTAAAGCTTGCTTGCGGATTAATAGTTTTCGTCACTTCATCATAACCTGTCAAAGCGTAAATAAGCTGTGCTATTGTGTTATCAGGTCCGAGATCAACCACTTTTCTTTTTTGAGCCTTAGCCCTGATAGAGAGTTGTTCCAATAGCGCAGTTTTCCCGCTACCTCGAGTTCCAGTGAGGAACAACGCGCGATCATCACTACCCGTATCGATCATGGCATGATCAAACATCGCCAATATTTTCTCGCGTCCAAAAAACACGTCAGGTTTTCCTCCAAAGATAGGTGAAAAGGGATTCGAAAACATGTCTTCCTCCTCTTTGCTTTTTGTTTTTTATTTATGTAAATTATACCCCCAAGTACAATTTATGTCATTTATGTCAATTATGTAATTTATGTCATTTATGTAGCAAGTTTGGAATTATGTCATGCAATATCTTGTCCTTCATAACACGCGTAGCATTCGCTGCATTTCTTTATCTCCTACTTTTTCCGCTTAATCCGCTTGCTCACAATCCAAACCGCAATGACACCCACAACAACCACGCCCAGGCCAACTGCCGTGATGATTCTCCAGCCTTTAGCCATGCCAGCTTTGTCGTCGGCTCGCCATGCGTCATCACGAGCATTTCCTGCGTCCGCGGGGTCTCCCTCGGTGAAGCCTACAACTGGCATCGATACGGTTACCTCCGGCGTCGGTTCCGGCGTTGGAGTAAGCTTCGGGATCAGGTCCGTGCAAGTGTCTCCGCAGTCCTTGCAGACGCCCTCGCGCTCGCCATACTGCTCTGTCGTAGGCTCCTGCACCACGGTCCACTCATATGCATGATTCTTCAGTGTGTAATGATCCGTCTCAGTATATCCGCAGGTCTCGCAGACATAGGTCGTGAAGCCAAACTCACACCCAGGCGGCGTCACCTCCTCGCGCATCTGCGGATCCGCGCAGGAATGCGGCATCAGATCGACGTCGTAGGTAAACACTTCATCGCGCACAAAGTCATTTTTGTTGCGGCCGTTCTCGAAATCCCAGTTCATGATCTCGCCGATAAAGCCGGTGCAGTAAGCGCGGCGATTCTTGTTGTCCTCGTAAAACGTAATCTTCCCGGAAACATAATTGTCCGTGATGGAACCCTTATATTTCTTGCCCTTCGGGTAGAACATATACATGCCAACAAGCCCGCCGTCGTGCACGTAGCCGTGGTCGGAATCATATCCCGCGATCGTGATCTTGTTGTTGTGCATGTCAGGATATCCCGCCGCACACACGCCACCCATGAACTGTTCGTCCTTCGTGGACGCGTCGGTGTCGATACAGACCAGCGTCACGTCGGCCGTGCAATTATCCACGGTGCCGCATCCATAGCCGATAATTCCGCCCACGCCAAACATGCGGTCATGGGCGCGAAGCTGCAAAATACCCGTCACAGTGCAGTTATCGATGGTCGCATTCTCCATGTAACCCGCAAAAGGCGCGATGAAACAAGGCTGGTCCGTCTCCACGTCGATCCGTACGTTCACAAGATTCAGGTCGGTGATGGTTGCCGGGCGGATGCTGGTTGTTTGATCGGTGTCGTCGCCAGCGCCGGTTGCTTGATCGTCGTTGCCAGCGCTACTGCTGTCATTCGTGCTCCCGCTCAGCTCGTCGAAAAGGCCTGCAAAAAAAGTGTCATAGACCTTCATGTTGCCGTCGAAGGTTTCTCGCACGGCCTCGCCCGTCTCTCCGATCGTCAGGTTGAGGATCGAAAATCCGTTGCCGCGCAAGGTTCCGTGAAACGCGAACGGCTTCCATTCCACGCCCGTCATGTCAATGTCGCAGCCAAGGTCGTAGATGTCATATGGGTTCTCCGCCATCCGCAGAAGATCTTCAGGGCTTTTGATGACGATCGAAGAACTCCTCGTCATGATCAGGAGCGGGGTATCTTCCGCTGCCTGCGTGGTCGTGCCAAATGCAAAACCAATGACAAAGATTATCATGATGCTGCATATGATTCTTCCCATGATATCTGCGACTTTTTTTATTCTAGTCATGATTTTATCCTTCTTTCCTTCCATCTTTTCATGTTTCTTATTTTGCATCGTCAGTTTCTTTGTTTTCAAGATCCATACCGCAATACAATCTCTTTTCAGTCTTGTGCGGTAATGAATTTTCATCTATTCTTAACACTCTACCGCATAGAACATTCACACGAATTCTTTTCGGTAATTCTTCAGAGATTCCCCTCCTCCGACGCCTTTTCTTCGTTCATTGTACTCCGATTGTTCTCCCGCGCCGTCACGGTAAGGAGGCTTGTTTTAGCCTTTCTGATTTCGGTATTGACCAGGCGACATGTGCATCTGCTTGCGGAAAACGCGGTTGAAGTAGCTGATGTTGTCGAAGCCACACTTGCTGGCGATGCTTGTGATCTTCTCGTTTGTCGTCACGAGGAGTTCCGCCGCCTTGATCACGCGCACACGGTTTAAGTACGCGAACGGCGTGTAACCCGTGGCGGATTTGAATCGGTGGCAAAAGTGGCTTTCGCTGTATCCAGAACACTCTACAAGGGCTTCCAGCGTTACGCTCTCATCATAATGCGCCATCACGTAATCGATGCCCTTCTGCACGCCAAGGCGCGCCGCGTCCGTCCTCTCATTATAACGCACTTTTGCGGAAACGACATTAAATATTTCCTGAACGCTGATCATTAACTCGCCGAGGAGGCGAAGTTCATATTCCTGGATGGGCCGATCCGCATACAATCGAAGGTGTTTCAGTCGCTCGAGGATTTCGTAGTTTGCGTCATTTCCGCATGCAACTGCGTCTGCTTCTTGGATTGCTTGGCGCTCAGTGCACGCAGCTTGGTTGGTGTTATCCTGCTCACTTGCCTGGATCGCCATGATGGCTTCCTGGCGGTGGTCCAGGAGGGTGTTCACGTAAAGGTTGCCTTCGCCGCCAAGATAGCCGGAGAGCCAGTCCAGCGAAAAGACCAGCGCCCAGTAATTGCATGGCATGCCGTCGGCCTTGCTTGCATGATGGATCAGATTGGGCGGAATGAACATGGCATCGCCCGCATGCAATTCAAAGCTCTGCTCCTCCACGAAAAAAGTCACGTCGCCTTCCTCGAGATAATAGAATTCTGCCTCGGGATGACAATGCAAATAAAGCGCGTTTGTATTGTCTCCTCCCACCTCCGTGTGGTGGATTGAGAACGGGCGCGCCGCCGTCTCGTGACTTACGTTTTCCAGAAGTCGCTGTTTTTCCTTATGAACTTCAGACCACTTTTCTTTGCTCATAGCAAAATAGTACAACTAAATCGTGATTTTCGTCAAGCATTTTACAAGAAAGTGCAATATCATGTCATCAAGAAGTATTTATCAAAAGTGCTTTGCGTGCTACAGTTGGGCGCTCGTGCAAACATTTGAAAGTAAAACAAAGGAGGTTTCCCATGGGTAAGCTTTGGATGGAAGGTAAGAAGCTGTGCTTTGAGCGGAAGGATGAGCTAATCGTGATCGAGCCGTATGGCGCGGACTGTCTGCGGTGTCGCTGCACGCGCAACGGCAAGGTGCTGGACGAGAACTGGACCGTGCAGGCGCCGGCCACGGAGGATGCGTGCCAAATCTTGATCGACGGGCACCCTGTCACAATCGAGGAAGGCAGCCAAGCAGGTACGGAAGAATGCGATGCGGCTTGTAAGCAGTCAGCAGCGGTCGGGGCTAAGCAAATTTTGCTTCGCGGCCAGGTCGCCACGATCGAGAACGGCGCGGTCAGCGCGACGATCGACACGCGGCGGCCCTGGTTTGGCGGCCTTTTGACCTATTATCGCTACGGAAAGCCGATCTTGCATGAAAAGTGCGAGGGCGACTATACGAACAAATATGCTCACGTGGAGGGTGATCATTACCGCATCCAAGTGCTCTTTGACGCCAACGAGGGCGAGCACTTTTACGGCTGCGGCCAGGAACTGGTGGACGTGTTCGACCGCAAGGGCAGCACCTGCCAGATCATCCACTACAACACCAAGTCCACGCTCCCGGTGCTTTATTCTTCGCTGGGCTACGGCCTGTTTTGGAACAATCCTTCGCCCGGCCGGTGCGAGACCACGCGCAACCACACCATGTTCGTGGCGGACAGTGCTTATCAGGCGGATTATTTCGTATATGCCGGCGAAACGCCCGCGGATGTCATGAAGCTTTACTGCGACCTCACGGGATATGCTCCCGCCTTCCCGCGCTGGGCAGCAGGCTTTTGGCAGTGCAAGCTCCGCTACGAAAGCCAGGACGAACTCCTTGGCGTTGCGAGAGAATATAAAAAACGGGGGATTCCCATCGATGCGATCGTGATCGACTTCTTCCACTGGACTGAGCAAGGCGAGTGGAAATTCGACCCGAAATATTGGCCCGATCCCGCGGCCATGGTGCAGGAATTAAGGGAGCTTGGCATTGAGCTGATCGTGTCCGTCTGGCCGACCATCAACCCGAAGAGCGAGAACTACCACGAGATGAGCGAGGCGAACATGCTGGTGCGTACGGAAAACGGGCAGTTTGGCACGTTTGATTTCTACGGGCAGCAGACCTTCATCGACGTGATGAACCCGAAAACCCGCGAGTTCGTTTGGGGAAAGGTGAAGGAGAACTATTACAAATACGGCATCAAAACCTTCTGGCTGGACGAGGCGGAGCCGGAGGTGCATCCTCAGCAGCCCTCGCACCTGAAATATTATCTCGGCAACGGCGCGCAGGTGGCGCAGCTTTACCCGTATTACTACTCCAAGCTCTTTTATGACGGGCTTTCCGCCGAGGGCGAGGCGCCGTTATCCCTCACGAGGGCGGCCTATCCCGGCAGCCAAAAGTTCGGCGCGGTCGTTTGGAACGGCGACATTCCTTCCACCTTCGAGGCCCTGAAGATGAGCATCAAGAGCGGCCTTTCGATGGCGATGTGCGGCATTCCCTGGTGGAATTCGGACATCGGCGGCTTCCACTCCGGCAACATCGAAACGGAGTATTTCCGCGAATTGATCGTGCGGTGGTTCCAGTTCGGCGTGTTCTGCCCCGTGATGCGTCTGCACGGTGCGCGCGTGCGTGAATCCACCTATGAATTCAGGCATCCCGGCATCATTGAGCCTTCCGGCGGTGCGAACGAACTCTGGAGCTTTGGCGAGAAAAACTACCCGATCCTCAAGAGCCTGATCGAGCTTCGCACCCGCCTGAAAGAATACATTTGCAAGTATATGGCTGAAGCCTCGAAGACAGGCGCACCCATCATGCGCCCGCTCTTTTGGGAGTACCCCGCGGACGAAACATGTTACGAGATTGAGGATGAATATTTCTTCGGCCACGACATTTTGTTCGCGCCGATCTACGAGCAGGGCGCCACGGATCGCAAGGTATATCTCCCCGAAGGCTCCTGGGTGAACGCTCTGACAAAAGAAAAGATCCCCAGCGGGCAATGGACCTATTGCCACGCGGAGATCCATGAATTCCTTGCCTTCGTTCGGGAAGGCAGCGAAGTGATAAACTGCTTTTAGTCTTTACAGATCAATGGTTTTCACCTGTACGGGGGTTTCCGCAAGGAACTCCCGTATTTTTTCAGCTTCTTTCGCCGAAAGGATGACCAGAATGCCGGAAAGGTCGTTCGGGAACATGCAAACGCTCTCTTTGAACAGGCGGATGAAGGAGATGCTATTCCATGCGAGATGGATCGTCTTTGCACCGACCTCTTCATAAACAACGCCGTTTTCATCCAGCGTTACGATCACTTTGGCGTCGCGGTTTTTCATCATCTTGTAGTACTTTGCAACGAGGAACGCAAACACGATCTCGATGGCGAGCGCGATCACGGCAATGCCAAGGCCAAACGCCGCCAGCATATCGTTCTTGTCCCTACTGAGAAAGAATAGGAACGACGCAAACGCGATGAGCGTGAATATGATCGCGAAGGGAATGAATTTGAAGCTGTCGACAAGCTTCTTTTCCGGGTTTTTGATGAGCTGTCGCGCGTTCAAGAGCACGGTGGTGACTTCCTTGGCCTGCGCCTTTGTCATGTTGCTATCTGTTTCGATCCGTACCATGTTTTATTCTCCTGTCCTATTTCTTCGCTTTTCCGCTTTTCTTTGCAGGTTTCTTCACAGCACGTGCAGGCTTAGTCTCCTGCTTCTTTGCTGGTTTCTTCACAGCACGTGCAGGCTTAGTCTCTTGCTTCTTTGTCGGTTCCTTCACAGCCCGTGCACGCTTAGTCTCCTGCTTCTTTGTCGGTTTCTTCGCAGCACGTGCTTGCTTTGTGGAGGCCTTCTCTTGGTTGCTCCGCTGCCCCGTCCAGGTGTTTCGCTCCCAGAAGACGCCGTCCGCAAAGCCTTGGATGGACGCGTCCACGTCCGCCATTTCCAGGCGTTTTTGCGCCCAGGCGCAATATAATTCATTCTGTTCGATGGTCACGAAATGACGCCCCAGTTTTTTTGCCGTCACGGCCGTCGTTCCGGAACCTGCAAAGGGATCCAACACGACGTCGCCCAGGTTCGAGCTTGCCAGGAGAAGCTTTGCGATCAGCTTTTCCGGCTTCTGCGTGGGATGCGCCGTGTTTTCAGGCATGGACCAATAGGGAATGGAAATGTCGTCCCAAAAATTCGAGGGACAGGTGTTGCGGAAATTCCCCTCCGCCGTCTCCTCCCAGTCCTTTGGCGCGCCGTCCTGTCTGTAAGGGGCGATGACCTTCCTGCGGATCTTCACTGCGTCAAGGTTGAAGGTGTACTCATTTCCGATGGTGGCAAACCACACGTCTTCCATGCCGTTCTTCCAGTTGGCGCTTGCGCCGCGCCCCTTTTCGCGCTGCCACGTAATGCGATTTCGCACGTGCAACAGTTCATGCAGCACCTCGCCAATGATCAGACTGCTCTTCCAGTCGCAGCAAACATATATACTCGCCGTGGGTTTTAGGAGCGGAAGCGCAGCCTTGAGCCAGGCGAGAGTATACTCCCGGTACTGTTCAAAGCTCTTTGGCTGGAACTGATTGCCATGATAGTCCTTCGCCAGGTTGTAGGGCGGATCCACGATGAGCAGGTCCGCAAAGCCCTTGGGGAGCTTTTCCATGAGCTTTAGGCTGTCGCCGAGAAGGACCTGGTCCAGCACGCCGTCCAGGGTGAGGGCCTTTCTGCCGGGCTTTAACGTGCGCGCCGCATATGCCTTGCCCTCCGCACTGTCCAGCGGGAAATCTATGGTTTTATTCCGTTGTGATTTGTTCTTCTGATCCATGTTCCTCTTGTCCTACTGCCTTCATCTGCGCTTCCATTGCTGCCTTGCCAAGCGCGCCTTCTTCCGTCACTGCCGGCGGTTCCTCCGCCTGCTTTCCCTGTGCGGTTGCCGTCGCACCCGCTGCTACCGCTACTGCATCTGCCGCTGCCGCTGCCGCTGTTGCTGCGTTCAGCTGGGCTTCCTCAGCCTTGGTCTGCGCTATCACGTCCTTATGTTCAAAAGGTTTTTCCTCAAAAGGCTTCTCCTCAAAGGGCTTTTCTTCAAAAGGTTTTTCCTCGAAAGGCTTTTCACTCTTTTCCGCAGGTTCAAACTCCTTTGCCCTTTCGGAAATGCCGGAGCGCATGCTCTCCACATATTTTTCCTTCGGCAAAGGCTCGGAGAAAAAGTACCCTTGGATCATGTCGCAGCCTTGCTTTGCAAGGAATTCCACCTGATCCTTTTCTTCCACGCCCTCTGCCACGGTGTGCATGTTCAGCTTCTTTGCAAGCTTGATGGCCTCCGAAACCACGATCTCGCCGCGGCCTCCCTCGGTCTCGCCGCGGAAGAAATCCGCATCGAGCTTGAGCACGTCCAAAGGCATGTCCTTCAAGGAATTCAAGGACGAATAGCCTGCACCAAAGTCGTCCATGGAAACCATGAAGCCATATTCCTTCAGTTTCTGAATGGTGTTGATCAGCGCGTTCTTGTCATCAAAGAAGGCACTCTCCGTCAGTTCGATCTCGATCATGTTACGCGGTGCGCCAGCCTCGTCCACCATGCGCCTTATCTGCTCCGCAAGGTCGCTCTCGATAAAGTGCGCGCGAGATACGTTCACCGAAACGGGCACACACTTCAGCCCCTGATCCAGCCAAGCCTTCTGATCCCTTGCCACGTGCGAGATCATATAATGGTCTATCTCCGTGATGAAACCGTTCTTCTCTAAGATTGGGATGAACTTGCCGGGTGCGATGAAACCGAGCTCCGGACTGTTCCAGCGGATCAGCGCCTCAGCGCCGCGAAGCGTCTTCGTCTGAGGATCATATTTGGGCTGATAATATACCACAAACTCTTCGTTCTTGATGGCCTGCTCCTGGTGCTCGTGCACCTGGTCCACCCACATTCTCTCCTGCACGAGCTTTTGGTCAAAGAAGGCAATGCGCGAGTCGTCGCTGCCCGAAAGCGTTGCGCGCGCCGTGCAGGCGTTGTTATATTCCTCCTCCAGGTTGAGGTTCTTTCTGCGGACGATGCGCCCCGAAGCGTTCTTTTGCACAGGCAACAGATCCACGCCGAAATGGAACGCAAACTTGTGCGCGCGGTCGATGTTTTCGAGGTCTTCGATCATGGTGCGTAGCCTTTCGCGAAGGCCGATCTCGTTTTGATATTTCAGTAAGACTGCGAAGCTTGAGGTCGCAACGTGTGCGCAAACCTCGCCCTTTGCAAGTTTTTTCGTGATGGTGTCATTCACCTTGCAGAGCATCTGCTCGCCTTCCGAAAGAGAGTGGCAGGTGCAGAAATTGCGGTAGTTGATGAATACGACCTCGACGATTGCGATCTTCTTATCTGCCATACTAGAGCGCCTCAGGATCGGCTCCTGGCGAAGCAAGAACCATGTCCAGTTGTGCCCCTTCGTCACCGGATCCGTCAGGAAGGTGTTGATGACCTTCTTTTGGCGAGCCGCATTCCGGATGAGATGAACGATCAGAATGACCACAAGCAATAAAAGAAAACCAAGAACCACGAATACCGTTATAAACATGACAATCACGTCAGACATGCGAAGCGAGATCCGTGAAAGACTGATGAAGGTTTCCTTTCCGTCAAGGACCGGAACGGAAAACCAGATGGGATAGCTCGCCATGTCGTAATCGTAGCTTGCCCAGACCTCGCGCATTCCCAACTCCTGGATCTCTTCGTCGGTCATGTTCTCCAGATCCCACTCTTCCTCCAGAGCATTCGCCTCGGTCTCGGTGTCACTATAATAGTTTTTCACTATGTCTTTGAATATTTGTCCGTACCCGAGTGTGATGACGGAAGGATCATTCTCATCACGCAAATTAAAAAAGAACTCGTCGTTAACATAAACCTGATAAGGGACTGTTGCAGAATTTGTGTAAAGCTTTTTTGGGGTCAAACTCGTCAGATTGACGCCATGTTCGATGATCATGTTGCCGTCAGCATCCAAGACGGAAAACATCTGATCATTCAGCGCAACGTTCTTCTTGGGGTCCTCATTTGCAGCCACGCCTTTTTCATAAACCTTGGCCAAAAATTCTACCCTTTCGCTCTCATCCCTAAATTTTATGTCCACAACGATGATAAAGAACATTAATACTGTGAGCAGGATGCACGCCGTGATCACGCCAAACAAAAACGCAACCATCGCCAGCGATAGCCCCGTGCGGTTCTTCTTTACGATCCGAAATTGTTTTTCCCTACTGCTTTTTCTTGCCATTGAAATCATTCCTTACTTGTTTATTCTTAATATTCCCCCGAATACAAGCAAACACGTAACAATTCATTATAGCATATTTTTCAGCCCATGCCAGGATTACCCTCTCGCAAGGATCTCCTCCACCTCTTCAAGCTTTGGCGGATTCAAAGGGAGCGGGAACCTTGAGATCGCAACGGCGGAGCATGCGCTTGCAAAGCGCACGATATCGTCGTCAGGCATGTCATGAAGCAGTGCAAATACACAGCCTGCCTTGAAGGTATCGCCAGCGCCAAGGGTGCTGCGAACCACTACGTCAAAAGGCTTTCTGCGGTGCAGAGGCCCGCCCTTTCTGCCATACAGCATCTCGCCGCCGCCCTGGGTGAGGATCGTAAGGCCATTGGAATTCTGCATCATCAGCTCCATTACGGCCTCAGGCGCCATGCCCTGATAATGACTTCCGGCACATTCCTTCGAAACCACGTTGATCGCCGCATGCTGATGCAGATAGGTTTCATGCGGTGCGTCGATGGTCACGTACGGGATGCCAAGCTTTACGCAGATCTCCGCGGCAAGCAGGGTCTCCTCACCAAAGAAGGGATCGATGGCGGCAACCTGACAGCCTGCGATGTCCTCCACGCGGGGCACGCTCCACCAGCGCTTTCCGCTGGAAAACAGCGTCTGGAAATGCCCCATGGGCGAACGCACAAGGCCTGCGATCACGACGTAATCCATGACACCATTGTCATCATCCATGATGCTCATGGGAGAAAGGTCCACGTTCTTGTTTTCGTAAAACGCCTTGAGCATCGGAGCTACCTGCGTCCCGAGAAACGTGCCGTCCATGCGAACGGATATACCAAGGGAATCCAGCACCGTTGCGGCCGTTCCGGTCTCGCCGCCCGGGAGGAAATATTGCTCTCCGATCTCAGAGTATTCATCTGGTTTCAGAAACCCGTCCTTCAGCAAAAAAGAATGAGTTCCCAGGATCTGGCCGAACAGATACGCTTGTACTTCTCTTTCCATCGCTTCCGCCTCCTTGTCACTTGAATTTGTTAATTGTTTTTGTGTTCTTCCTTTGCTTGCCCTCTTTGCTTGTTGTTATTTCAGTTTTTCGTTATTTCAGTTTTTCGCTATTTCAATTTCCTGCACAGCTCTTCGTAGGCGAGGATCATGCCCTCTCCGTCCTTTTCAATGAGTTCAACGTTGCCTTCCTTCGCGGCAAATTCCTGCTGCTTTGCACGCTCGGAAAGGTCCATAAGGCCAATAGTCGCCATAAGGCCCTTGATCGCGTGGGCGTCGATGCCATATGCCGCATAGTCCTTGTCAGCTAAGGCTTTCCGCATTCTTTCACAGCGGCCTGCGCCTTCTTTGGCGATGTCTGAGAGAATCTCCGCCGCGATGGACTCATCGTCTGAGCAATGCGTCATGAGCACTTTCACGTCAAGGCCCTCGATGGCACAGATCTTTTTGAAAAGGTCTGCGTCATCTGCGCCTTCGTCCTCCCCTTCCGGGTAGAACTCCAAAGGCTCGTCTTCGGTATCAGCCTGTGCATCGTCTCTGGTGCCAGTCAGCTTCGCACTCTCAATCACATTCCCTGCAAGGCTCATGGTCGGAGTAGCGACCAGGCTTCCCGTCAGACCCTCTGCGGGGTGGTCGGGAGAATATGCCGGCTGGATCTTGTCCTTGGGCAGGAACTTCTTGATGGTCTGCTCCAGCAAATGGCTGTCCAGGGGCTTGGTCAGATAATCCTCAAAACCGATCTCCAAATACTTTTGCCTGCTGCCGGCCACGGCATTCGCCGTCAGCACGATCACGGGCGTCTCCTTATTGCGCGAATCCGCGTCCTCCCTGACGTGATGGAAAGTCTCCACGCCGTCGGGATGCGGCATCATATGATCTAGAAGGATCAGATCGTACTTCTTCTCCTTGCACTTCTGAATGGCCTTTTCGCCACTGTCGCAAAAGTCCGTCTGCACCTTGGTCCTCTTCAGGAACAGCCTTGCGATCGTAAGATTCGACTGGTTGTCGTCCACGGCAAGGATCGATGCGGTGGGCGCGACATAATCACACTTTGCCTCATGGGAATGGTCCTGACTACGCATCTCCAGCGCTTCCTTCGTAAGGGGCGTGGGGTCCGTCACCTGCATGTTGAGCGCCACGATGAAGGTCGATCCGACGCCATATTCACTGTGCACGATGATCGTGCCGTGCATGGAAGTCACGATGCTGTGCACGATGGCAAGGCCAAGGCCCGTGCCTTCAATGCTGCTGTTCTTTGCAAGGTCCGCGCGGGTGAAGGCGTCAAAGAGGGATTTCTGATCTTCCTCGCGGATGCCGCGTCCCGTGTCCTTCACGTTGAAGAAGACCTGAGTCTCCGCCTTGTTGACGGACCCTGCGCCGACCGTGAGCTTCACGCTCCCTTTGTCGGTATATTTCACCGCATTGCTCAGTAAGTTCACCAAAATCTGGCGGATGCGGAATTCGTCACTGATCAGGCCACTTGGAACGTCAGGCTCGATCTCCACCTGGAAATCAAGCGATTTTTCCTGGGCGCGCTCCTTGCAAAGGGAGATCACGTCGTGCAGCACGTCGGAGAGACGGAACTTCGTCTCGTTGATCTCCAGCTTTCCCGCCTCGATCCTGGAGAAGTCCAGCACGTCATTCACGAGCATCAAAAGCATATTCCCGGAGCTCCTTATGGTCTGGGCATATTCCTCGATGACCTTGTCCTTGTTCTCGCGAAGGATCATTTCATTCATGCCGAGGATCGAATTGATCGGCGTGCGGATCTCATGCGACATGCTCGCGAGGAACCTGGATTTTGCCTGCGACAGATCCACCGCGTGCTGCTTTTCCGCATAGGTCTTGCGAAGGTCCTCCACCTGCTGGATGACTACGAATACAAGGAAAACGGCAAGTCCGACAACCATCGGCAGTTCTTCCTGCTGCGGTGAAAAGAACAAGAAGCTGATGACTTCGTAAAGGCCGCAAAGGATGAATCCCACAAATCCGATGGCAGTATATTTATATTCTTTCGCCTTCCCTCTCACAATGTCCGCAATCATGATAAAGAAGCCCATGAGTGCTTCAACGGCTTGGAAAACGTTGATGTAGGACAGTGCTTCATAGAACGGGAAAATGCCCGTAAAATGCAGGATTGGCCAAAGGATGGCGTTTGCGCTCGCAATCAGGAAGATTGCCATCATGCTCTTTTGATGCCGTCCGTGCTGGATGGCATTCATGTAGATTGCAGGACCAAAGGGGATCATCAGCGATAACATGTAGCTGACGACGCCGTCAATGTGATAATGCCCGAAAATGAACGGGAACAGGAAGGAATCCACGACAACCCAGGACGCAACGACAAAGATGCCGAGCGCGCCGTAAAGCATGTTGATCCTGCGACGGTACATAATGCTCAGGGCCACGCCCACAAGCACCACGATCGCGGAAAAGATCTGGATCACTTCCGCAAGCATGAAGGTCAGGCCATATTCATGCATCATATGGGCGTAGATCGCGCCCTGCGTTCCGACGAAGGTGACGGGAACGACTTGGCCGTTCTTGGTCGTGGCATCTCGCTCAAGGCGAAGCTGCGCGCCGGAATCCGCGGGTGATAGCGGGATCAAAAGGAAGAAGCGCTTTACCGCGCCGCCGGGAAGCTTTATGTCTTTGATCTCATCGTACGTGTAACGAAGCTCGTCGCCTATATATACCGAAAGGTTCTTGCCCGTTGGAAAGCACAGAAATACATTTTCCTCGATGCGGGCCGGCAGCGTGGCAATGATGGTGAAGTCCTTATCATATTCCTTCTCCGCGAAGTAGCTTCTGCCGGTTTCGAAGGTGCGGCCGTCGCCGTCCTTCACGGTCCAATGCTCAATGTACGTGATCTCGTCGATCTTGATGCCTCCACCCTTGTCGTGGATCGCATAAACCACGAGTAAAGTGATGGCCAACAGGATCATGCAGCCAAAGATCAACTTGGTGATCAGGGTGCATATGTCAAAAAAGCTGCGTTTTTTCATCAAAAAAAGTCCTCGCAAGTCAAAATTCGGGCGCGCCGAGCTTTTAGCACTGGCCGGCGCACACGTGCGCATGCGAAAAATGGCGGGAGATGAACCCGCCATGGTATTACATGCTCAATATATGATTATAACATAAAACCGGCAAAATTTCTTCCTTTCTGGTGAAATTTTTGAACTACATATAATCCTTTACGTTAAAGGTTTCTTCCGTCTGCTCTTCCTCGTCGGTGATCCCGGGAACGAACTCCGTGACATAGGTATCGCCGGTGTTCGGATCGATATAATAACGGATCTGTGCGGCCGTGTAGGACCTGTACAGGATCACGATCTCGCCTTTCTCATTCATGGTCGAAGCCCAGTAAAACGACTGGTCTCCCGATTCCATCATTTCCTTTAACTGCGGATTTTGAAGGATGCAGTAGTTCTTGATCGCCTCCAGCGCCTGCTCCTCCGTGATGGCGGTCGCCTGAGTCGCTTCCGAGGACGATGCCGAACTTTCTTCTGATGCGGTCGCTGCTGCTTTCTCTTCCCCAGCGTTCTCCCCCGCTTTTCCGGTACTCTCGGCGATGGGCTCTCCCTGAATGGGCGATCCGCTTTCCTTTTTGTCTTCCGTTCCACATGCCGCCAGCCCCAAGGCCAGGCAACATACAATTACTAATACTACTTTCTTAAACATCTGGATATGCCTTTCATTCCTTTGTTTTTCATTTATGATTGTCATAATTTTCTTGCCTTGATACAAAACGAAAGCGGCAGCATCTGCGCCTTTCGGGTCTTGAGATCCAGGTCGCCTCTTGCATTTCGCGAGGCATCGTCGCTCTCTTCCACAAGCTGCTCAATGACAAACCCCGCTTTGGCCAGGGCATTCACATATGTTGACATCTTGCGATTGCGCAGGATGATCTCGCTGTCGTGCACGGGCATTTTGAAATAGGATTCGTCGAAATAACTCTTCATCATCACAGGCTTGTCGTCGATAAATAGGTCTTTTCTTTCCTCGCAGGACCAGGCGATGCAGTAATTGAGCGTGTGATGCCAGCTGAATATGAAGATGCCGTCCTTTTTCAGGTAGGACGCGATTTTGTCAAACGTGCCCTGCAGGTCCGTCGTCCAGCCAATGCCGTAGATGGAATAGACATAGTCAAAATAATCCTTTGGAACGTTCAATTCGTCTTCCATTTTCGCGCATTGTAGGTTTGCCGTGTATCCATGGTCTTTGAGCAGCTTTGTCGCGTTGTCCAATTGCTTTTGCGAAAGGTCGATGCCCCAGAGCTCTCCCGCGCCTTTTTGCGCATTGTAAAGGAGCGAATGTCCGCTGCCGCAGCAGATCTCCAGCATTTTCTTGCCGCGGACCTCGCCGAATAAATGTAGGTCATCTTCCGTCGGAAAATGAACGCCGTAAACGGGAAGCGCCGTCGTCCCAAACCACAGGTCCGCATGCTCATCCCAGTAATTTTTGTTGGTCTCGATGATCTTTTCGTTCGCTTCTGTGGTCATCTCGTTGATCTCGGTGATTTTCTCGTTGGTCTCGGTGATTTTTTTGTTTGTTCCAATCATTTCCTCGTTCTGCATCTAGGCCTCCGACAGTTCTGTCAGCATTTTCTCGGGGTCGTCAGCTGCCTTGACCTTGTCGTTGGCACGGATGATGATCCCTTTTTCGTCGATCAGATAGGTCGTGCGCACCACGCCCATGGAAACCTTGCCGTAGTTTTTCTTCTCTTTCCAGACGTCATAGGCTTCGATGACTTTGCGCTCAGGGTCCGAGAGCAAAGTGAACTTTAGGCCATAGTTTTCCTCAAATTTCTTGTGGGATGCCACGCTGTCCTTGCTGACGCCCAGCACCACGGCACCCTTCTCGGTAAACTGTGGGTTCCTGTCGGAAAAGCCGCAGGCCTGCTTCGTGCAGCCCGAGGTGTTATCCTTCGGATAAAAGTAGAGGATCACCTTCTTCCCCTTATAATCCTTGAGTGAATGCATTTTTCCGTTCTGATCCGGCAGCGTGAACGCCGGCGCCTTTGTGCCAACTGCTAACATGACCGATCCCTCCTCGTTGAAATCTAATTGATATATGTGAATCCTTACCGCACTAGCTTGAGGCCGAAGTCTTGCCAGATCCAGGTGCGGGTGGTGCCTTCATGGTCGGTGACGTCGAGGAAGCTGTCCTTGCCGGAGGAGATGTATTCAATCTCGTAAAGGATCTGGGAGGACATCCAGAGCGGACGCACCTTATTTTCCTTTTTGGGGTCGTATTTGTAGATGAAGATGTGTTGGTGGAGTTCCTTGTCGTTCTTTTCTTCCCAGAATGGCATGCGGTCTCCGTAGCTTCCGTGTTTCCAGACAAGGAGGATGAGTTCGTCCGCGCCGTCGCGGTCGATGTCCTTGACGAGCATGTCTTGTACGAACCAGTCGGCCTGGGTCTCCCACAGAACAGTATTATTATCTCGGATTATTACCTTCCTCCCCTTCAGCGTCACGTTAAGCGCTTCAAAAGCGGCTTCCTCCTTCTCCCACTTGATCCAGCGGGGCAAAAAGAAGCCGTACCACCAAAGAAGGCAGGCGGCGACCACAAGGATCGCCACCGCCCCAATGCTTCCCAGCGTGATCGCCAGGACCTTCTTGACGTTTTTTCTTTTGTCTGAATTCGACTTAATAGTCATATGTATAATTCGGATTCTCTCTCCAGTAGGAGTACCGGTAAGTGTAAGTCCACTCAGGACCCTGGATGCTGTGGTCCGGTCTGTAGCGGTCTTCGTCGTCAAGCTGAATGCCGAGCTTGATGCGCCATTCCTTGTCAGTCAGGCGATCCGAGATCGGCTGCACGAACTGATAGTAATTGAACACGCCGCCAATGCCGATGTGAAGCTCGCCGTCCAGCGGGAAGATCACATAGATCATGGACGCGCCGCCAATGGCCTCCTCAAGGCACGCGCCGTTAGGATCCGTTGCCACGTCGGTCACAAGTGCCATGGGATATTCCGCCGAATCGGCATATTTATTGTTCGCGTCCTCCTTGACGGTGTCATACCAAAGGTGCTCGAGCGCGCCGCCGTAATCGCGGATGAAATCATAGTCCTCATCCGTCAGTTTCTCGTTCTGAAGCTCCTTCACGGAGATGTCGCGCAGTCTCCTTGCAAGCTCTGCAAGCCTCTCAAGACCTTCCTTCTCGCTGGCGCCAAGATATCCCCTGGATTCAAGGCCATTGATGGTGGTGGTCGTCAGCGCTAAGAGCCTTGAATAGAGCTCCGGCTGCGGCTCCACGTAACCTCTGTCATCAGGCGCTTCGTCGCCACCGCCGCCCATCTCTGCCATGGACTGCTTTGCGTAAAGCACGGTGTCATGCTTGAGTTCCGTCCAGCTTCCAAGGAAGCCTTCCAGGCTCTTCTTCTCCCACTCCTTATTCGTCATGAAGGAAGGATAGCCCTCGCCGCGTTCCTCAAGGAGCGGAAGCAGCGTGTAGGTCCAGCCTGCGTAAAGCGAGGAAGACCAATAATCACCGGCGTTCTGCACTTTCTCGCGCAGCTTATGCAGGGTGTTAAGATAGTTCGGATACTTGTCATTTCCGGCTTCGACAAGGAGCTCAAGTGCCACGTCGGAACCATATGCCGCCGCTACGTCAAGGGCGTCAGGAAGCATTCTCTTATCGCCGTCATCCGCCTCCTTCAGCTGGCTGTAGGTCAGGCGCGTGAAGATTGCGGCATCCAGCGTAAAGCGCTGTCCCATAAAGCGGAAGCCCTTGGACTCAAGGCGCTTGTCGGTCTGACCTTCGTCATCCTTAAACACGACGGAATTGATTTCCGGCGCGCGAAGCTCCATAATGCCGTACACATACTTTTGGAAGGCGCTGTCCTTGCCGATCAGGTCCTTTGCGGTGACGTTCTTGCCATAAGCTTCGTCGATGACGGAAAGATATTCATAATAGCAAAGGTCATCACTTGTTCCGGCAAAGAAGCTCGTCACGTCGTAGATGTTGCCCCAAAGCGTTCTGCCGGTCTCATCGCCGTTCATGGCGATGGTCATCAGCAGTGCGCAGCGGTTCATCGTTTCGGAGCTTTGTACAAAGTTGATATGTCCGTAGAGCATCATCGCGCGGAAGTAACGCTCGAGCTGCTCATCGCCGTCATAATAGCCCCGAGGCTTGTACTGCGAATAGTCCTCTAAGGCTTCCATGATCGGCGACATTTCGATCGCGGACGCAGCCATGATCTTGGAATACTCCGTATCCACTAAGTCTTTTGCATATTCCGGCGCCTGCTTTGGCATGCCAAGGAGCTTAGCGCCCAGTGCAAAATAAGCTACGTTGCGCTTTGCGGCCTCTTCAAACTCGCTTCCCTTTACGGCGTCATATTGCGCCTTGGAATCCTCGAGCATCTGGCTCGTCAGCTTTTCAAGCTCCGAGCAAAGTGCCTGCTTTTCCACCTTCTTTTGCAGCATCGCAAAATACAGGTGATAGGTGTGCATCATGGAATCCGAAGTGATAAAGCTCGGGAATTCCAGATACCTGTTGTTTTCATATATGTCAAAGAACTCTGCGTTCTGACTCTCTGCCACGACAAAATTGTTGGCCACGAGTTTTTCGATCTCGCTGTCGTAGAACCAATACCTGTTGATGTCCTTCACGTTACTCAGATCGGGATTTACGTGATATTCCGGCACCGAAGGCGTGTATTTTGCGAGTGCTTCCTCATAGTTCACGTGGAAGCTCCCCGTGCTTACGTTTGCGAGCGTGACGCCAGGATCCGTCTTGGTCTTTGTCTCGTTGCCACTCGTGCCCACGCCCCCTCCCTCTTCTGACGAGGCAACGAGCTTACCTGGTTCCTGACTACTTCCGGAATGAAGCTTCAAAAAGATCGCAAGTCCTACCAGGAACACAAGTGCAGCCGCAACCGCCGTCATGGCCGGCATCCACTTTTTCCATCTGATGATCTTTTTGGATTTTTTATCTGTGTCCAAAGCATTTTCCACATATTTCCCGTCGATCCCGCCGACGGCATCTAAGAGATCATGCTCATTCATATATCATACCCTCCTTCCTCCAAATGCCGCTTCAAGTCCTCTCGGAGGCGAAACAGCGTCGTTTTGACCTTACTCGTCGTGAAGCCATATGCTTTCGCAATGTCCTCCACGGGGTCAAAATACCAATATCTCCTCACAAAAATGTTCTGTTGATCTTCGCTTTTTGTCGACAGGAATTCATTGATGCACTCGCTCAGTTCCTCGGCTTCGAATTCATCTTCCGTGTTGTTTTGTGCCGGTAGGCACTCCTGCATTTCCTGCGTCAGTTCGCAATAGAGGGCTTGCCTCTTTTGCCTGTGGTTCGCCCTGTAGGAATCCAGCGCCAGGTGCCGGATGATCCTGCCGACAAAGGCGAAGAGATAGTCCCGCGGTTCGTGCGGGGGAATAGACCTCCAGGTCTCAAAATATGCACTGTTTTCACATTCCTGCGAGGTTTCAAAGTCTTCTAATATTCTGTAAGCGATGTTTCTAAGCTTCGCGCCGTATTTTATCGCCGTTTGATTGATCGCATCTTCGTTTCTTGACAAGTAGAGCTCTACGATATCATTGTCTTCCACGATTCTCTCCCTCCTTCCTCATGTTTTAAGGCCTTCACCCTATATAGCACCATTTTGGGCGGTGAGGTTACGTATTTATGTTAACATAAACTGAAAAAAAGTGCCAGCATCACCGCTGGCACTTTTTTATTCACTTGACGTGCCAAAAAGAACCGTCCCCATTGGCACATTACTGCCAATGGGGACGGTTCTTTTTGGCACATTACTATTCATTTTGCATGTCGCGTTCCACCTTGCCGGATTTAAAGAACACGTTCAGCTTCACAAGGCAGTTCATCAGGGCATTCATCTCGTCCTGGTCGAGGTCCTTGACGGCCGCGCGGATCATCGCCTTGTGGAAGTCGCGGTGGTGAAAGAAGGCCTTTCGCCCCTTTTCCGTCAGGGTAACAAACACCACGCGCTTGTCAGCCGTGCTGCGCTCGCGCAGGATATAGCCCTTCTTTTCGAGGCTGTTCATGTTGACGGTCAGCGTCCCGACGGTCACGTTCATCGACTTTGCGATCTGCGAGACGTTGCGCGGCTCACGGATGCCGATGGCCTCCATGATGTGCATGTCGTTGTTGCTGATGTCTTTAAATTCTTCCGTGATGACTGCCTTCGACTCGGTGTCGAGCACATGGTTAAACAGCTCGACGAGCACTTCATTTAAGGCGCCATGTTTGTTGTTCATACGCTACCCCTTACTCCCAGATGAGCACGCAGGAGCCGTAGGTCAGTCCCGCGCCAAATCCAGCCATTACGATCTTTTGTCCTGCCTTTATTTTACCACGTTTTCTCAGTTCATCAAGCAAAACCGGAATGGTCGCCGACGAAATGTTTCCGTAACGGTCCAGATTGTGAGGTACCTTTTCCATCGGTATATTCAGTCGCTTAGCGATTGTCTCAAGGATCCTAAGGTTCGCCTGGTGGAGCAGGAAAAGATCGATCTCCTCCGCCGCAAGGCCAGCCTTGTCAAGGCTATCTTGAATACACAGCGGCACCTGGCGGGTGGCGAAGGCATATACCGCGCGGCCGTCCATGTGGATCTTGTCGAGGGCGTCCGTTTTGCAGGAGATCGCTACGCCCCCGGGGCCGTCGCACCCTTGGGAAAGACTGATGAGTCCTTTTCCTTCCGAAGCCTTTTCCACAAACACGGCGCCCGAGCCGTCGCCAAACAAGATGCAGCTGGACCTGTCCTCGTAATCCACAAGTCTCGAGAGCACCTCGCCGCCCACGACCAATGCATTTCGGTAAAGGCCTGCGGTGATATATGCATGCGCCGTGGCGAGGGCATATAAGAAGCCGGAGCAAGCGGCATTGACGTCAAACCCGGCCGCATGAACTGCCCCAAGTCTTGCCTGCAGCTGGCAGGCCGCGCAAGGGAAAAATTCCTCCATGGTGCAGGTCGCGACGATGATCAGCTCCACGTCCTCCGGGGTTTTCCCGGCATCCTGCAAAGCGGCCCTGCAGGCCTTTTCGGCAAGCGTCACGACATTGTCGTTCTCCACGATCCTGCGCTGCGAGATCCCCGTGCGCTCCAGGATCCATGCATCCGAGGTCTCCACCATTTTTTCCAGATCCGCGTTCGTAAGGACGCGCTCAGGCAGTGCACTTCCGGTCCCTGAGATTTTTATGCTCATGATATTTATCCTCCAAGTTGTTGTCTTTCCCCCAAGGGCCCCTAATACTTTCGAAACCTCTGATAGCGCCCCTCGGCGATCTCTTCGCCGCTCATGCCGTCAAAGCGTCGAAGGAATGCTTTGATCTCTTCTTTCATGTTGCCCGCGATGGCTTTCGCCGTCTGCGCCGTTGCGCCGCCGTACTCCGGCAGGATCTTTTCGATCACGCCCAGGCGAAGAAGGTCCTGCGCGGTGATATTCATGATCTCGCTGGCTTCCTTGGCGCGAGTGGCGTCCTTCCATAAAATAGAAGCAAAGCCCTCCGGCGACAGGATGGAATAGGTCGCGTTCTCCAGCATCCAGACCTCGTTGCCCACCGCCGTCGCCAGCGCGCCGCCGCTTCCGCCTTCCCCGATGAGAATGCAGAGCACCGGAACCGTGAGTCCGGCCATTTCAAGAAGGTTTCTCGCGATCGCCTCGCCCTGCCCGCGCTCCTCCGCTTCGATGCCGCAAAAAGCGCCGGACGTGTTGATAAAGCTGATGACGGGGCGGCCGAATTTTTCCGCCTGCTTCATCAGGCGGAGCGCCTTTCGATACCCTTCCGGGCGGGGCATGCCGAAGTTTCTCATTTGGCATTCCCGCATGGTCTTGCCCTTGACGTCCGCGATGATGGTCACGGGCTGGCCGTCCAAAAAGGCGATGCCGCCGACGATGGCCGCGTCCTCCCCAAAATACCGATCTCCATGCTGTTCGACGAAATAATCAAAAATGTTGTCCACGTAATCCATCGCGGAGGGGCGCTCCACGTGGCGCGCGGCCCGGACCTTGTCCCAGGCGCTTACGCTCTCCGTCAGGGCGCTTCGCTCCTTCAGGATCTCGCTCAGGACAAACCCTTCCCCGTTTTCAATGAAGTTCGCAAAGGAACCTTCCTTCCTTTGCCTGTGCGTCACGATCAGGAAATACATGGTCTTTTTGAGGTTCATGCGCTTGACGATCCCGTCGACGAAGCCATGTTCCAAAAGGAATTCCGCTGACTGAAACCCCTCGGGGAGCTTTTGTCCGATGGTCTGCTTGATCACGCGAGGACCCGCAAAGCCGATCAGTGCGCCGGGCTCCGCCATGATCACGTCCCCCAGCATCGCAAAGCTTGCGGTGACGCCGCCCGTGGTGGGATCCGTCAGGATCGTTACGTACAAAAGGCCTGCCTCACCGTGCTTTCGGATCGCGGCCGAGGTCTTTGCCATTTGCATGAGGGACATGATCCCCTCCTGCATCCTCGCGCCGCCCGAACTGCAAAACAAGAACATGGGGAGCTTTTCCGTCGTGGCACGCTCAATCGCGGCCGTCACCTTCTCGCCATATACGCTCCCCATGCTTGCCATCATAAATCTGGCGTCACAGACGCCTACAACGGCCTTTTCGCCGAAGATCTTGCAGCTTCCCACCGTGAAAGCTTCGCGAAGGCCCGTCTTTTCCCTGGCCTGCGACAGCTTCTCCTCATAGCCTTCATAGCCCAGAGGATTCACCACCGGCATGTCTGCAAACCATTCCTCAAAGCTTCCGCGGTCCGTCGTCATGCGAAGACGCGCCGCGGTCGTCACGCGAAAATACCCGTTGCATTCAGGACAGACGTAGCGGCGCTTCGCCACTCTCGCCTTGTCCACAAGCTTCCCACATTTGGGACACTTGATCTTATCGGAAGGCTCATCCTTTTTCTTCTCCGGTACCGAAGTTGCGGGGTCCGTCGCCTTTGCCGTCTGCGGATCCGCCGCCCCTGCGGGCTGGGCCTGCACGCTGCCCTTTGCGTTCTCCGTCCACTTTGGAACGTTGCGCTTTGGAGGCTCGAGTTTCAAGGCCCCTCTGAGCCAGTGTTTCCTTCCAAATTCTCTTTTCATGATGATCACTCTCCGATCGCAAACATAAGCTCCGCCTTTGCCGCCACCTGACCATCCACGCAGGCCGTCGCCTCCCCTTTTCCCATGGGGCCTTTGACCCAAAGGATCTTGGTCTCGATGGTAAGGACGTCACCGGGACGCACCATCTTCTTAAAGCGGACCTTGTCTATGCCTGCGAAATATGCCGTCTTCCCGCGCCACTTCGGCTCACCGAGAAGTGCCACTGCGCCCGTCTGCGCCATGGCCTCGACGATAAGAACGCCCGGCATCACTGGATTTCCTGGAAAGTGGCCCGTAAAATAAGGCTCTCCAAAGGTCACGCACTTGCGCCCCACCGCCCGAGTGCCCGGATCTAGCTCCTCGATCGTATCGATCATAAGGAACGGGGCCCTGTGCGGCAAGATCTCCATGATCTGCGCTGTCGTATATACTGACATGTTATGATTCCTCCACGAATTTTCGGATCAGCAAGCTTGCGTTATGGCCGCCAAAGCCCAAGGAATTGGACAAGGCGTATTCGCCGTCATATGCACAAGCCTCCTTACAATAATCGAGGTCGAGCTCTTCGTCGGGCTCGCGAAGGCCCACGGTCGGGTGGATCCAACCTTCCTCAAGCTCCTTCACGCAGGTGATCAGCTCCACGGCGCCCGCCGCGCCGAGCAAATGCCCGATCATGGACTTCGTGGAATTCACCTTGAGCTTGTAGGCATGGTCGCCAAACGCAAGCTTGATCGCCCTCGTCTCGAACAGGTCATTGTGATGAGTGGAAGTGCCGTGGGCGTTGACGTAAAAGACTTCCGCAGGCTGTACTCCCGCGTCCCGCAGGGCGTTTTTCATGGCCTGCGCGGCGCCCTCGCCGCTTTCTTCCGGCGACGTGATGTGATATGCATCCGAAGAGCAGCCGTAGCCTACGACTTCCGCGAGGATCTTCGCGCCGCGGGCCTTTGCGTGCTCAAGCTCTTCGAGAACTAAGATCCCTGCGCCCTCACCCATGACAAAGCCGCTTCGGTCCTTGTCGAACGGGATGGAGCAACGCTCCGGATCATTGCTTTTACAAAGCGCCGTGAGGGCGGAAAAACCTGAGACGCCAAGCTGACAGATGCTCCCTTCCGTGCCTCCTGCGAGCATGACCTCCGCATCGCCATATTGGATGGTGCGAAAGGCTTCGCCGATGCAATTGGTCCCCGTGGCGCAGGCCGTCACCACGTCGAGGCTTTTCCCTTTGAGACCATATTGGATGCTGACGTTTCCGGCAGCCATGTTCGAGATCATCATCGGCACCATGAGAGGTCCTACCTTCGAAGGCCCGCGCGTCGTAAGCTTTGTGTATTCCCGCTCCGCGGTCTGAAGGCTCCCGACGCCGCAGCCGATCACGCAGCCGACGCGATATGCGTCCTCCTTTGAAATGTCAAGGTCTGCGCTTTTGATCGCCTCCGCGGAAGCCGCGACTGCAAACTGCGCGAAGCGTTCCATTCTGCGCGCCGCCTTTTTCTCCATGAATTCCTCGGGACAAAAGCCCTTGACCTCTGCCGCGATCTTGCATTCATAATCCGTCACGTCGAACTGTGTGATCGCACCAAAGCCTGTTTTTCCGGCCTTCACGGACTGCCAAAACTCCGGCACCGTGTTTCCGATCGGCGTGAGGGCGCCCATGCCCGTGATCACAACCCTGCGTCCCTTGCTCATATCGCCAAACCTCCGTCCACGCAAAGCACCTGACCCGTGACATAGGAAGAGGCAGGGTCCGCCAAAAATGCCACGACGTTCGCCACGTCAGCAGGCTTCCCCATTCTTCCGAGAGGGATTCTTTCCGTCAGATCGTCCTTTGCCTTCTGCGGCATCTGGTCCGTCATGTCGGATTCGATCAGGCCCGGCGCCACTGCATTGACGCAGATGCCTCGCACCGCAAGCTCCCTCGCAACACTCCTTGTCAGACCGATCATGCCTGCTTTGGAAGCGGCATAATTCGCCTGTCCGGGGTTCCCGAGCAACGCACTGACGGATGCAATGTTGATGACACGGCCGCTCCGCTGTTTGATGAATGCTTTGCTCGCATGACGGATCGTGTTAAAGGCGCCCTTTAGGTTCACGTTCATGACGCCGTCATATTCCGCCTCACTCATGCGAAGGATCAGATTGTCCCTCGTAATGCCCGCGTTGTTCACAAGAATGTCGATCCGGCCGTATTTTTCAAGGACCTTCGAGATCATATCCCCACATGCCGCGAAATCTGACACGTCGCATTTCATCTCCTCGGCCTTGCCGCCCTTTTGAAGGATCTCCTCCACGGTTTCTTTGGCGGCCTGCTCCGAGCCACTATAATTCACGATCACGGTCGCGCCTTGCTCTGCAAGCTTCTGCGCGATCGCCCTTCCGATCCCGCGGGACGCCCCCGTGACTAATGCAATCATTCCCTCTAGCATCTAAAATTCCTCCAAGACACGCTTCATTTCTTCCACCGTTTCGATGGAAGAACATTTGACCTTTGGATCGATTTTCTTCAGGAAACTCGTCAGCGTCTTTCCCGGGCCGATCTCCACAAAGGTGTCCACGCCGTCCGCGATGAGACGCTCCATGCTCTGCTGCCAGCGAACGGAGCTGTAGATCTGGCGGGCAAGCAAGTCCTTGACCCTTGCGCAGTCCGTCACGTAAGACGCGTCCACGTTGGTCACGTACGGGATCCAAGGGTTTTCCAGGTTCACGCCGCGAAGCTCCTCCCGGAGCTTTCGCCCTGCAACGTCCAGCAACGGGCTGTGAAAGGGGCCGCTCACCTTCAGCGGAACGCAGCGCCTTGCTCCTGCTTTCGTCAGGGCTGCGCTTGCCTCCTCAAGGCCCGAAAGCTTGCCGCTGATCACAATCTGGCCGGGGCAGTTGTAGTTCGCGATCCACACGTCGGCGATCCCGCTGATGGCAGTCTCTACCTGCTCCCCGGTGAGCCCTAAGACCGCCACCATGCCACCGCCAGAAGGATAGGCTTCCTGCATGATCATTCCGCGCTTTCTGATGATCTGAAAACAATCCGTAAGCGCCATGACTTCTGAAGCCGCGAGCGCGGCATATTCTCCAAGGCTAAGGCCCGCACAAACATCCGCGCGAAGTCCCAGGGAAGCCGCCGTCCTGTACATTGCGACCTCCGTCGCAAGCATGGCGATCTGTGTATATTCCGTCTGATTTAGTCTTTCATTTTCCGTAAAGCACAAGGCCTTCACGTTCAGCCCTGCCGCCGTGCCCGCAAGCTCATAGGTTTGACGGGCGACGGAAAACTCCTCAAAGAAATCATATCCCATGCCGAGGTACTGACTCCCCTGCCCGGGAAAGATCACTGCAATCTTACTCATATGTACTCTCTTTTCGTTTGAATCTGGGCCTGCTCAGGCCCTTCCCAGCAGTTGCTCTGGCTGCTCGGTGGTGCCTTAGGCCATTTTCAGAAGTCTTTCCGCCTGCTCGGTGATGCCAACAACAATCTCCCTGCAGGTACTTTCCTGCGAGATCAGGCCTGCGATCTGGCCTGCCATCAGCGTTCCGCCGTTCACGTCGCCGTCGATCACGGCAGCCCGAAGGGAACCAAGCGTCAGCTTTTCAAGCTCCATGAAATCCGCGCCTTCCTGCTCAAGCTTTAGGTACTCCCTTGTCATCTTGTTGCGAAGGCAACGTACGGGATGCCCCGTCGTCGTTCCGGTCACCGTCGAATCCACGTCCTTAGCCTTAAGAATGCGGTCCTTATAGTTTTGATGAACGATGGACTCCTTAGACGCGACAAAGATCGTGCCCATCTGCACGGCGTCCGCGCCAAGCATTAAGGCCGCCGCAAGACCTCTTCCGTCCGCGATCCCGCCTGCCGCAATGACAGGGATCTGCACCGCATCCCGCACCTGCGGGACCAATGCGAAGGTCGTCGTCGAACCGATATGCCCGCCGCTCTCCATTCCTTCCGCGACCACGGCGTCCGCTCCTGCCCGCTCCATGAGCTTCGCCATCCCAACGCTGGCAACGACCGGGATCACCTTCACGCCCGCCTCTTTCCAAAGAGGCATGAACTTCGCGGGATTTCCTGCGCCGGTTGTGACCACCTTGACGCCCTCTTCCACGATGACCTTCGCGACCTGCTCCGCGTTGGGGTTTAAGAGCATCACGTTCACGCCAAACGGGCGGTCCGTGAGTTCCTTGCATTTTCGGATCTCCTCACGGACCAGTTCCCATGGCATGGACGCCGCACCGAGAATCCCGAGACCGCCGGCGTTTGAAACCGCGGCGGCCAAGTGATGCTCAGCTACCCAAGCCATTCCCCCCTGAATGATCGGGTACTTGATTCCCAAAAGCTTTGTGACACGCGTCTCCATCTTATGCAACAGCTCCCTTTTCCTTCAGATAGGCAATGACGGAACCGACCGTCGTCACCTTCTCAAGATCCTCCGAAGGGATCTCTATGTTAAATGCCTCCTCGATCGCCATTGCAAGTTCAAACAGATCCAGGGAATCTGCCGCAAGATCCTCTTTGAATCTCGTATTCTCCGTGATCTCCATCCCCTCTACGGACAGCTGCTCCTCAATGATCTCAATGATTTTCTCTAACATTTTTACTACCTCCACGGTTTTCTTTGAAACTCAAGTATTTTGATTGTCAAACTATCAACACCTAGAATCCTACAATAAATTGTTTTGATTGTCAAGATATTTTTTGTATAAAAAAGAACCGTCCAAGCCATGGACGGTTCTTTTTGACTCATTATTGCTCTACTTTTTCATAGGATACTGACAGGACGTTCATCAGGAAAATTTCATTGGTCAGCTTGACGAAGTAATCGTCATCCTCTGCCGTACCGACCTTCACGCATACCCTGAATTTGTCAGGGGTGATGCTGTTCACTGCAATGGAATTGATGATGTTCTTATCACCCGTCACGCGCTCGTAGATCTTCTCCTTGATCGCATTCACCTCTTCCTTCAGGCATACGATGTTGATCTGATAGGCGTTACTGGTATTGTCCACAAGAAAACTGATCGGTTTGATCTTCTTGGCCGTGATGTTCAGGACGAGATTGAGCATTACCATGAAGGCCGTGATAATGAACGCGTACTTAAAATATCCATACGCCACAAGGATGCTGATGCCAGACGTGGACCACAATGTCGCGCTGGTGTTCAGACCGTTCACGGTCAGTCCGTTTTTGAAGATCACGCCGCTGCACAAAAATCCGATGCCCGTAACGATGTTCGCGGACATTCGGATGTCCGGGTATCCCAGCAAGATCTCGATCATACAAAAGGCAAAGGTTCCGATGGCGATCAGAAACGTTGTCTTGATCTCAATATGGTGGCCCCCGATCTGTCTTTCAATTCCGATGATCACGCCGATGACGATGATAATGAACAGCCTGATGATAAACTCCTGCACGCTCATAGGCATACCCCTCTCGAGAATTCTATATTTTCAGTATATCAAACCGCGTACAACATGTCAAAACAACTGTGGGCGTGTGCCACTGGGGACGGTTCTTTTTGGCACGTTACTCCAGCCCAAGGCGTTTCCAGGTCTCGGGGCTGAGGGTCTTTAGGGAATCGATGACGACGACGCACTCTGGCTTTACATGGCGCATCACTTCGATCATGCAGTCCTCGGGGATGGCAACGCACCCGCCGGTAAAGGGCTTGATCTTTCCAAAGCAGTGCAGGAAGATCGCACCGCCGACGCCAGGCACGCATTCCTCGTTATAGCTGATGTTGAGGCAATATTGATATTCCGTCTCAATGTCGATGATATGCTCGGTGTTTTTGTTCTTCACGTCAAGGCCAGGATAATCCTTGATGCTCACGAGTTGATTGTAAGCATAGCCCTCGCGCGGATCGCCCGACCAATAATCATCCTTCGTGACCTTATGATAGGGAATGGCGCAGCCAGGGTCCGCCGCGATGCCGAAGGCAGCGTTGAAATGAAAGGTTCCCTGAGGCGTCTTGGAGTCACCCTCCTTCGTCTTTCCGAGACCCTTCTTACCAATATACCCAGGCGTCGTCATGATCTCCTTCCACTTGCCGTTCTTGTCCTTTTCATGCATGGAAATATATGCCGTCGTCTGGCCAACGGCCGCAACCACAAAGAGCTGCGTGGCATCCTTTTCTTTCCCGAGCTGCGCCACCCACTTAGGCGAATCGGGGTACGCCGTGGTCTGCCCCTGCGCATTGTTTGTGCTCCCCGCAAGGGAGGTTGCAAGCGTCAGGATCATCATGATCACGGAGAGAAGTTGTTTCATATGGGGGACCCCCTAAAATTCGATCGAATATACTGCGCTACGTGTCTCAGCAAAGGCCTGCCTTAGAAGAAAGTGCCATGCTTGTTTTCGCGCCATTGCGTTTCCGTAAAGGCCTGCACGTCCTTTAGCTTCTTGTTCGAAAGATCATCATTCACGTCCACGAATACCTCATCACAGACCACAAGACAGTAGGGGCAACGACACGACGCACTGACGCGGTCATGCTGTACGTTTGCGTAGGTGCGGTACTCGCCAAAGGTGAAATTCGTCGTGGTCGATCTCTGAATGCGCTCTCCATGATAGATCTTCTCCGTTTTCTTATATGTGCTCTCCGGCCTTTTTACGGTTGCATCCCCCAAAAAAGACTCAAGCACCTTGAACTCCTGGTTGATCATGCTCGAGATCACGTGACAGTTATGGCAGCGAATGACGTTCGATTCCACCTTGATACATGCAAACAGATTCGTCAAGGCAAGGATTCCCGCCGTGATGCCAAGATCAACGGCAAGCGGCATGTCATCCCAATGCTTTCTCAGGATAAGCGACACAACGAAATGCACTGCGAAAAGGAGCAGCGCAAAAAAGAGGGTTGAAAAGAACAAGCCACCTTGATGCACGTGGATGTTGGGAAAGCTTTGCATTGTCGTGGGGATCGTCTCTTTTTCCTTTACGCGCTTTGCCTTGAGATAAGCGACCCGTAGCAAGAATACCAACGCCACGATCACCGCAAAAGCAACCGTCGCAAGGATCGTCTTTAACTCCAGAAACGTATGCCAGAAATTGGTCGTCGAACCCGGATTTAGGATCCTCTTGGCAAAATACTTGTAATTCCCGTTTTCCTGATTCCAAAAGAATATACCTGCGGCGCCCCAAAAGCACAGCACGTCAAGGATCCTGGGAAGCAAAAGAACCAACACGCACTTCCCGGGCAAAACATTTGGATTGTGAACGTTCGGTCCGTCATACTTGTGATTCACCGCCGTACGGAGCGTTAGCGCCAAGACGTCCGGATTGTCTATTTTGCTCGGATCATTGTATTCCGTTTGATTTCCCATGTTTCATCCTCCGAAATCTTCAACATAGTCCTCTTATGATTATATCATCTCCAACCAAAATGTGCCAGTGGGGACGGTTCTTTTCGTGCCAATGGGGACGGTTCTTTTTGGCACGTTTTGTCCTTGAAGACAAAATGTGCCAAAAAGAACCGTCCCCATTGGCACGAGTCAAAAAGAACCGTCCCCACTGGCACACGAAAAAGCTTAGCTTTCGTCTGCATTGGCTGGTTCTCCAAAATCGTAGCATCCGCCGTATCTGTCTGTCTCGGTGTTGAAGTCCTCCATTTCGTCAAGATAAAACCAATAAAGTCTCGTGTCAATCCATTCGAATTGAATCGTCTTTGACTTTTGGAGGATCTTCTCGATCGTGGTAACCGTGTTGTCGTCCAGATCCTTTATGACCAATGACTTGTCATTAAACTGATACTGGATGACCTCATTGGTTTCAGGCAGAAAGCCAATGATCCTGACGTGAAACTCATTATAATAAGGTTCCGCCTTCGAATATTCCGGGCCTCTTATGATCTCAATATAATCCTTGTTCCACTGATCCGTGTTGACCCTCTCCGACGTTCCGTAAACCGCTGAAACTCTTGAATACTGCACATGTTGAGGCTCCGTATAGGTCACGTAATAATTCCCGTCATAATAGGAGCAATTCTTGACCAGGCGATATCTGTTATCCATCGGGAGCGATTCTTCTCTGTCCGGCCCTTCGTATGCGTTTTCCGAGAGGATGGTCGGATTCCCATCCTTGGTCATTTCTTTGACGATGTGGTGCTCATCGTCATAATCCCATGTCGTGATTTCACTCACCTCAAACCCTTCCGGAAGCTTGCTCTGAACGTCATCCACCTCCAAAAGGCTATAATCCTTGAAGACGATCTCCTGATCCTCCTTCAGATTTGCTATGTACAAGGTATCATCGCAGTAAATCATTAAATATTCATCGACGATTTGTAGGCCAAAGCTACTGGGTAGGTAGAAATCCCTGTCAAATATCTGCGTCGTGGTTTTCGTGCCCAGATCATATCTCCAAATGCTGTTTTGGTAATGCCCATAATCAGGGTCTTTGCTTCCGCTATCACACAAATAAACGACATAATCCTTCGTGGCACACACCAAAGACAAAATGTATGGATCTGCCTTAAAAAGGAGCTCCGGTTCCCCGTTCGTTAATCGATATACGGAATTATTGAGCTGGATGATTGCGCCGCCGTCTCCTTCGCTTACATATCTCGGCAAGGGATTGTAGCAAGCGTACTCATCAGTCGCTTTTTCCGTGGTGATCGGCACTATGTTGCTTTTTTCCCTGTAATTCCCCCGAACATAGATATTGGGAAGGCCATTCCACTTTTCTTCCTCCAGCCCGTAATGCTTTTCATATTTCTTGGGAGCCGACGAAACCGGCGAAGCAACGCATGACTTCCCCAGACAACTCGTGGCGAACACAGCCAATATGAGAACTAAAATGATCACCCTAATCTTTCTCATGATGATCCCTCATTTCGATGAATCCTTATTTTGCCGTCAGCCCTTCCGTGATGCTACAAAAGAAATCCTTGCTCCTTCAAATTTCGAATCGACAAGTCTGGGCTGTGTTTGTGTTACTTGCTAACCGTTACGCCGCAGGTGCCGTTGGTGAAACTGACCTCCACCTGGTATCCGTCTTTATTGTACGCGCTGTAGGTATAAACGGTGATGCCGTAGATGACTTGATCTTGCTCCTCGGGATCTTCCGTGAAGCCTGCAGCCTTTACCTTTTCAGCATATTCCTTGACCTGATCGACGGTAACGCCCTGGAAAGCGGCGGTGAACTCATATTCTTCGGTAGATGCTCCCGCCAGCGAGAACTCGGGCTTGGGGATGAGCTTGGTAAATTCATTGTCGGGCCAGTTGCCGCCCAGCTGGGTGGTGGAACCGTCCTGCTCCTTGCTCGTCCAGCTTCCGTCGGAATTCTGTACAAGAACCGTGCCGTCCGTATCCACGATGGTCATGCTGCCGTCGTTTCCAAAGGATACGTCCATGCCTTCCGCCTGTGCAGCAGCAATGATCTCCGCGCGGGTCGCGTCATCCTGCTTGCCCCACACAACGTCCGTGGCGCTCTGGATGTCCGTCATGGATGAGAATCCGGTGCCTTCCGTACTTGCCTGCGCCTCGCTCTGATTTTCTGCCTCCGTCTTTGCCTCCGAGGATTCCTTCGTTTTCGAAGAGTTGTCCTCTCTCTCAAGCGGCGCGTCAGACCTTGCCTGAGATTCCTTAGAGCTCTCGCTGGTGTCCTTTCCGCATGCCACAAGCGACAGCGCGATCAAAAGTGCCAACACGATACCTAATCTCTTCTTCATGTTTTTTCTCCTTCGTTTCATATTATTCATCGATCCTTGTATCGATCACCAGATTCATTTTTAAGTACGGCCTCACGTCCATGTCCCCGACGGTTCCTTCCTGCTCCTCGTCGAAGCTCTGCGAATATTCCTTGACCGTTACCACCCTATGGATCCATAGATGCGACGTCCCCGTTTCGGAATCCTCGATCCTGGTGTGCGTGATCGTCTCGGTCATATCCTTCCCGGAATATCCGTAGGTATAGGACTTATCGATGAGAACCTTGCTTTTCGACTCCATCTTTGTGGCATCCAGCGGAAGCTCGAACTTCATTCGGTTGGTCCCGTAGGGCATGGAAAGCGTTACGGAAACGCCCTCGCCCTTGACATAGCATTCGCTTTCCGACGGCTGGTTGATGGTTGTTGAGATGGCGTTGTATGTGTGGTTCAGCTGCCCTTTTTTCGAGTTCTCGGTATATTGGTCCGCCACGCGCTGGCAAAAGATCTTATCGTAGTCGCTCAGGTCCGCTACAAGCCCCAGACTGAAGTCCCCGACATAGGTTCCGGTAAAGCTGGAAAAATCACCGCCCTCCTTGACCAGTTCTATGTCTGCCGTGTAGCAATAGGGCGCCTTGATGTTATAGGCATAGTCAAAGGTCTCCTCCATGGTTTTCTGCTGTAAGATGCTGATGGTCCAGCGCATGTTTTTCGACATTTCATCCCGAAGCAGGGAATTCACCTTGTCATAAAACTCCCGAAGGCGTCCCCTTGCATTGGAAAGCTCCACAATGTCCTTATATTTCTTCTGATCCTCTTTATATTCCTTGATCGAGACCATAATGCCTGCAATGATCAAATTGGCTTCATCCGGGAGACCGTCAAAGCCAAATTCCTGCGCTGCTTCGTCCATCTTCCCGATCAACGCGCTGACGCCGTCATATGCATCCAACGTCGGGATCTTTGCGCGTACCAAGTCATACATCTTGTCATATCCGATCAAAGAAAGCCAGTTGTGGATGATCCTGTCCTGAGCCTCGGGCGTGAATTTAAGCCTTTTCAGAATTTCGTCAATGGTGTTCTTATCTCTCGTCGCATCATCAAGGCTCTTATATTCACTGACCGCCGATACTGCACTCTTTAATGCGTTAAGAATCTGCTCGTCCGTGATCTGCCCGTCAAAAGAAAGCTTGCCCTCGAAGGTGATGGGCGTAAACTGCGGAAATGCCACCTGTAGCTCTACGGGATAAGAAGTCACGGAAGCCACCTTCGGCAGACTGCTCGGACGAAGAAGCTGCATCCAGGACTGCTCCTGGAGCGTTAAGGATACAGACTTTAATCTCACGGGCTGGCGACTGATCTCGTTTTCCAAGGCGGATACATATTCCTTAATGTGTTCGTTCTGGCTTTCCTTCGCCACGGCGAGGAATTCTTTTGACAAGCCAACGTCACCTGCGGAATAACTATAGACCGCACCAAGGAAGTTCAAAAGATCGTCCTTTGGCCAAAGGAAAAGGCCCTCGTTCAAAAGCTCACTCCCAAGGGCGGGGTCCTGCGCATCCATGGCATATATCGCCGCCGCGGCATAAAGCGAAGGCTCCTGCGGATTCGCCATGAGTGCATTCATCGCGCACTGTTTTGCAGTCTGCGGATCGCTCTCTTCTTTTGCCATGACGAGATGATAGGCTGGGAAAAACTCCGCGCCCGTACGGTCCGTAACAAGCTGCGCCTTGGGTGAAAAGTGATTGCTCACTTCCTTCTCGATCGTGAGAACCTGCTCCCTTAATGCGTAAAGATTTTCAACGCTTTCGTTCCTCAGATAATAAAAGTCCCGCTCCACGTGGTTTGGATATGCGGATGCCTTTTGATAACAGCTTTCCGCTTCCGCATCCTTTCCGCGGAAGGTATAGATCAGGCCTTCAAAATAAAGGGGCGCGTCGCTCCCAAGACCTGCGGCTGTAATGGAATCCCAGTCCTTGTAGGGCGCATCGCCGATCACGTCGTCTAAGGACTCGCCCTCTCCGAGGAGCCAGAGCACCGTGTCGATGCAAAGTCTAAGGGAGGAGATTTCTGCCTGGGCCATGCCGTAAAAAAACTCGCCGGAAAGCGTCATCCCGACGTCACTTTGGAGCTTTGCCGTCTCTTCGTAAGCCTGCACGCGTTCAAAAAGCGCCTCGCAGGCATTTCCGCTTGCCTTTAGATTTCCTGAAACAGACTCGACGGACATATTTTCCGGTTTGTCACATGCACATAATGTCAAAACCAGACAGATGGATACAATGATTGACAAAAACCTTTTTGTCATTTGAGTTCTCCTTTAAATGGGCATGGGGAGACAACGAAGCGTCGTCTCCCCGTTTTATCAAACAGTGTTAATCTGCAGAAAGTCCGCTCATGAGCTTCTCTAAGTCTGCGTCGCTCTTATTCTGGATCTCTCCGTCGGTATAGAAATAGGTGATCATTTTTGCGATGGCCTTGCCTTCGTAGACAAAGACAAAATCATAGTAACCGGGCTTATAATCGTCATTACTTAAGTAAAAGGCTCCCCATTGCCATTCATCAGGATACTCCTCATCTTCGGGGTAGCGCAGGTCGCAGTACTGCACGAACCCGGGCATTAGATCGGAGAACTGCGTCGTCTCGTAGGATCTCTGATCCTCACGGTGCTCAAGGATCCAAACCTTGATGCCGTACGTTGCGTCCGTGTCAGGATAGAATTCCACCCACTCATTCTTCTGGAAGATGCAGCGGATGCCGTCGGTGCCTTTTTCCCTGGAAAAATTAAACTCCGTGCTGCCGCAAACGTTTCCGCAAATCTTCACGCCGCGCAGAACGGACCAATTTCTGTCATCGAGTTCAATAAAGTAAAGCTTGCCCGGGAGCATGCTGTCCTTTGTGGTAACGCCGGTAGCATTTCCGCCAGAGGAGTTCTCAACGGAACTGTCGCTTCCGGAAGTGCCGTTGCCAGTGCTCTCGTTCGTTTTCCCGGAAGCCTGGCTGTTTCCCTCAGAAGCAGGAGTTTTGCCACAGGCAACCAAAGAAAGTAACAGGGTCGTCGCGATCAACAATGCAAATATTTTTTTCATATTTTTGCCTTCCTTTCTGTCATGGACATGCATGGTTTCCATGCGTCTCTCACCCTAAATTGTACGGCAAAGCCGTACAAAAGCAATATGGACGTTTGGGTAGGGTGGCGATTTTTGCCGATTTTACGAGGTTTTTTCGTACTCCTCGCTCACGCCAAATTTTTTGAACAGTTCCGCTCGACTGTTGATATCCAATCGTTTATAGAGTTCCGAAACATGCATTTTCACGGTCGATTCCGAAAGGCCCAGCTCGCCTGCGATCTGTCTTCTTGTCTTCGCTGCCAAAAGCAGGGTTGCAACCTCCTTCTGGCGCGGCGTCAGCTCATACTTTCCAAAACGGTCCGCATTTTCCACCTTTTCCTGCAGGAGCTCCATGTCCGGCTTATAAAGACTCTTGATCCAAAGGGCCGAAAACAGATGCTGGTAGCTCATGGGCGAAAACATCAATAAAAGGATCGTTGCAGTCAAAGTAAACACCAATGTGGCAATGGGCATCGCTTCAGGATAAAAATCATACACCCAGTCGCTGGAGAGCGTCGTGATCGGGGTCAGGAGCACGTAGATCAGCGTGCATTGCTTGAGCAGCCTATAGCTTGCAAATTTCCGCTGCGCGCAGGCAAGGGTGTAAATGCAAAGGGGCCAGCCCATATAGCTCAAACCGCTAAACAGGTCCTGCGGGATGGTCGTGCCGATCTTGGGTGCAAGCACAGCAAACAGTCCCATGCCGATGGAGCAGACAAAGAAGAAGTTCCACAGATGCCAAGTGGAAATCCGCAGTCCGCAAAAAACGGCAAGCAAAAGAACGCCCACAAGCACGCTGCCGGCGATGACGAACACATATTCCTGACGAGATTTGCTAACAAGCCCTGCAATGTACCCGTCAACGGCAAAATATACAATGAAATACGCAAGGGCCCAGTAAAGTCCCTTTGCATCTTCTTTGGTGCTCTCTTCCTTGACTTCAAGATCCTCTTCCTTGAATTTAAGAATGCAGAAACAAAGCATCAAAAGCAGAGTCAGCGGCAAGACATACATGACGAAAATGCCGTCCGCCTTCAAGAAATCAAGGGTCCTCACGATCGTAACGGAAAAGAACATCAGCATGATGCCGAACAATCTCTCCGCATTATTTGAGGCGTAAGCATACCCACACCTCGCGCCGGTAACGACTCCGCCAAGTCCCATGTTGCCGATCAGGCCAAAGACAAATCGCGGAATCCCCACCGGCAAAAAAAGAAACGGAACAAAGCCCACGAGCATCACTATGACGGATGTCCTGAGCAATGGTTTAAATTTCTTTGTCCATAAAAGCATGACCACCAAGGAGGCCACCATGTGCCCCACCTTAACGATCGTTGCTCCGCTAAGCCCCAAAACCTTTACCCCGATCGGGAGGAAATTCCCTCGCACGGAGTAAAAGATCAGTTCGAGCACATATGCCATATAATAAACATATCGGGACGGTCGCACGTCCGAAATGCGAATGCTTTCATGAAATTTTGGAAATGCAAGGGTTTTCATCCGGGCTGTCTCCGTCGCTTCTTACGAGTTTCCCTAAAGGTTCCGTACTTACATGATAATTTTACCACGCGGCGAAGCGACGTTCAACCGAGAATTATTCTAGGATATCACTTCATCATTTATATCCTCTATCAGATTGGTAACAAGATGATTCATTTGTACGGCATTTTTGCTTGTGATCACTGGCTTTCCAGTCCGCTTTTCAACTGCAATCCTCGCTTCCCCGGCAGCTGCTCCGCCCTCATTTGCCACTATGCGGTTTTCCTCGAATGTCCCCGGTTTCTTCTCCTTTGAAATCTCCGTGGTTGTCGCTTCCGCAAGCATATTGAGAACCAGTTCCAGTGTTGACATATTATCCCGAAGGTTCTCTTTCTTTAGACCCTTAAGATTTTTATACTGTCTTGTAGTCATCCCTGACCACGCCTTTGTTATCTCATCTGTCAGGATGGCGTACTCGACACCTTTTTTGACTCCGCGCTTATCCCACTCATCGGTAAGCTCTTTTCTTACCTGAATCGCCTGAAGTCGTTGATTGATCCATTCTCTTGAATATCCCTTCTTAGCATATGTCTCGAGCGCTCGTTCTATGGTGAGTTCCGGGTCGATCACTTCCTCCATTCGTTCGCGCCCAACTTGCGCAAGCCATAATTTGAACGGTTCAGCTTTTGGGGATGGGATTGACTGAATAATGCGCAGAAGCTGTTCTGCGGTTGCGACGTCAGTCAGTCTCTTTTTTCCATCTTGTGCTTTCATTTTCAATTGGTTACAATTTGTAACCAGTTCATTTCCCTCTTCCTTTAACCTGTTTTTCAACACTTTCCAATAATTCCTGGCTCCATCCACATTAGGTTGTTCCGTTAATACTCGCACAACATCCACAACCGAAAAATACCATTCCTCTTCTTCCTCAACCCACGCCGTCCTGATTGGCTGTTCTTCAAATAACTGTACTTTGCTGTTTTCCATAGACTTTCCTCCTGTTTATGTAATAGTTTTAGTCGTTTATGCGTCCCGTATTCGTATTTACGATATTTCGGGCGAATTATATGGCATGACGAAATCGTCATGCCAGTTTTATAATTCCTTTATTGCTGATATATATCCTTTCAAACGTTCCTTTTGTCTTTCATCCAGGTCTTCAATTTCCTGAAGGATATCATAGTTCTCCGTTCCGGCCGTACAAATCCGGTAATCCAGCTTAACCCTTTCCTTATCAGTTCCTTGCAGGATTTCATAAGGCGTTACGTTAAGCACGTCACAGATGATCATGATCTTGTCAGCGGCAGGATTAGTCTTTTTCCTTTTCCAGTCACTGATCGTGCTCTGAGATATGCCTGTTTTGCGCGAGAACTCTATCTGTGACATTCCTCGCTCATTCATGATCTTAAATATCCGCTCGCTGATTATCATTCTGCGTCCCCGTCATTTCACACTGTTTTATTCGTTAATACGATATTATATCGTAATCATGATATTGTCAAGCAAAAAAACTGCCACAGCATAACACAACTACTGTGGCAGAATCAATCATAAAGCCCTGTCAGATCACTTTTTCACGCATACTCCGATAAAACCCTGAGCCCTCATATTTCCACAAAAGCCGAAGCAGACACCAACTCAGTATGCTAAACAAGAGTAAAATCCCATAACCATATACTGTGGCTTCCAGTTGTTTGTCTTGGAAATACGCCAGATAATCCCTTGTCATCTGCGTTAGCTCAGTATATAACTTGCCCTCGGCAAAATATGCAATAGCGCCTGAAAAGAATGACGTGACAAAAAGAGCGACTAGCAAGATCATCACGCAATATTCTTTTCTTGCAGTAACCATAAAGAGCATATAGAATCCCATACCTACTGCTAAAAATGCAATCACGTCTCCCCTTTCTCCCTTGCCAAGGATCAATTCGATCAAAGCAGCCAAAGTAAAGCCCAGAAACACTCCCACGACTGAGAGAAGATGTGGAAATGCAATCTGCAGTTTCTTTGAGAGCTGGCTCGAGATCAAAAAATCGGAAAACAGTACGGAGTGGAAATCTGCAACCGCTCCCAAAGGTGCCATCATGCCAAAGAAAAGCCCCAAGAAAAGAAGCTCCCCATTTCCCCGATGCAATGCATCCGACGTTATACAGATCAAGAAAATCAGTTCAAATATGGCATAAGCAATAAAGTCCGCCTTAAAGCTTTTACTATATTTGCATAGCCGCAATGCTAATCTAAAATCTTTTACCAATTTACCGATTTTTTCCATCCCGAAATCCTTCCTTCCACATACGCCTTATCTGCCAGATAAGTAAGATCACTCCGTCAATCCCTCCTATGGCCATGGCGATCATGATCCATGGTTCTTTCCATACGGAATCCGTAAGCCAGATCAGAAAACCCAATCCAATGACGGGAAGCGATGCAGCAATTACCATGACCTTAATGAAGTGTCTAAAATTCATGCAGACCATCATCACCAGGTATGTTGCGATGACCTCCCCTGCCAGCATCGTCAAGCCTCGACCTTCCATGATGCTCTTGACCCCTCTTCCCCGAGCAATGAGAGCGTCGACGGCAAGATTACTTCCGAACAACAGGATCGGAAGGACAATGCTTAAGATCAGATCTGCCGTCACAAAGTTGCGTAATGATTGTTTTCCTCGACCGGACACTCGCATAAGATCCATGCCCCGCGGCCCGCCCAAAATAAAGTCCGTGATCGGAAAACAGACGATCACATACAAATACAGCCACACCGCATAAATCATCATCAGCCAAAACACTTCAACTGCCAACAGCTCTGGATTCTCTCTCGAATATACGAAACTCCAAAACAGAATCTCCGTGAGCAGACAAAGCAAAGGCATCACCCAAAAGAATATTTTAAATCTATTAGAAGCATAGGTCCAAAACTCTCTCCACATAAGCTTTCTCCTACCGCACGCTTGCATTCTGCCTAAGAATTGCCACGCTGATCTGGAACAATGACGGTGTTTCCTTGCTTAGGCGAACGCCTGCCAGCTGATCCAGGTTCTCTGCAAGGCATATTCCCTCGAATCCATATCTGTTCTCCGTCACGTCAAACATGGCACTTCGAATGCCGTCAAGATCTTCCTTCTCTCCCTTGATCAGGACATACTTTTCCTTCAGGTCCTCCACAAAGCCTTTTTCTACAACCTTTCCACGGTCCAGGAACACGCAATAATCCGTCACATTTTCCATGTCAGAAATGTTATGCGTCGAAAACAATGCGCTGCTCTCTCCCTGTCCCTTTTCCAGATACTCCCGGATCATGTTGCAAAGCTTGTCACGCATCAACGGATCCAACGGAGACGTTGGCTCATCCATGAGAAGAAGCTTTGTTTCTCTCGCAAACGCAGTCGCCAGCATCAGCTTCATGCGATTACCGTCGGAAAGCTCAGAGACCTTTTTCTTCCAACCGTTTCCTTCCAGGATCCCCATCTCCCCGCACAGCTGCTCGAAACGCTCCTTGGAAAACTTTGCGAACAACAGCTCACAGATATCCCCTACCTGACGCACGGTCCAATGCTGTAGGAAAAAGCCCTTGGGCGCCGTAAAACCAATGCTCTCGCGAACATGATTCTCAGGGTTCTCGCGCTCGTCATTGACATACTTCCCGAAGTATTTGATCTCTCCTTTATAATCCAGCCTCGTTCCGGCCAGACAGTTTAGGAGCGTCGTCTTGCCCGCGCCGTTTTCGCCGATGAGCGCCGTGGCAAATCCTTTCGGGATTTCCAATTCCCCTATGTTTAATTCAAAATCCTTAAATTTCTTCGTCAGATCCTTGATCCCTAAAACTGATTCAAATTCCTGCATGACATATCCCTCCATCAACTAGTAAAGTGCAAGTTCCTAAGATTCATCCACGCTCAAAAGCATCCGAAGCATCTCCTGAAGTTCCTCGCCGCTCAGCTTCGCGATCTTTGCTGCATGAATTGCTTCACCCAGGCTCTCTTCCACCTTTCTAAGGTGCTGTTCGCGCAGCATTTCCGTATCCTGCGCGTTGACGTAAAAGCCTTTCCCCTGAACACCCGTCGCCAGGCCCTCTTCCTGCAGGATCTCGTAAGCCTTCATGGTCGTGATGACACTGATCTTTAATTCCTTCGCCAAACTACGGATGGACGGCAAATACTCGCCCTGCTTTAGTTTCCCGGATAAAATGTCCTCACGGAAAGAGTCGGCGATCTGTTGATAAATTGGAATTCCTGAATTCTGTAATAGTATCATATTCATGGCTCCTCTTAACTGTTTATATGTTATATATACACCATAAACAGCTAGACGTCAACGTTTATTTTGCAAAAGTTTTACCATTCATTTTCCAAATCCTACCGCTTACGTCAAATCTATTTCTTTTCGTTCGGAACTGTTCTATGGTAAAGTCACGGGGGCACGGAAGGCCTTGCATCCCGAGCAACAAGTGTTTCACCAGATCATAAGGAGAATGAGAACATGGAAAAAAGCATTGCGATCCAAACGAAGGGGCTGACGAAAAGATATAAGGAAAAGGTGGCGGTGGATCACCTAAACCTCACGGTATATGAAGGCGAAATGCTCGCGCTTCTCGGTGTCAACGGCGCAGGGAAGACGACAACGATCCGCATGCTCTCGGGACTTTCGGTGCCGACGGAGGGCACGGCGCAGATTCTGGGACGCGACGTCATAAAAGAGAAGGATCAGGTCAAGGCTTTGATCGGCATCTCCCCGCAGGATACGGCGGTGGCGGAGAACCTGACGGTGGAAGAAAACCTAAGCTTCATGGCGGGGATCTGTTTGGAAAGAAAAGACGAAGTGAAAAGTCGCGTGGAGGAAATACTGAAGGGATTTCATTTAGAGGAGGTTCGCTCAAAGCTCGCAAAGACCCTCTCAGGCGGCTGGAAAAGGAAGCTTTCCATCGCCATGGCTATCATCGGTAAGCCGAAGGTCCTTTATCTCGACGAGCCGACCTTAGGGCTGGACGTGCTTGCAAGACGCGAGCTCTGGCGGGAGATCGAAGGGCTAAAGAGCCAGATGACCATCATACTGACCACCCATTACATGGAGGAGGCCGAGGCGCTGGCGGACCGCATCGCCATCATGATCGACGGGCAGCTGGCATTAACGGGAACGCTTTCTGAGCTTGAGGAAGTTACCGGAAAGAAGGGGCTTGAAGAAGTGTTTGTCAGCGTTGCAGAGCGCAAAGCTTTGGACTAAGAAAGGCAGGAAAGAACATGAATAGAACATTACAATTCAGCAAACGCAATCTCCTTGAAATCTCAAGGGACGTGCTCAGTTATATTTTTTGCATCGGATTTCCCTTGGTCATGCTGGTGATCATGACGCTGGTGAACGAAAGCATACCAAAGGAAGCCGGAATGACGATCTTTCGCATCGACAATCTGGCGGGCGGCATCGGGATCTTTGGGCTGACCTTTGTCATGCTCTTTTCCGCAATGGCGGTTTCCAAGGATCGCACCAGTTCCTTTTTGATCCGCATGTACGCCTCTCCCATGAAGAGCAGCGACTTTACGAATGGCTATCTCCTCCCCATGTTGGTGGTAGCTCTGGCGCAGTCCGTGCTTTCCTTCATCGCATCCCTGCTCATCTCCCTGATCGTTGGCGATGCGCTGAATCCTTTGGGACTCCTTGCAGGAATCCTTGCGCTTCTGCCCTCCGCCTTGTTTTTCATCTTCATCGGCATACTCTTTGGGACGCTTTTTAATGAGAAGGCCGCGCCGGGCCTTTGCTCCATCATCATTTCCCTGGGGTCCTTCCTCGGCGGGATCTGGTTTGACGCGGAAGGGACCGGCGGCGTGATGCTGAAGATCTGCAAATGCACGCCGTTCCTGTACTGTACAAAGTCCGTGCGCTCCGCCCTTCACCTGACCTTTGACTGGGAAGGCTTTTGGCTGCCAATCCTTATTGTTACGGCGTCGGCAGCCGTGATGGCAGTCCTTAGCACATTGGTTTTCCGCAAAAAAATGAAGGCGGATCTAGCATAAGCTCGCCTTTACTTTCCCTGGCATTTTCGCTATACTTAGGCTAATAAAGAAAGGGAAGAGGTGCGCACGATGCTGATCAGATCTGAGATCGATCCCAAATACGTGGAACTGGAACTCCATGTCTGCAAGGACGCGATGGATGAGGAGGTGGCCCGGACCTTGGGCGACCTGCACGCACTGTTTGACGAATCCATAAGGGCCGTTGATGAAAGGGGCAACCAGCTTTTGTTGCCCCTTGTCGGCATTTATTCTTTTTTCGCGGAAGGGCAACGGGTATATGCCCTCGACGAGAAACAAAAATACGTGGTCTCGGCGAAATTATATGAATTGGAAGAAAAATACGAAGAGAGCTTCGTTCGGATCTCCAAATCAGAATTGGTCAACGTAAAGAAGATCAAAAGCCTTGACCTAAGCCTCACCGGAACCATCAAGGTAATCATGAAAAACGGATATGAGACCTATTCCTCAAGGCGCAACGTGGCAAAGATCCGCGAGCGCCTTGCGCTAAAGAAAACGACGAGGGGGTAAGAAACATGAAAGAAGTCTTAAGACGCGGAGCCATCAGCTTTGCGATTTCCTGTTTCGCAGGACTTGTGATAAACCTTTTGATCGACGTCATTGCAAATGCATGCGGCGTCCAAAATTTCATATCCATTCCCCCCGATTTCCTTGGGAAGTTTTCAACGCCCGTGATGGCGGCCTATGTCAATGTCCTGCTTTACGGCGTGATCGGTGCGACGTTTGCAATGATGACCGCGATCTTTGACTGTAACCGGATCGGGTATCTGATCCAGGGACTGCTCTATTTTCTGGTCACTGCCGCCGTGTGCATGATCGTCACGATAGGCTTTTGGCAGCTTCACCATCACATGACCGCTCTGATCTGCACCCTCGCGGGTTATGGCATCTCCTATGTGATCATGGGCCTTGCGCTCTATCGCACGCTAAAGAAGGACGTCCAGTTCATCAACGAAGAGCTGGCCTAGGCTGCACGCACTGGCTTTGAGGTCATATTTTCCGCATTACCCAGATCAGGTTGCCTTTATATTTCGCCGCTGAGGACGGATCGTTTAAATCCTCTTTGTCTCCCTTATAGCCCCTGTAGACGTCCACAACTTCGAAGCCGCAAAGCTTTGCAAGCAGGAACACCTCGCTGCGATACGTCTCGCGCATCATCAGGGGTCGCACGCGCTCTCCGATCACGTTGCCGTCATCGTCCAGCGTCTCGAACTTCCAATTGCCGTACATTTGCTGCGTATAGGGATTGTAGGTAATTGCATTGTAGATGCGCTCTCTCTTGCCGTCGGCATTGACATATTCAAGGCGGAGGGAATAGTCCTCCGGCGTCGTCTTCATTTGCACGGCTTGCATGGGCGGCCACGGGTCGAAGGTATTGAACGTAAGGACCCCGCCGTCCTCTAGCTGGTCATGGAGGTTGCGAAGCGCCGCGATCTGAAGCTCCGTGGTCGGCAAATGCATAAACCCGCTCCGCGCGATGATGGCAAGGGAATACTTTCGGCCGGAACTGAACTTCGTCATGTCCGCGGGATAAATGTTCAGCTTTAGGCCCTGCTTTTCCGCCTTGGCCTGGGCCACCTTGCACATTTCCTCGGAAAGGTCCGTGCCGTCCGCCATGATGCCGCGCTCTGCAAGGTACAGAAGGACCGCACCCGTCCCGCACGCCACGTCCACCACGCCGCCCGCGCCGTACTTCTTCGCCAACTCCAGATAAAACTCCTGAAAGTTCTCGTGACGATCCTTTTCCTGCCCATACATCACTTCCAGATACCTGTCATAATTCTCAGCAACATCCTTGTAATCATGTAGATCCATCGTTTTTTCCTCCTTTTTTTGAGCCATTGTTTAGGCATATTATCCAAAACCCCATAAGAAAGGCACCCTTACGACCATAATAATATAGTCCTAAGGGTGCCTGTCAGCACGGTTCCACCTTAACTTTTCACTTCAGATTCCATCAAATCCTAACCTTTAACGCAGGTCTACGGCAAGGCTTACTCTTTCTTTCAGCCTGCAGCTTGGGAATGGTTTTCGCCTGTCGTCCTCATAAATGGCTTCCACCCTACGCCATTCTCTCTGGATGATTCTCTACAAGTTACTCTTTTCCGTCATCGCTTTTCTTATGTTGTTTTCTGAAAAAATATCAGACCGAAGATGATTTGTCAATACGTTTTTTCATGTGCCAGTGGGGACGGTTCTTTTTGGCACAAACATGCCAAAAAGAACCGTCCCCACTGGCACATGATCACAGCATCAGCGCTGCGAGGCCCATGATGACCCATATAGTGAGGGCAAGGCCTAGGGCGGTATACACCTGGCGGAGGGCATTTTTCTTTCCGCGCACCTCTTCGAGCTTGGCGCGTTCCTCGGGATCCTCCGTGTGAATTTCCTCCTGGTTCGTGTCCGGAATGAATGCAAAAAACTGGATCAGCAGAAGGATCAGCGCGCCCACCTTAAAGCCAGTTTCGCCATTCCCGACATGGAACAAACTGGTGTTTTGAAAGGTGTCCGGCAGAAAGGTCCACAGGATAAACCCGCCCACAATGCCTGCCACGCAGATCAGGTTCCGAATAAGTTTCAATTGTTTGATCGACAGATTTTTCATAATGCCACCTCACTCCACAAAACTGGTCCACAAGCCATGGATGATCAAGTTATGAAACACAAATTTCATCAGCACGGTCACCTTCTCGAAATGGAATTTCTGAAGCACGACATTCTCCGATTCATTGTCAGGACACGTCTCGCCAAGCCTTTGAAACTTGCCGACACCCGTGATGCAATCCCGCCACGTCGCTTGAAAAGCGGATTCGGGCATATATTCCCGAAGCTGCTGGCTAAAATACGGGTAAAGCTTCTCCAAATGGTCCTGAATGATCCATTCCGCGCAGTTTCGAACGATTTCCATACGCTGGGCGGTCTTGCTTTCCGGGGCCTTGTTTCCCGTGGCCTTTTTATTTCGCTTCGTCGGCGTTTCGAACATGTCCGCCGCTTCGAACAAATTCTCCCCGTCATCCATTGCCATCAGCGCCTGGTTTAGCAGCTCGATCTCCCGCGATTTGCTTTCAATCGAGGCTATGATCTCGGCCTTCCTTAAGTGGACGATCTCCTTTAGGGATGCGTTTCCCTGCAGGTACTCCTTGATCTCCTTCACCGAAATCCCAATGGCCCGAAGCGTCAGCACCTCTCGGATCCGCACAATCTGCTCGGCGGAATACTTCCGGCGCGAGGAACCTTCCTCCCGCGTGCTCGCAATGATGCCCTCTTCCTCATAGAAGCGGAGCGTCCGCGAGGAAATGCCGAATCGATCGCATATTCCAGATATGTCCACAAGCTTTGTTTCATCCATATGATCACCCTCTGCTTGTATTATATCAGTTGACGCTGCGTCAATGTCAAGAGAAAATGTGCCAGTGGGGACGGTTCGGTGTGCCAGTGGGGACGGTTCTTTTTGGCACGTTTTGTCCACGCAAGGCAAAACGTGCCAAAAAGAACCGTCCCCACTGGCACGCCAAAAAGAACCGTCCCCACTGGCACATTAAATCTTATTCCTCGCCGCGTTTTACTGCTTCGGCATGTTCCTTCTGAATGTCCTCGAATGCGGAAAGAACAGGTTCTTCGTCCTTTCCATGGATCCTGCGGGCAACGTAGCTCTTCGTGATCTTCATGACAACGGGTGACAGAACGACCACGCCGATCAGGTTGGGCACCATCATGAATCCGTTAAAGGTATCAGAGATGTCCCATGCCAGGGAAGAAGTCATAACCGCACCGGACACGATCATCAACACGAAGATCACCTTGTAGACCTTGATCCCCTTCGTGCCGAAAAGATATTCCACGGCCTTACTGCCATAGTGAGACCAGCCAAGGACGGTGGTAAACGCGAAGAGCAGCATTGCAATTGCAACAAACCACTCGCCGGGACGCCCAAACACGTTTCCAAAAGCCTGTGCCACCAGCGTAGCGTCGCTGGTTCCCTCTACTGCAAGACCGGTGCTCAGGTCGATCATGCCAGAGGAAAGAACCACGATCGCAGTCATGGTACATACGACAAAGGTGTCAGCGAATACTTCGAAGATTCCCCAAAGACCTTGCTTCACGGGCTCCTTTACGTTGGAGTTGGAGTGAACCATAACGGAAGAACCAAGACCTGCCTCGTTGGAGAACACGCCTCTCTTACAGCCCTGCGTGATTACCATCTTGATGGCAATGCCTGCTGCCGCGCCTTCCACGGCCTTTACGCCAAAGGCAAAACGGAAGATCGCCGCGAACATGGCACCCACCTTGTCAATGTGAACAAAGAAGACTATGATCGCGCCGATGATGTAAAGGATGGCCATAAAAGGAACCACTCTTTCAGCCACGGCTGCGATTCTCTTCAGGCCGCCCAGAATAATGAAAGCGGCAACGATCATCAGAATAATGCCGATGAAGAAAGCAACCAAAGATACGTTTCCAAAGATCTTCACGTCCTTCACGCCAGAGAAAAATGCAGATTCCATGTTCAGGACGATCTTGTTGATCTGACCCATGTTTCCGATACCGAAGGATGCCAGAACCGCAAAAATGGAAAACAGCACTGCCAGGATCTTGCCGATCCACTTGCAACCGGGAAGCTTTCCAAGGCCATCCTGAAGGTAGTACATGGCACCGCCGCTCCACTCACCTTCACTGTTCTTGCGGCGATAGTATATGCCGAGAACGTTTTCAGAGAAATTGGTCATCATGCCAAAGAACGCCGCGATCCACATCCAGAACACGGCTCCGGGGCCGCCCAGCACAATGGCTGCTGCCACGCCGGCGATGTTACCGGTACCGATGGTGGCTGCCAGCGCCGTACAAAGAGCCTGGAACTGCGAAACGCTTCCCATCTCTTTCTTGTTGTGCGATCCCTTCTCAAATACGCCGCCAATGGTCTTCTTCATCCAGTGGCCGATGTGCGTTACCTGGAAGAATCCAAGGAGCACCGTCATCAAAACGCCCGTGCCGATCAGCATGACAAGACCGATCTTCACCCAGATGAAGGTGTTGATCGCATCATTCACGCTCGTTAACCAGTTCATAAATCCATCCATAGTACTTTCCTCCCTCATAGAAAAATTCCTTTTTCATTATATCGGACGCGTTTTTCCACGTCAATTCACAACTCTATTGTGAACTTAACAGCGGCTTTGCGAATTTCTCATTGAAGAAATCAATCAACGGTCCCATGAAGAATGCCGTGATGATGGTTCCTACGCCCGCAATGGTCGGTATTTTCCCAATGGCATTCCCTGCCATTACAAATAATATGCATCCGAGCACCACGCATACCAGGTCCGTACAGATCCGAACGTACTTAAACTTGCCAAGCTTCCACTTCGAGGACATGACGATCGCAACGGCATCATAGGTCGAAACACCCAGATCCGCAGTCATATACAGCGCTGATCCAAAACAGATCACCACGATGCCAATGGTCAGACACAAAATCCGTACCAAAAGTGACGGGTCAGGGATCAACCTCTGCAACAGCTCGTAGGTAAACTGCGTGATATAACCCAACAAAAACAGGTTGATAAACGTAGCAATACCAATGTTATGCCTATCCACGATCAGACTAAACAATAATAATATGGCATTCACGATCACATACAGCGTTCCGAATTCGATGGGGACCAGTGCATCCAAACCCGCCATAAAGGACTGGAACGGATCCACGCCTAACGCTGCCAGCTTAAACACGCCAACGCTTACGGCGCAGATGATCACGCCACAAAGTGACATCATGATGCGTCGTCTGTTTTTCTTCAGATATTCCTTAACTTTCATGTCTCTCCTTTAGAACGGATATGCGTTCCGGTGATCATAACATTTCTAGCCATTTTTCAATACCCCCTTTGAACATTTTTAGTATCCCTTATTGCGGTCTACGGCATATTTCAACGCTTTCCCTTCCGCAAAGTTGATGAGGTCCTCACAAAACATGTCGACATTCTTATCAAGCGTGCGCTTTAGGGTAAGATTTCCTGCAACATGCGGCGTAATGAGAACACCCTTGGTCTTCCACAGTCTGCTCTCTTTGGGGAGTGGCTCCGTTTGGAAAACATCCAGCGCCGCGCCGCCAAGATGCCCGTCTTCAAGGCAATCAGCGAGCGCCTCTTCGTCAATGGCAGACCCACGGCCGACATTCACGATAAATGCCCCTTGCGGCAGTGCTCGCAACCTCTCGCGTGTCAGGATCCCTCTGGTCTGCGGCGTGTCAGGCAGGCTCATGGCAAGCAGGTCTGTTTCAGGAAGAATCTCGTCCAAAGCATCCACGCTGACCACTCTGTCAAATGCGGGATCCTTGCACGTTCCGCTTCTGTTAACGCCAATGATCCGCTCCGGTTCAAAGGCCTTCGCCCTTTTCGCAAAACACTGTCCGATGTCGCCGGTTCCAAGGACGGTAATGCGACTTCCCCAAAGGGAACGCTGCGCCCTGGGCTTTCCCCACTGCGTGTTCAGCGTTTCTTCGTAAAACTCCGTCAGCCTTCGCATCATCATAAGCGAAACCGCGATCATATGCTCTGAAATGGATACTCCGTAGGCCCCTGAGGAATTCGTGAGGAGGCACTCCTCATTGGCGAAAACGCCAGGCTTCATGAGATAATCCACGCCCGCCGACGGTACACACAGCCATTTTAGGTTCTTCTGCATCTTTGCTATATGCATTCCGAAACCATATACAACGTCAGGTGCGGCAAATTCTTCCGGCACCGTGCTCTCCGACTCCGCGAAGCATATCTTCGCGCCGATCGCATTCGCGATGCCTAGAATTTTATCTTTATGGTACTGCTGTAGCATTTGATTCAAAACAACGATCTTCATTTGCGTAGCCCTTTCCTGTTTTGAGAAACATGAACAACTCCTGATTTCCCCCATCTGCCTTCAATTATAGCAAATACAACTCTCCGAAACCACTCGTTTCCGTACTTCTAGTGTGCATTTCTCTGCTATTCTCCCAAAATCCGCCGTTCCATTTTCATCAAAAATGCCAAGGTGCTCAAACACCTTGGCATTCTCCCTTTAGATCCTCAGCCATTTTTCAATATTTTTGCTCAAGCGCCGCCAGCTCCTTGGGAACCACCATGTATAGGACATCCGTCAGCGTGCAGTCTTCTTCTTGGCCATATACACAAGAATCAATTTCAATCATTTTTACAACTATTTCCGCTTCACTTTTACGGATATCGTACCCGAAATCATAAAAACCATGATAGGGCTCCCAGAATCTCTCCTCGGTTGTTTGGAAAAATCTGACAAACAAGGTGTTTTCGTCAAAGTCGATTTCCTTTGGCATTTCTCTGTTTTCGAAAAACATCGATCACTACCGACTCTGCCTCATATTTTGTGCCGCAATCTGAGTAAGCGCCTTCATATTTCAGAAGATAGCTATACTCCGAGAGCGGATATTGAAGTAATTCCTCGAGAGACTCGAGTGTAAACAACTCCAGCGGATAATGATATTGCCACCAATCGATCCCCTCTTCGGGATCCCACACGCAATAGCCAAAAGCTCCTTCATTTAAGATAGCCATTTGCTCAGGGGTTTCAATCAAATAATGGGGATGCTCGGGAGGTGTCTCCGGATCGAGACAAAGATGATCTACATATTCTACGTCAAATCGAGACTTCCGCCAAGATTTTCAATCCTAATTATCATCCCTGCGCTGACCACAGGCACACATTTCCTGAAAGCCATGATTTACCCGGCCGCAGCCTAAGCATTTCCACGATACGGCCGCTTTGTTCTCCTCAATTTTCCTTTGGCGCTCCGCCTCTTCCCGCTCCAGTTCTTCCGCATGAATCCTCTCATATATATTCTGAGACCATCGTGCCGCAGCATATAAGAGACTTTTGTTCCGCGTGCGGTTGCTTGCCAACAGCTCATAGGACTCAACGATCTCCTTCGTAAAACCCGGCCAGACATAGGCTCCCAATAAGACCCAAATGATAAAAAGAAGTACGAACCCACACAAAATGAAAAAAAAGATAAAACCTTCCATTCTTGTTTCCCCCCTTCTTGTAATGCCGTTTTTCTTTACGGAGTTGCATGCCCTATGTATGTTTTATGCGTTTTTCTGATATAACTAGAAGTGATTATGCGTTTTTCTGATATAACCAGAAATGATTCTGCCCGTCCTTGGACCGATCCACGTTGCAGACAAGCGATTTCGAAACGTCCGGATTCCTCATGAGAAGCAAATTGAGGAGCGTGCCCGAGAAGGCAACGGTATTATCATACTTTTCGTCCACAACCTGAAAATCCAGTCCGTAGGTGCCAGGCTCGAGCTTCTCGAAGTCCGCCAGGAAATCCTTGACATTCTCCCAGCCATGCTTCTCGTAGATCATCTGCCACTTGGGATCCTTTCGGAAGGCAGGAAGCTCCGGCTTCATATTCTCCATCTTGGAAATCTTGTCGAGGATCTCCGGCGGCGTCATATCCAGCACGCCCTGAAGCCCAGAAAGCTCGTCCTCGGGAAGGGGCGCCGCGTCGATGCAATGCTCGATGGTGCTCAGAATCTTTGCATATTCTTCCGCACTCAGTCCGAATTCCACGGCCGGATCATACCTCTTTACGTCACTTAACAGTCTGTTTTTTACTTCTTGAATTCTACTCTGAATTGTACTCATTTCACTCTGATATGACTGGCGGATGCGTTTGATTTCGCGAAGTCTCGCCTCTGCCTCTTCGATCTTTTTTTCAAAGGCATCATAGATTACGCGATCATCCTTTTCAAGGAGTGCTCTGATCTCATCGATGGTGAAGCCTGCCTTCTGCAGGTTTTTGATCTTCACGTAAGTTTCGCCCTGAGACTCATCATAGTATCGATATCCCGTCCACGGATCCACGTCAACCGGTTTTAGCAGATCGATGCTGTCGTAATATCGAAGCGTCTTAGGATTACATTCACAAAGCTTCGCAAATTCCTTGATTGTCATACCGCTATCTCCTTTCGAGACAGTTATATCATTACAGTGAACTGTAAGGTCAAGAGGGTTTTACTCATTTTTGAAATCAATCTTTCCCTTCATCTTCCCGCCTCAGTTTTCCTTAATTGAATAAAAGTCTTATCGAAGGATATAAATGCAAGCGCATACCCTCAAAATTCTCACTAAATCTATCATAAACCTTCCATTCAAAATATCAATAGAATTCTTATGCATTCGCTTGACATTGACGCCGCGTCAAGTTGTATAATGAAATTAACAATAAAAAATCATAGCAATCAAAAGGGAAAAATCATGATCGACATTAACAAGGTGTGTAAGCGCTACGGAATTACTTCCAGCACGCTTCGCTTTTATGAAAAAAAAGGCCTGATTCAGAGCCAGAAATCATCAGCCTCTGGCAGGCGTCAATATACCGAGGATGACCTGCGGACACTGCAAAGCATTCTGACCTTGCGTGCCCTTAGTCTTCCCATCAAGGAAATTCAAGAGTGCCTAAAGGATGGGAAACCTCTGGAGGAGATCCTGCGCTTTCGGGAAAAAGAATTGGAAGCAGCCATTCATGGGAAATTTGAAGAAATCCGATTGTTGCAAAAAGCCCTTGCGGCACTGGAAGAAGGAAAGGATATGTTGGGTACCGTCTGGAATCCGAGCGACCTAGAGGCAGACCTGCCAAATGACAAGAGAGAGGACCTTGACGCGAGCATGGCTACAAAGCATCTGACGACTCTTTTGGATGCTCATGAGCTCGACTACAAAAAGACAGCAAAAGCCTGCGCCAACTATATTCTGAAAAACGATTATGAGAAGCTCAGTACCTTTTTTAGTCCGAAAATGCAGGCCTACCTTCCGAAGGAGGTTTTCACCTCTGCCCGCGAGGATCTCCTGATGGGAGCAGGTAAGTTTCATCGCTATGGAAAAACCTGGGCTGACCCATCTCAGGAAAACATTTTATATCAGGTTTTGCATTTTGAAAAAATCAATATTCAAATAAAATTTGTCTTTCACGGGGAACGGATTTACGGTTTATGGTTTGAATACGTAACAAATTGACATGATGTAGAAAGGGAAATCTATGAAGAAGCCGTCCATAAAGACCTTAAAAAGAGTCCGAAATAGTATCATTCTCATTGGCATACTCATTAGCTTTCTAATCTGGCTCGCCATGCCGGCAGTCTTTCGAAATACCAAGATATTTCACGTAGGAAGCGGCACCTATGGTCATAAGGCTGGTGCCCTGCTTGGCGTCGCCCTGCCACTACTAACTTTCGTAGCGACACTTTTCTCCAAGGTTAATAAACCAGAGTTTCATGCGGAAGGGGACGAGGAATTTCAAAAGGCAGAGCTGGAGCGCATTCAAAAAGAGGAGCTCCTAATAGAGATTGGCACGGCAACCTTTCTCTCCCTGATGGCAATTGTCTGCATGCTCGTCAGTCTAAGTTTGAAATAGCGGTTCAGCTCCAAAGCCCATAAGCGATCATGGGGTGGTTCTTTTCAATACCGAGGGACACCGTCTAAGAGACGGCCCTCTATGAGAAAGAATCCAAAAAGCGCGGAAAGAAAAAGAAAAAAATCCCTGCAAACCGTATTTTACAACGGCTTGCAGGGGTTTTGTGATTTATTCCCACTCGACTCTTGGGGCGCTTTTACTAAGCATATTTGATTAGTTTCTTCGACTACAGTATCCCAGGTATTCTGATTAGCCTAAAAACAGGGGCTATCTGACGGGGTGTTGTCAAAACGTTGTCAGTTAATCACTTTTATCAAAATGAGTACCTGCTATTAATCACTTCGTATAGAAAGGACGCCATTTTCAAAAGAAAACAATGGGGCATAATCATCTGTAACAGGTTTGCATAAAATATTGTTCACTTCCATAATAAAATTATTCGCCACCATATAAATCGTTTGCACAAAGGCATTGATTTCTTCAAGCTCATGCCTGTTAACTGTATTATTAGCCAAATCAATATCCATCTGATGAACTATTATATTTCTCGTTTGAAAAGCATCTTTAAGTATTGCTCTATTATCTTTATCTACCAACTTTTCGGTGCTTATATTAAAATACGAAGCGACCTTATATAACTGATCAGCGCTTTGTAAACTATTAAATGAAAGTTCCCCCTTTAATCTTTCTATCAACCATTTCCTGCTATCCTTTACAGTCAAGAGTTCGGCTATGAGAGTATAGTCCGAATCTTTCTTCAATTCTCTTGAGGTGTACTTTTTTAGTTGTTCCTGTGCACCTATTTCTCTCTCTATGACAAGACTAAGTGCCTCATTAATTAATTGTTTTACAATGGCGTCGATTCCAAAGCAGGCAAACAATAGCATAGATCGAAGTATGTTCTGCCAAGTAATATCATCATCTATCGTTTCAAGTAGTATTCTGAACGACTCTATGTTTTGTTTAAGCGTATCAAGAATCTTTTGACTCTCCTCCGCGCGGATTGTCATCATTTTACACCTCCGCTTAGCTTTTCTTCACTAACATCAGCAGTATATGGTATATAGCCACAATACCCAGCAAAGCCCGGATAACCTGGATACCCTGGATACCCTGGATACCCTGGGTAGCCTGGGTATGGAAGGGAATGAATATTCAAATCAACGAGAAGCCTATTATTCAAATATATGGATCCTAAATAGGCGCCATCCGTATCAACTGCAATACCTTCCCACGGGAACCAACCGATCCATTCACCGTTAGTATTAAATAAATATTTCCCAATTCTGAAAGCAATCCATCTGCCTGCAGTATCATATAAATAAATAGAATTTGGCATAATTATAGTTTTATGATGTAGTGATAACCACTTACAGCATATCCCCTTTCATTCCTAATCACTTAATTATCCAGACTACTCTGTTATCACATATATCCCAATGGCCTTTTTTGTCGTCCCGACTCAATCGATGATTTCCTTATCCTTTAGATTACTCTTCCAACACATATGGTTTCCAATTAATAGCAAGACAATCATTAAACGCCAATTAAATCACCAACCGAAAGGTTAATAACTGGTCTAATTAATCTCCCAATGTCCATTTCTTGCAGAACCGATACGCTCGATGATTCCCTTATCCTTCAGCGTTTTCAAATATCCGGCAATCGTTTTTCTGCTGACCTGCATCTTTTCCGACAACTGGGATACGGTATATCCGGGATCTTGAACAAGGTAGGAAAGCAATTCTCTTTGCCGTTCATTAACGTGAACGTTCACCCTTTCGTTCACCTTTTCATTCACCTTATCAGTCACCCTGATTATTCGATCTTCCGGTCCTGTGAATTTGATCATGATATCTCCGGGATTCACGGTGTATTCCGGCATCGGTAAGTTTTCAGCTCTAAGAGCGTTACATATCTTTTCAACACCACGTCCCCAGCTTTCAATAAATCCGGCGAGATAAAAAACATAGGCAATATTCGGGTTGTAAGGCTTTGAAGTATGTTTGTTCATAAGCTTTTCAAGCGTCCAATCCTCCGGCAGACTTCCGATGTTTCCAACATACAATCTGTCTTCATATACGCTGATCTGGATCGGGACGCCGGACTGGTACTGTTTGTGGCAGACGGCATTCAACAATGCCTCACGGAGAGCCGCCTCCGGTACAAAATAGCGCTCGATCCGCTGTATCCCTTCATAGGATATCTTTGCGCGCATATACTTCAGATAAATCAGCTCGATTGCCTTATCCACCTGCTCCAAAAGAGACCCGTGTATCTCATCCTGATAAAGAAGATCTGCGTCTGTTTCGAAATAACCGATCTTCAGGAAAGCTCCGAGCTGATATCTTTCCGGGTCTTTGCTGAACAGAAGCATTGCTGCATTGGTCAGATAATTGCCGTTCACAAGATGAAGCCGATCCAGCAAAACTTCCTTCGGTTCATCCAACAGGCTCGAATCAATGCGCCCTTTCTTCGCGGCAAGCTTCTTAAATACAGCGACAACATTATCATCGACATCATTCATGGTAAATGCCGGCATCGGAGAATTATCCCAGGTTGCCCCATGCTTTCTCAGCAGGAATGCTTCCAACGCTGGGCCGGTCAGAACCTGTTTTGTACTCCCGCTGCGGTAATGATATACCCCTTTGCAGGAGATCCCGACAGGATATGAAGGCACATCAATCTCGATATACTCTTTGCCGTCCTCGGCCAAAAGATTCACTCCGACTATAATTCCCATAGCGTCGCGAACCTTATTGGGAATATCTTCCAAAAGCTTTTTGGAATTGTTTATTCCAACAACATTCCCGTTATCATCACAGCCGATATAGATCTTGCCGCCTTGGGCATTGGCAAAGCCGCATACCCATTTCAGGTATTCGTCGCGCCAGGATTCCTTATATTCGATGTTTTGAGATTCTGCCATAGATGGTTCTCCTTTTCTCCATCATAGTTTCAGATAAAGCCGTAATCAAACATTGCACTTTTCTTTACAGTAATTGATGTAATCGATCCAATCACTTATTGTGACGAAATACAGTTTCTTATCTTTTTCTCTGTCAGACGCTGTCAAAAGGCCTGCTGCTCCTTTTTTCCCTTCACTATACGCAAGATTCCATACATATGAGTGGATAATGGAATTGCATATGGTCCTGGCCTCTACTGTTACGTTTCGGCTTTCTGCATTATAGTTATCTGCGACAACTTTATGAAGAATAAAATCCTTATCACCATCAAATGGATATTCCGTCGCAGGCAATTCATAATGAAGCAACGCCAGTTCCGGCATCCCATACCCCGAGTTCTGTAACTCTTTTTTCGCATCAACTTCGTCTTCAATCAATTTTCTGATAATCGCTGCAGAATACAGAAGATACTTGTTGACCTGATGCTCAGCGAAGGAGCCGGTCCATTTACACAAGGAACTCCAGAAGCGAAGCTGCAAGGTATATCGATGAAGCTCTAATTTCCAATAACCATCCAGAATCATACTGCATCTCGTTTTTCACTATCTATTATTTGATCATATCAACAACATTAATCGGTTTGCTCAGAACCAGCGTTCCGTCTGGAGTCTTTCCAGTACGGAATGCAGTATTCCAGTAGTCATACACCTGCTTTCCGCCGAATACTGTAGAAGCCATAGATCTGTCCTTCCACAATGGCAGATCTCTAAGATTTCTGACAAATGACCGGATATTTGTCCAAAGCTGATCCGGGAATTTGATCTGGAACAAATTCTGGTCATTATAAAGTTCACCTGTCATACTGAAAAAATTCTTGATAAGTAATTCAATGTACTGAATCCAGTTGTACATGATTTCTTCTTTGAAAATACGGTAGGCTGCCAAATGATCATCGGTAATATCCTTATCTTTTCCTTCGGCAACCTTATTCTCAATACGATATGTACCAGTTTCAGTACTATATCTGCCAATCAGCAATTCTTCCGCCAGAATATTACATAACTGGACCAACTGCTCTTTTTCTAAAATACGTGGATTTAAACCTTCATCAGCTCTGAAATCAAGTGGAGTACTTAGTATTGTCTTGGCGTTAATAAACCTTGATAATAATGTCTTTTCAAAAGTTGAGTATGATAACGGCAGTTCAGATCCTCGTCCCTCAAAATTGATATACGATTGTAGCTTGTTATCTGAATTCTTTGTAATCAGATTCTTTTGACTGTTAATAATGTAAGTACGAATGCTTCCGCGTTCGCCTTTGAAATGGTCAACGAGATTAGCTTCGGAAAAGCTAAAATCATCCTCATCCAAATTATGATCAGTTTGATATTTCTTGATTCGTTCCGAATACAAAGTATCGTGAAGCTGCCGTACGATAGACTTATCAAATGCAATCTGCTTTAGTTTACTGCCTGCAGTTGTGTTAGTTTCAATCATTCGGTCAACGTCTGTATCCAGAAAAAGTCTAACAATCAGCTCCTTTGTTCCAAGCATTATTTGTGCTACCGCTTTATGCTGTCCATCAAATATCTTAATTTTATTTTCATCCAATCTAGCAAGGCTGATGTGAAGCTGAGGATTCCCTTTGTGAAACTCTTTTATCAATAGGCCTATTGAGCTGTTAATCCCTCTCGGGTTAATGATTTCATCATGGTACAAGTATTGTAACGGCACTTGGATAAAAGCAGTTTTTTCTTTGGACAGTTTATCATAGAAAATCTCGGAGGTTCTAATTGTGTCATCACCGGTCTGTGAGAAAGCATAAGAAAGCTTGTCGTTCACAATCTTATACGTGAAACAAAACTGTGAACCTCCATTTGACGCCAAAACATGTTTTAATGAGGGCGTTTCATGCTTGTCTTCTGCTCCTTTTATAATTTTTGATAGTTTAGCCATGGCCCTTGCCACAACAAGGTCTGCATCTTGTTTTGACTTGTTGCAATTCTCATGGGCAAGCGCAAAATTGGATTCATCATCTTTTCCGCCAGTCACCAATGGCTTTATATGGTCAATATTCGTTGGGTTTAAATCGAGATCAATTTCCTCCCCACAAATGAAGCACTTATGGTTCTGGATTGTCCAAAGTTTTTTAGTTAATGCTTTATACTCATCTGCAGTAAGCCCATCTAAATACTTCGAATTACCCATTTGTTTGACTCCTTTATTTGCTTGTTATCGATTATCTTTTTTAGTTTATTACTTGGCAAGCAGGGCCTACCCATACAGGTTTTGCAAATTGACGAGCAGTGTCCGGATGGATGTCAGTACCTGGCAAGCAGTGTACAGATCCGGACCTGCGCCAATTTCTGCACCGGCTCGTTGGGAACACATCCCAAACCCAGAGAACGCACAAGTGCGAGCTGCGCGTTTTTTGACGCTTTACAAAAATAGAAAAGTCATCTTTACAAGACATTTCCCTTTCGTGGTTAAAAGAGATTTTTGAAAAACTCGGTAATCCTAATCCAAAAGTCAGGTAAATTAATATGAAATCCTGTTAAGGCAATGACTGCTACTACAAGAGACAAGACTGTAACAACCATCATAAACCACTGCAAAGCCATATTCGACTTTTCAGTTTGGTATTCTGCGGAATCATTTAACAAATGAAGGATTGTATCAATTTGCTGTTTAGTTTCCAATATGCGATCTGCAATTCCGCTCAAATACAGATTTGTTAGCGAACCATCTTTTATCGTTGGGTTACGGAAACTTGAAGCGTCATTCAGATCAATTGATTCTCCCGAAAACTCGCTCAAAAATCTATAACTGTAGTATAGCTTCTTTTCGACATTAGCTCTGACTTTCAACAATTTCGCAGAACCTGATTTTCGAATGGCTTTGCTGATCTTTTTATTGCATGTTGCAATATCACGCTCGGCAATGCGCCTAATTGTACTTGCCACCATATAAACGCAATATATTTCGGCGCAATCGTATTCGGCTATTCCAGGCAGAAAGTTTCCGCTTTTATAATCTCCACCGCAAAACGCGGATAGGCACAAACCTTCATTTTTACCTATTTTTCCATCCCAACCTACACACAGGTTGTATGGTTGCGAATAGTCGGGGTTATAATCAAGCCCAATACTATACCAAAAATCAAGTTTCTTTCGGTCGGAAGAAGGTCTGATATTAGTATGGTATGTCGCAAATACGGGAGGAAACATTCCAACATCCGAGAAGTATACCTTTGTGTACTTCTTTAGTTCTTCATATATTGCCCATTTGAGTTCTGACAACTTTAGGTAAACAGCCTTATACCGTTCGTCATTACTCCGATGCATTGATCTGCCAAATTTCCAGGGTTTATACCATGGAGTATTAAACCGCCGTGATACATCTGAAGTTGGATGATACTCTCTTGTATATATCTCTTGTAATTCTTCATTAAAAGCATCGGATATGTATACTCTGTACTTTACGATCAAAAAAGATGCTGACAAATTGTGGATGGAAACGTTAATCTGTGGTGCATATTTTTCCAAATAGTCATTATGAGAAAAAGCTATATCGTGTAAATTTGAAAAAGCACGCCCATCAATATATCGCCCCATATTGTCTACGCGGTCATCATCTTCTCTTGTACGAAAAGATGAAAACTTCGGTACTCTATTAGAGAGTGCGAATCTTCGAAGCGTCTTTTTGAACGATTCGGCATCTTCTTTAGGAAGATAATCGAAGAAATCCACGTATTTTAGTTCGACTTTTCCTTCAACATCCTGCCGGGTTGAATAGTCAAAGCCCTTCGGCATAGGAGCGACATTTTCGTCTCCTGGAAGATAATGATCTTCAAGCATAAATCTTTCATGATCTTTCAAAGGATACCTTTTGGAAAAGAAAAGGCGAGCAGACTTATATGTTGAATATGCTTTTTGAGAAAGCTTATGAGAAAAAGAGGTCTCATATTTAGAAAATACATTCTTATAAGTCAATCTGTTCATTTTTATCACGCTCTTATTTCAGCCTCTCGCAAAGCGGCAGCAACTCTTCTAATCTGGCGACGATACGCTTTTGTTCGGCCAGTGGAGGAAGAGGAAAAACTGAATTCGCAACTTTATCACTATTCAGGTTTTTAACAACCGCGCCAGATACTTTTCCGCAGAATTGGGAATACGCATACCCTGAAGAAAGCATCCAATACAGATAATCTTGGTCAAACACTTCTGCAGACTGGCTTATTACTAACCAACCGTCGTGAATACAACCATCAATTTTCAGTATATATGGCCGACCGAAGCTCATAGAGTTCGTGAGCAAGAAATCTCCCGGATGAACCATTCTGCTTTTCGAAACGCCAGATGGTTTGATTTTTTCTGCTGTAGAAGTAATATATTTCCCGTTTTTTTCGGTATCTCCGATTTTTATCCAATTGACACCATCATCTGCAGTCGTAATGTAGTCTTTTATCGGTCGTGGAGAACCGCCCCTGGCAATTGTACAGACCGAGCCAAGCTTTACCCATTCCCATGAATCAGGTAATTCAAAAGAAATATCATCATCTGTTATGTCAGTAATGACTTTTTGCTTAACTCTTTGCCCGTCAACATTGTCATCCGTTTCGGCAAGCTCCAATAATTCTGCTGCTGTTCCTTCCTCGGTACGCTGCTCCACCAGTTTGCCCTGGATGGCCATCTGGAGAATAGATTTTTGCATCTTATCAGGAAAGCTTTTATCAATCTCAGATAAACGTCCAAGTGCACCAGTTGCAATACTCGATAACTCTGCAACTTCGTTTCCTGCTAAGCCTGATAAAATACTTACCAATGAATTATCAACAATTGCATTCAGAGAAGCCCGCTCCTCCTGATAGCGCTGGATCATATCCATCGGCGCAAGGATCTCCTCTTCCTCATGGGGGAAGCCGCACTGATCCAGATTGTAACCAAGGTCCTCTGAAAGCTGCTGCACGGTGTATTTCTTTGCTTTATCGAAACCGTCCACGTTGATCTCCTGGCGGTCATCCCACCATTCGAACACCGGGGCGAAATGCTCCAGCTTCATCGGCTTGGTCTTGGAGAAATGCTTGTAACCCTCCGGCATGTCCAGCCGATAGAACCAGGTCTCCGTTGTGGGGCCGGTACGGTCAAAGAACAGAATGTTGGTCGTGATCGAGGTATAGGGTGAGAAGACGCTGCCCGGCATACGGACGACGGTATGGAGGTTGAACTCTGAGAGCAACTTTTTCTTGATATTGATCTTTGCGTTGTCGGTGCCGAACAGGAAGCCGTCGGGCAGGATCACGGCGGCGCGGCCGTTCTCTTTCAGTCGATACATGATGACGGACATGAAGAGGTCGGCGGTCTCGGAGCTGGCCAGATCAGCCGGGAAGTGGTTTTTGACCTCCGCCTTCTCGCTGCCGCCGTACGGCGGATTCATCAGGATCACGTCGAACTGATCGTCAGCGGTATAGTCCAGCACGTCCCGCAGGAGGCTGTTGTCGTGGAATACCTGAGGCACGTCCAGATCGTGCAGCAGCATGTTCGTGATGCAGAGCATATACGGAAACTGCTTTTTCTCGATACCATAAATCGACTGGCCGAATTCAGCCCGGTCTTCGGTGGTCTTGACCTCTTTTTCAAGTTCTTTCAGCCAGGACGTGAGGAAGCCGCCGGTGCCGCAGGCGAAGTCCGCCATCTTTTCTCCGATCCGGGGCTTGATCATCTGCGCCATGAACTCGGTAACGGCGCGAGGCGTATAGAACTCACCAGCACTGCCCGCACTCTGCAGTTCCTTCAGAATAGCCTCATAAATCTCTCCGAAAGCATGACTTTCTTCATAATCAGAGAGATCCAGCTCATCGATGACATTGATGACCTGGCGGAGCAGCACGCCGTCCTTCATGTAGTTGTTTGCGTCGGCAAAGGTGGTCTGCACGATGGCCTTTTTGATTGGCGTAGAGGCGTCAACAGGCAGCTTTTTCATCGTGGGAAAAAGGGTGTTGTTTACAAAGTCCAGAAGCCGCTCACCGGTCATGGCCGTGCCAGAGCGGTCATCGTGGGCCCAGTTCGCCCAGCGGCATTCGTCCGGGATGATGGAGGTATAATCCTCGTCATCAAACTCCCAGTCCTGCTCCTTGGCGTCGTAGACCTTCAAAAACAGCATCCACGCGATCTGTTCGATGCGCTGCGCGTCGCCGTTGATACCGGCGTCGTTGCGCATGATGTCACGTAGCCGTTTTACAAAACCGGATAGATTTGCCATCGTACTAATTCCTTTCTTTACTCCCCATATGTGGTGAACATATAGGCCAATCGTTCGGCACTAATACTCCATTCATCAGGAATGTGATCTGTAGTGCCGTGTCCGACAGCTCGAGGACCCCAGGTGTGATTCTCGTACAGGATCGTTTCGCCCCGGCCTCCAGCAGAAGCGTTCAACCGTTCTGCGATTTCTGCCGGGGTAGCCAGATATATCCTCGGCATTTCATTGGCGGCAGTATTCTGAAACTGGACCAAACAGAAGATTGTTTTCTTATGATGGGCTTCCAGCCATCTGCTGGCTGCCTCATGGTAATCGCAGCCCTTCTTATAGCCCTGAGTCAGGCCCCAGCTTCCGTCCTGGCTGCCCTTCACGGAGATCTTCAGCATCTTATCGCCTGATACAGCAATCAAGTCGTATTCCGGCTGATTTGCGCCATACTGAACAGAAACATCATATCCGTACCGGGCGAAAACCGCGGCGGTGTATGCTTCTGCAGCAACACCGACATGCCAGGAACTGATTGTTTTCATTTAGCCTACCTCATCCATATAGATCGCGTCTTCCAACTCCTGTACAGCCTTGATGTATCCGGCCTTTCCGCCGAAGAAGGAAGATATCTTCGCCGGTTTTCCGTATTTCAGGAACGGATCGAGTTTCAGGATCTCGGTCTTTCCGATCTCGTAAATACCGACGTTCATATACTTGTCCAGAAGTGCTTCCAGCACTTCCCGCGCCACGCCGCTGTACTTACTGAGGAAATCGCGTTTCTTAACGTTATTGGCCCGTTCACGGCGCGTGAGAGGCTTTTTATCGTAAGCAACATGGCAAATGAAGTCGAAGTCGTCAATGTCGGACATACCCTGATCTGCCTTCATCAGCTCCAGATCGATGCCACGCTCCCGGAGCATATCGCGAATCTTTTCTTTCTTCGGATCTTTCCGCCACTCCCGTATGAAAGCGTCCAGTGTAGCATACTCGCCGCGCACATTCTCCTTGGTATAGTCCGTGATGCTTTCCTGCCGAAGCAGTTTACCGTTGGCATCGTAAACGGATACTGTTTTATGAATGATCTCTACCCGGCAGCCGTTCTTGTCCACAATGGGCTTAACCTTGGGCGGGGAAGGAGGAACAGGCGGGCTGGGAGGAGGATCGACGGGGCCGTCCCCGCCGCCGGGATTCGGATTGAAACCCGGATCGACCTGTACGGGGCCATCCCAATCAGGATCCGAAAACAGACGTGTAACATTCCGGAAGTCCATGACCACAAAATGAGTCTTGCCTTCCTTTTCGCGCAACCGGGTACCGCGTCCGATGATCTGCTTGAATTCCGTCATGGAACCAATCATTTCATCCAACACGATCAACTTTGTCATCTTGCAGTCAGCACCGGTGGAGAGCAGTTTTGATGTCGTAGCAATAACCGGGTACGGCGCGGAAACGGATATGAAATAGTCCAGTTTGCTCTTGCCGTAGATATCGCTGCCGGTGATTCTGACAACGTAGTCCGGATTCTTCTTCACCATATCGGCATTCAGATTGACCAAGGCGATACGCATACGCTCTGCGGCGTCTTCCGTGGCGCAAAATACAATCGTCTTTGCCATGCGATCTGTCGCGTTCAGATAGCGGGTAATCTCCGACGCCACCTGTTGGATACGATCTTCGATCACGATGTTGTAATCGTAGTCGCTGTTGGTATAGATCCGGTCCTCAATGGGATTGCCGTACTTATCAAGCTGGCCTCTCTTGGGCCTCCAGCCGTCTCCAATGTCCGTGGTAACGTTAATGACCTTGAAGGGAGCAAGGAAGCCGTCCTCGATGCCTTCCTTCAAGCTGTATGTATAAATGGGATCGCCGAAATAAGTGATATTAGAGATATACTTTGTCTCCTTCGGCGTGGCAGTCATACCGATCTGCGTCGCGAAGCTAAAGTACTCCAGAATACGACGCCATCTGCTTTCCTCTTTTGCAGATCCCCGGTGACACTCGTCCACGATAATCAGATCGAAGAAATCCGGATTGAACAGTTCCGAGAAATGTTCTTGGTCATCATCACCGACGAGCTGCTGATACAGGGAAAAATACACCTCATGGGACGTGATTGTGCTGCGGTCATCCTTGGCGAAGTTGATCTTATGAATGACCTTTTCCAGAGGCGCGAAATCCTGTTGGATGGACTGGTCAACAAGGATGTTCCGGTCGGCCAGATACAGGATCTTCCGCTTCATGCCGCTCTGCAGAAGACGATATACGATCTGGAAAGCAGTATAAGTCTTGCCTGTGCCGGTGGCCATGACCAGCAGAATACGGTCCCGTCCGCTTGCTATGGCGTCTACAGTACGATTGATGGCTATTCGCTGATAATACCGGGGCGGATAGGTATTCTGACTGCTGTAATAAGGCTGATCAAGGACCTTTTCCTGCGCAGGCGTGATACCGGCGCCACCGTTTCGCTCAGCCTTATAGCGGGCAATCAACTCGTCTTCTGTCGGGAATTCATCCAGTCCGAATTCCCGTTCCTGACCCGTGAGAAAATCATGCTCCATGAATCCGTCGCCGTTGGAGCTGTATGCGAAAGGAAGGTCCAGCATCTGAGCATATGTGATTGCCTGCTGCAGGCCAAAGGAAACACTGTGATTGTTGTCTTTCGCCTCAATAATGGCAATGGGATTATTTGCTCCGAGATACAGGATATAATCCGCCCTCTTCGGCTTTTCACGGAAAACGAAATTGCCTTTGAGATTAACCTTTCCGTCCGTGATCTGCGTTTCCATCGTAATCTTATGGATGTTCCATTTGGATGTGATGGCCGGAGTGATATACTGCAGCTTTATATCTTCTTCGGTCATCTGTTTTTTATCCAAAACCATGCTCATCAGTATATCCTCCTTTCCTCAGTTTTCTTCCGGATCCGGAATGATCTCCATGATGTCGTCAATGGTGCAATTCAGCACGCTGCAGATCTTGACCAGCGTCTCAACCCGGACATCCTGGCCCTTGCCCATCTTGGCCATGGCATTGGTGCTGATTTTCGCTTCTTTTATCAGCTTAGTCTTGCTCCAGTGTTTATCGATCAGAATATGCCAAAGCCGATCATAACTGACTGCCATAGTTTGTCTCCTTATATTCTGACTCGCATTAGCAATGCTTGTAAAAATCCAATTTGTATTGTAGCACAAACTGTGTAGATTTTCAAATCAAATTTGCATTTTGCAATCGTTCTCTGAGATACACCATTTGTATGTTCAAGGGGGCTTGGCCCCTGTTATCATCCTGTTTATGATAGATTTGTCTGGTATTTATGTACCTGCGCCGGTCGTTACTGAAGTTTCCTTCCGGATAGGAAAGGAATGAGTCTTGATTATTTCAGTATTGTTTATATCAGTATTATTAGGGTATGATTTTCATCCTTCATGAGGTATGAAATACAGACTACAGGAAGTCTGGGAATCATTCTTCTTGAAATCCCTTTCCACAGACTTATCCACACAGTCCCGGCGCAGTATACCCTAATCTGTCAATTAGTAGTAGGTTTTTACGTAGATCCTATTCGGCTTGGTCAGCCCGATCCTTTCGCATTCGATCAGGCCGATCTCTTTCAGTTCTTTCAGGAGCTTCACTGCTTTCTGCTTGCAGCAGCCCATCTTTTCAATGATCTCATCTACCGTATAGTAGATGAACACCCGTTTTTGCTCATCGAGCCAGTTGTTCTTTCTTGAGAGCCCCATGCGATCCAGCATCATTGCATACAGGACTTTGCTTTCCATTGACAGACCGTGAAACATTGGTTCTGTAATCAACGCCCAGGGAAGCATAAGAAAAGAAATCCTCTTGTCGTCCGTGAAATAAACATCGTTGTCCATACTTACACCTCTTCTTTCTTCATCCCGCCCAGGATGACTGTCATCATTCGTATTACATCCAGAAGCTCATCATCAACCGTCTGACCCGCCTCGATCCGCTTCAGTTCCGTCAGCGTGATTGTCATCTGATCCCGGAGCGCCTTATACACTCTCGACGAGCCGATGACCGTTACTTCTTGACGGAGGACCCGGTGGATCAGATAATCCTGTTTGGAGAGCCCTGAGAGCCTCACGAAGCGATTCAGCTGCTCTGATTCCTCCGGGGACATCCGGAAGGCCACCGTAACACTGCGCCAACGATTATGATTGTCCATGCTTTTAGCTGACATGATCTGATTCCTCCATTTCTTTTTTTCTGATGCCGTTCAGCTTCTCCACCATCTCTTCCTGCATGGAAGGGAACAGGTGCGCATAACGGTAAGTGATATCGATACTTTCGTGCCCGACACGGTCTGCGATTGCAACCGCGGAAAAGCCCATGTGGATCAGCAGGCTGACGTGGCTATGCCGGAGATCGTGGATACGGATCCGCTTCACACCGGCTGCTGCAGCGCCACGATCCATTTCATGATGGAGAAAATGCTTCGAGACGTTGAATATCCTCTGGTCATCTTCGATCCCATAGAGCATCTGCAGGAACTCTTCGATCTCTTCGACCAGGAAATCCGGCATCCGGATCACGCGTTTGGATTTCGTTGTCTTAGGATCTGTGATAACGTCTCTGCCGTCGATACGCTGATAGGACTTATTGATGCTCACAGTACCCTCTGTAAGGTCAAAATCGGCCGGTGTAAGGGCCAGAAGCTCTCCTTCCCGCATTCCGGTCCAGTACAGCATTTCAAAGGCGTAAAATGACATTGGCTTGTCCATAATGGCATCTGCAAATTTGCGGTATTCCTCCTGCGTCCAGAACTGCATTTCCTTTTTCTCTTCCTTGCCCATGTTCCCGGCGGGTGCGGCGGGATTCTTGGGAAGGCCATAATGCTTCACCGCGTGATTTAAGATGGCGCTGAGCTGATTGTGGACCGTTTTCAGATAGTTCTGAGAATAGTGTTCACCGTTATCCATCGTCATGGATAAAAGCTCATTCTGCCACGTTACGACGTCTCTGGAATTGGTATCCCCGATCTTACGATCCTTGAAATACGGCAGGATCTTCGTCCGGATGATATGATCCTTTGACTGCCAGGTGTTCTCCCGTACCCTGCATTTCATATCGGCGGTGTAGAGATCCACAAAGCTGCCGAAGGTCATATTCAGGGATGCCTTCAGCTTGATGCTTTGTTCCTTCTCCCAGGCAACGGCCTCCCTCCGGGTGGCAAACCCGCGCTTGGTAGTCTGCTTGTTGGCGCCCGTCCAGTCGGTAAAACGGTAATTCACTCGCCAGGTACCGCTTTTCTCCTTGTATACCGGCATTACTTCTTTTCCTTTCCGTCGCAGTAATCGACTTTTTTCATGAAATACTTTCGGTTCACCTTGCCGGAAACGGTGTAATAACCCATTTCCGCAAGCTCTGCGTTCATTCGCTGAATGACTTTATAGGCATAGGCCTTGGAGACATTCATTTCTTTTGCGACTTCATCCGCGGTCATGAATAATGCGTCCATGTGCTTTCCTCCTTTCGTTTTGTTTTTGTTCTTTTGCCGTTCTACCCTCTGCTGTTTCCTGACAGGCATGACCCCTGTTCGGCGCTGTGCCGTCCCCATTTCTGCGTCCAGGCCTTGTTTCAGGCCCCCTATTCGGCGTTGGGCTGTAAGAAACTCTTTTGTTTCTCCATACTCTGGGGCGCTCCCCCTGTTCGGGATCCTCGCGGTTTATCTCAGTTCGGACGGTCATTCAGTTGTCTATGCTAAGCAATTTTGCTTAGCTCTCTATGATTATACTAAGCATATTTGCTTTAGTCAAGTAGTCTCGGAAGAAATATTTAAACTTTTTTGCTTAATTTCTTCTTGCATTTCTGAAATCCATCCTGTATACTACACTTAGCATTTATGCTTAACCTGTTCGGGAGGTGTTATCATGAACATAGGGGAGCGCATCAAGCGTATCCGTACGCTGCGCGGTATGACGCAGAAGGATCTGGGCATTGCGCTGGGGTTCCCGGAGCGATCGGCTGATGTCAGAGTCGCCCAGTATGAATCCGGCACCAGGACGCCCAAAGAGGACGTGATTCAGGAAATGGCAAAGGTTCTTAAGGTTAAGCCCAGAGCTATCGCCGATCCTGACTACAACACTTACATAGGCCTCATGTACATGTTCTTCGACCTGGAAGAGACGTATGGGATCCATGTGGACGAGATCGACGGGGAGCTCTGCCTCCGCCTGGATCGATCCCGCAAGGACTATTCCGAGCTCTTCGATATGCTGCTGAAATGGAACGAGGCCAAGAAGAATGGCCAGGCAGATTTCGATTCTTCTGCTGCTTATGAAGAGTGGAAGCTCCATTACCCGCCTTCTATCCGTTAACGACGGATAAACAAAAAGAAAAAGGCTATCTGAATCCACCTTGGATCAGATAGCCTTTTGTTCTTAAGAATAATCAGATTTAGATTGCTGTTGTCATTTTGTTGTCACGTACTAAGCAAATATGCTTGCAACCAGCATAAATACTGGGTTTTTGAGAGCGCGGGTATTATTCCCACTCAATGGTGCCGGTGGGCTTGGGAGTGAGGTCGTAGAGGACTCTGTTGATGCCGGGAACTTCGCTGGTGATGCGGCTTACGATCTTGGCGAGGAGGGAATAAGGGATCTCCTCGATGGTTGCGGTCATGGCATCCTTGGTGTTCACGGCGCGGATGATGCAAGGCCACTCGAAGCTGCGAAGGCCATTCTTTACGCCAACGGATTTATAGTCGGGAACGATGGTGAAGTACTGCCAAACCTTGCCTTCAAGGCCTGCCTTTGCGAACTCTTCGCGAAGGATCGCATCGGATTCACGAAGTGCCTCAAGACGATCTCTGGTGATGGCGCCGGTGCAACGCACGCCAAGTCCGGGGCCGGGGAACGGCTGACGCTCAACCATGCCGGTGGGAAGGCCAAGCTCGCGACCGATCACGCGAACCTCATCCTTGAACAGAAGCTTGATGGGCTCTACAAGACCCTCAAAATGAATATCCTCAGGAAGTCCGCCAACATTGTGGTGTGCCTTTACGGGACCGGATTCCAGAATGTCGGGATAGATGGTTCCCTGTGCCAGGAAATCAACGTCCTGAAGCTTTCTCGCCTCTTCCTCGAATACGCGGATGAATTCCTCGCCGATGATCTTACGCTTCTTCTCGGGCTCTGCAACGCCTGCAAGCTTGTCAAGGAAACGATCCGTAGCGTCGATATAGATCAGGTTCGCATCCATCTGATTCTTGAACACTTCGATCACCTGCTCGGGTTCGCCTTTACGCAGCAGGCCGTGGTTTACGTGCACGCACACAAGGTTCTTGCCGATCGCCTTGATGAGGAGCGCTGCCACAACGGAGGAGTCAACGCCTCCGGACAAAGCCAGGAGCACCTTCTTGTCTCCCACCTGCTTCTTCACTGCCTCAACCTGCTCGTCGATGAATGCCTTTGCGAGCTCGGGCGTGGTAATTCTTTCCATTGATTCCGGTCTTACGTCTGCCATAACTTCCTCCTGTTTTTATATGATTTTCTATCATTTTGCCGCGGCCGTCCTTCGAATGGGCCCGCGGCTACAATAAAGAAAGTATAGCATATTTCCCCGAAAATCGCAATTACCAGATGGAAAAACCCGCCAAGTTCAAAGAGCAAGAAACTTCCCTGTGCCAGTGGTTCAATATGTCACAGAGGTGAGATCTGGGGCTCCGTTCGTGATCATAATGTAGACGATCTCGGAAAGGTGCTCGCCGACTTGCTTGCTCTCTTTGGCATCGCCGGAAAAAGAGAGGAAAATCGTCGCATCGTTTTGCTCAAATTCCGCGAAGAAGATGACGGTCCGCGATCCCTTGCTGTTTGGCTTGGAGGTGGAATAGCCTGTTTTTACGGGTACGCCGTTAATCTCCGTCATGCTTTCATTCCCGCTGATCACGGTGTCGCTGACGGGCAGGCCGCTTTTAGACGCGAGGACCTGAAGCCGCCCGACGCCGCCCACGACGCGCATCGTCACGCCCGCATCATTGGTGAAATACCGCTCTTCGCTCGCAACCCATCCTTCAAAATGAAGGAGCTCGCCCGTGTCGACCTTGAAGATCGCAAATCCGTCAAGGATCCCGGAAAGCGTCGGGAAGAGGGCCTGCCACTCCTCGTCGGAGATCGCCCGCTGAACGACCGCATCATTATAGGCGTACATTGCGTCCGCGCCTGCATAGCTCCCTGGTCTGAATGCGACCACCTGACCGTTTGGAAGGTCGAATTTATATGCTTTCTTCAGGATTCCGGCCTGCACTGCGCCAACGCACAGGACAAAGACCGCAAGGGCACACGCCGCAGCGATTAAGGCATATCTCTTCGCCAAGGCGGGGCGAGCCTTCGCGACAGATGCGCCGTCTTCAAGCCTGTCGCTTGACTTCTCAGCTGGAACGGGGCGAGCCTTCTTCGCATATTCGTTTCGGAAGCGAAGGATTTCGCCGAGCATGCGCGCCTTCGCGTCATCGCTTGGAAGCGCCTGATCCCACGCCATGATCATATCCTCACTTTTCATATTCTTCACCCAACCTTTCTTTTAGGAGTAGCCGTGCCTCGCGCAGGTAATTGCGTACCGTTGAATTCGGTTTTTTCAAGAGCTTCGCGATCTGCGCGCTGTCATAGCCTTCGTAATAATAGAGATAAATGACTGTTTTATATTTGTTCGGCAGCCCAGTAATAGCCTGCAGCACATCCGACACCTCGGGGTGGTCCGCTCGCTGCGTCTCGGGGCGGTCCGCGCCCTGGAGCTCCGCATGGTCCCAGGTGTCCTCATGTCTTCTGGACGGATGCTTTAGCATGTTCTTGCAAACATTCGACGCCGTCCGGATCAGCCAAGCCTTCTCATGCTCCGCGCTCTCAAAGCGCGGGTCCTTTCGGATCAGCCGAAAGAACGTCTCCTGCACGGCATCCTCCGTTTCGGCGGCATTCTTCATATATGCAAAGCACACGCGGTATACCGTTTTCATATACCGTTCATAGATTTCAGTGATCTCCTCTTCGGTTCGCATGCTCTCACCCCCTTATACTTATAATACAATCAAACCCACGCATGTGTCGGGGATTTTATAAAAATTTTCGGCGAATTATCCCTCAAAAAAATTTTTCGACTATCAGTCGATTTTCTCTTGACATATGGAAAAAGACATTGTATTATAAAACCGACCGATAGTCGAAAATAGCATTGTGATATCAATCAAAGGTTCATCGAAAGTGAGGTGTATCACCAAATGAAAAAGGGAGAAAGAAGAAAGCTAGAGCTCTTGCAGATCGCATACAAGCTGTTTATAACCAAGGGGTATGAGAACACAAGCGTGGATGACATCATTGAAGCAGCCGGGATTGCAAAGGGCACCTATTACTATTATTTCGAAAGCAAGGAGCAGACGCTTGAGGAGGTCATCGGGATGATGATCGATCAGGAGACGGAGGCCGCAAAGCAAGTGCTTACCGCGCCGATCTCCGTGCCGGAGAAGATCATCGGGATCATCGCATCGATCCATCCGAGCGCCGAGGAGCAGTCGATCGAGGGCGCATTGATGCAGCCTGAGAACGTGCTGATGCATAATAAGATCAAGAAAAAGCTCGTGGAGAAGGTGACGCCGCTCCTCGCCGAGGTGGCGGAGGAAGGCGTCCGCGAAGGAATCTTCCAGTGTGATAACATTCCGGAAAGGATCAAGCTCCTGCTGATTGCCTGCAATGAATTCCTTGACGAAGGCGAAGTGACGCCGGCCATCATCGCCGTCTTCATTGATATGTGCGAGAAGCTTCTCGGCGCAAAGCCCGGAACCATGGAGTTTGTGCGGATGCTGATCGGCAGAGGGCCCGAGCAATGAGTGAGAAAAAGAACTTTCGGAAGTTCCTGCTGCTTTGGTCGGGCGAGCTCGTCTCCTCGATCGGCGGGGGACTGACCAGCTTTGGCCTTGGCGTATATGTGTTTCGGGAGACGGGAAGCGCCTCCGGCACGGCGCTCGTAACGCTGCTTGGCTTTCTTCCGACCCTGCTGCTCTCCGTTCCGTCCGGCGTGCTGGCGGACAGATATGACAGAAGACTCCTCATGATGATCGGGGACGGATGCTCAGCACTCGGCGTCCTTTACATCCTGTTTTGCATGCTACGCGGCAGTGCTTCGCTCACACAGATCTGCATTGGCGTATCCTTTAGCGCCGTATTTTCAGCGCTGCTCGAGCCCTCCTACCGTGCGACGATCACGGACCTTCTGACCAAGGAGGAGTTCTCGAGGGCGAACGGGCTGATCTCACTCGCGGGAAGTGCAAGGTACCTCTTCTCGCCGGTGATCGCGGGATTCCTGATCGCGATCAGCGACATCAAGCTCCTGCTCGTCATTGACGTTTGCACCTTTTTCCTTACGATCCTGAGCGCGGCAGTCGTGCGAAAGGGGCTGAATGCAAAGCCCGCGGAAAAGCGGGAGGCGTTCTTCCAGAGCATGAAGGAAGGCTGGCGGGTGCTCCGCCGCAAAAAAGGACTGCTGCCACTGGTGGCGCTCTCTTCCGCCGTGACGCTTTTCATGGGAATCCTGCAGGTCCTGGAAAAGCCGCTCATTTTGTCCTTCGCGGATGAAACGACGCTCGGCATCGCCGAGACAGTCTGCGCCTGCGGCATGCTAATCAGCGGCGTGATTCTGGGGTTCAAAGGGCTGAAGGGCCATTACGTCAGGACACTCGGCCTCGCGCTCATGCTGTGCGGCGTCTTCATGTTCGGGTTTAGCCTGTTCGAAAATATATTCATCGTCTGCGCGTTTGGGTTTCTCTTTTTTGCGACGCTGCCCTTCGCGAACAACTGCCTGGACTACCTTGCGCGAACAAACATCCCGGATGAGGCGCAGGGGCGCGTCTGGGGCATGATCGGGTTTATCTCTCAGCTGGGATATGTCGTCGCCTACGGAGTTTGCGGCGCGGCGGCGGACCTTCTGGGCAAGGTATTGGATTGCGGCGTCGGACGTGGCGCGGCCATGGTCGTCATGATCGGAGGCGTGCTGCTTGCCGTCACGGCGACGTTTGTCTGGATCCCGAAAAGCATTCGGGAATTGGAAAATAATTGATTGGAGGATAATCGAATGAATCGAAATGAAACGGAGATCAAAAATGGAGAGGCAAAGCCTTATCGGTATCGTCCGGTACTGTTCTTCATCCTTGCATATGTGTTCACGTGGATATTCTGGATCCCCGCATGCTTTGTGGATGAAAAGATCGGCGGTTTTCTGATGGCCATCGGTTGTTTTGCGCCGGCCGTGGTGTCGACGGTGTTTGTGCTGGCGTCGAAGAGCCCGCTTTTGAAGAAGGACCTGAAGGTCAAGCTGATCGGGCTTTATAAAGTGAAGTGGATCAATGTGTTTTGGGCGATCGTGCAGTTCGCGGGGATCGTCGTAGCATCCATCCTGCTCTCCCTTCTCTTTGGGCAGCCCCTTTCCCAGTTCGCGCTCACGGAAGACTTTTCCTTTACCGGCGTCGGCGTCTTTGGCGCATTTGCGACCGTGACCCTCGCAGCGATCATCGAGGAAGTTGGCTGGAAGGGCTATTGCGAAGACTCCATCGGCCAGTATATGAACTGGTTCTGGGAGTCCCTTCTTTTCGGCGCCCTGTGGGCACTTTGGCACTTCCCTCTGATCTTCATCCAGGGAACCTACCACGCAGGACTGATGGTGAACCCCCTCTTTGTGGTAAACTTCTTTGTCAGCGCCGTTCCCATGGGCTTTATCATCACTTGGGTATATCTTGTCAGCGATCGTTCCATTCTGGCCTGCATCATCTATCATATGTTCATTAATCTGATGCAAGAAAAGATCGCCATGACACCTGAGACAAAGTGCGTGGAGACCCTTGTCGTGACGGTCGTGGCGATCGTGATCGTTCTGATGAATAAGGATATGTTCTTCGAAAAGCGCCATGTCGGCAAGCTTCTTGAGACGAGATACGGTTTAAAATGAGTCAAAAAGAACCGTCCCCATTGGCACGAACGAGGGGTTTGCCGCTGGCGGTGTCGGTCTTCTTAGGCTCCTCGGGCTTTTCTTCTGCCTTGGCTTCAGGCTTGTCCTCAGGATTCTCTTTGATGTTTTCCTCGGGCTGGATGTCGCGCATTACTTCTTCCTTCTCACGGATGCGGTAGTCCTTCCGCACGAAGAAGACGGTCCCGCTCATGGGATATACCCATTCGTTCGAGAGGGCGATGCTGTAAACGCCGTTTTCCTCCTCAAGAGTGTTGTCGTAGGAGGACGCGTCGCCCTTATTCAGGAAGGAGTACATCTCGACGTCCATGGCATCCTCGTTGTAGCTGATGGAGATCTGCGGATCCTTCGTGGGCTCCACCAGCGCCACCTCGATGATGCTGTCCCAGCGCTTGGGCATGTGGAAAATGAGCGATACGTCGTGCTCTGTCGCATTCTGGTCATGCGCCACCTTGAAGGTAAAGAGCAGGCCATAGTCGCGGCCCTTGTAATTCCCGACCTCGACATTGTAAAGCTCGCCCTTGGTGCGGTCGATGGTAAGGTGCGGCCGGAACATTCTGTGTGCGAGTTTTATAAGTTCGCCGGAGTGCTCGCTGTCCTGCAACTCACGGAAAATGGCCTTATCCTCGGGCACGATGTCTAAGATTTCACGGAAGATACAATTCTTGAAGACTTCTCTCTCCTCGCCGTTCTTGCTGCTGCGCAGGAACGCGTCGAGCCCGCCGTTATCATAGATCAGGCCGATCTTCACGAACTCGCTGTTCATGTTATTTCCCTTTTGATCCAGATATTTCACGGTATAATTCAGCTCTTCCTGCACGTAAAAATATGGATCCTTCTTCGCATCTGAGCGGAGGGTCTGGAAGGCCTGCGTACGCTCGGTCTCGAGGACGAAGCGATAGGAAAATGCCGTCTTGATGCGGCAGTCGCCTGCAGTCAGGTTCGGCTTCTGCTTGAAATCCTCGGGCGTAAGGAGATAAGTGTCCAGATGGTTCTCGATCATCTCCGCCGCGTCCTTGTCCTTTACGATGGAGCCGATAAAGGCGTTGACAAACACCTTCTTCTGGTCGTTTTCATAAAGCTCCATGGCCTCGGGATGGTACATCAAAGTGTCCAGGATCTGCTCCGAGATTTCGGAAGCATAGCTTTCCTTCGACATCCATTCGTGTGCCACGTCAAACACAAGGAATGCCGCGAGCACGCCCATCAGATTCCCGACAGTATCCTTGAGAAGGTCCATCAGCGAAGTGTTTGGGTCGCTGAAAAACAAAAAGACCTCGCCCAGCACGATCAGGACAAACACGCCAACATAAAGCAGGATGTAGCCCAGCTTTTTGTTTTGCTTGTTGATCCGCTTTTGCTGCTTGGCGTCATGGTCATTTACTTTATTCTCATTAGCCATGGAATTCCTCCTTTGTGAACGCTCCCCGGTAAATTGCGGGGCATTCGTTATAATAGGCCCAATTGCGATCTCCAAAATCAAAATGCCACCATTCGGAAGGCAGGTTCGTAAAGCCCGCGTCCGTCATCAGCCAGTAAAGAAGGCGTCTGTTCTCTCGGATTTCCTTGACGTGTGCCTCATTCCAGCGCGGATCTTGATTGGATATGATCTCGTCGTTCTCAAAAAAGTCGGTGATGGTTCTGGTGGTAAAGGCGTCAAACTTCGTGCCCATGTCGAGTTCGTTGCCGTCCGCATCAAGGATCGTCAGGTCGACGGCGCCGCCCGTGGTATGGGCCGGCGGAACCTCTCTGTCCGGGATCGGGTCAGAGACAAAGCCGCGGATCACGGCGTTTCGCTCCTCTTCGGAAACATTCTCCAAATGGAAATCGCGAATGACGTCCTTGGAGTAGACTTCATATAATTCGCGCTGGAGCGCAAAGGGGCGCCAGGCATCCCAGATGCGGAACTTGTACCCTTCAGGTAGCCCCTCCGCAGCCTTTTGCAGGCGCTCGGCAACTTCCTTTCGAAGGAAACATTTCGCTTCCGCGTTTTGCATGCCCAAGACGGGGTATTGCATCTCAATGTCCAATTTTTCGTTTGGCACGATCTCCACAAATTCTTGTGTCTGAAAGTCCCGCAGTTCATACCTTGCGGGATCTTCCACGTGAGGGATCATGCGCGATGTGTTCCGATCCATTTGATCATGCCCCCTTCCTGGGTTACGCCCAAAATAACGTTATTATAGCTTCCCGCCCTTGCTGCCGCCAAAGCTTGCGGTATTCAGGATGTTTGTGTCGAAGGTGAAGGTCAGGGCGCTTTCCGTGCGCTTTCTCTTGAAGGCGAGCTGGATCATGCGGTCAAGGAGCTCCTTGTAAGGAATGCCGATGGGCTCCCAAAGATAGAACGCAAGGGATCCGGGGATCGTGTTGATCTCGTTGAAATAAAGCTTTCCAGTCTCTTCGTCGATCATGAAATCAATTCTTGCAACGCCGTTGCAGCCCAGTGCCTGGAAGGAACGAACCGCAAGCTCGCGTACTTCCTCTCTCTGCTCAGGGGTCAGGTCCGCAGGGATCTTTCTTGCCACGCTGGCCATGCCCTTGGAGCCGCTCCCCTTGGCATTGCTGACATATTTGTCCTCATAGCTCAAAATGTCCTTGGTGTGCAAGGGCTCTTCACATTCGGAAGCGATGGCTTCATTCTCATCGCCAAGCACCGCGCAGTTGATCTCGCGAAGGCTTGAGATCGCATGCTCCACAAGGATCTTCGTGCTGTAACGGAAGGAATCGTCGATGGCATTGGCAAGCTCCACGCGCGTCTTCGCGACGCTGATGCCCACGGAGGAACCAAGGTTTACGGGCTTGATGATCACGGGATAGCCAAACTTCGCTTCGATCTTGTCCATCAGACCTTCCATGTCGGAATAGTCGGCGAGTTTATATACTGCCGCGTCGAGCAGTGGCACGTCATATTCCTTCAAGATCGTCTTCATGATGAACTTGTCCATGCCAACGGCGGAGGCCGTCACGTCGCAGCCCACGAAAGGAACGCCGAGGGTCTTGAAGTACCCTTGCAGCGCGCCATCCTCCACGTTCGTGCCATGCACCACGGGGAAGACAATGTCGATCTCCTGCGCCTCTTTCTTGCCGAAAAGCTTTTGCGGATAAGGCGTCAGCATGATATGATCATTCTCATTCATCATGATCACGCGCCGGGACTCCTTCAGCAGCGCATCGATATTCTTGTAGGACTCGATCTTGCCGATCTTCTCGCCCACGTACATCTCATTTTTCTTGGTGAGGTACACCGGGATCACGTCATATTTTTCCGTGTCCATGCTCAGGTACGCCTGAATTCCCGAAATGACGGAAACCTCATGCTCCACGCTCTTTCCGCCAAACATTAATGCAACTCTTGTCTTCATGTCAACTTCCTCCATCTATGTGTAATGCTTTATGATATGCAATCAACTACGAATTTTCAACGATGTCATCCAGCCAGCGGCCGCCGATATTGAAGTGGTCAAGAGAGAATTGGCGCATGTTTGAATCATTCAGATCAAGGTCCCTTAAGTCGATGCTCATGAATCTCTCTTCATCTCCAAAGCGTTTCTTCTTGCCGCAAGCTTCCTTGAGCAGCTTCCCGTCATAAACGTAAAGGTTTAGGCTGTCTGATTCTGGTTTTAAAACGCCTTCGTTGTTTAGCCAGTTGAAAACCATGTCCAGCCGTTTGTCTGACAGATCCTCGCGAAACGTAAGCGCAGAACCCTTTTTCAATTTCCGGATCTTCTCCGGCTCCGTAACTGGGATGACCGTAAAGCGCGTATGCGCATTCGGGATCTTGAACATTTCCTTCTGCTGCTTCCTCTTTCGAAGGAATGCGATCAACGCCAGGCATCCATACGGGATCACGAATGCGAGGATCCCGGCAAGCGGGTGATGACACGCAAACAGGATCGGCCCCGCAATCCATGGGCCAAGCAATAACGTGCAGATGAAAATCGCATACGGAATCTCTTTCTTATTCATTTCATCCCCTCTTGTTCTGGCGCTTCCTTGCGCTTTAGGTGAATTCCTTCACGAGGCAGAGTGTCAATTCGTCATCGTTCTTGCAGGGCTCGTCGTTTGCGAGCACTTGCTCCATGTAATAGACCCCTTTGCCGTCGGGAATATATCCCCGAAGAGCGTAGAAGCGTTGTGCGGGACCATGATCCGCTTTGCAGATGGCCGGAATGTCCGCATAGGTCATCTGCCGTATTTCAATCCCATTCATTACTTATTCCCTATTCTAACCTTGTTACGCATTCACCTTCGCCCGAAAATGAGATCACGTACGAGCTTGCCTTGGGCTCTACGGAAACGCCGTTCCACGTGGGCTTTGCGAGGCCTAACTCCGTCGGCGTCACGGCCTCATAATCGGCCTGCATGCCTTCGATGCGGACCTGCAAATCTTCTATCGTCACCACGGCGCTGAGCGCCCTGTCATAGGGCACATAGCCATGGAGCCAACCGTATTTTTGTTCCAGCTCCGGCGTGCTTCCGTTAGGAAAGCCGATCCACGGAGCGAACGCTGAATTCATGGTATAATATGGCACATGATCCAGTAGCTTAAAATCTTCGCCGTGGTCATGGCCGTTCATGCACAAAAGGACCTGCTTGCCCTTGAATAACTCAAATACTTCCTGGCGGTTCCAAACGGCGCGATTGCGGAATTCATTGGTCAGGCTGTGATGGGAAAAGATCACGTACTTCATCCCGTCTGACAATTCCGTCTCGAGCCACGCCAGTTCCTCCCGCGGGATCAGGGGGTATTTGACACCCTCTCCCCTGGTTTCCGGGAAGGAAAACTCCTCGTCTCCCCGCTTCTCATAACAGGAATCCAAGAAGATGAACTTCACGCCGCCCTTCACGAAGGAATACCAAGGACTCTCCAACCCAAGAAAGCTCATGGTTTCAACAAGATCCACCTTCACGTCATGATTTCCGAGCACGTGGTAAACCGGCACCTCGGCATTTCGGAATGCTTCTATGACATGAGCATATTTCGGAAATGGGGCGACAATGTCGCCGAGGGAAACGATGAATTCTGCCTTCTCGTTCTTTGCCCTCGTCAGGATCTCCCTGATCCTCTCATCCCCTTTGGTCGCGTAATCATAATGCAGATCGCCAAATACCAAGAATTTAACCATATTCTCTCCCTAGTAATTGTCCGGCAGGTCGTTCTCCAGCAGTATATACTTGTGCCCGGCGCCTTTGATGGCATATGCGTAGGAAAGGGCATCCTCGAGTTTGTCGACGCAGATGCATTTGTCCTCAGGGAAGTTCTTGCTAAGGACGCCTGCGTGGATGGATTCGCGGTTCTTCTTGCCAACGATCAGGATGTAGTCGCAACAGTCGGCCGCATAGGTACCGAACTTGTAGTTATATTCGTCCTCTTTGTCGCCAAGCTCGACCATGCCGGGAGTGACGAGGATGCGGATGCCGTCAAACATGGCAAGGGTCTCCACTGCGGCTTTGGAGCCAACGGGATTGGAGTTGTAGGCGTCGTCGATAATGGTGACGTTGCCCTGCTCGCGCATCTTCATGCGGTGTTCCACGGGCTGGATGCGGCGCACGGGAATCTTGAGTTCCTTAAGGGAGACGCCAAACTGATGTGCCACGGCGATGGCGCCAACCACGTTGATCACGTTGTGCGCGCCGATAAGCTTCATCTGGAAGCGTTCCTCCTCGCCGTTTGGAGCCGTCACGGTGAACTCCGTGCCAAACTGCGAAACCGCAACATCCCTGGCGCGATAGCCGTCCTGGGCTTCTGCCGCTTGGCCTGCCGCACTGCCGTCTGCCTGGCCTGCTGCCGCTTGCCCTGCCGCACTGCCGTCAGCCGCATCAGCATAATAGAAAATCTTATTCTTGTATTCCACGGCCTTCTTCTGGATGTACTCATTGTCACCGTTGAGGAAGAGCTTGCCGCCTTCGGGCAGGCAGTCCGCCAGCTCAAACTTGGTGTTCATGATGTTCTCCATGCTGTGGAAGGTCTCAAGGTGCTGGGGCCCCACGGAGGTGATCACGCCGTGATGAGGATGCACGATGTCAGTATCCTCCTTGATGTCGCCGACATGGCGCGCGCCCATCTCACAGATGAAGATCTCATGCGTGGACTTAAGTGACCCGCGGATGGTCTTGACAATGCCCATGGGCGTGTTGTAGCTCTCGGGCGTCACGAGCACGTTGTACTTGCCCTGCAGGAGCGTCTGCAGATAAAACTTGACGCTGGTCTTTCCATAGCTTCCGGTCACGCCGATGATCTGCAGGCCGGGAACGCTTTTTAGAATGCGCTTCGCGTCGTTGATATAGTATTGATTTACCGCCTTTTCGATGGGACGGTTGATTACGTTCGAGATCATATTCAGGACAAGAAGAAGCGAGATCAGAACGAGGAACACGCCCGTAAGAAAGCCCGGAAACCCTTCCTGCGCATCGTTCGAAAGGACATTCCAGGAGATCATGGAGAACCCGCCGGCCGCGATGATCGGCGCGAGAATGCAAGCCAAAAGAACGATCACGGTCAGCACCACGATCGTCGTGATCATGCGCTTTACGCGGGCCGTGTAATTGAATTTTGATTTGGTGTTCAGGCGCTTCATGGCGCGGTAGACAAGGCGCACCAGAAGGAGCGTCAAGATCGCGAGAACGTCCAGCGTCCAAAGGGCGATTCCACGAAAGATGCCGTCGGGAAGCAGGCCGGCCAAAATGCGAAGGAGGCCGAGAACACCCGTAAAGACGAGGAGCCAGTTCCGACGCAGGTTCTTTTTCAGCCACTTCGGATGCTCATCGTTCTTGTAGCCGTTCAGCTGGAACATATGCATATTATATCGCAGGGCGTACAGGTACGCCGGGATCGCCAGTAAAAAGGCGAGGATGGTTCTGATGATCATGGTGCCTCCATGTTGTATTTGTAAAATGCGAACAGGCTCAGCGCCTTGGGCTTAGCCCTGGCGGCTGGCCTCGGGTCAGGCTCCAAAGTACGCCCGTAGGATCCCGCGGAAAATCTGGGGTTGCTCGAGGAAGGAAAAATGCCCGGCGCCCGCAAGGACCGCAAGTCCATTGTTCGGGATCTTCGCTTCCATGACCTTCGCGTCAGCGATCGGCGTCGCCGTATCCTGATCGCCCCAGACAAGAAGCGTATCCTGCTTAATCTTGGGCAGGAGGTCCGTCAGATCCTCATTCACCGCCATGACAAGGCACTTTCGCATCATGGGCGATGCCGCGCGGTAATCCGCGGAGCCCTGGCGGTTTCGCCAGTCGTCGATCAGCTCAGGGAACAGTGCGTAAACGACCTTCATGTTCAAGATCCCTTTGAGCATCTTATATTTTCGGATCCTGACCTTCTGCACAAAGGTCTTTTTCGGCAGGATCCCGGCGCTGTCAATGAGGACGATGCGCGAGATCTCAAAGGGAAGGTTCTCCCGTGCCGCAAGCTTGATGATCACGCGTCCGCCATAGGAATGGCCGATGAGCGTCGCCTTCTTGATGCCCAGCGCGTCCATAAATTTCAGGAAAAAGTCCGCGAAGGCGTCCACGTTCCAGGCCTCCTTCGGCTCGTCGCTGGCGCCAAATCCGGGCATGTCAAATTGGACGAAGCGCACTTTATCATTGATCGCATTCGCCACGCTGTCATACATGCCAAGGTGCGTGCCCCAGCCCTGCAGCATGACGACGGTCTCCTCGCCCTCGCCCGTGATCTTATAGCTGATGTTTAAGCCATCTACAAGTATATTCATCCTAATTGGTTCTTCGGGTTGCCCCGCTCCCACATATAAAATCGGCGCTGCGAAGAGCTTCGCAACGCCGTCCTCACACCACAATATTATAAATGTTTTGGCGCATCTTATCAAGGTTTTTTATGAAAGCGCCCAGTGCCTACAAGTCGAAATCCAGGCCGTCCTCTTCGCTCTCCTGATCGAAAATGGTTTCCTCCACCACCTTGACGCAGGTGTCCACGTCCTTCAGGATGTCCTTGCCCCAGAAGCGGATCACGGTCCAGCCGAGGAACAGAAGCTTTTTGTTGGCTTCGTCGTCGCGCTGCCTTGTCCGCGTGATCTTGTCGATCCAAAACTGCGCATTGTTGCCGCGCTCGAGCTGGGGCTTTAGGACCTCCCAGTCCTTGCCGTGAAAGAATTCGCTGTCGCAAAAGATCGCGATCTTGTACTTCGTGAGCACGATGTCGGGGGTCCCGGGGAGCGTTCGCAGGTTCTTTCGATAGCGATATCCCTTCGCCCACAAGGCTTTCCGAAGCCGAAGCTCGATGGAGGTGTCCTTGCTCCTTATCTGTTGCATGTTGTAGCGCCGGCCGGAGACATTCTCCTTTTTTGCACTGCTGCCAGGCTTTTTCTTCTTGTCTTTACAAGCTTTCATGTTTTTTGCGGCTTCCCATGTCGGCCGTCCCATTACGCGTCATCAAGCGCGGAAGATGAATCCTGCGAGGAGATATAACGCGGCCGTAACGACCGTGAGCGTAAAACTATACTTCATGCGCACCTTGCGGACAATCCGGGGACTACACCCGATCGCCGTACCAACGTTCATGCTGTCCGCCGTGAACATACAGTTCTTCTCGCCTGCAATGCCTGCGCCGGCAATGGCGCCGATGCAAAGGGCCATGTTCACGCCAAGGAGCGGCGCAAACTGGATGGCGATGGGGAATACGATCGCGTACATGGACCAAGAAGATCCCAGTGCCACCGTAAGGAACATGGCGGCGACAAACATCACCATCGGGAAGATGGGACCAAAGCGGCCAAGCGCTTCGACGGTGTCGGAAAAATATTCCGTCAGCTGAAGCGCACTAAGGAGCGTGGAAAAGCACATCGTCAGCAAGTATAAAAGAATGGGCAGGGTGGAGTTTGCAATGCCGACCACCAGGTGCTCCACAAACTGCTCGGGGGTCATCAGGCCCTGCCAGCAGTAAAGGAGGAACATGAAAACCAGCGTCGTCACAAGGCCAACTGCACTGTCCACCATGAAGTTCTTCGCAATGATCGAACGGATCACGATGGAGCTTGCGGCAAGCACTGCGATCGGCAACATGATGTTCATGATCTTGCCCCACATCTCGGGCTCATTTAAGCTTAAATATTTCTCCGAACCGTCCGGCCAGAGGGTTCCGCCGTCCTTCACGCGCTTTTCAGCGTTTTTCAGCCTTTCCGTCATGGGAAGCTTGCCGAAGCAATAGAAAAGCATTGCAATGACAACCAAAATGGAGAAGAAATTAAACGGAATGGACTTACAGAAGATCACCAGGGTATCCTCTTTGATGGAGGCGGTAAGAGTACCGATGACGAAGATGCCCCACAGAGAGATCGGAATGAAAGAGCTCAGCACCGTGGGCAAAAGACTAAACAGCAGGGAAGTCTTCTCTCGCGGAAGCGCCTGCTCCTTCGCGACGCCATTCGTGGAATTCGCCGCGCAGGCCATGTTCAGGCCGTCGTCGATACAGGTTGCGGCCATGATGCCATAGGCCGCCAGCATCATGCCTCGCTGGCTCTTTACCTTGCTGTCCGCCATTTTTTTGAAGGCCGTCACCGCGCCGGAGGCTTCGATCAGCTGAACGACGCTCCCCATCAGTGCCATCACGAATACGGTCCAGGCGTTGTCAAAACACATCATGGTTTCGATCATCGCATCTGAAAAGCTCGCGGAGATGCCATTTCGAAAGACCAGGAGTGCCGCCAGCATGCTCGAAACGATCAGGGACTCCACGGTACGCTTGGTGATCAGCACGTAAACCAGCATCAATGCCAAAGGTGCCAGGAACACAGGCGCATTCGCGTTCTTCGGGATCAGGATCCAGCACAGGACGTAGATCAGCGCCAGGATCCCATATTGGATCACCATGCGGCGTTTTGAAAGCGGCGTTTCGTTCTTCGGGTGCTGCAGGATGCCTTTACGCATGCCGGAAAGCGCGAGGATTTGCGAGTGCTTGCCGGAAACCTGTCCGTAAACACGCTTCATGAGCTCGCCATATACTTCCGGATGCTTTGCGAGGATGTTCATCATGTCGTCCGCGTCTAGTCGGTAAACGATGGTGCGGCCTAAGGAACGCACGGTGGAAAGGCGCTTTTGCTTGGACAGAACGCCGTATTCACCAAAATACTGCCCCTCATGCATGATGTTGATCTGCTCGCCCTCACGGCTCAGCACGATGGCCGTGCCGGATTCCAGGAAGAACATGCAGTCCGGCTCTCCGTCAATGACGCAAATGTCCTTGCCGTTCTCAAACTGCAGCCTTTGCATTTTTGATTTGATCTCTTCGATCTCTTTTTTATCTTCCTCGGCGTCGCCGATCTGGAAGAAATCCTTGATAAAGGTATCGTCTATGCGACTCTTGGGCATTTGTTCTTTTCACCCCTCGAAAGAATATACTGTCGGATCGCCCGTTAATTTCTGATGATCAGGGCGTTGCGGCCACGGTAAAGCGCGCCGACCACGGACTCGGGCGCAAGCTTGTCCGTACCCTCGATCGCCACGGTGCCGTAAAGACCGGGCTTTTTCGTGTCTATGAAAGAGCTTGCGATGGTCGGGAGCGCAAATGCCGCCATCGGAACAAGCAAAAACAGCGTCTGCCACAGGGACGGAACGGTGTCTTCAATGTCGGCCGCGTGGAAGGTGATCTTTTCGCCGTCCTTCTTCCAATCGCCCCAGTACTGCGCTAAGGTCGCAAGATTTGCCATGCAGCATCCGGACGCCTCAAGGAAGGCCTTCTGGAAGTCCTCAGCAAGGACAAAGAGCTTCTCGCGCTCCTTCCTAAAATGCCTGGAAAGCCAAGGATTCTCGCCCGCGCGCTTCTTCGAAAGCTTTGCATCGTCGGAGAAAAGCTCCTTTACAAAATCCACGTCGAGCATGACTCTCGCGTCATCACCCGTCTCACTCTTCCATCTCTCCAGAATGGACTCGCGTTCCTTTTTCACGGAATCGAGCGCGTGAAGGATCTGCTCCTTCTCATCCTCGCGATTGGTGATCATGACCTGTGCGGCATTGATTGCTTTGTTGAGCTGGGATATGCGGTCGGTGAGGCCGTCCAGCGCGCCTCTGATCTGCGCTTCCTGCTCCGCGAGCGTGTTATATTTTGCCGTCAGCTCTTTCATTTTCTTTTCGGCCGCGGGTGCTTTTTCCTGTGCCTCGATGGCTTCCTTTTGCACCTTATCCGCCTCTTCCTGAGCGGCATCATATTTCTTCTTCGAGAAGATCTTTGCGAGGCCCGTCACGGAATTTCGAAGCTCCTGCTCCTTGTCAAAGCCGGTGCGAACGATCATGTTGTAACGGCTCCATTCCTTCTTTGCCTCCTGCGCTGCAGCATCCGCCTCGTCGACCTGCTTTGTGATCTCGTCCAGGTCCGCCTTTACCTCATCGCGCTCCTTTAAGAGCGGCTCGCGCGTTTGCTTCGAGGAATCCATGGCCTTCTGGGAGTGCTCGATCGCCGCCTCCGCTTCGCGAAGGTTCTTCGAGCGCATCTTGTCTTCCTGCCAGTTCTTTAGGAAATCGGTCTGGAGCTTGTCCAGGCTTGCCTGCAGGTCCTCAACCACCTTCTTTTGCGCCAGGAAGGCTTCTCTTGCCTTAAGGTACTTAGGAAGACGCTCTTCGGGCGCGTGCGCTGCGCGATAGGCCGCAACCATGGGCGCGATCTCGTTTTCGAAGAAGACCTTGCGCTCCTCGTCATTGCCAAACAGCGCCGCAATGTGCTCCATGGGGCGTTCGTCCTTGGTCATTTCCTTGCACACTTCTGAAAGCCATGCCTCGTCCTTTGCGGTAACGAGCATGGAATATTCGTTGATCTTATCGTTGCGGATGCGATGCCATTTTGCGGGATATTCCGCATAGGCATGGTTCTTTTCGGGACCATGATAAAACTCAAAGCTCTCGAAGGCATCATCGGGCTTGTCATATTGCGCCAAAACGCTGGCCTTCTCCACAAGGTTGCTCGCAAGAAGCTCCTGCAGGAGTTCCTGCTTTTCCGCCTTGGATTTCTGCGTTGCAACGGCCTTCCCGATCTCCTCGTAAACATCGCCGCTGCCCTTATGAATGGCAAGGTTTAAGTCCACCTGCTGCCAAAGGGGCAACTCCTTTTTCGTCGGCCACTTGCCAAGGGGCGCATTCTTTGCGCTCAGGATCTGGTTCAGGATCAGGAAGCGCGCCTCGTCGTCCTTCGCCTGAAGGTCGATCGCATTGCCAAGGGAAGCTTTCTCAACATAATCAAACAGGATCCCGCACAGGTGATCCCGCTTGGAATAGGTGCCCTTGTCCAAGCTGATCACGACGTTTTCCACGTCAGTAAGGTAGGCTCCCTTCGCCTGCTGCTCCTTACCTAACAATTCCTTGAAGATCTCTTCTCCGCTTTTACCCATGGCATCTACCTCCGTATCTCAAAGCCGCACCATGCGGCTTACCCATTCGTATCTTGTGTTGTTTCTCCTGGCGGCCGTGATTATCATTGTCTATTTCTTGGTTGCCTCGTGCAGCTTGTGGTCGAGTTCCACGCCCTCATGCACTAGCGCCTTGATGAACTTACCGTCCGCGCTTGAAATCCCGGCTTTATATTCCTCATAAAGCTGGTCCGGATCCTTCGACCCAACCTTCTTTGGATCTGCGAGCTCCTTTAGCGAGAAGGCCACGTCCCTTTTCGAATAAAAGACGACATTTAGCTCCGTGGTTACACGATCTGCTTCCTCGCAAAGTTGCTTGTCTATCGTCTGCGCGGTCAAAACCTTGTCTGCGAGAGATGAGGCCTTGGCGGAATAATATACCCAAATGCCGAGATAGGCTACGACAGCCACCAAAACAAGGGTTGCAAAGCCGATAAGGTTGCGTTTTTTATCCTTCGTGAGGCACTCGATGCAGAGCACGCCCCACGCCGTGAGGATCGCCGACATGCAAAGCGCCGTGATCGGCATCAGATGGCCTTTGTCGTAAAAATACAGGAGGAAGCCGAAATACTCCAGCACGTACGTGATCAGGAAAACATACTGGCGCTTTTTATTCTTCCACTCCCGCGTAAACAGCATGAACGCGATCAAAAACAGCATCAGCGGCAGGATGGAAAAGACTGCCGGGAGCTTGAAGCTGTAGTTGATGAATTGAATGACGGCGCAATATAAAAGGGCTTTCAGTAAGTCGATGAATAGTTGCATATTGCCTTTTCCTCCACTGTTTATCATAGCACAAAATCCTCGTTTTTTCAACGAGGCGGTGAAAAAAACACTGGGCGAAAACAGCAATCGATGAAGCCCCAAAAAAAGGCAAAAAACCATGCAGGAGAAAGTTCGGTCCTGCATGGTCTGATGGCTCTGATTTTATGTTGTTTGCATCACAATCTTTGGGCAACTTTTGTGGCGCCCTGCGCTTGATGACGGTGATGTTTATGCGCGTCCTACGCCCACTTGTCCTGCTCGGTGGGGATGCGGATGTCGGACAGGCACTGGATGTCATTGATGAACCACTGGCCCGTGGAGGGCTTCTTGCGAAGCTTTACGGGGCGAGGCGTGTCCGCGCCGGCGCTGGTGAGGTAAAGGGTGGCCCAGTTCTCCTCGTTGAAGGAATAGGGGTTCTCGCTCACCGTGATGGAATAAGGCTTGGTCGGCTGATAATTGTTCTGCGTCGTTGCGCCCTTGAAGAAGGAAAGAGTCTTGTAGCCCTTGCCCTTCAGGCGATCGCGAAGGAAAGTCTTTTCGGCCTCGGATACAGTTTCCGGTCCTTTGAGGAAGTTCAGCATCTCGATGGTTGCCGCCTCGTCGGTTTCATATTGGCAAAGTGCTAAAACGCAAAGCGCCGTTGTCTTGTATGCGTTGTCTAAGGACGCCTCGGGCAGGGCCTTCAGCTCCTCCAGGTTCTTCGGGAGCTCCTGGAACGTAAACGTTTCTTTATGGTTACTTGCCTGTTTCACCGCTTTGGCGACACTATTCGCCGCCTGGTTCCCGGCCTTGTTGATTTCTCTTTTCACCTGTGACGTCAGTTGATTTTTCAAAGAATCTAAGAATCCCATATCTTTGCCCTCCCATGTTTTTGTGGTAGACCTACATTTCCATCTTATACGAAAAAGGACTTACTTTCAAGACATGACCCGAAATTATTCTTCCAGACGGCCCTCTTTGAGAGGGCGCATCGCAACGTCCGCGATCTTCGGATCAAACTGCTTGCCCTTATTCGTTTCGATCTCCTGAAGAATAAATTCCTTCGTGCGCCTGTTCCTGTAAACACGGTTCGTGTTCATCGCATCATATGAATCCGCAACGCAGATCATGCGGGCAATGAAAGGAATCTCCTCTCCTGCCTTGCCTTCCGGATAACCCTTGCCGTCATAGCGTTCGTGATGATATAATGCGCCTTCTCCGGCATTCTCAAGGCTCTTGAAGCTGCTCAAAATCTCGCCGCCGCGCACCGTGTGTGATTTGATGATCTCGAATTCTTCATCCGTCAGCTTGCCGGGCTTCCCGAGGATCTGATCCGGCACGCCGATCTTTCCGCTTGAACCGGAACTCGTCGACCTCATCGCCCGTGTTGTTCGAAACCGTGAAATCGTAGGTATATGCTTGATAATTGTGCTCCGTGATGCCCTCGTTGTTAAAATCAAACGCCTTGGACCAGGTGGAGCTTCTTGGCCCGGCGAAGCCATGCATGTCCCTGGACGGCGCTCCGTTCTCCGTAAGGAGCTCCGGCCCCGCAAAGGTCGCCTCGTACTCAGCCTGATTGAACATCCAGGTCTTGAAAATGCCCATGCCCAGGATCACCAAGGCCACGACCAGCGCAAGCGCAAAAACAGTAATGGCAAGTTTTCCATTTTTTGACTCTTTAGCATAAATGCACCATCTCCTTAAATCTCATCGTATCACAAATGGCGCTTGGTTTCAACGAAAATACGCCGCGAGAACGGCCTCTATCTCATTTGTTCCCAAAGGATTAGCCGTCGACTCCTCTGTTATGATCAGGTTTTTCCCAAGCATAATTCCGCTGCGAAGATATTCTTTTACTTTGAAAACTGCATGGCCAGCATAATCCTCAGAGTCCATCATGCCACGATGTTCCCAATAGATTTCCTCCCTTTTCTTTATGTCAAGGATCGTAAAGTCCGGATATACCACCTTCCCGTTTCGTAAGGTCAATGGGCATTCGTACTTATATGGAATGCCATGTTTTGCCAATGCATTTGCTATGTTTAGCTCAGATTTTGACCTGACCCTTTCTCCACGATTTGTTTCATATACCGGAACATAATCCGCTATTTCTTTTCCTCGGAAAGTCTCACTGCACCATTCTTTTGCAAAATCATCATCGGAAATGTCAATGGGATGAATATTGGTTTTGACCACGGCCGGATAATTGGAATAGATTTGTTGAATTCTTTTTGATATGTTGCATGACGTACTCAGAAATGTTTCTAGATGTTTGATCTCGATGTTAAGGAGCTGTAGGATCTTCTCATCATACGCTTTTTGAAGCAATGTTCGAATGATCTTTTCTTCCGATTTTCGGATATATTTCCCACTTTTGTCACTCGACTCTTCCCGAAGGTAGAATTGTGTTCGCCTCTCAGAAGTAACTATATGTATTTTACCCGCTGGAGCTTTTGAAAACCGTTCTTCCACTTTTTGTTTCATCTTAACCAGTTCTCGATAGCGCTCGTTTGCATCAACATAGAAATTTACAGGGGAAAGCAATTGCATATTATTTATTCCTCTCATGACTTCTCATTCCTTTCAGTTAGATTCTATAAATTGCTTCTTTTGTTTTTGCTTCTTTTCTTCTTGTTTCTTTTCTTCTTGCTTCTTTTCTTCTTGCTTCTTTTCTTCTTGTTTCTTTTCTTCTTGCCTCTTTTCTTCTTGTCTCTTTTCTTCTTGCTTCTTTTCTTCTTGTTTCTTTTCTTCTTGCCTCTTTTCTTCTTGTCTCTTTTCTTCTTGCTTCTTTTCTTCTTGCTTCTTTTCTTCTTGCTTCTTTTCTTCCGACCATCTTTTCTCTGTCTAGAGGCTAGAAACATGCCGGGCGGCATCGGGATTCGAGGTTACGGGGAATTTCGATGCTCTGTATACCATAATCGCGGGGTAGCGAGCATCGAGATTGGGCGCTTTGGGGATTGCCGATGCTCTAGAGGCTCTAATAGGCAGATGGGCGGCATCGGGATTGGACGGTTTGGTGGTTTTCGATGCTCCGACAGTGCCAAAAGAGGGTTGGCGGGCATCGGGGTTGAATTGTTTTGGGATTTTCGATGCTCCGACAGTGCCAAAAGAGGGGTGGCGGGCATCGGGGTTGAATTGTTTGGGGATTTTTGATGCTCAGGCAGTGCCAAAAGTGAATTGGGCGGCATCGGAATTGGATGATTTGGGGATTTTTGATGCTCAGGCAGTGCCAAAAGAGGGTTGGCTGGCATCGGGATAAAATTGATTTTGAAGAATCGATGCCCCACGCGCGAGTGGGGCATCGTAAGCAGAAAACTTACTCAAATTCTATGGTTCCGGGGGGCTTGGAAGAGATGTCGTAGAGGACGCGGTTGACGCCGCGGACCTCGTTGATGATGCGGCTCATGGTCTTCTGGAGCACCTCCCAGGGAAGGGTTGCGGACTCGGCGGTCATGAAGTCAATGGTCTTCACTGCGCGGAGCGCGATGGCGTAATCATAGGTGCGCTCGTCGCCCATGACGCCAACGGAACGCATGTTGGTCAGGGCCGCAAAGTACTGGTTCGGCATCCAAGGCGCCTCTGCGCCGTTTTCCTTCTTGTACTGGGAAGATGCGGCTTCGAGCTCCTCACGGTAGATGGCATCGGCATCCTGCACGATCTTCACCTTCTCCTCGGTCACGTCGCCGATGATGCGAACGCCAAGGCCGGGGCCAGGGAAGGGCTGACGGAACACCAGTCTTTCAGGAATGCCAAGCTCAAGACCTGCCTGACGCACTTCATCCTTGAAAAGATTCCGAAGAGGCTCAACGATCTCCTTGAAATCAACGTAATCCGGAAGGCCGCCCACGTTGTGGTGCGACTTGATCACTGCGGACTCACCGCCAAGACCACTCTCCACCACGTCGGGATAGATCGTGCCCTGTGCGAGGAAATCCACCGTACCGATCTTCTTAGCCTCTTCCTCAAAGACGCGGATGAACTCCTCGCCTATGATCTTGCGCTTGCGCTCGGGCTCAGTCACGCCTGCAAGCTTTACGTAAAAACGATGCTGCGCGTTCACGCGCACGAAATTCAGATCAAACTGTCCGCCTGCGCCAAAAACGCTCTCAACCTCATCGCCCTCATTTTTGCGAAGCAGGCCGTGATCCACAAACACACAGGTCAGCTGCTTGCCAATGGCCTTGGAAAGAAGGCCTGCGGCCACGGAAGAATCCACGCCGCCGGAAAGTGCAAGGAGCACGCGCCCGTCGCCAACCTTCTTGCGAATGTCCTCGATGGTGCTTGCCACAAAGGAATCCATCTTCCAGGTGCCGGAACACCCACAGACGTTGCGGACGAAATTATATAACATCTTAGAGCCCTCGGCGGTATGAAGCACCTCGGGATGGAACTGGATCGCATAAAGGCCCTTTTCCTGGCACTCTGCGGCCGCCACGGGGCAATTCGCCGTCGTAGCAACCACGCGAAATCCCGGCGCAAGCTTGGAAATGTAATCAAAATGGCTCATCCAGCATACAGTGTGCGGCGTTACGTTTGTAAAAAGAGGCGAGGTTACGTCCACGTCCACCTCGGTCTTGCCATATTCTCTCGCCGCGGCACGCTCCACTTTGCCGCCAAGCACGTGGCTCATGAGCTGTGCGCCATAGCAAAGGCCAAGCACCGGAACGCCGAGGGAAAACAGCTCGGGCGAACAGGTCGCCGCGCCCTCTTCATAGCAGCTCGATGGGCCGCCCGTCAGGATGATGCCCTTGGGGTTCATCGCCTTGATCTTCTCCAGGTCCGTTTTGTAAGAATAGATCTCGCAATAGACGTTGCACTCACGCACGCGCCTTGCGACCAACTGGTTGTACTGGCCGCCAAAATCGATGACCAGGACCTTTTCCTCTGAAAGGTTGCCCATATGCTTCCTCCACTTGATCAGAATTTTGTAATTTGATATTGCATATTATAAAATACCGATGCTTTGCTTTCAAGATTTTTTTTACAAACATGAAAGAAAGTGGTATACTGTTATCAGAGGGTGCGCCCTCGAGGCTTGAAATCATATGCATAAGGGGGTTTTCCATGGAGAAACAGATTTTTACGAACGAAGTGATCTTGAGCTGGCTGCAGTATTTCGCAAAGAATACGACGCTTGATCTCGAGCACGTCAAGATGATCGACATTACAAAAAAGAATAAGAACTTGATTCCCACGGTGGAGGCCCACAAGACGACGATGGTGTTCACCAACGCCGGGATCGATGACATTTTCTATCGTCTTTGGAGCGCAGGACTCGGCGAATGCGAAGTTTGGTACAACGAGGGTTCCGACCCTTCCGGTCCGATCCTGCACCAGCAGATCAAGGACATGATCGACCGCGGCATCAATGCATCCGCAGGCATGCTGATCCTGAACCCCAACGCACGCAATACCGCAAAGATCGGCCTTAGCAATGAGAAGTTCCAGCGCGGTTCCATTCATTACGTTGGCAGCGAGATCCGTGCGATCATCCTGAACAAGATGGCCGTGGATCCCCAGGATGACCTGGTAGTCATCGGCGGCGAGAGCATCGCCATCGAGGCCGCATTGCAGGCGCCTGAAGGAAGCGTGATCGCCGTGGAATATAGCCGCGCCGACCGTATGACGCTGGAGGACAACGTATCTCACTTTGGTCTGCACAATGTGAAGATCATCGATCACGTGGATGACGAGACCATGAAGGATTGCCCGAAGCCCGTTTTGGTGTTCCTCGTGGCATCCGCCAGCACGGATCAGGAGCTTCGGTGCCTGACGAAGATCAATCCGAACATCAATGTCGTGATCTACACCTTAGATTTCAAGGTAGCAGCCAACATCCAGAGCTTCTTGCAGGATCTCGGCTTGGCTGACGTGGAGACAATCCAGATCTCCGTTGCAAAGCTTGGCAGCAATAACACCTTCAAGCAAGAGCCCGCACCTTGGATCATCACGGCAAAGTCGAGGGTTTAGGCCCGCGGCACAAAAGGCAATGAAATCGAGACAGATCTGCGAAGACAAACTCAACAAAAAAGGGGAGCCACCTAACGGTGCTCCCCTAAATTTATGCTTTGCTTTTGTTGTCGTGTCGCGACTTAGCTCTCATTCTGCCATGCTGCGTTTTTACGTTGCTTACTGCGTCGTTGCTGCTTCCACGAGCGTGTCTGCCAGCTTCTGGTCATACCAGGTAAGGTTCCTGCGGTCAAAGATACCAAAGTTCTCGCCATTTGTCTGGTAGCAGCCGTTGTCCCACCAGAAGCACTTGATGCCATAATTGTTCATGACGGAGATGTAGTCCTTCGCCCAATTGATCACTTCCTCAGGCTTGCCCTTGTTGACGGCACCAAACTCCGTCACCACAACGGGCAGGTCTTTTTTGATGAAGTAATTGTTCAGTTGCTTGAGGGTAGCGGAAATATCGCCCTTATGGGAGCCGTCCCAGGTGTCAAAAAACTGACCGCCTTCTCCTGCATAGGTGAAGTAATACGGCGTGTACATATGCACTGCAACGGCAATGTAATTGTCCTCAGGGATCGTAAATTCCTTGGCGACGTTATATCCCGCATTGTTGCCATAGGGGCAGATGACAAGAAGTCTTGTCTCATTGTTCCCGCCGGTTGCGCGCACGGTGTCGATGAAGGCCTGATTCAGCCTTTCAACAATCTTACGCTCAGAAGGTTCGCCGCCATTCCACTCCGATGGTGAACCCTTTGTTCTGGGCTCATTCATGCCCTCAAAGATCAGATGCTCATCATAATCACGAAAACGCTCCGCAACCTGCTTCCAGATGGCCGTAAGCTCATTGACCGCAGCTTCCTCGTGGTCCTCGTTGGGGATCAGCCAGTAATCCGGCTCATGGTGCGTATCCAAAAACACGTACATGCCTGCGTTTATGCCGTAATCCACGATCTCCTGTACGCGATTTAACCATTGCTCCTTGATCGTGTAATCAGGGGCCTTTTCAACGTGCTCGGCATAGGTTACGGGAATGCGGATCGCATTAAAGCCCTGTGCGGCAACCGCATCGATCATCTCCTGGGTTGTTTTGGGATTGCCCCAATACATTTCAGAAACCGGGCTGGAGCCCGCGCCATGTGCGTCCAGGGTATTGCCAAGGTTCCAACCGATCGTGATATTTGATAAAAGCTCAAAGGCAGCCGATCTGTCGCAGACAAAGGGCTCCTTGGGCTCAGGTGTTGTCGTTTCCACTGTTTTTGTCTCCACTTCAGAAGAGCCCTCCGTTCCTTCAGAGGACTTGGACGGTTCGCTGCTCTGGCTTGCAGACATGCTTTCAGATGAGCTTTCCGAAGACGTTTTTCCATTATGGTTCGTGCATCCGCCAAGGAGTAAGGAAAAGCTCATGGCGATTGCCGTGATCATTACAAGGCATTTCTTTTTCATTCTTTTCTCCAGTTCATATACTTCAGTAAATCGTTATATTCTTAGATAACAAAAGGGATGGGGTCCCGGAAACTCCATCCCTTGTTATTAGATTAGTTAGCTAGTAAATTACTTGTTAGCTTCAGCGATGTATGCCTTCCAAGTATCAGCGATAGAGGAAACAACCTCAGAAATAGGGCCGCTGGTAGGTCCGATATTCCAAGTAAGCTCGGGACCGAACTTCATGTTAGGAATAACGCCGTGGAAAGTGATCATACCCTTCTGTCTCATCATAGCCAGGGTCTCATCAACGGATCTGGTATCCTTGTAGGTCTTGTAGTATGCAGCCTTCCAAGAATCGGAATCCTCATAACCAGGAACGTCGTTGGTGTACAGGTTCCAAGCGAAAGCGATCTTCCAAGCTCTGTCTGCATCATAGCAAGCAGGGATACATGCAGGGTTGTTATCCCAGCAGTTGGTGTAATCCTTAGCCTGAGGTCCCTTCGGGAACATTACGAAGCCCCAGTCATCTTCCATTGCGTAGAAAGGACCGCTCTCCTGGCCACAGTAAGCCTGCTCGAAGCAGAATACATAGTTGCCGTTCAGGTAGCTATCCTTGTAGTAATCCCAAGCTGCGCCTTCAGGCTCCTTCTCCCAGTAGTTCTTGAAGATCTTATCAGCGAACTCAAGGCCTTCGAGAGTGTTAGCATCTTCCAGCTTGTATACGTAGTTACCAGCAGCATCCTGGCCTACGAACTCACCGCCGTTGGAGTAAACAGCAGCCTCGGTCAACAGACCGTCGTTGGTGTTACATGCATAAACATCGATTTCACCATCGTTGTTGTTATCCTTCTGAACCTGATCGCACAGCTCGATGAGTGCATCCCAAGTCCAGGTGCCGTTCTTCTGCATGTCATAGATGGATTCAGGATCGATACCTGCATCCTTCAACAGTCTCTTGTTGAAGAATACACCAGTACGAGGCTCGGAAGCGCCAGCGTACATAGCATAGATCTTGCCACCCTTGCTGTACTGCTTGTGAAGCAGGTTAGCCTGGAACTTCTGGCTGGAGAAGTCAAGGCAATCGATCGTGCTCAGGTCATAGCAAAGGCCAGTGCCCATTGCAGAGATCAGAGCGGCATCATTTCTAAGAGTGAATACGTAGTTCTGATCATCACCGCCGGATGATACATAATCTACGAAGTCCTGAGGAGCGCTGCCCCAGTCAGAAATAGCCATCTGCTTAATGGTGAAGTTGTAGGTCTCCTGGATCCAATCCCAGTAGTCCTGGCGAGCTTCCTCAAATGCGTTCTGAGGCTCTGCGGGAGTGCCGTCACCAGACCACCAGTCACGGATGATGATCTCCATGCCGCCGAGATCATAAACGTTACCATTAGCATCCTTCAATACGGTGTAACCACCAACCTCTTCAGAAGAAGAAGTCTCGGTAGAAGCAACTTCCGAAGACTTGGATTCAGCAGAACTCTTGCTCTCAGCCTCGGAGCTCTTCTCGCCGCCGTTTCCTACACATGCTGCAAGGCTTGCAGTCATAGTAGTTGCAAGAACGGCTGCCATCAGTTTCTTGAACATTTTACTCTTCATTTTTATCCTCCTTTTTTTATATATACCCCTTTGTATCCATCAGCGTAATCTTTCCGGGATGCCTTTGGAAGAGGGATGATATATCATCATTACATCTTGATACCGGAACTGGACAAGCTTTCCACGAAACCTCTCTGTGCAAACAGATACAGGATGATCAACGGAAGGATGATCATCAGGATACCGGTTGCCATGATCGCATTACCATAGGACGCAGGGATCGTAACCGTGGTTCCCATCTCTCTCATCAGGAATGCGCCCAAGCTATCAACCAATCTTGAAAGCTCCGTACTTACCAGTTTCACGTTTCCAAGGAACAGCTTTGAATAATATCCGTCAGTCCACTGCCATACAAATGCGAAAAGGAAGCAGCTCGTCAGGATCGGCTTTGCATCGGGAAGCATGATGCGGATGAAGGTCATCAGCGTGCCACAGCCATCCACGTATGCAGCCTCTTCGAGTTCCTTCGGGATGTTGCGGAAGAACTGTCTGATCATGTAAATGTACAGACCATTCTTCAATCCCATGCATCCCAAACTCATCAAAAAGTAGGGGATTGCAGAACCTCTAAGATTTATAGTATCACCTGTGATCAATTTTATCAACCCAAAAATATCAAAAAATCTAAAATGTAGGAACAAAGAAGTGGAAATTGTCTGCGGCGGGATTAAAACGATCAGCATTACGCAGGCAAACCAGAACTTCTTCAGTGGGAATTCAAATCTTGCAAACCCATATCCTACAAGGGTTGTCATACTGATCTGCAACAATGCGATGGCCAAAGCGATCACAAAAGAGTTCACAACGGACTTGGAATAAGTCATCAACTTCGCCGCCATCAAATAATTCTCCGTCGTCGGATTCTCCGGGATGGAAATGATGGTCGGGTTGTTCAGATCCTCGATCGTCATGAAACTTACGGAAATCTTGTTGAAGATCGGCTGCAGGATCATGAAGCACATACCAAAGAGCAGGATGAAACGTGCAATGCTGACGCCGTATTTCAGGATCGTCTTCTTCAAAAGATAGCCGTCTGATTTTCTGTTTCTCTCCCAGAAGTCACTATTCTGCTTAACTTTCACTTTACTCATAATAGTAAACCCCCTTTGAGATCAGTAGTGAGGTGATGCCAACGAACGCCATAACTATCAGGAAGTACAGCCACGACATTGCGGAAGCAAGACCATAATTGATATCCGTGATCATTACGCTGTTGATCTTGTCGATCACCTGGTTGTCAGATCTCATACAGAAATCAATGATGGTGTACACCCAGTTTACAAGGAACATGGAACTGATCATCGGGAAGGTGATCTTCCAAAGGCTCTCCCATGCGGTACAACCCTCGATGTCTGCCGCCTCATACATGGAGGAGGAGATCGTCTGCAGGCCGGACAGGAAGATGATGATCTGGATACCGGAAGCAATGGCCACGTCGTAAATACCATCGATGATCGAGAACACCTGCTCGAACAGCTTTGTGCCGACGTTGGCGGTTCTCAGAAGGTTCTCCACGGTAGCCGTGATGCTGATGCCGGAAACCGCCTCGTTAATGTCGGTCTGCATCTGCGCCATCAGGGAGTTGTTGGTCTCAAGACCAAGGATAACGCCCGAGGACAAGATCACGGGAAGGAAGAAGATTGCTCTTACGAGAGCTCTTCCCTTGAACTCCTGGTTGAGGATCAGCGCCACGAAGAAGCTGAATACCATGATTGCCAGGGAGTTGGTAAGCATTCTGGTAAACTCCTGTACCAAAAGCTGGTTAAATTGGGGATCGATCGTAAGTGCGTACTTATACTGATCGATCTTTGTAAACACCGGATTGATGACTCCGGCTGCGATCTCCACGTTACAGAAGCTCATGTAAAGCGACTGGAGCAGAGGCTTTACCATGAATACTGCGAAGCCGACAAGAAAGGGGGAGATAAAGATATATCCCGATATTGCTTTCCGCTTCTGAAGACCTGCTAAAGTTTTTTTCTGTTTCTTCATAATCAGTAACCCTTTCTAAGATTTTATCACCGAACTACCACGTAATCTCTAGCAGGAACGTTCTTGCCATCCGCAGTCTTGTCCATGTAATTGTAGTTTACGTAAACCTTGGTGCCGTCTGCGTAGGTGGTGCAGGTCAGGCCCTTTTCGAGGGTCTGGTGATTCGTCATCTCCTGCTTGAACACATGTCCTAACTCACTGTTGTATCTGTTGTAGATGGAGAGCATTTTGTCATGCCAGGAGTCGTAGTTCGCTCCAAAGTACTCTGTGTAAAGGGTTTTCTGCAGGGCGAAGGGTGATTCCTTCATCAAAGTGAAGTACAATCCTGCGCCATATTCTACAGAAATCAGCAACTCATCCGTAGGGTCATTTGCCAAGTTGATGGGGCTGCCTACGTAGTTCTTGTAACCGTGGATCGCCATCTCATAGAAAGGAATGAACTCGTCGATGATGGTGTACTCGGAACCTCTCAGATCCATGTTGGTGATCACGTCGCTGTACATTGCAGCGTAAACGTTACCAGCGTTGATCATGATCTTGGTGTCCTGAGAGATCTTGGAGAGCTGTTCCATCTCCGTCTTTCTGACAGCTTCACGCGTCGTGGTCTTCTTCTTGTAGTAGTCACCGGACAGATCCTTACCAACCTCACGGAAGGAAACGTTCGCGTCATACTTCTTCACTGCCTTGTGCAGATTGTCGATCATGGTCTTCTGAAGGTCGGAGTGAAGCAGGAAGAAGGTGTCAGCACCCTCTCTCTGTGCAAAGGTTACGGCACTGTACTGGTAGATCTTTGCCCTTTCCTTCGTGATGAATCTTGCGGAATCCGTAAAGGAATTGAATCCGTCAAGAAGGTCACTGTCGTATGCATAATCCGTAACGCCGTCAAGATAAAGGTCAACGCCAAGGTTCTTAGTCTCCTGAACCAACTTCTTTAAGTCACCGGAGCTTCCGCATGCGCTAACCAGCTTCACCTTCTTTAAGATCTTCTGGTTTACGCCGCCGTTCATCCAACCCGTCAGCTTCACGGACATGTTTCTCATGCCCTCGGACTGAAGGGTGGTGATCATTTCCTTCGCCTCCTTGAAGGTCGTCAGCTTCAAAGGTCTGGAGGTAGGAACGCCGAGCACCTGCTTAACCTTATCTACGGCTGCAACCACTTCGATGACAACGGGTGCTTCCGTATCAGAGTTCAGGGTGAACTCGTTGGGGAACGTCTTCTTTAAGTAATCCTTGTAAGCATTTGCCATGTCGAGATAGTTGTCGGAATCTACAAAGCGATATCTCTCAACGATCTTTTCATCGGGAAGTTCGGGCGTGAACACGTAAACTGCTGCGGTTGCCTGGTCGCCCAAGTTGTATCTCTCACGAAGGATTGCGGAATACTTTGCGTTTACAAAGTTGTAGCTGTTATATCTGCCCGAAATGTCGGCCTGGATGTTTGCATAGGAAGCACCATCTTCAAGGATGCAGATAAAGGAACCGCCGTCCTTTGCGATACCGAAGGCACCGTAATTAACGATAGGATCATGAACTACGGCTTCCTTTACAAGTGCCATGTCACGGCCGTAAACCTTCGTCTCGTAAGAGCTCTGGGAGGTCTTGCCATTGTTGAAGTTGATCTTTGCGCCGCCGCCTTCGGGAACGAAGATATATCCTTCATCCGTGGTGGAGCCTGCTCCAAACATGGGCAGGGTGGTGATGGTGTACAGCGGGTTGTCCTCGTTGAACTGCATTTCCTTGTAAGGGAGTTCAACCACGAGATCCTTACCGTCGAGACGATAATAAACCGCCACGTTGAATACTGCCTTATCCGAGGAAGCTATGGACTGATCGAGTTCGCAATCTTCCTTGTACTGCTCAATCGTGTAACCGATGGCTTCGAAGTAATCCTGCATCTTGCTCTTCAGTGCATCGTTGGTACCTTCACGCACGACGTAGATCGCCTGACCCTCACCATAAGTGGTGGGATAGCTGGTCTTCAAGGTCTCAACGTCATCCTTCTTACCAGGCTTATTGGGATCATATTTCTTATAGTACTGGGAAACGAAGTAGCTTGCATCTCTGTCGAGCTGTGCAAGGTACTCGTTGAACTTCTCCTCAGTCGTTACAGGGGGAATGTAAAACTCCTTCTGCACGTCACCGATGGAGTAGAAGACCTTGATGTAATCGCTGGTCGCCTCGATGTCATAAACACCGTTCTCAATACTGTAAGAGTAGTTGTTGTACTCTTTCTCAAGTCCGGACTCCATCGTGTAGGTGATGATCATGGTGGAGTTTACTCTGTTCTTCGCATCACCTTTTGCAATGGGATCATTCAGGCCATCTTCAGGGACAGCGGTCCAAACCTTGCCGGTGCTCTTCACTTCTACGGTGAAGTAGGTGGTAAGGGGATCCATGGTCAGTTTCAATTCGCTGTTCTCAAGCACGATCGGGTCCTCAGAACCCTCGTACTTGTTCACGCGGATGACCGGTTCTTCTTCCGTCACGTTCTTGTGATTCAAGATGAAGAATACCACGCCCAAGATGATCAAAGTCATGACCACGGGGAAGATCAAGCTCTTGATCCTCGCCTTGGCGGCATCGCTCAAAAGGGGCTTTTTCACGGTATTGATCGTTGCGGCCTTCGGATTTTTCGCAGGCTTTGCAGGCTTCGGTGCCTTGGGAGGCTCCGGAAGCTCTTCCTTTACCGCTGCCACTTCTTCCGCGATCTCTTCTGCAGCTTCCTCGGTAGCCTCTGCGGCTTCCTCGGCCACCTCCTCGGTTGCCTCCTTAGCCACTTCCGTAGCTTCCTCGGCAATCTCCGAAACAACTTCCGACTTATCTTTCACCTCAGTCGAAACGTCCTGATCGGGCTGCAGGATATCGTCCTTATTCACGTTCATTTCGTTGTTATCCATATTCTTGTTACTCCTATCCTTCCGCTTTGCCGGTATCTGCTGGTATTACTTACGATAATCGGAACAACAGCTCTTTGCCAAATGAAATAAAGTATGCAACGCCCTGCGAGATCATGCTGAAGAACAAGAGCAGGAGGAATACGATAACCAGCATTGCAAACACACTTGCGATGGTAAACAGAATGTTCTTAGTGAAGGAATACTCGTGGATCTGTCCCATTGCGAAAATGATCCAAACAATTACCCAGATCAGTGACACGGCGCTCAGCACGGAGTGGAACTGCATCTCGTCCTTGGTCACCATGTTACTTAAGATGATCAACGGGAACTGGATCAGCGGATAAGGAAGCAGGCAGTAGCAACTGGCGATGTACACCTGGCCAAGTCTGCCCTTTCCGTCAAACAACGTCGTCAGTGCCCAGTTACCAACTACCCATACGGCCAGGGGGAAGACAATACTACCGATGTACAGGAAGATGTTAATATCTTCCCAGTACACAGGGTCTATCACGAAGCTGGTGAACTGCAACTTCATGATCCTGGCAAGGATCGTCAGTAACAGGATCGTATTTGCGGCTGCATAAGTTCCGCGTTTTTCATGCGTCAGGTCCCAAAATCCGTCCATAGGGTGGGTTGCGCAATAAAATGCAAACTTGAAAGATTTCCAATACCTCTTAAAAGCTTCTATTCTTGCCGAAGTTAACATAGCAACCTCCCTAAATTAGAATTTGAAAATGTCGGCGGTGTCGATCTCGTACTTGATCTTGCCGATCCTGCCGATGATCATGGGAACAACCAAGATTGCGAACAGAACGATGATGATCACGAGGATGTGATCCTCAACCCATTCCTTACGGTACTGCTTAAAAGCTCTGGAATAGTTGTCATCATCATACTTCAGCTCGAAATATTCCATTGCCTCTTTATACTTCTCCTGACGAAGCAGTGCACGACCAACGCCGATATATGCCAGGTCGTAGTTACCATTGCGGTCCATTACTGCTTTCCAGCTATTGCCGGATGCTTCGTAATCGCCCGCGTCAAACTGGTCGATTGCCTGATAGATCAGGTTGCCATATTCAGTCGGGGTGAACACGGTAAGTGTACGGCTCAGGGAGTCGAGCGCGATCAGGTCATAGCCCATGTGGTCCAGCGCGATGGGCTGGTCCTTCATGAAGTAACCGTCGATGTTACCCTTGCCACCGAAGGCGAATAGCAGGCGGCCCTGGCTGTCATAGGTGAACAGACGGCCTCTTTCCTTGTCGCACAGCACGTAAACGTCATTGTCAAATGCGGTAACGTCAACGATCTTGGAACATCCGGTGTAACCACCGCCGTTGCCCATGTAAATGTCGCCGTAAACAGGGAACTCACCATTCTGGATCAGAATGTCATTTCCCATCAGGTTCAGTCTTCTGACTGCCTTTGCGGAGCCGCTCTTTAAGTCTTCCTCTGCGAGGTTTGCGGAGCAGGCATAAATGAATCCGTCATGATCCATGTAAAGGTTTGCATACTCAGTAGGAACGAAGTTTGCCATCTTCTCTCTCTGAGCTGCAGTCGTGAAATAACGCTTCCAAATGTAGTCCCAAAGCTTGTAAACAACGGGAGTTGCGCCAACGAAGCCAGAGAACGTGCCGTCTGCTTCGTACTTGATCATACCCTTGTTGATACCGGTCGCGATACAGTAAACACGGCCTGCAGTATCCACGGCAAGCTTGGTGGGCTGGAATACCAGCTCAGGATCCAAGGTATTGTCGGTGGGCTTTACGAACTCCATCACGTAATTCCATTCGGAATCCAGCTTCAAGACTCTGTTGTTATCCGTGTCAGCGATGAAGATGTCGCCATCCTCATTGATCTGGAAATCACGGGGCTTATTGAAAGTATTGACTTCCACGTTACCCTTGAATTCAGTATATTCCTTCACGAAGGTAAAGTGCTCACGGTCAAGTCTCTCGAACTGAACGATGCGGTTGTTACCGGTGTCGCAGATATAAATGTAATTTCCAACAGCGGTAAGGCCATTCGCCGTGGTGCTCAGGGGCTTTTCAAGTCCAAGGTCATCACAGGTGAGTACTGCTGCAACCTCATATGCATCGGGAGAATCCTGAACGTCTCCCCAGTAATCATAGCAGTAGGTGTACTTGCCTTCTGCCTGAGCCGTCAAGGGAAATGCGAGGGAAGAGCATGCCAGAACGACAACGCCTGCAACCAGCGCGCCCATTCTCTTGAACAGTTTTTTTGCTTGAATCTTCTTCATATGTCCTCTCTCCTCCCATCAATCCTTCAGGCCGGAGCTTGCCATCGTCTCAAGGATCTGGCTCTCCGTGAACATGAAGATCGTAATGGGTACTGCGATCACGATGATCAGAACGGCCTGTGCCTGTCCGGTTCTTGCAATACCACCGCCCATGATCTGGTTCAGTGCGTAAACAAGGGTCTTCTTCTCCTCGGAGAAGATGAAGGTTGCCTGCTGGTTGTTCCACAGTGCCTGTACGGAATAGATGATCATGGTCAGCCATGCCGGCTTAACGTTCGGCATAACGATCTTCGTGAACACCTTCCACTCACTTGCGCCGTCGATCTTTGCAGCCTCGATCAGAGTGCTGGGAAGACCTTCCATGAACTGCTTCATAAGGAAGAAGCCCATCGGGAAAGCGAATGCCGGGATGATACATGCCCAGAAGGTGTCAACCCAGCCGAGCTTACTGATGATGATGTAGTTCGGGATCTGGGTAACGTAACCCGTGAACATCATTGCCGTGGTAACCAGTTTGAAGAAGGTCTGGTTGCCAGGGAACTGATATTTTGCCAGCACGAACGCACCCATGGATGCGATCAGAAGGTGACCTGCGGTTCCCACTGCCGTGATGAATACGGTATTGAACACGTAACGGCTGAATGCAACGGTCGACTTACTCATGTTCACGAACAAGTCCGCGAAGTTGTCGAGTGTCGGGTTTCGTGCAAACACCTTAGGCGGGAACATGAACAGCTCGTCCAAGGGCTTCAATGACATGTTGATCGCGAACACCAGCGGGAAAACCATCGCGATGCCGACCAACAGCAGGAAGATGTAAACGCCAATGTCTCCGCCAACGGAGCGGTTGGGTTTTCTTCTTTGGATCAAATGATGCTTTACTACTTCGGTTTCGTTTTGTTTTTTGCTCATATCAGGTTCCTACTCTTCTCAACAGACTTTGGATTGCTTTGTTACATAAGATCATGATCAAGAACAACATGGTTGCGATCGCACACGCATAACCCATTTCAAATCTGGAAAAACCATAGTCGAAAAGGTGTGTTACGATAGTTCTTGCAGCGTAGTCCGTGCTAGGGTAACCGCACAGCTGCATGGTCACGTCGCAGACGCCAAAGGAACTGGTGATGGTCATAACCGCACCGAACATCAGCATGGGCTTCATGTTCGGAAGGGTGATGTACCAAAGTTCCTGCCATCTGTTCTTCACGCCATCCATGTAACCTGCCTCGTACTGGGAACCGTCGATACCCTGCAGGCCGGCTACGAAGGAAAGGAAACCTGCTCCCAAGCTCATCCAAAGGATGATCACCATACAGATCGGAAGCATGTATCTCGGATCGTTGAACCAAAGGATCGGCGCATCAATGATTCCCCAGTTGATCAGGATGGAATTGACGGGGCCGTAGTAGTCACCTTGGAACAGGATCTTAAATACCGTGTACAGCGTACCGGAAATGGAGGGTGCATAGAAAACAACGATCGTGATCGCGCGGATCCATCTCGGCAACTCGTTGATCAGCCATGCGAACAGGAAGCTCAGGACATATCCCAAAGGGCCCGTGATGATGGCGATCATGAAGGTGTTCTTTACGCCGATCAGGAAGACGTCATCCTCCAGGATCAAGCTTACGTAGTTGTGGATGCCGATGAATCTTGCCGGCTCCAAAATGTTGTAGTAGGTAAAGCTAAAGAAAATGGAATTGATCACCGGAAGGATGTAAAACATGGTGAACAATAATGCATAGGGTGCCAAAAACAGATAACACATCTTACTGATCTTGGCCTTTTTCCATGCCACCTTTGCGTTATGCTTTCGCAAGGTGACGTACTTGTCAAAATATTTGCTACTCATGCTTCACTCTCCTTACTCCAGCGGTAGATTAAATTCTTTACGTTTCTTGGTCAACTCTTCGTTTATGAGGATCGAGTAGTCCAAAATGGTCTCTCTCGGATCCACCTTTTCATTGATGCACTTACGACATGCATTGGTCAGGTGACGGCCGGTGTAGTATCCGCCGGGAACCTCTCGGATACCAACCGTGGTCTCCCACTGTTCCGTCAGAACGTCGATCGCGTGCTGCGACCAGGCGAGCTGTGCGAATGCGTTCTTGTTTGCGGTAGCATATCTTGCCGATGCGCCCAGCAGAGCTTCCATCTCTCTACCGAATTTTACCTGCGTGCTGGTGGAGCCCCACCACTTGAAGAACTCCCATGCCTTCTGCTCCGTTGCGTCGTCAGAAGGGAAGATCATGGATGCGCTTCCTACGATACAGTCAGAACGATCGATGTAGGTCTTGCCATATTCATCCGTCTTCTCAAGGCCGGGAATCAAGGTGAAGTCCCAAAGGCCTCTGATCTCGGGAGCGGATACCATCAAGGTGTTGTACATGCCGTAGTTTGCAACTGCGATCGGCATTTCACCGGAACGGAAACGGCTCGGGAAGTCGTAGATCGTCGGGCATCCATAGTCATTATAGAACTTTACGTACTGCTCAAATGCCTCAACGCCGGCGTCGTCATTTACGATCGTCTTGGTTCCCTTTTCATTATAAAGGTCACCGCCGTACTGATACAGCATTGAGAAGTAAAGGTTCAGATCGCCGCCGCTTCCGTTTGCCTGGGTGCCGGCTGCACTGGGCATACCAATGTTCATGTTATTACCCTGGATGGTCGGGAACATCTCAATGAGTTCCTTCCAGGTGTTCGGTACTTCCAACTCAAGCTCTTCCAGGATGTCCTTACGATAGAACAGCACGTTGAAGGTCTGAGTCTCAGGCATGCCGTAAACGGCGCCGTCCAGGGAGTACTGTGCATAGGAACTGGGAGTGAAGTTGGAGAACACTTCCTCAAATCCGTCAAACTTGGTCAGGTCAACCGCGGAACCACGGAGTGCGTAGTTTACGGGCTGGTCACCACCGATGGAAAGCACCACGTCAGGACCTCTTCCTGCCATAACCGCATTCAGCACGGAGGTTGCGGCAACGGTCTGAACGTTAACCTTGATGCCGGTCTTAGGTGTGAACTCTTCGTCGACAATAGCCTTCATGATGGAGCCCTGGTCACGACCGGTCAGCACCCAAACCTTGATGGGCTTGTCGTCGCCCTTTGCCTTCTCATCATAAACGTCGCCGACTGCTTCATAATCTACAAAGAAGGAAGCAACAAAGGACTTGATCTCGTGGCCCATATTCTTAAAGAAGCCTGCTCTGTCCTTCTTCACCTTTGCATCTACGCCGGAGACGCGGATGTAGTCGATGTCCAGCTTGATCTCGGAGAGCTCCAGGATGGAGGTACCGAGTGCAGTGATGTTATCCTTGAAGTTCGTGAACTCAGTCGTGATCTTCTCGGGCTTTTCCACGAATCTCTCAAGCTGCGTTGCCAGCGTCTGTGCGGTAGCGATCTGGCTGGCCTTCTGACCGGAAATGGCAACCATGTCATCAACGGCCTTGTAAAGACGTCTTGCCTCGAGTTCCATTGCAAGAATGGTGTCGGGGTAAACGTTCTGAATCTTGTAATCTCTGTACTTATCGGGAGTTGCGCCAGTGTAAACAAGGATCTTTCTGTAGATCTTGTTCAGGCGGAAGGTGGAATCCTCGAGCTCGTCCAATACGGAACCAACTTCGCCGAGGGTTGCCTCAAGACGCAGGGTGTGCGTTCCGGCGGTCAGATAGAAGTTGTACGCGCCGTTCTCGTCGCCGAGGGTTTTGCACTCCCAGTCATTGTCATAATCGAAAGAAATGTCTTTTACTTCTTTAAAAGGAACTTCTCCGTCAATCGTCAGCATTCTGCCGGAAACGGCACCGCGGTTATAATTCTGACGGCCCTTGACGGTAATGTGATAATATCCGGTTTCGGGAACGGTGATGTCCCACTCGATCCACTGGCCTGCATTCTTCCATGCGTCACCGCCGGTGTAGTTCAGGATCGTCTTGGTCACGCTGTAAGGACTCGTGGTCGCGGAAGCGCGATCATACTTTGCATAAAGGGAGGACTCCGAACGACGTACGGAGTTTTCGCCTTCGATCACTTCATTATAAGTAAGGCCCACGCTGCTGGGGCTCACTGCAGGAAGGGATGCAGCATATTCCGCATAGCTCTTGGTCTCCTGTACGGCCGAAACGGTCAAGGCCTTGAGGACCATGGGCTCATTCACTGCGGTGAAGGTAATCTCTCTGGTACCCTGCTCAAAATAAAATTCGTAAGGCTCTGCAACATAGCCCATGCTATCCTTGCAGTAGCCAACCTGCCAGTCATAGATCTCCACCTGGGTAGGGCGGATCTCATTGCCCTGGTTGTCCACTCTCTTTTCGCCGCCATCGGTCCAGATACGGCTGAAGACCATATTTCCGGCGTCTTCAAAAGGAAGCTCCCCGTCGATCATCAGAGAGCGCTCTGCTGCCACGCCTCTGGACTGAGGGAGCAGATACTCCAGGCGAAGATTATAAAATCCGCTCTGGGGGATGTTCACTTTCCAGCTCACGACGGAATCAGCATCCATCAGAAGCGCCTGGCTGGCACCGCTGTAGTTGCTGACAACTTCAACCTTCCCCTTTGCGGAATAGTCATAGATGCTCACTGCCACGTCATCCTTGGGTCTGGCCGCATTCGCATGCTCCTTCAGATAAGCAGAATACGTGCCGGTACGCTGTGCGCCCACGATGTCCACGTCAAGGTTGTGACCTTCATATTTCTCATGAAAGTTCTTCACCCCTCTGAGGTTTAAGAGCAGGCATACTACCACGATCGCAGCGATCGCACCCACAAAAATTAACAGTTTCTTTACAGAGTCCTTCATACATGCCTCCCTAGTAGAGTTCTAGAAATAGAGATACTCCCCTTCATAACGACTATTATAACTGTTCAATGTGCCGATTGTCTAACCAAATCTTGCCATTTACAAGATACATATTGCTTATTTCCACCAATGAAACGATCTTTTTCTTATGCATTTTGGACACTTTTAGGTATCTTCGCCGAATGAAAAAGCCGTCAAAATTCCTTTTCATCAAAAAAACGGCCCTGTTTTTGTCGATTTTCACCACAGTAAACCGTTTTTTTAGCCCTTTTTTTGAAATAGCAATATCTGTTAAATGATTTTTTGAAAAAATTAGCCAAAATTCACAAATTTTTAATGATTTTCGGCATCTTCCACAATTTTTGGAGCTGCAGGCGCCTCCGGAGACGTAATGATGATCCTTCCGTCATGCATTTCCAGCTTCAATTTGTTGCCGGAAAGGTGCAGCTCGTCCAAAAGCTCCTTCGGGATCTGAACGCGCCCCGCCTTGTCCATGACCACGAATTCCTCTTGAGTATCCTCACTTCTCCAGTCGATGGCAACTTCCTTCAGTCTGTCCGCATAGCTCTCCTTCAGGATACGCTCGCTGCTGATCTTTCCGTCCCTGATGGCAACCACGCGCTTTACCTTTTTCGACAGCGCCACGTCATGGGTTACGATCAGGATCGTCTGCCCTTCCCTGTTCAGCTCCATGAAAAGGTCAAAGATGTAATTTGCCGTCATGGAGTCCACGCTACCGGTAGGCTCGTCCGCAAGCAAAAGCTTCGGTGAATTTGCAAGTGCGATTGCGATGGCGATCCTCTGCTGCTCACCGCCGGAGAGCATGTTGAGACGACTGTGCTTTCTGTGGGACATGCCCACTCTTTCCAAAAGCTCCAGCGCTTTGTCGCGCTTCTTTCTGCCGCTCGCCAGATGCATGGGAAGCATCACGTTCTCAATGGCCGAAAGGTACGGCAAAAGGTTACGTCCGTTGTTCTGCCAAACGAATCCCACCGTGTCGCGCTTATAGACCACAAGATCCTTTTCCGTCATGGTGAACAGGTTTTTTCCGCCCACCAGAAGGGATCCCGCGCTGGGTCTGTCCAGACCGCCGATCATGTTCAGGAACGTGGACTTACCGCTACCACTGTTTCCGATCAGCGCCGTGAGCTCCCCCGCTTCCACCGTCAGGTCAAGGCCTTGCAGCGCAAGCACCTCCGTCTGCTTTGTCTTATAGATTTTTACCAGGCCGTCCGCCTGTATCATGTTTTCCGCCATTTTCTCCTCCAAGCACTTAAGCCTTAGGCTCCGCATCGGATCCTGCCTCGGATCCCGTGAATGTCACCGCTTCCGCGCCGGCTCCTGCCTCGGACTCAGCAAAAGCTTCCGCCACCGTTTCGGCGTAGGCTCTTGCCTGCGCGTCAGCATATTCCTGCGCCTCTGACTTCTCGCCGTTTTCGGCTTCCGCCTCACCATTGCTTTGTGCTTCCGTCGCCGTGGGCTCCGCATTGTGCGAGATCTGCATGCCATTTTCAAGCTCGATTACCATGTCACCCGCATCCATCAGGCCCACGTCGTGGGTCGTCATCACGATGGTCACGTGCTCGCGCCTCGTCATTTCCTGGAAGAGCTTGGTCACCTCTGCCGCCATGGCGCTGTCCAACTCCGCCGTAGGCTCGTCCGCCAAGATAATGCTGGGGCCGTGAGCGATGGCTCTTGCGATGGCCACACGCTGCTGCTCACCACCGGACATCTCCGAAGGCATATGATGCATACGGCTTCCGAGGCCCACCATCTTCAGGCATTCCTCCACGCGCTTTTTGTGGTCGCCGCGGATCCCCGCCATACGCATGGAAAACTCCACGTTCTGGAAGGCATTCATGCTCGGGATCAGGGATACGGACTGGAAAACAAACCCGATCTTCTTGCGTCTAAGGTTTTCCTTCTGGTAAGCACTCAGCTTTCCCACGTCCTGGCCCTCGATGATCACGCGCCCGGTGGTCGGATTGTCCAACGCTCCCACGATGTTGAGGAGCGTCGTCTTTCCGGAACCGGAACGGCCCTTCAGGATCGTCAGCATGCCCTCAGGGATGTTGGCGTTCACGCCCTTCAGCGCCTGAAAGTCGCCGCTGGCCGTGGAAAAGGTTCTTCCGACGTTCTGTATCTCAATGATATATTTCGTGTTTTCTCCCATACTAGCTCCTTTATCCTTACTCCTCGCCAAGCTTCAGGGCCTTGGTGACGTTGAGCTTAAACACAAGCGTGATCAAGGTGATCAGGCACATTGCCATTACGCCGACGATCACGACGTACAGTCGGTTCATATCCGTCTGGTTCACGATCAGCTTCATCGGCAGTACCTGGTTGGAGGCTGCATATGCCGTCTGAAGCATGGGAACGAACATCCTCGAGGTCAAAGTGCCGATGCCGATCCCGGCGAAGATCGAAAGCACGCCGGAGAAGATCTGCTCGTTGATCAGCATATGGAACAGCTCGCCCTTATGGAAACCGCATGCACGAAGCACGCCGAAGATCATCTCTCTCGAGCGGATGGACATGATCCAGTAGATGAGATAGCCCACCGCGCAAAGGATGATGGTCACGATAAAGCCCATGGTCAACACGCCATTGGTTCCCTGAAGCAGGGGATCCTGCACCACTTTCTTCAGTGCATTCGCCTTGTCCGCGAACTTCACCACGTGAATGTTGTTCTGCTTCATCCAATCATAGATCGCGTCAGAGCTTGCGCCCTCCTGAAGCTTTGCCCAGATCTCATAAGGGTACAGGCCAAAGTTTTTCTGGATGGTCGCGAAATTCGCGATGATCAGAAGCTGATTTGTCTTCGTTGCCGATCCGTCCGCGCCCACCGTAATGGTCTCTGGCTGATATCCCGGCCAGTAATCCACAAAATCAACGACCTTTGCCTGGATCAGCGCACCATATCGGTCCTTGAAATCCACCGTATCTCCAATGTTAAATCCAAAGACGTCGCGGAAGTTCGAAGACAAAAGCACGCCGTTCGGCGCCACCGCAAGTTCGTTCAGATACTCCCTGTAAGGCTTATCCGTAAGCTCGCGGTCGAGGTTGGTGATGGTTCCGTATTCCTTGGTGTGAATGCCCAAGATCGTGCAGGCGGACTGCGTCTTGTCCACCGTCTTCACGGAGCCACGTTCCTCCAGGAACACTCTTGTATATGCTTCCACGCCAGGCATGGAGGCAAATCTCGCATAATCAGGCTCCATGTAAGCCGCCGTGGCTTCGTTTGTAGGATTGTCCGTGCTGGAAGGAACCTTGTTCCATACCTCCTTGAGGACAATGTCCACGGGTTCTAAGTACTCCGCGTTGTCCTTCGCGTTCTGCAGAATGGTTCTTGCAACCACTGCGTGGTACATACCAAGCGAGATCGTCAGGATCATGAACAGCATGATGAACTGCTGCTTGCGGCCGTTCTTTACGTTCTCCATGAAGGAAGCGTAGCTTGCCGGCTTCCAGAAGCGCTTACCCAGAAGGTAGATCAGCTGGATCACCAGGGGCTGCAGGCGCAGGAACAAAAGACCCATGCCGACAATGAACAGGGAAGAGCTCAGGTACAGCAAGGGATCGAGCGTCTGGCCCTCCATGACGGTGGCCGCCAGATCCGACTGGCTCTTCGAGAAGCTATAATAACCATAAAGCGAAACGCCAAGCAGGATCACGTCAAGGAAGATCTTCTCCCACCAGGAACGCTTGCGAATGGCATTGGACTGCTTTAATTTTACGATGGTCAGTCTGCTGTGCTTCAGCGCCGGGATCGTCATGATAAGGACGCACCCCACCATTGCCACGATGGCATATTCCCAAACGGACTGATCGAAGGTGATGTTCAGCTTACGGCGCACGTTGAATTCCAGGAAATTCTGCGTGGATCCAAGGAGCCTGCAGAACACGGTTCCGAGAGGAATGCCTGCTGCCGCGCCAAGGAGCGTAAGGAACGTGCTCTGGTACAGATAAAGTCGGAACATCTGTCCGCTCGAGCCGCCACGGCTCTTCATCACGGAGATCTCATTGCGCTCCATGTCGTACATCTGACCGGAGATCATGAACAGGAACGCACAGAGCAAGATGAGTACGGGCACCTGCAGAATGAACAGCGCCGCCTCAATCCTGGTACGCTTTGCAAAATAAGTCTCAAGAAGCTCTTTATATACCGGCTCCGACATGGTCTTGCGGATGGAGCTTTCCTCGGTGTAATACTTCGTCTTCTCCAACAGCTGGTCTGCCTTCTGTGCCGTGATGTCCTCGTACTCAAACAGATTGTAGTAAGAACAGGTGATGGAATATCTCGTCGCATTCTCACCCAGGAAGGTCTCGCGGAAAAGGTCCTCCTGCATCAGTGCAACGATTCCCATGTCCGAAGGCTTCACCTGCCAGTAAAAGTCCGTGCTGTCCATCTCCTGGAACACGCCGACGATCTTGATCCGGATCTGCTCCTTCTGTGCATTGGCTAGGCCGGCATATTCAAGCGTCTCGCCCACAAGAAGGTTGTTGTTCACCAGACAGTCCTGACTCACCACGACCTCGAACGCGCCGTCCTCCGTGATGCCGCTCTCCGAATACATCTCGCCGGAGATCATCTTTGCGTGCTTCGGAAGGTTTGACATGTAACCAAGACGAAGGCCGTCCGTGCCAAGGTCCGCGCGGTTCCACAAAGACTTCAGCGGTGCCTTTGACAGTGAGTAGTAGAAAATCTTTTCCTTCTCGGTCACGCCCATCACGCCGTTCATCTCGTTCATGGCGTTCTCCATTGTCTTAATGGATTCGCCGTTTCGGTCGTTCTTAGCGATGATCAGCATCGTGTTCATGGCGGGCCAAAGACCGGTCTCGGAAAGATAGTCGTCAAATTCATCCTTAATCATGCGATCAAAGGCGGCATTGCGGTACAGCGGGAAGCTGACCACGGTGGCGATCAGAAGGATACAGCCAAGGAGCAGGCACATGACCATCCACTTTTTATGCCATAACTTTTGCAACATTACTTTGAGCATATTTCCATCCCTTCCGTCAGTCCCTCGACCACCCAGTAATAGCTATCGTTAAATCCGCCCGACACAAAGAACTGCGTCTTCACGTTTCCGTTCTTATCCTTGACGTAGACATAGGTCTTGCCGCCGTTGTCATAAACCGCGGATCTGGGTACCACCACCACGTTGTCCATGGTACGAACACTTCCTTCCACGGTGAAGCGATATCTGTCCCACCAGTCGCCTGCAAGGTACCCCTGCAAAATCTCCTCCACGTACTCCGCAGGAAGCAGGATCTTCTTGTCGTTTCTCTGAAGTCCCTGGCTCAGACCGATCTTTGCCATGGTCGCCACTTTGCACTCGATCTTCTTGTCATTGCCTTCGGCGTCTTTATATCCCACCGAAACAATGTTGCCATATTGCAGCATCTGGTTGGTGTCTTCCACCTCAACGTAACAGGTGCCCTCATCGGCAAGAACGACGATTGTGTCATTTTTTCTGACGATCGATTCATTCTCCCTGTTCTGCATGCCAAGGATCACGCCTTCCTTCGGCGCCACGATCTGCGTCGTCGCAAAATCTTTCTTTTGCTTTGCGATCGCATCCTTTACTTCCTTGATCTGATCCTCGTAGTTTTTCACGGCTTCGATGAAATACTCCTCATCGGCGTCGTCCTTGTTGTCCTCGCGATATTGGTCAAGGCGCTCGGTCAGACGCTGAAGCCTCGTCTCGTTCCTGGTCAGCGCGATCTGGTCCGGCTCCACGCGGACCGTGGCGATCACGTCGCCCTTGTTTACGTGCTGGAACATCGTCACCTTGTACTCGCCAAAATAAGTCGTACCGTTCTCAACGGGATTGTTAATGTCCATGTCGGTGCTGTAGGTCAGCTGCGCCTTGTTGCTAAACTCCGTGTGGAACTCGCCCTTTTTCAGGGTATAGGTCGTATCCGCGTTGGGCTTTGCCGCTCCGGCGTAAAGCACCTTGTCGCCTTCGGAAAGGCCGCTTAGGATTTCCGTGTAAGTTCCGTCGCTAAAGCCCGTCTGGATGTTGGCGCGAACGCTCTTTCCATCCTCGTAGCGGTAAACGTAGCTTCCCATCTCATCCTTTCGGATGCTTCCCTTCGGGATCGACAAAACCTGCTCGTAACGCTTCGTGATCACAACGATCACGGCGTAATCGCCGACTTCCACGTTCTGCAGATCCTCATCCGCGAATAGGAAGGTGGAATATACCTTTTGGCCGTTTGCGGATTGTCTTGCATATTCATCCGAAGAAATGGCCTGGTAATCCACTTTATATTTCTTGCCGTCGATCAGTGCGTAAACTTCCTGCGCGTTCTTGATGCGGTTGTTGTTAACGTAATCACACTTAAGGATCATCTGTGACATGTCCGCCACCGCAACCACGGGCTCGTCCGCGGTAAGATACCCGTTAAAGTAATCGTCAAACTCGATCAGTGACACGATCTCTCCGTCGGCCTCCGCCGTCACCATCGCGTTGCGGCGGTTCCTTTGAAGGATCTTCAGAAGGTATTCCTGATGCTTGCGATCCAGTTCATAGATTTCCGTGCGCTGATCCATCTGAAGTTCCAGCGTGTCAGCCGCATGCTTTGCAATGCGATAGTCCCCCTCGAAGCGGTCGTGCGCCGCCTTCCATGCAGGATAGGCAGGATTGTCCACCATGGTGCCGCTTCCGTCCGTTGCGGCGATCTGCTCCGGCTCCGCCACCAGATCGTACTGTTCCACGGCCCACTTGGCATTGTTCTCCTGACGGCGATACTCTGCCACGGACTTCTGCGTCTTTTCAACGGCTTTCTCGTAATCCTCCTTCATGGAGGCGATATATTCCTTCTTTGCCTTGATCTGCTCATCAATGCTTTCCGTGTTTGCGCTGACAAGCTGCTGGCCCTTCTTTACCGCTTCGCCTTCAAACGCTCCAAAGGCACCGAATTCGAAAGCATATTCCGGCGCATATTCCCGAACGACGGGCAGAACCGTTGCCGCGTAAACATTCGCATCATACATGTCTCGGATGGCCGCCTCCTCGAAGCTGACCTCTGCGTTTACGGGCTCGACGAGCTCGATCTGTTCCTCGGGCTCCGTAGGCGCATTCCCCGTCGCACCGCACCCGGCCAGGGACAGGATCATGCTTGCTATGAGTATTAATGATATGCTCTTTCTTCTCATCTCAGAATAACCTTTTCCCCTTCTTCCAGACCGCTTACGATCTCTGCGAATCCGCCGCCCGTAAGTCCTACCTCGATCCACTTTACTTCACGAGTTCCTTCATCATTTGCCACGTAGACGTACCACTTGCCGTCCGCATCATGCACGGCTTCAATGGGAAGCGTAAGCACGTTTGTCCTTGTATCCAGGATCAATGTCACGGTTCCGGTATCTCCCGTGTTGAAGATCACGCCTTCCCCGCCTTCCGCGATGGAGAAGAACATCTGATCCGTCCACTCATCCATGTGATAAGGCTCCACCAGGTAAGTGCCCTTGCCGGGGCCGCTCACCACGCTCATCTCAAGCTGCTGGCCCTCCTTCACGGCATCACGATTAGTCATGATCTTCGTGGAGAAGAAGCACTCTGAATTATCCTTGACCTGCATGACCACCTCGTCACGCACGGAGGTGGAACCCTCCAGATTCTTTTTCACGATGGAGACGGTTCCCTCAAAGGGCGCATAGAGCTTACTTTGGCGAACCTCCCGCTTGATCTGGTCGAGCTGCCTTTGATCCAGGCTGATGGCGTCCGTATAATCCTGACGCTGAAGGTTGTTCTGCGCCTGCAGGTTTTCAATGTCACCCGTCTGATCCATGCCGCGGCCGTAGATCCGAACCAGCCACCTTCTGGAAATCTCATAATTCTCATTGTCGTCGATCTGCGCAAGAAGCATCTCGTTGCGGGCGATCTGATACTCCAGTTGTTCGATCTCGTCCTCACGGCTTCCTCCGGAGAGCTCCGCAAGAAGCGTGCCGCGCGCCACCGTGTCGCCGTCCTTGACATATACCTTCGAAACCAGCTTTCCGCTGACGGGGAAGGAAAGGTTTGCGCCGTTATACTGCGTGTAAGTGCAACGAAGCGGCGTGCTGCTGATCACGTCGCCGCGGACCACGGCCGCGAGCTTGTAATCCACCTCGGGCGCTTCCTGCTCCACGATCACGCGATTCTCCTCTTCTTCCACTCCTTGGGTACAACCCGAAAAGGCCACGGTCAAGGCAAGACCCGCAGCCAAAAATAACGTTTTCGTCTTCATTCTTTTCTTCAGTCTATACATGGAAATTCCTCCCAAACATTACTATTCTACAATTTTCCATGCTGATTTGCTTTTCATATTGTGCTGTTTTTTTGACGTTTCTTGCTTACATTGCCGATTTTAGTGGCAAAAATGCCGATTTTTCGCCCTTTTTAAGGGCTATCATTTGAGAATTTGCAGCATATCTTACCGAAGCGCGGAACTCTTCTCCGTCACATTTGATCTCACAGGACGTAATTTCCCCGTCCTTCCAGGCAAGATCGATCTCGGCATTGCCCACCAGACGAAGGCCCTTAACGCTCCCGCTCTTCCACGCCTTTGGCAGGGCCGGAAGAAGCACCACGCGCCCTTCGCTGCTCTGCACCAGCATCTGCGCGATCGCTGCGGTGGCGCCAAAGTTCCCGTCGATCTGGAAGGGCGGATGCCTGTCAAACAGGTTCGGATAAGTGGACTGCGCAAGGAGCTTTTGCAAGTGCTCATGCGCTTCCTCTCCGTCCCAAAGCTTTGCATAATGGTTCATGATCCACGCGCGGCTCCAGCCCGTATGGCCTCCGCCGCTTGCAAGTCTCGCCTCCAGGGTCCTTAGCGCCGCGGCCGCGAGCTCCGGCGTTCCGTCCGCAGTGATCTGATCAGAAGGATAAAGGCCGTAAAGCTGCGATACGTGACGATGCCCCGGCTCCAGCTCCTCATATTCCTCCAGCCATTCCATAATGCGTCCGTCGGAGCCGATCTTCGTCGGCGGAAGCTTTGATAGGCGGTCCGTGATCTCACACATCAGCCCTGCAATGGCGCCGCAATCCGGGATCTGAGAAAGGATTTCCTGCTCTAGGGTGGGGGCGAGCTTTATGGGCGCGCTGGCCTGCTTGGCATCTGCGCCAGCTCCAGTTGTTGCCTGCGCGCTGGCTTCGTCCCGTCCGCCTAAGATTGCGTATGCCTTCAGGCAGTCCTCGAAGAGATCTCGCAGGATCTGGTTATCCATGGTGGGGCCCAAACAAACGCAACCTCTGTCACCGTTTGGCAGAATGTAGGTATTCTCCGGTGAACATGACGGGTTTGTTACATAATAGTCTCCCCAAGACTGCAGGGCGTCCACAAAATAAAGCGCCGCCTCCGCCATCACGGGAAAGGCCTCCTTCAGGAAATCCAGGTCTTTCGTGTATTCATAATGCGTCCAAAGGTGCGTTGCAAGCCAGGCTGCGCCCATGGGCCAATAGGTCGCCGGGATCCAAAGATCCTGCGGCGCGCAGTCCCCATGCATGTCCGTGTTGTGGTGTGCCACAAACCCGCGGCAGCCATACATCTCGCGTGCCACCTTGCGCCCGTCGGTCCGCATCTTCTTAAGGAGTTCCACCAACGGCAGATGACATTCCGACAGATTGCAGACCTCCGCAGGCCAATAATTCATTTCCAGATTGATGTTAATGGTATATTTCGACTCCCAGGGCGGCGTGAAATCCTTGTTCCAAAGCCCCTGGAGCGTCAACGGAAGACCGCCGGGCCTCGAGCCCGCGATCATGAGATACCGCCCATAGTCAAACAAAAGCTCCTCCAGGCCAAGATCCGTCTCGCCCGCCTGCACCCGCGCAAGCCTCTCGTCCGTGGGGAGGGAGTTTGTGACGGCTCTGTCGCAATTTCCATGACATGCCTCAGTGATCGCACCGCTTCCATCCTCGTCACAACCAATGGTTCCCGCGGTGTCATCTTCTCCATAAAGCTTTAACTCCACGCGGTCAAACAGGGACTTATGGTCCGCTATGTGCGCCGCACGCAAAGCTTCATAGTCCTGCTGCAACACCTGTTCTAGCTGATCATTCAGGAACTTTTCAAGCTCCTCATAGGTCGCGCCCGTATGCCGATACTGCGTTTGTACGCCAAAGACAAGGATCGCCTCGTCCGCACCTTCCACGATCAGGCCCTCGCCAAGCACCTTCCGCACGCCGCCTTTTACATTACACTTTGTCATCATCACGAAGGCATTGCCGTCCTCGCCCGGCCGCCCGTACAGCATGACGCCGTTCGCCTCGCGTGCGCCTGCATCTGCTGATGCGCCATCGGCCGCCGTCAGTTCGCCCGCCGTCAGTTCACCCGCCGTCAGTTCGCCCGCCGCACCATAAACCTTCCCGACGCCCTTGAAGAAATGCCCTCTCTCCTGCTTGAGCGTAAAGGAAATCCTTCCGGGCTCGGAAGCCGCGATCCGTAGGATCATGCAATCCGCAGGCTTGGAAATAAAACACTCGCGGACATACTTCACGCCGGCGAGCGCATATTCCGTGCGACAGATCCCCTCAGAAAGGGAAAGGCTTCTGCGATACTTAAGCTCTGCAGGTTCCAGCGAAGGCGGCGTCATGTCGGGCGACTCCGCCCCCTCCTTCTTCACGCCCTGATGCTGAAAATACAGCTTGAGGTCGCCCAGGGTCTGATAAGGGTTCTGGCTCGCGGGGCACCCCGTCATGGTAGCGGCCATCAGATCCTGCGCCGCACTGATATGCCCTTCCTGGATGAGCTCGCGGATCTTCGGAAGGTTTTCCTTCGCATCGGGATTGATACGATCCTTCTTTCCGCCGTACCAGATGCTCTCCTCATTGACCTGGATCCGCTCATTTTCAATATTTCCGAACACCATCGCGCCGATCCGGCCGTTTCCAAGCGGCAGCGCTTCCTCCCAAACCTTGGCAGGCTGCCGATACCACAACTCTCTCATCTGCTGGCGGTCTCCTTCCTCATCTTTTTGACTGCATTTCACTTTTCCTCTTCCGCAATCAAGCCGAAAATATCTTCACTTTGACCCATTTTCAGTTTTACTTGTTTGCAGTCAAGTCTCATGTGCCCTTTCTTTGACTCATTTCCACTTTTCTTCTTTTGTGGTCAAGTCTCATGTGCCTTTTCTTTGACTCATTTCCACTTTTCTTCTTTTGTGGTCAAGTCTCATGTGCCTTTTCTTTGACTCATTTCCACTTTTCTTCTTTTGCAGTCAAGTCTCATGTGCCTTTTCTTTGACTCATTTCCACTTTTCTTCTTTTGTGGTCAAGTCTCAAGGGGCTTTTCTTTGACCCATTTTCGTCTTGCTGTGTTTGTGGTCAAACCCACTTGCTCCTTATGCCCTTAACAGCCAAAAGGAAAGCCCTGAAACAGGTGTTTCAAAGCTTTCCGCGGCCTTTAAGTTACCTTATCAAAACTTTTCCCAGGCGCCGTCCACCTTCGTCTGGTATACGAAATCTGCGAAGCTTGCGGATCCGCCGGTCTTTTCGGTACTGAAGACAAAGAGTCCGAAGCGAACGCCGGTAAAGTGATCCAGCTTGAAACGAAGCTTGGACACGGGTCCGATCGTCGTCCTTGCGTCGCCATCGGCGAAGTAGCCTTGTGCCTCATCCTTCATGTACGCAAAGTCGGTCTCGAAGCGAAGCCTTACAAAACCGTCCTTTCCGCCATAGGAAACCATCATGGAAGGCGTCACCTTCACGGCTGCCCACTCATCGCCGGATTCCACGTCATGACGCTCGCCCCAAAGGCCTTCCGGCGCCTTGCGATTCTTCATCACGACATAAAGCTCGCCATTTCTCTTGGTCAGCGCGACGAATGCATATGCACTCTCCATCAGGGCAAGGCCTGCGTAGTCCCCTTCCTTCAGGGATGAGCCATTCACCAAAACCTCTGCCGCCGCGCCGGGGAACATGGTCCTTTGCGTCAGCACGTTCTTTGCCTGCACAAGATTCTTGCAGATCTTATCCGTGGTAATGGTCACGATGCCCTTGGAAACATTGCGCTTCACAAGCGCAAGATCGGGCTCATGGTTGAACTGCCAACGGCTCTTGAAGCCGAAGCTTGCATGCTTTCTTGCATATTCCGCATCATCCGCCGTGCCCTTGTCCTTGAAGTCATCACAGCCAACCAGCGGCTCGTAAGCATATCCCGGCTTCTCCGCGGGCGTCTTGAAGATGAGCGGTGCCTTTCCGCGGAAGCCAAACTCGGGCATTCCAGTCTCCTGATTCCAAATGACGGGCATCAGAATGGGGAGTCTCCCCACTGCGCCGCTGTCCTGGAAAACGATGGAATACCATTTTCCGTCAGGCGTGTCAACAATGCCGCCCTGCGCGCAGCCGCTGCCAAGGTACCCTCTGTCATCGCCCATCACGTCGCCGCCGGTCCACTCGCCGTCGATCGAATCTGCCATAAAGCAAGCCTCGGTGCGACGCCCGGTCTCCCTGGGTATGTGAATGAAGAAGCTATAGTACTTCCCGTTGATCTTATACATATGCGCGCCCTCATAGCCAAGGTACGCGTCGTCGCGGTCCTTAAGGATGATCTTGTCAAGTCCGCCCTTCTTCGGCCCCGTGAGGTTCGCATTCAGCTCCGTCAGATGGATCTCGCGGTTGCCGGAGACAATGTACACTCTGCCGTCATCATCAAACAGCAGGGAATTGTCATGGAAGAATCCCTTGATCTCGCTCTTCGTCCAAGGTCCGTCAATGCTCTTTGCCTTGTAGAGATAGGTCTTGTGCGTGTCGTTCGCAACGAAGATCACGTAGAACGTGCCCTTGTGATAACGGATCGAAGCCGCCCACATGCCCTGACCGTAGATGTTCTCCTCGCCCTCAAGGCGCTGGCCCGGCGTGGAATCCAGACGATCGTAAACATAGGTGCAATGCTCCCAATGTACCAGATCATAAGACCTAAGGATCTCACATCCGGGCATATAGTACATCGTCGTACTCACCATGTAATAGGTGTCGCCCACGCGGATCACGTCAGGATCGGGGTAATCCAACTTCGTCAGCGGATTGATGCTCCCCTGCTGCGTCACGTGCTCATAATGATAGCCGCGGTCCGACTTCACGGGCGCACAAGTCGCCTCAAAGTAAACCACCGCATTCTCCTTCAGCACCACGTCAAACTCCAACGTGCCAACGGGGACGGTTCTTTTTGGCACGTTTGTGCCACTGGGGACGGTTCTTTTTGGCACGTTTCCCGTCGTCTTCCTTCTCACCGTCCTCACAAACGGCCAAGCCGCGCTCTTGATGAGCTCCGTCGTTGCCGCATCAGGGTTCGCGGGTTCGCCAAGGTCATGCCAAACCTTCAAAGGATTGCAGGTATCCTCGTCCACACGCTTCGTCAAAATGCAATATTCTCCCGCCTCGGTCTCAAGCGAAAGGTGCATGGTAAAGTCCTTGCCGGCGCGATTTCTCGTATCATTCCAAAGAACGCCGCGGAGCGACCCGTCCTTCATCTTCATTATGACAGCATTGTCATTTTTGAAGATACACTCGCCTTCCTCGCGCTTCAAATTCTTGAAGAACACAAAGGTCCAGAAGGTCGGTTTGGGGATGCATCCGTTTGCGATCAGGCCGAATCCGCCGTGGAACGGCGTGAACGGAATGCCCTGCTCCTCAAACACGTCGCCAAACGTCCAATAGGAATAAGACTCGTTGCCGTCACCCAGGCGCGAGAGCTGCTTTGCGATGTAAGCCGCGTTCTGGTTGGTGTCGTGCAGCGGGCAGTTCGGGATGTAGGAGGTGTTATACTCCGTAATATGAATCTCCAGGCCCTTATATTCCTTGTATTTGTCGATAATGTCGCGGGTGGTCTTCAGGTTTGCGAAGCCATCTTCCTCGTTCATCAGCTCCGCATAGCCGTAGTGTCCGTCGCGCTCCGGCAGCTCCGTGGTGTAATGATGCCTCGTCACGAAATCCACCGGGATCTTATTCTTATGACAGAATTCCATGAACGCGCCGATCCACTTCTCGTCCGTGCCGCCGCAGACCGCAGGCCCGCCGACGCGGAAACGCTTGTTCACTTCCTTGATGGCGTAGAAGCTCTCTTTGAAAAGCTTGAAATACTCGTCCATGTCTGCCTTGTACCAGAAGCCGGGCAGATTGGGCTCGTTCCAAACCTCGATGGGGAAAGTATATGCTTCCTCACCGTATCTTTCGATCAAATGGCGCAGCAGTGCCTGCACCATCTTCTTCCAATCTTCATAGTCCTTCGGAGGCGTCGTATTGCCCTTCCAGTAGAAGATTGTCTGGGTACCGCTGGCCATCTTGTAAGGCATGAAGCCCAGCTCCAGAAAGGGCTTTAGCCCCATGGAGCGGTAATCGTCCATCACGCGGTCCAGGTAGGTGAAGTTATATTCCACCTCATAGGGACTGTTCGGATCCCAGAAATTCTCCTTGTGCTGCTGATAAATTCCCATGTCGTCGCAGAACAGACCATGGCCGCGGATATGCTGAAACCCGATGTAATCCTGCGCCATCTTCAGCTGATCATGATATTCCTTATGGAGCGCCAGCCCCATCCGGCCAGTGCCAATGCAATAGTCCACCTGATTGTGGAAGTAGGCCCGATCGCCGATCTTAACGTTGATGTTCATGCTTCGTCTCTCCCCTGTTTTGTATGTATAGTATATTATTTCGCCAACTCGCTTGGGCCGGGCGAGCCCTCTTGAAACGGATTTGCGTTGCCCCGTGCCGCTCGGATACGTCCCACTCCTTGGAACGGATTTATTTTTCTGACAATGTCTTTTGCCAACTCGCTTGGGCCGGGCGTACCCTCTTGAAACGGATTTGCGTTGCCCCGTGCCGCTCGGATACGTCCCACTCCTTGGAACGGATTTATTTTTCTGACAATGTCTTTTGCCAACTCGCTTGGGCCGGGCGAGCCCTCTTGAAACGGCTCAGACTGCACTAAGCTCCCCTGCGGCCCTCAGGCGAAGCCTTGCCAAAAATTTCAAATTTTTGTCTGCGGCTTATCGGAGCGTGCCTACGGCACGTCCCTCACGTTGTTCGGGATCGCGGGCAAAGCCCGTGCCCGCGACGGCCTTGGCTCGCTAAGTGCTGCTGGCTAATTGTTTCAAGAAGGTCACCCGGCCCGCACTCGAGTTCCCGGAACGCCAAGGCTTTGATTGGCCAGTTCCCGGCCAAGTGCCTAAAAACCGTACTACTCGCAAATAAGAGCCTAAGTCGTTAGGCTTCGTCCATTCGTAAGTATTTTGATTAGTTGCAATCTCGAGGGGCGGTTTGAGGTGGTCCCTCTCAGGGCCGTAGGTGCACGTCGGTGCTTAGGCAGCGTATCACGAAAAATCGAACAATGTGAGATTTTTTGTGAGATGCCTTAGCATCCGCTACGTACACCTACGGATCGCGAGAGTCCAGGGCAGGGGCTTTGCCCCTGATCCCGAGCGTAGCGAGGGACGTGCCGAAGGGCACGCATGAGACGGGATCCCTCAAACACAGCCCCGAGTTAGCTACATTATCACTAAAACCTGCAACAGCCCCGAGTTAGCTACATTATCACTAAAACCTGCAACAGCCCCGAGTTAGCCAGTTAAACTAAATCATTACTCAAAGCACCAGCTAATTATTTCGTACCCCTCGCCCGCGAACGTAAAGTACACGTCCTGCACGCCGGTGATGGCCGCATCCAACTTCGCCTCGATCACCGTCGTTTCAGCGCCGTCCGCCTTCACGGGAATATACCCGGCCACGTCCCCATTCGCGAACTTCGTCGTCACGCGGATCACGCCGTCCTTCCCATTCGTCTTTACCGTCGCCTTCACCACGGACGCGCCCTTCTCACCAAAGTTCACGCCCTGCAGCTTCACAAAATCCCCGTCATTAATGGCCGTCAGAAGCAGATTCCCACAACCATACTTCTTACTCACCTCATCCGCCGGAGCCGTATCCACGCCGCCCATCACCGCGAACGTCGCACCATTAATGCTCTCATAAGGATTTAAGTACCCAACCTGCTTACGCGCATTATTCGTCATCTTCACGTTACCGATCGTGCCATCCTCAGCGATCGTGATCTCATCAATACTCGTCGAACGATACCCGTGAACGATCTTCTGCTCGATCTCAAGCATACGAGTGTGATACGTAATATACCACTGATCCTTGAACTTAAAGATCGCATGATGATTGTTGCCGCCAACGCCGTAATAATACCCCGGATTCTTCAAGATCCGCTCCTTGTAAGTGAAAGGCCCCAAAGGACTCTTGCTCTCCATCACGCAGATCTCACCGTTCTCCATGCCCCACTCCGCCGTGCCTTCCTTGTCCACGGAGAAATTCGAGCAATAAGAATAATAATAGGTGTCGCCAAACTTATGAATGCCGGAATCCTCGAAAAGATAAGGCGCGTCAATAGTCTTCGGCACGTCTACAAGACTCATCATGTCATCGCCGAGCTGCGCGCACCTTGCGGTCATGGGATGTGCAGCCTTGCCCTGCGGCACACCGCCGCCAAAGTAAATATATGCCTTCCCGTCGTCATCCACCAAAACTGCGGGATCGAACAGCCATTCCACGTTGCCGCAGTTCTCCATATCCCTGCGGATCAGGCCATGACCCAGCTCATCCACGAAAGGACCGACAGGACTGTCAGAAGTTACCACGCCAATGCCGCCGCCATTGTCTGCAAAATACAGGAAGAACTTCGGCTTACCGTCCACTTCCTTCCACGCTGCCGCGGGAGCCCAGGAATTGTGTGCCCACTTCGTTGCGCCGCCTGCGCCTGCGATGGTGATCTCACCGTGATCCGTGAAATTGATCATGTCCTTCGTGGAAACCACGTAAAGACTGCGGATCTTGCCGTAAGAGTTCTCCTTGATCTCGCCGGCGGCATCATATTCATATGCATCCGCCGTCATGTAAAAATAGACAGTGTCGTCATAAACCAGCGCGAAGGGATCCGCACCGTAATGCTGCTCAATGATCGGATTGTTGTTCATCACGCCCTTGTAGCTCTTCGAAAGTGTGATCTTCTTGAAGATTTCTGCATAATCCATAGTTTCATCCTCCTGTTTCTGATTTGATTTCTCGTTCTCCGGAGCATTCATGTTCTGGCCTGCGCCAGTCCCGTCATCCCTTTGCCCGGCAACGCTCTCAACCTTCTGACCTGCACTCAGGCTTCCTTGTGCTTCTCCTTTGTCTCCACTTAGGTTTCCCCTCACTTCTTCCTGCGATCCACTCAGGCTTCCTTGTGCTTCTTTCTGTGATCCGCTCACGCCTCCCTGGGCTTCTTTCCTGGCGCACCCCGCCATGACCAACGCCAGAACAAGGCTAAAGCAGCCAAGCATTATTCGGATTCTCTTATTTTTCATTCACTACCTTCTATCCTTACCGCAGTGTTTCCCGCCTAGTTCTCTTTGCGTGCTCTTTTTACGGCAACTTTCCCTCATTTCATCTTGGGATTTTAAGGTTTCTACCGCATTTTCCATCTTTCACTCAAGTTTGCGGTAGTCAATTTTCCGTTCTTTTCAAACTTCTACCGCATTCCTCCTGTTTTCCGTCACCTTGCGGTATGTCCGGATGTCCATGATTGGCTTTTCTCTACCGCAAATCCTACTCGTTCCGTCAACATGCGGTAACCTTGGTTACATGAACATGTTAACCCTACCGCAATTCACTCACTTGCACTAATTTTGCGGTAGTCCCAATTTTGAGGGCACTTTTTTTCTACCGCAACTCACACACATTTCGGATAATTGCGGTAGCCGAAGTTTTACGGCTACCGCATTTCGCTAGCTTCATCGATTTTGCGGTAGTTTTTGAATTTCGCGGTAGTCCCGGGAGGGTTCAGTAGTCCTGGTTGGGTTGCGGTAGTCCTGGGAGGTTCCAGTAGTCCTGGGGTGCGGCAGCTCTGGGAGGTGCGGCAGACTGGGTTGCAGTAGTCCTGGGGTGCGGCAGCTCTGAGGTTTGCGGTAATCCGATCCCCCACGCCTCTCGCCCCCTACTCCAGCGTAAACTGCAGCAGGCTCGCGATCCCGCCGCCCTTATAGGTCAGGTAGATGGCGCCGACGCCGTCGGGAATGGAAATCTCACTGCGATAATCCTCCCAAACGTTGGTGTAATCCACCTTGATCTTCGCAAGCACTTCGCCCTCACGGCTCGTGCGCACCTCGAATTCGCCGTTTGCATAGCCTCTCACCGTGATGGTGATGGCCTTAACGCCCTGGAAATCAAAATACTTAAAGCCCGCAGTCGCATTGTTCTTGATGTTTCCAATGTAGCCGGGCTCCTCATCGCCGTCGCGGCCGTCCTGCATGATCTTCGGGAACGCATCCCCGCCAACGTAAGGCATGGGCTTGTCCGTAAAGAGGTTGCAGGCAAGATACCCGCCATAGGTGCCCTTTCCGGGAAGCGGTCCGCCGTTCAGGCCACAGCTTGTCAGCTCCACCTGAGGAATGCTACCGTCAGGAAGGATCTCGATCTTCTCCGCGCAAACCTGACGGCTGTACCAAGTACCGTTGGTCTGTCTGTGATAGAAAATATACCAATTCCCGGCAATCTCAATAATGCTGCCGTGATTGTTTCCGCCATATGCCAAAGGAAGCTCTGCGGGCTTGCCTTTTGTGATACCAATGTCACAATTGCTGACGATCACGCCTCCGTAAGTAAAAGGACCTCTCGGATCGTCGGCGGTTGCATAGCATAATTCATGCATGGGCGTGGAGGAATAGATGAAATAATACTTCTCGCCGACCTTGCGGATGGAGGATGCCTCGAAGAACGCATGTCCCTCAAAGCCCGTTCCTTCCTGATATTCCACGCCGGGAACCACCGTCACGGGCTCCTCGATGATGGTCAGCATGTCCTCGCCGAGCACCTGAAGTCTTGAACCCGTTCTGGACTTGTCGCCCCTGCCGCAAAAACCGGTGTAGAGATAGGTCTTGCCGTTCTCGGTGATCACGCCGGGATCGAATTGAGGCTCGTCGCCGGCTCTCTCGCCAAGCTTCGTGCCGTCTGCATAATGCACGTAGCCATAAAATTCAAACTTTCCGGCAGGGCTGTCACAAACAGCCACGGAAACGATGGGCACCTTGTCCAGCGCATAATAAAGATAGTATCTGCCGTCGGGACCGATCGTCATGTCGGGCGCATAAAGGCACATCTTACCGGCCTTGTTGAGGGGATCCTGCGTCTTTTCATAGATCACGCCTTCATATCTCCAGTTGCCAAGGTCATCCACGGGTGCGGACCATGTCACGTAATCCCCAAGGCAGAACACATGACCGTTGTACTTATCGTGGGAGCCGTAAACATACACCCTGTCGCCAAAAACATACGGTTCGCCGTCGGGAATATATTCCCATGAGGGCAGATACGGATTAAAACCCAATTTCTTCATTGCCATTTCCTCCTGTCATTTGATCAGATCCATCGGGATTCGCATACTATCTCAGTCTATTTCTTAGTGTACCTTCTTGACGCTCTCTTTCCAATGATTTATACTGTAGAAAAATTGATCTATCCTCAGATTGTTTGCTTCTCATTATTTATGATATCACGCCGAAGTCGCCTAACTTTTGATGAAAAGGGAGAATTAACGAGATGTTGGAAATTGATTTTATTGGATATGACGGCACGCACCCGAACGGGTTTATCTACGGTCTGCCGAACGGACATGATTCCTATTTGCTTCTTCTTGTGGCGACTCCCGTGGAATTCCTTCTTGCGGACGGCATTGAGGGGACCTTTCAGGAAGCCCGCGCGCCCCTTTCCATGGAGGAGCGGAAAACCGCGTCGTTCCACCGCTTTCCCGCGGGGACGGCGATCCTTTACACGCCCGGCTCCCACGTGCTCTACCGCGCCTGCGAGGAGACTTACGTCAACGACTGGATCCGCTTCCGCTGCGACGAAGCCTTTGCGGAACAGCTCCCATTAAAAAATCAGCCCTTCCAGGTGAGTGACGCGGAATATTGTCACGACCTGTTCAAGCTGATGACTTGGGAATCCACCCTGGGCAATTCGGAAAGCCAAGGCGTGCTGTCCCATCTCTTAAAGGCACTCTTTTTTAAGCTGGCGGAGAGCTGTTTTCGGCCCGCAAGCAACCCTCACATGCAGGAAATGTACGACCTGCACCGCCGCATCTACAACCATCCTGAGCTTCCCTGGAACGTGGACTCCATGGCCCGCGACCTGCACCTGTCGAGCGGTTATCTGCAGGCCCTTTACAAGACCATGTTTGGGTCCTCTTGCATGGAGGACGTGATCCTGCAACGCCTGAAAAACGCTCAGGATCAGCTCGTCTCCACCTCAAAATCCGTCCGCGAGATCGCGGAGGACTGCGGATATAATAACGTCGAACACTTTAGTCGGCAGTTCCGAAAGTTCCTCGGCACCTCTCCGAACAGATACCGCAAGGAACATGCCCGCGAACTCTCCCTGCCGGAAGCCTCCCCGTCCCGCCGCTCCACCCTTGGCGGGAGCGAGATGGAAAACGGCATGCATCTTGACCCGCGCCATTAATTCACTGGCAACATGCCAAGAATCGCCGGTATGTTGTTCAAAGGGCCTAGGTTACAGCCCGAATATTCTCGCGTACCCGTAGGTCAGCGGACGGTCCAGCGCGCGGTTGCCTTTGGTCTGCGCCGCCTCCATGCGGTTCGGGCAGTCGGTCCGTCCGCACCCCATGCAGATACCCTCGCAGGTCGTGGCACGGTCCCCGGTCAGCTCCGCATAGAATGCAACCGTCTTTTTCGGCAACATGCAATATCCTTCCGTACAGGTCACGGGAAGACAGCTGCGTTCAAGGAATGACGGCAGACCCTCTATGGGATGCGCCGCGTCCGCGCCGATAAAATGATATCTCGAAACCACCTTGTCCGTGTTCGACTTGATCCACTGATTGTATTCCGCATAGGAAAGCAGCAGGATTTCGCTCGCAAGGACCTCCACCATGTAGGCTTCCGTGAGCTGACAAGCCGCAAGATACTCCTCCTGGAGCTTGTCCACGCCATCGCCCAAGGTGATCACGACCTCTTGCGCCTTTACGGAGCCGGCCTCTGCCAGCGCGGCCTCACCAGCACCGCCAGTTCCCTGCGCCTGCGCCTCCATGTTCTTCCCGCTCCATGCGGCGCCCGCTTCCATACATTTCAAAATCTTCTCTAAAACCTCAAACAACAGCTCACGATCCTCGGAGGCATAATGTGCCTTACTGATCACACTCTCCAAAAACCCCGCCGTCTTGCATTTTTCTGCGATTGCCACAAACAACTGATCCATCTCGTCCACACTTCCCTTCCCTATCACTTTGCCACAAATCGACCAAAATCACAAGTACCACTTCCATCACTTACGCCGAGCTTTCTCATGGCGTGGAAAAAAGCTCCTGCCCAGAGAAAAATCGTCTGGCACTGATCTTGTTCCTCACCGCGATCCAAGTTCTGCCGTTTGATGCGGAGGCGGCGGAGGAATATGGAACAATCCGTGCATCGCTTGAAAAGCAGGGGACGCCGATCGGTCCCATGAACCTTCTTATCGCCGCACACGCAAAAGCTCGCGGGCTTGTCGTCGTTACCAACAATGTCCGCGAGTTTTCGAGAGTAAACAATTTGCAATTAGAGGACTGGTCCGCGCACTAATTCTTCGGCACCTTCAGGCACCGGATCGCATTGAGCACGGCCAGCACCATCACGCCCACGTCCGCGAAGATCGCCAGCCACATGTTGGCGAGTCCCACGGCGCCGAGGATCAGGCAGATCGCCTTTACGGCAAGGGCAAAAACAATGTTTTCATAAACAATTCTAAGACACTTCCTTGCGATTTTCATCGCAACCGCGATCTTCGCGGGGTTATCATCCATGAGCACCACGTCCGCGGCCTCGATCGCCGCATCAGATCCCAGCGCACCCATCGCAATGCCAATGTCCGCGCGTGACAACACGGGTGCATCGTTGATGCCGTCGCCGACGAAGGCCAGGTTCTCCTTGGCACCCTTCGCCGCAAGTAACGCCTCCACGGCTTCGACCTTATCTGCCGGCAAAAGCTCCGCCTTCACCTCGTCCAGCCCCAGCGTCTTCGCAACGCTTTCTGCCACGGTCTTATTATCTCCCGTGAGCATCACGGTCTTCTTCACGCCTGCTGCCTTTAGGCCCAAAATGGCTTCCTTCGCGCCATCCTTGATCACGTCAGAAATGATAATGTGCCCTGCATATGCGCCGTCCACGGCCACAAACACAACCGTCCCGACGTCGCAGGCTTCTTCATATTCCAGCCCCAGACTCTTCATCAGCTTGGCATTGCCGACGCAAACCTCTTTCCCGTCCACGAGCGCCTTGACGCCATGCCCGCCGATTTCCTGCGCATCCGTGACGCGCCCGGGCTGTAGCACCTGCCCCGTCTGAATGGCCTCTTTTCTTTCTTCCTGCATTGCGAGGGCGGCATCCTCCGCGATGGTCCTTGCATATGCTTCCTTCAGGCTCTTACTGATGGGATGCCCGGAATAGCTTTCCGCATATGCCGCCGCTTCCAACAAGGCCCGTCTTGCTTCCTCGGTGTTCCCGTGATGTTCTTCTAACAGGGCCGCCGAAGGGCAAAGCTTGGTCACTTCGAACACGCCGCGCGTGAGCGTTCCCGTCTTGTCGAACACGACATATTTCGTCTGCGCCATGGCCTCAAGATAATTGGAGCCCTTGACGAGAATGCCGCTGGCGCTCGCGCCGCCGATGCCTCCAAAGAAGCTTAACGGGATCGAGATCACCAGTGCGCAGGGACAGCTGATGACAAGGAACGTAAGGGCACGGATGATCCAGGTCGGAAAGTTCGCGGGGCGCCCAAACACCATCAGGACGATCGGTGGCAATACCGCCAATACCAATGCACTGATGCACACTGCGGGAGTATATACCTTCGCAAACTTGCTGATAAAATTCTCGGATCTCGACTTTTTCATGCTGGAATTTTCCACGAGATCCAGGATCTTTGAAACCGTGGATTCGCCAAATTCCTTGGTGGTACGGATCTTCAAAAGGCCCGTCAGATTAACGCAACCGCTGATGATCTCGTCGCCCTCGGCCGCTTCCCTCGGAACGCTTTCGCCCGTCAGCGCAGCCGTGTTCAGCGTAGAACTTCCGCTGATGATCACGCCGTCGATGGGGACCTTCTCGCCGGGCTGCACAACGATCACCGTGCCGATCTCCACGTCGTCCGGATCCACCTGTTCGAGCTCGCCGTTCTCATTCTCAATGTTGGCATAGTCCGGGCGGATGTCCATGAGCGCCGTGATGTTCCGTCTGCTCTTTCCCACGGCCACTGCCTGGAACAGCTCGCCGATCTGATAGAACAGCATTACGGCAACGCCTTCCACAAATTCACCCTCGCCGCCCGACAATTCTTCATAGACGCCAAGCGCCATCGCGCCGACGGTTGCCACCGCCATCAGGAAATTTTCATCAAAAACCTGCCCGTGTGCGATGCCCAGGAACGCCTTGCGAAGGATATCGTACCCGATCACAAAATAGGGGATTAGGTACAGCGCAAAGGCAAGCATGCCACTCACCGGCAGGAAATGAAGCACCACCAGCAGCACCGAGGCTGCGATGATGCGATATAGGACTTTCTTTTGTTTCTTGGTCATAATGCGCACCTATTAGATGTATATCTCGCAGTCGTCTTCTACTTTTTTGCAGGCCTTAACCACGTTTTTCATGATAGACGCATCGTCCGCGTCATCCGCGAATTCCACCTTCATCTTCTGGGTCATGAAGCTTACGGTTGCATCCATAACGCCTTCTACGGTCTTTGCAGCTTCCTCCATCTTCAGAGCACAGTTTGCGCAATCCACTTCGATCTTGTAAGTTTTCTTCATTTGATCTGTTCTCCCTCTTCCTGAAAACACGGATTGCTCCGCAATCCTCAAACCATTCGCCATCTCGCAGTTTGCTTTGCAAACCGCTTCTGGCTCATGTTTTGCGAATTTCAAGGTGTTTCTGCCACCTTCGTGCAAGCACGAGTGGCAAAACACCTTGAAATTCTGTTTTCATATGAATGATTGTTCATATGTTTATATTAACACACTTTCGAGCAAAGTCAAGAGGTTTTTTATTTTTTGTTCTTCGGCAGGATATAATAGGTCACGTTGTAAACCTTTATCTCTTCCATCTCCCCATAGGTTTCCAGGAGTTTTTGGGTCCAGAGGAAGTCCTCGTAAAAGCAAGAGTCGCCGTTGATGATAATGCACTGGGGCTTTCTGTCCGGGAATCGCTCCCAATATTCAAACAGCTTGTCGCCATATGTCATCGTTGAATTCACGGAATAGTGGCTGATCTTCACGTCATTCATCATGTAAAGGAGCGTCAGCGACTCGTTGTGGAAGAAATTCGTCACAAGCAGAACGGAACTCCCCTCCTTCACAAGCCCTTTCATCATCCTGCAATTCTCATTATATGCACCCGCAATCTCTCTCGACACATAAGTTCCCTTGGCAGGTCCTTCCTGGATCTTGCCACGGTTACGGAAAAGCTGCGCCAAATTGTTCCCTGCGGGGCCGGATCCGAGGGTATATACCGAGCCAAAAAGCACCGTGGCCAGCGTCGCAAAAAGAACTAGCCGCGCCGCGTCTTCGTTTTTCCCGTCCTCAAAGGATCGCACAAGAAGCACAAGCCCCCAGACCGCTGCGCCGCTAAGGAAGGTGAGGTTGGTGATCAGGTCCACGTTGCTGATGATCAAAACATTGAGGAACGTGCCGATGCCGATCCAGATCCCAAACAGGGGCACCAGCATTTCCTCGTCTTTCTTTTTCTTATTAAAACAGGCGCTCGCTCCAAGCAGAGCCAAGGCAGGAAGATAAAGCTTTAACCCGTCATATCCAAAGCCCATGACAAGCCATAAAAACAGCGTCGTCAACAGGCTCACCAGAAGAAACAGCACCCTCGGGTCAGAAACAGGCAAGGATTTGGGCTCTGCTTTCGAGTCAGCTGCATGCAAGGCTTTTGACCCGGCCTTCGACCTGACGGCACAAATAGCTTTGGAAATCACCCATGCCAACCCAAGTGCGGCCGCAAGCGCCAGCGCCACGATCACAAGGTCCTTCCCGTATTCTGGCAGCTTGGAATTTCCGCTCAGGAGCACGCCCGTCGCATGGGTGTCATCTCCGCCAAGGATCCCGCGGATCCCGGCCATCAGCGCATCCGGCCCGTCCACGCAAAGGAGCATGAGAAGATAAGCCGCGCCGCAAACAAAGCAGGTCCCCCAGAACCAAAGGTTCCATTTAACCGCCCCTTTCTCCTCTTTTTTCCCGAGTCGTACCAAAAGCACCGCGATCACGGGGATCAGGATCACGCAGAACGAAGAAAGCACGGCGACGCAATAGCATAGCGCCGAGACAACGATCCAGGCATAGACTCCCCTTTTCTTCCCTGCCTCCAGGGCATCTTTTGCCCGCCAAAGGAAGCACAAAAACAACGTAAGGCTCCAGCTCTGCAGGTTTGAGAATTCAGGAGTCGCAAGGAGCTTCGTGAAGACGACAAAATATACGACGGAAACATAAAATGCGCTATCGCCGCTTACGTGCTTTCGCAAGGTGGCATATAAAACCGCCGCAACGAAGGCCTGCGTCAGGATCCCGCAAAAGCGCAAAAAAAGGAGCAATCCCGTCGTGCCATGCGTCACACTGGCAAAGACCCATGTCAAGAATTGCCCATAAAAAGCGGAGGTCTGGAGCGTATCCCAAACCTCACGAAACAGCATATCGCCCTTTGCGAGGCGATATGCCAAAACCAATTGATATTCTTCATCCGCGCCAAAGCCCACGAACAATAGCTTGACTGCTGCCACAAAGCACCCGCCAAGCGCCATGATCCGAAACAGCCATTTTAAGCCACTTCCTTTACGTCCCTGGCTCTCGATTTCCATAAGGGTTCCCCTCCCTCAATTTGGAAAATAATACTACTGCGGACTCTGCCCGCCGCGGATCTCGATGACGGGCCCGCCCGTCCCCTCGATGTACTCCCGCGTGATGGTCACGGTGCCGATGTTGTCATCCTTCGGGATCTCATACATGATGTCGAGCATAAATTCCTCGATGATGGAACGCAGCGCCCTCGCACCCGTGTCGCGCTTCATGGCCTTTTCCGCAATGGCCTCGAGCGCCTCATCCGCAAAAATCAGCTTCACCTCGTCCAGCTCAAGGAGCTTCTGATACTGCTTCAGGATCGCATTCCTCGGCTCCTTCAGGATTTTCACAAGCATCTCCTTGTCAAGACCCTCAAGCGTGCAGATCACGGGCAATCTTCCGATAAACTCAGGGATCATGCCGAAATTTCGGATATCCTCCACCGTCACCTTCGAAAGAATGTTCTTATCCTTGTCATATTTGTCCTTCAAATCCGCTCCAAAGCCGATGGACGCGGTCTTGGTCAGGCGTTCCTTGATGATCCCGTCCAGATCCGGGAAGGCTCCGCCGCAGATGAACAGGATGTTTCTCGTGTTCACGGTCGCCAGCGGCACCATGGCGTTCTTGCTGTTCGCGCCCACCGGCACCTCCACCTCCGCGCCCTCGAGGAGCTTCAGCATGCCCTGCTGCACGCTCTCGCCGGACACGTCGCGGCTGTGGGTCTCCTTTTTCTTTGCGATCTTGTCGATCTCATCGATGAAAATGATCCCGCGCTCCGCTTTTTCCACGTCATTGTCCGCGGCCGCAAGGAGCTTGCTCACCACGCTTTCGATGTCGTCGCCGATATATCCCGCCTCCGTGAGGCTCGTCGCGTCGGCGATCGCAAGCGGCACGTCGAGGAGCTTCGCCAGCGTCTTTACCAGATAAGTCTTGCCGCAGCCTGTCGGTCCGATCATCAAAATGTTGGACTTTTCGATTTCTATCTCGTCCATGGTGTTGGTCGCAACGCGCTTGTAATGATTGTAAACCGCAACGGAGATGACCTTTTTGGCATGCTCCTGCCCCACCACGTACTCATCAAGACTCGCCTTGATCTTGTGCGGCGCGGGTATATTCTTGATGTCGATCGCAGGAACTACGTCGCCCTGCGCCTTCTTTTTCTTGAGTTTTTGCTTGTTCGGGATCCCGCCGTCGCCCTGCAGGTCCGCAAGATTCACGAAGCTGATCTTCGGAAAGCCCTGAAACCCCTGGGTCGGATCCTGCGTCGGGGGGTAATTCAGCATGCCCTGATAATCAAACTGGCTCACGGTGTCCATCGTCTTGTGCATGCAGTCGTCGCACACGCAGATGTGGTTCGGGAGCTTGAACATACGCCCCGCCTTGCTCTCCGGCCTGCGGCAGATAAAGCATACGTCCTCATAGTCATCATTCTCGCTTTTGCCCGCACGCGAAGTAGCGGATGCATCGCCAAGCGCATCCGTTGCCTTGCCTGTCAGCTCGTCCGTGGGGGTGTCACTGCCATCATCGCCACCCTGCGCGGCCTGCACTCCTTGCACATTCTGTGTCTCCTGCGCATTTCTCGCGGCCTTCGCCTCGTCTTTTTCGTCTATATCCTCGCGAAAATCATAGATTTTCATTTCGTCGTCGTTACGATCTGCCATATTTCTTCTAGCCTTTCTTTGCCTTTCCCATCGGCGCAAAAGTCGCACCATACCAGTAATACTACGCTTTTCATTCTAACAAAAGCCCACTTTCTTGTAAAGTGGGCTTTCTAAAGCAAATATGAAAAGTCTGTAAAGATTCTCTGCGGTCTACTTCGCGATCGCTTTCATGAAGAACTGACGCACGGATTCCTGATATTCTTCCTTCACCATGAAGTACAGATAGGAGTCCAGCACAAACTGCTTCGGCAGGCCCCTTCCCACGATCTTGAAGTTCCGGAAACCCCTGTCTGCATAGCGCTTTACTTCCTCCACCGACATGAACGCAGGACGCTTCATGCACTCCGCAAAGGAACGCTTCTCATCGGAATGGTTCGGGCAAGGGTAATTCACGTCACTGTCAAACTCCAGCTGATGCTTCGACATTTCCAGATAATGCTCCGAACGGAAGCGGCAGCCCGGCTGGCAGATCTCATTCACCAGGATCTCCACCCTGTCCGCATAAGGCTCCAGCGCCGAAAGCACCTTCTCGTTGCGGTTCAGGTCATAGTCCAGCACGACGATATAATAGTCCTTTTGCATCTCCGCAAGGAGCTCCTCCAGGTTCAAAATGCGCTTCGTCGTGGAAGAGATCAGCTTGAAATTCGGATAGGTCTTACGAATATACTCCTCAAGCACGGGGTTATTCACCAGCACCTGGTTCATGCCATTGTCCGCAAGCTTCATGATGAGGTTGCAGTAGGTGTCTTTGCAGTGATCCTCCGTAAGCAGGGAGTTCGTCCACGTAAAACGCGCGGGAATGCCCTTTTGATTGTATGCGGCAAGGATCGTCTCGATCTCCTTTTTGGAACTTAAGCCGATCATCGTGCGGCCGCCGTTCCAGATTGCTCCCGGGAACGTCCCGTAAACCGATCCGATCTTATATCCCTCGCGGAACACCTCCGGATTCGTCTCCATGGTGCGGATCAGCACATTGTTCAAGAGCCCCAGATAACACAGCCCCGGCAAGTGCCAGTAGATCTCATTGTTCTTTTGCCCTTCAGCCATCTCCTCCCCCTTCAAACCCAGTTTTTATGCTTCTTTTCGAGCATATATCCTTTGTCATTATAGCCTTTCTGCGGGAAAATGTCAATTTGACCCACGAAACGCCGAACGAGAAGCTTGAATAATCATTATTCAGCTCCAGGCCCATAATTACTGGGGTTTGGGGATTAAACTATGCCCTTTACGTTTTTTCAAAAAACAGCCACTTTCGCCCACATCATGGAATAGATATGATCATTCATCCTTTACGATCCACCGACCGTTTTTGTTATTTTGTCCCAGCCATTCAATTTTCCCGTTAGCTTTTAATCTAGCAAACGCTGCTTTTACGGTATTTTCATTTTTGTTTATTGCCTTAGCTGTTTTTGTCTGCGATGCCAAAGGATTTCTTCTTATATAATCTAGAATTTGTGATTCTATTTCGCCCGATTCACTCACTGCAGATTGGGTGTTGTTGGGTGTTATCGGGTGTTGATTGGGTGTCGATTGGGTGTTTGTTTGGGTAATTCTGTTTCTATAGCCTTAAATGAAATAGAAATGTCACCAGGATAATGAATATACTTATGTAAATTGTACCACAAAAACCGCATGGCAGAAAGAAAAAAATGTATCCCATAAGCATTAGGAACTGAAACCATTTCATAAGCCATACAAGGCCATCATTTTCTCGTCGCCGAACGGACGCCGAACGAAAAAATAACCATTATTTGAGCTTTGACGAACAAAATGACGAACACGCCAAACAAAATCCGTTCGGCGACGCTATCCTAGGTCAATGACGGCTCCGCACGATGGCCCTTTGCAAGCATTCAGAGCCTGCGTTCGCAAAATCACTCGCGAGCAAAGGAAAGCTCGCGGGTGATTTTTGCTCATGCAGGCTTCTCGCCAAATGCCCACATAAAAAACGCCCTCTGCAAGCAAGCTTGCTCGGGCGTTTGTTTTATGTGGGCGCTTGGCTCTGAATGATTGCAAAGAAAAAGCACCGCCCCAACGGTCAAGCCGTCAAAACAGTACTTTCAGTGCGCGATCAGGGGCTCGAACCCTGGACACCCTGATTAAGAGTCAGGTGCTCTACCAACTGAGCTAATCGCGCGTTTTATGCTTCTCTCACAGCGCAAGATTGATTATATAGCATGAAGTTCCAAAATGCAAGCATTTTTTGAAATTTTTGTTAAATTTTTGAAAACAAGTAAAATAAATCCATTTTCAAGCAAAAACTAGTGCTTAGCCTGGCACTCCTTGCAATAGCCATAAAGCTCTATTTTATGGGAAACTACGGTGAAATCCTCGGTCTCTGGATGGTTGTGCTGATCTTCCGCGGAAACATGCACGTGAGCGCCTGAAATATGCAGCGGGCAGTGCTCTAGGGGGATGCGACGGTGACATTCAAGGCAGACGGCATAGTGCACGTGCTCTGGTCCGCGAAGCTCATAGACCACGGTACCCTCTCCGATCCAGGTGGTTTTTTCCACAAGAGCTGCATCCTCAAAGGCCGCCAGAATGCGATAGATCGTGGAGACGGCATATTGCTCCTGCTCCCAGCCTTCCATCCTTGCGTAGATCTGCGACGCGCTGAGGGGCTCCGTCGCCTCTTTCAGGATCTCATAAACGCGCTTACGCTGTTTCGTCCACTTCAGCCCTGCGGGATATTCTAATTTTTGCTTCTCTCCGCTCAATTTCCTGCCTCCTGCCATTCCAACCCCCTTACGCAGCCTAGCCCGACTTGCACCGCCAATGACTGGCCTGTTCATTTCGTCGCCCGTAATCCTTTGTCTTGCGTCCCTCTAGCCCTTAATGAAGCTTGCCACGATGCCGGACAGAACACCGATCGCGTACAGCAATCCAAGGATTGTGAAGTTTTCCTTCTTGTTGTGGTTCACCTTAAACAGAATGAGCAAACCAACGCCTGCATTGACCAAGAGGCCTGCCAGCATGGCACCAAAGCCCATGGTCCCTTCCAGGAAAAGCTGCGTGATCACCACGGACGCGCCGCAATTTGGGATCAGGCCAACCAGACCTGCAAGCACGGGGCCAAGAACCGTCCTGCCTGCGAGGAAGCTCGAAAGCACCTCTTCTCCGCCAAGCTCCAGCACAAGGTTCAGCACAAATGCGATAAGGAAGATGAAAACGGCGATCTTAAGCGTGTGGATCAGGGCCGATTTCCAGATGCTCTTTTCACAGTGGCAATGCTCATGCTCGCACATCTCATGTATATGCCCGTGCTCAGGCTCTTTTCTGCGGTAGATGAGGTCCACCAAAAAGCCTGCCAAAACGCCGATGATCACCTTGGAGAGCAAAATCTCCAGGATGAGAAGCGGCGATACATGTTCCGATAACAAAATGGGCAGCATCTCGTCCGAGGTGGACAGATAGATCGCAAGGAGGGTTCCAAGGGTGATCACGCGACCTGCGTAAAAGTTCGAGCCCATTGTTGAAAAGCCGCACTGCGGCACAACGCCAAGCACGCCGCCCACCAGCGGTCCCACCTTGCCAGACTTCTTTACCATTGCATTCACTTTATTTCCCGCCTTGTGCTCGAGCCATTCCATGGCAAGATATGCCAGGAACAAAAAGGGCAGAAGCTTTGCGCCGTCGATCAGCGCATCCACCAAGGCATCCCAGATCATTTCAAACATCGTCTTATACCCGTATCTTTCCAGCAAAACTCATGCAAAATAAAAAGTTCTAAATGCAAATGCAACTCATTCGCATTTAGAACTATATCACAGATTTCGGATATGTCAAGAGAAATCCAGGATTTATTTTCCTGCGATGAACAAAACTCCAAGGGTTCCGGGACCGCAATGACTTGAAATGACGCTGCCGGCGCGAGTCTCAATGATTTCCTTAAAGTAGCCCAGCTCCGAAAGCTGCTCTCTCACGGCGTCAACAATCGCCTTATCGCTTCCGGAATGGGTAATGAAGATGCGCGCGGGCTCCGCTCCCTTCATTTGTTCGATCTGATCGTCCACGTAATTTTTCACGACACGATCCATGTTGCCACGATATTTCTTTCCCACCTGCATGCTGCCGTCGATCACGTGAATGCTGGGATGAAGCTTGATGGTGCTGCCAAGGAGCGCCGCCGTGCCGCTGCACCTGCCGCCCCTGTAAAGATATACCAAAGTGTCCACGACAAAGCTTGCACGCACCCTGGGTCTTAGCGCGAGCACCTCATCCACAACCGCCTTGGCACTGTCCGCTTCCTTCGCAAGGATGGCTGCCTCCACGACAAGAAGGCCAATGCCCGTGGAAAGATTCATGGAATCGATCACATATACTTTGTCTGAAACACCGATCGTCTGCGCCGCCACCTGCATGACGCTCCTGCTCGACGACATGGTGTCGGAAACGTCAAAAAAGATCAGTTCGTCACAGGTCTTCAGCTGTTCCTTCAAGAATTCCTCCGCCTCTGTCGGTGAAAAAGCTGCCGTCTTGGGCGTCTTCTTGGTCTGATCTGACCAGGCATAGATGTCCTTGGGCGTGATGTCTACGCCGTCGCGGAACTCCTTATCTTCCAGTATTACGTGGAGCGGAAGAATGGCGATCCCATACCGGTCCAGTAATTCCTGAGAAAGATCGCAAGTGCTGTCTGAAGCTATGCCGATTTTGGCCATGATGACCTCCTTTAGTACGCAGTTCCAAATTTCTATTATTATATCATCTTTCCGCGTTCTCTTCAAGCATTGCATTTGTTGAAAACTGCCATCTTATCGACCTTCCCCGGCTCCACGTCGGAAGGATATATAAAATTTTTTGAATAAACACCATATAACAGTTGACAACAGTTCTAAACTGTTATATACTGTTTACTGTAGACAGCGGGATGACACCTGCGCAAGTGTCTCCAGAACCTTGTATAGCGCGTACAAAGTCACTGTTTACAAGAAAGGGTAACAAAAATATGCATATTATCTTAAATAACTCATCCATGGTGCCAGTTTATGAGCAGCTTGTAGCTCAGCTCAAGCAAGAGATCATTGAGGGCGGTCTCGCCGAGGGGGAAGCGCTTCCCTCCGTGCGTACCTTCTCCAATGAACTAAAGATCAGCGCCCTGACCGTCAAGAAGGCTTACGACAAGCTGGAAGAAGAAGGCTTCGTGGTCACCGTGCACGGAAAGGGCACCTATGTTGCCGCCATGGACAGGCAGCTTGCAGTGGAAGCCCGTAAAAAGGCAGTGGAGGAGGATTTCTCCCTTGCCGTCTCCAAGGCAAAAACCGTAGGCCTCACGGATGATGAGATCCGTGAAATACTGGAGATTATTCTCGCAGACAATTAACCAACGTTTCAAAAAGATCAGAAAAGGATTGAAAAGAATATGATCAAAATTACAAATCTTCAAAAGAACTATAAAGATTTTTCACTGAGCATTTCCTTAGCGGTTCCCGCAGGGACCGTAACAGGCCTCATCGGAAAGAACGGCGCCGGAAAAAGCACCACGATCAAAGCGATCCTGGGCCTCATCAAGCCGGACGGCGGAACCATCGAGGTTTTGGGAGCGGATCCTAGGCACTTTTCTTCCAAGGATAAGGAAAACCTTGGCGTTGCGCTCTCCGATTCCGGCTTTAGCATGATGCTGAGCATCAAGGAGATCGTAAAAATCCTAAGAAAAACCTACCCGGAATTTGATGAGAAATTCTTTTTGGAGCAGTGCAAGGAGCAGGGACTTCCGATGGATAAGGATCTCAAGGATTTCTCCACCGGCATGAAGGCAAAGCTCCGCGTTCTCGTGGCCATCAGCCATAATGCAAAGCTTTTGGTTCTCGACGAGCCCACCTCAGGCCTTGACGTCCTCGCCAGAAACGAGCTGCTTGACATGCTCCGCAACTATTTGGACCAGGACAATGAGCGCTCGATTCTGATCAGCTCTCACATTTCCTCTGACTTAGAAGGCCTTTGCGATGATATCTACATGATCCACAAGGGACAGATCCTGTTACATGAAGACACGGACACCATCCTCGGTCAATACGGCATCCTAAAGATCGGCGAGGATGAATTTGCAAAGATTGATCAGCAATATCTGATCGCAAAAAGAAAGGAGTCCTTTGGTTACTCCTGTCTGACCAACGAAAAACAATTCTATCTCGACAACTATCCTAATATCGTAGTTGAAAACGGCAATCTTGATGACATGATCATGATCATGCTTGGAGGGAAATAACATGAATGGACTATTAGAAAAAGATATCTTGATTTTGATCAAGCAGAAAAAATTGTTTATCATCTATATTGCCAGCGCCATCATGCTGAGCTTTGCAATGGACAGCACCTTTGTGGTATCCTATTTTACGATGATCGGATCCCTGCTGGTGCTGACGACGATCTCTTATGACACCTTTGATAACGGCATGCCTTTTCTGATGAGCCTTCCCGTTAGCGGCAAGACCTATGCCCAGGAGAAATTCCTCTTCTCTCTGATCGGTTTGTTTGTCAGCTGGGGTACCGGGGTTGTCGTACATTTTATCACCATCCTCCTTCAGCAAAAGGAGTTTGACCTTCTCGACCTGCTGGGCATGGACATCGCTTTCGTCCCGTTCTTCCTGATCATCATCAGCGTGATGATCCCCATCAACCTAAAGTACGGTGCTGATAAGGGCCGCATCGTATTGCTCGTCATCTGCGGTTTGGTGGTCGGCACCGCCTTCCTTGGCAAAAAGATCTTTATGGATCTGCTCAAGGACACTGACAGGATCGAGCTTGAATACTTCCTTGCCAAGCTCTCTTCCCTTCCGAAATACGCCGTCCTTATCGCATGCTTTGTCATTGCCTTTGTCATCTTCTTCATCGCCATGAAGATCAGTTCAGGGATCATGAGCAAAAAGGAATATTAAATTATAGGGAGGCAGAAGGATGAAGACCTATCATGGAAAGGGCGTTTACGGCGCCATAGCCTTTGGAACGACGGCCATGTATCAGCGTGAGTCTTTTGACGTGTCTTCCCACGTCGCAAAGGAGATTCCCGCGGAATTTGCACGCCTTGAGCGCGCGAACGAGATCGCTTTCCAGCAGCTCCGCGAGCTTCAAAGCAAGGCAAAAGAAGAGACCAACGCCTCTCTTGCGCAGATCTTTGAGGGCCATGAAATGCTGCTCGCCGATCAGGAATTCCAGACGCTGATCAAGCAAAAAATCTCGGAAGAGTCCTGCAATGCAGAGCACGCCGTCTCAGAGGCTGCCAAGGAAATCGCGGATATGTTTTCGTCGCTCGGTGATCCTATGCTTTCGGAGCGCTCCTCGGACATTTGTGACGTGGCAGAACGCCTGATCCTGTGCCTCGCCTCTGTCTCGGATGGACAGGGCACGCACAAGGATGTCGCCTCACAAACTAAGGTGGCTGAAGGCGCAACCACAGGTGCGGACCCGATTGTTTGCGGAAGCATGACGTCGGGCGCAAATTTGATCCTGTGTGCGCAGGACTTAACGCCCAGCGATACCATGAAGCTGGATAAGGATCGGATCCTCGCCTTTGTGACGGCACAAGGGTCCTTAACCTCACATGTGGCGATTCTCGCGAAGGGCCGGCGTATCCCGGCAGTTGTAGGCATTGGCGAAGAATTCCTGAAAGACTTAAAAGACGGCGAGCCGATCATCGTTGACGGCTTTACCGGAACCGTATATATCAACCCTGATTCCGCAACGCGCCTTGCCATGCTGCGAAAGCAGGCAGAAAGCAAGGACGAATCCGAAAGGCTGCAAAGCCTAAAGGACAAGGAGAGCATCACCCTGGACGGCACGAAGGTGGAAATCTGTGCCAACATAGGCTCCGCGCAGGAGGCGGCAGACGCCTTAGAATGCGGTGCGGACGGCATCGGCCTTTTCCGCAGCGAGTTCCTGTACCTTTCCGGAAAGGACCTTCCCTCCGAGGAGGAGCAGTTCAAAAGCTACCGCAAGGTGCTTGAGCTCATGGGTGACAAGAGAGTCGTCATCCGAACGCTTGACATCGGCGCAGACAAGCAGCTAGACTCCTTACAATTAGCACATGAAGAGAATCCCGCGCTTGGTCTTCGCGCCATCCGCCTGTGCCTGACACAGCCGTCACTTTTCAAAACGCAGCTTCGCGCGCTGTACCGCGCTTCCGTTTACGGAAACCTTGGCATCCTTTTCCCGATGATCACATGCACTTCTGAAGTGACGCAGATCCAAAGTATATGCGAGGAAGTGCGCTCCGAGCTTGAAAAAGAGGGCATCCCCTATAACGAAATGACGGAGCTTGGCATTATGATCGAAACGCCTGCTGCCGCCCTGATCAGCGATAGGCTCGCTCCCTTGGTGGATTTCTTCAGCATTGGCACGAATGACCTCACGCAATATACACTCGCTCTCGACCGGCAAAACGCAAGTCTGGAACCGTTTTGTGACACGCACCACGAGGCCGTCATGCGGCTGATCAAAACGGCTGTGGAAAATGCACGCGCAAACAGGATCCCCGTCGCCATCTGTGGAGAGCTTGCTTCCGACCCGTCCCTTACGGAGACCTTCCTTCGCATGGGTGTCCATGAGCTTTCCGTTTCACCGGCCAGCGTCCTTCCCCTTAGAGCCGCCATCCGAAACATCCGCCTGTAGGCGCAAAAGAATCTCGACAAGATAAAAAACTCGACAAAAAGCGCCAGAGTGCTTTCCACTCCGGCGCTTTTGTTTAACTAAGTCTTACCTCATCAAGATGGCATTACGTGGTCCAAAATCTAAGCCTTCCTTAAAAATCTCAATCGTATAAATACCCCTTGGTACATAAAAACTAAACATGCCATCATAATCCGTGGTCGCTTGGATGATGTTGCCGGATTTGTCCCTTACATATGCCCCCGTTAGGTTGTTCCATCCCAGCCGTAACCGAATCCTTACGTTAGGGATCCCCTTACCAGTTGAATATGCCACCTTTCCTTGCGCCAGTTTTGCGCCGTACGTATCCATTTCCAGCCCTGCGACATAAATTGTTTCCAGTTGCGTAACCTCTTCTGCCGTGACCGTTACCCCATAAATCTTGCAAGGAACTCGACCTTCTTTGTAGATCAAAATATCATATGTACCATTAGGCACGGAACAGACATAAGTTCCATCCGCACTGGTTTGGAAGCAGAATATGCTGGCATTTGATTCCACGTCCGTACCGGAATGCGTTACGCAAACCGTCATGTCCTTGATTCCCTTCCCCTCCAAGTCTGTCATTTGCCCAGTAATAATCCCATTGTAGCCTTCATTTTGAGACTGATTCGATCCAGGTGCTTCGGCAGCCTTTGTCACACAGATTTCCGCATTTGGCATGGGATGTTCAAATCCTAGCCCATCCGTAAAAGTGCATATTTTGTTGCCCGAATCACAAAGAATCCTCTTTACTTCCCTTGCACTTATCTGCGGATTTGCCTGAAACATAAGCGCGGCAATTCCGGAAATATATGGCGCCGCCTGCGATGTTCCGGACATAAGAGCGTACCCTTTTACTTCTGTTTTTGGAAAATCAGAAGGTACCGTGCTAAGAATCTCCTTGCCCGGAGCGAACACATCTAATCTGTCCCCTGCATTTGTGCACCGATGCACATTGTATTTATCTAGAACATTACCATGATAAAGATGCCCTATGGAACCAACGGTTATAATCCTATTTCTGACAACGGGATTTATAATACTATTTAGTGCCGAATTATAGCATGCAAGTATTTCAACATCTTTGGTCGCACTAGAATCGTCTGCTTCTGCTTCCTTATAGCCATAAGGAAATTTCAGAATATTATCAGCCTTTACAAACCTTTTATCATTTGTGTTTCCTGCGGTTGTAACAATAAGAAAATCATACCCCAATCCATATACTTTAAGTAAAAACTCTTCCATTATCTTACCGTTGTTTAAGATTGCGTTTCTGGCTTTCTCATTTCCTTTTGATGCCGCATATTCTACCTCTGTCGCAATGCCTTGGCTGTAGTTTATTACCTTTACATGGTTCCCTATCAATGATGCAAACGCAATTTTATCTGCAAGAATATCACAATCACCTCCCACAAACGAATATGTATATAGCTTAACATTGGGGCATACACCAGCCATGCCAATTCCGTTATGCTTTGCGCCAATGATTCCGGCCACATGCGTGCCATGCGAACCGTCATCGGCAGACTGATCATTGTTATACTGTTTTTCAAAAGATAAATCTTCATGCCATGACGCAAATCCATGATCGTAAATCCCAACTCTTACAGGACTTGCATTCTCATTCTTTTCCCATGCTGCTGGAACATTCAAAGCCTTTAATCCCCAGTTGTCTCCAGTCAAGCATGTAAGACTTGCCTCATCTGGAACCGAGGACTCATCACTATAGTAAACAGTCAAAAAATCTGATTTCTGCCATGCCCTTAAGTTGTCAGTAAAAAGTGCGTCTTCCCAAGGCGAATTATCGTCCTTTGTGACAACATATGAATAATTAGGCGAACAATAGCTTATATACGGCAAACCCATACAGTATTCACAGAGCACATTTAGGTCTTCAAATGTCCGATTATCCAACAATCCAATTGGTAATCGTTTGATAGCTCTATATAACCAACCACCTCTGCCTGAATCTCAGCAGCCATCTTCTCAATTATCTGTTTATCAACCCCCGGGAATGCGCTGATCAGCAATTGGTTCTCAAGATATTTAACACCCGTAGCTTCATCAAAGCAAATATCTTCTTTGTCAAATGCTTTTCGATAGATTATTCCGATTTCTGGATCATTTTCAACACTTATTGATGTATCTTGATTGCTAATGAGCTCTTCCTGATCTGCCATGAGCATAAGATTGCATATGCAATCTGCATCATTTTTTCCACTGATCAGAAAGCCAAACGATGCAGAAGCCCCCGCTTCAATTGCATAATTATATCCTGCGTTTTTTACAGTATAATGATTACCATTATTCGCAACCACCCGTCCATCCCAAACACTTTCGACAATGCCATAGCAATCAAACTCCACCATCCAATCCTCAATCCTGTGATCGGAAGTGTTATTGATCACAATCGTTCCCGTGCATCCATTGTCCCAAGAGTTCGATATCGACACTTTGAAAGAATCGAAATCCAATTTGCTTCTGCTTCCATCATGCAGACGACAGTCAACTGGGAAGCCGTCAAAAGCATCGTTACAGGAAAAACCAAAAGTCACGCTTTCCTGGGCTCCTATGTCCTTATTCCAACCACAGTTTTTAACCACATAATGGTTATTCTCTGAGCTGTTTATGTTCGCGTTCCAAATATTGCTAATGGATACTGGATAATCAAAGTCCAATTGCCAATTCTCAATAGAATCAATCTCTGAATCGTTGTGAATAACAACAGTAATATTGTGTCCAGAATTCCAGTTCCCGTTCAAGTTAAAATCTATCGTGACCTCATCATGCTGGAAAGAAACCGAACCCAAATCATTCCCAAATTCATTCGTTTTTTGTGCGGAAAGCTCTGGGGTTTTCGCATGGACGACGCATAAATCGTCCAATCTATTTAGGCACATAAGTACCACAAGAACAGCACACATTAAAAGCCTGCAAAATCTTCTTCTCATCTCTCTCCCCCAGTCTAATCATCTTTCGCCAATCATCCCACTAATCAAATACTACTTTGATTTTAATAGGTTCATCCAACTCTTCCTTTTCATTCCATTTTTCTAGCTTTGAGTCGTATTTCTGTGTCACTTGAATAAAACGCTGATTTAAAGCATCCCCGTCATCTATTCTAGTATACTTTATTAGGGGCTCTGCCGGGCTCTTTACTGAAAAACTAATTCCCTTCTGTGACTGCATACAGATTCCAGGCAATTCTTCTCCTTCATATCTGACAATGATATACAGGCAGTCATCAGACAAAACGGTTTCGCTAGGATATGGCACAATTACATCTCCTGAATCAACAAAACCACAGGACTCATATGTATCCTTGTCATATTCTTGGGCAAAAACCTTATCGGTCGTGAATCTACATGCGAAAAACCCAGGCATTACATATGTTGCACATAATCCCAAGATGTTTTCGGCATCATACTCATATACCTTCATTTCATTTGGAATCTCAAAAGGAACTATATCTTTTGCTGGCTCGCTAGTTTGATCCGCGGATGGCGTACTATGCGTTTCCTTCGAAACGGTATTCTGACATCCAATAAGCAAACTAACAACTAACAATAAAACAATGATCCGTACGCTCTTCATGCCCTATCACCTCCCATATTTTCATCATATCCGACATGTGCGACTTATGTCAATTAGTTTCCATTTCATATTAGAGTTTTATTATACGCGAACAAAGAGCAGGGATCACTCCCTGCTCTCGACTCTTTCATCATTCCTTATTCCACAATATGCTCAATGTGCAAAAGCTCGTGTGCCTTGTGTGATAAGGGTTCTCCAAAGAAGTCCTCATAGAGTTTGATGACCTCTGGATTCTCATGAGAGTAACGGAGATTGTTCTTCTGATCAAGTCCGTACAACACGCCCGCACGCTCGGCCACGTCGGGTCCATCGTGATGAATGGGCTGTCCGCCGCCGTTCACGCAACCGCCGGGACATGCCATGATCTCAACGAAATCATAGGTCACTTCCTTGTTGCGAATGGCCTCCATGAGCTTTCTCGTGTTCACAAGACCGCTGGCCACTGCCACCTTCACGGGCGTGCCTGCCACGTCATAACTTGCTTCCTTCCAGCCCTTTAAGCCGCGAACGTCCTTAAAGGCATCCACGGGAGGATTCTCCTTCGTCACCATATAATAAGCACTGCGAAGGGCTGCCTCCATCACGCCGCCGGTCGCGCCAAAGATCACGCCTGCGCCAGTACCGGTGCCAAGGGGTGAATCAAAATCATCCTCTGGGATCTCCTCGGGATTCACGAAGAAGGTCTTGATCAGACGGTTCATCTCTCTGGTGGTCAGAACGGCATCCACGTAATCTCCGCTGTTCTTCCAGGTGATCTCCTTCTTCTTTGCGGTACAAGGCATGATCGACACGCAGAAGATCTTCTCGGGTTCTACGCCAAGCTTTTCGGCGAAATAGGTCTTTGCAACCGCACCAAACATTCCCTGCGGCGACTTCGCCGTGGAAAGTCTCGGAAGCATGTCAGGATATTCGCTCCGCATGAAGTGCACCCAACCGGGACAGCAGGAGGTGAACATCGGCATGCCGGATTCCTTGATCTCAGGAAGCCTTTGCAAAAGCTCGCTCCCCTCTTCCATGATGGTCAGGTCTGCGGAAAACGTCGTGTCGAAAATATAGTCAAAACCGGCATTGCGAAGGGCTCCGACCATTCTCTTCTCGGTCGCAAATTCCTTCGAAAGACCAAAATCCTCACCCCAGGAAGATCTTACTGCGGGAGCGATCTGAACTACAGTGATCAGCTCCGAATTTTCAACTGCAAGGAGCACCTTTGTTACGTCATCATGCTCTCTCAAGGCACCTACGGGGCAGTTCACGATACACTGACCGCAAATGGTGCAGTTCACGTCGCAGAATTGCTTGTTGTCACGCACGCCAACGGTGGTATATGAACCCGTGTTGACCACGTCCCAGACATGCATGCCTTGAACCTTGTCACAGGTCTGTACGCAACGCATGCACTTCACGCACTTGGACGCATCGCGGATCAGAGGGCTCTTACGATCCCACTTTTTCTCCTCGATCACGGAATCGTAATTCATCTTCGTGATGTTCAGGTCATTTGCAACGGTCTGCAGCGTGCAGTTGCCGCTTCGTACGCAGGTCGTACAGTTCGTCTTGTGCTGGGACAGGATCAGCTTTACGTTGGTCTTTCTGGTGGTTCTGGCCTTCGCGCTGTTGGTGTGGATCACCATGCCTTCCGTTACCACGGTATTGCAGGCAGTAACGCATCTTTCCACGCCTTCCACTTCCACCACGCAGATCCTGCAGGCGCCGATCTCATTGATCTCCTTGAGGTAACACAGGGTGGGAATGTTGATGCCGACCTTTCTGGCGGCTTCTAAGATTGTTGTGCCGTCTGCGACGGTCACGGGCTTATTGTCTATTGTTAAGTTTACCATCTGCTCTGTCTCCCTCCCCTAAATGATCCGAATCCGAAGTTGTCGCATCTTAGGCACCTACCGGACTCATGGCAGGCTTCCTCACAGGAGAAGCCCTTTTCAACGGGATCGAAGTCATCCTTCCGATCGAATGCGTCACGCATGGGAACCTCGGCACGACCGCAGGGAAGCTTGTCATCATGGGTTGCCCTCGGAATGTCGATGTCCGCGGTGATCACGTGGTGGAAGCCAAGATATTCATCGATGTTTGCCGCTGCAACCTTACCTGCCGCAATGGCACGGATCACGGTTGCGGGACCGGTCACGCAGTCGCCTCCGGCAAAAATGCCTTCGGACGTCGTGATCTTACCGGTATCCTGTGCCGCAAAGGTACCACGCTTTACGGGAATACCGGTCTCTTCAAAATATTCCGTCGCAATGCCCTGACCGATCGCAACGATGATCACGTCGCTGTGAAGCAGGATCATTTCCTTGTTTGCCTTCTTCGGTGCAGGTCTGCCGTTCACGACGTTACTGATCATCTGCGGCTGCATCCAAAGACCAACTGCATTGCCTTCCCCGTCAAGCTCGATCTTCACGGGTGCCATCAGTTCAAGTACGTCGCAGCCCTCAGCCTCCGCGCTCTCGATCTCTTCCTTCAGGGCCGTCATGTCTGCCTTACGTCTTCTGTAAACGATGGAAACCTTCGATGCGCCAAGACGGATGGCCGATCTTGCCACGTCCATGGCCACGTTTCCGCCGCCGACTACCGCGATCTCCTTGCCCTTGAAATCAGGGTAAATGTCATCGCCAATGCCGCGAAGCATGGAAACGGCACTGATCACGCCGCTCTTTGCGTCCTCGCCCTCGATGCCAAGCTTCTTGTCGATATGTGCGCCAACGGCTACGAAGCACGCATCGTACTCCTTCACGATCTCGTCCATGGAAATGTCATTTCCGACGCTGACGTTGGTGTGAACCTCGATGCCCGTCGAGAGAATCTGCTTGATCTCTGCGTCCAGCATCGTTCTCGGCAATCTGTAGTTAGGAATGCCGTAACGAAGCATGCCGCCAAGCTTTGCTCTCTGCTCGTAAATGGTCACCTTATGGCCCATGAGGGATAAGAAATATGCTGCCGAAAGACCGCCGGGGCCGCCGCCGATCACGGCTACCTTCTTGCCAGTTGCCTTTGCGCACTCGGGCACGGGAACCTCTCCGGCATGATCTGCCGCCATCTTCTTTAAGCCTCTGATGTTGATGGCTGCATCCACAAGATTTCTCTTACAATGATTCTCACAAGGATGTTCGCAAACATATGCACAAACGGAAGGAAGCGGATTGTCCTTACGGATCAGGCGGATGGCGTCCGCATAACGCTCCTCATGCACCAATGCAACGTAACCAGGGATGTCCACGTGCGCAGGGCACATGTTCACGCAGGACACGGGCTCATTGGAATTGCAGGAGCAATGCCCCTCGCGGATATGCGTCAGGAAATCATCACGACAACCCTCGAGACACTTCAGCGCGATCTCGGCTGCGCCATATCCTACCGCACAGTCTGCGGAAAGATAAATGGATTCCGCCGTGGACTGGATGAGCTTTAACTTCTCCTCGTCCGCATTATTGTTCAGCACGTCATCAAACAGCCTTGCCAGCTGGTTGAGTCCAACGCGGCAGGGCACACACTTACCACAGGACTGGGCAAGACACATCTTGATGAATGAACTCGTCATGTCAACGGGACATGAACCCGTGGGGTTCGCCACGATCCTTCGCTCCAAGTCCTTGGACAGCGAGTCCACAGTCACCTGAGACTGATTTTCCTTGATCAAAGTTAATCTACTCAAGATCCTTCCTCCTTGAATTTCTTCTCTCCGATTGGGCCCCTCAAAAAGAAGCCCATACATGATAATATTTTATCATACTTGCGTCTTTGAAACAATCTTTTTCTCAATATTTGCCGTTAGAATATGTTTATTTTGCGCTTGCAACAAAATATGCCATGTGCTAAGATGAAATCGGGTAGGGTAAACTATAATGCTATAGGAGGTTAAACAAATGTGGAATATGAGTTTGCATGACTTGATCATCAGCATCATTGTCGCAGCTGTCGTGATCGGTGTTTTCACCATTGTCGTTTTTGTCATTGGAAAAAAGAGCGGCCAAAAGCTTGAAGAGCTGTTGGCAGGCATTCCTGAAGAATTACAGGAACAATTGAAGGTTGAGAATTTCCAGCCCATGGATGGCGCAGGGATCAAATGTGCGACCAGAGGCTTGGTGGGGGCCGTCGATACAAAAGGCGAAACGACCAAGGTCCGCCTGGTCTTCTACAATGCGGCAAGAGATGCTTTCTATGACACCACGACAAAGATCCGCACTTCCGAGTTCGTAGGCAAAGGCTACAAACTCCACGACATGATCCCCTGCGAAATGAAATACGACAAAGAGTACCACATTCACGAATTTAGGAAAATTATGTAACTGCTGTAAGTACCATACTTGAAGTGATACCCAAGCGCTGTTTTAGCAGAAAACAAAAAGGGACGGATCCATGCTTGCATGAGATCCGTTCCTTCTTTGTTTGATGCGATTTACGTCCATGAGCTCCTTTGCTCATGGATGTAAAACAGCGCTGCCGATTTCCATTTGCGCGTGCATCGACACTCTTTTCGTATTGCATTCCCACCCTTCATGAGCAACAACCGCAGGTTGTGCGAATGAGGGAGGAACCAGCGCAAACTAACTCTACACCATCCCCCTACTCTCATGGCACGTGAAATACAAAATCTGGTACTTCCCCGCCACCTTCTCCAAAAACTTCTTCGTTCCTTCCAGGTGCTTTGCGTCCATCCCCGAAAACGGATCATCCAAGATCACAAGCGGCCCTTCTTTTTCGTACATGACGTCGAGAAGTGCCATGCGGATGCACAGTCCGATCACTTCGCCAAGTCCCTCACTCTGCGCTTCCACGTCACGGAATTCCCCGACTTCCTTGCGGTAGATGTTCATGTTGGCGTCAATCTGGAACTCCGCGCCGCTCCCAAGGCGCCCCGTCACCAATTCATAATACCCGTCAAATGCTGATTTCACGGGTTGCATGAACCTTGCAATAAACCCTTCCTTTGCGGCTTTAAGATATGCATCCGTTTTTTCGACAAGCTGATAGCGTGCGGCCAAAGCATCCCGCTCTTCCTTCAAGGCTTCCTGGCGCTCCTGCTCCTCACGCAGTCTCTCCAGCTCATCATATGCCTCATCCAGGCTTCGCCCATAGGCACTGATCGTTTCATGAATGCCTGATTCCTTCACGGAAAGCTCCTGAACCCGCGCCGTTAATGCCTCTTCCTGTTCTTTGAGGCGCTCCTCAGAAAGGTCGGATACTTCCGCCGATCCGAGACCCGGATGCTCTTCCAGGAAGGCTTTCAACGCTTTTTGCGCCGCCTCATCTTCCCTCTTTTCGCTCTCATATGCTGCCAGGTTTTGAAGCGTCTGCGCGATCCAGTCAAGGATTTGCGCATGTTGCGTCGGTTGGAAGGTCTGGGTTAATCCTACTTCCTGCAGACTTGTCTCCAAAGCCTTGCGAAGCGCCGCGCCTTCCTCCTCCAAGCGCTGCACCTTTTGTTTTGCTTCCTCTTCCTCACTCAAAAGAGACTGATATTCAGCCCTTCGGTTCTTGAGCTCATACAGCAGATTCTCTGCGTCTGCGCGGGAATACATGATCTCCCTTTGTTCCAAGAAAGTGCGAACGGACGCTTCCTCCGCACGGTTTGTCTCATCCTGTGCACGAAGCGTTTGCTTTAGTCCTTCGATCTTTTCCTCGCGCTCCTTTTGACGAAGGCGGATCACCTGCGTCTCGCCCATGGGAATGTCCTCCTTTGCTCCCGATGAGATCACGGGAAGCAGCATAAGAAGAACGCCCACAAGACTAAGGAGACCTGACGGGATCCAAAAGATCGAATTCAGCGGGATCACAGCCGTGAGCAACCCTAGAATAATTCCGGCCGCCAACAGTAAAATGCCCCAAAGCTTCTTTTGGGATTGTGCCTTTTTCTTTTCTGCCACGGCTAAGTCTGCTGCCGCCTCAAGGCGTTTCAGCTCCGTCTCGGCAGCCTCCATCGCCTGCTTTTCCGCTTCCTGCTGTTCCTCCAGATGAAGCCTTTTTTGCATGCCGTCCTGCAAGGAATTCCAATGTCCGATCTGCTCCAAAACCTCCGCTTCGCTCGGAACGCCGTGACGGAAATACCGCTTTAATCGCTCAAGTCGTTCATTCTCTCCTGGCTTTGCGGTCCCTTCCGAACGGATCTCGTGATCACGCACGGCCTCAGCATCTGCCTTAAGCTTTTGAAGTTCTTCCCTCAAGGGGATATGACCGCCAAAGCTTTCCTGCCTTGCGTCAAGCCGGGAACGCCTTGCGACTGCTGCCGCCTCAAGCTCTGCCTTATGTTTTTGGTCTTGCAGGATCTTTCGTTTCTCCAGCAAACCGCTTAATTCTTTCTGCGCGTTCTCCCTCTCTGCCTTGCACTGCAAAAGCTTTTCATTTTCCTGCTCCCGAAGCTGCTTAATGCCTTCCGTGCTCTCTTTCGCCGCATCCATCTTTTTCAGGTCTCGCTCCAACTCCTTGATCGAGTCCTCTATCTGGAAAAGCTTTCCCGTCCTTTTCTTGGGAGAGTTTGCGTTCAGGAAATCCTTCATCTGCTCCTGTGCGGCATCATAGTTTGCAAGGTCATCCGTCTGAGATATGGAGCCCACCTTGGAACCGATGGCACTGTTGATCCCGTGGTAGCGGATCGCGTCACCGTCGATAAAGCTTGTCTTTTCAAAGGATTCTCGGTCGATCCCAAACAGCTCCTCGCCAAGGCGTTCCGAATAATCCTTGCTGTCAAGAAGCGTCGTCGCATCCTGCAGGCGGAAGGTTGCATCCTTCTCCTTCTGCCCGAAAAACCGCGTTGCGACATAGCGCTTTCCGTTCACTTCAAATTCAATGGAACCACCAAAAGGTCCCTGATCCCAAGGCTGGTACTTTAATCTGTCATTCTCGGACAGTTCCTTTTTCCTGGCACCCTCGAGGCCATAAAACATCACGCGAAGAAACGCTGCGAGCGTGGATTTCCCCCAGCCATTCTCTTCTAAGACTTCATTCACGCCCTCCTTCAGATCCATGGAAAACTGCGAGAGGGTTCCAAATCTCTCAATGTTTATCCGAAGCAATCTCATGACAACTTCTCCTCCCTCGCAAGCAATCTCACGCCCAGGCGGATCATTTCCGAAGCCTCTTCCTCGTTAAGTTCCCCGACCTGCACTGCTTCCCGGATCCTTCGCACGTACTCCCCCTTAAGGGATGCGTCCAATGCAAAGCGCTCATAATCCACTTTGGGGCGGCTTTGATCCTTGACCTTGAAGAAATAGAATTCCTCCTCCAAAGCCTTTGCGACATATCCTAAGTCAAACTCTGCATCCATTTCGGTTTCACCGACCAAAACGGCCTTCACAAGATCCTCTCCCGTAACGCCTGCAGCCTTGGCTTCCTTACGGATGCATGCTACCACGTCATCCGAAACCAGTGCCTTGGAAACGTCCACGGAAAGCTCGTACGTCACGCGCTTTGCGAAAGGGACAAACTGCGCCTTTATAGTATCCGCAGACACCTCGAGAAGATAAAATCCGCGCGGGCCACACTCATCAAAGCCTCTGCCCTCCAGACAGCCGGCGTAGGCATATACGCCGCGGGCATCCAATTTCTCCAGCTTCGGCGCATGGATATGCCCCAGCGCCAGATAATCAATGCCCTTATTCTTATACTCTCGAAGCGGTATGATCTCCGCATCCTTCTTTCCTGCGGTCTCCACTTCCTGGCCGTGGAGCGTCACGATATTCCTCTTCGCCTGGTCCAAAAGAAGTGAAGCAGCAAGCTTTCCCTTGTTCTCCGCATTCATCTCAGCGCCGGTGATCACGACGCTCGCGCCGTCCCTGCCGCAAAGCTCGTAGCTCGTCCATGTGTCTGAAAAGAGTTTCAGGTTTTCAGGGAGTTCTTCAAAACGATCCTTTACGTCCTGCAAAAAACCATCTGCGTCATGGTTCCCGCGAAGATAAAAGAACTGCAGATCGGGGTGATTCTTTACGGCATGATATACGGCATTTCTTGCAGTCGCACTGATTTTGGCCGCGTCAAAAAGATCCCCCGCGATGAGGATCGCCTCCACGCCCTCATGAGCTCCATATTCCACAAGCCTTTGAAAGGTCAAAAGGAGTTCATCCCGCCGCTCCTTCGCGCGCCGGTCATCCAAATGCCTTTTTAGTTTCGAATCCAAATGCAGATCCGCCGTATGTATGATCTTCATCTTTTGCCTCCAACCTTATTGCACTGTGCAAGAATGCTTGTGGGCGCCGTCATATGCTTGCGACAAGCCTACAGCCACAGCACCTCGCTGAGGGTCTGGCGCACATTCTCCTCGTTGACCCGGACGAGCTTTGCGAGATACCATGCGCGCTCCTCATCCGTCATCTGACTTAGCTTTTCCGCTTCGGAGCCTTGCGAGAGACTTGCTTTCATGACATCGAGTTCCCGGATCTTCGCTTCCGTTTTCCAGATGATTTCCTGCAGGGCCGTCTGCTTTTCCTCAAACAAAGAATCCAGTTCTTCCTTCGAACACTTGCCGGACAGGATCTTCGCGATCTCGTTCAGCGTAAAGCCCATGTCCTGAAGTTCGATCAGCGCCTCGATCTGTTGGAATTGATCGGGAGAATAATACCGATAGCCCGTCTCCTCATCCACCATGACCGGCTTTATGACGTTCTTTTTTTCATAGACCCGAAGGGCCTTTACGGAGACGCCTGCCAGTGCGGCAAGCTCACCGATCTTGAGCAATTGCACCTCTGATCCTTCCATGTCGGCCTCCTTACTGGCTCTTTTTCCCAAGCACTTCCTCCACGCGGATCGCTCCGGAAAGGTTTGCCTTCATGCGGCTTTGGCAGTTACTTACGCACATGACGCTACGCATCATTTCGCCGCGATATTGCGTGATCTTCGAAAGCTGCGCAAAATCTCTGACCTCACTTCCCATCATACTATTTCCCATAAGGAGAAGCAACAGATATCCAAGATTTCCCGAGAAAATATTTACCAGCGAAGAGAAGGCCGTGAGCCTGTGTGCCCTCATGTTTTCACGAAGGATTTCCTTGCTTGCCTCCTCCACTTTTTGAAGGGTGATCTGCCCGCCGTCGAAAATGCGGATCGCCTCTCCGGCGTTGACGATCGGCTCCATCCAACTCACATAGGTTGCAAAGGCTTCCTGCGCCTTTTTGCGATAGGTCGGGATCTTTCGGATGACGATCACTGCGCCAAGGAAAAAGAACGGAATCATGACAAGGATCGCCGCCAGATAAAGCTTCGCATTCAGGATCATGAGCACCACGGAGGACAGGACCAGGTTCACGATCGCGATCGACCGATGCATGAAATTTATGGGCTCCGTGAGATAATTCGCCGTCTTGTCCACATCCGAATTCAGCCGAGTGATCCAGTCCCCCGCGGAACGCTCCTCCATTTCCTGCTGCGTTTGCGAAAGCATCGTCTCAAAAAGGCGGGTCCGTAGCCTTTCATGGAAAAGCATGTCCGCCCTGACGGAGACAGTGGCCCATATGGTCGCATTATATCCAAAAAGCAACACCGTAAACAGCAGAAAACTCCAGAAATTCCGCTGTAGGTTTTGCGCGTCTTGCTGCTGCGCAATGCGAAGAAAGCGCTCCAGCATGTTGGCGCCAAGCACTGCGTTTAGGAAATCAAACGGCGAACGCAGGATCAGCATCACCACAAAACGCTTCCAAAGCCCAAGGCTCTTTAATATTCTTACGACTCTTCGATCCATAGTCTTCCTCCCGGTCAGGTCTCTTCTTTACCCTCCGTCGATACGGTCGCCTCTATAAGCTTACCGCCCTCCATGCGCAGGATGCGTTTGCCTCCAAGAGCTTTCCGCCCTCCATGCGCAGGATGCGGTCATACCCCACAAGGTGTTCAGGTCTGTGTGTCACGTGGAGCACCGTTTTATCTTCCCCAAAGTGATCCAATGCCTCCAGGACTGCTGCCGCATTTTCACCGTCCAATGCTGAGGTCGGTTCGTCCAGGAGCAAGACCTGCGCATTCTTACACATGGCGCGTGCGATGGCAATGCGCTGCGCCTGCCCGCCGGAAAGTTCGTCCGCACGGTCGCCAAGATAAGTATCGATGCCGTTTGGAAGCGTTTCGATCCATTTTGTCAGATTGGATGCCGCACAAACCTGCCGGATCCATTCCTCAGAAAAGGCATGCCCCATTGTGATGTTTTCGCGGATGGTAAGCGGCAAAAGCATGGGCGTCTGCAAAACAATGGAAACCTTCTGACTGATCTTTTCGGGGTCGTTTTCCCCGTCCACCGTGACGCCTCCCTCGGCAGGCCGATACAGGCCTGCGATCAGCCGAAGGAGCGTGCTTTTTCCGCAGCCGCTCTCACCGACAATGCCAACCTTCTGCCCCTTCTCCACCTTCAGTGAAAGCTCCTGGAAGACAATCTTTTCTTGATACGTAAATGCGACATTCTTCAGCTCTATCATATGCTTCTCCTATTCTATCTCGACCCTTGAGAGATTTGTGGTGAAAACCTGAAAACCCGAAAGCCAGGACGGCAGGTTCATAATGGACAAGGTCAGGCTCTTTTGAAGATTTAGGAACACGATCAGCGTGCCGATCTGGATGTTCTCGCGGATCACCATGTAGCCTCCGACCAAAAGAAGCAATAAAAGTGGAACCCTCGACAAGATTCCGGACAATGTGTTGTAGAGCGCATGCCATCGACCGTTTTTCGTTGCGTGCCCCTCCCATGCCAGAAGCCTTTTGCGGAACGCCCCCTTGCATAACGCCTCGCCGTCAAAAACCTTAACTGCAGGAAATGCGGAGACGGCAGAATATACCACCTGATTCATCCGGGCTTTTTCCGTCTGCGTACTTGATACGATCCCAGAAAGCTTACGGCTGGAGAACCGCACGTAGACCAGGATGAGAACGGTGGGAAGCAACAGCGTCAACGTCAGGAGAATGTCCTGCAGCAGCAAAAAGATTGTTGCAAGTATTCCGGTAAAAGCCATTCCGAAAACGTCAAAAAAGGTATTGCCAAGATATGCATCCGCCTGCGCAAGTTCGTTTTGTGCAACGGACATGGCGGAGGAGACGCTTAGGCCTTCCCTGTCATTCGTCGCCTTTCTAAGAAGCCTTGTAGCATAGCCCATGCGAAGGCTGTGCGCCATTTTCTCTGCAGCAAAGCGGCCGAAATATTGATTCAAAAACTGCGTCACGGCGTTCGAGACCAAGAAGCCGCCGAGCACGGCCAAAAAGGCCAGGCCGATCATGGTCCTTCCCACAATCCGATTCGCAAGCTCGCCGACGTAATAGGTGTAGATCATCTGCGAAAGGTTGGAAAATATGGCTGCCAGCACGGCCACGCCTACCCAGATGCGATTTCTTTTAAGCAGCAAACGTAAATTCCGCATGAATGTTTCCTCCTGTTAAGTCAAGCTTAAACCCTGCCCCAAGGGACGAGTCAATCCACTTTTGATATTATGTGATTGACATCCGTCTTATCATCATGTAATGTTAAAAGTGGAGCAAGTACATACTGCTCCCTGAGTTCATGACGGGCCGAAAGGTCGGGGACGACACCCATAGAAAAAAACAGAGAAGATCATGAACATCCTGATGCAAGGGGGATGATACCCATAGAAAAAAACATTATTGTATCAGACGTGAACGGTAGACGCATAGGAGCCACTTACCCAAAGAGGGCAGAGGGGCTCGTCAAAAACGGTCGAGCTGAGATGATCAGCGACCACGAAATACGTCTGAAGATCACTCAGTCTCTGGCCGTATCCATAGATACGGAGGAAAATAATATGAGTAAAGTGATCAATTTTAACGCAAGAGATTTTGAATTTGATGCATCTTGCAGCACGAACGTTGGATTTAGAGGTTTTGTAACGACGGCACTTGGCAATGAAGAGGTTTGGGAGATTGGCAACTGGAACTGGGATTGGACTCAGATCTGCGCCAATATAAACGGCCTTGAGAAGAACATGGATTACGTGTTCCGCTTTGCCATGACGCTCGGTCACAATGATGACAACCGTGAGGAGTCACTGGTACACATCCATTACACGGACAGCGACAATGCCTGGGAGAATCGCTTCACATACTGCATTAAGATGAGCCGTTTTCGGCCAATCCTCAGCAAGCGTGATCCCGAGGAGGACACGATGATCCGCGTCTTCGAGCTTCCCTTCAACACGGGAGAGCATACGGACTTTCGGATCGTCATCGTTTCACAGCATGCCGTTGCACGGTTTTTCACCGCAAGAGAGAATGCCACCTATGCAGAGCTTGAGGACTTAAGCTACCCGCAATGGCGCGAGCAGCGGACCTTATTCCTCGAAAAGCAGCAGGAAGAACGGAACATGCGGGCGAACCGGTTTAGTATGTTACCTTCGGAGTTCAAGTTACCACCTGAGTTCCAGAAAATGCCAGAGATCCCGGAAATGCCAGAGATCCCAGAAATGCCAGAAATTCCTGCGCACCCGGAAATCCCGTCTCTTCAAAAAATGATCAACGACATCATCAGGGAATCCATCTCTGACATTGAGGACACGATCGAAGACCGCATTGAGGAAGCGATCCAGGATTCCATAAACGATCTTTTCCCCGAAGGTGGCCCTGATCCCTCGAAGCCAGTGACTAAGGTCTTAAGTCCCGATAAGAAAAAGCTCCTTAGTTGCTATGGCGGACTGAAAGTTGAGGATACTTCCCGCTGGAATGGCAAGCTAAAAGTTGGCTTTTCCCTTAGCGTACAGGTAAAACCGAATACCTGGGAAATTCTCTACATTTATGACACCGAAAAGGAAGCCGCGGATGCACTCGTTGCAGTAAACCGTGCGATTCAGGAAGGCATGACCCTGATCGAACTCTAATTCCACAAATCACTCGACCAAACAAAAGGCCGTGCGCTGGGAAACCAGTGCACGGCTTTCTATGTGCCAAAAAGAACCGTCCCCAGTGGCACATTTAGTTTTGAATAAAAAAGGGTATGGCGCTAACCATACCCTACTCTGGCAAACCAGAGCGACCTCGTCGGTCAAATGATTCTTTCTTATATGGCCTCGTCGGCCAAAAAAACACATCTTATGTGTGAAAGAGCTTGTTGTTATGGATGAACTTCTATGATTGTATTATACACAATCTCACAGAAAATGCCAGTGGTTTCTCGTAATTTATATTTTTTTAATATGTGCCAAAAAGAACCGTCCCCATTGGCACATATGTGCCAAAAAGAACCGTCCCCATTGGCACACTATTTCTCTTCCACGACCTGGAAGACGTAAAACTTGAGGTAGTAGCTGCTGGTGTCGGCGGCCCAGAGGATGGGGTGGTCGGGGCCTTGGGTGCGGAATTCCACCTGGCGGAGGCGCTTGTGGGCGCCGATCGCCGCCTCGCGGATGGTCTTTGCGAAAAGCTCCGGATCCATGAAATGCGAGCAAGAACAGGTGCAGAGGTACCCTCCGTTCTTCACCAGCTTCATGCCGCGCAGATTGATCTCACGATAGCCCTTCACGGCCTGCTTAATGGAGTTGCGGGACTTTGTAAAGGCAGGGGGATCCAGGATCACCACGTCGTATTTCTCCCCCTTCGCTTCCAATGCGGGCAATAACTCAAACACGTCAGCGCACTCAAATTTCACCTTGTCTTCCAAGTGATTGAGCGCCGCATTTTCCGTCGCTTGGTCCACAGCTAGCTGGGAAGCGTCAACGCCGAGCACGCTCTCGGCACCCGCAATGCCTGCATTCAACGCGAAGGAACCCGTGTGTGTAAAGCAGTCCAGCACTTTCTTGCCCTTGCAGAGCTTATGGATGCTGGCACGGTTGTTTTTCTGATCCAAAAAGAATCCCGTCTTCTGTCCGTCTTCCACGTCCACCATATAGTGCACGCCATTTTCAACGATCTCCACCTTAGTGTCAAAAGGTTCGCCGATAAAACCCTTAGAAGGCTCCATGCCTTCCTTGAGTCGCACCTTGGCATCGCTCCGCTCATACACGCCGCGAATTTGGATGCCGTCCTCCGCAAGCACCTTCTTCAGCGCGTCAAGGATTGTTAACTTCCACTTGTCAATGCCCATTGCAAGGGATTCCACCACCAACACGTCGCTAAATTTGTCGACTACAAGGCCTGGCAAAAAGTCCGCCTCGCCAAAGATCACGCGGCAGCTCGAGGTGTCAATGACTTCCTTGCGATAGTTCCATGCATCCCGCACGCGCTGTTCCATGAACGCTTCATCGATCACGGCATCTTTTTTTCTTGAAAGCAAGCGCACCGTGATCTTGGAATTCGTGTTGATAAAGCCGCGGCCCATAAAGTATCCGTCAAAATCATGAATCTCCACGACGTCGCCATTATCAAACTTTCCATCGATCTTATCAATCTCATTATCGTAGATCCAGGCGCCGCCCGCCTTGATGGTACGGCCCTCGCCCTTCTTTAAGATCACAACTGCTTCGCTCAAGTAACGTTCCTCCAAAATCATTTCTTACTGGTACAAAGGGCGGTCTATATTTCTAGACCAACCGAATGCTTTCGATCGCCCAGTCTGCGTCTTCGATCTTATATGCCGTTCCGCAATAGGGACAAACCTTATTTTTTCTTGCGTCAAAGCTTCCGTGACAGTTCTCACACTCCAGCTTCTGAATGGAAAAGTTGTACTGAATGGGCTTGTTCAGGTTCTTCACCAGCTTCACCTCAAGCTTTTCACGCACGCTTGGCCGAATCTTCCCATCCTCGATATATGCATTATCCAAAAAGGCGGCAACTGTTACGTGAAGATAGCCATCCTTTTCCTTCATACCCTTAAAGCTTACGGCACCAAGGAACAGCATGTCCACCAGGTCCCGGAAGCGCTCCGGCAAAGGACCTCCCAGATAGTAAGGGAGCTCCTGCGGATCCTTTGCAAACAGGACCATTCGAAGCAACGAAATGGTCTTGCCCGTAAAGTACTCATAGGAGAACTCAGGGCTATACTTTTTCACGAAAAACTCAAATCGCTTGCCGGCGCCGATGGCGCCCATCATGGGTACAGTCTGGCCTGCGCGGAATATCGTGTAAAAGAGCAAGGAAAAGCTTGCGAGGAAATATCCCACGACCACGCCAAAAAAGGCTGACCCGATGAGATATCCAATGAGGGACAAAATCCGAAACGGCGGACACTCGTCTCGCACGATGGCACCAATGATCATACCGAAGAACATGATCAAACCGGTGGGTATCATAAACCTCAGGAGGTAGGACTTCATCTCACCCTTTTCGAAGGAAAAATCCTCCACCATGTAATGGTTGGAAATCTTGGGATAAAGCTCGCTCATCTTGAACCTGGCGCCGCAGTACTTACAGCCGTTCAGCAACTCCTTGATCTTGGAGGGTGCGCCGCACCCCGGGCAAACATAGGTCTCGTCCTCCACGTTGTGTCCGCCGATGACGTCCGTTTTTGTCTCATAAAACGTCATCTTCTTCTTTTGATTGCGTGACTTTCCCTGTTTACTTTCAATCTCCCGTTCCCACATGCAGGTATAATAATTGCACTCGCTGACGTAATGCCGGTCCGTCCACTTTTTCATGTCATGGCCATTTGCCATGAACCCTCTGGGCGTCATGTGATAACGAAGCTTCGCGCCCTTTTCCTCCACGCGCTCCCGCTGCAGATCAAGCGCATAGCGCATGTCCTGATCTCCCTCGGTCAGCTCCCTCTCTCCACTCATCGCTTCATCATATTGTTCAATAAAACGCTCGTAGATATTCTCGCTGTCCGCCTTCCATTCCACTGTTTGTTCCTGTGCCATGTCCGTTTCCTCCCTTCTCAAACTGCCCCCAATACTCCCGGCACGTCACATAATCCAAGTTAGATCCACAAGCCCTCGAACTGGCTCGCGCCCTGCGCGAACGGTCCGGGGATGACATTCAAGCTTCTGGAATCGCCCTTATAATCCCTGTCAAACACAATGTCCGTCCCGTCAGGATTTTCAAAGCGCTGCTCAGGCTCAAAGGCCTCGCCCAGCACGTCGGAATTTACCATGCTACAGGTGAAATCCTTAATGATGTCGTAAACGTTGGTCTTCAGAACAGGCTTTCCGTCCTTCTCCTCGATCTCCACAAATGCAGCGTCCGTATTGTTCACGAGCGCATTCTTTTCGTGTCTTCCGCCCTTCGCGCCGTTCAGGAACACGTTGCCCTCACTCCAAATGGGAAGATGGCTGTGATGATATTTATCAAGCTTGCCCATGTCAGGCGTCTCCGTGTCCATGTCAAACCAAGAGATCCATTCATCGTAGGTGGGATACTCGTCAAACAGGAAGGTTCCAACCTGGCGATTTTCCTGGAACTTCACGTTCTCCTGGCTGTCGCTCATGACAGTCACGTCATTTCCGGGCCACTTCTGGATGAATATGTTATTGTAGAACCTGTCATCGCCGTGCAAAATGGTCATGAAGCCGCAAACTTCGGTACGATGCGGGATATGATAGGGCGTGTAACGCTGACGAAGCTTGCCCTCCACAATGTTGTCGCACCCTGCGCCAACGGAGGTAAAGCTTCCGCAGATCAGGTTGTGCACCATTGCAACGCCCTCCGTCGCCATGCGGAGCGATACGTCGGAAAGAAGAAGGTTGTTGTCGATCAATGTCGGGCCATGACCTACTTCCACAAAGATATCCTGGCTCATCATGCCGCCCTTAAGCTGCTTTGCAAACTCCGGACGCTGATTGTCATGCAGAAGATTTTGCGTGATGCGCGTGCCCTGCGCCTCCCAGTCCGTCCAGATGCCCATGGTGCAGTGATGAATGTAGTTCCTGCGCATCGTCACGTCGATCGCCGCGTGAAGCTTAATGCCCGCGATCTCCGCGCCGCCAAGCTCCATCATATTATTGATGTGATGAATGTGGTTGTCCTCAATGATCGAGAATACGCCGCCCATACGGCCGATGATACCGCCCTGCTCGCAGTTGTGGATGTTGTTGCGACGGATGATATGACTGCCCACCTTCTCCTTCAGCCACCCGTGATACTGGCCGCGGCACACGGCGTCGCGCTCCATCTGCGTGGGGCTCTTCACGTGCTTGTAGGTGAAATAATGATCGTTTGCGGGGTCATAATACTTTCCGATGCAGATGCCCGCGCACTTACTGTTGCTGATGTCGCAGTCCTCGATGATCCAGCCCTTGGACCAGTTCGGGCCGATCATGCCGTCCTGGAAGGCTGCCGGAGGCGCCCAGGTCGTCGCTGCCTTGCTGATCATAAAACCGCTGACGGTGATATATCCCACGCCAGTCTTCGAAGGGAAGAAGCACTCCCTGCGGACATTGATCTCCACCTTTTCCTGATTGGGATCCTTGTCCTGGAAGTTCACGTAAAATACCGTGCGGCCGTCTGCCTGCTCAGCATACCACTGATATACGGACGCTTCCGGCTCCCAGGAGGTCTCGGACTTCTTCGCTTCCTTGCAGGCCTCGATGCTTGCCGCCTCGTAGAATGCCTTGTCGTTCATATAGACACAGCCCGTGTGCTTGGAGCGGCCAGCAAAATACCAGTCGCCGTAAACATAGGTCGTGTAAGGGTTATAATTTCCAAAAATGCCATTGTCAACGCTGGCCGTCCAAACGGTTCCGTCATATTTCTTCCAACCGGTCAGAAGCTCCGCGCCCGTGATATGCGCGCCAAGCGGCTCTACGCTCTTATATGCGATCCGCTGCTCCTTCGTGCCCGCATGCCTCGGATCAACATACTCACGATACGTGCCGGGATAAACCAGCACTTCGTCACCAGGTCTTGCCACCTTCGCCGCGTCGCCGATCCTCTTGAAAGGCATTTCCTTGGTTCCGTTCCCGTCTCTTCCAGCTTTTGCGTCTACGTACCAGATCATGTTCTTCCTCCTTTTTGCGTGCCAGTCTTGTGTACATGTTCTTGTGTTCTATTCTATCGTTTTTCTTGCATTGCCTGTTGTCTTGCGTTGCTTACTCGTCCAGGCTCACCAAAACCGCCCTGCACGGCGCTCCGTCCGCGCCGCCCAGATTGATCGGTGCGCAGCTTAAGAAATAAACGCCCTCGTCCACCTCGGAAAGCCTGATCCCCTCCAAAAGGACGATCTGCGCACCCAGCATGATCAGGTGCACCGCCATCGGCGCATCCTCCGGTCCCACCGTCTGAGACTCATTCCCAAACAACAGGATTTCCGCCTCCGCGAACACCTTTGCGGCCTCCTCCGTCATCACGGCATTTCCCTTGACAAGAATACGCTTTGCGGCCCTGTTGTCAAGGCTTCTGGCCTTCCCAAGGATCACCATCGCATCCTCCGCGGAAAGCGCACCCTCGTGCTCGGCAACATATGCATAGCCCACAAAACGCTCCAACGCCACCTGATCGATCGTCTTCGCGCCATCGATAAAGTGATACGGCGCATCCACGTGCGTGCCATTATGCGCACACATGCCGAACCCCGTCAGATTACAGATCGCGCCGTCCGAAATCTTCAGCAGCTCGTGCCTTTCCGGCGACGGATCCCCTGGAAAAACCTTGCAGGAAAACACTTCCTGCGAAATGTCATAAAGCTTCATTTGCACCTCCCGTGACACGGCCTGACCATCCCAAAAACTCCAAGCACGTGCCAAGTAATATTATACCACGTCCCCTTTACACATGCATATAACTTTCTGCGAAATCTCCTTGACATTTCACCATTTCTTGTTTATTATTCTATATGTTACCAAGACGGCGCGTGGCTCAGCTTGGTAGAGCGCTGCGTTCGGGACGCAGAGGTCGCGTGTTCGAATCACGTCGCGCCGATTAGAAAAGGGATGTCTCCAATGGAGACATCCCTTTTCTAATCGGCACATCCGTAGCTTCGAACACATGACCCCTAGCGAACAGAATGCACGCGTTCGGGACCAGAGGCTGCACGACGTCCGGGGGACGTCGGCCTGCAGCGACCGGAGCGAAGCGGAGACCGCGTGTTCGAATCACCCCCTCGTCGATGGAATGCTTACAATTCTAGTTTGTCTTTTTTGCTGTATAGTTAGAACCATTTTTGGGTTTTACATAATTAAAAAACATTTTGACTGAAATCTTTGGCTGGCATTAAAACATCAATGTATTCCCACTTTTTTCAATGCATCTTTCCTTATTTTTCAACATTCCCACAACTTTTACTCTTATATTATCATTTCTATATTTGCGATTTTTGAGTGTAATTTATTTTTAAAAACCATTTTTATTGACATATGGTTCTAATTATGATATTATTGTAGTGTAAAAACCAAATAGTCCATAAATTGGAAGGAGAACTGTCATGAAGAATTCTTATGTCGCTCCACTACTCCCGCTTAGCAATAGTATGATCGACTACTCTGCTTTTCTGGACGAACTCATTGACGCAACCGCAAAGCTTGAAGTGTACAAGGAAAAGATTTCTGACAGTAAAGTAAATAGTGCTTGGTTCTTGCCTACTCTACAACAGAAGGAAGCTTTGGCATCTTCCAAAATAGAAGGGACTCAAGCCACTCTGGATGGAGTGTTGATAGACCAAGCCTCTCCAAGCAGTGCTGATCAAAACCTAATTGAAATCCGCAACTACTTCCACGCCTCTAACATGGGCGTCAAAATACTTACGCGAGAGCAATTTTCAAACGAGTTTTTCCACGAAACCCACGCCATCCTCATGGACGGCGTTGAACGCAAGCCACAGCTTGTCGGCCAGTACCGCACAGAGCAAAACTATATTGGAAAAAATGACAGTTCACACGCAATTACATTTATACCACCTGCGCCCGAAAATGTTCAATCCCTGATGGATAACCTGATTTCTTATATCAACAATCCTTCAGACACCTATCGTCCTTTAGTGCGCGCCGCTATCATCCATGCTCAGTTTGAGTCGATCCACCCGTTCATGGATGGAAACGGTCGTGTAGGAAGAATGCTAATACCACTATACTTATTCTATGCGAAACAAATCGAACTCCCTTGCTTCTTTGTAAGTGAGGCCTTAGAACATGACAAGCTAAAATATTACACTTTGCTTAACGGCACGCGAGAAAGAAATGACTGGAATGCGTGGATAAAATTCTTTCTTGCAACAGTTGCACGGCAATGTGACAAGCACATCCGAATCGTTTCGGAGATAAATAAGTTGTATGAAAAGCATCTGGCGGCGGCATGTGAATTTGCAAAATCATCACATATCATACCGATCATCAATGCATTGTATAAATATCCCATAACCACCGCCAAACAACTGGCGGCCGAGACACATCTCCCCATGACCAGCATCAATCGTTTACTCGGCATTTTAGTGGATAATAGGATTTTATACACAAACGGCAAACAGAGAAATCGTATCTTTCGCTATTCTGATCTGCTAGACATATTAAACTAGCAGACAGTATTTATATATCTCGATGCATTGGCCTTATGTCGCGTTAATCACATTATGTCCAGTGGTCAAGGGAGGTGATGCCAATTGAGGGTCTGCAACTCATTAAAACCGAATAACGAAAAACACCTTGACAATTGCTGGTAACAATCATCAAGGTGTTATTCTCCGGATGTTGGCATCCGTGTTTACTTGCATGAACATTATCCCACATCCGGAGAAAAAAATCAACAAAAAAGGAGGACAAATACTATGTATTTCATCCTAAAAAGAGATTTTTTTCATAAAGGAGGGGATTGTCATGTCCAAAATCAACGGCACCCGTACTGGGTGCAAAGATGTTTTTCATTCATTTCTTGTCCGTAATGCCAAGTATGATGGGATCCTTGAAATACCCATTATATTACCTGAATCTTCAATGCCCAATCGTTTAATATCGTTTTCAAAAGCCATGAAAACCAACGATTACAATCAATGGGTTCACTTCTATGAAGATGATGGAGGATTTGAGCGTGTTTGGAACAAACCAGAAATATATCTACCACGGTTAAAAAAATTCAGGGGCGTTATCACACCAGATTTCAGTATTTATCGCGACATGCCGCTCGTGATGCAACAATGGAATACTTACCGCGGAAAAGCTTTAGGACATTGGTGGCAAACTAAAGGTCTGGCAGTCTTGCCTAATGTCAGGGCTGGTGACGAGCGCACATACGATTTTTGTTGCAATGGTATCACACCTGGCGGGACTATTTGTATTGGTTCACACGGATGCATAAAAATACGTACGGAGCGCGAATACTTCAAGCAAGGATTATTGGCCATTATCAAACGACTTAAGCCAACTTGTATTATCGTATATGGCGCAACTCCTGACGATGTTTTTCTTGAAGTAAAAAACAGAGGCATCTCCATTATCCAATTCGACAGCGAATTTTCCACAAGTCGAAAGGAGGTGCATTCCTAATGGGAGCAGGCATTCACGGCGGATTCGGTTCTACTGCAGGAGCCATGCGCAGCGGAGTTGTTACGGCGGATTCCAGCCTAGTCGGAAACGGTCATGGTGCCGACTTAGCAAAGGTTGCTCTAAAAGTCAAAAAAGAACCTGGTTATACCGATGTAGCCGTTCATGGTTCAAAAAATAGCATTTCCGTTTTCCGCAAAGAACAAAAAAATGGTCAACTAGTGGAAAAAGAAATAGTTCTTGATCAACGACGACTAGCAAAATTCTTAAAGCATGACAAAGGCTATTCCAGCGGAAAGATTAGGCTATTGTCCTGCGAGACAGGAAGCGAATCTGGGTCTTTTGCACAAAACCTAGCAAACAAATTGGGCGTCATTGTAAGGGCTCCTTCCGACAAGTTACACATCTATCCAACTGGAAAAATGGTAATTGGGCCCAACCAATTTACGAACTCAGGGCGTTGGATAGACTATTACCCAGCAGGGAAAAAAGGAGGCAGAAAAAAATGAAACTAAAAACGGTGGGATATTATAAAGAAATGTCGCAAGGCAGAGAAACAGATGATTCTATTTATAATTTCATTTATAAAGGAAATCCTGACGAAAATGCAAAAATCTGCCAGTATCTAGAAAGTGGAGTCGAGTTTATTGTCAGCCCCGGCGTAACATATGATGTCATAAATCCCGACAACGGAACATCTGGCATTGCAAGTAGTTACTCAGACGGAACATGGCTTTGGCCTGGAGATTTATCTTATTATGTGAAGAAATATAACATCAAATTGCCCGATGAATTCATTTCCACCATGCGCAAAAGCAATTGGATTGTCCCGATAAGACTCGAAGACATGAATTACGATGAAATCATAATTGACGGGATAAAGATGGTATAAAGGAAAATCACCACAACTTTGTCTTTCATTATCTTATCATGCATCATTCTGTAAAAGACCGCGTTCAAAACGCGGTCTTTTTTCATACAATCACTATGTTGAGTTTCATCATAGGCCGACCAAGTTTCCAGTTTCCGTTTGTTAAAAAGTTGATTCTTTCTACGAATTGTATTTATTTTGTGTGTTTTAGCGCGTTATGCCGTCACTCTATTTTCGCAACTCCATACGATATAAAAGGGGAAAACGAACCTTTACGCTCCATAAAAAGACCTATAGTTCTTCGGATCTGCAGCGACCGGAGCGAAGCGGAGACCGCGTGTTCGAATCAAAACCGAATGTAAGGGCTCATTTCACGTCGCTGCGTTCAAGGAAATACGCACCAACGAGAGTGGTTGCCGCAATAATGACGATCGCCACGACCGATGCGCGAAGGCACTCCAGTCCAGAGGAGCTTGGCGTGATCGCATACATGTTGCCAAGCAGCGTATAATCCGAGAATGTGAAATCGCAAAATGCGTGGATACGCTCCGTAAGGGTACTCGTGATGGCAATGCCAAACTGGCAAAACAAAAAGCTCGCGATCAAGGTCACCATCGTACTGTTTGTGATCACGTTCACGCAGACCGCCAGGGACGCTGCAGCCAGCAGCAGAAGAACATGTGTAAGCGTAAAGCGTACAACGCTCCATCCATGACCGCCAAAGCTGATGCTATGCGGCGCAAACACCAGACTTGCCATCATGGAAGCCGCAAGACCGATTCCCACAAAAATCAGGATCAGCGGCAGAATGACTGCAGTTTTGGATAACACAAGCGCATATTTCCTCGAAACCTTGCCATAGAGATTCTTGAGATTCCCGTTCGAGCTTTCGCCGTGAATGAATACGACCGTTCCGATCGCCACGAAAAGACACAGCACGTCGCCGGCGATGACATATTGAAACAGCCCTTCCGTGGTAATATTCCTGGAAACCTCCGAAAATTCCGCATTCCCGCTGGAAATCGCCTGTGAGCCAAGCATAACCGAGAAAATCATGACCATAAATGCCGCAAATGCACCGATCACTATGTAAGTCGACGCCGAGCGTCTCATTCTAAAAAGGTTCGCGTTTATCAATTTTCCTAACATATCTGATCCCTCCATCAATCATTTGTCAACTCGAAATAATATTGTTCCAAAGAAAGCTGCTGTTCCTCGATCCGGTTGATATATACGTCCTGGTAGATCAACTCGCGGATCAGGGCACCCAGCGGAGCCTGGCAACCCGAAATGATGAGCTGCCCTTTCTCATTTAAGGTGCAAGTGCATCCCGGGTGCTCCTGCAAGCAGGCCATTGCCTTACTCGCATCCGGTGTTTCAAGCAGAATGCTTTTGTCGTGTTCCTTTAAGAAGCTTTCTTTATTGAATTCGCTAAGGAGCCTTCCCTTGTGTATGATTCCGATGTTCTTGGCGATTTTCTCAAGCTCTCCAAGAATGTGGGATGAGATCATGACACTCATGTTCTTCTCGCTGACGAGGAATTGAATGAGCTTTCTGATCTCTGCGATGCCCTGCGGGTCCAAGCCATTGATCGGTTCGTCCAAGATTAAAAACTCAGGGTGTGAAAGCAGCGCCGTGCCGATGCCAAGCCGCTGCTTCATTCCGAAAGAATATCCCTTCGTCTTGCGGTTTGCGGCATGAGTCAGTCCGATGACGTCCAGCGTTTCGTCAATGTCCTTCTTCGTGATGCCGCCAATGCTCTTTGCGATCAGTTCCAGATTGTCATAGCCGGACAGATTGGGATAGAACGCGGGCGACTCGATCAGTGCGCCGACGCGGGCATAGGCGCCCGCCTTGTTCAGCTCCCTTTCCGTGCCGCTAAAGCCAAACATGGAGATCTCTCCGGCCGTCGGATGACTCAGCCCCGAGATCATTTTCATGCAGGTGCTCTTGCCTGCACCGTTCTTTCCCACAAATCCGTAGATGTCGTTCTTTTCGACGTGAATGTTAATGTCCTGTACTGCAGTGAAGGATTTATATCTCTTCGTTAATCCCTTTGTTTCCAAAATAAAATCTGCCATGTATCAGCACCTCCTTTTGAGAGTATGATACATGGCAAATCTTTACTGAGCTCTATGTTAATCTTAACGTAACCTTAAATTTTCGATTCTTTGCAGGGAAGCGTCAGCACAAATCCTTTATATCCTTCCGCCAGCCGTTCCCTGTATTCCAGATCACCGCCATGAAGCCTTGCGATCTTTTTTGCAACGGAAAGCCCCAAACCGCTTCCGCCTTTTCTGGTATATGAAGCCTCTCCCGCATGGAAGGGCTCAAACAGCTGATCCTTTAGCCCTTCTTCGATCAAAGGTCCGTCATCCGCCACCCAGATTTCGATGAAGCCGTCAGGACGCTTCATCACAATTTTCACCTTAGTCCCTTCCGGATTATGCGTGATCACGTTTCCGATCAGATTAAAGAAAATCCGCTTGATCTGTCTTTCATCAAATTGGCTAAGGATTGCTTCATCGGGAATCTCCACGTCAAGCTCCATCTTCTTTTCTTCAAATCGGTAATAGCTCTCAGCCGCCACCTGTCTAAGGCACTCCGCAAGATCCCCTTCCTTTACGTCGAGCCGATACTCCGTGCTTCCAAGCTTTGCATACTCCAGCATCTGCTCCAAAAGGGCGTTTGCATGCTCCGTCTGCTCAACGATGGTTCCCAGATACTCCTTTTGGGCCTCCTGCGTCACTTCTCCCTGCGAAAGAAGCTTTGCGTACCCAAGGATCATGGTCATGGGCGTCTTCAGGTCATGGGCAATCTCCGCATAGAGCTTTCGGTTTTTCTCTTCATTTGCCCTTTGCAGCTCCTTTGCCTCGCGAAGCCCCATCACCATGGTGTTAAAGTTCTCTTCCATCTTTCCGAACTCAAACCGGTCAGCCACCTTCATCGTAACGCTAAGGTCACCGCCGCGGACCTTCTCCATGCTTGCAGACAGCCTCTTTACGGGATCGGACACAAACCTTTTTAAGAGCAAGAAAAGACCGATGATGAGAAGGCTTCCAAAAATGGCCGTCATAATATAGAGCAAGCCTTCATTCATCGTTACGTTCTTCTCCTCACCGGAACCGTAGCCTGCCATGACACCGCGCATAAAATCCTTTAGCGAGAGTATAAACCACACAAGTGCAAGCGCGCCGACAAACAGGCGGACCAAGAATCCCTGCAGATTTCGTTTCGCTTTACCCTTCATTGCTTGTCCTCCATGCGATAACCAAGGCCACGGATGGTCGTAACGTAATCCCGATCTCCACTGGAAATCTTTGAACGAAGCTTACTGATCGCCACCATGATGCTGTTGTCATCGGGGAACTTATCCTGATCCCAGGCAGCCTCATAGATTTGATTCTTCGTAAGGACCCTCCCCTGATTCTCCATAAAATATACCAGCATTTTATATTCCAGCGCCGTCAGTTCCACAGGCTCCCCGGCCTTATAAAGACGCTTTGCGGAAAGGTCCAGCTTCAGATCGCCGCAGGTCAGCTCCTTTTGACCGGCCACGAGATCATATCCGTGCACCCGTCGAAGCGTGGCCGAAACCCGCGCCACGGCCTCCATGGGATCGAAGGGCTTGACAAGATAATCATCCGCGCCGGCGTTCAGCCCTCGGATCCGGTCAGGCACGTCGCCCTTTGCCGTCAAAAACATCACCGGCACGTTGCTCTTCCCGCGCAGCTTATCAACGAATTCATAGCCATCCATCACGGGCATCATGATATCCGTGATCACCATGTCCGCAGGGTGCACCGAAAAATCCTCCAGGGCTTCCTTACCATTTTGCGCCACGCGGACCTCCATCCCCTGCATTTCCAGATAAATCTTAAGAAGCTCCGTGATCTTAGCTTCATCATCCACCACAAGAATCTTGTACATGAACCTTTTCTCCCTTAGTTCCATAATCTAGCACACTATTTATATGATCTCCCAAACCACCGTCACGGTGTCCGAAACCTCAATGTCATCGGGCTCGATGTCCATGTCATATGCGCCTTCCGTCTTGCGCGCCATCATCGGAAGCGCGTTAATCCCATCCCGCATGGGACTGCATGCAACCAAAGAAAAAAGTTGCGCAGCCCTCAACCATTTCACCATTTATAATTCTATCACATCTCATAAAAAAGGGCCAGCCTCACTCGACTGACCCTCAAAACGAGACAAAACAAACCGCCCCAAGCAAAACAACAAGCAATCCTCCGCCCCACAAATTCAAAATCCCCTATTGTTGATCGCGTTCCAAAAACTGGTATCCGTAGCCGTCTTTCATCTTAAGGATGCATATTTTGCCGTCTGGGTATGGCGTATAATAGTAAACCTCCAAGCCTTTCAGGAGTTGCCAGCTGCTTTCTTCCACGACCCCAATCTTTTTGCCAAGGTCTTCTCTGACAAAAACGAAAAACTTCTCTTCACTGTATTTCCTTGACTTCTGCAAAACTTCCCTTTTTTTGTCAGAATAGCGATCGGGACAGAGATTATATTTCCCCACGCCTCGCCCCGGCTCGATGGCATGATACTGCTCTCCATTCACAACTATCCCTACAAACAGATCCAAAACCGCAGTACTCTCTTCCCTTCCCGTCAGCTTACTCACGACGTGATTCGAATAATATCTGGAGTCGCTTTCAACTCCAAGCACGCGATAGGGATAAAAAAAGAACCAGTAGAAGAATGCCGCAAGTAATATGAAAACGCAACTCAGTGAAATACATAAAATAATTTTTCTGTTTTTCTTCATAACATCCCCTCCATCATACCATGTCCCATTATATTAACATTCAATTCCATGATTCCAATCCTTTAATTGTAATCAATGCCAAAATAACAATCATTTCCAATACATACAACAACAGCAAGCCCGTTTTATCTTTTCTTTGATGCCGTCTAATTTCCCATAGCCAATAGAATATGTTTTGTGCGCCAGGAAGCAAAGCACATACCATTCCCTTTTTAACGGCAAGCACCAAATAAATAGCCATCATAATCATAAATGTTATGACAACGCTAGTAATCTTATGGTCAACCGTCGCACCAACGTTAAATCCATCGCTTAATGCCCCAAACCACTTCCACGTAATCTTAGAATTCCGTATCGTTAACGCCATGAAAGAAATGCCAAAAACTATACAGGCTACTCTCAGCTCTCCCAAGAATCCGATTATTATTCCAAAAGCATTTATAATTCCAAGAAACCATGCCACCGCCTCATCCTCATTATAAAGCGAATTTAACAAACACACATATCGCTATGATTCTCAGCCTTTTCTTCATGTACTCCATCTCATCTTCAACATTCACGATTCTTTTTTTAGGGAACTTTTGATGCATTTTCCCACTCAAAAGTTCCCTAAATTTTTACCCCTTACGGCAAAAACTTCCCTGACGCAAGATACAACTTATACCACTCTTCGTGCGTAAGCCAAACCTTGTCTGCCTCGGCCATCTCCTGCAGGTGCTTGGGATTCATGGTTCCCGTGATGACCTGCATCTTCGCGGGATGGCGCAGGATCCATGCAATGGCAATGGCCGTCTTGGTGACGTCATATTTCTCCGCCAGTTCCTCCAGCGCCTTGTTGATCTCCGGGAAGTCCGGATTATCCACAAACATTCCCTGGAACATGCCATGCTGAAGCGGTGACCACGCCTGGATCGTAATGTCATTCAACCTGCAGTAATCCAAGGCGCTGCCGTCGCGCATCATGGACATGTCCGTCGTCTTGTTGTTCATGTAAAGGCCTTGATCAATCAGCTGGGACTGCTCCAAGGAAAGCTGCAACTGATTGATCTTCAGGGGCTGCTTTACGTACTTTTTCAAAAGCTCCATCTGCATCGGAAGCGTGTTGCTCACGCCGAAATGTCTTACCTTCCCAGCCGCTTCCAGCGCATCAAACGCCTCCGCGATCTCCTCGGGATCATAGAGAAGATCCGGCCTGTGAAGGAGCAGCACGTCCAGATATTCCATGTTCAGCCTTTGCAGAATGCCGTCCACGCTCTCGACGATGTTGGACTTACTCCAGTCAAAGGTCTGGTTTTCAAATCGGATGCCGCATTTGGACTGAATGATCAAGTCCTCCCGCTTTACGTCGGTCAGTGCAAGGGCCTGCGCAAATCGAACCTCCGCCTCGCCGCCTCCGTAGCAGGTTGCGTGGTCCACGTAATTGATCCCCAGCGATACCGCCGTCTCGATCATCTTCGCCGCATCTTCTTTCGAAAGCGCGGGCATTCTCATGCATCCCAAAATAAGTCTGGATGCGCCCTCTGGTCCATTTGCGATGTTGATCGTCTGCATTGTGATCTCCTTTCGTGATCGTGCAGGGCTTATTAGTGCCCAAGTCTCTAATACCGCTTTAAGTAGTAGGTCTGATGGTATTTCTTCTTCGTATAATTTTCATCCGTATATTCATACGAAAACTCACCCGTCATGCCAGTAAGCTCTCCGTTCCCGTCATAGGTATAGGTCACCGTCGCCTCACGGTGGTCCTCGTCTCCCGAAAGACCTGACGGTTCAAGCACGTAAGTGACTTTCGAAATATGGCCTGCGTCGTTATATTCCATCTCGTAGCAAACACTTCCGTCGCTGCCGACATACCACTCCGTAGGCCGACCGGCATCGTCATATTCAATATATTCACTCCTGGGCGATCCGCCACCGCCGCCATAGTAATAACAACCGGTCAGTCGGTCATTTTCGTATGTGTTATTCGCTCCTTCAATCGTATGAACTGTTTTGTTCATAGGAAGTTCCTTCTGTGTAAGCAATCTTTCGATGATGTCATCGAAGGGCTCTTCGTCATAGCCGTCATAGGTATGGACAATCCTTGCAAGGAATAATCCTTCCTCCGCGGGGTAACTGCAATACTCCAGAGCTTTCGCTTCGAAATCTATATCCATAAGATCAGGCCAATTCTTCGCCAATGTCTCAGGCACTATCATATAAAACAAGTTACTTTTACCATAAAAAGTAAACCCCTTTCCGGTTTCCAGGATATTTCTGACCTCGGCGCTCGGAAAGAAAAGATATGCCGGATAATCAAACACATACTCGTTATCCTCCCTTATCTTCTTTGTCATCAGCACTGGCCCGTTTTCAAAATACTTTAACTCATACAGGGGCTCGTCAGAGTAGGCAACGCAAGTCACGCTTGCAATCCGCCCTTTTTCGTCCCAAGTATACCTATATTCCTCATGGCCGTTCACGGTGATCAGATTTCCGCCTTCGTCATAGCCATAAACCGTCTGATACAGCTTCTCGCCATTGAATTCTTGCATGGAGGCCAGTCTTCCCTCCTCGTCATAGGCATAATCGATCTCTTTCTCAAACGAATCGCCTTTGAACATTTGCTTAGAGGCTAGTCTCCCCTCCTCGTCATAGGCATAGAAAAACTTAACAGCATACGGAGTCCACATCCATTCATGGGTACGAAAATACCCCTCGTCTTCGTCATAGTCCGTCAGTGCGGCCACTTTCCGTCCCTGCGAGTCCTTCTCCACATAAGAAAGCGGCGACCAGAGCCCCCAAGACGGTTCCTCGGAACCTCCCTCGGTAGTCAATGTGCCAAAGTGGCTGTAGTCGACTGAGAGCACCTCCTTGCCATCTAAGTAACATTTCACCTGTCTTGCGTTTCCTTCAGCGTCATATGCCGTGATGACCTTGTTGTACAGGAGATCGTCGTCTCTGTATCCCAAAAACGCGTTATACAATCTCTCATAATCCTCTCCGCTCCCGTCGATCCATTCCTCAACGTAAGAAGCGTACTGAACCTTTGAAATCTCGTCCTTGGCCTTCTCCATCAATTCCGCATCTGAAAAGCCTTCCGGGAGCGGAGGGATCGTCATTTTCGGAGCAGGCGTCTCCTCTGGCTCTGCCGTCGCGACAGGCGTTGGCTGTACGTCGGGCGTCTTCGTCGGCTCAGGTTCCTTCGTTGTTGCAGGTTCGCTTGTTGCGCCAGCCTGCGACGCAGTGTTGTAGAGCGGCGCCATGTTCGTGCAGGCACAAAACGCCATGAGCAAAGTGATCACGATCACGGTCAGAAGTGTTTTTTTCATCTTTTTCCTTTCTGCTTTACGGCAATTCAAAACTAGTGTCGGTTTCCATCATATATCATTCTAATGCGATAACGGGATTTGGTCAACTTTAATCTAAATTGACCTTGCGATGCATTTTTGATATACTTGAAAAGGCATATCGCCCAAGCACGGCACGACGTAAGGAGGCATTTTATCATGAAAAAAGCATATATCTCCGCAATCCTTGCATTCCTGATGGCAACGCTTCTGTGTGCGTGCAATGAGAAAGTTCAGGAGGGAACCATCATGACTGCTGACAATCGTGTCACAAGTGAAGAAACCATGGCGGAAAGCAGCGCAAGTACGCAAAGTGAGGAAGACAAAGGCATGTTCGCAACCGGCCTTGCGACGGAAGAGAAATCTTCGGAAGTACAGGAAGCCACGGAAGCACCTGCCGAATTAAATGACGAGATAGAGGAACGCTGCCCGGTTACATATACGGCAAAACGCAAGGACGTAACCTACGGAGAATTCACTCACGGGACCTATGATTCCATGACCTGCGGGCTTGAGCGCGGCTACTGCATTCTCCTTCCCGCGGATTATTCCACGGATAAAAAATATCCCGTGCTCTATCTCTTACACGGGATCTTTGGCAATGAATATTCTTTCTCCGGCGACGCAAGCAACAAGATCAAGGAGATCGTTGGAAACATGGCTGCGGACGGCCTGATCGATGAGACGATCATCGTGTGCCCGAACATGTATGCCGCTTCCGATCCCAAGCAGCAGCCTGGCTTTGATGCGGAAAGCTGCCTGCCCTATGACAACTTCATCAACGATCTGGTAAATGACCTGATGCCGCATATCGAAAGCACCTATTCCGTTCTCACGGGACGCGAGAACACCTATCTTGCAGGCTTTTCCATGGGCGGTCGCGAGACGATCTTTATCACATTGCAGCGCCCCGAACTGTTTGGATATGTGTGCGCCATCTCCGCCGCGCCTGGCATCGTGGCTACCACGGATAAGTTCATGACCCACCCTGGCCAGCTTGCAGAAAGCGACGTGAAGTTTACGGATGATGCGACCACGCCGAACGTTTTCATTCTCTGCTGTGGAACCCGTGATTCCGTGGTTGGCACCTATCCCAAGTCCTACCACGAACTCCTCGAGGCAAACGGCACCGACCATATTTGGTACGAGATCACCGGCGCTGACCACGACAACAATGCCATCACCAGCGGCCTCTACAACTTGTTTAAGCAGATTGCATACGACAAAGCAAAATGAGCCAAAAAGAGCACGTCCAAGGCTTGGAATGCGTAGCATTCCATAATCCCGACCGCAGGGAGGGAATTCAAATTTTCCGAAACTTAATCGTATGCGTTGCTTTTTTCAGATAACTTTGGTAGAATAAAAGGAGGTATGGATTAGGGGGTTTGGCTATGCTTGGCAATGGCAGAAAAACCATCGGCGTTTTTGCCGAAAACATGTCTAACGAAGTGCAGCACAAGGTCTGCGACGGCATCATCCGTGAAGCCGCGGCGCGAGGCTATAATACTGCGCTTTTTTCATCTCAGGGAAGCTACGGACAGAGCGATCTGTTTTGCATCGGTGACATGCAGATCTTCCAGCTTCCGCCCTACGAGGAGCTCTCCGGCGCGATCCTGATCTTGGACACCATGGACAAGGCGGAGAATGCGGCGACCGTCATCAAATTGGTGAAAGAGCGCTGTCACTGTCCCGTTGTTAGTGTCCGCATGACCATTCCGGGCGTAAACACTGTCCTAGTAGACAATTCTACCTGCATGGAAGCAGTGATCCGCCACGTCATCGAGGACCATTTTGCAAGGAACATTTGCTTCATGACGGGCCCGAAGGATCATTTTGACGCCATCCAGCGTCTCGAGAGCTTTAAATCCATTATGGCATCCTATGATCTCCCCGTGACGGATGATCAGATTTATTACGGAGATTTCTGGAAATATCAAGGCCCCGCGGCCTGCGATCATTTCCTTGCCGGCGCGGAAAAGCCTGACGCAGTCATTTGCGCCAACGATTACATGGCTGTTTCGGTGGCAAGCGAACTGATCGCGCGCGGATATCGCGTGCCCGATGACGTTATCGTGACAGGCTATGACGGACTCGATTACGGCCTGACCTTCTCCCCTTCCATCACCACGGCAGACGCGCCCTTTGTGGAGATGGGCGAAGCGAGCGTAAAGCTCATTGACGAGCAGCAGGCAGACTGGTCCGAACCCAAGACCATCTATCTAAAATCTCACATTTCTTTGCGTGAGTCCTGCGGCTGCATGAAGGGACATGACCTAAAGCTCATGTCCATCCGCCGCGACAATTATGAAAACCTGCAACAGGGCAATCACCGAAGCACCGTACTGAGCTATATGTCCACGCAGCTTGCCGAGCATTCCACCATGGAATTCATTTCCGACATCCTTGGCAACTACCTGAACACGACCTATGCGCACCTTCGGAGCCACGCCGTTTGCTTAAACCGCGGCATGTCCAGCGATCGCAAGATGTTGCGCTATACGGACGAAATGGACGTGCGCGTCGGGTTCCTAAACGGCGAAATGATCCCTCGGGCGAACATTCCATTCCAGCGAAAGGACCTGCTCCCCGCGCAGTTCTTTAGTCCGGAGCCCCAGGCCTGGTACTTCGTTCCCCTGCATTTTCTGGATTACTGCCTTGGATATGAAGCCATCCGCTTTGACGATGAACAACCTGCGGGGCAGACGCACTTCCAGTTTGACGTGATCCTGAGCAATAACATCTACGAGACCTTGACCTTCGCAAAGATGCAGTCCATGATCGCGGAACTCCAAACGGCTTCCATGCACGATTCGCTGACGGGCCTTTACAACCGCAATGCCTTCACGAAATACGGCGGCAAGGCGTTTGACTTGGCAAAGGAGGAAGAACGGGAACTCTTCATTGCCGTCATCGACATGGACAGTCTAAAGGTCATCAATGACGTCTTTGGTCACACGGAAGGCGACTTTGCCCTGAGGAAGGTAGCCTCCACCATTTCAAGACACTTTGACGACCAGTGCATTTTCGCAAGGACGGGCGGTGATGAGTATTATATCATCGCGCCGGACGCCGACGAAACGGCCGGAATTGAGTGTCTTGTAGCCATCGAGAAGGACTTGGATGCCTTTAACGAAACCCATAAAAAAGCTTATCCGATCCACGCGAGCAGTGGATATTATTACGACATGCCGCGCGGCGAAGAAACCTTGGACGACTTCATCAAGGTGGCCGACCGCTTCATGTACCACAACAAGCTGGAGAACAAAAAGCGGCGCGGCGAGGCCATCCGATAGGTTTCTGAAAGCAACCTGCACGGACCAGACCGTGCTCTACTCATGAACTCGCATCAAAAAAGGAACGATCCCTTGATCACAAGGTTTCGTTCCTTTTCTTATTCTGATCTAGTTTGCGGGGGATTCGATGACGATGAAATTATCGAATTCCTGCCATACGCAGCAGATCCAGGTTTTGCCCTGGTTCAGCACGATCTCATTGCCTTCCTCGTCGTAAAGATAATCCGCGCCGGGGTCGCTGGACTTCTCCCAGGTTCCTTCGATCATCTTGCCATTGGTGAAGACATAGGCCTTGCCCGTGCCATGCACTCCAAAGGCCAAGAAATCATAACGCGCGTCATCCGGCATTCTTTCTTCGCCGTGACAAAGCTTGAGGACCACGTTTGTCACGCCGATCTTCTGTCCGTTCATGGCGTCCGTCATAACGTCGCCAAACTGATAACGATAGTAAAGATGCTTTTCGGCATCATATTCAAAGTGCGGATTCTTGTCTGCGAAATTGCCGTAGCCGCCGGCGTTCTGTACCTTGCCGCCGGGCCAAATCTTGACTACGTCCTTGGCGTCCGGATAGGTCGCGAGCTTGTCGTTTGCGAACTTGAAGGCCTGCTCAAAGGTCTCGCGGTATTCTTTTTCATATCCTCTCGCCTCGATCGTACTTGCGAGCTTTGCGACGTCAAGATATCCCACGTAATCCTTCCCTGCGTCCGGGATGGCGTTTTCGTCCGTATAGAAAATTTCCTTCGCGGGGTCCTTGATGCCGGCCGTCGTGGCGCTGAGGTTGTCGATCCTGTCAGAGTTGATCAGCTCCTCGGTCCAAATGCGGGCCATTCCCCAGTTCACGTAGATCGAGTCAAAGGACATGGCATCGTAGATGAAGTAGTCCCTCGAAGATGCAACGGGTCCGATCTTTTTCAGCCTGTCATAATCCTCAAAGATCGCCATCAGGGCCGTGTTCCTGCCCTCCACGGGCGCTTCGTAGATGATGCTTGCCTTGGAGATGCCGTAGAGCTTGAGCTGCGGGGAATTGTTGGAACCGCCTGCGCGATATACGTTGGGAAGCATCACTGCAATGTTTCTGCGCTTCACCGCGTTCACGTCGGTCCACGTGCCAGTCAGATAGCTCTGCATGAGCTCAACTTCTTCGCCTTCCGGATACTTGGCAACCGCCTCCGCATCCTCCGGATCGATCTGCAAAAGCTTGGTCTCACGTTCCGTGATCGGATCTTCCTCGCCGCCTTCCGGTAGTTCAACCCACGTGTCATCCCCCGCTAAGGCCACCTGATTCTCCTCTTCCTCCAGTTCAAGCAGATCCTTTTCCCTGGTGGGAGTCGGCGCGGGCGTCGGCTCGGGAGTGGGCGCGGGCGTCTTTGCAGGCGCGGGCGTCGCTTCCCCAGCGCGCGATTCCGTAGGAGCCGTCGGCTCAGGCGTTTCTTCGGTTTTATTCTTTTTGTTCTTATGGCTTGTTTTGGAACTCTGCTCGTATTCTTCACCTTCCTGGATGATCGGTGAATCCTCCGGGAGGATGCTGCAGGCGGAGATCCAAAGAACCAGTGCGAGCGCCACGATCAAGATGCTCTTTTTCATTTCTGGTCTTTCCCTCTCTTAAATCAAAAAGCCAATTAGCACATAATAAAGCATTCTATATAATAGCACTGTTGAGGTAAAATTGTCAAATATCGTTCCTTTCCTTTACAAAATCCATGGTTTCGACGTATACTTGTAATCGTAAGTCCGTCATTAAATTCAAGGAGTCTGAGCGATATGGAAAAAATTGCAAGCTTTACCGTCAACCACATAAAACTACAGCCTGGGATCTATGTTTCCCGCAAGGACAAGGTAGGGAGCGAGACCATCACCACCTTTGACCTTCGCATGACCAGCCCGAACGAAGAGCCCGTCATGAACACTGCGGAGATCCACACCATCGAACACTTGGGCGCGACCTTCCTGCGCAACCACCCGACCTATAAGGATAAGGTCATTTACTTTGGACCCATGGGGTGCCGCACGGGGTTCTATCTTTTGCTCGCAGGCGACCTCGATTCAAAGGAGATCGTTCCGCTGATCACGGAAACCTTTGAATTCATCCGGGACTATCAAGGCGAAGTGCCTGGCGCTTCTCCCATGGATTGCGGCAACTATCTTGACATGAACCTTGGCATGGCAAACTATCTGGCTAAGCGTTATCTCGACAACGTCCTTTACGGCATCGGTGAGGACCGCCTTGTTTACCCTGTTTAATATATCGGAGGAAATGAAAAAAGATGAATAAGATCGGCATCATTGGCGCCATGGAGCTTGAGGTTGACGCGCTGAAAAAAGAACTTCGGATCGACGGGGCACTGAATTCCAAGGTGACTCAGATTGCCGGAATGGATTTCTTGGAAGGGGACCTAAATGACGTTCCCGTAGTCATCGTACGCTGCGGCATCGGCAAGGTGAATGCAGCCCTTTGCGTGCAGATTTTGTGTGATCATTATCACGTCACCCACGTGATCAACACAGGCGTTGCGGGATCCCTGAATGCAGCGCTAGACATCGGTGACATCCTGATCTCAAAGGATGCCATGTACCACGACATGGACGTCACACCTTTGGGATATGAACCCGGCATCATCCCGCAGATGGATATGAGCATCTTCCCTGCGGACGAACGCCTCGCAGAGCTTGCCCTTGCCTCCTGCAAGAAAGTCAACCCTGACATTCACGCACTTACCGGAAGAGTGGTCAGCGGCGATCAGTTCATCGCCAAAAAGGACGTAAAGGAGCGCCTGATCAACCTGTTCCACGGAGACTGCGCAGAGATGGAGGGCGCGGCCATTGCCCACGCCTGCTACCTAAACAAGGTTCCTTTCGTGATCCTTCGTGCCATCTCCGACAAGGCAGATGACAGCGCCGAAATGGACTACCCCACCTTTGAAAAGGCGGCAGCAGCACACAGCGCAAAGCTTGTGGAAGACCTTGTGACAACGATATAACGACATAAAAAACGGGCAGGTATGACCTGCCCGACTTTTTTTATTTGAATTCCCCTTAAGCCTCTACGGGGGATTCTTCTTTTTGTTCTGCAGTATTTTTCTTCTTTCGGAAAACCAGGAACTTGCTGAAAATGTAATTCACGATCATGACAAGCACCGAGGAGATAAAGATCTTGCTGATCCAGTAATTCCAGTGGAAAACATTGACGGTCAGCCACATGATGAATACGTCCAGCACCCAGGTGGAAAATCTCGATGACGCAAATCCGGTAAATTCCTTGAGGATGTGGGGATTCTTACTCTTGAACACCCATTTGCGGTTCAAGGGATATGCAAAGCAAACGCCCGCGATCCAGTTCAGCGTGTTGTTCACGAAGTTCTGAAAGGAGGAATTCTCCACGTCAAGGAACAGTTTTCCGATGCCGGCCACGCCCCAGCAAAAGAAGGTTACGATAAAACCGACGATCACATATATGATGATCTCTTGATACTGGATCATCAACTCTTTGATTTTCTGAATCATAAGTCACACTCCAATTATAAAAGGCCCGGCAGAAGGAACCAGAGCAAGTAATTTGCCGCAGCGCCGATCGCAATGACCACGATAGCGATCACCCAATAGGGTGCGGGGGAATAGCCAAAGCGCTTGAACAGCTTTGAAAGCTTGAAGAGGATCATGCCATAAAGGAGAAAGAACGGCAATCCAATGATCACAAGCGCATTGTGCATGATCAGTTCAAAGATCACCATTACGATCAGCGTAGAGTACCACATCTTAGCGATCTCACACTTGGGATAATCCTTGTCCACCTCGCCAACTTCCTGGTCGAACTTCGTGATCATGTTATTCGTGCTGATGAAATTCCACATGAAGCCGACTTCCAGCTTCTTTTTATTTTGCAGTTCCTCGTCAATGTCGTCGCCCCAACCATTTGTCAGACCCATTGTTGAAACCCCCTTTTTCTTGATATATCCCTATTATCTTATGTCATACGCCTCGTATTGTCAATCTTTTCTAAGGATTCACCACGTTGCGGTCCTCTCCGCGAAGGAAGGCCGCGATGTTATCATATACGCCCTGAACGCAACGAGTTCTTGCTTCCACGCTGGCCCACGCAAGGTGCGGCGTGATGATCAGCTTTGAGGAATCCTGGATCTTCGCAAGCGGATTGGTTGGCTGTATGGGCTCCTTTTCAAGCACGTCAAGGCCTGCGCCTGCGATCTCCCCGAGCCTCAGCGCATCGTAAAGATCCGGATTGTTCACCACGGGCCCGCGCGCCACGTTGATGAGATATGCCGTCTTCTTCATGGCCCTTAGGGCATACAGATCAATGTAATCCCGCGACAGGTCGCTTAGCGGGCAGTGGAGGGACAAGAAATCGCTCCGCTCAAGCAGCTCATTTTTGCTGACCTGCTCATATTCCGTCACGGTGCTCTTTCCCGTGATGGAGGTGAAGATCACCTTGCAGCCAAAGGCCGTAGCGATCTTTGCCACGCGTTTTCCGATGTTGCCCATGCCGACGATCCCCCAAGTCTTGCCATCGAGTTCATAGAACGGGCGGTCAAAATTAGAGAACCGATCCTGCGCGCCATAGGCACCGCATTTTACGTAGGCATCGTAATGCATCAGCTTTTGCGAAAGCGCAAGCGCCAGCGTGAAGGTGTGCTGTGCCACCATGCTCGTGGAATAATCCACCACGTTGCGCACCTGGATCCCGCGGGACTTGCAATACTCAAGATCGCAGTTGTCATATCCCGTCGCAAGCTCGCAGATCAGCTTTACGTTCGGGCAATCCTCCAAGGTGTCGGCACGCATGGGCGATTTGTTGCAGACCACAATGTCCGCGTCGCCGACGCGTTCGGAAACCTCCGTGGGGGTCACCGTGTTGGCATATGAAACCACTTCACCAAAATCCGAAAAGCAATCCACGGAAATGTCCGTGCCGGCACTGTTACGTTCCAAAAGTACGATCTTCATTCTGTGTCCCCTTTCTTTCCAAAGGTGTTTCCCTAACTATCTATTATATCAGACTCCTTATGAAAATCCACCCCCAATTTCCCTTGAATAATGCCCTCTCATCAGTTATAATTCTATTAGTTTGTGAAACAAATCCTAAGGAGGAAAAATAATATGATCTCATGGAAAAATCTTGATACGCTGGCAGCGTTTGACGCGTTGGCAAAAAAGGAAAAGGTGAGCCTGAAGGACGTGATGAGCGGACAGTCCGGGGCTGACAGAGTAAAGAACTATCAAGTTCCCATGGCAGAAGGCATGACTTACGTTTACGCCGCAAAGGCCGTGGATGACAACGTGCTGGACGGCCTGAAGGCCCTTGCCGACGAGGCACAGCTTCTCGAAAAGTACGCGGCGCTGTACAACGGCGAAGTGATCAACACCGGCGAAAAGAGACTTGTGCTGCATCAGCTCACCCGCGGTCAGCTCGGCGAGGCCGTGATCAAGGACGGCGTGAACAAGAGAGACTTCTACCTCGCACAGCAAAAGAAGATCGAAGAATTTGCAAATGACGTGCATGCCGGAAAGATCACCAACGGCGCCGGCGAGAAGTTCACGACCGTTGTCCAGATCGGCATCGGCGGTTCCGACCTCGGTCCCCGCGCCATCTACCTGGCACTGGAGAACTGGGCAAAGCAGACCGGGAACTTCAACATGGAGGCAAAGTTCATCAGCAACGTTGACCCGGATGACGCCGCTGCAGTCCTTGCAGGCATCGACGTGGCGCACTCCCTGTTCGTTCTGGTGTCCAAGAGCGGAACCACGCTTGAGACCCTGACCAATGAGTCCTTCGTAAAGGATGCCCTGAAGAATGCGGGTCTTGACGCTTCCAAGCACATGGTGGCCGTGACGAGTGAGACCTCTCCTCTTGCCACCAGCAGCGATTATCTGCGTGCTTTCTTCATGGACGATTACATCGGCGGACGTTTCTCCTCCACCTCTGCAGTGGGTGGCGCGATCCTTTCGCTGGCATATACTCCCGAAGTGTTTGCTCGCTTCCTTGACGGCGCTGCCGCAGAGGACAAGCTTGCAACGAATGCGGACTTAAAGAAGAATCCTGCACTGCTCGACGCGCTGATCGGCGTGTACGAGAGGAACGTGCTTGGCTTCCCTGCGACGGCGCTCCTGCCTTATTCTCAGGCACTTTCCCGTTTCCCTGCACATCTTCAGCAGGCTGACATGGAATCCAACGGCAAGTCCGTGAACCGCTTTGGCGAGCCCGTAAATTATCCTACCGGCCCCGTTCTGTTCGGTGAGCCCGGCACCAATGGCCAGCACTCCTTCTACCAGCTGCTCCATCAGGGAACCGACATTGTTCCCCTGCAGTTCATCGGCTTTAAGGAGAGCCAGCTTGGCGTTGACGTGGACATCCAGGGCAGCACCAGCCAGAAAAAACTCTGCGCAAACGTGGTGGCTCAGATCATGGCATTTGCATGCGGCAAGGACGCAGAAGATAACAACAAGAAATTTGCAGGCAATCGTCCGTCCAGCATCATCGTTGGCGACAGGCTCACTCCTGAAACCATGGGCGCACTGCTCTCCCATTACGAGAACAAGATCATGTTCCAGGGCTTCCTTTGGAATGTGAACAGCTTTGATCAGGAAGGCGTTCAGCTCGGCAAGGTACTGGCAAAGAAGGTGCTCGCACATGATACCGACGGCGCGCTGAAAGAGCTCAGCGACATGTTCGAGATCTAAGGTCTTCGGGCAGATATAACAGGCAAGCAGAAAGGAATTTCACATGAGATATAAGACATCTGGCACTTGTTCCTCCGCGATCGACGTGGAAGTAAAGGACGGAAGGATCGAATCCGTTCAGTTCATCGGCGGCTGCAACGGCAACACCAAGGGCATCAGCGCCCTCGTTAAGGGCATGCTCGTGGACGAGGCCATTGACCGCTTGAAGGGCATCACCTGTGGCTTTAAGTCCACCTCCTGCCCCGATCAGCTGGCGAGAGCCTTAGAGCAGATGCGTTAAGCTTTGCGAAAGAATATTACGATCCGAGGATTTCAGAAATGAAACGAATTGTACTGACAGGCGGCGGCACGGCGGGACACGTAACCCCGAATCTCGCCCTGCTCCCGTCCTTAAAGGAAGCTGGTTTTGAAATTGAATATATCGGTTCCTACGAGGGGATCGAGAAAAAGCTCATCGCAGATTTTGGCATTCCCTATCACGGCATTGCCACCGGGAAATTCAGAAGGTATCTGGATCCCAAGAATTTTTCCGATCCGTTCCGCGTGATGAAGGGATACTTAGAGGCGAAGAAAGTCCTGAAGGAATTTAAGCCTGACGTCGTGTTCTCCAAGGGTGGCTTTGTCAGCGTGCCCGTGGTGCGTGCGGCGGCATCGCTGAAGATCCCCTGCATCATTCATGAGAGCGACATCACGCCCGGACTGGCAAACAAGCTCTGCATCCCCGTTGCAAAAAAGGTGTGCTGCAATTTCCCTGAGACCATGAAGAAATTGCCTGCAGGAAAGGCCGTTCTGACAGGCTCTCCGATCCGTAAGGAGCTCGCCGAGGGCGATCGTGCACTAGGCCTTGCCATGTGTGGTTTCACGGAGGAAAAGCCCGTGATCCTCGTGATGGGCGGAAGCCTTGGCTCCGCCAACGTCAACCAGGCCGTGCGCTCTGCGCTGCCTCAGCTTCTTGAAGATTTCCAGATCGTTCACCTTTGCGGAAAAGATAAGGTGGACAATCTCCTTCTCGACCAAGTGGGCTACAAGCAATTTGAATATGTCAAGGCCGAACTGAAGGACCTGTTTGCGGCCTGCGACCTTGTGATCTCAAGGGCCGGCGCCAATGCCATCTGCGAGATCCTGGCGCTGAAAAAGCCCAACATTTTGATCCCTCTGCCTGCGGACGTAAGCCGCGGCGACCAGCTTCTCAATGCCGCATCCTATAAGGAACAAGGCTTTTCCGTGGTGATCGAGGAAGATGACCTGACGACAAAGGAATTAACGCAGGCCGTAGAAGACCTGTATCGTAACCGCAAGACCTATCTTGACGCAATGTCCGCAAGCAATCAGATGGACTCCGTCGCAACGATCATGGGCCTCATCAAAGAAGCCGCCGGAATGGAGACTGCATCATGAAGAAGATAAACGTGATCGATCTGTTCGCCGGCGTCGGTGGCCTAAGCTACGGCTTTGCGCACAATGATCATTTTCGGATCCTTTTTGCGAATGAATATGAAAAAGACATTGCGACGGCATATACCTTAAACCACCCTGGCGTGAAGATGATCAATGACGACATCCGAAACCTCACGGAGGAACGGATCCTCGCCGCGACGGGCGGCAAACCCGTTGACGTGCTGGTGGGCGGGCCTCCGTGCCAGTCCTACTCCACGCTGGGCAAGCGCCAGATGGATGACCGCGCGTGGCTCTTTGAGGAGTATTGCCGCATTCTCTCGATCGTAAAGCCAAAGATCTTCCTGTTCGAAAATGTGTCGGGCCTCATGAGCATGCAGGGCGGGAAGCTGATCAAGGTGATCCAAAAGAGATTTAGAAAACTCGGCTATGAATTGAAGATCAAGGTCTTAAACGCCGTGGATTATGGCGTTCCGCAGTATCGGGAGCGCGTGATCTTGGTGGGCATGCAGGGCAAGAACGTGTTTCAGTACCCTGCCGCAACCCACGGGGATGGCGAAGGACTTCTGCCTTACGTGACCCTGGAGGACGCCTTGTCTGACCTGCCTGCCATCGCAAGCGGCGGCAGCGCGACGGAATATGCTTCCAAGCCCAAGAATGCGTATCAGAAGTACCTTAGGGCAAACAGCAAGACCTTGGAAGAATTTGTTGCACCAAAAAACGGCGAACGACTTCGCCGCATTATGGAAGCCCTGCCGGACGGCGGTTCCAAGGAGGATCTCCCCGAAGAGCTTCGCCCGACGAGCGGATATGGCAACACCTATGCGAAGATGTGGTGGAAAAAGCCCGCGCCGACCATGACGCGAAACTTCGCAACCCCCTCGTCTTCCAGATGCATCCATCCAAGAGAGTCCAGGTCCCTTACGACCCGCGAGGGCGCAAGGCTCCAGAGCTTCCCAGATGATTATAAATTCTACGGAAGCCGCGCGCGGAAGAACCTTGAGGTCGGCAACGCCGTGCCTCCTCTTCTTTCCGTAGCATTGGCCGGACAGGTGGTCCAGGCCTTGAAGTAAATTGCCTGCCAGACGTGCCACTGGGGACGGTTCTTTTTCGTGCCAACGGGGACGGTTCTTTTTGGCACATTTTGTCACCAAAGACAAAATGTGCCAAAAAGAACCGTCCCCGTTGGCACGAGTCAAAAAGAACCGTCCCCAGTGGCACGTCAATTGTCTATTCCGCGTAGATCGCGCGGGAGCCGCCGATATACTTCGCGCGGGTCTTTGCGCAAACCACGTGCGCGTCGCCTATCTGCGTGGTGCGGATCCGGACGGGCACTGCAACGTCACGAAGGTGCATGCCGATCAAGGTATCTCCGATGTCCATTCCCGCATGTGCCTTCACGTGTTCCACGGCCACGGGCTCCTCAAAGGAATTATATGCCGCCGTTGCAAAGGAACCGCCAGCCTTCGGCTGTGGGATCACGTTCACGATCTCATAGCCGTATTTTTCTGCCGCCTTCCGCTCGAGGATCAAAGCACGATTGAGGTGTTCACAGCACTGCGCCACCAAGAAAACGCCTGCTTCCTCCGTCGCCTGGTAGATTCCGCCGAACACCATCTCAGCGAGCTCCGGGCTGGAAAACGTGCCGATGGTCGCGCCGCCGACTTCACTGGTGGAACACCCGACTACAAGTAGGTCCCCGGCTTTCAGATTGGCTTCCTCTAAAAGCTCCTTTGCGGCTTTATATGCCTCATCGCCCATCATCATCATTTCATTGATCGCCATGTTTGCTCCTTTCTCGCTTCCTTCTCCTTCAATCCTTCACAACAGTGATCTTGCCAGGTTCGCACACTATCGTTTCCCCGACGTCATTTCGCACCCAAACGGCGGTAGCGGTCGGGTTGTAGATCCTCTTTTGATCCATCGAAATTTCCAGGCTTCGGATGGCGTTAACGTAATTGCAGATCTCAACGTTGGTCGCATACCAAATGTCTTCCCTGCCCTTCATAAGTTCGCAGAATTCCTCAATGATCCCCCAGTTGTCGTCGCGGTTAAACTCGTAGCTGTGACCCCAGACATACATTAACGGCATCATGCGGTGCGGCGGCGAATCGATCAGGTTCCGCCCAAGCTCCATCAGGCGCTCGTCAGCGTGATGACAGGTCGGATTCCACTCGAGGAAATCTGCCGGCACGCGAAAATCATGGGTACTATTCACAGTGCGGGAATACTTCAGCCCCACGGCCTTTGCCACGCGCTTTGTCGTGTCGTTATATCGTCCATAGGCATAAGAAAGACCCTGCACAAACTGGCCGGAATACTTCTCCAACGTGAGCCTGTCTTTACTATATTCCCAAAGCAGTTCCTGCTCGGACAGAAGAAGCGGGTCCTGATGAAGCACGCCGTGGCAGGCCACCTCATGCCCTGCGTAAAGCTTCGCGATCTCCTCCGAATCGACAAAGTCACCATGATGGCCACTCTTGTCAAGCCTGCCGGAATTCAGGTGAAACGTCGCCTTCAACCCGTTCCTGTTAAAGATCTCCACCAGCTTTCGGTCAAAAACCTGCCCATCGTCATAGCTAAAAGTAAGTGCCTTTTGTTTTCCGCCAGGATAGGTGTAAAACATCGTTCATTCCCCCTTCTTTATATCACTTCGAATCCGTTAAAACAGTTTCATTCCATAGTATGCAAGAAGCAAAACTCCTAGGAAGACAATGCTGGCGACGGTGAAATATGCCAGATATCGTCCTTTCTTTCCCGGTGCGAGCTTTGCAAGATATTTATACGAGATCAGGCTTGCCATGGAAGCGATCAGCGTTCCAAGGCCGCCAAGATTCACGCCAATGATCAGTTCCTTGTAATTCTCCGAAAAACCTGAAAGGAGAAGCGCCGCGGGCACGTTGCTGATCACCTGGCTGGACAGAATGCCAACCGGTACCTCGCGACCGTCCACTATCCCTCCCAGAAAGTTTGAAAACGCGGGGATCCTGCCCATGTTTCCGATAAAGATGAAAAAGGCCGTAAAGGTTAATAGCAGGAAATAGTCCACCTTACCGAGGGTCTTGTGATCCAAAAAGAGGATGCAAGCAAAGGTCACCGCCAGCGTGAAGACAAACGGCACTTTGTTCGCAACGGTAAGAAGGCTCAGCGCAAAAAGGATCAAGTAGATGAGCAGGAGCAAAATCTTTTTCTTTTCATCATGTCCCGTCACCGTTTCCACTTGCTTAGAAGCCTTGTCCACGATGATTTCGCCGTTTGGTGCGTTTGCGACCTCCTCTGCCTTTGCACCTCGACGGACTCCTACAACAATGGACCAGATGACAAGTAAGGCGCCTGCCACGCTTGTCAGCGGAAGCATCAGAAGCAGAAACCCTCCGACGCTAAGGCCAGCTTTGCCATATAAATAAAGATTCTGCGGATTTCCGATGGGCGTCAGCATGCTGCCTAGGTTTGCGGCAAGCGTCTCAAGCGTGATCACGGGAACCACCAGACGATCCCTCGCCTTCTCGCCAAGGAGCTCCAAAACCGTAAAGGTAAAGGGCACGAAGGTGATGAGCCCCACGTCATTCGTGATCAGCATGCTAAAGAAAAAAGCCAAAAGCACTAGTACCAAAACAATCCGTACGGAACTTGTCCCGACCCGCCGAAGCAGTGCCTGTGCAATGGCGCGGAACACGCCGAGTCTCTGAAAGCCGCCCATCACTGCCATCAGACAAAACAAAAGGCTGAGGGTCCTGAAATCAACATATGCGAGATATCCCGCATCCGGGTGAACCCAAAAGGCCGAAAGAATGGCAAGGATGGCTGCTGCCGTCAGCACAAATTCGTCTTTACAGAGTTGCAATACTTTTTTCATGGTTCTTATCTTCCTTGAAAGTAATCATCGATCCCGTCGGCAATGCCTTTGGCAAGTTTGTCTTGATATTCCTCCGTCGCCATGAGCTTGTCTTCCGTTTCATTGGTCATGTAGCCCATCTCCACGATGGTCACGGGCACCTGGCACCAGTTGATGCCACTCATGGTGTCCGTCTCCCAGACCTTGCGTTTTTTGCAGCCGCACTCCTCGCAGAGCGCGTCCAAAATGGCAACGGACAGGTCCTTGCTCTGCTGATAAAGCGCCGCGTTATAAGGATTGTTCTTGGTCTGGCAAATGGTCTCTGCACCATTCACGGAGCTGTCCTCCGAGCCGTTTGCATGAATTCTGACAAACGCGTCAGCTTTTGCGTCATTGGCTATGGCAGCCCTTTCACTGTTGCTGACGTCCACGTCGTGCGTCTCACGCACCATAATGACGTCATATCCGCGCTCCAAAAGGATGGTCTGGAGCTTTTTGGCGACGATCAGGTTGAGTTCATATTCCGTCAGCCCCGTAAAGCGCCCCGTCGTCCCCGAGGACACCTTCGCCTTGAGGGTGGTCGATCCCGGCCCGTCCGGCTCTTTATCATAATTTCCCTTGCGCTGATGCCCCGCATCGATGACCACAAGCTTGCCATCCGTGCGCACCGTTTCGTTGCCACCCTGCGACTGCTGCCCGCCGTCACTGCCGCCCTGGGTCTGCCCGCCTTCTTGCGACTGCCCGCTGCCTTGCGATTCTTGACCGTTGCCCTCTTGCGATTCTTGACTGTAGCTCTCTTGCGATTCCTGGCCAGTGGTACTTCCCTGACCGAACGCCTCACTGCTTTCCTGAGGTGTGCTTTCGCTGCTTTCCTGCGGTATGTCTTCACTGCTTTCCTGCAGTATGTCCTCACTCGATCGGATAGGCTCACCCGTCGGAAGTTCCGGCGGCACCTCAGCATCCGAACACGCCACAAGAAGCACGCAAAAAATGACTGCCAAGGCTATTCTAAATAATATACTGCGTTTCATACGGCAAACCACCTTTTACGATCCATCGTTTACTATTAGTTGAATGATACTCCAAAATCAGTGCACCGTCAACAAATCACGGCGGAAAGAATGTCCCCGGCGCACGATAAGGCAATTTAATATGTACCTAAAGGGGATATATTCGCCGGCCGGTGTGTGCTAGTATTACTATATCAAATCTAAGAGAGATCTCTTAGAATGAGGAAGGAGGGATATGATATGAATAAGAGATGGACGGTTTTATTTGGTGCTTTGACAATGTCAGCGATGCTTGCAGCAGGGTGTGGACCGAACACGCCAACAGCAGCAGCAGATGCAAGCGACTCAACAGCGGCAACAGCAGTTGCACAGGCTGAAAACACAGTGGAAGCTGTGAAGGATTCAAGTGAAAGCTCTGCGGTCTCTTTGGGTTCCGGCAGCAAAGAAAGCCTTGGAACTTCCACTAACACCTTGACTACCGATTCGGTTTATGCCACAAAGCCGGCAGACGCGAAGACACTGGATTCACTGCAGGATATCTTAAAAAACAGTGGGCTGCCGTATACTGGCTTCCCTGGTTCCTCCTATGCGGTGAGATACTATGATCCGACCATATCAGGGGATATCGATATCATATGCTATGATGACGGGGAAGCTGAATTCTATTTTAATTGCGATAACAATACGATCATCATGGAGTTTTACAGACCTTCCGGAACTTACCTTTCCTACGACGTTCGCGGAATAACGAAAGATCACGTAAATTCCTATGTATTTAGCGCACGCGAAATTCCCCTTGACGGAAAGGATTTTGCGGAATTCTCCAAGGATATCTTACAGAATTCCGAAAGCTATTTATACTATGATTATTATGAGGACGAATTCACGGAAGATCTTGCAACTTACAAGGAAAACTTTAACACGTTATTTGCAAGATTCGGCGTTCTGTCAAATGGGGCTCTGAACGAATTAGGGCTCTCCTGGGAGGATTTCGGGATTCATTTCGGCGAAGAGTATAAGAAATATGATGCCTGCGTGGATCTTGTTGGCCTCAATGATAAGACTCCTCTGATCATGGAAAAGCAGTCCTTTACGAACGGCATTAGCGATTCTACCGGTAAAACATGGATCGAAACCCTTCGCAATGGCATCAAGACACAGGCCATTTATAATGCCTACGAAGGTCAGGAGCCGTCAAGCTGGTTTGCCTATAATGACTTCAACAGCAACAACTTTATAGATGGTTCCGATTACGTGCAGTTCGAGACCTACCGCCATGAGGATGGCTGCAGAGTTTACTATCATACGACTGACATTTTGGAAAATAGCTTTTCTACGAAGGATTTCAATCTTGATTTCGAAGACAACGAGGTGTGGATTTCGTATGAGTATGAAAACGATTTCAGAGGTACCTCATCGCCCGGAGTCGTTACCAGCGATACCTGGATGGGCTTCTCCGTGAGTTGTAAGCCGGAAGAGGTAAAAGACATCTTTGCTTCCGAAGCTTCCTTAAAGGCCGCTCTGGAAAAATCCGGGTATTTGGGCGAAGACAGCCAATACATGACCAATGATGAAATGATCGCAGACTTTATGACCAGATACAAAAGGTACATGGGTTCCATTGACGATGGCATCAAAACAATGGGCACCTGCTTTGCAGATTTTGGGATCGAGTATTAAAAGACCCTAAAACAGTGCTACGGAAACGGCGTCCGACCTTACGGGAACGGGCGCCTTTCTTTTTTGATCATCATCTGGAAAATAAACTCTTTATTCCTGATGGTAAGCATGATAAAATAAAAAAGTAGCTATCGTTTCAGACAGAAAGGAGAAACTCACATGGATCAAGAAAACAATCAAGTAATCGAGAATGAATCCACCGGTAACGTTCAAGTGCCGAAAGCAGAGGGAAACGACGACATTTTCCTTGCTGAGCAGACGGCCGTAGAGGAAACGCCAAAGAAAGCAAATCCCTTCGTGCAGATCATCAAGGGTCTTGCATATTTCCTTTTCTTCCTGGCCGCTCAGATAATCGCAACATTCATTGTCATGATCGGTTTTGGCATTAAAAAAGCGTATGAATATGCTGCAATGGGGATGCAACCCGCGGACGCAGCAAGAGAAGTGGCTGCTTACATGGAGTCTCAGACGCTCTCGAACACGAACCTGATCCTGTTCATCAATGCGGCACTCCTGGTACTGCCACTCATGATTATATTCGCGATCCGCAAAAAGAACTTCTTTGTGGAGACACGCATGCGAAAGTTCTCTCCAAAGCTTTTACCCATTTTACTCCTTATTACGCTGGGCATTGGGCTATTTGCGAATTCTGCGCTCAATCTTCTTCCTACTTCTTGGATGGCAAGTTATTCGCAGGCTTCGAGCTTTGCCGGCGAGGGAACCCTCATCGGTTCCTTGGTCGCTCAAGCGATCATTGCACCCCTGACGGAGGAAATTACCTTCCGTGGCCTCATGCTGAGCCGCTTTAACAAGGGTCTTCCTGCATGGATTGGCATCGTGATCTCCTCCGGCCTTTTCGGGGTTATGCACGGTAACCCGCTCTGGTTTTTTTACGCGGCACTGCTCGGTGCGGTTTTATGCCTGATCGCAAACCGCACGAATTCCATCCTTTCCACCATTATGATCCATGCGTTATTCAACACCCTGGCGACTGTTCTGGTCTACGCAGGGTTCGAATTCCCTGGCAAACCCATTTTAGCGATCGTCTGCGTGGTCGGCGCCGGCATCTTGGGCGTAAGCCTCTACTGGTTCTTCAAGGCAACGAAAGTAACTGCTTAACTCCTCCGAGAACTTGGAAAGGATGTTTGCATGAAAACAATATCCGGCTTAAGATCCACCCTCTCTGCCGTTGGAAGGAAAGAGGATGGCATCAGTTTTCAGATGATCCGCTCTGACAAGCTCCCCTACATGCTGGCCTATGCCTTCGAGCTGATCCTCTATGCAGCATGGGGACATTTCACTCCGAAGCTCTCTGAGCGCCTCTTTGGCATTCCTGGTGAGGTTTTAGTTTATGCAGCGCATGTTGTCATGTCGCTGATCATCATGCTTCTGTGGAATGACCGCTTCAAACATTTGCTCCGCATCAGCGTCGCCATCATGGTAGTCGGCTTTTTGTCGGCAATGATCATTACGCCACAGGGCAAGTTCTATCTGCTCCTTACGCTGATCGGTTATGCGGGTCTTGGCGGTGCCGTGACCAGCGCGCGATGTGGCTTTGCGTTTGTCGCAAACAACGCAGAGCGCCTCTTTGGCATGCTGATCATGTTCCTTGGCAATGCTGCGGTATATTTCCTCGATTCCGTGTTGCCCGAGGGCTGCATTTGGGAAGTGATCATCATCCTGTTCTTCTTAGGATGCCTTGCCTTCCTGCTCCTTAGCTACAAGGAGGAAGATTTCGAGGTCAAGAAAGAGACCACCAAGGCTGACACCAACGGCATTTATTGGGCTTTGGCATATTTCATCGCCTATTTCATGATCGACGGTTATGTTTGGAACTTGGTGGATTACGGCAAATCAACCCAATACCGCGTGATCTGCCTCGGAATGCTGATCACCACCGGGATCCTGGTATTGCTCCTCGTATTCTTTAAGCTGAACGTGTGGCACGCATGGAATGTTTTCTTTGGCTTTGCCGTCATCATGGCATTACTTGCCATCTTCGCGCCAGCCATCGGCACGGACTTTCCGGAGTATTTCATGATCGGCCTGACGCTCATGGGCTGGCCTCTTTGTATTTATGTACTGGCCTGCGCCCAAAAGCGTTTTGCAAGCTACAAACTACTTAAGCAATGCACCCTCATCTTCGCCATCTTGTCGCCCTTTACCACAATGTCCGATGACCTCGTGAAGAGCTACAAGCCGGAGGCGATCCCCGTAGCCTGCCTTGTGGTTGTATTGGGCATCCTGCTTGTCTTCTTCATGTTATCGCCTTACAGCTATCGGCACCTCTTTTCCCAGGCCTGGATTTCCGAGTTGTCGCAAAATGACATGAAGGCTTTGAAGGAAAAAGTGGAAACTGTTGATAAGTTTTCCAGTTTTGGTCTGACCCCTCGCCAAAAGGAAGTGGCGATCCTTCTGCTTGCAGCGAAGACCCGAAGACAGATTTCCGGGGAACTGGGACTCTCCGAATCCACGGTCAAGACACACGTCTCCGAGCTTTACAAAAAATTGAACATCAACAGTCGGGCAGAGCTTTTTAAGCTCTTTGGCGTCGCAGATATGTCAAAAACCGACTCAAATGAGGAAACCTAGACCGATTTTGAGCCAACTCACCCAAACGGCTAGGTAGTAAATCCCCCCTTACGGCCATACAATGTACTTGTATGGAATACAAGTAAGGGGGGTGTTTTTGTGAAAAAAAAGAAAACTTACGTTGCAAAAAAGCGGAAACCCGTCGATAAAAAGAAGTTTCTTTGTGCGTTGCTGATCATTTTTGCGGCAGCGATCCTCATTACGTTTTTCTTCCTCTGGTATTTTCGGAAATGGATCTTTAAGCCGAAACTGGAGTTCTCGTCACTCTCTTTTTCCACGGATTTTTTATATAACGGCGAAGACCCTGCGCCACCCTCTGAGCAGCAAATGCAGGAGGTGGCAGCATTTGTCGCCGACCTAAACAAACAGGCAAAGCATCAGTTGACCATCGGCCAGCGCAGGGATGCAAAAAAACTCGTCACCCTTGTTTCAGCCATGAACAGTGATGACCCCGATCTGGAAAAGCTCATGAAGGACCTTGGCGTCAAGGTAAAAAAGGCTGAAACAAATACAACGAGTAGCATCACTCCGAATGCATATGATCTTTCACAACCTGAAACGAATACCAATTATCTTGCCCGTGGCAAAAGTGGTGCGCTTCTGGTTGCCTCTCCCCTTTCCCACCCTAGCATCGCCTTGCTCGCGGATGCCGGAGTGGAATCCCTGGCTGCCGGCCAGGCTGGCAATGGAGCCGACGGAGCTTCCGAAGCGACCTCCGAACAAAAAATTGAAAATCTCGGCGACCTGCTCAACAGTCTTTCTAACGGTGAAGAGACCTTTGAAACGTTGCCTGCCACGAGGATCCACTCCTCAAAAATGAAGGTCGGTCCCACGACCACGACGCTGATCACATGCCTTTCCTGTCAGCACGAGAATCCGCCCACGCTCAATTACTGCGAGGCTTGCGGTTACCCCCTCCGTGACAACCCGAACTACACCATGGTGGATCCCATTATTCCGGATCCCGAGATCATCGCGGCAGGAAGCGTCCTTTCCGAGGAAGAACGGGAAGCGCTGCTCCTGAGCAATGTTTCCAACCAACTTCTCTTTTCCAATAACTCCGCGCTCTCTTTCTATCTTGCGACCTTGGCCTGTATGGAGGACCCCACCAGCGTCAGCGCGATCTCTTCGCTGGTAACTCATCTTCGCATGCGCGGCTATACGGAAGAGGCCATTCTGATCTGTACCCACGGCCTGTCTTTGGATCCAGGTCGAGAAGAACTCTACGTTCACGCAGGCTATGCCTGCATTGAGCTTGATGACCCCGACAGAGCTTTGGCCTTCCTGAATCGTGAGCTTGAGGTCTGTGGCTTCAGCGGTCCGACCTATCAGGCCATGACTTTTGCGTATCTGCAAAAAAAGGATGCCAGGCAAGCCTTTAAGTGCATGATCGAAGGTGCACGGGACGGGTATATCTCATCGCTTCGCATCGTCTACGACATGTTGAAGCTCCGTCCTGATTACTGGGAGATCGCAGGCTCTGTTTTCCAAGGCTATACCGTCAGATCTCTCATGGACTTTTCCATGAACCGCTCCGGCTTTAATCCCGCACAGGAGCTTCAGGGAAAGGTTGTGGACGTCGGCGCCTGCAAGGTGCCTGCAACGCCGCAGGACTGGGTTGCCTCCGCCAAGAGCCTGATCGAGGCAGGACAAAGATATGCGCAAGGCGCAGCTTCCTTTTACGCGGAGGATTTAAAGGACATCGCCACGGCGTATGACATTCTCCTCAATTCCGACGATCTGATGGATATGGCCGGGAAATTCATGGCGTCCTTCGGTGAAAAGTACAAGAAAGAAAAACTGACCGAAGAGGAACGCATCATCTCCTACGAGCAAGAAATCTTCTGGCTGGACATCCTCGATGACTACCGCGAATGGAAGGTAAAGTCCATCCGCGAGGACATGGACAAACAGCTGGAAAAGACAGATTTCGAAGAGATCATGAAGATCATGAACAAGTACATGGAAAAGCGTCGCGAAAAGCTCGAAGCCATCGAGAAAAGCGATTCCATCGCCGCCATGATCCAGGGCATGGAAATCATGTTCGCCCTGCATGACAATACCTCCATTGCCTTTACCTCCGATGAATCCGCAGTGATCGTTCCCAAGATCAAAAACGCACTTTTCGTTTATGCAAACGTAAAGAACAAGGGTTATCAGGAGATCGGCGAGCTGCTTCATGATTACTATATGTACTCTAATGCGATCCTGGGACTGGTCGCAGACAAAGAGCTCTATGTTCAATATAGGCGCGAGATCACCATGAATGTCGCAACGGATCAGGGGATCTGCGCCGCAGAAAACGCATTCTTTGCCGTATGCGTTCCGATCCTTGCGGAACCATATCTCATGATCGGTCAGCAGGCGCAGGAAGGCTTTACGGAAGGTGCCGTCACTGGTTACACGCCGCCCTTCCCTAAGTTCATCGTCTCCGACAAGCCCCTTCGCCCCACCGGAGACATGTATGCAAACATCCTGATCCCGGACATCGATGCCGTCACGAAAAAGCTCCTTGGGCGTGACGGAACGGGATATGCCAACCCTGAGGATAAAGAAAGCAAGTATCCGCTTTGGGACAACTATTGGCGTATGCGGTGGCAGAATCAGCATCCCGGTGAGGGTGACCCGCCAGATCCGCCTAACTTTAACGATCCCGCCATCCGTGACTCCTTCTACAACAACCTGACGCCTCAGGAACGCGTGGAGTTTTCTGCCATCATTGCCGATCCTCGTGTTTTGCATGGATCCATACAGCTCAATACCTACTGCGGCAAAGGACACTCGGTGGTGGATTTCAAGTTTGAGAACATTCCGATCAACAATGGACAATCCATCTCCTTCGACGTCGATGGCGTTCATGCACAGGTCAATGCAGATGGCTCCACTTCGTACAGCGGAGGCGGTCTTTCAGCGCAGTCAAACGCCAATGGAACAAGTTCTACCACCTTTGGCGAAGACGGTTTTTCAATGACGCAGAATTCCGACGGCACCATTTCCGGCACGGCAGCGATCGGCGAGATCGGAAAGATCACCGTCGACTCCAACCAAAACTGGAGCGTCACCATGAAGGATAAGGCCTTTGGCCTAAACGGCGGCGTACGGAAGACCGGCCGTGACATCACCGCTTACGTCGGTACAGACGCGAAAATTGACGGCTCCGTAAGTGCCGGTCCCGTAAGCATCGAGTCTGGACTTGACGTCGGTGCGGATGGTCAGCTTTACATGACGCACTCCCTGGCAACCGGTCAGAACACCTCCGGTGGCGCAAAGAGCGGATTCCACGCCGTGTTTGCAGGCTTGATCGGCATTGGCGCCAGCCAAAACACGAACTTTGTACAGAGTCTTGGCACTGCGGAAGTATATTTCATCCTTGCCGGAAGAAAGATCTCAGTCAAGTGGCAAAGCGACTGGAACTTCTCCGATTCCAAGTCCCAAAACGACGCCCGGGAAAAGAAGAACGTACCCGGCCTGCAGGAATTCCACAAATAACCAAACAAAGCCTAAACAATTACAAATCACATAAAGGAGGACAAGTTACATGAAAAAGAAGATTTCCCTGTTACTGATGGCAGCACTTCTCATCTTCTGCCTGGCAGCCTGTGGGGGCAAGACAGATGGCGGTTCTGGTTCTGGCTCCGGCAAGAGCGGAGCGTCAGGCTCATCCGGATCATCCGGCTCAGGCTCCGCAAAGGAAGAGTCCGGTACGCTCGAGGACGGCAAATGGCCTGCTTTCATCTACAACAAGTATGGCATCGATGAGATCAAGACCAGCGGCAAGATCGTTTACACGGGCTTTGAGCAAATGCGCGAGAATCCTGATCCGAAGGCCTCCTACCAATATGAGGTATACTATGACGGCGTGACCCGCGATGAGCTGGTCGCATGGACGAACAGCCTGTTCGCAAAGGGCTTTCACGCATCGGACGATGACAAGGAGCGCATCGAAAAAAGCACCTGGAACGATGTCAGGCTCTACATGCCCGGCGAAAAGAACCCTTACTGCTTAATGCTGCGGTTTGACTTTGGAAACCCCATGACATTTGAATTCTACGGCGATCCGGACGAATATCCCGCTTACACGATCAAGACAGAGCATGATGAGGAATATGATGAGTATTACAGCTGGATAGAGTACGACCTGACAGTTTGCCTCCAGCCGCTGAAGGAAGCAGAAGCTCCCACCGGTTCCATCGAAGCCTTTGGCGTAAAGGCAGAAAACCTTGCGGCACCTGAGGGCGTGCGCGCAGTTGTTGTCTTAGATTCCAATCCTGAAGCCTGGACGCCCAGGTCCACCATCACCTTCAAGTTTTACGGGGATCACCTGACGACCGAGGAGGATGTGATCGCCTGCCGCGATTCCATCATTGACGCACTTGAAGCTGGCGGCTGCACCTTCGCAAGTGCTCTCAATACCGAACAAAAGATGACAGGTCAGGAACTCAAGGACAACGGCATTGGCTCCTACATGATCTACAAGGGCGGCAAAGAATACCTCCTCATGGTAAATCCAGACTCTGATTGTGGTCACTACGGTGACGGCTATGCGGTGATCATCCAGGCTACGCAGAAATAAACCTTGTCTTTCCGACGCCATTTCAGTATAATAGATTTAGGTTACGCAAAAACAAAAAGTGATTTATAAAGGAGGGGTACCATGGGATTACTTGACAAACTGTTCGGTTCTGCAGGCAACGACATGCTAAAGCAGCTCAAGGAAGCCGCAGAAACCGTGGCAAAAGAGGCATCTGACGCCATTAACAATGCAACAAATCAATCGAATGCAAGCAGTTCTTCCAACGCTTCCCGTCCTCAGACCGGGAGCGCGGCCACCATTCAGCCGACCGAAAAGGCCGCGTCCGGAGACTCCTGGGGTCCCGAAATGCCCGCGGAAGAAAATCAGTTCAATTCCGGCTTGAGCTATCAGGATTATTTCATGAGCGTGTTTAAGGAAGCATTCCCTGAATATGTATTCGCTCAGGATTCCATCCGTAACGGCAGTGCGACCCTGATTACGTTCCAGAGAGACGGATCGAAGGCCCTTGTCGTGGAGCTGATGCCCGAAAGCAGCGAGGCACAGCGCATCCGCAGGCAGTGCCGCCAGGAAGGCGTGCCCTACGTTCGCTTCTACTACAACCATGAAGGCTGGTGGAACACCAAGTCCTACGTGATCAGAAGAACCAAAGAAGCTCTGAAAGTATGATAAAATAAAGCAGGAAGAGAACGCTTAGCGCCTGTGATGGGTCCGGCGCGGGACAAACATGGCTTCGCAGGCAGCCGTCCCTCGTACGATCCCGTACATTCAGGGAATTTCCCTGAATTTAACTCCTTCTCTTCCTGCTTTTATTTTTGCTTTATCTTTTGTTTTGTTGTCTAAAACCCAAATATCGAGGTTCCTCATGTCCCTGTTGGATTCCATCTCCCAGCCCGAGGTCTGGGAAAAATTCTATGATTACAAGACTTCCCTCGCCTGCCCCAAGGATATCGAACGGCAGTTGCGAGGCTTTCTTGACGTACAGGGATATCTTCCGATCACAGGTGAATTCCAGGCCAGCGAAAGCAACCCCTTTCCACTTCCCAAAAAGAAGATCATCAGCAAGCAGAGCTCTCACAAAAAACGCGTGGTCTACACCTATCCAAATGCGGAAAACATGGTCCTTAAGCTCCTGACTTACCTGATGCTCCGCAAATATGACTCCCTTTTTTCGGACAATCTATATTCCTTCCGACCGGGCAGGAGCGCAAGCGATGCCATCCGCCGCCTGCAAAAGATCCCGGGCCTTTCGGAAAAATATACCTACAAAGTTGACGTAAGCAATTATTTCAATTCCATTCCCATCCCGCGCCTTTTGCCAAAACTTAAGTCCGCCTTAGAGGACGACCCTGCACTTTATAGGTTTCTCGCGTCACTTCTTACGGAACCGCGTGTCACCTGGGAAGGAGACGCCGGTGACACGCATGTCATAACCGAAGAAAAAGGCATTATGGCAGGAACGCCGCAGGCCTGCTTCTACGCAAATCTTTATCTTGCGGAAATGGACAAATGGTTTTATGATCATCATATCCCCTATGCGCGCTACAGCGATGACGTCATCGTCTTTGGCGACTCCATGGAGGAGGTGCAGGGCTACGCCGAGACCATCCGCGACTTCCTTGCAAAAGCCGGTCTGTCCGTCAACCCCTCGAAAGAGGAATTTAGAACGCCACAGGACGGTTTCATCTTCCTCGGCTTTTTCCTGCAAAACGGAAAGGTGGACGTCTCCCCCGTTTCCGTCGCAAAGATCAAGGCAAAAATGCGCCGTAAGGCCAGATCCCTTACGCGCTGGCAAAATAGGAACGACCTTGCGGGCGAGAAGGCGGCCAAGGCATTTGTCCGCATCTTTAACCGCAAGCTCTTAGAGAGCTCCGTTGACAGCGACCTCACCTGGAGCTATTGGTACTTTTCCACCATCAACACTACGGAGAGCCTTCACGTGATCGACCTCTACGCACAGGAGTGCCTCCGCACCCTCATCACGGGCAAACACACTAAGGCCCGCTACAATGCAAGATATGAAGACTTAAAAGCCCTTGGCTACCAGTCCTTAGTCCACGCTTATTATGCCTTCGCCAAGGAGAATGAAACATGAAAAAGATCATCGACCAGATCACGGGGCTTTTTCTCCCCATCATCAATTACCTGACCGCCGCCAGCATCCTAAAGAGCGTTCTCATTCTGCTGGCGAACTTTGGCGTGCTCTCGAAAGAAAGCGGCCTGTACCTCGTGTTTTACGCCGTATCAGACGGATTCTTTTATTTCCTGCCGTTTTTCCTGGCACTCACGGCCTCGAAGCAGTGGAAAACGAACCCGTTCCTCTCCCTGCTGATCCCCGTGGCCATGCTCTATCCGGACCTCGTGGCGATCCTCGAAAACAATCAGTCCTTAAGCTTCCTTGGCCTGACCATCCAGCCCAGCGTCTACCACTCCAGCGTGATTCCGGTACTCCTCGCCATCGGCTTATTATATTTCGTCGAAAAGCCTTGTGACAAATTCCTGCCACAATCGCTAAAGGGATTCCTGAAACCCCTCATTTGCTGCCTGATCGTGCTGCCCGTGACCTTCCTTGTGTTTGGTCCCTTGGGGAGCCTCATCGGAACAGGACTGACCAAGATCTTCACCGTGCTCTACAACCTAAGCCCCGTGATCGCAGGTTGCTTTATGGGCTTTGTGATCCAGCCCATGGTCTTCCTTGGCGCCCACTGGAGCATCGTTCCCGTCGCGATCACAAACATCGCTACGAATGGATATGACATGATCATGCCGCTCCTTGGCGGCGCCGTTTACGGACAATGCGGTGCCTGCCTGGCCATGGCACTCATCCAAAAGGAAAAGGACGCAAAGAGCCTTTCCTGTCAGGCCGCGCTTTCCTGCGCCCTTGGCGTGACGGAGCCCGGACTCTTTGGCATTACGATCCGCCATCCCCGCGCCATGCTCTCTGCCTGCATTGCAGGCGCCGTCGGCGGCGGCATTGCGGGCTTTGCGGGATGCCAGTGCATCTCCTTCGCGTTCCCGAGCTTTGTCACTTGTGTTGCCTATGCCGGCAAGGGCTTTATCATGTTCCTTGTTTCCATGATCGTGGCCCTGCCCATTGCTTTTTTCCTGACCTTAATGCAAAAGAAATACTTAGTTGAGACGCCCTCAAACGAAAAAACGCAGAAAACGGAGGAGAAAAATGAAAGAGAAAGTTGATAAGAAAATTAGCTACGACAAACTTTTTGCGGAGTTCCTCTCCTGCCTTCTGATCACGGCGGGCGCTTTAATGGCAAGCTTCTCCGTAGTCTGCATCCTCATTCCGAATGACGCCATCGACTACGGCACCGCCGGCATCGCCATCATCCTGAGCATGCTGACAAAATGGAACCTTTCCCTTTGCGTGGCCTGCGTGTTCCTGCCCTTCTTGATCGCCGGCTGCGTGATCCTCGGAAAACGCTTCGGCTTTAAGGCGATCCTCGGTTCGGCAGTATATACCGTCGGCATCGCCATCTTCGAGCGGATCCCCTTCGAACTCAACACGGAACACTTCCTCGCAGTAGTGTTTGGCGGCGCGCTCCTTGGCGCGGGCCTTTCCCTGATCCTGAAGAGCGGCGGATGTATTGACGGCTCCGAGATCTTCGCGAACATCGTCGTGAAAAAGATCTCCGACAAGACCGGCAAAAACTTCAGCATGACCTATCTTCTCATTGGCTTTAATGCTTGCGTATATGCCGCCGTTTTCATCCTGATCAACCGCAATGCCGCACTGATGAGCCTTCTGGTATATGTTGTCGCCACCTCCATCATCAACCACTTCACGGATCATTACGAAGCCATCAAGCAGGTGACGATCATCACCAAGGAGCCCGACGCACTGGTGAAGGCCATCAAGCAGGAGCTCAACAAAACCTGCACCCTCATGGATTCCTACGGCGCCATCGCCGGCGAGAACAAGACCCTGATCTGCTACGTAAACTACTTCGAACTCCCCAAGATCAAGGAGATCATCGCCAAGAACAAAGGCACCTTCAGCACCGTCTCCACCATCGACGAGATCCTGAGATAACCATAACAAAAACGCCCCCGCAAACGAGTTTGCGAGGGCGCTTCTTTATGCTCATCAATTCTTGAGTGCATGATTGATTTTGTCAGCGAGGCTTTTATTGTATGCCATAAAGCCGATCCAAATGAGAAATGCCAGTACGATCGCACCAACGATCGTGCAAATGCATGCAACCGTGCCTGCCTGCACGGGGATCCAGCCTACTTTGAGGGCAGCGAACAGATATACCGCAAGGCCGATGCCCATCTGGATCACCGTTGCCAATGCCATAGGTACGGACTCTATCCGATAAAGCACGCTCGGCACGCCAAAACCCAGTCCGGTCACCACACAGGCCAGAGCCATTTTTGAAAACTGATAATTCTCAAACGAAAAACTACCTTTGCCGATCAGATCAAAGACAACGCCTGCGATCACAAACATTGTTGCTGCTACCATGATCGAGATCACTGTTGATATCACCATATCTTTCCAAATCTTCATTTTTCTATCCTCCTATAATCCTAAACGTTTTTTTAGTTGCGGAACGAATTTTCTGGAAATATATTCCTTCTCTCCGTTTTTCAAGTGCAAAAGCATCACTCCACTGAAGGACGGTTCCACGCTTTCAAGGCATTTCAGATTGATCGCTGCGGATTTCGACACTTGGATAAAATTGTTTCCCAGCATGTCCAAGAGTTCGTACAGACGCTTCCCAACTTGGAAAGTTCCTTTCGGAGTGACTGCAAAAACCTTATCGTTCTCCACGCGGACTAATATGATCTCCTCTTGTTTCAGAATGACAATCCGCTCATCCAAGGTTCCAAGGATCATGCCCGAAGAATGCTGAAATCCGGAAATTTCCTGCGCCAGCTCTGAGATCTCTGGCGTAACCTCTCCCGTATGGATCACGACATATGGCTCTTTGATGTCTTCCGAAACATTGATTTCCACTCTCACGTCGATTTCTCCCTTCCCATTTTGCTAAATTGCTTTATCGGTACCGTTGATTGCATGTTAGCACATGCCCCTGTCTTTGTCATCCGAATATCGGTAAGTGGTCAAAAAAAAGAGGTAAGATGCATTTTTCGCATCTTACCTCATAATATATGACCTTTTTTCGCTTCAGAAACGAGCCTCGTTTGCAGCTATTTTCTGGATCAATGCTTCTTGAAGCACTTGAGAAAAATTCACGCCCATTTTTGTGGCTTCTTCATTAAGCCATCCTGATGTATGCCAATGAAAAAAGTATGTAATATTATGTATTATTCAATTCCACAAACAAGCCCCCGCAAACGAGTTTGCGGGGGCGTTTTTACGAATGTGCTTCCTATTACAGCATGATCCCGTTCACGACGGCGCGTACCCTGTGATGGTGGTACAGCTCGTCGTTGGGGCGCATGTTGTGCATGTACGCCACGGAGAATCTGTCCACGGGATCCGCCTCCACCCAGATGCCAGTGCCTCCAGTCCAGCCAAAGTTGCCGAGATGACCGTTGTGACCATACTTCTGCGTAAGGAGCGTGCGGAAGCCGAGGCCATAGCCATAGCCGGCGAGATAATCATTCTCAAAATCCTTCATTTGCACGGGGCCAAGCTGATTCTCATGCAGCATCTCTACCGTACCTCTCCCAAGGAACTTCTTCCCCTTATAGGTGCCGCCGTTTGCAAGCATCTGCATGAATACCGCAAAATCGTGAGCGCTGGTCAGAAGGTTCGGGCGCGCACCTGCTGGCACCTTGTCGGGATCCAACTGCGAGAAATCGCCAGTCGCCTCAAACTGCCCTGGCCCCTTCTTTGCATAGTTCGTCACAATGCGATCCTTGTTCCAGGGGCGTGCAAGCGTATCCGTGTCCTCCAGCTCCAACGGCTCGATCAGTCGATCCTTGAAAACCTCACGGAGCGGCTTTCCTTCAAAGGTTTCCACGAGAACGCCCGTGATCTCTGAGCCAAAGCCATATTGCCAATGGGATCCTGGCTCAAACATGACAGGCACGTTTGCCATGGCGCGTACCTCCTGCGCGATCGTGGTCGGACCTTCCTTCAAAAGCTCCGCCATTTGCTTGCTCATGGCCGCCAGGGTCGGCGTCGTCGGATTTGCGGACGGCACCATGCAATAGGGCAGACCGCACATCATCGCCACCGCATCACGGATCGTGATAGGCTTCTCCAAAGGTGCCGTTATGATCTCTCCATTCGGCTGCATCACGTACTTTTGCGTGTTCTTCCACTCCGGCAGATAATAATACAGCGGATCGCTGAAAAGGAATTTCCCCTCTTCGAAGATCATTCCCAAAATGGCATAGGTAAAAAGCTTCGTCGTGGACGCCTGACTGAACATGCTGTGCACGTCCACTTTCTTCCCCGACGCAATGTCCGCATATCCTGCCTCGCCGTGAAAGATCATTTCGTCCCCCTGCATGATCGCAACCGCGCAACCAGGGTTCGTCCCCTGCTCCACAAAGCCATTCAGCAACTTCTCAAGCCTGCTAAAATCCCTCATTCAATACCTCCTTGCGTTCTCGACAAAATCATAAAAAACGGCCGCTCCTACAGCATCACGTCGCGCCGAAGCGCTTCCACGAACTGCCTTGCAAGCCTTGTCTTTTCATCCCAAAAAGCAATCGCCTCCGGCGACACCATGGGATTTTCTTCCTCCTGCTGCCGCAAGGTATATCTTGTCATGTGATCCAGGCAATCCTCGAATTTTGCATCCGAATTTCTGCTCTCCGTGATCATGCAGTCCATGACAATGCCAAGCGCGCCCATATCATCGATGAGATCGGCCTCCATTAGCATCAAAAGCCCAGGATCCAAGCCTTCTTCGCGCATGCGATGTTTATCAGAATGCCGCGCCACCAAGTCGCAAACGTAAGACACCTTTTCGGGTGCATATCCCCTCTCTTCAAGGTATTTCTTCGTGATGGGAACGCCTGCCAGGGCATGCGGTATGTCCTTTCCAGCCGTCGGATTGCGACCCGCGTCATGAAAGATCGTCGCGATCACAAGCTCATCAAAACGGATCTCGTCTTTGCGCTTGGAGCCTTCATATAACCTGAGCACCCACGCAAGCACGCGCCTTGTATGATCGTACCGACTGTAGGCAATATCGATCTTGCCGCTCCCCTCACGCTCCGTTCTCTCCTCGTCCAACTGCTCTTTCACGAATTCCAGCATTTCAAAGTATTCAGGCCGCCCCAACGCTTCCAAGGTCTTTCTTTCGTGATCTTTTCGCTCGATCCTTCGCGCCTCAAGGTCCACAAGATCAAGGACCTTCGCCTCACGCTTTACCATGATCGCGTCCAGACCTTCCTGAGAAAGATCCACGTACCTGTTTCTTTGACTTGCAAAAAAAGGCTCCATCCATACGGGCGTAAAGCCCTCTTCTCTTTCATAATCATCCAGCTTCGTCGCGGTTTTTACGCCATCCTTCAGTTCGCAGAAATAGTAAAAATTGTCCTGAACAAAGATGCCATTCTCATCGACTTTATCCTTCTGGCGCCTTGGCACGTAGCCAAACTCCCGAACGGATTCCGGCGCCACTTCCAGCCCCGTCTCCTCACGTACTTCCCTGCAAAGAGCCTGCACGTGGTCCTCTCCCGGTTCAATGCCGCCGCCCGGAAATTTCATATACCCAAACTTCTTGGAATGCACAAGCAAAACCTTTCCGTCCTGCAATATGATCCCGCGCACCGACGGCCTGGAATACTCCTTCCCGCCTTCTTTGTAATTGTGCTGATCCAAAGAAAAAAGCTCTCTCATTTTCCCTCTCCCAAGTTTTTGCCTTTATCACAGTGCGTCATGCAGAAATTGATCACTCTGTTTGCCGCAAACGCAAATATAATATCTAATCCGATAACAAGAAGAACTGTTACGACATACTGTAATAATCCATTTCCAAATCTGGTATTAAGACGTAATTTTTCAATCGCCCTGAATATCACCATATGCGAAAGATACATTTCCAGGCTTATCTCACTAATAAAATGCGTAAACTTGTTTTCTAAAAAGGAACCGCATTCCCCTAATGCCAGTATCACAAACATTCCATTTACAAAAAGATACGTAAATGCATTACCTCCGACACAATAAAATAATATAATGCTTGCAAGCAGTAAAGGAACTGAGACGTACCATCTTATCTTTTGTATATGATCTCTATACAGATAAACCAATCCTCCTGCCATAAAGAAACAAAATGAATATACGATATTTTCTCTTCCAACTCCAAAATAACTGATACACACATAGTTCAATATCAGTGAGATACCTAAAAAAATCCATGCTCTTTTCTTTGTTGCTATTAAAACACAATAAAACGGAAATATCATATAGAAAGCAAAAATCACTCCCAAAAACCAACCAACACCGATCACTTGAATATCATTTGGAAAGAGTCCAAAGGTCAACGTCACGTCAGCAATAGCCTCGTACACCGAGTTCTTACTAAAGGAAATGAGCAGATCAAGCAATACTAAAAAAGAGAAAAACGGCAGGATTTTAGCATAACGTCGTTTATAAAATTCGGTAGGATCAAAACAATTGGTAAAGACTTTTTCATAATATCCGCAGCAAATACCAAATGCAGACAGGATCATAAACAAAAACACGAAATTTGTTAATGAGGGAATCATCGAATTATAGATAAAACCCGGAATCTCATATTGTTTGTTATTTGCATTCATATGCATCATAATGATCCCGAAACACGCAATTGTTCGAAGCCCATCTAAAGTATTATATTTTCTGCTATTTTTCATATTGAAATCTCCTTGAAACGTCAAATAGCCTTTACAGGGATAATACTTCATTTTTCCCGTGATCGGTTTAGTGCAAGCTGATTGCATTGTCCGAAGACATCTGCTATACTGTCATGGTACAAATATCCGTAAAAACTTAAAGCTTTGCGGAAAGTCCACTATATTCCGGAGGAATTTGGCATATGTTTTTAAATTTAAGGGATATTGAGCCCTTCACGTTCAAATATGGCCGAAAGAACGCATTGATCAAAAAAGCTGGTACCAAAGTGAAACTGCTGCAGGCCAACAGACATTGGATGAAAAAGGAAGACGTTGCAGCGGTTGAAGCTGATCCGGCTAAGCTAAATGAAATACTTGAAAAGTACCGTAAGTCTGACAAAGAGTTTGTGGCTTCTTTGCAAAAGAAGATAGCAGCATATCGTAAAATGACTAACGTGCAGATTGATGCGGAAACAGAAAACGATATCCTTTTCAGTGCGCTTGCATATGGGTTTATGCCGGATGAATACTACTGCTATCGCCTAAAGGAAAAAAGTTTTGCAGAAAGAAAAGAATATGTTTCTGAAAGAGAGCGGATCATTCTTTTTTATCACGTTAATGATATTGTCGATATGCAGTATGCACGCAATAAGCAACTGACATATGAATACTTTAAAGAATATTACAAACGCGATGCCCTGGAGATCAGATCTGAAAATGACCGTAAAGCTTTTATGGACTTTACTGATAAATATCCAGTGTTTGTACAGAAAAACATAAGAAAAAACTGTGGTCAAGGCGTTAAAAAAATAAATATTGATGAAGTCGGCTGCACAAAAGACGAATATTTTAGCAAGTTGATCACAGAAGATTGTTATCTTCTTGAAGAGCCCATAAACCAAGACGTACTTTCGATGTTCAACGAATCCTCCGTAAATACCGTAAGATGTATAACTTGTATACGAGACGGAAAAGTGAGAATTCTTTATTGCTTTATTCGAACCGGATCAAACGGTTCATTCATAGATAACGGTGCGGCCGGCGGTGGCAGAGCTGGCATTCATACGGAAAGCGGCATGATTGAAACAGATGCAATGACGGAATTTGGTGAGATAGTGAAGGAACATCCCGACTCCCATACGGTTTATAAGGGATTCCAAATGCCGGATTGGCAAGGGCTTCGTTCATTGGCTACGGAACTGGCGCTGAAGCTTCCTAACGTGAGATGCGTCGGTTGGGATCTGGCATATACGAAAAAGGGATGGTGCCTGGTAGAAGCCAACGGAAGACCGCAGTTAATCGGGCCGCAGCAACTTTATAACAGAGGAATTAAAGCGGAGTTACTTGATGCTCTTAATATAACTGATTTATTCTGAAGGAGCCTGCTTACTTCTTTTTTATTCTTGCCAGCTTTTTAAGCAACATATCCGTAACTTTAAAGATCAGGTCTTTGTTTATGATAAAACAGAATATCGTGCCTACCACAAGATTGACACCATTGAGTATCAACGTATTCTGCCAGCAGATGACACACATACCAATAAGTACGGCTATATAGGGGAGAATCTTCAAGCCATCTAATTTCATGTTATATTTCTTGCGCAGGTCAACCGTTCTGAATACAAAAAGGAAAAGATAGCCGGCCACGGTAGAAACAGAAGCCGCATAAATACCAATAAGCTTTATAAAAAGCAGATCAATCACAAGATTGATCAGAGCGGCCACAAAGGTAGTAACGCCCATTGAGACCGTCTTCTTGTTAGCTATGTAAATACCGCCATAGAATGCAGAGAGAAGCGAAAAGAAGAATCCCAAAAACAATATCGGTATCTGAGGATATGCTTCCGCATAATCTCCCTTAATAAATATCCTGAAAAGTATAGGCGTTCCCGCAATCAGCATTGCAGTTGCTCCCACGGCAATATTCTTAATGCTGTAGAAAACACTTGTATAATACTCCGCTTTATCAGAACTCTCTGAGGATAATGATGCATTTTCCTGCCATGCATACGTAAACGTAGTTTTTACAAGGTTAAGCAGTGCCGGTATCTTATTGGCGATACCATATACTGCCGTTGCTTCGATGCCGATAAACGCCGTTATGACCGTTCTGTCGGAGATGCTGAGTACCCAGTCAGAAAGCACGGTCGGCACAAGCGGCCAAGAATATTTCAACATACGGATCACTTCATCTTTGCTTATTCTGCTGATCTTTACATAGGAAAACAGTTTCCCGCCTATCATAAGCACCGCGTTGCTTGCCAGAAAAGCAATGTTGAATGACAGCAGAAGTCCGATCAGTCCCATATTTGCAAACTTTATGGAAACAACAACCAATGCCATTTCTATAAGGGCCTGCACTACCGTACTGACAGAATAAACCACGTTCTTGGATATTCCACGCACGACCTGACGCATCGCAAAGACGAAGGCATCAAGGAAGAAGTAAAGACATATCATTAGTCTCATAAGTACCGGGAGCTTTTGCAGCATAAAGAATACCGCCACCAATGCTACAGCCGAAACACTTACGATGTAAAACAAAAGACTGGAAACGATCTTTTCTGTTTCCAGCTTATTATTTCTTGCGTCAACAAGAAAACGGAAAGCTGCCGTATGTATCTGCAGAGTTATAAATGGCATTACGCAAGAAACCATAGTTGTTATAAGGTCATACGTACCATACTCCGCCTTTGTAAGTCCCGCGGATACTATGGGCAGGGTTACAAGACTTACAAGCTTAGGCAGAAAAGTTCCGATCGATATAATAAACGAGTTTTTGACAAGTTCTTTTTCTCTACTCATTAACCAATACTCCCCGGATATCATTACTTTAACTTGCGAATGAGCTTTGAAAGAGTACCGTTCTTATAAGTTGCCTTTTTAATGGCATTTTTAGCACTTTCCTTAAAACTGAGATTGGATATCTCATCAAAATACTTATGAACAATGTCAGAGTCAGCTTTTTTGTCCGTAAAAACTTCCAGAAATATGGGGCAGTCTGAATCACTTCTGAAAAATTCTGCGCATGCCGCATCAAGTTCTTCCGCATTATGAGCACAAAGATACTTAAATCCCCTTGACTCTATCCAGCCCTTAGCAAGTGCATTGTGCTCTGCCGCGATATACTCATTGATACGCTCGATCTTTGCACCATGGTCATAATGGAAAAGCTCCGCGCCGGAGTTGTTATTCAGCATGATCCTGATATTCTTTCCGCAATATCTGTTCCAACAGGCATTCATATCATAGAAAAAGCTTAAGTCGCCTATGAGAAGGAATGTAGGTTCATCGGAAGCTACGGCATTCCCCATAAATGCGGAGAAAGAACCGTCGATCCCGTTTGTTCCTCTGTTACAGTATACTTTTATATTCTCATTGAAACGGAACATATTTGCGTATCTTACGGTACTACTGTTTGCAAGGTGAACGATACTGCCGGAAGGAACGTTTTCCACAAACATCTTCACTGCAGCAAGACTTGAATATTCCGGCTCGGGAATTGCGACAGAACCCATATGCTCTTCCCAGAGATCATAATAGCTGTTATCGGACTTGCCATCTGTATCAGACATCATTTTGAGGAAATCGCTTGCCGAACCTTCAAATATCTTTGTAAGGTTGTGCAGACAATCCCTGAGGATACCGTCATCACATACATCCCACTGTTTCGCCCCAAGGCTCGTGAATTTTTTGAGCATAGGCATGAAGGTACAGTTGCCATTAAGCGTTATGATGATATCCGGTTTCAGCTTTGTCTTATCAGCCTCTGAGAGAGCCTTGACAGCGGCAAAAGGAAGGAATGCCTTATCGTATGACAGATTTGAGATATGATCCTTTAATACAACACAGTTAAAACGGCTTACAAAGCTTTCAAGAAGCTCCATTTCCGACGCAGAAACGCCGTAGCTCTGACCGTATACTACCATTACCTTTTTGTCTGTAAGATCACTGATACACGCTGAAAGATCCGTACTCTTCTTCTCAAGCTCATACCTGTATACTCTTGCTATATCCTCGGGCTTTTCGTATGTTACGTCGGCAGTATTTGCACATTTGTCCTCAACAATGAAATTGATATGTACAGGCCCTTTACCGTGGTGATCAAGTTCAAGAAGTGCTGCGTTGAGACGGTTTTTTGTATACCAATAGTCCTGTGAGTCCTTGATCGTAGAGATCTGTACGCCAACCTTGGTTATGCTTTTGAGCAATTCCTGCTGAGGGATCATCTGATCCTCATTCTGATTCAGGAAATAATTCAGTCTGTCAGCCGTAAGTACAACGAGAGGAAGCCTCTGATAATATGCCTCTGCGACTGCTGAGGTATAGTTGCATACAGCTGTTCCGGACGTGCAGCATATCCCAACAGGTACGTTAAGCCGCTCAATGAGTCCTATTGCAAAAAAACCGGCACTTCTTTCATCAACAATAGAATAGCAGGTAAAGAAATCATCATTCTCAGCCATGTGAACAAAGGGTATGTTTCTGCTGCCGGGCGATAAAACAAGATGTCTGATATTGTATGCCTTAAGCATGGAAATAAGCAGTTTTACGTTTTCCTTTTCCGAGTAAGCCATTTGTATTCTCCTTTTCGCAAGACCTATTTTAGATTCTCATTCAGAAAATCCATGGCCTTTTTACTTTCAGATTCTATTCGCGGATTGATCTGTGAATAATCAATATCCGCCAAATAGTCCGTAAGCGTTATATTCTGTTTCTGCAAACCAAAAAGATCAATGATATCCTTGATCCGGCTGTTTGTCTTATGTTCGCTGCCAAGAAATTCAAAATAGAAGTTCTTATTAAAAATGATCGACAGCGAAATACCGTGAAATGAGTTTGTGAAAATCGAATCGGCGCCGTCCAAATAGGAAAGGAATTGCGAGGGGCTACATTTGGTAACGTATCTTACTCCCTGTATTTTGTTCCTTGCCATATTGGTAATGACTACCGGTATCTTGTTATGCGCCTTTGCATATTTCACCGCTGCTTCAAGCAACGTCGGAGATTTCTGGAGCAGAAATATCATTACGAAGCTGCCTTTTTGCATATAGATCGGAGTGGCCATCTTCAGCCATTCCGTCTTAGGCAGAAGGTAAACAGGGTCGATCATCTGCCTGCACTCAATATCGATCGCCTCAAGTTCACTCTTTAAGGTCTTTTCCCTGACGCTTATTGCGTTGAAATCAGCCAGCATACACCGGAAAAAATCATATTCGCTCTTATCAATGCTTTTTCCCGTACTTGCTGCATAGGATATTTTTCTATGTCCCTTTGCAAAATCAAGGAAATATGACTTATCAAAATCAGTCAGCTCCGTATTCCAGATCTGGTCGCTTCCGCATATAAAAACATCATCCGCATTCCAATTTTCACCGCTAAGTTCATCCGGACTATGATACGTCTCGGAACATCTGATATTCTTCTTCAGATATTCGTCAAACATTTTTCGCTTTGCCGTTATGACAGGCATTACAAGCAGGCCGTAGACATTCTTTTTGATCGGATACTTAACGGAAAGAAGCTTGTAGCTGTCTTCTATCTTCCTGCATCGGTAATCAAGTACAAAGCAATTCCCGATACCCGAAACAGTCCTGTATAAAGCCGTACACTGGAATACTGCTCCGTAATTCAAAGCATTCTGAAAAGTCAGTATATAGATATTCCCCATATTCCACCTCAAACCAAGAGAAAGATTTAACTGCCGTTTGTATCTTTCTGTATCAGTATCTTTTCAATATTCAGGCATAAAAAGCAAAGTGTCATGAAAGCGGGCTGCATGATATAGGAGTCCGTTATCATCAGGACAGAAAAAGCGGTAAATCCACAGCTGAGAAGTTTTACCTCCATGAACTCCCTGTACTTATAAAGCATTTTCATCGCCTTGATAATCAAATACACATAGAGAAACGTTCCGATGATCCCTGTTGACCAGAGAAGCTCAAGAGCAAAATTGTGACTATGTGTTGCAGCCTTGTCCCATATCGAAAGTCCGACATAATTCTGGAAATAGACAGGAGCTGCCTGTCCATAACCTAGGATAGGATGCTTTAATATGGAATTTGCCGTCAGCACCCATATCCTTGTTCTTCCCGTCATCGTTCCGTTCTTACCAAAAATACTGAATAGTTTAACAAAAAAGGGCGTAATATTAAATAACAGGATCAATGCAGTAAAGGACACGAAAAATCCAAACATTATAGTCGGATTCAAAACCCTTTTCGCCAGCGGAACAAGCACTGATTTCTTTTTGTTTAGAATGACATAATAAGCTATGATGAACACTGCCAATGCAATGCAAGCAGAAACAGCATGTGAGTAGAACTTTCCAATAACACATAACCCAAATACGGCGATCGATGACGTGCTGAATTTTCCGTACTTGATATAATCGTTTAAAAGAATGATCGTAAGCAAAGGGATAATTACGAATATTACCGTATTATCAAGGCCAAGCAGCGAATATTCACGTTTTCCGTCATAGTCTATAAATATGCTGATCGCGTCCAAGAGCAGTATTATTTTCCATGGCGCAGAAATACAGTACAAGATCTGTTTATAGTCTATATCCCTGTATGCCAAAAGAAAGAAAGGGAATAAAAGCATTCGTACCGACTGGGATAATGAACCCAAGAAAGCCCCAGGTGTATACACCTTAGTCATGGCTGCGTATATCATACAGAACATGCCCAGGCATAAGGTGTACACTACTGCTTTCTTCTCCACTTTCCCATGAAACGCGCTCACAACCACAAGGAGAAGCAACGCAAGGATCGCCCATAGAATGAAAATCCTATCTATGATCGGATACTTTTCCGTTATCGCGAGCTTAAAAGCGGGCAGAAGAAAGAACCATGTCTTCAAGTGCATCCAGCTTTGGTTGAAGCTGATAACATATTTACTTGTATTCTGTTTCGCAAAAATGCCCTTAAGCATATTTTCTCTTTCCTTTATGCTAGAATGAAAAACTAAAACCCGACTGAAATATCGCCTAATTACATAGAATTCATTTTAGGGGCAAATACGGGCCAAATTTATGGTGCATTTTTCCCCAAAAGATGCTATAATCCAATCATCTGGA